>Ga0209718_1000018_pt1 | contig 209494 bp, 144 predicted proteins | sample AD_JPNAS1_MetaG_FD_184420 | JGI IMG/M metagenome (GOLD analysis project Ga0209718, IMG submission 184420) | Active sludge microbial communities of municipal wastewater-treating anaerobic digesters from Japan - AD_JPNAS1_MetaG (SPAdes) (version 2) | ecosystem: Engineered > Bioreactor >...
GTTCTCTGCGACGAAACGGAAAGCACGCGGCTATCGCTCGACCAAGAATCTGCTCACCATGCTCTATTTCGTGGCAGGTAAGCTCCGCATCCCATGCTACTGATTCCACTGAAAACGTCGAAGAAGCGAAAAGAATTGAGGCTCTTGTGAGTGATACGATTACAGGATGGACACGGCAAGCCTCGCGGCGGCGCCTTGTTATGTGCGCCCGCAGGCATCCGTGGTTATTGCAGGCCTACAATCGCTTTTGCTTGTTTCAGCCGTGAGTTGTGCAGAGACCCGCACAGGTGGAGGAACGAAGCTCAGCGCTAGAGGTCGCTGAGCAGGTCCTTGTGACATAGCCACGTGAAAGCAGAAGACCTAGAGTTGGCCTAGTCAGGGACTGGGAAAGGGCGCCTTCCTGAAACAAGTACCGGCGCTTTTGCCAGAATTACCGCCTTTTGCCTGAGTTTTACGAAACTGCATTGACAGAGGAAAAGTCCCATCTGAATGATAACATGCTCAAGAGCATTCAACGCAAGTTCAAAACAGTAGCCAACAACCCCAAGACGGCTCTGATTAAGACGTTGTATGTTTTGTCTCCGCTTTTCAGTGATAGAGCCTATTTGAAGATGCTTTTCCCGCTGAAAGTGGGCTACAAACTGGATTTGGCCAATCCCAAGACCTTCAATGAAAAATTGCAATGGCTGAAGATCAATTACAGAAAACCGGAGATGCCTCGAATGGTGGATAAGTATGAAGCCAAGAGGTGGGCAGCAGGGATCATAGGAAAAGAGTTTATCATAGACACCTATGGTGTGTGGAACTCGTTTGATGAAATTGATTTTGATAGTCTCCCTGATAGCTTTGTACTCAAGACAACGCACGACCAAGGCGGAGTAGTGGTTGTTAGGGACAAAGAGAAGTGGGACAAAGAGGCTGCGAAAAGGAAGCTTGCTAAGCATCTTAAACGACAACACTATTACTTGACGAGAGAATGGCCGTATAAGAATGTAAAACCTCGCATTCTGGCAGAGGCGTTATTGTGCGACGGCGATAAGGCCCAGCCCAATGATTACAAATTCTATTGCTTCAACGGCCGGCCGAGAATCCTTTTGGTTGCAACGGAGAGAAGCTCTGGCAACGCAAAGTTCGATTACTTCGATATGGAATTCAGACCAGTAGATTTGAAGCAGGGCGGCGAACGCAGTGGGAGGACACTAGCTCAACCTTTAGGTTTCAGAACGATGATTAGACTCGCTGAGCGTTTAGCAAGCGATCTGCCTCATGTAAGGGTTGATTTTTATGATATCGAAGGTGCTGTGTACTTTGGAGAAATGACTTTCTTTGACGGCGGCGGGATGGCGCTCTTCGAGCCGCAAATAGTGGATAGGACTTGGGGCGACTGGATTGATTTAGAGAAGGTTGTTTAGGAGGGTTTGCCGCCCGGCATCGCGTTTCACTGGTGCAGCCAGGCGGGTTCAGTGCGTGTGGCAAAGGGTTCCGACCGAAATCAGAGGCGTGTGCGCCATAGCCAACAGTTATCCGGTTGGCGGTGAGCATTGGGAATGGATTCGTTGCATCGGCTTCAGCATCGCAAACGTTGCAGAACGCGTGCCCTGCTCTATTGCCGTGGGAAGTCTGCGCCACAGATAGCGCAGACGAGGCCGAATGGGGAGTGCTTCGGACTGTTACTTTCCCTTTTGCTATGAACTGTTCGATATGCCAACTTTGAAGCACATTGTATTTTTGAGCGGCAATTTCCCCTCCAGGGTTCATCCCAATCGTGGCACCTTCGTTCGGGCGCTAGTGGAAGCTGTGGCCCAGCAAGGAGTGCGCTGCTCGGTGATTCACCCCTGGAAAGTGCACGAATGGTTGCGGGAGAGGGGGCGGGATAAAGGCGATGGAGGAGGGGTGATCGAAGGGGTCAGGGTCTACCGCCCTATAACGCTTTCGTTGTCGAGTCGGCGGATTGGTCCGACCAACACATATCGGCTCACACATGGCAACTTCCGGCGGGCGGTCTGGCGTGTCCTGAACCGTATGCGCGAGAGTCCTGATGCTCTCTATGGCCACTTTTTGTACTCCGCGGGAGCGACGGCAGTCTGGGCGGCAGAGCGGTTGCGGCTTCCATCCTTTGTGGCCGTCGGCGAGGGCGGCTTCGGGACGGTGCGTCCAATGGGGATCGAGAGGGCGAAGCGGGATTTTGCCCATCTCACCGGTGCTATTGGCGTGAATCGTGTTCTTGCCCGGCGACTCATTGCAGAACTCGGACTTCCTCGAGAGAAGGTCAAGACGTTCCCGAACGGTGTGGATCTGCGCGCGTTTCATGCGCATGATCGCCTCGCCATGAGGCGCAAGTTCGCATTGGCCCAAGAGTCGTTCCTGGTTGCCTATGTCGGCAACTTCATTGCGTCCAAAGGAGTCCAACGGGTAGCACAGGCCATTGACGGTTTGCCGGGGATCACAGGGGTTTTTGTGGGGTCTGGCCCGTTGACTCCGAGGATTCCTAACGTGGCGTTTTGCGGACGTCTGGAGCACAAGCAGGTGGCGGAGATTCTATCGGCCGCGGACTGTTTTGTTCTACCCAGCGACGTCGAGGGATCATCGAATGCCACGCTCGAGGCGATGGCATGCGGTCTGCCGGTCGTGGTTTCCGAAGGGGAGTTCAATGACGACATTGTGACGCCTCAGTGCGCCGTGCGCGTGCCACCGCTGTCCGTGCAAGCGATCCGTGAGGCGATCCTAGAACTGCGAGAGGAGTCCGGACGACGCAAAGCCTTGGCTGATGGAGCTAGACAGCGGGCGGAGCAGTTCGACATACAACTCAGAGCAAGGCGGATTCTGGCCTGGATGGAGGAGCGGGTCGCCGTGGCCAGACCCACATGTTCGGTATAGCGACGAATGGAGAGCGACTGTGTTCCGCGTGACGGTGTCGGGTGGCTCGTGACCACAGTTCACCATTGACATAAGGATCGTTGGGATGTGAGGGCGAGATTGGAAGACTCCTTACAGCGACCATGAGGCATTTATCCAAGTCCTGCGCAGTCTGGGAGGCCATGGCCTCGCCGCCGATCCGCTGAGTTTGAACCGCGTCCTCGGAAGCGGACCTGCCGGTAAACAAAGCCGGTAGAGCGTTGAATCTGCTTCAGGGCGGTTTTGGCCTTTTCTTGTTCACGGTTATTGCTACAGTTATTGTCATGCCTATCGGCGACTATTCGCGTCGCGTACTACGCAGATTGCAGGTGAAAATCCACAACACTTTGGAAGCGCGGATCAAGGCCGACTCGCCGCTCCACTTGGATTCCTTCTACCTGTTTCTTGTGAAGAAGGTCCTCGCGAACCTTCGCTTTTCCGCTGCCGGTGCTTTTTACGTAACGACAATTACCAACTCCGGCCTGCCCTTCATCACAGCACAGGCGAGGTTGATCTGTCTTCTGACCTCCGGGCTTGGGCTCAGCCAGTTTCCTCTTAGAAGCATTCGTCTTATAGAGGAGCTGACCGACGCTCTGATCTTGTGCAAACGACCGAATCTCCTATATTCCTTGAACAATTACGCCTGCTACCCACAGGATGAAGGAATCGCATCCGTGTGGGCGGGCCTAGCGTTGATCAAGGCTTATGAGGCGACTGGAAGCGACCGATTTTGGCAGGAGACGGTCTCGATCTACGATGCCATGCTTAGCGATCTGTATTCGAAGAAGACAGGACTTGTGCATACTGCTGGGCAGGATTTCTGGTGTTTGAATGCATCCTCCAAGTTTGCATATCTCTCGACGTTGCTCCTCAAGCATCGTCGCGCTCACCTGATCGAGGACGCGTTACAGACGTCGATTACTCTTTGTCTGGATAACATAGCCGAGGACGGCCATTTCCCCTACACGGAAGAGCATGACGGCGTGTATATCCTTCTCTACCATGCCAGTGTAATGTTCTATTTGAACAACTGCCTCGCCTCGGAGTGCGTCGCATCCCACCTCAAAGATGGCATTCGGCAGGTCAATGAGAAGGCTCTCGCATTCCTTCTGCGTTGCATGGACTCTTCCGGGAGGTTCATGGAGCCAGAGAGGCGAAGCGCGAGCTTTTACCTGATTTCGTTGGTCACGGCATTGGCGGCACTTGGTGACCGCATCGACCAGGAGCAGCACAACATGATCCTGAAGAATCTCCTGATGTATTGCCACGATGACCACCTGTTCATGTACATCGACAGGAACGGTTATTTGACGAACAGAGAGCGTTATAGAGTGAGGGATGTGCTTGCTGTCGAAGCCTTGTACTGGTTGACGCAATATATGCTCTGCTCGTAGCTCTCTGGTGATCAGGGTTTTGCACTGACGGTGAAGGGTGTTTGTTGTGTGCACAACCCTCTGCAACACTGAGTTATCGTGATGATCCGAAGAACTCCTATTCTACGATCGCGAGTGTGTCACGTTACCACTGTGCATCCTGCATTCGACAATCGCATTTTTTTTAAAATGTGCACAAGCCTCGCTGATGCTGGTTATGACGTGACTTTACTCTGCGCCCGAGCGGTGTCCCAGGTACGGAACAACGTGAACATCGTGGGTTTCCAGGGCCACACGCAGAGGCTGAAACGATGCCTGATAACGTCAATTCTGAAAGCGTACAAGGCGGCAAGAAGGAGTAACGCAGATATCTACCATTTGCACGATTTGGAATTGGTGTGGGCGGGCTTGTTCTTGCGCGCGAAAGGCAAAGTGGTCATCATGGATGTACATGAAAACTACGCTGCTTCCATGTTATCGAAGCCCTACCTGAGACTTGCTGTCGTAAGGAAGGCGCTGTCATGGGCGATTCGGCACATTGAAAGGGCATTGTTTCGGTATTTCAGCGCGGTCGTGGCAGCGCGGCCTGACATTGCTGCGTTGTACCCAGCGCTTGGGCCGGTAACGATTCGGAACTTCCCTATCTTGCCGAATGTGACCTCGGTGAAGGACGCCAAGATCGAGAAGACCAAGCCCGCTGTGATTTATGTGGGCGGCGTTAGCGCAATCCGTGGTATTGCAGAACTTACCAGGGCGATGGAGCGTCTTGAAGGTGTCGAATTGTGGATTCTCGGCCCTTTCGAGTCAGACAGCTTTCGGGCTCGATGTGAGAGGCTGGCGGGCTGGAGGAAGGTGCGGTACTTCGGTTGTGTCGAAGCGAGCCAAGTGTTCTCATATATTCGAATGGCGGACATTGGGGTAGTAACGTTCTTGCCATATCCGAATCATATCACGACGTTGGCTACCAAGCCGTTCGAGTATATGGCGTGCGGCTTGCCGATGGTGATGAGTGATTTTCCGTACTGGCGAGAGTTTTTCGGAGGATCAGCGCTATACTGCAATCCGGCAGACCCACAGGATATCGCCCAGTGCATCGACAAATTGCTGAAGGACAAAGAGATGTCGCGGGCGATGGGAAATCGGAATCTTAGGCTGGTGCGCGACGAATATGATTGGGACAAGGAGAAGACGCGACTGCTTGATTTGTATGCCAAGCTCTCGATGCATCGTGTGGCAGGCTGCAATTCTCGCTAATATGTGGGGGTATTGTGCAGAGCGCATGTTGAGGCCCCTGTGTGCCCGAAAGGTGAGAGTTCTTTCCGATCTCTCCTCCCTGCCCCCCGAACTTTCTATTTTTGAACTCTGAACTCCGATTCTATATGTCCATGACTGAAACATCTCGATGCTTGGCCCTGATTGGCGCAGGCTATTGGGGGAAGAACCTCGCCCGAAACTTCAATGGCCTGGGCGCGCTGCACACTCTCTGCGATGCGAGTGCCTCGACACTCGCCAACTATGCCGCTGGCTACGAGGCTGTGCGCAAAACGCAGTCGGTGGCGGACGTCTGGAAGGACCCTTCGATCACACAAGTCGCGATCGCTGCTCCAGCCGCCGCACACTACGCATTGGTCAAGAGCGCGCTCGAAGCCGGCAAAGACGTGTTCGTCGAGAAGCCGCTCTGTTTGGACGAAGGCGAGGCCGAGGAACTGGTCAGGCTGGCGGAATCGCAGAAGCGGATCCTGATGGTTGGCCATTTGCTTCAGTATCATCCCTGTGTGCTGAAGATCCAGGAACTGCTTCAAACCGGCGAGCTTGGCAAGCTTCACTACATCACATCCAATCGACTTAACCTTGGCAAGATTCGACGCGAAGAAAATGCGCTCTGGAGTTTTGCGCCGCACGACATTTCGGTCATCCTCTCTCTGGCTGGGAACCAGATGCCGGACCAGGTCCGGTGCGTCGGTGAAGACTACCTCAGTGATGGCGTGGCGGACACGACGCTCACATCGCTGCGCTTTGCGGATCGTGTGCGGGCCCATGTGTACGTGACCTGGCTCAATCCGTTCAAGGAGCAGAAGCTGACTGTCGTCGGCTCACGCGGCATGGCCGTGTTCGACGACACCCGCCCCTGGCCGGAGAAGCTCGTTGTTCATCGCGACTACCTGACCTGGGCCAACGGACAGGTGCCCACCCCCACCAAGAACAAGGGGGAACCGGTGGTGCTTCCCGAATCGGAGCCGCTGCGGAATGAGTGTCAGCACTTTCTCGATTGTTGTCGGGATCGGACAACGCCCCGCACCGACGGACGCGAAGGCCTTCGTGTCCTGCGTGTCCTGCAAATGGCCCAACGCAGCCTCGAAGCGGACGGCGAAGCCGTGGGCCCAGTAGCCAGTGCGTCGGTGCGGCGGAGGACAGAGGACAGAGGACAGAGGACAGAGGACAGAGCGGCAGACGGGCAAAGTGCAATGGGCAAAGAACAGGGGCCGACCACGGCGAGTGAATCGTCGTCCGGCTCCATGCCCTTACCTCCTGGCACTTTGCCCACCGACGGACCGACGCAGCGACGGACCGACGCACCGATCTCCCATCTCCCATCTCCCATCTCCGAGATTTTCGTCCATCCGTCCGCTTATGTTGACGAAGGTGCGGTCATCGGAAGAGGGACGAAAATCTGGCACTTCAGCCATGTGATGAAAGGTGCCCAGATCGGCGAACGCTGTATTCTGGGCCAGAACGTAAACGTCGACGGCGGCGTCCGGCTCGGCAACAACGTCAAGGTTCAGAACAATGTATCCATCTACACCGGCGCCGAGATCGAAGACGACGTGTTCCTCGGCCCCTCGTGCGTTCTGACGAACGTGACGAACCCTCGATCCCAGGTGAATCGCCACAGCCTCTACGAAAAGACCATCATCAAACGCGGCGCGACGGTCGGCGCCAACGCAACCATCGTCTGCGGTGTCACATTGGGCCGATACTGTTTCATCGCCGCGGGCTCGGTCGTCACCAAGGATGTGCCCGATTATGCCTTGATGATGGGCAACCCGGCCCGGCAAAAAGGCTGGATGAGCCGGCATGGACATGTGATCAAGCCTGGAGAAGACGGCGTTCTGCTCTGCCCTGAGTCGGGGTACCGCTACCGCGAAGCTAAACCGGGTATTCTCTGTTGTCTGGATCTGAACGAAGGTGAGCCGTTGCCACCTGGCCTTGCGAAGGGGGAGCGCAAGTACGATGACTTCAAGGCAGCGAAAGCGGGGGCGTGAATGGCAGATTCTCCAACCCGCGTAGCAGACATTTGGCAAGTCTGACCGCTCTGCGCATTGACCGGGCGTGAAATGTGCGGGCTACCGTCTACCGACGCACCGCCCCCGCAACTCCCATCTCCGAACTCTGACGCACCGCCGCACTGACATGAAGATCATGACCGTTGTCGGCGCACGGCCCCAGTTCATCAAGGCCGCGCCTGTGAGTGCAGCCTTGGCGAAGGCTGGCTTAGTAGAGTATCTGCTTCACACCGGCCAGCATTACGACCGATCCATGTCCGACGTATTCTTCGAGGAACTGGGGCTGCGGTCGCCCGACCTCAATCTGGATGTTGGTTCGGCGTCGCACGCGAAGCAGACAGCCGCGATGCTGGTGGGGATCGAAGAGGCGTTGATCGATCAAAGACCCAACTGGCTGCTGGTCTATGGCGATACGAATTCGACCTTGGCCGGGGCCTTGGCGGCGGCCAAGCTGCACATACCCGTCGCGCATGTCGAAGCCGGCCTGCGCTCCTTCAACCGCCGGATGCCCGAGGAGATTAACCGCATTGCGGCGGATGCACTGTCCACACTGTTGTTCGTGCCGACCGAGACAGCCCGCCAGAACCTGGAAAGGGAAGGACAGCCTGCGGAGCGCATTGTGTGGACCGGAGATGTGATGTATGATGCCGCCCTCGCTTTCGGGGAACACGCTCGCAAGCGGTCGCGTATCCTTGAGACTCTCGGGTTGGAGGACAAGAAGTATGTTCTTGCGACGGTTCACCGGGCCGAGAATACGGATGACGCAGGGCGCCTGGACGCTATCCTCAATGGCCTGACCCTGGCCGCTCGCGAGTTGCCGGTGGTGTTCCCCGTGCACCCCCGCACGCGCAAAGTCATCACGCAATTGAGCCTCGATCTGTCCGGCCTCCGGTTCATCGATCCGGTCGGATTCCTCGATATGGTCCGGCTCGAACAGGGAGCCTGTGTCATAGCCACGGACTCGGGCGGAGTGCAGAAGGAGGCCTTCTTCCATCGGGTTCCCTGCGTCACATTGCGCGGAGAAACCGAATGGGTCGAGACCTTGACCCTCGAATGGAATCGGCTTTGCCCCCCCGTCTCGTCAGAGGCAATTGCTGCTGCGGTCCTTTCCGCCGCGGGGAGGCGTGGAACTGAGGGGAATCCGTATGGGGACGGTGGGGCATCACTGACGATAGCGGCAGCCCTGACCGCATTCGGCAACCTCCCGTAAGCGAGGATAGGGTGTCCTGCCTATAGTCTGAAACGAGCACCGCACGCAGAGTGTTCGTTCGAGATATCGTTGTGAACACGGTCTGGATTCTCAACCACTATGGTCAGGAACCTGGAGGGGCGGGCGGAACGCGCCATTATTCGATGGCCAGACATCTGCCGGCCTTTGGGTGGCGGGCTTTTGTGCTTGCGAGCAGTCTGGAGTCTAGCACTGGGCGGCAGCGGCTTCCGGCGGGAGTCATGGCCCGACTGACACCCGTAGAACAGGGGCCCAGCGGGTTTCTATGGGTGCGTGCTCCTCACTATCGGGGCAACGGATTGAGACGGGTTATCAACATGCTGGCCTATACGGGCCGCAGTTTGCTCCCCTCGACCACGCGCGGGCTGCCATGTCCGGCTGTGGTGATCGGATCGAGTGTTCATCCGTTTGCCGCCTGGGCGGGCCAGCGGCTCGCCCGCCGCTTTGGGGTGCCATTTGTGTTCGAAGTCCGGGATCTTTGGCCGCAGACCCTCATTGATCTTGGAGCGCTGCGCGAAGGGGCTGTCTTGACTCGATTGCTGCAGCGGGGCGAGCGATGGCTTTATCGAGAAGCGAGATGCATTATCGTCCTTCTCCCCCAAGCCCATGAGTACATCTGTCCCCTCGGCATTCCGCGCGATCGCATTGTGTGGATTCCGAACGGCGTCGACTTGCAGGCTTTCCCCGAATCCGATCTGCCGACCGAGCGTGAGACCTTTACGGTCATGTACTTTGGCGCACATGGGCGTGCGAACGCGCTTGAACATTTGCTCCGAGCCATGAGCATCGTTGAGCGCGATCCCCGGGGTGCCAACATCAGCCTGCGCCTGCTTGGCGACGGACCCCGAAAGCCCGCATTGATCCAACTGGCGCAGCAACTGCAGTTGCAGCACGCGCAGTTCGAACGGCCTGTCCCTAAACGACAGATCGCGTCAGTCGCAGCAGAAGCGGACGCATTTGTATTCTGTCTGGAGAAGGCTTCCGTCTTTCGCTACGGCATCAGCTCGAATAAGCTATTTGACTTCATGGCGTCCCAGCGTCCCGTGATCTTTTCCTGCAATGCGTCAAATAACCCAGTCGCTCAATCCGGCGCCGGATTGAGCGTTGAACCGGATGATTCGGCGGCATTGGCTGATGCGATCGTCCAATTGAAGGAATTGTCTCTGATCGAGCGGCAGAACATGGCACGCGCTGGCCTCGCATACGTCAGGGAAAACCATGATTATCGATCTTTGACACGTAGGCTCGGCCAGGTGCTCGACGAAGTTGTTCGGCCAAGGCCCGCACAGGAGCGATCAGAACGGACTTCGAGTGTTCCGGCAAGCTAGGCGCCGATGGTTCCGCAATGCGATTCCTGATTCTCACACAGTATTACCCTCCCGAAACCGGTGCCCCACAGAACAGGCTCTCCGCCATGGCTCGGCACCTTTCTGCCTCGGGTCACACGGTCGACGTGCTGACGGCGATGCCCCATTACCCGGAGATGAGGATCGTGCCTGAATACCGGCGAAGGTGGTTCTATCGTGAGAGGATTGGCGGGTGTGACGTCATTCGGAGCTGGATATACGTGTCCGCCAAGCGCTCAGTGGTTTCTCGTTTGCTCAACTATTTCTCTTTCACTGCAACTTCAATTCTTGCCTCGCTGCGGCTCCAATGGCGCTACGATGTCGTGTTTTGTGAATCGCCCCCACTGTTTCTCGGAATGAGCGGTTATCTCATCAGTCGAACGAAGCAGGCGAAACTAATACTGAATGTTTCGGATTTGTGGCCGGATTCCGTACAGATGCTCGGTGTGGTTACGAGCCGGTCGCTTCTAAGCTTGGCAGGAAGATTAGAACGTTTTCTGTACCGCAGGTCCCATATGGTGACTTGTCAGACGCAGGGGATTGTCGCCCAGGTTATGCTCAGGGCACCCGGCCAGCGGGTGTATTGGCTGCCGAATGGCGTCGATGAGGAACTCCTTGATACCGATCGGGATCAGGAATGGCGGATCAGACATGGTTTCCGCGATGAAGAGTTTTTGATTTTGTACGCAGGAATCATTGGCCTTGCTCAGGGGTTGGATGTGGTGCTAGATGCAGCCAAGCTCATCGAGCCTGGCCGAAGAATACGATTCTTGGTTCTCGGAGATGGGCCTGAGAAGGAGCGTTTGATGGCTCGCGCAAGGGATGAGGGCATTGACAATGTGAGGTTCATCGCGCGCGTACCGAGGAGCGCGGTGTCGCGAATTCTGTCGGCCATGGATGCGACTGTGATCCCTTTGAGAAAGCTGGATTTATTCGAAGGAGCGATTCCTTCAAAGATATTCGAGAGCCTCGCCATGGGGAAGCCGGTGCTCCTGGGAGTGGATGGTGAGGCGCGGCGGTTATTCATTGACAGGGGACGAGGAGGACTGCATTTCGAGCCTGGGAACGCAAGGGCGCTCGCTAAGGCAGCGATTTCGCTTTGCGACACTCCGAAGCTTGTCGCTCAGCTTGGGGCCAATGGTAGGGCATTTGTGCGCGAGCATTTCCTTCGGCCCGACATCACTAAGAAGTGGTTGCGAGAGCTGAGGTAGAAGAGCCCGCTGAGACAACGATAGACCGGAAGGGGATGGACAGCCAATCAGGTGACGAGGCCAGGGTGACAAGCAGAATCGGCTATGACTGGGATACTGAATGACGCGCACCTTAGATATCCTCTTCTCGTGCTTCGCACTGGTTCTCTTGTCTCCAGTGCTGCTGTTGGTGAGCATAGCCGTAGTGTTCAGCAGTGGAAGGCCATGTCTGTTTCGCCAACATCGAGTGGGCTTGAGGGGCCGCGATTTCGTCCTGTTGAAGTTTCGTACGATGACGGTACGGCCTGGCGCCGAGCACGGGAGCTTCGATCCGGGCAGTGCGGCACGGGTGACGGGCATCGGATGGTTCCTGCGGAGTTGGAAGCTTGATGAGCTGCCCCAGCTCTGGAACGTGGTGCGCGGCGACATGTCACTGGTCGGTCCGCGTCCTGAGGTAAGAAAGTGGGTAGAGGCTTACTCGGATCGATGGGCGAGGGTTCTCACCGTGCGTCCGGGTATCACCGATCCAGCGAGCATACGGTTCCGGAATGAAGAGGATCTGCTGGCTAAATCGGCGGATCCCGAACAGACCTATCGCAACAAGATTCTGCCGATAAAGCTCGACCTATACGAGGAGTATATCGCGACCAGGTCTTTTCTAGGGGACATGGTCGTGATAGTCCAGACCGCACTGGCGGTTTTTGGCATTGGATCGCAGACGATGCAGATTTCTGAGCCCGACAGCCCTTCGGGCGGCAGGCACAGTGGTAACGGACAACATTGAAGAGGCGTTCGGTCGCAGTCGTGCTGCGCACATGATCGTATAATCCATAAATGGTCCCCGTAACGGAGCAAAGACTCATGCCTACCCCAAATCCGAAAGCGACGCTCTGTACCCGGTGCGTTCTGCCCGGCAACTACCCAGGTATTACGTTCGACGCCGACGGCGTATGCAATTACTGCCGGGCGCATCGAAAGCAAACGTATTCAGGTGAACAGGCCCTCCGCGAGCGCATCGCATCAGTCCCGCGCGGGCACGGTTCATACGACTGTGTTGTGCCGATCAGCGGAGGCAAGGACAGCACGTACGTGTTGTACTACGTCACGCAAGTACTCAAGCTAAAGGCCCTTGCGGTGAATTACGACAACGGCTTCACGCATCCAATGGCGCAGGAGAATCTTCGGCGGATCGTCGACAAGGTCGGCGCGGAGTTGATCGTCGTGAAGGGGATCGAGCAGCGACGGCGATTTGCAGGGAACCTGAGGGCCTACCTGGCGCGGCCTTCCGTGGCGATGGTCCCCATGATGTGCACGGGGTGCCGGATCGGGATTGTCGGGAGCGCATGCAAAGCCGCGCGAGAGCGCGGTGTCAGCCTGATCATTATGGGCTGGAGTCCGATTGAAGATACTCCGTTCAAAGGAGAGTTTCTGGCTCAGGACGGCGGGTCAACAATCGGCGGATTGGCCAAGAACGTGATTGTCAATCCGAGATACCTGGTCTACGGCGGGCCCGCAACGCAGGTTATAGACTACCTGCACACCACGGCTTCGGCGAAAGCTCTTTTAAGGCGTTCGGGATGAGCGGGTTGGAATGATCGACTGAACAAAGCCTTCAGCCCTTGCCATGCTGAGGGCATGATTGCTGCGCGTGAACCGGACCGGAGAGCGTCCCCATCTCATCTGGTCACCGAGATTCTCGACGAACTCACACGTGATGAAGTCACTGTCGATCTGGCTTCCCCGGAGGAGGAACGCCAGTGGAATCGCTTGGTCCGTAAACATCACTACCTCAAAGAAGACCGCATGGTCGGCGAATCGCTCCGCTACATCGCCAAGCAGAGAGGCAAGTGGATTGCCTTGCTGGGTTGGTCCAGCGCCGCCTTCCATCTCCGACCTCGGGATGCCTGGATCGGCTGGACCGCCGCACAACGCCACGCCGCACGTCATTTGTTAGTCTGCAACGCACGCTTTGTCCTGCTCCGCAGCAAAGGAGAGTCCCCTAACTTAGGTTCACGCATCTTGAGTCTCAACCTCAAGCGTCTGAGCGATGATTGGCTGGCGCGTTACGACCATCCCCTGGTCCTGGCCGAAACCTATATCGATCCGGAGGGATTCGAAGGCACTTGCTACCGAGCCGCCAATTGGCAACCCATCGGCATCACCCGCGGTTTCGGTCGTTCCCATCTCGACTTCTATCAACTCCACGCCCATCCCAAGGCCATCTTGGTCTATCGGCTCCATCCCCAAGCGCGCCACATCCTCTCGGCTCCCGTCATGCCCCCGGCCTGGGCCCGCTATCGACGCACTCCCCAGCCCCACGACTACCCGCTGAGTTTGAACCAAACCCAGAGTCTTCTCCAGGCGCTGCGCCCGCTCAAAGATCCGCGCCGCTACAAAGGCTGGCGCCACCGCCGCGTCGCCTCCATTGTCGCCATCGCCACCGCCGGCCTCATTGCCGGCAACAACTCGCTCATCGACCTGGGCACCTTCGCCCAAGCCCTCAATCAGAACCAGCTCCGCAGCCTGCGCGCCACCCGCTGCCTCAAAACCGGCCGCTACCTCGCCCCCAGCGAAACCACCATCCGCCGTGTGCTCCAGCGCTTGGACCCCGTGCAACTCGATGCCCTGGTCACCGGCTGGATCCGTTCCCACCTCCGGGACCTGGACCTCGCCGCCCTGGCCGTCGATGGTAAGTGCGCGCGCACCGCGGCCAAAATCAACGGCCACCCGCTCCAACTTTTCAGTGCCTTGGACACCCAAACGCAAACCGTCTGTCGCCAAATCCAGATCCCGGCCAAAACCAACGAAATCCCCAGCCTTAAAGTCCTCCTCCAGGACCTGGACCTGCGTGGCACTCTGGTCAGCGCCGACGCCCTCAATACCCAACGAGCCACCGCCGACCATTTGGTCCAAACCAAGCAGGCCGATTACCTCTTGGTCGTCAAAGACAATCAACCCAAGCTCTTTGACCGACTGGCCAGACTCTCCCTGGCTCCCCGCGGCGTTTTTTTTCCCTCCGGACATCACGCTCGATCAGGGACACGGACGGCATGAAACCCGCGAAGTCTATCCCTTCGCGATCACGCCCGAGCAATCCGGTTTCCCGCACGCCGTGCAAGCCGCGGTGCTCTGCCGCACCACCCACCATCTCAAGGAGGTGCGGGTAAGCGAGGAAACCGAAATCCTGATTTCCAGTCGTCCTGCCGACCGCATGGATGCGGCTCAGATCCAACAATTCCGCCGCGGGCACTGGGGCATCGAACGCCTTCACTACGTGCGTGACGTTACCTTCGGTGAGGACCTGTCCACCGTCCGAACCGGCCATGGGCCGCGAAACCTCGCCACGCTGCGCAACCTGGTGATCGGCCTGTGTGGGTTGGATGCGGCCCGGCATCACAAGCGCGCCTCCTATCTGCCTCGTTTTCGCAACGCGGCCGCAAACAATCGCCAACTGGCGATTGATCTACTCAGCCGACCTCTGCTCGAAGGAGGTTAGACCCACTTCCCAGTTCCAGGCTTGGCCAGCCTGATCTCTCATATCCCTTCGATTTACTCCGACACAGATCGGACCCTTCGGGCATTCCCCCAATACATACTCTCAGCGACCTATGCGTGCGCGCTCACTCTGTCTGACGTGCGTTTTAGGTGGGCTCGACCTCTTCACAAGACTTCGTCAGCCCCTCCCAGCTTCGGCACGAAACTCGTTCGGCTAAACGCCGAAGCCGTGCCTGCACACTTATTCGAGAGTCAGAGAGTGGGGGCGCATTCTCCGGCTGCTGCACCCCGGCATTACGCAGATCGCGTTCTACGATTACATCGAGTACAACCCGGAGCGGATCCAGCAGACGGTGGCGAAAGAGGTCGGCTGGTCGTCACCGGATCCGGAAAACTCCTGGCAGTTCGATTGCCAGATCAAATCCGTTCAGAATTACCTGTACCGAAACAGCGTCGGCTTCACCGCACTAAACGACTACCTGAGCGCAAAGATACGGGAGGGCTATATTACACGCGAGCAGGCACTGCAGACACTGGACGCACAAGCGCTGAATAGTCCCAGCGAATACGGGCGTGTCTGCGATCTGTTGCGTGAGATGGGAGAGGACGAGCTGATCGGAAAACTCGATGCGGTCAGAATGGAATCCGACGATCAGCGGGAACGACCGGATTGATCTGACCGGCTCCGAGGCCGAGAGAGCTGCGTCAATGGGCAGTACTCAGCGAATGCAATAATGTGAAAATTCCTTTTGCCAGAGTGGTGTGTGATGGGCACGAGCAGGCCTATGTCGAGCAGGTGCTCAAGAGCGGATGGTTGACGACGGCGGGTCGGGCCCATGAATTCGAGCGCCGATTCGCGGCGGCCATCGGTGCGCCTTACGCCTGCGCCGTCAACTCGTGCACCGCAGCCCTGCACCTGGCGCTCGAAGCGCTGGGTGTGAAGGAAGGCGAGAAGGTCCTGGTGCCGACCTGGACATTCACGGCGACCGCCGAGGTGGTGCGCTACCTGGGGGCCGACCCGGTCTTCCTCGATGTTGACTACGGGACCGGCCTGCTGACGCCCGAGACCGTCGCCGATGGCCTGGATCGACATCCCGACGCCAAGGTGCTAATGGTTGTCCACTTCTGCGGGCAGGCCGCCGAAATGCTGCGTCCGGACGGCACGGGCATTCTCGACATTTGCCGGCGACGCGGTGTGCGTGTGGTCGAGGATGCCGCCCATGCATTCCCCGCCCGGCGCGGCGGACGGCTGGTGGGCGGGTCGGGAGACATTGTCTGCTTCAGCTTTTACGCCAACAAGACAATCACCACGGGCGAGGGGGGCATGCTTATCACGTTCGACGAGGCCCTGTGGCGGCGCAGCAAGATCATGCGTCTGCACGGGATCGATCGGGATGTGTGGAACCGGTTCACCTCGGACAAACCGTCGTGGGAGTACGATGTTGTGGCGCCCGGCTACAAGTACAACATGCCGGACATCAACGCGGCAGTCGGGCTCGCCCAACTCGAACGGGCGGAAGACTTGCGGCGCGGACGCCAGCGCTGCGCCGAGCATTACTACCGCGAACTCGAAGATGTGGCGTGCCTGGACCTTCCAGTGCTCGAAGTGGCGCCCGAAGACCATGCATGGCACTTGTTTCCGATTGTGCTGACCCAAGACGCCCCGATATCGCGTGACCGGTTGATCGAGTTGCTGGCCAAGCGCGGGATCGGCACGTCGGTCCACTACAAACCGATCCATCGGTTGAGCTATTATCGGGATCGTTACGAACTGCGCCCGGAGCAATTCCCCAACGCCGAGCGTCTCTGGCGTGGCTGCCTCTCGCTGCCCATCTACGCCTCGCTCACGGATGAGGAACTGCGCTTCATTACCGACGCGATTCGCGATCTGCTGTCGCCATGCAAGGGCCGGGCGTCCTCCCATGCCGCCGAACCGTCTCCGTTCTCCGCCCCCGCGGCACTGAGTCATGATGAGCCGCACGTGTCCAGGGTGTCTGCCGGTGCGGCATTCGGGCCCGGTCCGGACCAGGCGCGTCCGCGCATTCACATCTCAGTGCCCCACATGGGCGGCAGCGAAGAGCGGTACGTGCGCGAGGCGTTCTCGTCGAATTGGCTTTCGACGATCGGACCGAACGTGACGGCGCTCGAACAGGCGTTTACCGAGCGCATCGGCCGGCCTGCGGTGGCTGTCGCCAGCGGCACGGCCGCCATCCACCTCGGACTCCGGTTGCTCGGAGTCAAGGAAGACGATGAAGTCGTATCGCCGACGCTGACCTTCGTGGCGAGCTGCAATCCGATCCGTTACCTGGGAGCCACGCCCGTGTTCATCGACGCCGAACGAGCCACTTGGAACATGGACCCGCAGTTGTTTGTGGATTGGATGACGGCGCGCGCGGCCTGCGGGTGCCTCCCCAAGGCGGCCGTGCTCGTTCATCTGTTCGGTCATGCGACGGACATGGCGCCCATCGTCGAAGTCTGCCGGCGCTACGGCGTGCCGATCCTCGAAGACGCGGCGGAATCACTTGGCGCGACCTATCAGGGACGGCAGGTCGGCATGTTCGGCGACGTCAGCGTGTTCTCGTTCAATGGCAACAAGGTGATCACCGCGACTGCGGGCGGGATGCTGCTGTCCCCGCGCCAGGACTGGGTGGACAAGGCCAGGCATTGGAGTACCCAGGCCTGCGATCCCGACCCGATTCGCAATTACGTCCATTCCGAGATCGGACACAATTATCGGATGAGCAATGTGCTGGCAGGCATTGCCCGCGGCCAACTCGAAGTCCTCGACTTGCGCATCCAACAGCGCCGTGCCGTGTTCGAGCGCTATTGCGAGGCCTTTGCAGACATGCCGGGCATCGAGCCGCAGCCGGAAGCTGACTTCGGAGATCGGTGCGTCGGTGCATCGGTGGGCGGTGCGTCGGTGGGCGGTGCGCCGGTGCGTCGGTGCGCCGGTGCGTCGGTGCAGCAGGGAGCAGAGGGGCAAGGGGGAAGGGGGGGGGACGTGCAACGCTCAACGCTCAACGCTCAACAGCGATCCGCGGAATCGAGTGACCTTAGCGCCGCGCCCTTGCCGCTTGCCGCTTCGCCCTCGGCGCCGCTCTCTCTCCACACGCGGTGGCTGAGTTGTTTTCTCATCGACGAGTCGAAGTTCGGCATGTCGTCGGCGGACCTGATCCGCTTTCTCGATGCGGCGAACATCGAGTCGCGTCCGGTCTGGAAACCGATGCACACCCAGCCGCTGTACCGGAGGTACGAATGTGTCGGGGGGGAAGTGGCGGCGGACCTGAACCGGCGTGGAATCTGCCTGCCCAGTTCGAGTTCGTTGAGTGCAGAGGATCAGCAGTTTGTGATCGAGCGCATTCGACAAGCGCACGTGTCAGCCAAACACAGAAAAGGCCAGTAAAAGGAACTCACAGAAGCTCGCAAAGAAACGCAAAGAGGAGTGGAGAACATCAGGTTCTGGTCTTTGCGTGTCTTTGCGTCCTTCTGTGGATTACGGTCTTCTCTGTGTTCTCTGCGTCTCTGTGGTGAATCCCGTCGATGACAGTCATCGTTCCGGATTGAACCACAGAGTCACAGAGGACACAGAGAAGAGCTGTGCAATGCCAAGTGGCAGCGTCCGATCGACGGGTGAGGGGGTGCGTGAAACAGGCTATCCAGAACGGTTCCAGTTTTAACCCGGACTTCTCTGTGCACTCTGCGTCTCTGTGGTGAATTCCCCTCGATGACAGTCATCGTCCGGAATTGAACCACAGAGACACAGAGCACACAGAGAAGGGCTCTTCAATACCGAGCAGTAACATGCGATCGAGCGGCGAGTGTGGCGTGGAACAGATTGGCCAGAATCGGCTCGATTTGAATTGGTCTTCTCTGTGTTCTCTGCGTCTCTGTGGTGAATCCCGTCGATGACTGTCACCGTCCCGAATTGAACCACAGAGACACAGAGCACGCAGAGAAAGGCCTCTTCAATGTCGAGCGGGAACATCCGAGGAACCGGCGAGTGTGGCGTGGAGTAGGTTGCCCAGATTGGCTCGATTTCAATCGGTCTTCTCTGTGTTCTCTGCGTCTCTGTGGTGAATTCCCCCTCGATGACTGTCACCGTTCCGGATTGAACCACAGAGACACAGAGCACGCAGAGAAGGCCTCTTCAATGCAGAGCAGTAACATGCGATCGAGCGGCGAGTGTGGCGTGGAACAGATTGGCCAGAATCGGCTCGATTTGAATTGGTCTTCTCTGTGTTCTCTGCGTCTCTGTGGTGAATCCCCTCTCGATGACTGTCATCGTCCGGAATTGAACCACAGAGACACAGAGCACGCAGAGAAAGGCTTCTTCAATGCAGAGCAGTAACATGCGATCGAGCGGCGAGTGTAGTGTGGAGTAGGTTGCCCAGGATTGGCTGGAGTTCAATCGGTCTTCTCTGTGTTCTCTGCGTCTCTGTGGTGAATCCCCTCTCGATGACAGTCATCGTCCGGAATTGAACCACAGAGTCACAGAGGACACAGAGAAGGCCTCTTCAATGCAGAGCGGGAGCAACCGATGAGCCAGTAAGCCCCGCCTGCACCAGGGGTCCGACGATCAAGCGTTCGATGCCGTCCTTGAGAAGGGGCACGTTGAAATTGATGAGCAGGCCCAGCGGCTTCTGGTCAAGTTTCATGTACGTGAGGATTTGCGCGCGGTGAACAGGCAAGAGCTCCTGTACCGATTTCACTTCCACGATGAGCGCATCCGCCACAACGATGTCGATCCGGTAACCGCACTCCAAAACAACCCCTCTGTACCGCACTGGACAGGGCTTCTGCTGATCGATCACGAACCCGGCAGCTCGCAGTTCGTAGACCAGGCACTCCTCGTATGCCGATTCGAGCAGGCCTGGTCCGAGTTCGCGGTGGACCTGCATAGCCAGGCCGATAACGCGGTAGCTGATTTGGTTGAGTTGTGTTTCGTTGAACTGTAGTGGCATCGGTTCCTCCTTGTGAGCAAGAAGGTGCGCGATTTCGGCTAGATTTCAATCGGTCTTCTCTGTGTTCTCTGCGTCTCTGTGGTGAATCCCCCCTCGATGACAGTCATCGTCCGGAATTGAACCACAGAGACACAGAGCACACAGAGAAGGGCAACGACAGGCCTTGTCATGGTCATTTCTTTGGCAGCTAATCCCAACTCCCATCTCCGATCTCCCATCTCCGATCTCCGAACTCCGCAAGTCTTAAGCCGACTGTAAGCCGACGCTCCGGCTACCGGCTACCGACGCACCGACGCACCGACGCACCGACGCACCGCCCCCCCAACTCCCATCTCCGATCTCCGATCTCCGAACTCCGATCTCCGAACTCCGATCTCCGATCATGCTCTCGTGTGTAAAGTGTCATCTGCCGGAGACTCGTCTGACCAACGACGACCTGGCTGCCTTGTTCCCCGAATGGCCGAGCGACAGAATCTTTCAGAAGACCGGCATCCGCGAGCGGCGCGTGGCGGGTCCGGATGAAACCGCGGGCGACCTCGCCTTCCAGGCCGCCGAGCGTTTGCTCGAAGGCCGGGATCGGTCCCGAATTGGTTTCGTCCTCCACTGCACACAGTCGCCCGATTACCTGCTCCCGACCACGGCGTGTCTGCTCCAGGATCGGCTCGGTCTGCCTCAGCGTTGCGGCGCGCTCGATTTCAACCTGGGCTGCTCGGGATACATTTACGGCCTGGCTCTCGCCGATGGCCTGCTGCGCGCAGGCAACGCTGATGCCGTCCTGCTCCTGACCGGAGAAACTTATACCAAGCTTCTCGACCCCAAAGACAAGGGAACACGGACCATTTTCGGCGACGCGGGCAGTGCTACGCTGCTCGAGAGAACGTCGTCAAACACTCTGCATTCGTTCGTGTTCGGCACGGACGGGTCGGGTGCCGAGTTTCTGATCGTTCCAGGCAGCGGCTTGCGCAGAACCGCGGGGCCGCGGCCACTCGAGATGAACGGACCTGAGGTCTTCAACTTCACTGTCCGCGTCGTTCCGCCCCTGATCGATCGGATTCTCGAACGCGCCAGGATCGAATTTCAGGATGTTGACTTCTTCGTCTTTCATCAGGCCAATGCGTTCATGATCGAGCATCTGCGCCGCCGCCTGCGCATCCCCGCGGACAAGTTCGCCTTGTCACTCGAATACGTGGGCAATACCGTCTCGTGCTCGATCCCGATCGCCATCGAGAGCGCGTTGGCGGATGGGAAAATCAGGCCGGGCATGCGCATCCTGCTGGCTGGGTTCGGCGTCGGGTTGTCATGGGCCGGCTGCATGCTCGATTGGAAAGGGTGATATGACCGAGACGCAATTCCTCGAACGGTTGGCTGAGGTGCTGATGGCCGATCGGGCGATCGCGCGCGACACGCCACTCGAGAGTCTGAGCGGTTGGGACTCGATGGGCCAGGTGGCACTGGTCGCCATGCTGGACGAGACGCTGCATCACCAGTTGCCGCCCGGCACGCTCCAGGGATGCAAACGGGTCGGCGATATCGTGGCGCTGATCGGGCAGAAACTCGATGCGGCCGATGAAGCGGCGGATTCTGATCGTCGGGGCTAGTTCGGTGCTCGGACAGGCCTGTGCGGAGCGGTTGGCGCGCGACGGCGAATCGCTCTGGCTGACCTATCGCAGCCCGTCAAAAGCCGATGCGCTGTCCGAACGATTCCCCGAGGCCCAGCTCGCCCGACTCGATGTGCTCGAACCCGATGCCATCCGATCGTTCATTGCCGAGGTGGGCCAGGCGTGGAACGGCCTCGACGGCCTGGTCTGCGCCTTCGGCGTCGGATGCCTCGCCCCGGGCCATCTCATCGATACCGCGCGGGTGCGCGAAATCGCGATGGTCAATATCGAGTCGGTGATCTTGCTCCTCAAACACGCGTTTCCCGCCCTGGCAAAGGGACAGCATCCGTCGGTTGTGCTGATGTCGAGCACGATGGGGTTGGTGGGTGCGGCGGGCATGAGTGCGTACTCGGCCACGAAAGGCGCCGTCTCGAGCCTTGCGCGATCGCTGGCCGTCGAATGGGCCCCGCGGAAGATTCGGGTCAATGCGGTTGCCCCGGGCGTGGTCATGTCGCCCCTCGTGTCACAGATGTTCTCGCTCCTGACTATCGAGCAGGTGCAGGCGATCGAGCGTCGGCATCCGCTCGGATTCGGCCAGCCTGAAGACGCCGCCAATGCCGTCCGGTTCCTGTTGTCTCCAGAGGCGAAATGGCTGACCGGGGTTGTTCTGCCGGTGGATGGGGGGTACACGGCGCAGTGATTTCGCGTAGCCGTCCCGTAGCCGTCCCGTAGCCGCGGACGTGAGTCCGCGCTGACTCGCTCCGCCGAAGACAATGATCGGCGCCGTCTCACGACGGCGGCTACGAAGAGTGGCGTAGCCGTCCCGTAGCCGCGGACGTGAGTCCGCGCTAACTCGCTCCGCCGAAGACAATGATCGGCGCCGTCTCACGACGGCGGCTACGAAAAGTGGCGTAGCCGTCCCGTAGCCGCGGACGTGAGTCCGCGCTGATTCGCTCCGCCGAAGACAATGATCGGCGCCGTCTCACGACGGCGGCTACAGGGAGCGGAGTAGCCGCGGACGTGAGTCCGCGCTGGCTCGCTCCGCCGAAGACAATAATCAGCGCCGTCTCACGACGGCGGCTACGAAGAGTGGCGTAGCCGCCCCGTAGCCGCGGACGTGAGTCCGCGCTGACTCGTTCCGCCGAAGACAATGATCGGCGCCGTCTCACGACGGCGGCTACGAAAAGTGGCGTAGCCGTCCCGTAGCCGCGGACGTGAGTCCGCGCTGACTCGTTCCGCCGAAGACAATGATCAGCGCCGTCTCACGACGGCGGCTACGAATAAGCACTCATGGACGAAATCGTCATTCTAGGTGGAGGCGGCCTCGCCGGCGAGGTGGCCGATGCCGTCCATGCGATCGCAGGCGCTGGCGGCCTTGTCTGCCGTGCTCTGTACGACGATGACCGGCGGCTGAAGGGCAGGATGCTCCAGGGACTCGAATATGCAGGCACAATCCAGGATTACCTCGACGGCGATCGCCCCGGCGTCGCCTGCGTGATCGGGATCGGCGACAACGCCGTCCGGGAACGCCTTGCGGCGGAAGTGGCCGCCGCCGGTCGGACCCTACGCGCCGTTGTTCATCCGACGGCGGTTGTGAGCGGCACGGCCACTGTTGGCGCGGGGTGCTATATCGCGGCGTGGGCGTTCGTCGGTCCTCGAGTGCGCCTCGGGTCTCACGTTGTGGTCAACGTGGGGACTTCGATCGGACACGATGCCGTTGTCGAGGACCTTGCGCAGTTGTGTCCGGGCGTGCGTGTCTCGGGTTTCTGTCACATCGGCCGTGCCGCCTTCCTCGGCTCGAACGCGGTCATTGCACCGGGCAAGCGCGTCGGGGCCGGCGCGCGCCTGTCGGCTTGCTCATTTGCCGGACGCGATATTCCATCCGGTGCTTTGGCGTCGGGCGTGCCGGCCAAGTGCATTGGGTGAGTTCGGAGATGGGAGATGGGAGATCGGAGATGGGGTGGGCGGTGCGTCGGTGGGCGGTGCGTCGGTGCGTCAGTACGCCGGTGCGTCGGTGCAGCAGGGAGCAGAGGGGCAAGGGGGAAGGGGGGGGAACGTTCAACGCTCAACGCTCAACGCTCAACTTCCAACCATCAACCATCAACTATCGACCATCAACCTCGCACAGGCTCCCTCCACACGCGGTGGCTGAGTTGTTTCCTCATCGACGAGTCGAAGTTCGGTATGTCGTCGTCGGACCTGATCCGCCTTCTCGATGCGGCGAACATCGAGTCGCGTCCGGTCTGGAAACCGATGCACACCCAGCCGCTGTACCGGAGGTACGAATGTGTCGGGGGGGTGGCGACGGACCTGAACCGGCGGGGAATTTGCCTGCCCAGTTCGAGTTCATTGAGCGCAGAGGATCAGCAGTTTGTGATCGAGCGCATTCGACAAGCGCACGTGTCAGCCAAACACAGAAAAGGCCAGTACAAGGAACTCACAGAAGCTCGCAAAGAAACGCAAAGAGGAGTGGAGAACATCAGGTTCTGGTCTTTGCGTGTCTTTGCGTCCTTCTGTGGATTACGGTCTTCTCTGTGTTCTCTGCGTCTCTGTGGTGAATTCCCCCTCGATGACTGTCACCGTCCCGGATTGAACCACAGAGACACAGAGCACGCAGAGAAGGGCAACGACAGGCCTTGTCATGGTCATTTCTTTGGCTCCTAATCCTAATCCTAATCGGAATGGTAATCGCTTCTCCTGACCTTCTGTCACCGTGAATGGGGTTTGGGTCGAGGTTACGATTACGACCGAGCACGTCGGTTCGTCCGCCCACCGACGCACCGACGCACTGACGCACCTCCCCCAACTCCCATCTCCGATCTCCGAACTCCGCAAGTCTTAAGCCGACTGTAAGCCGACGCTCCGGCTACCGGCTACCGGCGCACCGACGCACCGACGCACCGACGCACCGACGCACCGGCTTCTGACGCACCGACGTACCGCTATGGACCCTACCAAACTTCCTTCGAATCCTCCGTCGGCACCACCGCCACCCGCTGTGGGCGCGAATCCCGGGCCGGCTGTCCCCAAGCAGCACAACGGATTCTCGCTCGCTGAGAGGCGGATAATTCTCGCGATCCTCTACAGCGCCGGACTGATGGCCGCTTACTGGCTCGCTTTCCAGTTCCGATTCGATTTCAAGGTGCCCGAGAATTTTCAAGAGTCATTCCGTCACGCCTGGTGGATGACTCTTCCTCTGAAGCTGCTGGCCCTGGTGATCTTTGGCCAATTCACCGGCCTGCTGAGTTTCTTTGGACTTCCTGATCTGTGGCGAATCTTTTATGCGATGACCGCGGTATCCGTGCTTCTCTTCGTTGCGCACGTGAGCGGCATCTCCCCTTGGCCGTTGCCCCGTGGCGTGGTCCTGACCGATTACGTGCTGTCGTTTGCGGCGATCGTCGGCATTCGCACCGGCTTCCGCGTGATCCGCGAGAGGTTGCGTGGGCGCAGCGGACCCCGCACACTGACCGCCAAACGGGTCGGTATCATCGGGGCAGGGGACGTCGGCGCGTCCCTGGCCAAGGATTTGCTCGCGCGGCGCGGCCTGGGTCTGGTCCCGGTGGTCTTTTTCGACGACGACTCGCACAAGTGGAATTCGCAGGTCCATGGCATCCCGGTCCGGGGCCAGCCGGAGCGGTTGCGCAATCCGGATTTTCGGGCGGACCTGGACGAGGTGATCATTGCGCTGCCCACGGCCAGCGCGGAGCGTATCCGCGAAATCGTCCGCCTCTTGCAGAGCGTGCACCTCAAGTTCGAGACGGTGCCGTCTTACGAGCAACTGGCCACCGGCAAGGTGCGCGTCAGCCAGTTGCGTCCGGTCGAGATTCAAGACCTTTTAAACCGCGAGCCGGTCAAACTCGATTCGGTCTCGATCCAGCAGCAGATCGAGCGGCGCACGGTAATGGTGACCGGTGCGGGCGGGAGCATCGGGAGCGAACTCTGCCGCCAGATCGTCGAGCGGGACCCGCGCGCCCTGCTCATGCTCGATCAGTCCGAGGTCCAGTTGTTCCCGATCGAGCAGGAACTGCTCGGGCAGGGCTACGGCGGCCAGGCCGTGCCGATCGTCGCGGACATTCTCGACGAAGCCCGGATGCGATTCGTGTTCACAAGATTCAAGCCGGACCTGGTCTTTCACGCCGCGGCCCACAAACACGTGCCGATGATGGAGAGCCAGCCGGGCGAGGCCCTCAAGAATAACTCGATCGGCACCGCACGCCTCTCGAACCTGGCGCGAGAATACGGCGTGGATCGGTTTGTTCTGATCTCGACCGACAAGGCCATTAACCCGACCAGTGTGATGGGGGCGTCGAAACGCCTCGCTGAGATTTATCTCCAGGCCCTGTCGGCCAGCGCGTCCAATGGCACAAAGTTCATGGCCGTCCGGTTCGGCAACGTGCTCGGTTCCTCGGGGAGTGTCATCCCCGTGTTCACCAGACAGATCGCCGCGGGCGGTCCGGTGACCGTGACACATCCGGAGGTGAAGCGCTATTTCATGACCATCCCCGAGGCGGTGGGCCTGGTGCTCCAATCCGCGTTCATGGGTGATGGCGGCGAAATCTTCGTGCTCGATATGGGGCAGCCGGTCAAGATTGTCGATCTGGCACGTCAATTGATCGAACTCAACGGGCTCGAACCCGATGAGGACATCGAGATTCGGTTCACGGGGCTGCGTCCGGGCGAGAAACTGTTCGAGGAACTGTCGCACCGCACCGAGAACCACCAAACCACCAGCCATCCGAAAGTGATGCGCTTCGTGAGTGAGCCGCGGGCGCTCGACGAGCTCCAGGCCGAGTTCGCGGCGCTCGAACGGCAGCTCGATAATACCGAACGCAACCAACTCAAGCAACGCATCAAGCAACTGGTGCCCGAGTATAAACCGTATCTCGTGTGACGTCGGAGATCAGTGCGTCGGTACGTCAGTGCGTCGGTGCGTCGGTGCGTCGGTGCGCCAGTGCGGCAGATCGATTAACCATCGAGTCTTCGATGACCGGGCTAAACCCCTCACGAACCAGGACGGAGCATGAACCGGAAACGTCCAACGTCCAACGTCCAACATTCAACGCTCAACCATCGACGAGCCTGACCATGCACAAACGACATTACTCGATCACTGCCTTTCTGGCTGTGGCGCTCGTCGTGCTCTGGGCGTTTCCGTCGGTTTGGTACACCCAATCGGATACCCAACTCAAGCCCGTCTGGCTCAGCGAACGGACAAACATCGTCGGCTGGATATCCAAGAAGATTCCAGTCGCCGAATCGGCCGAGCGCGTCCTTGTGGCCGACCGCACCGTGAGCGCCGAGTTTACGGACGAAGCGCAGGGGCGCGCAGTGCGCGTCTTTTCAACCAAACGATACTCGTCCAAGTCCTATGACATCGGCCTTTTCACCCATACGCCGGACCGATGTTGGACCCAGGGCGGTTGGGGGCTCGAACCGATCGCGCCCGACAGTGTGAGCCTGACTCTGCATGGCGTGCCGATCGTGTTCGAACGTAGGCTGTTCGTTGCGGGTGAGCACCGTGAGTTGGTCTATTTCGGCGGTCTCGTGGGCGGACAGCCGTTGCCGTATCGGCTGGATCATAATCTGTCCGTGGGCATGAAGTACGCGTTGGACAAGGCCGCCCAGGAGAGTGGGACGATGGGTTTTGGCATGCGCGCGGTGGACAAGGTCTTCTGGCAGCGAATCTGGGATGCCTTCCTTGCGCGACGCCAGATTCTGGGACCCAAGCAGTTCATCCGGGTCTCGACCAGTGTGGCCGGGGCCGATTTCAAGTCGGCCGACCGTTTGCTGCAGTCGTTTCTGGAAGTCTGGCTCGAGCCGGTGGATTACCAGACGGAACTCGAAGCCTGGCTCGCGAGCAGGTGAACGAACCAGAGAGCCACGGCTGAAACACGGATGGCATGGATAAGCCCGCCCGAGCTACGGATGAAAGACGATTGGTCTTCTCTGTGTTCTCTGCGTCTCTGTGGTGGATTCCCCCCGCGATGACAGTCATCGTCCGGATTTGAACCACAGAGACACAGAGCACGCAGAGAAGGGCAACGACAGGCCTGTGATGGTCATTTCCTGCGCTCCTAATCGTAATCCTAATCGTCATCTCTTCTCCTGATTCCTGTCACTGTGAATGGTGTCTGGGACGAGATTAGGATTACGAGCATGAGTACGATTACGCCCAGAGGCGGTGGTTCGTTCGCCCACTGACGTACCGACGCACTGACGTACCGACGCACTGACGCACCGCCCACTGACGCACCGCCCACCGACGCACCGCCCACCGACGCACCGCCCACCGACGCACCGCCCACCGACGCACCGCCCCCGATCTCCGATCTCCCAACTCCGATCTCCGCCGCCCATGCCTCGTCCTCAACCGCTTCTGCTCCTTGCCCCGGCTTTCCTGGCGATGGCGTGGCTGATCTCGCGCGCACAATGGTTCTGGCGGCACAATCCCGATCTCCAGTTCGGATGGATCGTCGTCCTGCTCTGCGGTTACCTGTTCTGGGAAGCGTGGCAGACGCGGCCCGAGGCGGACTGGAAACCGCGCGTGTGGGCTGTTCCGATCGGGTTGGCGGGTCTGGGTATGCTCTTCGTTGTCCAGATCTATCAGGCGTTCCTGGGCGCAAACGCCGCGAGCACCGTCGGCTTGGCTCTCGGTCTTATGCTGGTCATCGTCGCCAATCTCGGTATTGTGTTCGGATGGCCGGGCATCCGGGATTTCGGGATGGCGTTCGTCTTCATCCTGATTGCGATGCCGATGCCGAGCGCGGTCCAGGGACCCGTTGTGGGCGGATTGCAGAGCCTGGTGGCCCGATTCAATGTCGAGTTGCTCAATCTCATCGGCATCCCCGCTCAACAGATCGGCAGTCTCATTCATCTGCCGAACGGGACGGTCGGAATCGACGAGGCATGCAGCGGGGTTCGGAGCCTGCAATCGACGATTATGGCGGCGATCTTCATCGGGTACGTGTCCCTCAAGCGGAACAGTCTGCGCCTGGTCCTGTTCGGCGCCGGCGTCATCCTTGCGATTGTCGGCAATATCGGGCGTTCGCTCTACTTGAGCCTCATGGCCCATTGGCGTGGCATGGATGCGATCGAAAGGGTCCACGACGCAGCCGGGTGGTCTGTGCTCGCGTTTACGGCTGCCGGGGTGATTCTGTTGTCGTGGATAATCGGTCGGGCGGAGAAGGCGGTGCAAACCGCGGCAGCCGCGCGGGCGCAGACGGACGATGATTGAGTCGGTAGCCAGTGCGTCGGTGCGTCGGTGCGTCGGTGCGACAGATCGACCTTCGATGACTGTCACCGTTCCGGATCGAACCACAGAGACACAGGGCACGCAGAGAAGGGCTTTTCAATGCCGAGCAGTAACATGCGATCAAGCGGCGAGTGTGGTTTGGAACAGATTGGCCGGAATCGGCTCGATTTCAATCGGTCTTCTCTGTGTTCTCTGCGTCTCTGTGGTGAATTCCCCTCGATGACTGTCACCGTTCCGGATTGAACCACAGAGACACAGAGCACGCAGAGAAAGGCTCTTCAATGCCGAGCAGTAACATGCGATCAAGCGGCGACTGTGGCGTGGAACAGATTGGCCGGAATCGGCTCGATTTCAATCGATCCTCTCTGTGTTCTCTGCGTCTCTGTGGTGAATTCCCCTCGATGACTGTCACCGTTCCGGATTGAACCACAGAGACACAGAGCACGCAGAGAAAGGCTCTTCAATGCCGAGCAGTAACATATGATCGAGCGGCGAGTCTGGCTTGGAACAGATTGGCCGGAATCGGCTCGATTTCAATCGATCTTCTCTGTGTTCTCTGCGTCTCTGTGGTGAATTCCCCTCGATGACAGTCATCGTCCGGAATTGAACCACAGAGACACAGAGCACGCAGAGAAGGGCAACGACAGGCCTTGTCATGGTCATTTCTTTGGCTCCTAATCCTAATCGTAATCGTAATCGTCATCTCTTCTCCCGATTCCTGTCGCTGTGAATGGTGTTTGGGTCGAGATTACGATTACGAGCATGAGTGCGATTACGAGCAGAGGCGGTGGTTCGTTCGCCCACTGATGTACCGACGCACTGACGCACCGACGCACTGGCTACCGACGCACCGCCCACCGGCGCACCGACGCACCTGTCAATGAAGCGGTTGTTTGACCTGGCCTTCGTTCTGTTGACCGCGCCGATCTGGCTCCCGATCCTGCTCCTTCTGGCCCTCTGTGTCTGGGCTGCCCTCGGCCGTCCCATCCTGTTCCGACAGCCCCGTCCGGGCCTCGGCGGACGTGTCTTCGATCTCTGGAAATTTCGGACCATGACCCATGCACGGGATGCGCTGGGGAATCTGCTCCCTGACGTCCAGCGGTTGACAGGGTTCGGGCGGTGGCTCAGGTCCACTTCCCTGGACGAACTGCCTGAAGTGTTCAATGTGCTCAAAGGCGATATGAGCCTGGTGGGGCCGCGTCCGTTGCTCGTCCAATACCTCGACCGCTACACCCCCGAGCAGTTGCGCCGACACGCGGTCCGGCCCGGCATCACGGGCTGGGCGCAGGTCCGAGGCCGCAACGCATTGTCGTGGGAGGAGAAGTTCAAGCTCGATGTTTGGTATGTCGATCATCAGTCGCTCTGGCTTGACTTGCGCATTTTGGCGCTGACGGTCGGCCAGGTCCTGCGCCGGACGGGCATCAACGCTGCCGGCGAAGCCACGATGCCCGAGTTCAAGGGAAAATCGGAGATGGGAGATAGGAGATCGGAGATGGGGGGGAAGGCGGTGCGTCGGTAGCCGGTGCGTCGGTGCGTCGGTGGAGCAGCGAAGAGAGTCCGCAGATTCCTAATCCGCGCCTCTCGGTTGCACGACACGTCATCGATTGCCATTCCGCCTCTGCTATCAACTATTAACTGGGTGTGCATTCAGAAGCACACTAGGCAGGGAGATCGGTTGTGATATGATCCGCCCGAAGTCCAACAGGTTTTGAATCGAGTAGTCGGTAGGTAAATTCAACGGTTACGCGTGCTGGCCCGCCCTTTGGCGGGCCAGTTACGTTTTCAGGGGCCTGCCCATGAGCTTGCTGATGCCTGTCCAGGCCAAAATCGCCAGGCCGATCGGCGTGCCTGTCAGGGACGTCGGCACCGCGGCCAGGACACCCAGCAACAACGCGTACGCAAGGGCGCGTCCGAACCTGTCTTTCTTGAGCGTCTTTTGGATGGCAAATGTGGGCACGAAGACGCTGATGAAGCTCAACGGGAGAGTCACTGTCCAGTTCATGACAATGAACTCGGGAACGGTCCACAGGTTATCGAAGACAAGCAGGAGCAGGGCCGACAGCGGGTGGATGGGCGGGCCGCCAACAGACCCTGTCGATGCCTCCTTCCCGCTTTGCGGGCCGGCGTCGTTGTCCACGACCTCGACCTCGATGGTTTTAGGTGGAACGTCCATGATTAGAAACCCGACTTGACTACGGCATCGAGTGCCGCGATGGCGCGCGTCGGTCTGCCGGTTGCATTCGAAATGGCCGCAACGTCACGGTTCTTCTATCGCCCAGAGATGCAGCGCCCGCAAGTCCAGAATCGCAACGCGCGATGGACATTTGGGGCAGTCGCATGTTGGTGCATCTGGTTGTTGTCGGTGTTATGTCCGCCGGCGAGTAACCTCGCCTCCGTAGCCGCCGTCGTCAGACGGCGCTGACGTCTGTATTTGCCGAAGCAAGTCAGCGCGGACTCCCGTCCGCGGCTACTCCGCTTCCCGTAGCCGCCGTCGTCAGACGGCGCTGACGTCTGTATTTGCCGGAGCAAGTCAGCGCGGACTCACGTCCGCGGCTACTCCGCTCCCCGTAGCCGCCGTCGTCAGACGGCGCTGATCAGTATTCTTCGCGGAGCAAATCAGCGCGGACTCCCGTCCGCGGCTACTCCGCCCCCCGTAGCCGCCGTCGTGAGACGGCGCTGATCAGTATTCTTCGCGGAGCAAATCAGCGCGGACTCACGTCCGCGGCTACTCCGCTCCCCGTAGCCGCCGTCGTCAGACGGCGCTGATCAGTATTCTTCGCGGAGCAAATCAGCGCGGACTCCCGTCCGCGGCTACTCCGCTTCCCGTAGCCGCCGTCGTGCCGCCGTCGTGAGACGGCGCTGATCAGTATTCTTCGCGGAGCAAGTCAGCGCGGACTCATGTCCGCGGCTACTCCGCTCCCCGTAGCCGCCGTCGTGAGACGGCGCTGACGTCTGTATTTGCCGGAGCAAATCAGCGCGGACTCATGTCCGCGGCTACTCCGCTCCCCGTAGCCGCCGTCGTCAGACGGCGCTGACGTCTATATTTGCCGGAGCAAATCAGCGCGGACTCATGTCCGCGGCTACTCCGCTCCCCGTAGTCGCCGTCGTGAGACGGCGCTGATCAGTATTCTTCGCGGAGCAAATCAGCGCGGACTCCCGTCCGCGGCTACTCCGCCCTCCGTAGCCGCCGTCGTCAGACGGCGCTGACGTCTGTATTTGCCGGAGCAAATCAGCGCGGACTCATGTCCGCGGCTACTCCGCTCCCCGTAGCCGCCGTCGTCAGACGGCGCCGATCAGTATTCTTCGCGGAGCAAATCAGCGCGGACTCCCGTCCGCGGCTACGGGACGGCTACGGGACGGTTTAACCATCATCACCCATGCTTTCCTCTCTGCGACCTCTGTGTCTCTGTGGTTCAATTCGGGACGGTGACAGTCATCGACGGGATTCACCACAGAGACGCAGAGAACACAGAGGAGCCCTTAAACCATATGTCGAAGCAGACGCCGGGTCAGGGGACCCTAAGAATCAACGGACACTGGTGTCCTGGATGGCGTACAGGTGTGTGCTGCTGGCCATATACAGAACGCCATTGGCGACGATGGGGGTCGCGTACACGGGTGTGTTCAGATTCGTCTCGCTCAACACCTTCTTCTCGTTCGTCGCGGCCAGGACCACGACGTCGCCATCCTCGTCACCGGCATACACCTTGCCGTCCGCCACCAGAGTCGATCCCCACATGTGGGCCTTCATGTCGTGTGTCCAGTGCGCTTTGCCAGTCTCGGCGTCCATGCAGTAGATGAACCCCGAGAAATCGCCGACAAACAGGAGGCCGGTCTCCGGATCGATCGACACGGTCGACAGGCTGCGATAGATGGCGCGCGCGTCCCAGACGGTCGCCGTTTTGGTCACGTCGCCTGTCTTGCCGGCATCGATGCAGACCAAACGCCCGACGCCTTCGCCGTGCTCGGGGTCCTGGCCGATGGCGACGTACACTCGGTCTTTGTAGAACACGGGGGTGGCGTTGATCTCGCTCGGCCCGTCGGCTGCGGGATACTTGATCGGTTTGCCGTCGGGTCGTGTCTTGTACTCGGGCGGGTTGCAGTCGTACCACCAGATTTTCCTGAGCATAGCGGTCTCGCCCTGTTTCACAGGAATGGCCTCGAGGGCGTAGAGCACGCCATCCCCGCCCCCGCAGAAGACTTGGTCGCGTCCGTTCACCCTGCCGCTGGCGACGGATGTCCACTGGCCGTGGAAGATGCGGGGTCCGATCCCGGCATCGTCCTCACCGGCCAGCGTCCCGGTTCCCTTGTGGAGGGCGATAAAGCTGGGGGCGAACGGGGACGGGACGTTTGAATTGGTCCAGTCCGTTCCGTTGGATGTGCAGACGAAGACCAGGTCTCCGACGATGAGGGGCGAGCTGTTGGACGCGTTGCGGGGGAAAACGCCCAATTCATCGAGCATGTTGTAGACCCAGATGATGTCGGCGTCGTTCGGTCCGATCCGGGCGGGGGGAGCCTTGGTGTCGCGGACGACATAGTCGGCTTCGCTGGTGAACGGGCCGTCGTTGCCGTCGGCCTGGCCGTTGATATCGAGGCAGATGAGCTCGCAACGGCTTGTCACCAGGTAGACCCGATTGCTTTCGACGACGGGGGACGAGAGAATCCCGAGGTTCTCCCAGTCGTTGGCCTGGCCCGACTTGAGTTTGGGCACAACCAGTTGCCAGAGGAACGCGCCGGTCTTCTCGTCGAGACAGAGCAGGATACTGCGGTCGCCCTCGTGCTGAGGGTCGCGCGGGAAATCGTTGTTGGTGCCGATCAGGACCTTGCCTTGGGCCACGACGACGTTGCCATAACTCTGGGTGCCGAGCTTGGCCACCCACTTCACGTTGCGCGTGGTGGCCATGTCGACATCGTCGGTCCCCGACTTGAACGTGCCGGCGTCGAAGCTGTCCGGCAGGCCCCGGGCGGGCGAGTACATGTTGCGGTGAACGGTCCGGCCCCACATGGGCCAGTCGTCTCCGACAGCGGGCAGAGCGCCCAGGGCAAGCGCCAGCCCAAATGCCAGGGCGTAGTGCGCGATCCGCCGGACCCGGCGCGACGGACCGTCGTGACGCGGACGTTTCAGTATCGACGCACTCGAGCACATGGCGCGCATCATGCGCGATCGATGCGGGGCACGTCACGGAGAAATGACGGTGCGTCGGTGCGTCGGTGCGTCGGTGGGCCGGTGCGTCGGTGCGTCGGTGGGCCGGTGCGTCGGTGCGTCGGTGGGCCGGTGCGTCGGTGGGCCGGTGCGTCGGTGCGTCGGTGGGCCGGTGCGTCGGTGGGCGGCTTAAGGAGATGGGAGATCGGAGATGGGAGATCGGAGATGGGAGATGGGGGATCGGAGATCGGAGATCGGAGATGGGAGATGGGAGATGAGAGGCGGGGTGAAGCGGCATCCCGTTGTGTGGTGTCTTTTGCACTGCAATCGGTGACGGTCTTGCATTTGAGACAAGATTTCCGCACTGCTGCGGGCAGGAAACCAACAGCCAATGAAAACAAAGCGACTCTTCTTCAACGTGTGTCTGCCGGCCACCGCCGCGGCGCTGGTTTGCACGAATCAAACCGCACTCGCCGCTGGTCAAAAGCCGAGTCTCGTCCACATCGTCGCCGATGATCTGGGCTGGAAGGACCTGGATTCGACGGGAAGTTCCATCTGCGGGCGGAGGTCGTCGGAACCCATTCCGCCTCGACTGGCTCGAGGCACTTCATTGGTCTCGATGCCGTGGTCCTGGCTGCACCGCGATCGATGTCACGGTCTCAGGTCTGGGCGACCGTCTCCGTCGGTGTCGAGCTTCAGCAAGTCGATGAAGGTGTACGGACGCTGGTAGGCCTCCTGGTTGCCCCGGGCGTACGACACCCAGAGGCGCAGGGCGGTGGCATCGTACACGACGTTCACTACGTTGCCGCCTTTGATCGGGATTAGGTTGGCCAGTTGGACCAACTTCTCGCCGTTCAGTTTGCCGTATTCCCGCTTCAACGTCGGAAACGCTCCGCGGCCTTCGTCGTTATAAACCACGCAACGCAGGATGTTCGGCGCAAACTCGTCTTTCGGATCGTTATCGCTCCAGATTTGCAGCCGCCGCTCCGGCGGCTCGGGAGCGTGGGCCAGGACCTTCACTGCCCGCCGCTCGCTCCGTCCGTCCCCAAACACATAGTGATAGCGCTTGGTCATCGGCCGGGATTGGAAGATCGAGAGCGCGCGGCTCAGTGAGTCGGCGTCATAGAGCATCTCGCGAAAGAGCAATGTGAAATGCGGCGCGTCTACGGCGTAGGGCATCTCCTTGCGGGAGGCATCGCCCATCTCGGAAAGCACAATGCCGGCCAGGTTCATTCCCGTATGTGCGCCGATCATGCCGGCGAAGCTCGGGACCACGTGCGGGATGCCCTGGTCTGGCACGTAGATCACGATGACCGGGACTTCGTGGGCCTTGACCTCGAGACTCCAGTCCAGGTTTCGCGTCTGGTAGAGATGGCCGTCTTCGGTGGCGGCGCCCCAGGCCGCGATGCTGCTGCACGAATACGGCATCAGCAGCGGCACCGCGTGCATCGCTTGCAACAGCCCCAGAGGCAAACCGCAGCCGTCCGCCAAGCCGGCCAACTCCTGTTCTACCCGGTCGTCCGCATACGCCGCGGTCCGCGCCCATACCTCCCGAGCTGTCTCCTCCGGAATCTTCATCTCCGCCAGGATGCCTGCCACCGCCGCCGGCACAAACGCGCGAATCGGCTCCGCCATCAATTCCCCCAATTGCCGGCCCATTTCATAAGGCGTACCCCGCACCAGCACCACCGGCAATCGGGAGTCTCCTTCTCCCATCAGCGTTCGATAACCACGAGCCGGCCCGGGCGCCGGTCGAGCGAACACCCCCGGCGCCGCCGAATCGTTGCCATGACGGATGACCGACTCTTTCTCAACATCTGCGGCCTTGTTGGAGACGAGGTTCAGGCCGATGCCCAGCAGCGCGCTCAGAGCCAGCCGAACCGACCGCAACGTCCGTTGCCTGGATTCAACACGAGACAGGCTTGTTGTGCTCATGAAAGCGAAGACTAGCCTGCTCGTGCCTATCCCGGCAAGTTTTCAAGGATTACTGAGGAATCATCGAGATGCACTACACCGTCACCCTCACCCGCCCTCCGGGCACCCTCTCCCACCTGCCTGCGCCCAGGCTTCGGCAGGCAGGTCGGATGGGAGAGGGCCGGGGTGCGAGGTCTGTGTAGGGTATCCAGCCGACCAGACCCTAAGCCATATTGCTGCAAGCGAGAAGATGACCGAACTGTGCCAACCGGTGCACAGCAAACAATTTGACAAGCCGGCTTGGGATTGGGATGAAGGGTCGATGAGTGTACGTCTCGCCTGGATGCCAGAGCGCATAAAGCCTTGTTTGGTCTCCGTAACCCTTCTCGTTGCCTGCGGTGCCTTGGATGCCCCCGTCATGGGTTCTGCCGGGCGTGATGCCGCCGATAGTCGCCCGGCTTTGGCCGGCGCGGGGTCCGATCCGCTCCTGGAATCCACCGCCACTACCGGACGGGAGACGGTCCGCATCGTCAACGAGCGGCTCAGCCGCGTTCCCATCGATGCGAAACAGGGCGGTCAGTTCATCGAGCCGCTCTGCAATTTGATCCCGAGCATGCTCGCCCAGCAGGTCGCCAACACCAGCTTCGAGGAGGATCCTCCCTGGAAAGTCGCTTTCAGGAGGGAGACCGATCGTCCGCACCGCCCGTGGTACCCGGACGGGGCGGTGCATTGCGCTCGGTACACACTGGACACAAACAACGCATACAACGGGCGGCGCAGCCTGCGCATCGAGTTGACCCAACCCGGCGCCCGCGCCGGCATTTCGCAGGACGGTTATTGCGTGAAAGCGGGTCTGTCCTATCGTCTGCGCCTGCACCACCGAAGTTCTGAGCCCGTGAAGGTTCGAGCTGTGCTCCACGGTGGTGGCGGCCTTGTGTCCGAGCCGGTCCTGGTCGGCGAAGCGACTTCATCCTGGCAAGCGGCCTCCGCCACGCTCCGGGCTACGCAATCGCTCGACAACGCGACGCTCACCCTCGATGCCGAAGGGCCCGGCACGGTCTGGCTCGACCGCGTCAGCCTGATCGGTGAGGACGCGGTCCTGGGCTTGTGGCGGGTCGACGTGGTCGAGGCGGTCCGACGACTGCGTCCGGGAGTGATTCGATTTGGCGGTTCAGCCATCGAAACCTACGAATGGGATCAGTGTCTCGGGCCGTCGGATGAGCGCGCGCCGTTTGTCCAGACCTATTGGGGCGGCATCGAGGAGAACTTCGTGGGCGTCGAGGAGTTCGTGCAGTTCTGTCGCGAGGTTGACGCCGAACCGCTGATCTGCGTGCGATGGACGGGCCGGAAACCGGCTGACGCCGCGGCGCAGGTCGAGTACTTCAATGGGGCAGCCGACACGCCTTGGGGACAACGCCGTGTCCGGAACGGCCATGCCGAACCGTATGGCGTGCGGTACTGGCAAATTGGCAACGAGGTCGGCGGCCCGGAATACGACGGGGCCGTCCGCGCCTTTGCGGAGGCGATGCGCCAAGCCGATCCGTCCATCCGGGTGCTCTCATCGTTTCCGTCCGCTGACACGCTGCGCTCCTCGGGCGGCTATCTGGATTATCTGTGTCCGCATCATTACGGTTGTGCCGATCTGGTTGCGATGGCTGAGAACTTCGATTTCCTCGAGCAGCAAATCCGACAGTTCGCCGGCAACAGGCCCGTGCGCATCGCTGTGACCGAGTGGAACACGACTGCGGCGGACTGGAATCTTGGCCGGGCGAGCCTGCAGACCTTGCAGAACGCCCTGAGCTGTTCCCGCTACCACAACCTCATGCATCGGCATGCGGATTCGGTCGAGATCGCCGTGAGGTCGAACCTGATCGATTCGTTCGGGTCGGGCGTGATTCTCACCGGCCCGGGCTGGTTGTATTGCGCGCCAACGTACCACGCGCAATGCCTCTACGCGCGGGCGGCTGGAACCTACCCGCTGCGCGTCGAACGGCGGACGCAGGATGCGGCTTCAGACCTGCCCTGGAACCTCCATGAGCCGGACCTGAGCGCCACGGTCAGCTCCGATGGCCGGACCCTCCGGGTGTACGGCGTCAACTCGACCGGACGGACGATCGATGTGCAAGCCGCACTGGCCGGGTTCGTCGGGCCCGTGACGAGCGGGAACGCCTACGTGCTCCGCGACACTCAAAGCGCCGCGACAGCCGAGGTCCTGAACTCGCGCGATGAACCGGAGCGGGTGAGCGTCTCGACCCGCCCAGTCGAGATTGGCGAGGGTAGCCCCGTGCTTCAATTCGCGCCGTTCAGCCTCACACTGTACGAGTTCGAGTTTTGAACGGAACACTCTGACGCCGGACGATTCCCTCCGGCATCGCTCCACTTCATGCATTGGCCCTGAACGAAAGCGCTCCTGTTCATTCGAACCTTGTTCCGAACCGCCCCTTGCTTGATGATGCGTCCGAAACACGGCTATGAACCCTCCCATCCATGGGTTTCCGGGCTAGCAGAATCGCAATTTCAAGCTGGCTTGTTGGCTCGCTCGTCGGTTTGCGGGAGATTCGGATTTGGCTTTCCTCGGGCGGCGCTCCGTGTCAAAGAGAGCCCGTGCCTGCATCTCCGGCATTCCATTCGATCGAGCGGGTCGAGCATCCAGACTGGATTTTCGAGAAACACGGCGCGATCGAGGCGGCTGAATTGGCCCGGAAACAGGGCAAGGGCCGGTTCATTGGGTTCACTGGCCACAAGAATCCGGAGTATCACTTGGCGATGCTCGCCAAGCCCTACGCCTGGGACGCCCTGCAAATGCCGCTCAATGCGCTGGACCCGCACTTCCGCAGCTTCGAGCATCTGGTCCTGCCCGAGGCCGTCAAACGCAATCTCGGCATCGAGGGGATGAAACCGATGGCATTCCAGAACGCGCCCAAGACCGGTGTCGTCACATCGACCGAATGCCTCCACTACGCCATGAGCCTGCCGGTGTCGGTCAGCATCACGGAATGCGAGACCGAGGAGCGGCTCCGAACGGCGCTGGAAGCCGTCCGCGCGCTCGAGCAGTTGAGCAGTGGCGAAATGCAGGCGCTCCGCGACCGTCTGCTGCCTTTCGTAAAAGGGGGCGAGAGCGAGCCCTACAAGACCACGACAAACTTCGACAACAAACCGACCGCCTTCGCCCCGCCGTACGAGGCGTGACGGCGCGCAAGCTGAACCATGAGCATAAAACCAGGACGCAACGATCCTTGCTATTGCGGGAGCGGAAAGAAATACAAGCGCTGCCATTTGCCGATTGACGAACGGGAGGACCTCGATTCGACGGGCGCCCGGTCGAGCGCGGCCGAGTCGCTTCGTCTGGGGGCGGAAGAGACTCGAGGGTCCGACGGAGCGGTGCCCATGGCGGACGATACTCCTGAGGCGCTTCCGGATTGGGGCGAGGCCTTCGGGGTGATGAAGGAGTTTGCGCAGACTTTCAAGACGGCGAGCAGGTTGGGACTGTTCAAGCGCGATCCGGAGCTGCGTCGCACGTTCGAGGAAAACAAGACTCTGCTCAATTATCTGGCTCACCAAGAAGAGATCGAAGCCGCATCGAGGAAGCTGGAGCCGTACCGCGACGAGTTCGAGAGGCTCTGCAACGACCCGGCGGCGTATGAGCGCCAATCCGAGGCGGTTTTCGCCGATGCCGCGTTCGCCCCTTTACGGTTCACAGACGCGGATTTGAGGAGGGCGTTCGCCGAGGTGGGGGTTCCGACACTCGACAGCGCCTCGAGAAAGACGGGCAAGCTGATGCGCAAAGCGCTGCTGTTCCTGGCCACCAAGGAGCGTCGCAACGAGATCGCTATGAGCTTGCTCTTGCTCCTGCCAAGATACGTCCAGCAGGGCCGCTACGTGGATGCGCTCATGATCGAGGCCTGCGCCCTGATGACCGCCGAGGAAACGGATGACGCAAACCCCTTTCTGGGCCGCATGTTCCTCTACGGTTTGGAGGCATGGGCTGCCGCGCAAGAGGCAGCTAGGAACGCGCTGCTCAAGGAGGTAGGTTTCAACCTTGACCCGGAGGCGGACCCGGAAGAGGTCGAGCGCTGGCTGGACAAGGCGCTGGCCGATCCCGAGAGCGCCGCGCGCTGGCAATGCCTGCTCGATGCCCATCCGGAGTTGCAGGCGGATTCTGCGGACACTGCTCAGCTCATGGTCCGCAGGGCGGTTGACCTTCTTGACCGCGAGGATTCGGCCCGCCTCCTCCTGGGCACCGAAGAGATTCGTCCCTGGGTAGCGCTCCTTCTCGAGAGGCTCCAACCCATTGTGGAGGAAACCGGGGTCCTGCGGCCCGGAGTCAAGCCCTCGAAGGCCCAGGAGAACCGGGCCTTTGACCAGTTCTATCTACCGGCCATGCGGGAGATGACCAAAGGCATCTTCACGCCCGAGCGGATTTTGCGACTGGTTGCCGAGTTGAAGGCGTATCGCAGGGAACTTGTCGCTGCGGGAGACAAGACCGCCATCCTGTGCGCGACCACGGCCATTCATTACATCGAGAGCGAGGCGGAGCCGGAGATGAACTCGTTCCTGGTCACCCTCTGCGCCCGATCCGTAATGAAATGCACTGACGCCGCGGACCTGGAGGCCGGTGGGGTCGCTGACGATGACCAGACGACGCCAGCCGCAGGCCCGTGATTGTTCGGATCGCAAGCGAGGCGGGGCTAGAATATGGGTTCTTCATGGGGCTTGGTGGCCTTGGCGGCGCGGGCGGCGAGGCGCGCACGGTTCATGCGCTCGCGCAGGCCGCCCTCCTGGAGAAAATCCTATTCGAGCCGGCGAATCTGTTGATCGATAAGGTAGTTGGTCTGGTGGATCAGGCTGATAACGATGTTGTGGCAATCCCTCCAACCATTCGACTATCAATCAACCATTGTCAGCCTGCGCATCGACCTCTGACGGAAGACACTATCTCATGGTTGCGACCTACTCGATGACAAACCAGGTGATGCCGCGGGCCGGCACTTGAACCGGCAGGGCGATCGCGTATTGACGGTCCAAGGCGAATGTTCGGGCAGGATTGTCCTGCTCACGCACGGCGGCCCGATCCGTGAGGCCGGTGTAATAAAGCGGGATGGTGAGCGTCCTCGACACGACTCGGTCGAGGGGGTTGTACACCATCAGGAGCCCTTTCTCCTTCAAAGCCGGGTTAACATGGAGGATGTAATCGATATCCCGTCCATCGGCCCTGCGGAGATGAATGATATCCGAGTTCAGGATCGGGCGATGGCGTTTGTAGAAATCGACCCACCGTTTCACCACCGCCTTGGTCTCGTCGGTGTCATAGAGCCGCGGGCCGCGGTAGCAGGCGATGACGCCGGCGCCGAAGAGGTTGGCCAGGCGCTGCTCGTAATGTTCGAGGTGATCTTTGAGCGGCTCGATTGTGGCCTCGGCGCCGCCGCCGTGATACTCCGTGAGCGGCACGAACATCCAGCCCATGCTCGGGGTCTTGTCCCAGGTGCCGTCGAAGATGTTCTGTCGCTCGATGATTTCCTGGTAGGCGCGCGGCAGCGACCAGTTGACTTCGCGATAGCCCATGCCGGTCTTCGATCCGCCATTGAGGAAGTACCAGTCCGGGATGTTCAGGTAGACGCCCTGCGAACGGCACCATTGGTAAAGGCCGGTGATAGCCTTCCACTGCACCCATTGCGAATCGGCCAGCCCGCGGTGGAAGGGATGATTCGTGCTGGCGCACTGGTCGCCCGGATAGGAACCGTCGTGTTCGAGGACGCCCAGACCGGCAAACCGCATGAAGTGCTGCAACTGCGCCAGGTAATTGCTGCCCCAGGTCGCGCCCAGACAGGGCATCACGCCGTATCGCGCCGGGACGCTCTGCGTGTTGTCGGCGTTCGTCTCCGCGCCCCGGCTGGCCAGCAGCGAGTAGCCGCCCAGCGCAACGCCCCTGGCCCGCCCGTAATCGACGAGTTCCTTGATCTGGGCCTGGTAATTCGGGTCGCGACTCTCGAAGTTGAAACCGCTTCCGAATGTGAGCACCGCCAGCTCGAATCCGACCTCGGCGCACTGGTCGATGGCCAGCTTGACGGCGTCGGGTTGCGCGCTGCGGATGTGCATGAGCACCGGGTTCTCGGTCACCCACGGCGCGACGGCGCGGTACATGCGGCGCACCGCGAGTGTTTTGCGCTCGCGCTCTGTGGTGTCCTGCGCCAGTTCGAACGCGCGGAAGCTCTCGAAGCTCGAGCCGGGCGCAATCACCTGGTCCGGCCCCAGCGGGGGACGGCATTCGAGAAGACAGGGCGTCAGCCGATTGTAATTCACCTGCGAACTGTAGAGCGGGTCCGGCACCCAGAACACGCCGGCGCTGTGGTTCGGCCCGGACATGCCGCCAAACGTGTAGTCCGTTTCGACCAGCAGATGGGGCAACTGCCAGGTCGACGAATCGTCCACTATCGACTCGGACTCGACCGCCGCGAGGATTTCGCTGATGAACCGGTTCAGGCGGACCGGTTTGTCCGAGGCATTCCGGACGACGATCCACTTGCTCAGGAGCGGGAGGCCGTCGAACAGCTCGTAATGCACATCGATCGCCAAAGCGAAATTGTTTGGCGCGGTGAATTCGAGCGTCAGAGAGACGCCGGGGGCGGGCCAGGGCAGGTCCTGGGGCATCCATTCGAGCCGTTTTTTCCACGGAAAACGTTCCTTGGTTTGCCCGGTCGAGAAGCGTGTGAAGCGAAACGCCCCTGGCTGCGCTTCGAGCCTTTCTACCCAGGCGGCGTCCAGGTAGTTGTGCACCGGCTGACCGGTGAGGCCTCCGACGTCGTAAGCCGCCCCGTCGATCTCGACCTGTGCCTCGGGGCGCACCGACCGAATCATGCTCTCGCCTGTGATCAGATTGTCGTAGGCGATGGTTGCCGCATTAGGTACGAGCCGAACGACTCGCCGCACCAGGCCGTTCTCGAGCGCCACATCGCGTCCGTCCGCGCTGACTGCGACCCGCGCCTTGAACGGAGACGGGTCGATAAGCCAGTCCGGAGCCGCCGCGCCGATGCTCGACACGGCAAGCAGAGCCAGGAGTCCGAGGGAGAGTCCGAGGAGGCGAGACTGCCGAGATCGATTGTTCATGGCGTTGTGTTTTCGAGGATTTCGCGGTTTTCGTTGCGGTTTCGCTGCACGGCGCCCGCCATCCTTCCACAGCCCTCAGACTCTGGCCAGTCCCGCGTGGTTGATGGTTGGAAGTTCTGATGTCTCCGTTGACCATCGGACATCATGGGCCCGGCGTGCCTGAGCCGGCTCCATCGGCATTGGCGCCAATCTGTGTTACGCCCTGAATCGGTGTGGGGCTCCACACAGAAGCAGCGACGACTCATCCCCACGGTCTTTTCATTTGGGGCGGTGCTTGACGAGTATCTGGAAAGGGATTTGGGGATTGTTCTGGCAGCGCTCCTGCAGGGCGGGCCAAGAAGCCTCGGGGTGAAGGTCCGCCTTGAGCGCGATCAGACAGATGCGCAGGGCCGAGAGGTTGCAGTTGAGATTGTAGTTTTTGGAGGTTGGAGTTATATAACGTGACAGGTTCATAATTATTGACACGCCTTCTGTTTTGGCGTACATGTGTCTGCGGCAAGGGCAGTGGTGGTGGAGTGAGTTGAACGAAAGGTCTCCTATGCGGATGGCGCGGATCAAGATCAGCGGGCGTGGGGCGGTGTATCACTGCATGTCGCGTGTGGTGGGCGGGCAGAGGCTTTTGGGGCCGCTGGAGAAGGAGAAGCTGCGAGAGATGCTCTGGCAACAGGCGGCTTTCAGCGGGGTGGAGATCATCACCTACTGCCTGATGTCCAACCATATCCATCTGTTGGTGCGCATAGGGGCCCAGAACAGGGCCAGCGACGCGCAACTGGTGGATCGGGCGCTCAAGTTCTACGGCAAGAAGAGCCTCTACGTGCAAACGCTGCGCAAGGCGTTGGAGGAGCAGGGAGCGCTGCCCGAGGATTTGCGGGAGGGGTTGCGGGAGCGGATGGGGGATGTGTCGGCGTTCATGAAGGAACTCAAGCAGCGGTTCAGCAAGTGGTACAACCGGCAACAGAACCGGTACGGGACGCTGTGGGCGGAGCGGTTCAAGAGCGTGTTGGTGGAGGATCAACCCAGCGCGGTGCAGGCTGTGGCGGCGTACGTGGACTTGAATGGTGTGCGAGGAGGGCTGGTGAAGGATCCCAAGGAGTACCGGTGGTGCGGGTACGCGGAGGCAGTTGGGGGGAATGGATTGGCGCGCAAGGGGTTGGGGAGCATCTATGGGTGGCGGGATTGGGAGAGGGTGGGGAGGGAATATCGGCAGGTGCTTTTGGTGAGCAGCGGCAGTGCCGGGAGTGCGGGCAAGGTGGTGCTGGAAGCGGAGGAAATCCGGCGTGAGTTGAAGAGGAAGGGGCAGTTGAAGCTGGGCCAGGTGTTGCGGCTGCGGGTGAGGTATTTCAGCGACGGAGTGGTGCTGGGGTCGCGGAACTACGTGAACGAGGTATTCCGGGAGTTCCGGGATCGGTTTGGGGCGAGGCGGCGTGACGGGGCGCGACCGATGCGGGGCTTGGGAGCGTTGGGGGAGTTGGCGACGATGCGGGATTTGAAGGTGAATGTCGTGGGATAGAGAAAGTGACAGGTCTTAATTTCTCGAGCGCCACATCGCGTCCGTCCGCGCTGACTGCGACCCGCGCCTTGAACGGAGACGGGTCGATAAGCCAGTCCGGAGCCGCCGCGCCGATGCTCGATACGGCAAGCAGAGCCAGGAGTCCGAGGGAGAGTCCGAGGAGGCGAGACTGCCGAGATCGATTGTTCATGGCGTTGTGTTTTCGAGGGTTTCGCGGTTTTCGTTGCGGTTTCGCTGCACGGCGCCCGCCATCCTTCCACAGCCCTCAGACTCTGGCCAGTCCCGCGTGGTTGATGGTTGGAAGTTCTGATGTCTCCGTTGGCCATCGGACATCATGGGCCCGACGTGCCTGAGCCGGCTTCATCGGCGTTGGTGCCAATCTGTGTTACGCCCTGAATCGGTGTGGGGCTCCACACAGAAGCAGCGACGACTCATCCCGCGTCGCGCAAAATGGGAATTGATTCTCGCGCGGGCCCTAAGCGAGACTGTCCGGGTTCTGGTTAGTCTATTCGAGCCGTGTCATCGGGCGCATGGATGCGCCGATGCCGGTTCTGGGGCCGGACGAGCGTCCGGTTCATGCGGTTGAATCGGGAGAATGCATTATGAAACGACGCGATTTCCTCACGGCTTCGGCTCTCGCCGGAGTGGCCACAGTGTGCGGCGCGCAGCGTGTGGCGGCACAGGGGCAAGCGGCTCGAGACAGTTGGATGCCCAAGCTGACCCCGCCGGAGAGGCCGGCCGAGTTGAATCTCTGCCTCCAGTGGTGGGCGATTCCCGGGAACGAGATGAACGAGAAGCTCGATTTCCTCGAAGCGAACGGGTTTGCCGCCGTCGAGATTCCGTCCGGCGACTGGCCGATCAAAAATGGCGAGGCGATGATCGAGGCGCTCAAAGGGCGCAAGCTGTTCCTGTCCACGGCGTGCGGTCCGAGCGATTTCTCGTATGCCGAGGTGGAAAAGCGCGAGGCCGAGGTGCAGAAGTTCCTGCCGGTGATCGAGGCGTTGGGCAAGATGAAGTCGGTCGGCCTGATCATCTGTCCCGCGCGCGACAAGCTCAGCGAGCCGGGGCGCCTGAGCGCCAAGGAACTGCGGAAGGATTTCGTCGAGAATACCGGGAAACGCCTCGCCCAACATGCGGCCAAGCACGGCACATCGATCGTTCTCGAACCGCTCCGTCGCCACGAGACGCCTTTTCTGCGGCAGGTGGCGGACGGGGCGCGGATCGCGGCCGACATCGGCCCTGGCGCGAGCGTGATGGGCGACTTCTGGCACATGGCACTCGAGGAAACGAGTTTCATGGGGGCGTTCATCTGCGCGGGAAGTCTGCTGACGCATGTCCATATCGCCGGCCTCAAGGAGCGCATCATCCCCGGCGTTCATCCCGAGGCGGATCAGTACGTGGACGGGTTCAAGGGGCTCAAGCTCCTTGGCTACCGCGGCGCCGTCAGTTTCGAGGGCGGCTGGCCCAAGAATCCGGCGGATGCGAAGAAGGAGATTCCGCAGGAGGAAAAGATCAGGCTGATTCGCAACATGGTGAAGCTCCTGCGCGAGCAGTGGGCAATGGCCTGAGGACGCGACTGCAACTGGCCCGCATGGATCATGGAGTCGTGACCACCGCGATGACGGAGACTCGAAGCCGTGAACCATGAGGGCTGGAGGGCTTTGGCTCGCTGGTTTCGTTGGTCCTCAGCAAATCGGCTCAGGCGAATGGGCTTGCCGTCGGGGGTAAACCGGTGATAATGCTGCCTTCTGCTGAATCATCTCAGCATCGCGTGAACGGTGGCCGGCGTGGCGGAATCGGCAGACGCGCTAGACTCAAAATCTGGTACTCGAAAGAGTGTGTGGGTTCGACCCCCTCCGCCGGCACCAATCCCCGTTCAAGAAAATTCTCTATCCAGCCGCCGGGGCGTTTTCGGTTTTAGCGGGGGCGGACTCGGTTTCCTGATAGCGAACGACCAGGACAGGGCAGGGGGCATGGCGGACGACTCGTTCCGCGGTGCTGCCCAGAAGGACATGGGTCAGGCCGGTGTAGCCGTGGGTGGTGATCACGACCAGATCGACCTGGTGCTCGCGGGCCGCGGCGGCGATTTCATGGTAGGGTTTGCCCAGGCGCAGAGCGACCTCGCAGGTCACACCGGCCTTGACTTGCTCGGCAGCCACGGCCTCGAGACGATCCCGCGCATCGCGCTGGAAGTTCTCTTCGAGCGTGTTCGGGGGAAGGGGGACGTAACCGAAGTCGGACGGATAGACGATCGGTTCGGTGACATGCAGCAGAATGAGTTTGGCGCCGGAGAGTCGGGCAAAACCGGTTGCGTAATGGAGGGCTTTCATCGCGTGCGCCGAGAAATCCAGCGGCACGAGGATTTGCCGGAGTTCGAGGGCCAGTTCCACGGTGGCGGGACCGGGTGCGGCAGTTGCGTTGCCGGGTGGCGCACCGGCAGGGGGCGTCGGGTTTGAGCTCATATGCAGCGATCGGTTGTGTGGTCCAATTTCCGGGTGATTGTACGCGATCGGGGGCGCGAACTCAACCCGTAGTGAGCGGCCTGCAGCGGTTGCGCGGCGCCATCTCATGAACTGGCCCTGTTTGTTGCGCGCCTGCGCTCCAGGCCCGGCCGGCGTGTTGTCCAGGTAGAGAGAGTCTCAGGCGCTTTTCCGGACAAACACGGATGGACAAACAGATCAGTCACACGCCAGGTTCGACAGATCGAGAACTGCAACACATTGTTCCCATTTTTGCACAGACCCTAAGGAACGGGCGTGGCGTCCGGATTGTCGGCGATCGGGGCGATGATGGTGAACTGGCTGCCGCGTCCGGCTTCGGAAGTGACGATCAGACCGTGTCCCATTTCCCTGGCGAACTCGTAGACCATGTAGAGTCCTAGGCCCGTGCCGCGGCGGGATGAAAAGGCCTTGGTTGTGAAGAACGGTTCGAAGATGCGGGACAGAACGTCGCTTGGAATCCCCTGGCCATTATCCTCGATGCTGATCGCGACGTAACCGGAGGCGGGCTGGGGCGGCAGAATGGGATTGTGGGGGAGCATGTCCAAGGGCCGGGCCCGGATGCGAATCTCGCCGCCGGGGGGAAGGGCGTCTGAGGCGTTGAGGATCAGGTTGACGAGCATCTGTTGCGTCAAGTCGCGCGCGGCGCGGATGGCAGGCAGGTTTGAGGCGACGGAGCGTTCGATGTGGACGGTGCGGCGGAGGCGGTCGCTGAGAAGGCGGATGGTTTGATCGATGACTTCGGCGGGCTTGCAGGCGTGGAGGCCGGTATCGCCGACGCGTCCGAATCCGAGCATGGCGCGAACGATGCCGCCGGCCTGATCGACCATGGTTTTGATGCGGGCGACGCGGGTGAGGACCTTATCGCGGTCGTCGAGGTTGACCTCGATGATCTGGGCGGAGCCGCGAATGATCGAGAGGATGTTGTTGAAGTCATGGGCGATCCCGGCGGCGAGGGTGCCCAGGGCGTTCATTTTCTGGCTATGGACAAGCGCCTGGGTGGCCTGCTCGAGTTCGCGCGTTCGTTCCGCGACTTTCAATTCCACCTCGGCATAGCTGCGGCGGAGCTGGAGGTGGCGGTTGACGGCGAGCGCGGCGAAGAACAGTGCCACGACGGTCCCGACGCCCACGGCGAAGAGAATCCGCCCTTCCCGGTACCAGGGCACGACGACCTGGAACTCGGCGAGAAAAGGCTTGGGCTCAAAATTCCAGTTCCGGTCGAGGGTTCGCACTTCGAGTCGGTGTTTGCCGGGCGGCACGTTGCGCAGGGCGATCATGGGTCCGGATGCGAACGGCGACCAGTTGCCCCCATTGAGCCTGTGGGAGAAGAGGAGGCGGTGGTCGGGCGTTTGCTGCCATCGGTCGCGTCCCCGGATCTGGACCTCGATGGTGCTGTCGGGCCGTCCATTGCCCGATTGCTCGATGACAACGGAGAGAGTGCGAGGCGGGTCGATGTCGGCGCGCGGGGAGTAGTGGACAATGCCGCGCGAGGTTCCGACCCAGAGTCGGTTCGAGCGGTCTTCGAACAGGGTGAAGCAGGCATCGGCGGGCAAGCCATCATCCTGGCTCAACCAGGCCCAGCTTTCCTTGTACTGCCGGTAGAGGCTGCTGGCGGTGGCGACCCAGACCGTGCCGTCGCGGGCGCGGATCATGGCGTGAACGCGGTCGAGGCTGCTCAGCACGGTGGTCCAGACCTTGCCATCAAACTCGACTATCCGACCCAGCCCGGCGCACCAGATGCGCCCATCGCTCAGCTCCGTCCAGCAGAGCGCGCCCTCGGCGGCGTAGCCGTCGGCGGACGTGAACCGCTGCCAGCGTCCGTCGTGCCAGAGGGCGGCGCCGCTGCTGCCGCCCAGCCATAGATCGCCGTTTTGGGCGACGGCGAGAAAGAAGAGCTCGCTCCCGAGATCGACTGCGGCAGGCGCATCGGTCCACTCGCGGAAGCTGCGTCCATCGAACAGTTCGAACTGGTATGCGGTCGGAGGGGCGTCCGGCTCGGCGGTCTGGAGGCAGAGAGTCGAGCTGGACCATTGGCGCAGGACCTTGCGGATGCGGCGTCCGGACGGATGCTCGATGGGCTTCATCGCGCCCGTGTCGGGCGTGAAAATCCAGAGTTGCTCGGCCACGCCGATAGCGATCTGGTTGTCACCGACCAAGAAGAGTCCGTCGCGTGCGCGGAACAGGGGTTCGAAGCCCTCAGGCCAGGAGTATTGCTGCCACTGGCCGTCCCGGTTGACCAGCAGACCCGAGCCGGTGGCGAACCAGAGGCGTCCCTGGTTGTCTTCGACGCCTGCATGGACGATCGAATCGAATGCGGCGGCGCCGGGAGGGACGCGCCACGCTGGCGGGGCATAACGCATCAGACCATCGAGCGTGGCGAGCCAGAACACGCCTCGCGGCTGGACGGCGGCGTCGTAGTACTGATTGGGCGGGAGATCGATCCGCTCGATGGCGTCAGTGTCCACGCTGAGTCGGACCAGGGAGTTAATGGTCAGGCCCCAGAAGTGTCCGGGCTCGAGATCGCGCCAGGCGTAGCGAAGGCTTCCTTCAGGGAACGCCCGCCATAGCCAGTTCGTGCCGTCGAAATGCACCAGGACCCGTCGGGCCAGGGCTGTGGATTCGCCCAGGCCCGTGATGCCGCCGGCATCGTCTTCGAACGGGCGCTGGACATCCCGGATTGGCCAGGCCGGAGGGAGCAGATGCTCGGCCCAGGGTGTCTGGGCGCTGAGTTGGCGGAGCGGACCCGGCAGTCTCGCGGCGCCGGCGGTGCCGGTGATCCAGACCGCGCCGTCCTGGGTGGGCAGCATGTCGATGAACCGGCCCAGGCGGGTGTCGCGGGCCCAGCGCAGAACCTGCAACTCGCGCGCCGTGGCACGATACTCGGCCAGGCGATCGGGCAGGAGGATGAGGACGCGGTCTTGTTCGGCGGGCAGGAGCGGGACTTGGCGAAGCGAGCGGGCCAGGTTGGCTTCTCCTTCGAGCCGGATTTCGGGGATCGGATGCCGAATCCACTCGTCGCTGACGAATTCCATCAGGCCGTCTGCATAGACCGACCAGATTCGCCCGGCGCGGCTTTCATAGATGCGGTAGTTGCGTTCGCCGGGGGCGGGGATATGGCGGATGACATAGCCATCGAGGAAGCTCACGGCGTCGACCTCCCCATGCTTGACCCAGAGATTGCCGCGGGGCGTCACGGTGATCGCGGTGGTGATGGATTCCGTGAGGCCATCGGCGGCCTTGTAGATGCGCCAATCGGATTCGCGCGGCACTTCAGCGGAGCCGACACAACCGAGGAGGATGCGGAGGCAGAGGACGACGAGGATCGCGCGCGCCGCTCGCAGCGCGCGGGGACCGTGCGCAATCCTAGCCCGCATAGCAGTCTTTTTGCGAAGTCCGAGTGCCCTGTGCACCATCGCGGTGTACCACTCTCTGTCAACTTTCTTTCTTTTTGAAGGAAGTATCGTCCCGCAAAGGCCGTCAGCCGCTGCACATTCTGGTTGCGGCTTTGCCGCGCTGCGGAATATGCGGACTAGAGGGCGCGGCGAGTCGCCAGTTGGTTCAGCTCGGCCTGCACGCGGCGTTGGGTCACTTCAAAAATCAATGCGCCAGCCCGGGCGCTGTCCGTGAGATAGCCTCCGCGCACCGCGGTCTCGCAGAGTTCCGCCGCCTGGACGAGTTCGCCGCGGCGGCGCATGACATCGGCCAGGCGAGCCACGACGCGCAGAGGCGCCACGGGATCGAGCTTGAACTTCGCCGAGCCGCGGGGCAGATCGGCTGTCATGGCGCGGCGTCCGTAGTCGAGGCAGAGGTCGTCATCGCCGCGGTCCCAGGCCAGCTCGGCCAGGTAGACCTGGTAGACGCGCTGATTGTCGGGATCGAGTTCGATGAGGCGATCGAGGATGGCGGTCAACTCCTCCGTCGGCGGGGCATAGAACGCGGAGCGCTGTTCGCTGTAGGTGCGCATCAGCGCCAGACCGTACTGCCGCAGGAGATCGGGCTTCACGCGGGCCCTGTCGATGAGCCCATCCCGGAGGGGGGCGAGCCGGAGGACATCCAATTCGCCCGGGGCGTTGACGAAGACGAAGCGTGAGGCGACTTCGAGCGGTTCCCAGGCCTCGGGGAACTGCTGCTGCCAGCGGAGGAGCACGGAGGTGATGATATCGAGGAACGGTTTGCCGCTTTCGAGATAGATATTGGCGAAGGCCTCGAAGTCCGCCCACGTGAGCGCATTGGCGCGGAGGTAGTCGCCCAGCAGCGTGGTCGGGCGGCGCGAGAAATTCTCGTCGATCTGCCGGAATCGGGTTGCGCCATGGCGGACGAAGAAATCGCGTTGGGCCAGGTATTCGAGCGTCGGGTAGTAGTCGCTATGAATGCGTGTTTCAATGGGCGGGAGCAGGGCGCCGTGTGCGGATGAGATCAGCTCGTGCGAAAGCAGCAGCGGCATGTTGGTGAGTTTGATGCGTTCGAGATCGGCCTTCACCGACGGTTCGTCGAGGCGCGCCGCGAAGGCGGCCAGGTCGCTCGAACGCGGTTCCACGGTGCCGATGAGCAGGATGTCCGCGGCGTCGGTGTGCCAGATGCTGACATGTGGGAAGACCTGGCTGAATGTGGCGACGACTGTTTCGAGTCCGGTGTCGCTGAATTCGTAGAGTTGGACCCACTGGACCATGACGCCGCCGGGGTCGAGGTGGGCGCGGCACTCTTCGTAGAATTCGAGTGTGAAGACGCCTGCCACGCCCGCCATCCATGGGTTCGAGGGCTCGCTGATGATCGTTTGGTAGCGCCGCGGATTGAGCAGGAGGTAGGACTTGGCGTCGTCGATGACCAGCCGCACGCGCGGGTCGCGGAAGACATCGCGGTTGTAGGGGTTGAACAGCCTCGAGGCCTCGACCACTTCGGGCGAGATCTCGACCACATCGATGGTCTGGACGCTCGAATGGGCGGCGATCGCCCCGGCCGTCACGCCGCTGCCCAAGCCGATCACGAGCACATTCGTCGATTCGGGATGGAGCAGCAGCGGCAGGTGCCCGGACAGCAGTTGGGTCGTCATGTCTCCGAGCGTGCTGGCGTCGGTCTTGGCGTTGACCTTCAGGTAGAAGTCCGTTTCCGGGTTTTCGCCCGTATGGACGCTGACGGTGGCGCCGGCGCCGTCGCGATAGAACAGCGGTTTCCCTTCCTGCAGCCCTTTGTGATAATCGCGCCAGTTGGTGGCGAGCCCGCGGGGTCGGAACACACCGAGCGTGAGCGCGTTCTGCCAATAGCGAGCCAGGAACGGGGTCGAGGCGGCCAGGAACACGACGAAGAGGCCGGACGCCCCGATCGCGATCAGGCGTTTTGCGCCGCGTTCGACGCGGACGACAATGACCAGCCCGATCAGCAGGTTGACGGCCACCCCGAGCACGAACGTGCCAGCCAGGCCCAGACGCGGCATCAACACCAGCCCGGTCAGGGCCGCGCCCAGAACGGTCCCGACTGTGTTGACTGCAAAGACGCGTCCGACGGTGCGCCCAGCGCGTTCGAGCGAGGGCGTGGCGGCGCGCGTTACCAGGGGCAGAGTCATGCCCAGACAGACGGTCGGCACGAACATGACGGCGAAACAGAGCAGTCCCTGCAGACCCTGGTACAGGCTGTAGGCCTCGGGCCGCCGGGCCAGCAGGTCGGCCAGGCGGCCAAACCAATAGGGAAGGAATTCGTAGAAAAAGAGGGAAACGCCGACCGTGAGTGCCAGGGCCAACTCGGCCCAGGCAAACGCCGCCAGGGACCGTCGCAACGACCGCCAGCGATACACAATCCACGCCCCCACGGTCAACCCGGTGATGAATGTGATGAGCATGAGGGAGAAGGCGTGCGTGCTCGAACCCATGGCCAACGCCAGCAGGCGTGTCCAGGCCACCTGGTACAGCATCGCGACAAAGCCCGAAAGGCCGATGCCCAGGATCGCAAGGCGCAGTTCCACGGGCCCGTAGCTCTCCGGCTCGGCTTCCGGTCTCGGCGTGTCGGCTAGCCGAGTCGTGGCTTCGTCTTGGTCAGCTTGCCCCTCCTTGATGTAGCCGCTGACAAACAGGGCAAGGCCGCCGACGGCGAGATTGAGGACGGCGCCGACCATGAGCGTTGCCGGGAGGCCGATCGCTCCGATCCACCAGAAATCGGCCAGCCAGATGCCGATGACGCCGCCTGCGCTGTTGATGAAGTAGAGGGCGGCGACCTTCTCGCGCATCTCGCCCAGGGAGCGCGTCAGGAGGCGAGTCAGCAGAGGCAGCGTTCCTCCCATCAGCACGGTTGGGATGAGGATGGCCAGCAGGCTGAAGAGGAACTTCAGCGCCAGAAGTCCGGCGGAACCCGGATCGAGCGAGCGGGCCAGGCCGAGGAAGCCGCTGTAACAGAGCTGGTAGTGGATAGGGAAGATCAGCGCGTACACCCCGATCGCAATCTCGAGCCAGGCATAGCTGGCGAGCGGTCGCCGGGTGCGGTCGGCCCAGACGCCGATCCAGAGGTTGCCCAAGGCCAGGCCGCCCATAAAAGCCACGAGAACGGCGATGACGGCATAGCTGGTGTGACCCAGGAAGAGGGCGAGGTACCGGGTCCAGACAATCTCGTAAACCAGACCCGCCATGCCCGAGAGCAACAGGCACAGCATCGCCACGCGGAGCAACAATCGGCTGCGGTTTTGCACGGCGCCGGATGCTACCGTCGTCTTGCCCCAGAGCAATCCTAATAGCGGGCCTGCAGGCCCAGGGCCAAAGCATGAAGTGGAGCGGCAGGATGGCAGTCAGAGTCGGCCCGGTTATGCGGCGGTGAGGGTGGATGCGCTCCTGCTACTCGGCGATTGTCACTTCGAGCGTTTCCTCGAGTCCGATCTCATGGTCCTCCTCGACACCGATAGATGGGCCATCGATGGACGTTTCGATCGAAGCGGCGGCGCGGTCGGCAATCGGGGTATCGGTCTTGTGGAACCTGACGCTGACGATCTTGCTGACGCCCTGTTCTTGCATGGTGATGCCGTAGAGGACATCGGCCATGCCGATCGTGCGTTTGTTGTGGGTGATCACGATGAACTGGGAGTGGGGCAGAAAGCGCTGGAGCACCCGGATGAAACGGTCGATGTTCGATTCGTCCAGCGGCGCGTCCAGTTCGTCCAGGACGCAGAACGGGCTGGGTCGGACCTGGTAGATGGCGAAGAGCAGCGCTACGGCCGTCATGGTCTGTTCGCCTCCGGAGAGCAGCGAGATGCTCCGCAACTGTTTGCCTGGCGGACGCGCCATGATCTCGATGCCGCTTTCGAGAACGTCCCCCTCGTCCACCAGGTTCAAATCCGCCGCGCCGCCCCCGAATATCTCGATAAAGATCGAGCGGAAGTTGTCGCGGATGTTGTGGAAGGTTTCCGTGAACATCTGGCGGGTCTGCGTGTTGACGCGGTTGATGACCTCGACGAGCTGTTCCTTGGCCTTGATCAGATCGTCGTGCTGCGAACTCAGGAATTGATGGCGTTGCTCGGTCTCCTCGTATTCCTCGATCGCAACCAGATTCACCGGCCCCATCTCGTCGATCTTTGCCTGGAGTGCGGCGACCTGCTCGGCCACGGCGTTCCAGTCGGTCGAGACGCCCGCGGCCGCCATTTGCTCGGGAGTCAGGGTCTCGACCCGGGCGGGTCCTTCGGCGGCATAGGTGATGGTGATGCACTCGCTGCGGACGTCGGCAAGGTTGATTTGGTAGCGCTCCTGGATGCGCTCGACGATGTTGCGCAGGCCCATCTCTTTCTGGGCCAGGTCCACCTCGGCCGCGCTGCGCAGTTCTTGCTGCTCGGTGAGGCGGCGGCGGCTGTTGCGCAGGGCCTCTTCGCGCGTGGCGATGTCGTCCGCCTGGGCGTCGCGCTGGGCCAGCAAATCGGCCGTCCGCAGGCCCAACTGGTCCCTCTCATGCTGGACGGCGCCGATGCGTCCGCGGGAGTCCTCGATTTCCATCTGGGCCTGGCCGCGGCGGTCGAGCACCTGGGCGATTTCCTGGCGGCGCTGTTCGAGCAGATGTGCGAGTTCGCGAATCCGTTGTTCGAGCGGCCCCTGCTGCTGGCGGAACGAGGCGGCAAGCTGCTCCTCGGTGGCGACCGCCACCTTCGCCTCGGTGACGGCGGCGTTGAGCTGGTCGCGCCGGACGCGGAGTTGTTCGAGTGCGCCTGTGAGTTCGGTCAACCGGCGCTGCGCCTGGTGGTCGCGCGCTTCGAGTTCGCCCACCTGTGCGGACAGGCTGGCGCGCCGCTCGCTGCCTTCGCGCTCCTGGCCGGCCAGGGTTTGGATCTCGAAGACGACGGTGTCGACCTTCTGTTCGAGCATGCGTTGGGCGTTTTGCAGGGCCTTGAACTCGCCCTGACGCGTGGCGATGGCGACTTCCTGCGCCTGCAATTCGGACTGGGCCTGCTGCAGGCTCGCCTGCAACGCGGTTTGCTCGCTCAGCAGCGTCCCTTTGCGGCGGCTCGCATCGTTCACGCGGGCGTGGACCTCCGCCAGCGACCGCTCGAGTTCGGCAATCTGGTTCTTCCGCCCCAGAATCGAGGACGGTCCTTTGCTCGAACCGTTGCTCGAACCGCCCGTGAAGACGCCGTGCCGATTCAGCAAATCTCCGGCGCGCGTGACAAAATCGAAGCGCCCGCCGCAGGCCCGCCACGCGGTCGTCGCGGCCTCGAGATCGGGAGCGATCCGGGTCCGTCCGAGAAGGCTTTCGAGCAAGGGAAGCACCGCGGCATCGCCTTCCACCACGCCGAGCGCGGCCACGCACCCGCGCGCTTCGAGCGGGTCCTCCGCTCGAGGACAGGCCGCTGCTTCTGGAGCAGTCTCAGCGGCAATGGGCGGGCTCGTGGCGTCGCGCGACGCCTCGCGTCGGGCGGTCGCAAGCTCGAGCGACGCGATGCTGGCGCGTCCTTTCTGATGGGCGCTCAAGTCGGCCAGAATCTGGCGCGCGACGTCCGGCGAGTGCGTCAGCACGATCTGCAACTGGGATCCCAAGGCGGCCTCGATGGCCGGAACGTATTCGTCCGGGACACGGATGCGATCGGCCAGAGAGCCGAGCACCTGCTGGGTGTCCTTCAACGCGGCGAGCGCGCCCGCGCCGAAGCCCTCGCGGCTGGATTCAAGCTGTTGGAGGACGTTCAGACGCGAGTGGGTCTCGGCCTGCCGGCGCTGCAGTTGGTCCAGGTCCAGCCCCGCCTGCCCGATCTCGCGCTGCACCGTGCGCAGGCGTTCCTGGCGCTCCTGGAAACTCGATCGGCGTGTCTGGAGCGCAACCTGTTCGGCTTCCGATTCGCGCGCGAACTCTTCGAGGCGCTTGGCGAGCCCGGCGCGCTCCTCTTCGAGCTGAATCTTCTCCGCGGAGAGCTTCTCGATGCGGATGACATTGCCCTGTTTTTGCAGGTCGAGGGCATTGATCTCATTGCGCGCGCGGGTCAGTTGCTGGGCGACATCGAAGACATCGCTCTGGGCCTGGCGCATCGCCTCCTGCTTGAGCCGTGCGTCATCCTCGAGCTCCTTCAGCCCCTCGCGCCGGGCTTCGAGCTGGCGCCGCGCATCCCCCAGCTTCGCCTCTGCCGACTCGAGCCGCTCCGCCGTCTCCGCCAATGCCCGCTCCGCCGCAATCTTGCGCTCCTCCGCCTCCGCGATGTCCGCCAACGCCTTCTCGTTCCGAGCGGCCAACTCGCGCAGGCGCTCCTCGTTGTACTGAATTCGATGTTCGTGCCGCTCCGCCTCGGCCTTCAATTCCAGCCCGCGCTGTTGACTCGACGAGATCGCGTGTTCGAGCTCGGCGAGCCGCTCGCGCAATTGCGACACCTCTTCCTCGCCGCGCACCACTTCGCCGCTGCAGGTCTCGATTTCGCCGCGCAGAGCCTCGATGCGCTCCCGCCCCTCCTCGATATCGAGTTGCGACACGTCGTATTGATGCCGCGCCAGTTGGGTGTCGAGATGCTGCAACTCGGCCATGTACTGTTTGTAGCGCCGCGCCTTGCCGGCCTGGCGCTGGAGCGAGATGATCTGTCGCTTCACCTCGCGGATCAAATCCGCCACGCGCAGCAGATTCTGCTCCGTCCCCTCGAGCTTGCGGATCGCCTCCCGCTTCTGGGCCTTGAAACGCGTGATGCCTGCCGCCTCCTCGAAGACCAGGCGGCGATCCTCGGGCCGGCTCGAGAGTATCTGCGTGATGTTCCCCTGCGCCATGATGCTGTAGCTGGCGCGCCCGATGCCCGTGCCGGCGAACAGTTGCTGGATGTCCTTGAGCCGGCATGGTGTCTTGTTTATGAAGTACTCGCTTCCCGCATTGCGAAATACCCGGCGAGTCACTGTCACTTCGTCGTACGCCAGTTCCACGCCTGCCGCCTTTAAGTGATCCTTGTCCACCCCCCCGAGCGTCAGCGACACCTCGGCCAACCCGAGCGGTTTGCGGTTGTCCGTGCCGTTGAAGATCACATCGGTCATCTCCCCCCCGCGCAGGGCCTTGACCGATTGCTCGCCCAATACCCAGCGAATCGCATCCGCAACATTCGACTTGCCGCAGCCGTTTGGACCCACAATCGCGGTGAGTCCGGGCTGAAAAACCAAGGTCGTCTTCTCGGCGAACGACTTAAAACCGAAGGCAGACAGTGTCTTCAGGTACATCGCTGGACGGAATACCGGAAAATGACCCAGCGTGTAAAGCTGAAAACCACAAGATAATGTGGGAGAGTCTTGTCTGCCGCACAACTAATAGGGATGCCCGGTTTCTATCCCGGTTGCCAGTTTTGTATTGGGATTCGGGCCGGTATTGTTCTTTTCCAGTTGGCACGGCAGCGTGGGTGTCAGTAGGGTCTGGTTACTTTGTCGCCGGTCTGGAGCACGAGGCTGCCAAGCCGGGAGATTGAAGCGAAGCGCGTGCTCGAGATTCGACCATCCGTGATCGAGACTCGCCCGGCCATGCCGGGCGACCCGCGGGCATTGGTGGCGCGGCTTGGTCGGCCCGGGCTTCGCGCCGTGCGCGCAGTTCTCGCGGGACTCGCTCGGGCTCAGGTCAAGGACACGGCGTCGCTGCGGTCGTTTCTGATCGAGTACCAGACCCAAGTTCTCGGTCCGGTTGAATTGACAGCGATCCAACGGGCGCGTTGGCATGCAGACCGGAACGAGGTTCGCGAACTTCTGCGGCTGGATCGGCAATTGGGCGAGGACGCCCGGCTGAGCCGTTTTGCCGCAGCGAGCCGGGCTGTGGGTCGCGCGCAATTGCGGCGGTTGCAGCCTCTCAAGGACGTGCGCCTTGTCCGCCGGTACTGGGAGGCGGTCGGGGCGGGGCGGGCCTCGGCCTGGCATCCGTTGGTTTACGGTGTCATGCTTTCCGTCTATTCGATCCCCATGCGTCAGGGGTTGCTGCACTACGGGGGCCGGACCCTGGGCGGGTTTCTGGATGCGGCGGCGACGCCCTTGAGGCTTTCGCTGGAGGATTGTTGCTCGCTCGCGGCGGAACTCGATCGCGCGCTGCCTGCGCTTGTCGAGCGGAGTTTGCTGCCGTGCGAGCCTTCGCGCGACTGCGTTTGCGCACGGCTGCCGGCTCCTGGCGCGTGAGCCGGGGCACGGTCCGCATTGCGATCAGGGAGAGTGCGAATCCCTCTTCAGGCGCGTTTGTTCGAGCGCCTGCTGAGCGGGGGCGAAATCGGGCTCGATCCGCAAGACGGCTTCGTATTCGGCAATGGCGTCATCGAGCCGATCGAGAGCGGCGTAGGAGTTCGCTAGATTGAAGCGGGCCTGCCAGTAGTTGGTGTCGAGTTGCGAGGCCTTGAGAAATGCGTCGGTCGCCTCGGCCACGAGACCCCGCTGGCGGAGCGCGTTGCCGAGGTTGTTATAGGCGGAGGCGTAATCGGGCACGGCCTTGATCGCGGCGCGGAAATGCTCGAAGGCCTCGTCGAGCTTGCCCATCCGATGCAGGAGGATGCCGAGGTTGTTGTGCGCCTCGGCATATTGGGGGAACAGTTCCAGGGCGCGGCGGTAGGATGCGACGGCCTCTTCCTGGCGGCCCATGCGGGCGAATGCAATCCCCAGATTGTAGTGGACATCCTCATCCTCGGGCGTCAGGCGTTTGGCCTCCTCGTAGACCTTGGCGGCCTCGGCGAATTGGCCTTGGCGAAGCAACTCATTGCCACGGGTGACGAGGCTGGCTGCTTCCGCCCCTGCGCCGCCGTCTGGCCCCGACTCTGTCGAGTTGGCCCCTGAGCCGGATGCAGGGTCTTGGGCGCGGGACTGGTTTGGGTGGGCGCCGCCGGAGGGGCCTGGAGAGCGCCGGGCCGCGCCATGCCAGGCCAGCCCGGCCAAGAGCAGAATGAAGACGCCCGCCACCGCCAGCCCGACTTTGCCAGACGGCTTTCGTGGCGGGCCCCTGCGGCTCGCGTCTTTGCGCGCCTTGCTCATCAACCGGCGATTGCGCTTTCGAACTTGCTTCGAAGAGCGGCGGGCGACGGGGCGCCGACCATGGTGTCGGAGACTTGGCCGTTCTTGAAGAGCACCAGGGTGGGGACGCTGGTAATGTGGAATTGGTTGGCGAGATCGCTCGCATCGTCCACGTTCACCTTGACCACCTTGACGCGCCCGGCGAACTCGCCGGCCACAGTGTCCAGGAGAGGCGCGATCATCTTGCAGGGGCCGCACCACGGCGCATAGAAATCAACCATGACGGGGACGGTGGACTTGAGGACTTCGCTCGGGAATTGGGCGGAGGAGATTTCGGTCACGTTGGTCATAGATCAGTTCCAGGTTCAGATTCAGATTCAGATTCAGATTCGGCTTCAGTTTCGATTTGGCACTTGCCGCTTTCCGAAGAGCCGCCAGCCTCGAAAAGGTTACATGCGGGTGGAGTGTGGACCCAGCGCGCGCAAAAGACAATGGCGACATGGCATCGAGGCTTTACCGTGGCGTTGCGGGCTGGCATAAGGACGGCACCAATATGCGGACTCGAACCTCAATCCTCGCCTTTTTTGCATCCGTGGTGTGCTTGCCGCTGCTGCTTGGAGTTCAGGATGGACCCTCTCCGAGCCGGATCGACTTGCCGGGGCGGCGCGCCGACGGTTCGGTGCTGCTGCCCAACCAGTGGTCGCTGCGCCCGGTGGGGCGGCAGGTGACGTTGGGCGATTTCCCGGTGAACATCGCCGTCCACCCCGGCGGGAGCCACGCCGCGGTTCTTCACAGCGGCTACGGCGATCATGAAATCGCGATTGTCGATCTGGGCCAGGGAAAGATCGTGACGCGCATCGGTGTGACCGAGGCGTTTTACGGGCTCGCGTTCTCGTCGGACGGCGCCCGTCTGTACTGCAGCGGCGCGAGTGACGAAGTCATTCACACCTTTAGGTTCGAGGGCGGCTACCTCGGCGAATACCGCCCGTTGCGCGTCCGGCCCGTGGCCGATCGGGGCGTGCCGGGCGGCCTGGCTGTCAGTCGGGATGGCTCGCAACTCTGGCTGGCCAATGTTTGGGGTCATCGTTTGACGGGTCTGGACCCTCTCACGGGGGACCGGATTGTCGATTTCGCCCTGGACGAACAGTTGGCTGCCGGCCTGGATTTGTCATTGCCGCCCGCCGACCCGGATATCGCCGCCGCGACCAAGCGCGACGAAGCGCAGTCCGATCCGACGAAGCCGGCCTCGCCGTATCCCTACGGCTGCGTTTTGGACGAGCCGCGGCAGCGACTTTACGTCAGCTTGTGGGCGAAGGCGTGCGTTGCGGTGTTCGATCTCAGGACGCGGCGGGTGAGCGCCCTGTGGCCGGTGCAGGAACATCCAAACGAGATGGCTTTGGCGCCGTCGGGAGCCGTGCTGTTTGTCGCGAACGCGAATCGGAACACCGTGAGCGTTCTCGATGCGGAGACGGGGCGGACTCTCGAGACACTGAACTCGTCGCTGTATCCTCAGTCGCCTCCCGGATCGACGCCCAACAGTCTGGCGCTGACGCCCGACGGGGCGCTGCTCTTTGTGGCCAACGCCTGCAACAACAACGTGGCGGTGTTCGACGTCAGCGAGCCGGGTCGGAGCCGATCGCTCGGTTTCATTCCCGTAGGCTGGTATCCCACATCCGTGCGAGTCACGCCCGACGGACGCCGGCTGCTGGTCGCCAACGGCAAAGGAATCATCTCGCGCGCCAATCGTCATGGCCCCCAGCCGGGCGAACTCGATCCGCCGCGCACGGTCCGCGAGTACATTGGCGGCCTGTTTCGGGGCACGCTCAGCCTGATCGATCTGCCGGAAAGCCGCGGCAAGCTGGTCGAGCGGCTCAAGAACTGGACGGCTCAGGCCTATCGGTGCAGTCCGCTCGAGCCCGATGCCCGGGTCAAGGCGCGGCCCGCGCAGGGGCATCCCATCCCGAGCCGGGTCGGCGATCCCAGTCCGATCAAGTACTGCATTTACATTCTCAAGGAGAATCGGACCTACGACCAGGTCCTTGGCGATTTGCCCGAAGGCAACGGCGATCGCAGTCTGTGTCTGTTTCCGGAGAGCGTGACCCCCAACCACCATCAGCTTGCCCGGGAATTCGTCCTCCTCGACAACTTCTACGTCGACAGCGAGGTCAGCGCCGACGGTCATGAATGGAGCATGGGGGCCTACGCGACCGATTACGTCGAGAAGACCTGGCCCATGTCCTACGGCCACAACCAGCGCGGCAAGTACTCTTACCCGAGCGAGGGCGCGTTCCGCATCGCCGCGCCTTCGTGCGGCTACCTCTGGGATCGGGCGAAGGAAGCCGGCATCAGCTACCGGTCGTACGGGGAGTTCGTCGTGAACGGGCGCACACCAAGCGATCCCGCCCGAACGCTCATCCCGGCCCTCGTCGGTCACATCGACCCCGGATTCCGTGGATGGGACATGGATTACCTGGATCAAGGGCGCGCCGACCGCTTCATCAGCGAACTGCAACGGTTCGAGCGCGAGGGCAACATGCCGCGCCTGCAGATCATGCGCTTGCCCAACGACCACACCTATGGGACATCGGCCGGGAAACGCACTCCTCGAGCGATGATGGCCGACAACGATCTGGCTCTGGGGCGCGTGGTCGAGGCGGTGAGCCAGTCGAAATTCTGGCCCCGCACCGCGATCTTTGTCGTCGAGGACGATGCGCAGAACGGACCGGACCATGTCGATGCCCATCGCACCGTGGCGTATGCGATCAGCCCCTATGCGCGGCGGGGAGCGGTCGACTCGACCATGTACTCGACGTGCAGCATGTTGCGGACAATGGAATTGATCCTGGGATTGCAGCCCATGACCCAGTTCGATGCCGCCGCGACGCCGATGTACAATTCATTCCAGGACAGACCCGACACGCGCCCTTACCGCCATCGGCCGGTGACCGTAGATCTCGAGGAGCGCAACACGCCGCTGGCCTGGGGCGCCGATGAATCCGCGCGCATGGATTTCACCAAGGAAGATGCGGCCGATGACATCCGGCTCAACGAGGTCATCTGGCGTTCGATTCGCGGACCCGACCTACCGATGCCCGCGCCCGTGCGGGCTGCGTTCGTTTTTGCCGGGCAGGACGACGACGATTAGCGAGGCTCGGACAGACCCGGGGTTCCGATGCGGTACAGGCGCTGGTTTGGCGATGTGCCGAGTGGATCGCGCAATTCGATCAACCGCTCGGCAGTCGAGAGACCCGAAACGGCGGGAATCAGGGCGAGTGTATGCCAGGAACCGGGCGTGGTGCGATCGCGATATTGCACGGTGTAATTGCGATTGGCCACACCCTGGAACGTCACGGACACGCCGTCGCTTGCGTCGATGCTCAAAATCCTGAGCACGCTGTCGGGATCGAGCGGGTCGGTGCCCGCCAGGTATTCTTCGCGGTTGGATGCGCCGTCCCCGTCGGTGTCAGCGGCGGCGTCCGTCGGGTCGTTCGGATTGAGGTTGCAGCGGATTTCGTAAGCGTCGGGGAGACCGTCGCGGTCGGCGTCGGCGGCGATGACAACCCGGAGCGTCGCCTCTTCGCTGGTGACGCCTGAGGCGAGGGCGCCGGGATTCTTGACGCTCACCCAATACGTGCCGGCATCGGCGGCCCGCACATTGGTCAAGGTCAGGAAGTCGACGTGGGACGCGAGTGCGCGTTCGAAGACGGCGGCGCCGTTCCGAATCCAGCGGTAACGGATGGGCAATGACGCCTGGGGATTGACCTCGATGCCCAGCGTCACGGTCCCTCCCTCGATGACAGTGGCGCTCCACGGTTGGCGGACGATGACGGGATGGCCGACGACGCGCACACTGGCGACCGTGCTGACGGCGGTGTCCGTGTCATTCTGAACAATGACTTCGTAATCTCCCGTGTCGCGGGCCTCGGCGGAGGCGAAGGAAAGCGTGGACTCCGTGGCGCCGTCGACGAGAGCGCCGTCGCGCCGCCACTGGTAGCGCAAGGGCGAGGAACTGACTGCGACGACGGACAACTCGATGGGCTGTCCGGCGAGGACCTCGATCGATTGGGGCGAGGCAAGCAGGGTCGGCGGCGTCGCCACGCGGATTGTGGCGGGCTGACTGACGACGGCGGCCACGGCACTCGACACCACGACCCGATACTCGCCGGCGTGCGAGGCATGGAGATTGGTCAGGGTCAGGGAGTCGGCCTGGCCGGCGAGGTTCTTGCCATTCAATCGCCACTGGTACGACAGGGGACCGGAGCCGCTTGCCTCGACACGAAGAGTGATCTGAGATCCGGCGGCGGCGGTTTGGCTCAGCGGTTGGCGGGTGATCACGGGTGGCGCGGCGGCCACGTAAGCCTCGCCGGGCGATGGGGCCGCGGCCGTCCAATTGGCCGGATCGTTTCCGAATTCGGTCTCGACGAGTCGTTGGAGCGAGAAGGCGAGTCCATCGGCCGCCTCGGGCCATGGCGATGTATCGCGGTAGGCGACCCGATCCGCCAGGACGAATCTCGCCGCATACTCGGTGTCGGATTCGCGCTGGCCGTCGGCTTGCAGCAATTCGACGCTGTCGCCGTCGTTTGCCAATTGGCCCCGGTATGGCCCAAAGAGGCGTGTGGCGGCATCGAGGTTGTAGCGGGTCCGAAAGGCGGTGGCAGAAGCCGGAAGAGACGGATCGAAACTGACAACCAGGATTCGTTCGCCGGGCGCCAGGTATTCACTTGACGGGAAGGCGTATTGAACAGCGTTCCGCAACCGCCAGGTGTTGGTGGGGGCGGCGGGATCGTGGAGGGCGACGGCCGACGTGGTCACGTTGCACAACTCGATGTACTCGTCCTCGGTGTTGTTCCAGGCGGCGTTGTTGGTCACGACATCGGGCGGATGGTACATGATCTCGCTGATGACGACCGGTCCGATGCGCGGGGGGCCATTGGGATTGCCCAGAGTGCAGGTCGTTTGGGCGACAAAGTGTTCGAGTCCGTCGCTGGTGACGTGGCGTCCGAACGAAACCCCTGCGAGGGCCGGGCCGAACTTGAAGCCGTGCCGGTAGCCGGTGAGCCGGCCAGTGGCGTCGGCGGAAAACAGGTACACATCGTCGCCGGCAGCGCCGAGATTGAAGCTGGGGGGCACTCCAGGGTTGGGATTGAAATCGCGCTCGGTGAAAACCAGGAAGCCGCCTGCCGGAATCAGGGTGGGCGAGGGGATGCGGTACTTGGGCGTATCCGGGTCGTCCGACAAGAACCAGCCGCCCACGTCGACCGCCGCGCTGGTCGGATTGTGCAGTTCGATCGATCGCAGCAGCGGGGATTGAGCGCGGGTGAGCGCTTCGTTGACGCGCACTGCGGGGATGTCGGGCGCGTCGGGTTCGAGCTGTCCAGGCGTGCCGAGGAAGGCAGTGCCGACGCGCCAGCCTTCACGCCGGTTCCAGGCCGAACGCGGCTGGTGTTCGTCCGCGACGACCAGCGCGAATCCGAGTCCATCGGTGGCGGGATACCAATCGGGTTCATACCGGAAGTCGTGCACCTCTTCGAGCATGGGACCGACCAGGCGCACCCGTTCGCCTTCGTTGGCCAGGGACCCCCGGTATTCTCCGGCGACGTTTTGAACATGGGGGTAGCGGCGGGCAAATGCGGCGGCGTTCTTCACCACCACGACCGTTTGCCCGGGGGCGAGCGAGACGGCCTGCCCGGACGAGAACGAGAACTGGATGCCATGTGTGAACTCGAAGCCGCGCAAGTCCAGGGGCGCAGTGCCGATGTTCTTCAGTTCGACGAATTCGAGATCGCCCGGCTCGTCGCCGTTCTTCGGATCGGGAGCGGCGGGGGCGTACATGAGTTCCGTGATCACGAGCGGGGGGGTCTCGACGAGGAAGGTGGCCGCCGCGGGGCCGCTCCATCGGTTGCCGCTGCGCACGCGGGCCACCACGCGGCTGTTGGTCTGGATCGGGATGCCGGACGCGTATGCCCGCGCCCCGGGCGCGATGCCGCCTCCCTTGGCCCGCGGGTCGGAGCCGTCCAGGGTGTAGTAGACAGTCCCGGCCGGGCCGGAGGTGGTGAGGACGAATCCGGGTGAGACGGCGCAGTCGCCGCGGCTCAGTTCAGGCGCTTTGACGAATTGGCTATCAATCCAGTGGTAGCGGCCGTGGACCCAGGACTTGAGGTTGGCGATGATGCCGGCGTACGTGGTGGGGGTGACATACATGGACGGGTTGGGCCAGACGTAGGCGCCAAGGCGCGGCCATTTCTGGAAGTCGCGGACCTGGGCTTCGTTGAGCGACGCGGCCAATTCGTCGATGCGGGCGAGGACATTCGAGGAGGCGAAGATATTGGTGCGCAGCACGCTCCAGCGGTCGGCGATCCTCTGGTTGAAATCGGGATCGCCGGTTGTTCCGGACGAGGATGTAGTGCCGCACATCAGGCGTCGCAGCCAGATGTGGGCGTTGGCGTCGATTTGGGTGTAATACCAGCCGTTGGTGAGCCAGCCTTCGAGGTAATCGGCGTTGCCGAAGCTCAGGTTCCAGTCCCAGATCGGGTCCATGCGGAGCTTGCCGCCCCGATCCTTGCTCATGTAGTTGCTCAGGCGATAGCCGTCGATCTGCTTGGCGAACTCGACGATCCAGTGGTTGTCCACGAACGAATCGACGTCGATGTAGTGCGAATAGTGGTTCGTGCCGGTGGCGCCCAGCCAGTTGGCCGCGTACATCGCACGTTCGAATTGATTGAGATAGTTCCGAATCCAGTTTCTCTGGGCGATAGTGATCTCGCGCGGCTTGGGCTCATGGTACTTGAGGGCCTGGCCGCCGAAGCTCCCTCCTCCCGACGTGCTGAAGTTGAGGTCGCCTGGGCTGTCTTTGTCCTTCTTAACGATGTAGCCGCCAGTGATCTCGGGTTCGGCGTTGTGCTGGGGAGTCAGGCGGGCGATGTCGACCCGGTTGGCGTCCACCTTGATCTTCTCGAGCAGAATGTAGATGCCCGCGTAGTCGCGCGGGTAGTCGAGTCGACCGCCCGAGGTGTCGACGAAGACCTCGACGAACCGTCGGCGCGGGGCGTAGTGGCCCATCTTCTCGTGTAATTCGAAGGCGAGGAAGTTCTGGAGGAAGGGTTTGTCCGTGTATGGAGCGTAAAGCACCCAATCCGATTCCTTGGGCAGGCCCAGCAGGGGCACTTCGAGGTCGTTGCCGACGGCATCGTTGAGTTCGAGATTGTAGGCCTTCTTCGGAAAACCGGCCGAGGATTGACCGCGAATCTCAATCTGGGCCTTGCCCTGAAAGGTAGGGGGCGCCCGAAGCGCCGCCCGCCCGCGGTACGTGTCGATCGCAGTGACGAAGGCCGGCACGCGGGAGTCTTGAGAGATACCACGACCCGCGGTGTTGATGATTAGCAGCGGCAGGTTCGAGCTGAAGTTCGCCACTCCGACTCCGAGCAGGTTGTAAGTCTCGACGACGATCGAGCTCGGCAACAAACCGGCTTGGAAGACCCGGGCCTGGACGATGGTGCTTGCACTGATGTTGATGGGCGCCGTGTACGCCGTCGAGGAGCCCGAGGGCGTCGAGCCGTCGAGCGTGTAGCGAATCGTGCCCGAGGGCGCGCTCATGCTCAGCGTCAGGCTGGACGCGGCATAGACGCCACCCTTGATCGAGAGGACCGGGTCCGGCGCAAAGCCCGGCCCCGTCAACGCATTTCCTGCCCCCGGCGTCGGCGTGGTGAAATAACCCGTGAGTTCCGGACTCGTCCGGTCGCGTCCAAACGAGATGTCCTTCCGCTGCGGGGGATAGACCGGCGCGAACTCGGACACGATCCGGCCCTCGGGGTCCGCCAGTCCGAGGTAATCACCCTCGTTCGAGAGGCGGAAGTTTGTGTGCAACGCGGCCAAAGGATCGGCCAAGGCCCGACCGGACGCCCAGACCAAGAGGTAGCTGTTGGGTCCGATCGTGATGTCCGGGAAACGCCACTTGGCTGGATTGCCCCGGTCGTCGGTCAGCGACCAGCCGAGCAAGCTTGCCGCCTCGCCGCCACGATTCAGCAACTCGATCCAGTCCGATCGATTGCCGAAATCATCCCGAATTCCGTTTCCATTGTCGGCAAGGAATTCGGAAATGATGATGTTCGCTGCCGGAACGGTCGGATCGACGATGTAGTCCCAGCTTCCTCCCTGGAAGAGGTTCGGCGGGATTGCGAGATCGCCGATTCCGGCGTTTGGGGCCCACGTCACAGTGACTCGCCCCGCCGGAGGCTCCGCGAAGACGAAGGCGTAATCGCGCGGGGAATAGGCGGTGAGCGATGCGGCGGGCGCACCGTTGATCAAGAGATCGCTCGCATCGACGCCAGTGACGTTTTCGCTGAAGGAGATCTGGATGACCGAGAGCGCCCGAACCGTGGCGCCCGGTGCAGGGGCAACCTCGGCCAATGTCGGGGGTGTTATATCCAGAGTGCTTGTGCAGGCCACGGCGATGAGGAAGTCGGTGCTGTTGCTGAGGCCGGAGTTGAACGCCTGGACCGCGACGACGTTGGCGCCGGCTTTCAAGAGGCTGGGCGCGTCCGTGACGGTGAAGCTGGCCACATTGGGTTCGCCGGCCGCCGGAAGCGACAGCCAGTTGAATGCCGGTTCGCCGTCGGGCATGTTGATCCGTCCGATCTCTGTTCCATTCAACCACAGGACGCAGCCATCGTCTGCCTGGATTGTGAACGTCATTTCGGAGACCGCGGCCGGAGATTGGACGGTGAACGTCTTGCGCAGGTAGATGCAACTGTACCGGCCCCGCATGTCGGTCAGCGGGGTGTTGCCGGTGAAACCGCTCGAGTCTTCGTAGTAGAATGGGCCGCGCCCAATCAGCCAGGCGCTGTCATCAAAGCCAATCGAGCGCCAGGCCGTCGAGTCGGGCTTCGAAGCCTCCTCGAGCCCCTTGAAATAACGGAACTCGGTGTCCTCCCCAAAGACCACGCCTGCTCGCAAAGCGTTGGCACCATTCCACCACAAACACATCGCCAGCACCAGAAGCGGCGTTGCCCGAAGCCGGGCCAGCGCGGAAAACCCGTGTCCGGAGAGACTCACAGGTTTGCGGGCTCTGACGATGGCAGGGCGGGTGCGGCCCCTGTCCTTCGAGGGCGGAGCGGTCGAGTCCAGTCGATTCATGCGGTCGAGGAAGATGTTCATCACGCGCTCGATGAGAGTAATCCACAGCGAGCCAGAAGCCAAGGGTCACGCGCGGGACAGATTCTCTGCCGTGCTGATTCTGAGGCGCGGGACGGCAAGCGTTGCGTTGGCGCCGGAGCGCGTCGGGTCCTCGACAACTGGCTGAAGGCGTGCCACTTTGGCGTCCATGGCTCTGAACGAAAAGCTCGAAGGGCTCCGGACGGTGCTGCGCGGCTATGGCTCGTGCCTTGTCGCCTACTCCGGTGGAGTCGACTCGGTCTTTCTGGCATACGTGGCGCGGCAGGTCTTGGGCGACTCGCTGCTTGCGGCGATTTGCGATTCTCCAAGTCTGCCCAGGCGCGACCTCGATGAGGCGCTGGCGTTGGCGGCCCGGTTGGACATCCCGGTCCGCGTGGTCCAGACCGCCGAATTCGCGAGTTCGGACTACCTGTCCAATTCGCGCGAGCGCTGTTATTTCTGCAAGCACCTTGTGATGGGCGATCTGTGTCAATTGGCCAGGCGGGAAGGGCTTGCGGTGGTCGCCTATGGCGAGAACGCCAGCGACGTCGGCGACCATCGTCCGGGGGTTCGCGCGGCGAGTGAACTCGGTGTGCGGGCGCCTCTGAAGGACGCAGGATTGACCAAGGCCGACATTCGGGCGTTGTCGGCTCAGTTCGGTTTGCCCACGGCGGACAAACCGGAGATGGCCTGCTTGAGTTCGCGGGTCCCTTACGGGGAGGCCCTTTCGCCGGGCAAACTGCGGATGATCGAGCAGGCGGAGGCCGTGCTGCGGGATCTGGACTTCCACGACATCCGGGTGCGGCACCATGAGTGGAAGGATGCAAACGGCGGTTCGGTGCGGCACATGGCTCGCATCGAACTCGGGCCGGGCGAGTTGGGGCGTCTTGTGTCGGACGGCCTGCACATCCGGGTGGCGCAAGCCCTGCGGGCCCTCGGTTACGCCCACGTCACCCTCGATCTCGAGGGCTATCGGCGCGGCAGTCTGAACGAGGTTGTTTAGACGTAGAGAGCGCTCTGCAGATCGCGCACCACGACGCTCATGAACGGATAGCGCTTGTCCGGCTCGCTCTCGAGGCAGCGCAGAATCGTGCGCTCCGCAACCATCGGAATGTCGGGATTCAAGGCCCGAGGCGGTGTGAAGTCGATGCTTCGGTCGAGTTGCCGGCGCAGGACCTCGGCGGGCGAATCGCCGGGGAACGGTTTCTGAAAAGTCAGGAGTTCGTACGCCGCAACTCCGAACGCGAAGATGTCGGCCCGATGGTCGACCGGTTTGCGCAGGAGTTGCTCGGGCGACATGTAGGCGGGGGTGCCGGGGTTCTTGGCGAGTTTCTTGGGGAACTCCGGGCGTGGAAGGGCCAGATCGAAGTCGATGAGCCGGACGCTTCCGTTGCGGGTGACCAGGACGTTTTCGGGTTTGAAATCCAGATGCATGTAGCGGCTCTCATGCACGTGTTCGAGCGCGATGGCCATGTCGATCAGGATGTTCCCGATGTATTCCTGCAGGACTGGATCGCTTTGGGCCATCAGGAGCTTGAGGTTGGCGCCCTCGACGTACTCCATGGCCAGGTAGAGGCAGCCGTCGTACTTCCCGTGGCTGCGATAGCCAATGACAAACTCGTGGTTGTGGATTTGTGACAGAATCTCACACCCGCGAACGAAGCGGCGTCGCGCCGTGAAGTTGTACCGATGAGTCGAGTGCAGACACCGAATGGCGCACGTCTGCTGATTCTGATCCTGGGCCAGCCAGATGTCGGCCATGCCGCCGCTGTTGATCAGTTCGTGCAGGAAATACGGACCCAGCGGACCGGGTTGCCGATGCCCGCCGTCGTCGTCGTGTCTTTTGCCCAGACCAAACATGCCGGATGCGCCGAGACTATGCCTCAAGGCAATCTTTGTGCCAAGCTTCGCCTCTTGGCGCCAACACGTTTCACCCGGTGCATCCGGAGATTGTCGGCGGGAATGGGGGTTGCGCCGCGTGAGGCCTGCCTGCCGCGCCTGCCTGTGCCGTGCCCGACACGGCAGACAGGCCGCTGCGCTTTGCGGCGCAGGCAGGGCACGCGGCCTACAGCGGGAGACTCCATCCGTTGCAGGCCCGATGCCCTCACCGGGCGACAGAATGTCGACAACCGTCAGATGCACCGCGTTTCACCGGTCGGGGATTCTGCCGGCTTTACGTTTTGCGCGTATGTGCGACGATCGTCGGCGCCAATGTCGCAAGTCAGAGAACGTTTCGTGAGTTCGGAGGGCCCACCAGCCGGCCCGATGCGCCGGCTGGTGTTTTCGAACTATGACTCGGTGGGCAATCCCTATTACGGCGGCGGCGGCGCCCGGGCGATCCACGAGATCGCACGCCGGTTGACCGGACTTTATAACGTTCGCGTTGTCACGGGCCAATTCCCCGGCAATCGCGCCCGGATCGTGGACGGTGTGGCCTACGAGCCGATCGGCTTGCGCCGAGCCGGTCCTTACCTCGGACAGATGCTCTATCAGTTCTGCCTTCCGTGGCGGGCGGCCCGCGGCGATTATGACCTTTGGGTCGAGAGCCTGACGCCTCCATTCTCGACGGCGTGCCTTCCATGGTTCACCCGCAAGCCGGTTGCGGCCCTGACGCAGGTGCTGGCCGGGGCGGGCATGACCCGCAAGTACGGGCTGCCGTTCGCCACGATCGAGCGGTTGGGCCTGCGCGCCTATCGCCACGCAATCGTCCTCTCGACTCATCTGCGCACGGTTGTGACGCGCGCCAATCCCCGCCTCCGGACGGTCGTCATTCCCAACGGCGTGAGCCCCGACCTGATCGACCTGCCTGTCCGCCGCGATGAAAGGCACCTGCTCTTTCTCGGGCGAATCGATATCGAGCAGAAAGGACTCGATCTCTGGATCGAGGCGCTTGCGGCCATTGCGCCCCGCCTCGCCCCGCCGGTCCTGATCGCCGGGACCGGCCCCGCCCGCCAGGAACAGCAATTGCGCCGGCGCATCGCGTCGCTCGGCCTGGAGGACAAGGTCCGCCTCCTCGGCAAGGTCGGCGATCAGGCGAAGAGCGAGTTGCTTCGGCAGTCTTTCCTGATGGTCATGCCCTCGCGGCACGAGGCCTCGCCGTTGGTCCTGATCGAGGCGTTCTGTCACGCCGTGCCGGTCGTGATGTTCGATATCCCCGATTTGGGCGATATCCCTGGCGATTGCTGTGTGAAAGTGCCCGCGTTCGATACCCGGGCCTTTGGCGAAGCGGTGCTCGATCTGATCACGGACGAAGCCCGGCGCAGCGCGCTGGGGCGAGTGGCTAAAGCCTTTGCCCGGCGGTTCAGTTGGGACGATCTGGCGCCGCAATACGCCGCCTTTTTCGAGGAGATGTTTTCCGACACGGCTTTATGAGCGCAGAGCGCGAGAAAGAAACGGCAATCGGGATTGATATCGGCGGCACGAAGATGGCTTTGGGGATCGTCGATGGCTCCGGGATCGTCCGCGTGCAGGCTGTTCTCCCCACCGAAGCCGAGGCCGGCTTTGACCGGGCGGTCACGAGACTTGGGGATGCCATCGAGGCGTTGTGCGGTGAGGCGGGGGCGCGGACGCGCGCTCTGGCCGGAATCGGCATAGGGTGCGCCGGGCCGCTCGATACAGGCCGGGGGTTGATCAACAATCCCTACACGCTCGCGGGATGGGACAAGTGCGACATCGTCACGCCGTTGCGAGCCCGGTTTGGTGTGCGCGTGCGACTCGAGAACGACGCGGATGCCGCGGCGATGGGCGAGTGTTTTGCGGGAGCCGGGCGCGGATTCGACCCGATTGTGATGCTCACGCTCGGCACGGGTGTTGGCGGGGCGGCGATCGTGGGCGGTGAGGTCTACCGCGGTGCGAACGGCGAACACCCCGAACTGGGGCACGTGATCGTCTCGGATGACGGTCCGCCATGCTATTGCGGATGCCGCGGTTGCCTCGAATCGCTCGCGTCGGGCTCGGCGATCGGCGCCTTCGGCCAGACGGAAGGCCTCGCCGACGCGCGGGCCGTGTTCGCCGCCGCGCGGAACGGAAAGACCGGGGCGCAAGCGATCGTTGACCGCGCTCTGGCCGCGGCCGCGGCAGGGGCGTGGACGGTCTTTCACACCTTCCTGCCGCGGCGCCTGATTCTGGGCGGGGGCATTGCGGAAGAGCACTTCGACCTGTTTGCCGCAGCCATGAACGGGCGTCTCCGAAAAGCGACACAATTCACGGCGCAGGCCGTCGAGATCGTGCGTGCGCAATTGGGGAACGCGGCCGGCATGATCGGCGCCGCGGCGCTTGTCCTTCGCTGAACGGGCGAGAAAGCAAAGCGCCCGGGCGGTCACCGCCCGGGCGCGTGTATGATTCGGTTGCGCGGCGGAGTCGCAAGGACTCGGCGGCGCGCGCTGGCGTCACTTACGCAACTGGAAGAACTGGTTGCCAGTGCCGATCGTCACGGTCGCCGGATTCTGCGTGCCCACCAGCGTCCATGTGGGCGCCGTGAGGGATGGGGTCGAGTAGAGGCTGAATCCCGCGGTGGCTGGAGCCCAGCCGATGGTCAGGGTGCCGGCAGCAGCCCCCTTCGCAATCGTCATCGTTGGCGCCTCGCTGCTCACCGGCGGAGTCGGGTCATCAGCCGGCGCCGGGTGCGTAAACACGGTGTAGAAGTTGATTTCATTCAGCGGTGTGCCCGTGTTCGGATTGATGAAGGCCCCGTCGCCGGGCTTGTTGTCGAGGTTGATCTCGCCCTTGGCGGCCACGCAGATCTGGCGGGTCGTCATGGCGATGGTCATCTGATAGGTGCGAATGCCGCCGGTGGTCGCGACGTTGATGAAGGGGAAGAAGCTCGGCGTCAACGGCTTGATGGTCATGGTCTCCTCGTTGAGGGCCAGCACGCGGGCAGCAACCTGATTCGCTTCGTAGCCCTCCGGCAGGGCGGTCCAGCCCACAGTGATGCGATTGAGGGCGTCGACCGCAACGTTGACGCGGTCGAAGCTGCCCGCGAACGCGGGTTCGCTCACGTCGAATGTGGTGACGCGTTGCGGATCGCGGGTATCCCAGGCAGCAAGCTTGACCACTTGGGCGTCGGTGGCTTTGCCGAGCAGGTATACATAGGGCGAGTTGATGTGCCCGGCGAGCCGTGTGCCGTCGCCACGGCCGGGGTCAAAACTGGCGCCGGACGACGACTGAGGAATTGTGGTTTGGAGGGTGCCGGCGTTGTCGTAGATGTAGATCAGGCCTTTGAACCGGGCGGCGAAGCCGCCTTTGATGGCGGTGACGTTGGCCCAGATCTGCTCGCTCTCCGTCCCAATCTCGAACGTCTCCTTCACCACCGTGCCGTCGGGCTGGATGATGACCGCCGTGGGCGCGCGGAAAGGCGCGATCAGGTTCGATCGATCGTCAATGACCACGACGAAGTTGCCGTTGTCTAAACAGACAACGTCGCCTCCGAAGCGGCTGATTTCGGGCATTGTGCCCGGGGTCCCCGAGGCGAGGCGTCCCAGGTTGGCGTCGATCGCCTTTGTGAGCGGCGTCGGCGTCAATGTGGTCGTGTCGAGCGAGAAGACCTGCACGCAGCCATAACGACCGTCAACCCCTCGGTCCATCCCGCCAGTCCAGCGGTTGTCGGTGTTGAATAGCGCAGGATCGAGTGCATGCGGCGAGGCCTCGCCGCCGACGATGTAGTTCTGTGCTCCGGGGCGTTGGTCGCCCGCAACGCGGCCCGGGTTGCCGTTTTGGCGCGAGGCGTTGATGGGATCCTTGTAGGGCTGTCCGGCGTCCGTGTAGAAGCCCTCAACCATCTTGGACGCTTTGCCGTCGACCGGCTGGAGCGCAACTACGTAACGTTGTTTGTCGGTTGTCCCGTCGGCGAACGTGTTGCCTTCGATCAGGAAGGTCGAGTTGCCCAGAACGCTGGCGTATGGCTCCCAGTTCCCCAGTTTGTCGTTCTCCGGCACGATGATTGGCTTGTCCGGCACAATCCGGGTCAACCCCACGGACTCGATGCTGCCCGGGGTGAGGATCGGCATGTTCGCGACCGCCGGATAGGAGAGGGGGGCGGTGATCGAGTTGGTCCCCGAGGTTCCGGTGGCGTCGCCGGTGTAGGTGACCGCCAGAGCGATGTTCACGCCGGGCTTAATGGGCATAGCCCGGAGATCCACGTTGAACTTGCCGACGGCCGGGTCTTTGTCATTGAGGCCGTTGTCGACGAACGATCCCACATAAGTGCCGGGGTGAGTCAAACCCATCGCTTCGGCCACGGGATCGACGACGTAAATGTCCACGACGTGCTTGGTGTAGCCGGCATCGAGCCTGGGGGTCGGCAGGCTCCCTGTCATGATCCCATCCGTCACGGCGTCGATCGTAGGCAGCACGCCAGACGTCCAGGGATCGAGAATGGCGTTGGCGTAGTAATCCTCATAGTTGCGGCCATTCTCGCCACTGAAGAAAGGAAACGCGCTGAAGTAGTTGCCGGACATCTTGTTGCGACGTGCGGTGAGGGGCACCGTCGCTCCGGCTTCGACGAAAAGAGTCCCCGGAACCCCAACGATGACGTTGGCTTCGATGTCGTCGCTCTTGCCGTCGCCGTTCGATCCGATGCGCACCTGCGCCGTGCCGGGGAGGCTGATGAAATTGGGCGTTCTGAAATTTAAGGCCTTCTGAGCCGTGGTTCCATCGGCGGCCACGCCGAAGTAATTGCCGGCCACGACGACGTTATTGGCGTTGCTGTAGAACTCGATGTCGTGGTTATAGACGGAATGCGCCACGAGGTTGCGCTCGTTGCCGTCGCTGTTCCCGTCGCCGTTGGTCCCGATAACCGTGTTGTCGGCGAGGCGTCCGTTCTCGAAAAACTCGACACTGGCGTCGTTTCCGGTGCGACCGAGCGCTTCGAGGTTGTAACTGACAAGCTCGACGTCCACGAAGGTCATCCCATCCGGGAAGATATTCACATAGTTGCCGGACACGCGCACATCAGGGGCTTCGAGGCCCAAGGCGATGTGGCAGCCAACCATGACGTTGAATTCCTGCAAATCGTTTATCTTGTCGCCGTCGGTGCCGACAACCAGCCCGCTCGAGTAGACGTCGCCGCCGTCGCGCCACCGGAAGGCGGTCACGGCGGAGGAGACGGGCTTGAGGCTGTCCTGGATGTAGGGATCGCCCGGAGTCAGGCCGAACCAGCAGCCCTGGACCTTGGCGTTCTTCGCCTCGTTGAGCAGAGCAATCGCATAGATCGCTGGGTCCTCATCGCTCCCGGCGGTGTGCCGTCCAATGAAGCTGATGCCGCGGACCTTGAAGTTGTCGCCTCCAAGAACGCCCAGAATGGCGTTCTCGCTGTCGCCATACCCCGAGTAGGGCAGACGCGTCGAGCGCCGAACGAGCAACTCGGGTTTCTCGGGGTCGGGGCTTGGCCGAGCTTCCTCACTCGTCGAATCGAGCACGATTTGAATGACCGCGTTGTTGCCGCCGAGAATGCCGTTGCTGTTGGGCTTCGAGCCCGGTTGCGTGTAGCCGTCGATCGTGACGTCGTTCGCCGTGATCAGCGGATACCCGCCCATCGGCGTGACCAGGATGTGCGGCCCCGTCCCCGGGATGTTGAACTTGATCGTGTCGCCGTCCGCCAACTGGCCGATGGCTTGCTTGAGCGACGTTTGCCCCGCAGGCGGGGAATCACTGTTCGTCGTCGTGACGATGATGTCCTTGGCTCCAACGGTGAGAGACGCCGCCGCGAAGGCCGTGGCAGCCACCGTCGCAATCGATAGACGCTTCATAAGTCGTTCCATGATGTGCTTATGTGCTTTTGTTTTGTGCTGTTGTGCTTGCCTGGAAATGCGTAAGCGGAATACTAATGCGGCGGAGAGCAAAGGACAAGAGCGAACTGCAAGAGTTTTTGGCGTCCGGTGTCCTGGAACGATTCGCGGACAGCAGTGTGCCTGGTGGCGGGCCAGGAGGCTGCCCGCGGCGCGAGCGTGGATTCGAGGCGCTCGGGAAGAACCCGTGTCAGTCCGCGGAGGAGCATTGCTTTGCAATGACGCGGATCGGCGAGCGCCTTTCAGCAATGCTCCGAAGCGGAATGTCAACTATTTAGATGCGACCCCACTGGCGATCCAAAGGGCGCTCGAGAAACTGGCTTGGCTTTGCCTGACGCTGCCGTAACGTGATTCCTCGTGCAGCGTCGCGATATTCTATGCCCTGGTGGCCGGGCCGTTTTCGGCCTGGCGCTGCTTTGTTTCTGCCTGGCCGCCTGGTCCGGCAGCGTCACCCTGCTCCCGCCGGCGGGGCAGGGGATGTTCCTCCGCGGTTTGTGCGAGGCTTCGGCGCCGGACACAGCGGCCTGGCGCCAGCCGGCTTTCGACGATCGGGATTGGGAGGTGGCGCAATTCCCCCTCTTCCACGGTCTGGCGCTGGGCGGGACGCGACTGTCGGACATGCCGGGCCGGTACACATCGGTCTATGTGCGGCGGTACTTCGTGGTGAAAGACCCGGCGGAGATCGTGCGGTTGGAGTTGGGCGCGGTGTGTGACGGTGGGTACGTGGCGTGGATCAATGGCCAGGAGGTGCGTCGCTCGAATGTCCGGACCGGCGATCTGACGTTCGATGATACGGCGTTGTCCGAGCAGGCGGATCCGGTCTTGTTCGAAGCCGAGGAGTTCGAGACCTGGCGTGGGCTGTTGGTGGCGGGGACCAATGTTCTGGCGTTGCAGGCCTTTTCGAGTTCGCGCGCCGACGACGCGGATTTTGTGTTTGATGCCTCGCTCGTGGCCACGATCGACGAGGACCCGCCGGTCATCGAGGCCGTCGAACCGCCGCCCGGGAGCGTGCTTCGCGCATTGCATTCGATCGAGGTTCAGTTCAGCGAGCCGGTCGTGGGTGTCGACGCCGCCGATCTGCTTGTGAACGGAAATCCGGCGATCGGGGTTGTCGAGGTCGTGCCCGGGGATTTCCTGTTCACCGTCGAGCCGCCGGGCGACGGACAGGCAGCGGTGGCCTGGCGGGCCGACCATGGCATTACCGACGCCGTTGGCGCGCGTCATCCGTTCGTTGCCAAGGGGTGGTCCTACCTTGTCGACTCCGCGTCGCCGTCGTCTGCCCTGGTGCTTTCGGAGTTCATGGCGGATAACAAGCGCACGCTCAACGACGAGGACGGCGACAGTTCGGATTGGATCGAGATTCACAACTCGGGCAGCGACACGGCGAGCCTCGCGGGCTGGTTTCTCACCGACGACCCTGCGAACCTCACGAAGTGGTGTTTTCCGGAGATCGAACTGGTTGCCGGTGGCTATCGGGTGGTTTTTGCATCCGGCAAGGACCGCACCAATCCGGCGGCGAAGCTCCACACGAACTTCAAGCTCTCCGCCGAGGGCGGCTTTCTCGCCCTGGTCGACCCGGCGGGCCAGGTCGTTTCGCAATTCGGCGCGGCCTATCCCCGGCAGGTGACGGACGTTTCCTACGGCTGGGTGCTGGGTGAGGGCCATGCCTTGGGTTACTTCACCAATCCCACGCCTGGCGCCCCGAATGCCTCGAGCGGACCCGGTTTCGCGCCGAAGGTGCAGTTCTCGCGCGCGGGGGGCACCTTCACCAACCCGTTCTCGTTGTCGCTCTCGTCGAGTCTGAGCGGAGCCCTGATCCGTTACACACTCGATGGCAACCTACCGACCAACGGCTCGACCCTCTACGAAGGGCCGATTGAGGTCACCAACAGCCTCCAGGTGCGCGCTCGGGCTTTTGCCGACGGCCTGCTGCCGGGCCCGCCGCGGAGCGAGGGCTACGTCCTGTTGGCGACCAATGTCCTGGGCTTCACGTCGGACCTCCCCGTGCTGGTGTTGCACTCCCATGGGAAAGGGGCGCCCAACTCGACCCGATTGAACTTCGCCCAAGTGTGCGTGTTCGAGCCGAAGTCTGGACGCACCCGGCTGACCGATGAACCGGCGCTGAGTGCCCGCGCCGGCGTGCAGATTCGCGGTTCGAGCACTGAGGGCTTGGCCAAATCGAGTTACAAGCTCGAACTGTGGGACGAGTTTGGAATGGACCAGAAGCACCCGCTGCTCGGATTGCCGGCGGAGTCGGATTGGGTCCTCTATGCGCCCAATCAGTTCGAGCCGGTGCTGATTCACAACCCATTCATCCATCAGATCAGCCGCGACATGGGCCGGTACTCACCGCGGACGCGCTTTGTCGAGGTCTACTTCAACCGCGGCAAAGGCCCGATGACATCCACTCATTACGCCGGCATCTATGTGCTCGAAGAGAAGATCAAGATCGGTCGGGAGCGGCTGGCGATTGACAAACTGGAACCTGAGAACCTCGCTCCGCCGTCCGTGACAGGCGGCTATTTGCTCAAGATCGATCGGTTGGATCCCGGCGATGTCGGTCTGGTAGCCGGCGGGGTGACCCTGGCATACGTCGATCCGAAGGAGCGGGAGATTCGACTGGCCCAGCGTCGCCCGCAGCAGAATTACATTCGGGACTATGTCAACGCGTTCTACAAGGCCCTGATGGCCACCAACTGGCTCGATGCGCGTCTGGGCTATCGCGCCTACATCGACGTCGAGGCCGCCATCGACTACCATGTCCTCGAAGTGCTCAGCGGCAACGTCGATGCCCTCGTCCTGAGCGCCTATCTGCACAAACCCCGCAACGGCAAGATCACCTTCGGCCCGCATTGGGACTTTGATCGCGCCCTGGGCTCGACCGACGGGCGGGATTCCAATCCGCGTCTTTGGGCGACTGGTCCGTTCTTCTCCGCGGCGTGGTGGAATCGGATGTTCACCGACAAGGATTTCTGGCAGCGTTGGGTGGATCGCTGGCAGGAACTGCGCGAATCGCATTTCTCCTTGAACAACCTCCATGGCCTGATCGATCGGCTCGCCGCCGAGGTCCGCCAGGCCCAGCCCCGCGAGTTTGCGAAATGGCGGATCGGGCTGCGCGGCGGTTCCTACGAGAGCGAAGTGCGATTGATGAAGAACTGGCTCTCCAATCGGATCGATTTCATCGATCGCCAACTCACTCAGCCGCCTCGATTCAGCCGGCTGGGCGGTTCGATCGCCCCGGGATTCGTCTTGCAGATCGCCAGCCCACCCAATGCTTCGGTTTATTATACTCTAGACGGTTCGGACCCGAGACTCTCCACAGGCGGCGTGTCAGCCGGCGCCCTCAGTTACACCGGCCCAATCACCCTCGATCGCAACGCGCGCGTGATCGCGCGCGCTCACGACCCGACCAAGAGGCAGACTGGCGGTCCCCCCGCTGTCTCGTCGACGCCGTGGTCCCGCCCGGTCGCGGCCACCTTCGTGGTGTCCACGCCCCGCCTGGTGATTACGGAAATCATGTTTCACCCCGAACCGCCTCCCAAAGGCGACCCCGATCTCGAAGACGAGTTTGAGTACCTCGAGTTGTCGAACCTGGGCTTGTCGCCGATCGATCTTCCCGGCTTCCGGCTGACCAACGGCGTCGAGTTCGCCTTCACGTCCGCCAGCGGCGTGACCCGATTGGCTCCGGGAGAACGGGTTCTGGTGGTCAAGAACCAGGCTGCTTTCCTGCGTCGCTACCCCGGCACAACCCGGATCGCCGGCGAATACACGGGAACACTCCACAACGCTTCGGACCGGCTGACGCTCCTGGGCCCACTCGAGGAGCCGATCAGCGATTTTGTCTACCACGATGCGTGGGCCCCGCTGGCCGACGGATTCGGCTTCGCCCTGGTTCTTGCCGACGAAACGACGGACCCGGCGGATTTGGGTGACGCCCGCCGGTGGCGATTGAGCGCGACAGTGGGCGGATCGCCCGGCGCGCCCGACCCGGCGCCGCCGGCACTGCCTGCGATTTGGATTCAGGAAGTGCTCAGTAACACCAGTCCGCCCGAACAGGACGCAATCGAGATCTCGAACCCCACTCGAGCGCCGGTCGACATCTCGGGATGGTATCTGAGCGACGATTTCAGGACGCCGCGCAAGTATCGTTTCCCGCAGGGCACCGTCCTGCCGCCGAGCGGCTTGTGGCTCGTCACCGAGGACGCGTTCAACGCGCCCGGCCCCGGCGCCTTCGGCCTGAGCGCCACCGGCGATGAAGTCTACGTGTTCTCGGCCGATGCCCAGGGGCGGCTCACCGGTTACATGCACGGCTTCGAGTTCGGACCCGCCGATCCGCACATGAGCTTCGGATTGCACGCGCTGGGCGGCAATCGCCAGGCTTTTGTCGAGCAGATCGAGCCCACCCTGGGCCGCCCGAATCGCGGACCGCGGGTCGGCCCCGTCGTGATCAGCGAAATCATGTACGCCCCCGCGACAGCCCCGTCGGGCGGGCTCGGTGAGGAGTTTGTCGAACTGCGCAACCTCACCGGCGAACCCGTACCGCTCTTCGATCCGGCGCGGCCCGAGTCGACTTGGCGCTTGAGCGGGGCTGTGAATCTGGTTTTCCCGCCTGGTATCATTCTGCCACCGCATGGACACATCGTCGCGGTAGGCTTCGATCCCGATCGCGATCTCGGGCGCCTCCTGGCTTTTCGGCAGCAATATCATCCGCCCGACGGGCTGGTCCTGACGGGTCCCTGGGAAGGGCGCCTCGACAAGACCAGCCAACCGCTGCGTCTCCAGCGTCCCGGGCAGCCGCGATCCGGCGGGTCCTCGGGGATTGAGACGCCATATCTGCTAGTCGAACAGGTGCATTACCTCGCGTCGGCGCCTTGGCCTGTCGAGGCGAACGGAACCGGTCGTTCGCTTGCGCGGCGCTTTGACGGCGCCTACGCGGACGATGTAGATAATTGGCATGCTGTCGTGCCCAGCCCCGGCGCGCAGGACACCGATGGCGATGGCTTGCCTGACGATTGGGAACTGGCCAACGGTCTCAATCCCTATTCCGCTGACGGTCAGGACGGCGCCACGGGCGATCCCGATCGCAATGGACTCGTCAATCGCGATGCCTATCGGTCCGGCCGGCCCGCCTGGTACGGACCGACCCGAGTCCAGTGCGCCGTGGCGCCGAATGATCCGGATTCGGTCCTCCTCGAATTCGATGCCGTCGTGGGCCGGCGCTACACGGTATTCTCGCGCGAGGCGCGCTCGGGGGCTTCATGGCGGCTCGAGTACACGGCACCGGCGATCCTGTTTGCCCAAAGGGTCGCGGTCCAGTTGCCCCGGCCCGACGGCGCCCGGTGGTACCGCGTGCGGGTCGAATGAGCGCTCCCATGAAGTTGAGAGTTGAGAGTTGGACGTATGCGATTCAAGGTTCCCGCGCGCATTGGATCGTTGAATGCCAAAGTCCTCCATGAGTCGTCAAACATACGTTCCGAACCACGACCAAGCACCATGACTAAAAGAATCGTCATCGCCGGCGCACTCGCTGCGCTGGTCCTCCTGGCTCGAGCCCAGGATTCCTCGGATGCCATGTCGGCCTGGCAATCGCTGTTCGACGGCCGCAGCCTTGACGGCTGGAAAGCCGGCGAACACCCGGCATCGTTCAAGGTTGTGGATGGGGCAATTGCCTGCGACGGACCGCGCGCGCACCTGTTCTACATGGGTGGCGCGGGCGGCGCCCGCTTCAAGAACTTCGAGTTCGAGGCCGAGGTTATGACGCGACCGGGGGCGAATTCAGGCGTGTACTTTCACACGGCGTTTCAGGACAGCGGCTGGCCCCGGGCCGGGTTTGAAGTCCAGGTAAACAATTCGCAGCCGGCGCACAACGACTACTTCGAGACCAAGAAGACCGGAAGCCTGTATGGCCTCCGCGCCCAGCACAAGTCCATTGTTAGCGACAACGAGTGGTTCCGTCTGCAAGTCCGCGTGTGCGGTCGCCAGGTGCAAATCCGGCTCAACGGGACGTTGGTTGTGGATTACGTCGAGCCGAAAGCGGCGGCGGGTCGGGGCGTTCCCCGGCGGCGGCTTGGAGAAGGGACATTCGCACTGCAGTGTCACGACGAAACCAGCAAAGTGCTCTATCGGAATCTCCGTGTGCGTGTGTTGCCGGAGGCCGCAGGCGGCCCGGTCGAGGAGCCTGTCGTGGACGATGCCTACCGCCAGATCATCGCGCTGCAGGCCGCCAATTTCCCGGTGATCAACGCGCATGTGCATCTCAAAGGCGGCCTGACCTTGGACGAAGCGCTCGCCCTGTCCCGAAAGACCGGCGTGTATTATGGCATTGCCGTGAACTGCGGCGTGGGCTTCGGCGTCACCAACGACGCAGGAATCCACCGGTACATCGATGAGATGAAGGGCCAGCCTGCGTTCGTCGCCATGCAGGCCGAAGGCCGCGAGTGGGTCAATATGTTCTCCCGCGAGGCCATCGCCCGGTTCGATTATGTCTTCACCGATTCGATGACCTACACCGACAATCAGGGGCGGCGGATGCGGCTCTGGATGCCGAACGAAGTGTTTGTGGACGATCCGCAGAGTTTCATGGACACGCTCGTCGACCGCGCCGTGGGCATTCTGAGCACCGAGCCGATCGACATCTACGTCAACCCCACATTCCTGCCGGACGTTCTGGCCGCCGACTACGACGCCCTCTGGACCGAAGAACGGATGCGCCGGGTGATCGACGCCGCTGTGAAGCACCAGGTCGCCATCGAGATCAATGCCCGCTACCGCCTGCCGAGTCCGCGCTTCATCAAGCTCGCCAAGCAGGCCGGCGCCAAATTCTCCTTCGGCACGAACAACGGCGACCGCGATGTCGGGGACATCGCTTACTGTCTTCAGATGGTCCGCGAATGCGAACTCAAATGGCAGGACATGTTCTTCCCGTAACCCCCGGCCCTTTTCGCGGCCGTGTCCAGCATCGCTGGGCGGCAACTGTCCGCTGACCTGCCGTTTTGAAGATTCTGATCCTGAAGCCAAGCTCGCTGGGCGACGTAGTGCAGGCGCTGCCCGTGCTGCGGTTGCTCAGGAAGCGTCGGCCCGACGCCCAAGTGGATTGGTGGATCGACGCCGGCCTGGCGCCGTTGCTCGAAGGCGATCCGGATCTGGCGACGTTGATTCCGTTCGATCGTCACCGATGGCGCACGCCCCGGATTTGGGTCGATGCCGGGCGCGAACTTGCCCGAATGCGCCGGGCGCGGTACGACCTGGTCATCGATCTCCAGGCGCTCGCGCGCAGCAGCCTGATCGCCTGGCTGGCGCGGGGGCGTCTGACGATCGGCTTGGACGACACCCGGGAGGGGGCGTCGGCCCTCTACGACATCCGCGTCCCACGCCCCTCACCGACGACCCATGCGGTGGATTGGTATCTGGCGGTGCTGAGGCTCCTCGAGATTCCTGTCCACCGCGACTTCGTCTGGCTGCCCGAGCGGGTCGAGGTCGCCGATCGAATCCGCGCGCGCTGGCCTGGCGGTCAGATGGACTGGGTGGGCATTTCGCCCGGGGCGCGATGGGAGAACAAACGGTGGCCGGCCGAGCGCTACGCCGCGCTCGTGGCGCGTCTGGCGGAGGAGTGTCCTCAGCTTCGGTTCGCGGTGCTTGGGGCAGCCAGCGACCGTGCGCTGGCCGAGGCGGTGTGCGCCGGGCGTCCGGATCGATGCGTGAATCTGGCGGGGCAGATCAGCTTGCCGGAAATGGTCGAGTGGATACGCCGCTGTCGGGTGCTTGTCAGCAACGACACCGGTCCGATGCACGTGGCGGCTGCTCTGGGCACGCCCGTGGTTGCCCTCTTCGGGCCGACCGATCCCCGGCGCACCGGGCCGTACGACCAGGTCGATCACGTCCTGCAACACCCGTTGGCATGCGTTCCGTGTCTCAAGAGCCGATGCTCTCACGCGCCTCCCCTCGAGTGTCTGCGATTGATCTCGGTCGACCAGGTGTGCGAGGCGGTTCGGCAGCGTCTGGGCGAGCCCTCGGGAGTCGCAACTCGAGATTCGCATCGGGAATCGCAATGAAGCATATGTCCGACCCGGGGCATTCGACCCTCGATAGCCGACACATCGGCGCGTCGGGACGACGGGCGGTTGAGCAGGGCGCGAAGGTTCCAGCAGTGACCGGTGCCCGGGTTCGTCTCAAGCTGACGATCGCCTACGACGGGACCGGGTACGAAGGCTGGCAGATCCAGAAGACTGGTCTTGGCGTTCAGCAGCGCATTGAGGAAGCGCTGGCCCGTTTGTTCGCGTCGCATCCGCGGGTTCACGGATCAAGCCGGACCGACGCCGGGGTGCACGCCGTGGGCTTGGTGGCGCATCTGGACGTGCCGCGGGATGAGTGGCGGATGACCGGCGCCAAGCTGCGTTTGGCGATGAACGCTCATTTGCCCGAGGATATCCGCGTCCTGAGCGCCGCGCGCTGCCGTCCGAGTTTCCATGCCCGGTTCGATGCCGTGCGCAAGCAGTATCGCTACCTGGTCTGGAATCATCCGGCGATGAACCCTCTCTGGCGCCACCGGGCCTGGCACGTCCCGCGCACGCTAGATGCCGCCGCCATGCGCGCCGCGGCCGTATCGCTCGTCGGGCGGCGCAATTTCCAGTCCTTCACAGCCAACCCCGGTTACGGACGCGCCTCGTCCGTGCGGACCGTGTTTCGTTGTGACGTGCGCCGGCACGGGCCGATGCTAACGTTCATCATCGAGGCCGATGCCTTTCTTTACAAGATGTCTCGCGGCATTGTGGGTACGCTTGTGCAGGTCGGGCTTGGGAAGATCAAGCCGTCAGACATGAGCGGGATTCTCGAGTGCCGCGACCGGCGCGTAGCCGGCATGACAGCGCCGGCGCACGGGCTTGTCTTGTGGAAGGTGACGTATGGGCGGAAGGCTCGACCGGGCCGGAGCGATTCCGGGCTGGGATGATTCCGGGTTAAGGGTCTGTGCAAAAACTACTTCCGATTGATTCTTGCACAGACCCTAAGGCTTCCGAGCCGCATGCAATGCCAACTATGGCACAACCCGATCCGTTTCACGTGGTGTTGCTCGAACCCGAGATCGCGCCCAATACCGGCAACGTAGCCCGGCTCTGCGCGGCGACGCGGACCTGCCTGCACCTGATCGAGCCGTTCGGTTTCGAGTTGGATGACCGCCGACTTCAGCGCGCGGGCATGGACTATTGGCAGCACGTCGAGTGGCGCCGTTGGCCAAGTTGGGCCGAGTTCCGCGGCCAGGTACGATCCGATGCCAGGCTCTGGTTCATCGAGTCGCATGGCCCGCGGCTTTATGCGGAAGCGGCCTTTGCCCGGGGTGATTACTTGGTGTTCGGACGCGAGACCGCCGGGTTGCCGGCGGCGCTGCTCGCGGCGCACCGGGAGTGGTGGCTGCGATTGCCGATGTTCCACCCGCGGGCCCGGTCGTTGAACCTGGCGAACTGCGTGGGCATCGTGCTTTACGAGGCACTGCGGCAACAGGGATTCGCCGGAGAAATCGGGCCATCATAGTCAGATTCTTCACGGCGCGGCACAGGCGCAGATGACCAGACTGGGCCAATGCATGAAGTGGAGCGGCGACGCCTGTCTGCCGCCGGCAAATACCGTCTTCACTCGTGTTGGCTGGGGACGAGCCGTCCCCGCTCCGGCTTTTGCGGCTTCATGAATTGGCGCAGATAACCAGAAGGGGAGCGCCTTTCTCAGTTGCCAAGCAGGGGTGGGTGTTTATGGTCAGGGAAGGGCTTGGGCGATTAGCGTAGTGGCTAGCGCGTCTCCTTTACACGGAGTAGGTCGCAGGTTCGAATCCTGCATCGCCCACCAGATTTGCTGAGGAAAATGAGAAGAACCCCAACGGCGGCGAGGCCGTGACCCACCGCCACCCGCAGGAGATCATAAAGGAAGTCGCCGCGCTGGATGCGAGGAGCTCGGAGGTGCTGGCGGGCATCAGGAAACTGGTATGAGCGACGATGGGAATAATGCGAAGAAAGGGACCCCGGGCGAAAAGCCGTCGCCTGATTCCCATCCCTCCCATGAAGATCATCCGATCATCCCCCCGCGCGGCGATTACCAGACGCTTCACTCGTTCCACAAAGCCGAGGTGGTGTATGACCTGACCTTCCGCTTCGCGCACAAGCATCTCGCCAAAGGCGACCGCACCATTGACCAGATGATCCAGGCCGCGCGCTCCGGCAAGAAGAACCTGCTCGAAGGCAGCAAAGCCGCCCTCACTTCCAAGGAAACCGAGATCAAGCTCACCAGTGTCGCCCGCGCCAGCCTGGAGGAACTGCTGGACGACTACCGCGACTACCTCCGCGTACGCGAGCACCGCGAGTGGGACAAGGACTCCAGGGAAGCCCTCTACGTCCGCCGGCTCGGGCGTGTGGTCCCGCAGACCTACGAGCTGTACCGCGAGTTCCTGGACACGCGCCCGCCGGAGGTGGTGGCCAACATCGCCATCTGCCTCATCCACCAAGCGAACTACCTGATTGACCAGCAGCTCCGCCGCTTGGAGAAAGACTTCCTGGAACAGGGCGGCCTGCGCGAGCGCATGTTCCAGGCGCGCCTCCAACATCGCCGCCGACACCCGCCGAAGCCTTGACCCACACTCAGGCCATGCCGCCCGTTTCCCCCGCGGCCCGCCCGCGCGTTTTGCGGGGCATGGGAGCTATGGGACAAATGTGCCGCCGCCTACGCACCCCCGCCACCCCCGCCGCCCAAAGTGCCGAGGTGCCCGCGAAAATCATGAGGCTGCTGTTCTGTATTACTATCTCAGCAGCATAATCGAGTTGCTCGACTCGCTCGGTACAGGTGCGACCTTCAAATATTGCGGAGGGCAGCCAGGCCAGCGGGACGTCCAAGAAGATGGAACTTAAGCTCACCAACGTGGCGCGGGCCAGCCTAGAGGAATTGCGGCTGGACTATGAGGATTTTCTTCGGCAGCGGAGATTGGCGCTCTACCGGCCGAACCACCCGGCGCTGATGCGCTTCAAGGCACGGCGCTGTGCTACGCTCGATGAGGTGCGAGCCTGGGTGGCGGAAGAGGTGGGAAAGGCACGGACGGACTCGGACGGACACAAGGCGTCGAAGGGCGTGAATGTCTCTGAACGTCCGTGTGTGTCTGTGCCGAAGCCGGAGGAGCTTGTGGCCAACGCGGCGCTCTCGCTGCTGAATCTGGCATGCTACTTCCTGAACCGGCAACTGGCGGCCCAAGCGGAAGCCTTCGAGAAAGAGGGAGGTTTCACTGAGCGGCTCTACCGTGTGCGCCAGCAGCAGCGCCGACATTAGAGTGCCATGAACGAAGCCGAGACGAAGGCCGACCGGCGTGGATGCGCAGAACATCCGCAACATCGTGTTGATGCGGCCGGTGAATTCGATGATCGAGTTCAAGCAAATCATCGGGCGCGGCACGCGGCTATTCGATGGGAAGGATTACTTCACGATTTACGACTTCGTGAAGGCGCACCAGCATTTCCTGGACCCCGAGTGGGATGGCGAGCCCGAACCACCCGAGGCGCCCGAACCCTGCCCGACGTGCGGTCAGCGTCCGTGCGTGTGCCGGAAGAAAGTGAAGGTGAAGCTGGCGGATGGCAAAGAGCGGACCATCCAGCACATGACGTGCACGAGCTTCTGGCATCCCGACGGCACGCCCATGAGCGCGCAACAGTTCATGGAATTGCTCTTTGGCAGGCTGCCGGAGTTCTTCCACGACGAGGACGAGTTGCGCCGGATTTGGAGCGCGCCGGACACCCGCAAGAGACTGTTGCAGGGGCTGGCTGAGAAGGGGTTCGGCCACGACCAACTCTCCGAGATGCAGCGCATCATCGATCTCGAGGCCAGCGAAGTGGCTGATTCGTGCGCATCGCACTTCTCGCGCGAAGTTCGACTGGCCCTTTCCAGGAACCGCCTGCGCAAGCCGTTGATAATTAACAAAAGGGGTAATCCGAACGTCCAACGCGCAACGTTCAACATCCAACTTTCAACGAACCGCTTCGTTGAACGTTGAGCGTTGGAAGTTGGGCGTTGAACGTTCCCCGGTTCATGGGTCCAATGCGCATTAAACCGTTGAATGTCAATGCTTTCCAGGAGCGGGGTGCAGAATATCGGGGAAAGTCCACGGCCTTCGCTGCTTTGACGCGCCCCTCGAGGGCGTGTACGCTTGAGGCATTGCTGGTAAAGCCCAGCTTCACTGAACAATCAAACCTCCATCCGTCTTATGAGAATGAGAAACGTGTCTCGGCCTCCGAGTCCGCTCCGGTTCGCAGTCGGCACCGCCATCGTTTGGTTGATGGCGTCTTGCGCATGGGCGGCTGATCTCGTCCAGTATCATTACAGCTTGAACGCCGATTGGAGTGACGTGGCGAATCCGAATGGCGTTTGGTCCTACAACCACGGTGACGTGCCCATCAAGACCTATCAGACCTTCTGGTGGGGCCAAGCGGGCTGGGGCTACTATTCGAATGCCGATGGCAGCATTCTGAAAGGCAGCCCCGAGTCGGGCAAAGATCATGACTGGCTGTTGGGTGATGTGGTTATGCACTCGCTTTCTCGTAATTACGGTGGCGCAACAACCTTCCTGAATGTGAAATGGACCAGCCCCGCTGATGGAGTTGTTGATATCGCCGGTCGCGCCTGGGAGGCCGAGATCTACGCTGATCGCGACGTCCGTTGGACTCTGAGCGTGGCCGGGCAGACCGTGGCCGCGCGCGGCTCGGTTCAAGGACTGTATCGAACGGATGCGGGCGCGCAATTCGCCGCCAACGTGACGGCCGGCAGCAGCCTCCAGAACATTCCCGTCAATGTGGGCGACGTCGTGCAGTTCAGCGTGATGAGCGAGCAGGGGTACGGTCACTTTGTCGGGGTCGAAGAGAACATCACGCTCACGGTCGTTCCCGAGCCTGGCGTCGGAGCACTGCTGGTTGCGGGCGGCGCCGCTTTGGGGATGATGCGCCGCTGTCGGCAACGTGAATCGGGGCGAGGGCCATTGGCCAGGATGGTAGAGTAAGAGAGGCATGAAGGCGCGCAAGCCCTTGGGCACGGCCTTGTGGATGATGGAAGGCAGGACCGGGAAAGAACAAAGGCGCCACCTGATCCAGAAGCTCGACTGATGCCGATCCTGGTGGATGCCGGCGCGGTTTGCGCATCGAGGGCCCGATCGAGGAGGGCTGGATCAGGCAGAGGGATCGGGCGCAGCCTTGCGGCGTCTGCGGCGAACAGGGGCCTTCTTGGGAGGCGGTTCGGGCGTTGGTGGCGGCAGCTCGGGCGCGACGAGGAGGTAACGGGCGCAATTGTCGCACATGGCGATATCCTCGTCCCGCAGCAACGCGGCGTGGACGCCAGTGGCGAGTCTCATCTGGCAGCCGGAACACACTCCATGCCGCACTAGAGCGACCCCTTTCTTGCCGCGGGCTCGCAGGCGATCATAGTGCGCCAGAATCGGCTCGGGGACCTCCTTGCGCAAAGCGTCGATGATCGAGCGACTTCCGGGTGCCTCGGCTTTCGGTCCCATCTCCAATTCCTGCAGTTCCAGCAAACGCTCTATGACTTTCATCTCTTCGAGGCCTCGTGTGCGCGACAGGCAGAGAGTGTTGCGATTTGGTTTCTGAAAATCCAGAGAAATATGTGAAGAATCTCTAACCCGGAAATCTCACCAGTGGGGCGACCGCGGCATTCCGGACGATCTGCGGGTGTGATTTCCGGGTCTGTGAGCCCGCTTTTCAGGTGAAGCGTGACGGTGACCGGTCAGATGACATTGACAGTTGGCGAGAAATGCGGGCTGAACTCCGGATTCGGCGCTGCCGGCGCGTCAGGTGTTGAGTTGGACGGAGCCCGGGATCACGGTCCGACCAGCAGGAGCCGGTAGATCCGGAACGATGTGAATGGCTCGGTGAACGCGCCATCGTCGACGAACGAGTAGAAGCTCGTGGGCGACGTGATGTCGATCGGGATCGTGATCCAGGGGATCGGGCTGGAGGCCGGGATCGTTGTGGCGTACTGGAGTCGAAAGACCAGGCCGGGGTATGTGCTCCAAGTGAGCGTCACCGTGCCGTCGGGGGCGATGAACGGCATGTCGAGGAAGATGCCCGTCGGATCGTCATCGGCGTATTGCTCGGCCACGAGGAGGTAGGTGACGGCGCTCTGGGTCTGGTTGAACACGCGCACGAACCAGTCGCCGGGCACCAATGGCTGCGGGACGCTGTTCGTCTTCACCTCGATGAATTCGGGAGTGATGCCGGGCGTGCCACCCAGGTAGTCGAAGAGCCACGTTTCGGGAAGTTGGCCGAAACGCAGGGCGAGGTCGGCATCGCCGTTGAGGGGAGTCAGGCGGAACAGAGCGCGCGTGGCATTGGGGACGACGGTGAAGCGGTAGGCATCGGGGATGCAGCCCCCGCCTTCGAGAGTGCTGCCGATCGTGTTTGTGATCGTGACGCCGGCGCGGAGCACGGGCAGAAGATCGAGGCCGTAGCCGGCGCTGAGCCGGAAGGGGGTGTCGGTCGGGGCGCGATTGATGACAGCGACATACCAATCCCCGCGCAAATCGGGCACGGCATCGTTCGTGCAGATGAGGATGCGGGTGGGGAGGCCGGGGGCGGCCTCGTCGTCGCGCAAGCTGTCGCACGGTCCCGGCCGGCTGTTGCGGCTGACCAGGAGCCGGGCGGGATTCGAGAATGATTCGAGGTCGAACTGGACGGCGGGGACGGCATTGGTGACGGAGAAGACGAAGTAGGAGCAGGTGTCGTTGCCTGGGCGGGCGGTGGCGATGATCGGTTGATCGGCTGCCAGCGGCGTATCCGTATAGGCGTGCTGTTCTTCAACCCAGAGCCGGTATTGGACGCCGCGGTCCTCGCGGTTTTCGATGCCCAGGTACCAGTGGCCGGCGAACAGGGGGACGCAGGAGCGCTGGTTGACAACGATCACCTCGGCGTTGGTGCCGGGGCTGTTGGCGGCGTACTCGAACCAATCGGGTTGCGGGCGCAGAGGCGGCTCCGAACGCGCGTTGCGGATATAGAGGTTGAGGTCTCCGTCGAGGGGTTCGAGGTGGAATCGGACGCACACGGCTCCTTGGGGCACGGTGTAGCAGTAATACTGAAGATCGTCTGACGCGGGCATGACGGCGCTCACGCCGCCCGGGGGCAGCGGATCGAGTTCGGGGCAGATGTCGCGGTTTTCATTCGGAAAGAAATCGACCCGGAGGGCAAACTCGGCAGTGGTGGCCTGATCGTTGCGAACGCCCAGATAATAGGTGCGGCCCGGCTCGAGGCGGGGCGCGCCGGCGAAATTGTTTGTGGCCTGCAAGTCGGACGAGGTGAGCCAGGAGCCGTTGGTGGCGACGATCGCATAACCGGGTGCGTCCATGACGACGTTGGTGAGCAACCGGAAATCGCCGTACTCGGGCTCGCCGGTCGGCAACCCCTTGGCGTTGAACCAGAGGTCGATGCCGGCCGCGGCGAGGTTGGTGAGCGTGTTGAGCACCCGCTCGGTCCCCTCCGGCACATTGACCATGAAATAGCGTGTGGCGCGTGGCAGCGTGTTGGTGTAGGTCACGCCGTTGGTGAGGGTGAGGATGGGATAGAGTGGCGGCCCGAACTGGAGGTCCAACTGCCAGGTGAGAAGCTCGGGATCGATGTCGTTGGTCGCGCCGGTCCGGCGGTCGACCACTTCGAGGCGCCAGTCCCCGACCGCGAGTTGGCCGATGAGGCTCGACATGGATTCCTCGGGCTGGAAATAGCGTGGGCGCAACTCGGTCACCTCGATCGAGTCAATCAAAGCCCCGGGAACGATCGCTTCGAGATCGATCCGCGTGTGGGACGCCGCGGCCAGGAACGTGATCGTGTTCGTCTGCCACTGGTCGCTGTCCGAGTTGAAGACGCGGGCGCTCCGGCTCAGCCAGTTGGTGCCCCAAGCCTCGCAACCGGACATCGATGCCGCATCGTCCGCTCCGCCGACGGTCAGAAGGGTGCGCGCGCGGCCGGGGGGCGGGGCTTTGCCGACCCTGCGCATGGCATAGATGGCGTGGATTTCGTCGGCGGTAAGGGCGCGCGCATAGAGGCTGAGTTCGTCGATGATCCCGTTGAAGCCGTCGAGGCCGCCGAGAGCCGGATGGCCCACCGCGTTGGTGGCGATGAGAAGGCTGAGGGCGTCGGGTTGAGCAAGATCGATTGTGCCGGCCAGTGAGCCGGGGAGCGCCACATGGCGATCGAGCGCGCCGTCCACATAGAGCCGCATCTCGACGCGGTCGGGGCTCACCTGACGGAAGGTGCCGGCGACGTGATGGAAGCGCTCGGTGCTGAGCGCCTCGCGGGATCGGATCAGCTCGAAGAGTGAATCTTCGGAGTCGGGATGTCCCTGGACCCACGGATCGTTGTACCAGAGTTCGACTCCCCCCTCCGGGGAGACGCCCAATCCGTAGTTGACTAGGGCATTGCCCAGGCCGTTTGTGGCAACGGATTGCCGGATGGCGATTGGTCCGCCCAGGGGTGGCGCGTTGGTGAGGTCGAGGGCGTTGGAAAGGTTGACCCAGGCCTCGATGGTCCACTGATTGGTGGTTTCGAGGGACGGGTCATACGGGATGACGATGTGCCCCGCGTTAGTCATGAAGAGAAAGCCTCGGCCGGGATCGGCGCAGGCGTCGTAGACGAAGGCGTTGGTGTAGCGAATCTCGCCTTCCGCATCGCCTTCACGGCCGCTTATCCGGTCGGTGAGGTTTCCTCCGCCGGGCCACCAGCCGACGATGTCCGCGGGCATCGGCTGACGCCGGTGGGCGAACTGGAGCCGGTACTCCTTGCCGGGCTCTGTTTTGAAGAGGCGGCTGATATGGCCGTCGCGCAGGGCGAGCAGGTTGGTGCCGGTATGGGCGACAGCCGGCGCCTGAATGACCGTGACGGCGTTCGAGAGCACCCACCAGCCGTTGGTCGGGCCGTCGTCGAGATTCGTGTCGCCGAACCACCGGGGAGCGCAAGGGAGCGAGGAGGCGCAGAAGGTGGCTGTGGGGGTGGCATCGACCCGTTCGAAGCCGCTGACCAGGCGATTGGTGAACGTGTTGGTGGCGTCGCTGGCGGGGCCGACGTAGTTGGTGAGATAGGCGGTGCCGTTGTTCGTCAAGCCCGCCAGTTTGATCGGGAGATGGGCCACATTGGTGTCGTCGCTGAACGTGGCGAACACAAGATTCGTCGTCCACAGGTTGGTGCGGATGGCCCCCTGGTAGTCGGGGCCGGCGACCAGTTCGTTAGTGATACCCGTCGAGTCGACCAGGCGTCCGACCAGTTCTCCTGGCGGGCGGTTGGTGAGCGCGCCCGGACGCAGAAGGAGTTCGAGTCCGGATTGGTTGGTCGAGGGGCTCCAGACGAGGATGGGGCGTTCCTGGCTCAGATCCTGGGGATTGATCCAGGCGTCGATGGTGAAGCCGGGAGTGCCGGCGCCGATGTCCAGGCTCAGGCTGGCCGGGATGCGGGCGTAACCGGCGTTGGAGTTTGTGGGCAGATGCAGCGATTGGGCGACATGACCCGGCCAGTCGATCTCCGCGGCGCCAACGAGTATGGCGGGATTGTTGGTCAGGGCGTCTGGCGTGATGCCGCCCTGGAGCTCATCCATTGCCCAGCGGCTGACCAGACCGTCATCCGGCTTGCCGGCCGGCCCGAACTTATAGATGCCGCGGATTTCGGATGCGGACAGGGCACGGCGGTAGACATCGATCTCGTCGAGGTAGCCTGGGAAACGGCCGGGGGTGTTGGTGCCGTCGAGCTTCCAGCCCAGGTAGAGGTCTCCCCGGGTGAGCAACTGATCCGACAGATCGACGCATTCCTTCTGCTGGATCCTCTCGCCATCGAGGTAAAGGGCCGCGACGCGGCTGGCCTGGTCGTAGGTGAGTGCGACGTGGCGGAAATCGCTGACGAGGGTTTCGCCGCCCCACGTTTGCCAGTTAGTGCCGCCTCGATTCTCGCTGAGGAGGACCCGCTCGCCGCGGGGTGTGACCAGGTAGACGGCGAGATCGGACGCGCGCTCGTGGTTGAGGCGGACGCCGACCTTGATCTCGCTGATCGTGAGGCCGCTGGTGAGGGCGTTGGTGCCGACACTGATCACGTCGTCGCCCAGGGCGACGATGTTGGTCGAGGCCGAATCCGACCGGAAGATGCCAGGGACGTCGTATTCGAAGCGGACGGAGACATAGAAGGAGATATCGGCGGCGGTGGGGTTGTAGAAGCCGAAATGGTAGAGGCCGTAGCGCAGAGGCGGATCGTCCTCGATTCCCAGGCTGAGATCGCCGCCGGTCGGGAACATGGTGGCATGGGCATCGAATCCAGTGGCGGTGGGGCGCGCGCCGCGGCGGACATAGACTTCGAGAGGGCCGGCGGAGAGGGAGCGGACCTCGACGATCATGCGGCTGACGCCTGGGGGGACCTCGAGGTGGGCGAAGCGCCACATGTTGGCGCCGAGGGTGACGAACGCGCCGGCGAGCAAATCGAGGTTGGGGGTCAATCGGATGGTGAGGTTCTGGACGTAGCCGGTCTGGCCCAGGGCATTGTCGATCGCGGTCAGCATCCACGACCCGCTTCCTTCGACACCGATGAAATCGTTGAGCGATCCGGGGCCATCCGTGGTGTCGGAATCGAGGAACTCGCCCGAGCCGCTGTCATCGTAGAGCATCGAGTAGACGCCGCCGAGGTCGCCGAAGCTGCGGTGGTTGTTCAGAACCATGCCGCGCGTGTTGTGGCTCAGGGCCCCCAGCAGGTCGCCGAGCAGTTCGTGGACCAGCGTGTTCGAGACGACGACCATATTGACGTCGATCGGATACGGATCGAACGCATACACCTGGGCGTAGGCCGGCGTCACGGGCGACCCGTCCGCGATGGGCCGTGGCACGGGCAATCCCCGCAGCCAGTGGTTGCCCTGCTCATCGATGGTGGTGAAAGGCTCCATCGTCGAGAGGGCCACGATGCTGTATTCCGCCGCCATTTGATCCTCGGACTTGACGCCGATGTAGAACACCTCCGACGGGTTCACCACCGCGTTGGAGTACATGAGTGTCTCCGACGATCCGCCGCGCTGGATCGAGCGCTCGGCGGCGGCGATCGCCTGCGGATCGAGGTCGAGCAGACGCCGGTCCCTGGACACGTAGAGGTCGATGTCCGGCTCGACATTGCGCGCAACCGAGAGGTTCAGCGGGGTGTGGAGGGCGATGGCGACGTTGGTGCCGAAGTTGGTGTACCAATCGTAGGGCGTGGGCGCATTGGTGAACACATAGAAGTGCCACTGGAGCCGAGTGCCCAACGGGTATTCGAGGAGGGGGGAGTTGGCGCCCACCCGGTCGTGGAGCCGGGGCAGGCCGTTGGTCAGCACATCGGGCGTAGGCATTGTGAACGCGGTCGAGTTGGTGGGCAGAGGCCTGAGTTCGAGGCGATTCGTTGAATCGATCGACACCACTAGCGCGTAGTCCTGGACGATGTTGTTGGTGTGGGCGGTGACGGCGTTGACGTTGACCCGGCGTCCGATCACGCGGACGGTGTAATTGGTGCTCGAGGGCAGGCTCAAGAAGACGTTCTCGACGTTGTTGATGGTATCTCTGGGGGCGTCGGGGACGCCGTTGGTGCCGACGGGGTGGATCGTATTGAAGTCGGAGTCGGGTTCGAAGTCGTTGCCATAGACGATCTGGTTGGTGCCCTGTTGCACTTCGAGATCGAGGTCGTTGACGAGTTTGGATGCCGCCGCCGGATTGCCGGGCGGGTCGGTCCAGACCAGTGTCACGCGCAGCGTGGATGGGGAGGCGTTGGTGGGCAACGCGATCTGGTACTCGTGCGTCTGCCCGGTCGCGAGGGCGTTTGAGGGGCTTTGATCGACCCATTGGACCGGCCAGTTCGAGGTGTCGGAGAGGGCGTTGGTGATGGCCAGGGGCAGCGTGTTGGTGAGGTTGGCGAGGCCCCAGCCCTGGTAATTGTAGGAGGCCTTCACGCCATAGCTGTACTCGGGTCCCAGAGACCGCGCCCCATTGATGATGAGGGCCTTGAGCAGGGCCGGGCTGGCGTTGGTCTCGAGATGCTGCTCGAACAACTCCTGGAGCAGGGCCAGCATGCCTGAAACCGCCGCCGCCGAGGAGCTGGTGCCGGAATTGAAACGATAGCGCGCGCCCGGCGTGCTGTTGGTGTAGGACTGCGTGTACGGCCAGACATAAATGCCCAGCGAATTCTCGACCAGCGTCGTCACACGGAGGTCGAAATCCACCGCCTCGGCCTGGGCCTCATCGGTCGTGATGGTATAGGTGAGCGTGCCTTCGGAAAGCGGTGTGACGACCACGTTGGTCTGGCCGGTGACATCGGCGCCGTTCAATCGCGCCCGGATGGTCAGAGGCGAGAACGGCAGGATCGTACGTTCGTTGGGAAGCGCTTCGATCTCGAGGTAAACGACGTTGGAGGCGACCGTGTAGACGTAGGTGTTTGTCTCGCCCGGAAAGACGATTTGCTGGGCGTAGGTCTGGACCACGCGATTGGTCACCAGGCCGTTGGTTGGCCAGTCGTCGATCCATGTCGAGTAGACGAACGTGCCCGGCGCGACCACGTCGGGTTTGAAGCGGCCCACTTCGCTTTCGAATCCGATGCCGACGTTGCCGCGGCTCGAGAAGGGCGCGACCTGGCTGTCGCTGTCCGTTTCGGAGAAGGTGTATTGCCCTGCCTCGATATTCGTGACCGTGATCGGTTCGCCGTTCGTGTCGATGACGTCGATGATGTTGGTGACAATGTTGGTGATATAGACGAAGCGATTGAGCTCGGTCGCCCCCACGGTCAGGACGTTCTTGGCCGTGCCCGGCGAGGTGATGGTGCCGGGCTCGCCGCCCGTGCCGACGTCATTGCCCGCGCCGCTGTTGCCGGCGGCGAAGACGAACAGGAGTGCCTGCGGACCGGGCGTGTAGGGCAGGGCATCGCGCGTGGCGGCGTCGTAGCTGGCGGCGGACGAGTCGTATTCGAAACGTCCCGGGTAACCCCAACTGTTGTTCGAGATCAGGATGTTGGTCAGGCTGTGATTTGTTCCGTACCGCGTGTTGGCGGCGGTCTCTTGCAGGTAGGCGTCCGAGATGGTCGGTCCGCCGTCCAGGTCGATCGGCAGCACGAACAGGCTGGCGGCGGGGGCGATGCCGCGGAAGACCGCGTTGCTGAGCGAGCCGTACACGTTCGTGCCGGCCGTGACGCTGGTCCCAAGTCCGATGATCGTCCCGGCCACATGGGTGCCGTGGCCATTGGTGTCGACCAGGGAGGCGGCGTTTGTGTCGCCGTAGATTCGGTGCTGCCCGCCCAGCATCAAATCGGGGTGATTGGTCTTGACGCCCGAATCGTTCACATTCACGCAGATGTTCGATCCGGTGAGGGGCAGGGTCAGATTCGTCGATGCCCCGCCGTCGACTGTGTTCCAGAGCACGCCCATGCGCACGCCGGTCAGGTCGTTCATGGGAAGCCGCGCGACCCACGGCTCGACCAACTGGACTTCCGGCAGGCAGGCCAGCGCGGCCACTTCGCCCGGAGGCGGCTCGACCACGAACTGCGGGCCGAATGGGGATCGCGCCTCGGCCAGGATGTTGGCGCCGATGGCTTCGAGTGCATGGCGCGCGCCAGCCCCGCTCTCGGGCAGGAGCGTGACGCGCAGGCGCGCCCGGGGCGGCAGCGGCTGCTGCTCGGCGGCGAGTTCGAGGAGGCTCGGATCGATCTTGAAGTAAGGCTCGAAGGGTATCACGGCCCGGGCCGAGCCGGAGACCCGGAGGGCGTGCGCCGCCGATGCGGACGCGCGCACCAGATAGGCGTTGTTCGGGATGTACGAGACGATGTCGGCCCCTTGATCGGCAAGCGCGGCGCGAAAGGCCTCGGTGATTGGCCCCTTAGCCTGGATCACATAGCTCCCCGGTTCCTCGCCGGTCTTGAGGTGCGGCGGCAAGGACAGGGGAACGTCCGAGGCGGTGTCGATCAGGGCGTTTCGGAGGAGGATGGCGGAGTCGCTGTGGGCGAGTTCGCGGATCGGCTTGGACGTGTTGCGGACGCGGCGGGGGAACTGCGGATCGACCGTCGGCTCTACCGCATCGGAGTCGGGCGCGATCGCGGCGGCGGATTGGTCCATGGGCCTGACCGCGGCGGGGAGGGGGGTGAGATTGGTGAGCAACCGGACATCTGGCGTCGGTTCAGCGCTTTCCGAGGCTGTCTGAGCGGTTCGGGTCAAGCGGTCCGAGGGTGCGATCTTTTCAAGGGCAGCGCGGCGATGGGCGAGTTGCCAGAAGCCGAATGCGCCCAGGAGGCAGGCCAGAACGAAAAATGACCGTGTTCGTGACGTCATAAAACGGATGGAAGGTGGGATGGCCCGAGGAGCGTCTCGCTATTCGCTGAGGACCTCATTGAAGTTTTCGACGACAGCTCGGGGGGTGTCGAGCGGCCCATCGAGGCGAACGACGGACCGGGTGACGCATTCGCTCTTGACCTGGTAGTTGGTGCACATGCGGTTGAAGATGCCTTCGCCGAAGTAGAGCGAGTTGGGCGCTTCCTTGAGCGTCTGGCCGAAGGCGTAGACCACGAATCGGGGTTCATCCGCCTTGAGCAGCGAGAGAATCTGTTGAGGGATGCGCTCGAGCACTTCGTCGCGTGGCCAGACCGGCAGTTTGCGGGGGAGCATGCCTGTGCTCCCGGGGGTGGCCGGTGGACTGGCGAAGGTCAGTTCCGGCGTGGCCAGGATGCGTCCGAGGGAATCGAAGTAGGGCGCATGGACGCCGATCAGGAGGTTGGTTTCCTGCGCGCGGGTGCGATTGATGCCATCGACAATCTTCTGCAGGGTGCTGAGGTTGGTAGCCGAGGGTTCGAACAGGTTTGATGACACCTGATCGAGGAAGAGTTCGTCGAGGGCGCCGGTGTCGTCGATGGGGAGGAGCACGCTGACTCCGCTCAGGACGGCGGCCCAGGCGGCCAGGTTGTCCTGATTGACCGAGAGCAGGCCGCGCTGCGCGTTGTCGGTGGGGGCGGTGGTGAACAGGTCGGCCAGAGTCCAGTCGTTGGTTGGATGGGTGCCCTGGCTGCCCGCCCAGCGGTACCACGAGGTCTGGGTCGTCGTGTTGGTGTCGGCGATGTCGGCCTTGAGATAGACCGTCTGCCACGGGGTGCCGCGGTGGACGCGTCCGATCCAGCCGACATTGGGGAATTTGTTGGTGGGAAAGGCCCAGTCGTCCGAGCGTTCGATCAGAGGGTCTTTGACCCGGATATCGCGGGCCAGGACATCGGCCGACTCGTTGGGATTGCCGCCCCAAGGCCGGTAGCGCTGGTTCAACAAACCGAGGTTCGAGTTGGTCAGGGTGATTTGAGGCGGGATGGCGAACCGGACGGCGTTGGTGCGATTGGGGTCGTTGGGCGGGTTGAAGGGATCGAGCAGATCGCCCAGGGTGTAGTGGACCAGGGGGTCATTGGCCTGCCAGGTGATTTCCTGATAGACCTTGCGTGTGGGCGAATAGCCGGCCTGGATGGCCAGTTTGCCCGCGATCTCCTGCGCCAAACGGTCCCGTTCCCGCTGGCTGGTGTAAGTGAGGGGTGTCAGACCGCAGAACAGACGCAGCCGGTCGATGCTCCGTTCCTTGTCGCGTCCCTCGGCGGAGACGGCGCTCCAACTGCGCCACTGCTGGGCGCTGGTGGTGATGTTGCCGAGCGAGATGTCGATCTGGTTTTGCACGCCCAGGGTCGGCGCCAGCAGGTCGGTGGACCCGCCGACGCGATTGGTGAGCCAGGTGTTGGGCGGTTCGGAGGCCGAGCCGGCTACCGAGGCGAGTTGGGCGCGACCGGCGATCTCGCGGCTCAGGTCCATGACTCCCTTCATGTTGCCGAGGCAGACGAAATCGACGAGCCGGTTCGGGGTCACGCTTTGGTCGACGAGCGCGTAGAAGAAGCGGTTCGTGAATTCGAGCGCCAACTGCGGCATGTAGAACCCCTGGTTCGGGATGAAGTTGATATCCGTGCCGGCGGGAATGAACTGGCCGGTCTGGGGGTGGTACATCACGTTCGAGAGGACCACCAGCGACTGCGAGACGGGGAGGACGAAGTGGTTGGAGGGCCATGTCGCGAGCGTGAAATTCGTGGTGTAGGGCAACTCGCCGAACACGCCGTTGAGCGGAACCGTGCTGTCGAGGTTCGTCACGGCGATCCTGAAGTCCCCCTTCACGACGACCTGGAGTGCGCGGTTCACGCTCTGGGTGTACGAGTTCCAGGCTTCCAGTCCGATCTTGTTCGACACGGTGAGGAAGTAGAGCAGGTTGGTCTGGGAGGGCAATTCGTGCAGGGTGCGTTTTCGGACCTCGGTCTTTCGGGTGACTTGAGCGACGTTGAGCATCGCGATCTCGTTGAAGTTGGGCCATCCCTTCTTGGCGCCGATCACGAACGGTACGTCATAGACAACCGCGTAGGGATCGTTGACGAGCTGGGCGCGGTCGGCGGCGGAGCTGAGGTCGTAGGTCTTTAGGCTGTTGACCACGGACGCATTCGTCACCTCGACATAGTCCCGGATGAGGATGCTCGAACCGTCCTGGTCCAGCCCGAAGAGCGGGCGCATCACGGTCGGATGATGCGGTCTGTTCGCGGCCGCGCCGGTCAGGTGTCTCTGGCCGGTGGCGTCGTAGAGGTTCAGGGTGAGTTGGAGGAGGCGATGCAAGGCGGGCGAGTATTCGTTGAAGGGGTGGATGCGGATGTTGGTGATGGACATGCCGGGGCGGACCAGGTACTCGCCGATGTATGTGTTGGTGTAGACCGCGCCGCCGCTCACGCGGACGGATCGGATGGTCCGATGGGCCTGGATCAGACGGTTGGCGACATTCGCGAAGAAATCGTGAGGCTCCCACGACACGAGGTTGGTCGCATGGTACGGGGCGAGATTGTTGTAGTTCAGGTTGATCTTCCGATCGGTGGGCGCGACCGAGTCCATGCCCATCTGGCCGAGCATCCGGTAGAGCGTGTAGCGGTCGTAGGTGGAGGGCTGGGCCTGGGCCAGGATGATTCCGGACAGCCAGCGGCTGGGCGCTTTGTTCGTGTTGAAAAGGTCGTTGATCTCGTAATAGCTGCTGGCGCTCTCGCTCCCTGGCCAGGGCAGGGTGGGATCGTCGTTGTCGGTGGTCAACGCCTCGGTCCCGGTGAACGGCGGGCCGTCGGCGTACATGTCGATGTAATCGTTGCGCAGGACGTTGGCCATGCTGACTTGATTCCAGAAGAACCAATCGCGGGCGGGCGCGAGCGTGTTGTAGTTGCCGCCATAGCGGTGCCGTAGGAAATCGAGGGCGGTGAGGAAACAGGCTCCGGACTGCGAGCCAGCGAGGCCGCGGTAGTCGTAATTGGGCCAGGCGTTGGTGTTCAGATGATGGAGGAACGCGCCCAGATTCAATTCCCACGGCCCGACGCCCTGGTTGCGGAAGAACCGGCTGTTCACCATCGCTGCGTCGCCTCCTCTGGCCCCGGCGTTGTTATGGATGAAGTTCAGATCGAGGCTCTTGCCGGCGGGGAGGACCATGTAGGCATAGCGGCCTGCGAAGCGGTTTGTCGCCGAGTGGGGGTAGTCGGGATGCTGAAGAACGGCGATCCACTCGGGATCTCCCACCAGGTGTTCGAGGAGTATGTTCGTTCCGATGCCCGTGCGAATCGTCCGGCCATTGTGATCGAGGATTGGCTGCAGTCCGTTGGTCTCGAAACGCCCGTTCCGGTTCAGATCGAGGTAGAATCGGAAGTCGAGATTGGTTCCGTCGCTGACGAACACCGGCGCGCGTGGGTCTAGGATCAGGTTTGCGATGTTGCGCAGGCGATCGCGTCCGGTCACCGGAGCCGAGTTGCCCAGGAGATGGTCATAATTGACGTTGGTGGGGGTGAGTTGCTGCCAGTCGAGGCTGGGATTGAAGCCGACTGGGCTGATGTAGTTGGTCGACACCATCAGGTCGTAGGCGTAGGGGCTGTTGTTCGCCTGCATCCGGGCGACCACCTCGGCCTGGGCGCGCGCCAGGGCGGCGTCGGCCATCAAACGGGACGTGTTCTGTTCTTCGGTGACGGCCACCGCTGACCGTTCGCGTCGGCTGACCGCCAGGAACGTGATCGCCATGAGGGTGACGACCGCCAACATGATCAGTGTGATGACCAGGGCGACACCGCGTTGTGAATGAGACTTCATGGAAAAGCGACCTGAAGGAGGTCCGCCTGGCGGATCGGGATGCGCTGGCGGAAGAGGTGGACTTGGGCGGCGCGGTTCTGGAGGAATTGACGCGCCATGGTGGACCCGGCGTCAAAGGCGCGGTACTGCTCGTACGCCCTGGGCTCGAGCAGCCCCAGCTCGATCTCGATATACGACGGCAGGGCGTTGGTCAGAAAGAGAAGGGCCGTCTCGCTGGGAAGGCGGTCCTGAGCAATGAAGACATTCGTGTTGAGCTTGATGGACGGGTAATAGATGGCATCCAGTCTGTTGAGGAAACCGTCGTTATTGAAATCGACAAGGCCCATGAACCGGTTGGTCGTGTTCCAGGTCATCGGCAGGCCCGTGGCGTCGTAGGCCTGGATTCGGAAATGGAGCACGCGGTCGATGATCGACGCGTAGGAGAAGGCCGGAGTGGTCAGGATGTTCGAACTGAGCCAGCCGAACGCCATGTGGCGCGCCAGCATCTCACCGCTGTGCCGCGCCAGGGTTCCGACACCGTTTGTGGCATTGATGACGCGGTAGCTGGTGCCGATGAAACGGTCGCCGACGCGATTGAGGAGGTAGACTTCACCCAGCGTGTTGGTGCGGGTGGCGCTCGCCCCCATGAGTTTCTGGATCACCGGGTTGTAACCGCCGAAGTCGGGCGGCGGGTTGGTGGCGTAGTAAAGGCGCTTGAGGACCGCTTCGTCACTGGCGAGCAGGGGCAGGGGGCTCATCCCGACGAGCAGGTTGGTTTCGCCGTCCACATCCGAGGCGGCGAGCTGCTCGAAATCGCGGATGAGAAAGTCCATCGCCGCGCGGCCGGCTTCGAGCACGTCCACCTGGGTCACGTTCGAGCGCAGGGCCTTTTGGGTGTGATGGAACATTCCGTAGAGGGCGCCGACGATGACGGCCATGATGCCCAAGGCCAGCATCAACTCCATGAGCGAGAAGGCCCGCTGGCGTGCCGTCGCGGAGGTCGCCGCGGACGGGAAGGATCGAGTGTGCATCTTCATCAGGGCAACACGAATTGCGAGGGTCGCAGGAAGAACAAATGCCGCTGGTCCAGATAATCGACGTTTGTGACCGCCAGGCTTCCGCCGATCAGGGTGCGAAAGACCTTGCGATTCCCGCCCACATCGAAACGGTTCTGTCGACGGTACACGGGCCAGTCGACGGTCAGGCGCAGTTCATACAGGTTCGCCATGAGCGCGCTGGCGCGCAGGAGGGTGTTGAGGCGCACCTGTTTGTCGGCGTCGCTCAGGCCGCTTTCATTGAGATTGGTGTTCATACCGGTGATGGCGGAGAACGGGACCAGCTCGGTCCGGAGGCGATACATGAGGGCGAACTCGTTTGCGATCGTCTTCTCGGCCGCCGACCCGGTCATCGCGCGCACATAGGCGGCCGAGGGCAGGGACTCGAACTCCATGCGCGCGTTTGTAGCGCCCCACTGGTAGTATTGGGGCAGGCTCAGGAGGCCGATGATATCGCGCCCGTTGCGGAAGCCGACGAGGCCTGAGAATCCGTCGAAGAGGCGGTAGGTCGAGGCCCGCCACACTCCCGAGTCGCGCACGCGGTTGGTCCGCGTGTTGACCGAAATCTCCTCGACGTAGTTGGTCAGGTCATTGAGTCCCAGCGAGCCGCTGCGGATCGCTTCGAGCCAGAGCTTGCCTTCCTGCGTGATGATGGTGTCCTCGCGGTTCTGCCGCTGGACCTGGAGGCCGGTGGGCATGACGCCGATGATGGCCACCAGGGCGAACGCCACGACCGCGATGCAGATCGCGATCTCGACCATCGTGAAACCAGCCTCGCGGCGGCGCGTTCGCACTGAACCGGGCGCTTCGGGCTGGGATAGTGGGTGTGGGTTCATTCGACTTTCGTCTCCAGGATGCGCGGGCGGCCCGTAATCCAGTTCACGACAACATCGGTCCGGTTTGCCGGCGGAGTGCTGACAACGTCAGGCGCAGCGTTCAGCAGGTAGTGGTCCTGTTTGTCTTTCGCGTAGAACACACTGCCGCGGCTGAGCGTCACGCTCGCGTCCATCTGGATTCTCTGGCTGCCCTGGCCCTCGAATGTCAGCCGCCCCGAAGGATCGAATGCGATGTAAGGCATCCGCATGACCTCGCTCTCGGCGGTCGGGAACGGGAACCAGGCGTAGGGCAGAACGCGGTTCGTGACGACGACCGTCAGTTGGTTGGTCCAGGCGGAACCGAGATCGACGAACTTGTTGGTCGCGAAAAACATGCCGTCCGGCAACATCTTCCATCCTCCGCTCAGGTAACGGGGCGTTTCACGCCCGGGCTGATCCCCCACGGTGCGTTTCGAGAACAAGGCGTAGGCGCGGTACTGGCCGGCGACCAGGTTGGTGAACTGGCGCAGGGCTTGATCGCGATTGCGGCCCGCCGGCATCGCTTGCAACTCGGTGATGTGGCTTCCCGCGGTGGGCGGCACGAACACCATGTAAACCGTCCGCCTCGAACTGAGCGCCTGCTGGCGCGCCAGGTTCAGTTCATCGAGGATTTGGCGGCTCCCGGAGGCGAGTGTGTTGGCCTGAGTGAGGCTGCGGATGGCGGGCACGCTGCTGGCAGCCAGCACCACAATGATGCCGATGACCACCAGCACCTCCATCAAGGTGAATGCCCCGGCCATCGGACGGCGCGGCGCGGCGGCTCGGGACTCGGGGGTTGGGGCGGTCAGGCCTGCCTGGCCCCGGCCGAGGCGCAATGCCCGGCGGGGTGAATGGAGCGGGTTCACCGGGGCAGTGGATATGGTGCTGGCGATCATGCCAAGCCTCCTACTTCCAACTGCAGACATTGTCCTTGTTCTGCAGCAGATTGGCGCCAGCGTTGCTGTTGATCTTGCCGTCGGGTCCGAACGACCAGACCATGACGGACGTCTTGGCCTCGAACCGGTGCGGCGTGTTGTCGCCGGCGCTCGCCGCGGGCACGCGCCGCAGCCCGTTGTATCCGAGATCCGGGTTGCCTGATTGGGACTTGTCCTGCGACACGGCTTCGGTGCGGTAGAAGGCATCTCGACAACTGTTGTCGTAGTTCAGATCGAGCGTGATGATGAAGGGATTACCCCACGGATCCCGCAGCACGCCGTCGGGACCGATGCCGCCCCCCTTCGAGATGCCCTGGTTGCCGCCTGCGGGCGCCTTCTGATAATCGACGTCTTTGAAACCATCCAGAAAGTCCTGTTTCTGCGGATTCATGCTCTGCGGCGGATTGGATTTCGCGGGGTTCCAATTGGCGGGCAGGGTCCCGTTGCGAAACCGGTCAATATCCCGCAAAATGGCGACGACATCGGAGTTGTTGCCCTGGTAATTGGCCCATTGGTTCTGGAGCAGCGGCAGCGCCTGTCCCCGTCGATCGACCAGCGCGGTCCCGCCTGTGGATGCGACGGTGCCGAACGTGAAGTCGGGGGAGTTGTCGTTCAGCGAATTTTGGGCCGGCTTGGGTGCGGGAAGGCGTCCATAGGTCGCATTGTACGAGTGGATTGCGCCAATGATCACCTGGAGATCCTTCTTGGCGGTCATGATCTGGGCCTTTTCCTTTGCCTTGCCGACGGCGGGCGTGATCATGGCAGCCAGAACGCCAATAATCGCGATCACCGTCAGTAATTCGATCAGGGTGAACCCGAGGTCGTTCCAGCGGGTTTGGAGCATGTGCTTCTTCATAATCTGAGAGGACTGGTTTCTTGAGGAGAACTTCCAAGGGAAAACAAAGGCGGCCGGGCGCGCGCCTCGCAGTCGAGGCCGGGATCGGCGGCGGCTGCCATCGCCGCGCGTCCCCCGAATCGGGACCGACCAGGACGGCGCCGACCATCGGACGGTCAGTTTCAGCCGGCCTGACGGAGGGATGTTGAGGCCGATAGTCATGTCGCGGTTACCAGTTGGCGATTGTCACGCGTTTACCGCCGATGTAGGCCTCGGCCCACAGGTCGTAGGCCGCCACGTTGTTCGTCGGCTTGCTGCACACGTATCTCCACGGATTCGCAAACCGCTTGTCCGCGGACGCTGATGTGTTCACCCGCCCGGCCAGGGGAGCGGTCGCAGCCTCTTTCTTCGGCCACGGATACGGGATGACCAACAGTTCGACTGTCAGTGAGCCGGCGGATGAGGTCAGCGGGATTTCCTGGTGCTGATTGGCCTTGAGCCCCGTGAGGAAGGTCTTCGGACGCTGCGGCGCTTCGGTCGAGTTCACGAACCCTTGCACCCCAAGCGCCGGCTGGAGCTGTGCCGACGGCAACCGCTGTTCCCGGTCGGCGGAGCGGTAATACATGCCTTGCTGTGAGACGATGGTTCCGGTGAGTTCGTAGAAGAGAGGATTGAGCGCCGGATTCACATTTACACCGTTGAGCGAGTTGTCCGGGGGATACTGGTTGAAATCGATCCGGTAACTCTCGATCGCCGCCCCCAGTTGGTCCCTCTGCGCCCGGATGGTCGATTCCTTCGCCTTCCGACTGGCCACGCCAGCGAGACCAGCGCCGATGGCGGCAAGCACTCCAATGATGGAAATGACCGTCAGCAACTCGATCAGAGTAAACGCCACAACCCCGTTTCGGTGGGCGGCACTCGCCGCCGCGGGCGCATCCGGCTTCCGGAAGATTGGACGATTCAGACTCTTCATTTCATTGTTCTGGTCGCGGTGGGCCTCTTCAGCGCCCCCGCAGTTCGCGCTCCATCCGTTCGCTCAACCACTGCTTGATCATGCTTTGATAGTTCAAATACCGTTCCCGCGCCATCCGCTTGATCCGTCCCAGCATCCGCGGGTCCATTCGCAGCGTGATCGTGACCGATTCGGCGCTCTCCGCGCTCGACGCCACTGCGCTTTCCATCAAGCGCAGATCGACACGCGTGTCGGCCCAGAATGCCGCCTCAGCCTGTTCGCTGTCGAACAGAGGCACCTCTTCCCAAGTGCTGATCGTGTTCACAAGCGCATTCGAACTTCGCCCAAACCCATCGGCCCGCCGGTCATGCCTGCAATTCCTAGGCCAACGTCTGGTTCACTTTCCTCTGATAAAAGAACTGTTCCTCGTCAGTGAACGGACGGGCGTAAAGGACCCGGACCACCCGCCCGTTTGTCCGATACAGACTCATGATTCCGATCCCGGATGCCGACTTGCCGAGGTTAAAGAACCGCGCCTGAACCGAAAATCGAGGTGAATCAGGCATCAATCTCACGGCAAATGGGTCTTCGAATGATTCTTCAATATCCCGAGGCGTCAAAGATCTGTCGCATTCAAAGGGCGGGTTGTTCCAGTCGAACTCCATTTAACGGTCTCACGTAAAGCAATCGCCCATGCATTGTGTTTACAATGTATTTACGCCAGCCTCACTGGGTCTGTCAACAAAGAATTTTGGATCTGAGGCAAGGGGAGCGTCACCAGTTACCCCAGTAATAGACGTACGAGGACGCCTGGTGGACGCCCATCTGTTTGATGCCTTTCCAGATGACCGAGCCATCCAGCGCGCCCACATTGCCGCCCTCGGCCCCCACATCTGCCGCCGTGCGCCCCGGCAGTGAGCGCGTGAGCGAGCTGTTTCTCTCGAGAATGGTGCCTCCACGCGTGTGCGGCGCGGATTTCAGTCCGTCCTCGCCCCAGTGATTGGCGTCCGCCAGAATCGTATTTGTTCCCGAGTCGCTCAGCCGCGTCGGGGAGTACCAGGGGTACTGCTTGTAGGCTGGCGGCACCAGGGCGTCGCCCAGATACTGATAACCGATCAGATACCCCCACTGCGAGTTGGTCCGGTTGAGGAAGTTCGGATTGAACCGGAAGTTCGGGCAGTCGAGAATCCGTTCGTTGCCCGAGTAGCGCACCAGGTTTGTCCAGGTGGCGTGGGAGACGCGGATCGCATGCCATTGCTCGGCGTTTTCCCTGGCTGTTGGAACGCGGTCTTCGAAGTCACCGCCGTACAGGTGAATCGCCACCAGACATTGGCGCATGTTGCTCTTGCAGGCGGCTCGCTTGGCTCGTTCCTTAGCCGAACTGAGGGCAGGCAGCAGCATTGCCGCAAGGATCGCAATAATGGCGATGACAACCAACAGCTCGATCAGCGTAAACGCGAATCCCGCCGCGGATTGTCGTTCGACTCTCGCCTTTTTGGATACCCAGTCTCGCACAGTGACGCCGTCGAATCTCGTTGCGCAGGGTGCCGGGTGCAACTCAAAAGCCATGGCAAAAGCTATGGCGCGGGCGGCTTGGGTGTTTCCTCGGTGAGTCGCCAGCCGGAAGAATCGGCAATCAGGCCAGTGTGCCCCTTGTACCGGTCATACACCGCGTGCATCGCCTCGATGGTGTCGAAGTAGCCCACAATATGGGCTGCGCTGAAGGATTCGCCCGCGCGGACCGGGCGTCCGTGGATTTCCTCGATCATCACGATGATGTCGCCCGGCCGCTGGCTGCACCAGGCCTCGTAGACGATTGACGGTTCGAGCGTCAGGCCTGCCAGCCATGGACCGTCCCGTCCCGTTTCCCTGTCTCGGAGATGGTATGCGCGGATGAAATGTTGCGGTGTCCGATGTGTGTCGCGCCGATAGCCGAACTTCAAGTCGGGCGGGAAAGGTGTGAAGAACTCGCTCGAAGGAATGCGCACGCCTTGGGGACCGCTCAGATAGCTGAGGTAAATCTCGCTGAATGTGTCCCCCCGCTCGTGCCGCACGCAGCCAGGCGTGTCGTTGCGAAGGAACATCTCCTTCGAGCTGTTGACGCTGTCGATTCGGTCCATCAGCACGAAAAACCGCTCCCCTCTGGGAAAGACAATCCATTGTGTCCACCGCGATCCAGGCACACGGCCCGGCGCCGCATATTCGTACCGGTAACTTGTCTTGATGGCGATGAAATCCGGACCTCGGACGATCTCTGGCTGGACGGGCTTCATCCGGTGACAGAGTTGGGGGCCTTCGACAACGCGCTTGCGGTGGCTGCTGCCGTGGGCCATCAGCGCGTACTCGCGCCGGGCAGGATCGGTCTCGTTCTCGTACCAGGTGTATCGACCGACGCCGTGGCCGTCCTCCGCGATGACCTGGTCGCTCCAGGCCTCGTCGCTCCCCGCTTCCATGAGCCAGTCGATCACCATCAGCCCATCACCCACTTCGCGGAATCCGGTGGCCTTATCGAGAAACGACCCCTTCTCGATGCCAGTCATCCAATGCTTGGGGTCTTTCTTGGGAATCACGGCTTCGAGTCGATCGGTCTCAATCTTGATCGCGCGGTCACTCTCGGTCACGTTCGCCCACGCGCCCGATTCCGCCGATTGTGAGAGGGCCGGTCCGACCCCGATTGTCGCCAGGAGCGCGCTGCAGCAGAGCCGCCCGATGAGCGTTTTGTGTTGTGGTGACGATTGCCGTGGCATAGTAGAGCGTTGATCAGCGGTTTGAATCGAATGCCAGAGGTTACTCGAAACCCCGCCGCCGCCGCAAGCTTGACGGGGTGCTGCCAGCCCGCGGGCTGTCGGGCTCAGGCCGGGACGGCGCACTGGCGCGCGCGCGTGTGTGTGACTAACCCCAACTCCTCGAGCCAGCGCAGGATGCGAACCGCCACCCGTTCCCATCCCGGTTCGAGCATGAGGTCGTGTCCCATGTCCTCGAAGAACTCCGCCTGCACACCGTAGAGGGCCGCCACGTGCTCGACCGATTTGCGCTTCATACACCCGTCCTGTCCAGCGCCCAGCACGAGCACGGGCGTTTTGGTGAGGGCCCGCCAAACCACCTTTGGCCGCAACAGCAACTCGAGGCAGACGCGGTAGGAATCCTCTCCGAGCCGGGCAAAGCAGTTCTCGACCACCTCTTCGGGGGTTCTGTTGGAGAAGAACCAGTCGCGGCAACTTTGCAGGCTTCTGATGACAAGGCGGGGTCTTCCGAGGCGGTGCGCCCGAAAGTACAGGCCCGGCTGGCGCAGAGATCGGCGCCAGGTCGCCCACCTGAAGGCGCCAGGATGCGTCGGGGCAAGCAGAACTGCCGCCGGGGGATTCAGCTTGTGTAAACGCATCTGGATCAACATGGCGCCCAGCGAATGGCCCACGAGGATGGGACATTGTTCGAACTGCGCCGCGGCCTGCACCACGGCGTCCGCAAAGTCGTCCAGCGAGGTCCATCGCAGCGTCCTCCTTCCGGTGGCTGCTCCATCGCGTCCGGGCAAGCTCAGACAGTGGGCAGTCAGACCCCGTTTGTTGAAAAACTCGCGCCAGGGGGCGGGCCAGCACCATGAACCGTGCAATAGGCCGTGCACGAAGAGAATGGGGCTCTCGCCGGGCGCCTGACCGGCCAACTTCAAAGTATAGACTTCAGGTTCCATCTCGAATCTAGTAAACACCCACTATGCATCTCTACGTAATATTATAGGGAATTCTGCAAGAAATGTTACGAGTGGAACCGATGTTTTTTTTAGAAAATCGATCTGAGGAGCTTGCGGGCGGTCCGGGCGGTCAGTTCGAGACCGCCTCGCCGAGATTGGGGCAGATTGTGGAAGAGCATTGGCGACTCGCCCTTGTAACTCTCTTCGTCGCAAGCATTTGTGGTCGGCAGGTGCCCGATCATTCCATGGTGCAGCCGACGATCGCGAAGTGCGGCACAACGCCGGGACTGGCCACAGCGATGAACCGCGAAAAGACCTCGGCGTTCATTGTGAGGGCGGTCTGACCCAAGGCGAGAGCCTCCAGTTCAAGGGAGATGCGGGCCGTTCTGCGCGATGCAGTCCGCTCTTCAGCATGTGGTGTCAAGTCTCGATTGCCAGTTGAAACTTGTCCCCAAAGCGTGGAGGGAATCGAGCACGGCGGTTGCAGGCTGCAGGCGCACGGCGAATTCAGCCAGTTCGATGCCGGGCTCGGGTGTGATATCGAGTTGGGCTGTGCCGACAAGCACCTCAGAGTTGCATCCGGACGGCTTTTGCTTCTCAAGCCCGCACAGCAGTCCTGTAGCGGAGTCTGAGTGCCATGTGCACCAGAGGGGTGCGAAATATGAAGGCTAGAGGGGGAGTGTCACCTCGAAACAGGTCCTGCCGGGGCGGCTCTCGACAAGAACCAGGCGCCCGCGGTGGGCGTGCAGAATCTCGCGCGCGAGGCTCAAACCCAATCCCAGGCCGACCTGAGCTCCGGTGCGCGTCTGATCGGCGCGATAGAATCGCTCGAAGACACGGGGTTGATCGGACGGCTGTATGCCCGGTCCGCTGTTGCAGACCGTGAGGAGGGCTTGGGTGTCTCCGGCTTCGAGTGCGACAGCGAGCGCCCCGCCCGGTTCGTTGTATTTGACGGCGTTGCGGAGCAGGTTGAGCAGAGCCATCTGCAGAAGGCTGCGATCGGCCTGAACTCGCACATGCGGCCTGATGCGAACGTCAAACGCGAGGTTCGAGTCGCCGGCAAGGACGCGAGCGTCCTCGATCAGTCCTTCGAGTTCTGCGCTCAAGTCCACATCCTCGATCGCGAGCTGGAGTTGGCCGGCATCGGCCTGGGAGAGCAGCAGCAGGCCGCGGGTGATTCTCTTCAGCCGTTGAGTTTCCTCGAGCAGGTTGCCAAAGACCTGTTGGACGGGGGAGCCCGGCTCGGCCGCCTGAAGCGCGTTCTCGAGTTCGCCCTGCATCACCGCCAACGGCGTCTTGAGTTCGTGCGAGGCGTCGGCGCTGAAACGGATCGCCTGGCGGAAGCTCGCTTCCAGCCGGTCCATCATCCCGTTGAGCACACGGACCAGACGCGTGATTTCGACGTCGCTGCCCGACGCGGGAATGCGCTTGTCCAGTCCCTGCGCTGTCACCCCTTCAGCCATAGCGCTGATGGTGTTCAAAGGACGCAGGGCGCGCCCCGCCACCAGCCAGCCGCCGCTGGCCACCAGCAGGAGAGCAAGCGGCAAGGTCACGGCGAAGATATTCCGCATCCGGTTCAACTCGGCCTGGACCTGGTCGAAGTTGAGCCCGACGACCAGGCGCACTTCGTTGCTGCCCAGAATGCCCAGCCGCCACGCCGAATCGCCGGCCCGGACTGTGAAGAAACGGGGAATCTTGGTGAACAGGACGGAGGTGCCACCACCGCCGGGGCCAAGACCACGTCCCATGCCGCCGCGCCCTCCGCCGCCGCCCGGGCGCCACGGCGGTCCGCGCGGCGACGGGGGCGGATTCGTGGCGATGTGGTTGGGCGCTGCCGGATCGTCTTCGAGGGAACAATCGATTTGCGTCGGATCGAGACCATCTGGCCAGGCGGGTGAAACGTACAGGTCTTGGCCTTGCGCATCCCGGACGAGCAGGAGGATGCGGCCTTTATGTTCCTCGCCAAAGATGAACTCGATCGAGCTTTGGAGCCGGTCGAAACTGCCGCGGTTGGCGAGCCAACCGGGATGGCGCGCTCCAAGACTCCGGATCTCCGTGTCCACCGCCTCCACCTTCTGGCGGTGGAGCAAATACCAGGTCGCCACGCCGAACCCGCCCAGGACAAGCCCGGAAATGAGGGCGGAGAGCAGCGCGATCCTGAACCGGAACGAAACTGGCTTCATGGCCGGGGTTTGAGGCGATACCCCACGCCGCGGACGGTCTCGATCAGTTTGACCGGCGCTTCGGCGTCCACTTTCTTGCGCAAACGCTGGATATAGACCTCGACGAGGTTGGTCCCCGGATCGAAATCGTACTCCCACACCCGTTCACAGATTTGCGCCCGCGTCAGCACCCGCCCTGGCGAGCGCATCAGATGTTCGAGCAGGGTGAACTCGCGTGGGGTCAATTCGATGGCGGCTTCACCCCGTTTCACTTCGCGAGTCAAGAGGTTCATCGACAAATCCCCGACGCTGAGAATGCCCTGGGGCGTGCCCGCGGCCCTCCGCGTGACGGCGTGAATGCGGGCGACCAGCTCTTCGATGTAAAACGGCTTTGTCAGATAGTCGTCCGCTCCAAGATTCAATCCCTCGAGCCGTTCGTTGAGTTCGCCGCGGGCCGTAAGCAGGATGACCGGCAGCGGAATCTTCCGGTCGCGCAGGTTGCGTAGAATGCTCAGGCCGTCGCGCCCGGGCAGCATGATATCGAACACCGCCACATCGTACGGGCGGCTTGTGGCCAGCATGTAGCCTTCGTCGCCGTGATGCGACACCTCGACCACGAACCCCTCCGCTTCAAGTCCTTTGCGAACAAAGGAGGCGATCTTCTTCTCGTCCTCGATGACCAGCACCTTCACAACGTTTGAACCGAAGCGGCCGACCATGTTGTGCCGGGCGCGTGTCTGCCGCGCGCCGTTCGCGGTCGTTCCGCCGCGGCCGACTCTGCGCGTCCGCCGTGTGCTGTCAATACCCTGAGGGAGGGCTCGCCGCATGTTTCACCCTTGATTTTGCGGACGCGCGGGCGTGAAATGACTGCGATGAAAGCCGTGGTGGCTCTTCAGTCCTCGAACGTCAATAGACAATCTGGCATGGCATGAAAACGCCCTGCGCCGATCCCACTGGACATGCTGCTCGTCGCCTCGAGAACTTGAGGCCGGCGTTGAATCGCCGCTCTTTCCTCCAACACTCGCTCGTCCTTGCGGGCGGCTGCGCCGCCGGGCTGCGCGCGGCGACCGCGCCCGACGGTCTGGATCGGCTCAAGCCGATCGGCCAGGGAAAAGGGGTTCATCCGGGCCGCGTGGTCTGGGTGCATGATCCCGGAGTCACGGACTGGAAAGGCCCGGGCGACGGGCATTGGTGGGAGGGCGACCGGGTGAAACAGGGGCGCGTCGACGCGATGCTGGCGCGCGCGGTGTGCGAACTGACCGGTGAGGCGACGGTGTCCAGGGCGTGGGCCCGGCTGTTTCGCCATTTCAACCAGTCGCGCGGCAAAGGCGACGTGGGCTATCGCGCCGGCGAGCGGGTGATGATCAAGCCCAACTGGGTGGGATTGATCTACCTCGAGGGGCATGTCAACACGGACACCTACACGTTTATCCGACGGCACGACTACATGAACACCGCGCCGCAGATGATCATCGCCCTGCTGGATCAACTGGTCCGCGTCGGTGTGCGCCCCGGCGACATCACGGTCGGCGACACGCTGGCTTGCCTGGTGCACGAGTATTACAGCCTGCTCCATGGCGCGTTTCCAGAGGTTTGCTACGAGGACTGCGAAGGCAAATTCGACCGGATTAAGTCCAAGCCATCGGCCGTGCCGCTCTTCTGGAGCAGTCGTCCTGAGGGCAAGACTGGGGACAGCGTCCCGACATCGTTTGCCGAGGCGGACTACCTGATTAACTTCGCGTGTCTGAAAGCGCACACGGCCGGCGGTGTGACGTTGTGCGCCAAGAACCACTATGGCTCGCTGGTGCGCTGGCCGGTGCAGAAGGGCTACTACGACATGCACCCCAACTGTTTCGCCACGCAAACGGGCGTGTATCGCCCGCTGGTGGACCTGATGGGTCATGCGCACCTCGGGGGCAAGACGGTGCTTCACCTCATCGACGGCCTGTTCTCCGGGGCGCATCCTCGCGACGCGGTCCCGCAGCGCATGGAGATGCCGCCGTTCCTCGGGCACTGGCCGTGCAGCCTTCTGGCATCGCAGGATCCGGTGGCCATCGATTCCGTCGGCTTCGATTTCCTGTGGAGCGAACGCACGGATTTCCCGCGCAAAGGCGGGGTGGATGATTATCTGCACGAGGCAGCGCTCGCGGCTGACCCCCCCTCGGGGACGTTCTACGACCCGAACCACGGCACCCCGACCCGGCGGTTGGCGAGCCTGGGCGTCCATGAGCACTGGAACAATCCCGAGGAGAAGAAGTACTCGCGCAACCTTGGCACGGGCGAGGGCATCGAACTGGTCAAGGCCGACGCCTGACACAGCGGGTTGCAGGCAAACAGAATGGGGGCGCATCCCTCCAGGGCGAACCGTTGCCTCGATCACTCTGGCGCCGGGCCTACAACGGATGATTCCCACCGACAACCTTCAGATGCATCGGCCCGCGCTCACACTTCGAACCAGAGGTTGATTTCCCCGGTGGATACTGATTCACTCTCCGGTCAAGCATCCGCCGTATGGCGACAGCCGGACTCTCGTATGAAAGCATCATCTATCATTCTGACCGCACTGTGTGTGACCATCGCGCTTCGAGCGCAGTCGGACGACCTTGACCCGCGCAACTGGATTGGGCACGACCGCACACGCCCACTGCCGCCGGTGGTGGACCCCGGTGTTGGCAGCACGCCGGACCAGGCCGGCAAGGCGCCATCGGACGCCATCGTCCTCTTTGACGGCACGAATCTCTCGAAATGGGTGGCGATGAACGGGGAGCCGACCAAGTGGATCGTGAAAGATGGCGCGATGGAGTGTGTGCCAGGCAGCGGGTATGTGCGGACCCTCCAGTGTTTCGGCGACGCCCAGGTGCACGTGGAATTCGCCAGCCCCGCCAAACCCGAGGGCTCGGGCCAGGGCCGGGGCAACAGCGGGTTCTTCTTCGGCGGCATGCGCTACGAGATTCAGGTGCTGGACAGCTACCAGAACGACACGTACGCCGACGGCTCGTGCGCTTCGATTTACAATCAGTACCCGCCGCTTGTGAACGCCTCGCGTCCGCCGGGCCAGTGGCAGAGCTACGATATCCTCTGGACCGCGCCCCGTTTCGAGAGCGACGGCAAGCTGCGGTCGCCGGCCCGGGTGACGCTGTTCCACAACGGCGTGCTGGTGCATCATAACGTCGAGTTGATCGGCGACACGGGCTGGGTCACGCGCGGCCCGTACCGGGCGCATCCGGAGAAGCTGCCGCTCGCGATTCAGGATCACGGCAACCCAGTGCGCTTCCGCAACATCTGGGTGCGGGAGTTGGGCCGGCCTGGGCGCCCGGAGTTCTTCCTGGCCGACAAGGTGCTCGATGGATACGTGGGGAAGTATCAGGTGAACAGGAACTGGATCGTCGACGTCACGCGCCGCGACGGGTGTTTGTTCTTCCAATGGGCGGGAGAGGATTTCCTGGTCTTTGCCACGTCCCCCAATCGGTTCTTCGCAAAGACCACAGACGTTCAGGTCGAGTTCAAAACGGAAAACAACGAGGACGTTGCCTACTTCTCGGTCGGCGAGGACGGGGGAATGCGGGCCAAGAAAGTGAAGTGACCCGGATTAGAGACCAATCGGTGTTGAAGACGTTTCTCCATGAGACCAACTCGGCTGCATGCTTCCAACGCGGAGGATGGTGGACGCGGTTTACCGGGCTGCAGAGGTCAAGCTCGAGCCGGCCCCGATTGCTCCGAGCCCGGCCATGACGACGGTGCCGGTGTTTATAGCGCACAACGGGATTGTGCGCACCCAGCGGCTCGAGCGCATGGCGGAGCATCCGCCCGGGGCGCTTGTTGCGGGCCACAAGAAGGACGTCGTGATCTCGGCCAGGCTCGATGAGGCGCCCGGCAAGGTTGCGATTTACGGATGGCATCGAATCGGCGGGGTGCCGATCCAGCCGCTCTACCTTGGCCACGGCGTGAGTTGGGTGGATTACAGCCACGGCGTGCGGTTGGTGCATCAAGCCATGCGGGTGAACGGTTCCACCACGACCGTGGCTGGGGTGCTGTCGGATCCGTGTCTTTCGGGGTTGTTCAGCGACGAAGGTGTGGTGGCGCAGCCGCGCTATGCGACGGATCGATTCCAGCCGTCGGGTCCTGGGGAGTGTCGCGCGCCTGCGGACGGACGGCCGAGATCGTGTTCGAGCCTACAACGACACCGTCGTGCTGCTCGATGGGAAGCCGTTTGTGAGTGCCGAGGGAGGGACATGTGGACGCAGCCAGGCAATGCGGACGGCTCTGAGCGCGTTGTTCGCGTTCAACAGCCGGACCAACGACGCCGGTCTTCAAACGCATTGGGGGCTGGACGGGCGCGCCCGGTTCTTGCTCAAGGGAAAGCCGGAACGCAAAGTCCTTCACACCGTCCAGGTCGGGCGCAACGGTTTCCTTCATGCCCTGGCGGTCGGGACGTCGGACGAGAACCGTGGCTGCGAGTACTTAGGAGCGAGCGTACACGCGCTGGATTTCGTCTTGAGCCGCCATTCCGAGTCACGCAGGATTCCTGCATGTTCGACACGCCAATGCCAGCCGATCAAACTGTTCGCCAGTCATTCGTTTTGCGGGCATCGATGGGTGCGGTCAGGAAGGGCGCGATGACCCGGCGTGAGATGCTCGGGTTTCTCGCCGCCGGAATTGGCGCGCAATTCGCCAAAGCGCACGGTGCGACGGTGCGTGCACCCGGCGCGAGTGCCGAGGAGCAGGCGGGCGAGACGCCGGGGGGTGAAGCATCCGGCGGCGTCTCGAGCGCTGTCAGTGCCATGGAGGCGAAGGCGAAGGTGTTCGAGTTTCTCAGGGCGCGGGGTCATGGGTCCTATGTGTTTGGGCAGGTGGCCACGTGGGTGCACAACGAGAATCCGGATATGGATCACCCGGGCAACTGGATTCGGAAGGTGCTCGAGCACACCGGCAGAATGCCGCGGTACGGCTGCATCACGTACGACTTTGACGATGACCCGTTCACTGACGCCGCGTGGAACGAGGGCGCGCGCAAGCTCTGGGAGCGGGGCATGATTGTCGGAATCTACAACTTCTTTGCGAACCCGAGCGGAGGCAGGTGGAACGATCCGTGCGAGATGGAGAAGATTTGGTCGCCTGACGACAATCCGGTCCGGCGCAATTTCTTTCGGCAGCTCGATCGGATGGCGGCGAATTTGCAGTGGCTGAAGGACCGCGGGATTCCGGTTGTGTACACGCCTTTTGTGGAGAGCGACGACCGGAACAAGTGGCACGCCAAGGGGGGGAGCGACGCGATCATCCGGCTCTATCGGCTGGTGCACGACTATTTCCAGGGCACGAAAAAACTCGATCACATTCTCTGGGCCTATCACACGACGCAGAATCATGGCGCCTTGGAGCGGTGTTATCCGGGCGACGACTATGTGGATGTGCTTGGCAAATCGGCTTACGGCACGGGGTTGGTGTTTTCAGAATACGAGTGGGCGGTTGCGAAGAAAAAGACCGGGGGCAAGGTCATCTGGTGGGCCGAGTTGGGGATTCGCGGGAAGGGCGATCCTGCGCGCGATTGTCTGGATGTGCTGCGCAAGCTCGAGAGCAGCTACCCTGAACTGGCTGGATTCGTCTTCTGGAGTGACGAGGGCTTCTACAACGTGGTTGGGAATCTCAACGGACGCGAGTTCATGGAGCATCCGAAGATTGTGACTCTGGGGAAGTGAAGTGACCGCGCCGGCATGTTGCGGAGGGGCGACGGCCTCGTCGCCCCAAACTCCTTCAAAAACACTCTTCGGCGGGGGACGAGCCGTCTCCCCCTCCAACGTTCGGTTCATGGAGAGCGTTGACATTCAAAGACGTAATGCGCACGGGGACCATGAACCGATTTGTAGCCGCCGACGTGAGTCGGCGCTGATTTCTGCTTTTGACGGAGCGAGATGGCGCGGACTCACGTCCGCGGCTACGGAACCACGGGTCATGGAAAGAGCCTCGTCGGACTCGGCCCTCGAAGACTCGTCTCCGGCCGTAATCTCACGTCCAGGTAAACGGAGTGTCGCCCGTACATTTCGAAGAACGGACGGAACATAACGCCGCCGATGTCGAACCGGAGCGTCCGCGGATTGCCGGTGATGGATTTGCCGATGTCGGCGGCGTCGAGGACGACGGGCCGCCAGTCGGAGCGGGGTCCGGATTCCTCGGCTGCGAGCAGGATGGGGCCGTAGAAGAGGCTGGCGATGTTGGGTTGATCCATGACACGGCTGAGGTGGAATGGGAACGGCGCGTGCAGTTCGATGGTGTCCTTGTCCTTCCAGTCACGGCCCAGATTCAGGTAGCTGCCCGGGATGGCGTTGACCTGTTTGGACTGGCCGTTGATGCAGACATGAAATCCGCGGGTTGCCCAGCGCGGCACGCGGACCTTGAGATCGAAGGCGCCGTTGCCTGCGAGGACGAGCCGGGTGGTTTCCTCGAAGGGGTAGCTGGTGCGCTGAGTGAGGGTGAGATTGCGCTCCGTCCATCGGAGGGTCGAGGGGATGAACAAATTGACGAAAAGCGTCTGGTGATCGGCGCCGTGGAAATAGATCGAATCCTGGAGTTTGGTCGCGCTTTCGAGGGCGGTGCCGTTGCAGCAGGTGAAGCCGTCCATGCCGCCGTTGCCGAACTGCTTGCGTGCTGCCGGGTTGAGGGGGACGTGGTACGTGTTGGCGGAGTCTTCGGCGGCGACGGAGGCGAGGATATGGTTGTAGAGAGCCTGCTCGTAGTAATCCATGTAACGGGCGTCAGGGTCGTACATGAAGAGCTGTCGACTCAGCTTGAGCAGGTTGTACGTGGCGCAGGTTTCGTTCTGGCCGCCGCGGTTGAATCCATTGGCGAAGAGCGAGTCGGGTTCGGCGGTAAAGCACTCGGCGTTGTTCGGGTTGCAGGCGCCGGCGACGCCGCCGATGCTGTACATGTAACCGCCGGTGCAGATACCCCAGAAATGTTCCGCGACACTGAGGTAAGGACGCTCGCCCGTGTTGCGATAGATTTCGAGCGCGCCGGTGATTTGGGGGATGTGTTGGTTGGCGTGGCGTCCGCGCAGCGTGTCGACGTTCCGGGCCAGCCCATGGGTGTGATCGGCGTCGCCGAAGAAGAAGTTGCTGTTGTCGAAAAGGCGGGCGCAGTCAAGGAAGCGCACGTCTCCGGTCAGGCGGAAGAGGCGGGCCATGACTTCGTTCATCCCGCCGTACTCGCCGGCGATGTAGCGATTCCACATGCGAATGCGAATGGCGGGCGGGACGGCTTGGAGGCGCTGCTGCACCCAGAGGCCCATGCCTCGTGCGATCTCGAGGGCCTTTTGGTTTCGAGTCACTTCGTAGCAGTCGAGGCATCCGGCGAGGATTTTGTGGAGCGTGTAGTAGGGGGCCCAGACCTGGTGGTTGCCGTCCCCGTAGCTCGCCCCCTGTTCGAGCATGATGAACTGGTCGGGCGGATAGGCGCTGATGAAGCCCAGTCCCCAATTCCAGTAGTCCGTGCGGATGCCTTCGCTGGTCAGGTTGGAGTTGTAGTTTGTGACTCCGGGCCCGGGCGGCACGGCGGTGGGATCGGCGTTGCAGGGGCCGGCTTCTCGGGTCGGGCGGCCTGACTTTTGAGACAGGTCGTACAGGGTGTCGATGAGATAGGTCAGCTTCGACAAGAAATTGGTTTGCAGCGCCGGATCGTAGCCGGTGCTGGCACAGGCCTGAGCGATGGCGGACAGGTAATGGCCGCTGGCATGGCCGCGCAAGCGGCTTGTTTGGGAATCCCAAACGCCCAGCGGTTGGGCAGTCTCGGGTTGGGGTTGTCCAAAGGCGTCGCGGAACATGTAGAGGAACCGGTCAGGATCGGTCTGGGCCAGCCCCTGGATGAACTTGTTGCGGTGTCGGATGAACGGGGTCTCGCGCTGCTGTTCGTCGCGGTCGAGGCTCACCCGGTCCAGCGGAAACGCTTCGACCCCGCGGGTCGGAGCGGGCGAATCACTCGAGGCGGGTTTCACCGTGACGACGGCCTTGGGCTCGATCGTGGTCCCGGCGACGCGTCCGGTGACGGTGAACGTGCCCGGTTCGAGGACGGACTGATTGTTGGTGGGAGACGGCCAGATGACGCGGACCACGGTTCCCGTGGTTCCGTCCCTGAATTGACCGGCGATGTTCCGGGGCAGCCGGGGCAGGGTGCCTGTGATGGTCTCGATCGAGATGGGCGGAACGGCAAGCAATTCGCTGCCGGACCACGGCGGCGCAGAAGTTGCCTCAGCCTGTTTGGAGGCGGTGGCGGGCTGGCTGGACGCGGCTGTCGTCTCGTCCGACAGCGCATTGTTGCCGATCGTTGCGGTCTGCTGGTCTGTCGGGGCGGTCTTGATCCAGACTTGTGATTCAGCGCGGCGTCGGGAGGAGGCTGTGTCGGGCCGATTGTCGCGGGCATAATAGGGGATGGCCAGCAGGGGCGAGCCGTCGTCCCAGGTGCCTTTGATGACCTTGACCCCGTGCAGGAAATCGCCGCGCCACTCGGTGGCGAGGGGTTGGGGGCCGATTGCGCCGGTGATGACCGGTTGATCCGCGCGCTCGACGCAGTAGATGAGGGGGCCGTAGCGCAGAGCTGTGAAACCGCGATTGGCGAAGACCCGTTCGTCCGACACGATACGCTGCACCTCCATCGGCAGTTCGAGTTCGATGGTGTCGGCGGCTTTCCATGCGCGTTTCACCACGGCGTAGCCTTTCTCGATCCGCGGGCTTGCGGGCTGCCCATTGAGGAAGAAGGATTTGAGGCCCCTGACGGCCGGTGTGTTGGTGTAAAGCGCGCTGGTCTGGCGATCGGGAACGCGCACATGGATTGCGAACGTGGCGGGTTCCCTGGGGTTGACGGTGAGGGCGACCTTGCCGTCCCAGGGATAATCGGTCTTCTGAACGATCTCGACATCGGTGCCTGCCACGCGTTCGAGGGTGATGGTGCCGCCGATGAATAGGTTGACATGGATGGCGTCGGCGGTCTTGAGGTAGGTCCAGGTTGGGATCATCAGGAGCGTGCGGGGGATATTGCCGACGCAACAGGGGCAGGCGTGCCAGGGCGTACGGCGTCCACCGATGAGCGGGTTGGTGTAATTGAAGGTTTTGCCTTCGAGGTCCACGGCGCCGAGGAGGGCGTTGTAGATCGTCTCCTCGTAGAGATCGGCGTACCTGGCGTCGTGGTAGGCGAGGTTGAGCTTGTGTTGGAAGAAGATCAGGCCGCAACTCGAACAGGACTCGCAATAGGCGCTGTGGGGCAGCGAGTAGTCGGGGCCGAAACCTTCCGAAGTCTCGCCGCTGCCGATGCCGCCGGTGACGTAGTACTTCCGGTTCACCATGTTGTCCCAGAGCGAGAGCACGGCGCTCTGGTAATCGACATCGGCCGTTTCGGCGGCCACATCCGCCATGCCCGAGTAGCTGTAGACGGCGCGCACGGCATGGCCGACGGCTTCGTATTGGCGTTGGACGGGGAGATGGCTCTGGTCGTATTCGCTGCCGTTGTTGCGGCAATCGAGCAGGAATTTGGCGAGTTTTATGTAAGCGTCGCCGCGTCCATTGCCCTCGACGTCATTGACGAAGCGTCCGAAGCGCACGAGGGCCTGTTCCATTTCCTGATGGCCGTCGTACCAGTCCTTCTTGCCCGGCCCAATGTTTGCCACCCAGCAGTCGGCCAACCGTTTGGCGGCGTCGTAGAGACGGAGGTCCTTGCCCTCGGTGAGTGTGTGGTGATTGATGGCGGACTCGATGAAGTAGCCGGCGACGTAACCCTCGTGATCTCCGCGATTGCGGGGGCTCCAGCGTTCCGGCCAGGCACTGCGGTCCGCCAGGGTGTAGGCAGTTTGCAGGTAACCGTCGGGCTCTTGCGCCGCGAGAATCTTGGGAATCCAATCCTCGAGGGTAGCGCGCATGGCCTGTTGCGCCTCGATGACGTCGTAATCCCCTTGCGGATCGACCATGAGGGCGATGCAGATCGATTCCACCGTCTGATGCACCCATGCGTTGGCGAAGACGTAGCCTTTGTGGGGGGCGTGGGCCTCGCCGCGCAAGGCCTTGGCGGCCTCGACGAAATTGTCGATGCCGCCCTGGCCCTGGGTGAGGTTCGTGCGGTTGATGTAATCGATACAATGGGGAATCCAATTGACGATGAGCGATCTGGCCCTCGAGTTCCAGAGGGGGCTGTCGATCTTGTAGCGCTTGGTATGGACGACGTCCAATCGGTGCGTTGGCGGCGGCGGTTCGACCCTGACCTTGAGAGTGGCGGAGGCGCTCGCTCCGCCCTCGTCGGCGGTGAGTGCGAGAACGTAATCGCCGGGCTGATCGAATCCGGCGGCGGTGTCGGCGGCGTTGGGATTCGCGAAGGTCACGCGGCCGGGTCCGGCTTGCTTGGTCCAGGTCAGCGTGAGCGGGGTGTCAGCCGGCTTCAGCGACTGGACCTGTCCGCTCAGGTAGGTTTGGCCGCCGAGAACCGTCGTCCGATCCACACCCGCCGCCACCCGGGGCGGAAAACGCGGCGACCGTCCGGAATCGAGGACGCGCCATTCGATGATGCCTGTCGAGAACTCGCCGTCGCCGTCCATCTCGAGCCGCAGCTTCGATGTGGTGATTTCGTCGAATGTGGTGACGTTGAACCGGTTGGCTTCGATGTCGAGGCCGGTGGGATTCGGGACGGGTATGAAGTCCTTCCCATCCCAGTATTTCACTCGCGAGGCTTTGGGCAGGCGCACGCCCCTGGCGTCGTCCCACCAATAGACTTCGATCCGCGCGGTGCTGATGGGCTGGGTCCAATCGTATTGCACCCATTGTGTTCCCTGACGCGGCCAGTTGCCATACGTACCGCGACGATCGTCGCGTGAACTGCGTGGGCTGACGCCATCGTTCAGGGCCGACGTGCGGGTGTCGCCCGAGACATAGGAACAGGTGGGTGTCGCAACAACGGCGAGGTTGACGTCGGATGCGGGCGAAGCGGCGGATCGCCCGGTCGCATGGCTCGAACAAAGAACCGCGGTCGTCGCAATCAGGAGATGGAGTCGCATGGGAGGACTGAATCAATTGGCCGGAGCGATGTCCAGTGAAGATTGATTGTGGCAGCACTTCCTCCTTTTCGCGGACGGGCGGGGGCGCATAATGGCGGCAGCCAAGTCATGACATCACAGGTGCCTCGCGCTGAATTGGACGACCGGATGCAGCGGTTTCGGTCTCGGATGGAGGCGATTTGCCCCGACTGGGAACTGGCGGCGTTTTTGGGACGCGTCAACCAGTACTACCTGACCGGCACGATGCAGGACGGCTTATTGCTGGTCCCGCGCGATGGAGACGCGGTGTTCTGGGTGCGTCGGAGCCTGGAACGTGCCTGTGCGGAATCGCTGTTTCCGGACATGCGCCCGATGCGGAGTTTCCGGGATGCGGCACAAGGAATGAAGCCGGCGCGAGGGCGGCGCACCATTCACATCGAGGCCGATCTGGTGCCGTACGGACTTGTGGAACGCTTTCGGAAGCACTTTCCATGCGATGAACTCGGCTCGCTCGAGCCGGTGATTGGGCGGGTGCGATCCGTCAAGAGCCCGTACGAACTGGAGATCATCGAGCGGGCCGGGGCGATTCACCGTCGGGCTATGGAAGACAAGGTGCCGGGGTTGCTGCGCGAGGGCATGAGCGAGGCCGAGTTCGCCTGCGATTTGTACAGGCTCATGGTGAGCGAAGGGCATGAGGGCACAGTGCGCTTCGCGATGTTCAATGTGGACATTGCGGTGGGGCAGCTCGGGTTCGGGGAAAATTCGCTCTATCCCACCAGTTTTAATGGCCCGGGTGGATGCCGCGGAGTGGGGCCCGCCGCGCCGGTGCTCGGAAGCCGCGACCGGCGCTTGAGGGTGGGCGATCTTGTGTTTGTCGATCTGGGCTGCAGCGTCGAGGGATATGCGACGGACAAGACGATGATCTATGCGTTCGGGCGCCCGCTGCCTCGAGAGGCAAGCGCCTCTCACGCGCGGTGCGTCGAAATCCAGGGCCGCATCGCTGCGTCACTGAAGCCCGGGGCGATCCCATCCACGATCTACAGCACTGTGATGGAGAGTCTGGACCCCGGGTTCCTCGAGCATTTCATGGGGTTCGGGAGTCGTCGGGCGGAGTTTCTCGGACATGGAGTAGGGTTGCAGATCGACGAGCCGCCGGTGATTGCGGAGGGGTTCGATGAGCCATTGATCGAGGGGATGGTGCTGGCGGTCGAACCGAAGCGAGGGGTGCCCGGTGTTGGCATGGTCGGGACAGAGAACACCTATCTGGTCACGGCCGAGGGCGGTCGGAGCCTGACGGGGACGTGTGCGGGACCGATCCTGATCGATGCCTGATCGACGCGTCGCCGGTACCACTGTGCGATCCCTGCCTCCACCCGCTCGGCCAACGCCGCCGGCTCGCATTTAGAGGGTCACATCTTCACATTTGACATTGTGCCGGGCAGGCTGCGCGATCGGGCGTCCGATGGGACCTGCATTCACATGCGCCAGCGATCGAACTCGGCCTTGCCCTGCATGGCAGTGGGGTAGTGTCCGTCGGGACCCGGTTTGACCGGCGGTTCGACGTCCCAGGCGTAGCGCGGCAGGGAGAAGGAGCGCTGCGATTTGAGGGCGTCGGCCCACGGGATCATTTCGCCGCTGTAGCAGGCGATTTGGGCGACGATGGCGAGGGCGCTGCTGAGGGTCATGTAGTGGCCGTTGTTGATCGGGCGCCCGGTGCGGATCGACTCGAACAGTTCCTGGTGTTCGACGTCGTACATGTTCGGGCGGGGCCCTTCGTAGCGCCACGGGTTTTCGCCCTCGATGCGGCAATCTATGACGCTGCATCGGCCTTTGGTGCCGAGGATAAGGTCCGAGGTGTCGTTGAAGCATTCGGTCTGGTCGCGGGTGAATCCGAAGACCCGGACCCCGTTTTCGTACTCGAACACGATCGCCTGGTGATCGAACTGATCGCCGAAGCACGGGTCGATGCAGGTCTGGCGTCCGCCCAGGCCCCAGGCCTTGAGCGGGGGCCGGTCGCCCAGGGCCCACGAAGCCTTGTCGAGGCTGTGGATGAGTTGTTGTGCGGTTTGGTCGCCGGAGAGCCAGTTGAAGTGGTACCAGTTCCACATCTGGTATTCGAGTTCAGTCTGGCCGGCGCGGCGGGGGCGGACGATGTAGGGGGCGCCGAGGTAGTTTTCCTGGATGGCGACGATGTCTCCGATGGCGCCATCGTGGACGCGTTTCATGGTCTCGCGCAGGCCGGGGGCGTAGCGCCAGCAGAGGCCGGAGACGACGCTGAGTCCCTTTTGGCGTGCGGTCTCGCAGGCGGCGCGGACGGCGTGGAACCCGGGCATATCGATGCCGTGCGGTTTTTCGCAGAAGACATGCTTGCCGGCGTCGATTGCGGCCTTGAGCATAGTGGGGATGAAATGCGAAGCGGGCGTGATCAGGACGACATCGACGCCACTCGATATGAGGTGTTGATAGGCGTCGAAACCGACAAAGCAGCGGTCGGGGGCGACGCTCACCTGGTTGGGGCGGGCGGCGCGCAGGGAGGTGAGGCACTGATCGAGCCGTTCCCGGAAGATGTCCGCCAGCGCGACCAGTTGGACATCGGGGCCGGCGTTCAAGGCGTTGAGCGCCGCCTCGGTGCCGCGTCCGCCGCAACCGATGAGGCCAATGCGGATGCGGGTGTCGGCGGCCGCATGGACACCGCGGCTCAGGGGCAAGTGGGCGAGCAGGCCGCTTGCCGTGAGCAGGGCGGAGGTGCGGAGAAAAGCCCGACGCGAAGAGTCAGGAGCCAAGGGAGACTGTGATTGAGTCATCGCCATTAACTCTTAAGCCAAGCCGCGATGCCGAGGCAATCGATAAGTTGGCTGGTGCAGCGGCTTCATTGAACCTGCCTCTTTAGTCCGGATGTTTCACAAAGCTTCGCGAAGTCTGACATCCGGGCTCTGGCAAAACCGCGCCCAGAAAGGGAACCGGGAGCATTCTGTCGGTCCTGTGGGTGGTCTGCCATGAAAACAGTGCGTGGCAGCCGGCTGTTGACGGACCGGCCTGGGGCGCAGCAGAGTTCGGGGGCCAGGCTGCGACCTGCGCAGCGTGATGTGAAGGCGCGTTCCCACTCGAATCCGCAACGCCAGGCCCGCCCGCCACGGGCAGGAGCTCGTTCGGCGACGGAAGCAGACGAGCGTCTCGTCGCCGCGGCGGGGGCTCTGCCGCGCCTCGATGCCGCGCCGGCGCCGATCCCGCTGGTGGTGCGGAGTCACTACTCGTTCTTGAACTCGACGCTATCTCCCGGGGCAATCGTCGATTTGGCGCGCGCCGGCGGATTTCCCGCGGTGGCGCTTTGTGACCAGGGCAATCTGCACGGCGCCGTCGAGTTCGCCATGGCGGCCAAGGCGGCGGGGGTAAAGGCGATCATCGGGGTGGAAATCCGATGCGATGCCGCTCCGCTTTGGCTCTACGTCGAGAACGCGACGGGGTATGGGAATCTGTGCCGGTTGATTTCCGACAAGGCCCAGAGTGAGGCGGCCGCGCGCAAGGGGAGGGCGGAGCCGGCAGGGCGTACGCCGGGACTGGATTTCGCGGCGCGCGAGCTGGCGGCGGCGCCGAGGGACGGTCTTCTGGCCGTCTCGACCGATGCCGGGCTCGCCCGATTGTTTCCGGGTCGTTTCTACCGTGCGATTCGGACGCGCGGGGAGTTGCGCCGGCACAAGTTCGATCCCGGCGGGTTGCCGGTCGTGCCGGTCTTTCCGGTCCACTATGCCAGGGCGGACTGTCGATGGCGGTTTGACGTGGTCCAGAGCATTCGGACGCTGACGTTGCTGCGTCAGGCGCATCCGGCGAAGGTGCTCGATAGCAAATGGTCTTTCCGCGCCGCGGACGAACTGGCCGCTCTGTTTGGGCGGTATCCGGAACTGGCGGCGGCGACGCGGGAGTTGGCTGATCGCTGCGATTTTGTCTTTCGATTCGGCCAGCCGCAGTTTCCCGACTTTCGCCCGCCCGACGGTTCGACCCCGCGCCAGTTTCTGCGGCACTTGGTATTGCGGGGATTGGAGGCGCGGTATGGAGCGGGGCGGGCGGGGCGGCTGATGGGGCAGGTCGAGGAGGAGTTGGCGATGATCGGCACGGTGGGCTATGAGGAGTACTTCCTGGTTGTGTGGGATTTGCTGAGGTCGTGTCGGGAGCGGGGAATTGACTGGATCACGCGGGGCAGCGCGGCCGATTCCCTGGTCTGCTACTGTCTGGGCATCAGCGGGGTCTGTCCGATCCGATTCGATCTCTATTTTCGGCGTTTCCTGAACGCCGAGCGCATGGCGATGCACAAGCTCCCCGACATCGACATCGATTTCCCCCATGACCGCAAGGACGACGTGGTCGATTTGCTTTTTGCCAAGTACGGTCGGGACCATTGTGCGGTCGTGGGCGGATTTTCGACATTTCGGGCGCGCAGCGCGTTTGCGGAGGTGGCGAAGGTGTTCGGTGTTTCGGAGCGCGACGTGCGTCGTTTCACCGAGCATTTCCCCTGGAGCATAGGCGAGGGATGGCCTGGGAGCGGGAGTCCGGACGGGGCGCGGGCGAGGGAGGCGGGCGGACGTCTCGAGTCGTTGTTGCGGGCCAGCCCGGAGTGCCGCGACCTGCCGTTGGACGAAGAGCCATTTGCCAGCGCGTTGGCGATGGCGGAGTTCCTCGATGGGGTGCCACGGCACCCGAAGATGCATCCGTGCGGCGTGGTGCTGTCACGACAGCCGATGAGCGAACTCACCGCCACATTCGTTTCGCAGAAAGGCTATCCGACGACGCAATTCGACATGGACGCCGTCGAGGCGATCGGCTTGGTGAAGATGGACATTCTGGCCCAGGGGGGGTTGGCGGTGATGCGGGATGTGAAGGGAATGTTGCGGGAACGCGGGATAGCGACGGATTGCGAACGATTCACGCTCAACCACTCGTCAGGGGAGGCGCGTTGCGATGCGCCCGCTCCGCGCGCTTCCCTTGAAGCAGGCCCTGTTCGGAGGGCCGATCCCGTGGTTGCAGGAGAGGCTCTGATTGACGAAGTCAAGCGTATCGAGTCAGGGACTGGCGGAGATCGTCCTTCCGAGCAATCCAACACGGACCAAATGCCGTCCTCCGAGCGCTCCTGCACTGCGGATATTTCGCTTCTTTTTGAGGCTCGGCATGGCGCGAGCGCGTTCGACGATCCGGAGGTGTGGGAGTTGATTGCGGGAGGTCACGCCCGGGGTGTGCATCACATCGAGTCTCCGGCCATGACGTCGCTGTGTCAGATGTGCAACGTGCGCGACATCGACACGCTGATTGCGATTGTGAGCGTGATCCGTCCGGGGGCGGCCAACGAAGACAAGAAACGCGAGTTCGCGCGGCGCTACCAGGGGCTGAGCGCGGTGGCGTATCCGCATCCGGCGATTGCGGACTGTTTGCGCAGCACGTTCGGCCTGGTGGTTTACGAAGAGCAAATATTGCAGATATGCGAGGCGTTTGCCGGGCTGCCCGGGGGGCGGGCGGACATGCTGCGGCGCGGGCTGGTGAAGGACGATGCGAGGGTGGTTGCCGAGATCGCGCCTGAGTTTGCCGAGGCAGCGCGGCGTTTGGGGCGGACGGAGGACGCAATCAGGCGGGTGTGGGAGTTGGTGATCGGTTTTCACGGGTACGCGTTTTGCAAGGCGCACAGCACGGCTTACGGAGTCGAGGCCTATCAGAGCGCATGGCTGAAGCGGTCTTTTCCGGCGGAGTACATGGCGGGCGTGTTGAGCAACGGAAAGGGGTTCTATCGCCCCCTGGTGTACGTGCTCGAGTGTCATCGGCTCGGCATTCCGTTGGTCGGTCCCTGGGTGAACGATCCTGGGCCGGGCTTCCGTGTGATTGAGAGGCCCGAGCCGTTGCCGGGAGCCGGCGAGCGCCCGTCAATGCCCCGGAGCGCGTCGGGACGCGCCATCCGTGTGCCGGTTGGCTCGATCGAGTCGCTCAGCGCGCGGACCCGCGAGGCCATTGTCGCCGAGCGCGCCCGGGGCGCGTATGCGTCGCTGTCGGATTTCTATCTGCGGGTCCAGCCCCGGCTCGAGGAGATGGAGGTGTTGTCGAGGGCGGGGGCTTTTGACGGTTTCGGGCGGAGCCGTTGCGAGCAGTTTTGGGAGATGCAGCATGCGCACCGGCGCTGGGGCGGGGAAGGGACTGTCGGGCAGCCGTGGCTGCTGCCGCTCGTCGCGCGGGATATGCCGTCGACCGCCGTCGCGGTTCGAGGCGGCGCGCCCGCGGAGTCGGGGGCGGGGGGGGCGGCTCTTGACCTGACCGAGCCGAGTCGTGTGCAACGGTTGCGGTGGGAGGTCGAGTTGCTGGGGTTTCCGGCCAGTGGGCATCCGCTCGAATTGTACCCCGACGTTGCGTGGGAGACGTACTGCCCGGTGGCGCGTCTGGGGCGGTTCATCGGACAGGAGATCACGCTGTGCGGTCTGGTGATCGAGGATCGGGTGCACCACCAGGCCACGGGCGAGCCGATGAAGTTCCTGACGCTGGCGGACTGGACGGGGATGATCGAGACGGAACTCTTTGCGCGCACGTACAAGACATACGGCCTGGCCACGGTGCGGTATCCGGTGTTGGAGGTGACAGCGCGGGTCGAACCGTTTGAGAACGGTCGGGGCCATTCGCTGCGTGTCGTGCGGGCCGGGCGGCCGCGTTTGGTCAATCGACAATCTCGAGTTGATAGAAGCGCGAACGCTTGCTGTCCGGATGGCGGCGTCCGAACCCCGCCTTGAGATAGTCGAACTTGAATCGGTAGTTGAGGAAGCGCTGCTCCGGTGGCACGGGCACGGTGGCCCTCCAGCACCGGTCATTGAGAGTCGAGCGCCGCATGGGGTGGAATTGGGTGCCGACAACCACGAAGGGCGTCATGGTGTCGTCGCGCACGGCGCGCTGGTTGGTATCCCAGCGCGCTTCGAGCGTGTAGAGGCCGGCCGGCGTCCGCCGCATCACCCGTGGCGACATGTTGGTGATCTGGTTTCGGGCGCAGCCGACCAGGAGCAGGACCAGGGCAGGCAGCCAGAGGTATCGCGCGTTGCTCAGCATGTCCGAACCGTTACTGGAGGGGCGCGTGGAAGTAAAGGCGGAACCTGCGCGCTTGAGCCGCGTCGGACGTCTGCTATTTTCAGCGCCCATGAACAACGGGATCGCAGTGGCGGGACTGTGCTGGCTGCTCGCGCAGGCCGAGGTGGGGATGGCCGCGGAAAAAGTCTTTGACCTGACGGGCGTGAAACCGAATGAGGCGCCGCCGGGATTTCGAAGCGCCCTTTCGGGAACGGGGCAGCCGGGCGAGTGGAAGGTCATCCTCGATGACGCCCCGCTCACGTTTGCGCCGATGACGCGCGAGGCACCCCAGACCCGCAAGATTCCTGTCATCGCCCAGCTTTCGCGGGACCGAACCGACGAGCGGTTTCCGCTGTTGGTTTATGACGAGGAGGTTTTTGGCGATTTCAAGCTGAGGGTGCGGTTCAAGACCGTCGATGGGGTTGTCGAACAGATGGCCGGGGTGGCCTTTCGGCTCCAGGACGAACGCAACTTCTACGTTGTGCGCGCCAGCACGCTGGGGCGCACCTTCCGCTTCTACCGGGTTCATCAGGGCATCCGAGACACTTCGATCGGCCCGGAGATTGCCATCCCGAGCGGCGTTTGGCACGAGCTGTCGATCGAGTGTCAGGGCAATCGGATTCGACTGCGTCTTGACGGGGAGCAACCGATTCCGGAGATCACGGACCCGACGTTTGCGAACGGCAAGATCGCTCTGTGGACGAAGTCGGACTCGGTGAGTTACTTCACCGATCTGCGGATCGAGTACACGCCGCGCGAGCCGCTGGCCAAGGCGCTTGTGCGGGACGCGCTGGAGAAGTACCCGCGTCTGTTGGGTCTGCGGATTGTGTCGACCACGAGCCGGCGGCCCGAGTTGCATGTGGTGGCCAGCAGCAATCCCGGCGAGGAAGGCCAGCCCGGCAACGCGTATGAGAAGCAATGCATCGAACAGAACATCGTTCTGTTCGGCAAGAGCGATCGGAAAGCCATTGTGACGATGCCCCTCCACGACCGCAACGGCGACGCCATCGCCGCCGTGCGGTGTGAACTCGAGACCTTTTTTGGCCAGACCGGGCAGAATGCCGTCGCGCGGGCCGTTCCGATCCGCAAGCGGATGGAGCCCCGCGTGACGTCCCTCAAGGAGTTGACCGAATGAGGCGGCGATGGCCTTGGCGTTGCGCGGCCGGCGACGAATCTTGGAAGGCCGAGGACCGTCTTTCGTGGGTTCCCGTTTAGAGGGCAGGAGAAATCACTTCTTGGGCTTGGGCTTCTTCTTGGGAGTGTTTTTGCCGGTCGCATCAGGCTTCTTCTCGACAGGCGCGGTTGGTGGCGGGGCGATGGGTTCGACAGATTCCTTTGCCGATTGCGGGAGGTCTGAGGGCGAGATGGTGCGGATGCCGCCTCGGACGATGACACTGCCGTCTTCCGATGCGCGCAAGGCCGGGCGGCTGTTCGTGTAGCGGTGGGCCTGGCGGACGGTCAGTTCGCCGCTGGGCGAGATGACGCAGTAGGTGAACTGCCGCGCGCTGGTTTGAGAGAGGACGTGGAGCAGGCCGGAGTGGTCCACCTGCGCCTCGGGGCGGCTGAAGGCAAGGACCGGGCCGATCGGAATGACATTGAAGACCTGCGCCTCCTGTTGGTCGGAGACGCGGACATAGAGTGTGACCGTTTTCTGATTCATGGCCTGGATCAGGGCGTAGCGGCGCACCTCCAATGCGCCGGCCGCGGGGCCTTCAGCGAGGCGGACGCCGAAGTCCTGCTCCCAGATCCGGGCTCCGCCGGTGACCTGGACGCTGGCCGGCTTGCCGATCACGGTCTGGCCCAGTTCCGCAAGACGCACGGTCGGAGTGACTTTGTACAGGCCGACGTGTCCCACGTCGTAGTGGGGAATCAGGTCGACCCATCGAGTCGCTCTGGACGAGGACGGCACCTCGAATGGCTCGACGATCGGCGGGTCTGAGCGCTGCGAGACCAGCTCACCGCTCTCGGTTTCCACCATCAGATCGAGCCAGTCCGGGCTCGATCCCAACCGGAGCGTCTGGCCGGAGAAATTGGTGATGCGCACCCCGACCCGCACGCGTTCGTTGGCGAGGTATTGCTCGTGTTCAAAGACCGTCTCGACGGTCACCTGGCCCAACAGCGTTCCGGCCGCCAGCAGGAAGACCATGGCACATCGCACCCGACTGTTCATGGAAGCAATCTACGGGCCGCGCGCGGAGTGACAAGCGGCAAATGCGCCCACCCGCTGGCCCGCATGTTCCGTGGAGTTATAACCACCGCGAGGCCAAGAAGTGCAGAATGTGGACTCATGCGGGCCGGACAGCAAAGAGGGCTTGCCAGAGCCGGTCCAGGACGGAAGATACGGGCGCCTTGGCAGTGCGGCTGAAGAGAGCGCGGTCGGGGTGGGTGTTTTGTGCGCTCTGGTTTCGATCACCCTCTATGCGTTCGATACTGATTGTTGGCGGCGGCCTGGTCGGCCTGGCGACGGCCCATCGTCTTCTCGATCACAATCATCGACGAACCGTAACGGTCCTCGAGAAGGAGTCGTGGGTCGGGCAGCACCAGAGCACGCACAACAGCGGTGTGCTGCACGCCGGGCTTTCATACTTGCCGGGATCGGTCAAGGCGCGTCTGGCCGTCGAGGGCATTCGTCAGATGGTGGCCTTCTGCCGCGCCGAAGAGATTCCGCACGAGATCTGCGGCAAGCTCGTCGTTGCCGTCGAACTGGAGGAACTGCCGCGTCTGGACGAACTCCTGCGGCGCGGCGCGGCCAACGGCCTCGGGGGGCTGCAGAGACTGGATGCCGCCGAATTGCGCCGGATCGAGCCGCACGCGAACGGCATCGCCGCGGCCCGCGTGCCTGAGGAGGGGATTGTGGACTACCGGGCCGTTTGCGATCGACTTGCCATGCGAATTCAGGAGCGCGGCGGGCGGATTGCCACCAATGCGCGGGTGCTGCGTTTCGAGTCGCGGGGGCGGGGTTGGGGAGCGCTCACGACCGCGGGCGAGTACAGCGGGGACTTTCTGATCAATTGCGCGGGTCTTCACTGCGATCGTGTTGCCGGGTTGGCCGGCGAGCGACGCGAGGTGCGGATTATTCCGTTCCGGGGCGAGTATCACAAACTGAAGGCGGAGCGCCGGCACCTGGTGCGGCATCTCATTTATCCCGTGCCAGATCCGAAGTTCCCGTTTCTGGGGGTGCACTTTACGCGGCTCATTCATGGGGGGATCGAGGCGGGTCCAAACGCGGTGTTGGCCTGCGCGCGCGAGGGTTATCGGCTGACCACGTTCGACGTGGCGGACATCCTCGACGCGTTGAGTTTTCCGGGCCTGTGGCGATTCCTGCGCCAGTATCCGGCAATGGCATGGACGGAGCTGGCGCAATCGGTGAGCAGGAGGCGGTTTTGTCGATCGTTGCAGAGGCTGGTGCCGGAGATTCGAGTCGAGGATTTGGAGCCTGGTGAGGCGGGTGTGCGGGCGCAGGCGATGACGCCTGGTGGGAGTCTGGTTCAGGATTTTCACATAGTGGCCCGGTCCAACGCCCTGCATGTGCTCAACGCCCCGAGCCCTGCGGCCACGGCGTGTCTGGCCATCGGCGAACACATCGCGGATCAACTTCCTGCGTAGAATCCTTGACATGTTTCTGGAAGGGGCAAGCCGCGAAAACCTGGCTTGCGCCAATCATCGTAATCCGCCAGGGCCTCTTCCGCGACCGCGGGATCAGCCCTCCGAGAAGGGTCGGCTTTGTGAGAAGAAGAGAAAGAACCCGGGGATTGCTCCCCGGGTTCTTGCGATTCATGTGTGCCGCGAGGTGACTGGCATGTCCAGGACCCCGCCTGGCCAACCTGGCGCCGGCTCGAAGGCAGGCGCCAGGCGGTCGCGGACCCTACGGGTTGACGACCCGGAAGAAGCTGGCCGAGCCGGATGCCGTGGTTGCGTAGGGACTGGTCGCGCCCGTGATCTTGGTCCAAGGCCCGGTCACGGCCGGTGCGGACTGGAGTTCCTGGGTGGCGGTGGCCGGTGTCCAGGAGACCGTGATGTTGGCTCCGTCACGCCCGATCGTCAGGGTCGGCCTGCCGGCGGGCGGATCGAGGACCAGGTAACCTTTGAGGTTGACGCGCAGGCCCAGGGGATTGAGGTCGTAGGTGGTGTTCGGCGTATTGTAGACGACGAAGTCCACCGTGTTCGGACCGGCGACGAGCCCCTCTGAAAGAGTGAAGGGCGTCCAGCCACCGAAACCGGCGGTGTTCACCAGTCCGGTGCTTTCCTCGTTGACGAGAATGTCCACACCGGTGTTGTCGACAGCCCATTGTCCCTTGATGAGGACCTTGCTGATATCGTAACCGGTCAGGTCGAACGTCGTGCGGAAGGTGTACTCTCCGCCGGCGTTGCCGCTGATCCCGGGATTGATGTCTTCCCGCTGATCAGCGCTCGCCGCAATCCACTTCGAATCCGGACCGTTGAGCAGCCAGACACCGGCCTGGATCGGCCATGCATTGGTGATGACCAACGCATCGGGTCCCGGGTACTGCCAGTCGGCACTCGCGGTCATCGTGTAATGCGGATCGACTGCGCCGTCTTCGAGCAAGGCGCCGTTGGCGTCGACGCCCGTGCTATAGATGCCCGGGATCGGGCGCAGGCAAACGCAGACGAACGCCGGATTGCTGGTGGCGGCGCCGGAGGCGTTCATTGCGGTGAACGTATAAGAACCGGACTGCTCGTAGGTCGCGTCCGCGAGTGTCAGGGTGGGCCCTGTTGCGCCCGGAATGGGCGTGCCGTCCTTGCTCCATTGGAAGGTGATCGGAGCGCTGCCCTGGGCGTTGCCGACCAGAGTCACGGTCGACCCTTCAGGCACAGTCTGGCTGAGCGGATGGATGAGAATTTCCGGGGCGACTCCGGGCGGGATGGTGACGTTGCTACGGATGATCTCGACGCGCAGGCCGGTGTAGCCGACGTCCTGCACGTTCTCGACCACGAAGTCGATGGTGTTCACGCCCGCGACAAGGTCCACGTCCGTGCCCCTGATCGTGAATGGCGTCCAGAGGTTGAAGCCGGTATTCGGGGCATTCGCGGTGGCGACGCCGTTTACGCGGATTTCATTGCCGACGTTGTCGGTTGACCATCGGCCCTCGATGATGACTGTGCTTGGGTCGCGACCGGTGATGTCAAACGTGGTCCGATAGACGAAAATCCCCACCGCGCTGTCCACGGTGTTGAATTTCGGTCCGATCCACTTCGAGGTCGAGCTGGCAGGCAACCACGTGCCGGTCGAGATGGGGAAGACCGATGTGTCCTGGACGATGGCATCGGTGGACTGCACATCCGGATTCTCGATCAGTGTGTAGTGCGGATCGACCGCGCCGTCCGCGAGAGGTGCGCGCGCGTCGTCGAGCCCCGTGCTGTACAGGTCGGGGATCGGCTCGTAGACGGTGAGGTTCGCGGCCGCGCTTGTGACCGGGCCGGCGCTGTTGCTGACACGGGCTGAATAGGCCGCCTCGTCGGCCTTCTGCACGTTGCTCAATGTGAGCGTGGCGCCGGTGCCTCCGGCGATTTCTTCACCGTTTTTGAACCATTGATAGACCAAGGGCAGGCTGCCGATGCCTTGGACGGAGAAACTGGCCGTGCCACCCACGGACACGGTCGTGGACACGGGGTTGCGCGTTACGAACGGCGCCGTGCCCGACGGAATCTCAACGATGGCGACATTGTCGATCAGCGCGGTGCAGTCGCCGCCGGCGGGAGCGCCTTTGATGAAGCTGAGCAGAAGCTCGGAGGCTGCGGCCTCGAAGGCGTCGCCGTAGATTTCGTAATAGACGCCGCCGCGGACGGGCGGGACCGAGTGAGCGGACACCAGGGTGACGCTGCCGAGTTGCACTTCCATGGACGGCACGGTTGTTCCTGTGCGGGCGTTTTCGTAGTAGTGCAGATAGTAATCGGCGCCGGTGGTCAGACCGGTGACGGTCTGAGACAACGCCCCGTTTTGCTGCATGAAGGCGACCTGAGCCCCATGCGGGATCATGCCATTGTCGGCGAATGGGCTCCTTCCATCCTGGACGGGGTTGAGTCCGTGTCCGCCCAGGGCTGTCCAGCCGGTGATGTCCCAGTTGTCGCTCACATAGCCCGGCCAGGTCGAGAAGATGTCCTCCTCGAAGCTCGGGTTGGCGAGGGCGATGCCGACGGTCAAGGTGGCGGCGCTGCTCGTCACGGTGCCCATCGAGTTCTTCACCACCACGTCGTAGGCGCCCACGTTGGCGGCTGTGACCGCAGAGATGGTGTAACTGGTTTCGGTCGCCCCAGCGATATCGCTTCCCTTGAACCGCCATTGGTAGGTCGGGGCGGGAATGCCGGTGGCCGTGACCATGAACGTCGCAGGCTGATTGGCCGCGACGACCACGTTCCTCGGCTGGGCGGTGATTTCCGGCGCCACATTGCGGCTGACCGCTTCGCGGTTGCTGAAGCCGTACGTATGGAAGCTGACGTTGGCGGGGTTGAGCGGGGCGTAATTGAGAGTGACGCTTCCACTGGCATCCGCTGTGTAGCGATACGAGAGTCGGATGCCTGCGTTATTGCCGAACTGGTCCTGGTTCACCGTAAGGCGGTCGTCGCCTACGCTGAATGTCGCCCATCGGATTGCCGGACCGGGATTGTCAAAGCCGACCGAATAGATCGTGGCGACGTATTCGACGCCTTCGGTGAGTCCGTCGATCTTGATGCTCTGGTGCGAGCCGGCGGTGACCGACGCGCCCGAATAGACGAAATCGCGTCCGAGCAACTGGCTGCCGCCCGTCAGGTTCGCGTCGTTGTCGCCGTTGAACACATTGCCGAGGAACGTTGTGCTGAACTTGCCGGTCACAGTCGGATTGGGTCCGGCGGCGCCGTTGAAGATGATGCCGTTGATCGTGGTGTTGTCAGCGGTGCCGAAGTTGTAGGCGTGCGTATAGACGTAGTTCGAATCGACGCCCGAGTCTTCGTCCGTGGACCAGGGAGCGACGACCCAGCGACCGCTCGTGGGGGCGATGGTGAAGTTGTCGAAAACGGCCGTGTGATCGCCGGCTGCGTCGTTGAGAAGAGTCAGCAGATGCTGGTTGGCGGAGGCCGTGAACTCGAAGGCGATGTAGGCATAGGGCCTGGTTTCGGTGACGGGGTAGACGGTGACGTAAAGGACGTCCACGTAGTCGATCATCACCATCAGGTTCGGCGTCTCGGCTGACCGCGCGTTGGCGCGGAACATGACCTTGTACGTTGTTCCGGCGGTCAGGCCGGTGATTGTGGTTTCGAGGGTCGTGCCGTTGATCCCGTCGTCCGACTGGAGGAAGGCGACGTTGTTGCCGTCCGGGATAGCGCCGTTGTCGGCGAATGGGCTCCCGGTCGCAGGGTTCAAACCGGCGCGATACTCGGCGTTGGCGGTCCAGCCGGTGATCGGGCTGTTGTCACTGATGTACCCTGGCCAGACGGTGAACGTGTCGGTTTCGAAGCTCGGATTGGGGATGGTTTGGCCGGAGACTTCGAGGCTGCAGGCCGCCAAAAAGGCGAGACCCAGCAGGCGGCACCGGCGCCATGGTGATGTGGAGGTTTTGTTCATGTTCTTGAATGACTTGTATCGCGTGAATTGCGAAAAACGACTCTAGGGCTTCGGCGGTCATGCGTCTACCGGAAATTACGCTGAAATGCGTCTTGCGCGATGCCGCTTCGACGGTGTGTCGGCGGCAACGGCCCCGACCGGATCAGGGCGCGGGAGCCTTGTTCTGGCCCGAATGGCCTCGGGCGAGGAACTCACCCAGTTCGGTCAGGCCAGGAACAACGAGATCGGGCGGCGGTTGAGCCGCGGCGGCCTGGTCAGCCGTTGTCTCGCCAGTCAGCACCAGCACGCCGAAGGCGCCGGCGCGGCGGGCCATTTCGACATCGGTGTAAAGCCGGTCGCCGACCATCGCGAGTTGGTCGGCGCGGAGGCGGTGGCGCCGGAGAATGCCGCCGAGCATCGCTGGATCGGGTTTGCCCATGACGGCGGTTGGGGATTTGCCGGTGGCGGTGGACAGGGCCGCGCAGATCGAGCCGCAATCCACAAGGACCGTCGGCGCGCCGGTGGGGCAGACGCGGTCAGGATTGGTGGCGAACCAGGGGCGGCCCTGGGCGATCCACCAGGCGGCCCGACAGAGCCGGGGATAGGTGAGGGTCAAATCGAAGCCGACCAGCACGGCGTCGACGCGTGCGTCCGGATCGTCGGGGACGAGCTGAAATCCGGCGTCGGCGATCTCGGCGCACATGCTCTCTGTTCCCAAGACGAACAGCCGCCGGACCTGAGGCCATCGGGTCTGGATGTACTCGATGGTGGCTTGGGTGGATGTGTGGAGTTGGCCGGGGTCGACGGGAACGCCAAGGTCGGCAAGGCGCCGTGTATAGTCGACGAGGCTCTTGGACGGATTGTTAGTGAGGAACGTGTAGCCGATGCCCAACCGCTTCAGCAGATCGAGAAAAGGAAGGGTTGTGTCGAAGAGCGTGTTCCCTCGATAGATCGTGCCATCCATATCGAGGGCCAAATGGCGGACCGCACGCACACGCGCGAGATCGGGAGGTTGCCGGCCCTGTTGCGGTATGCGAGGCGATGACATCCGTTGCTTTACGACCTGCTCAGTGAACATGAACCGGGCGCCGCAAGAGGCGCGACGTCCTCGTCGCCCGCGAACACCCTGCCCAACTCCTTCTGCCGTGGACGAGACGTCTCCGCCCCGGACGGTTCATGGAAAGCGTTGACATTCAACGATTGAATGCGCATGGAGACCATGAACCAAAAACGTTCAACGACCAACGCTCGACCATCCACCATCAACCAAGCGGAAGCTATTCGCGGCGCGTGGCGCGTTCCTGGAGCCAGGCGATATCCCGGTTGTTAGGGCTGGGGTTATCGTAAGGGATGATCACACCACGCTTGAGGGGCGGTTTGGTGCGCGGATCTTTCCACGATTTCAGCTCGGAATGGCCGTCGGCGAACGATAGCCCGCCTCCACCTCCATGATAGCTGGCGGGAATGTCCACGATGTGGAAGGCAGCCGGGCTGTTCGGATAGCCGGTCATGTCCACCACGAACATGCCGTCGTTGATGCTGTCCTCGCGTTCATCGAGGAAAACGAACGTCATGGTGGGGCCCGGATCGGTCATGTCGGTGTACTTGCGATAGATGCGCCAACCCGTGCCAGACCAGCCCATTGCGAGGCCTTCGCCGCGCCCTCCCACCCAATTCAACATGGACATCGTGCGGACGCGCGGGAGCACCTTGCCTCGCACCGTCACGGTGCTCCTGTCGGCGGGGCACTTGAAGATGGCCGCGCTCTGGCCGCAGTAAGGCCAGAGAATCGAGTTCGTGATGTTCGCGGTCACGTCCCAGTTCTCGCGATTGCCATTGTCATAGTCCAGCCAACCGCCAACCCACTCGTAAGGTCCGTGTTTGCAGAATGGCAGCGTGTCGTTGTTGTCCTCGACGTACAGCCGCCATGCCAACAGCAGTTGTCGGTGGTTGTTCATGCAGCCGATCCCCTGGGCCTTGGTCTTGGCCCGGCTCAGGGCCGGCAAAAGCATCCCGGCCAGGATCGCTATAATGGCAATCACGACCAACAACTCGATCAGCGTAAAACCGCCGCCGCCGCGGCGGAACCTGTGTTTCATAAACCTGGCATCCATCTGCGTTCCCGGCCCAGGCCGCGAGCCATACCCGGCCCGCGGCCCGGCTTGAACGGGATTCTCAAGGCAGCGCCTGCACACGGTAGAACGCGCTTGCTGCCGGCGCGGTCGTGTCCGTGAACGACGGCTTCGTCAAGTCCCCAGAGATGTCCACAAACGACGCCGGGTCAGTGACATTGGTGCTGCGGAGCACTTTGTACTTGGTCGACGTGGCGCCTTCCCATGTCAACTCGATGCCTGCGCCGGTGCGGGCAATTGTGAGAATGCGGAACTGCGTCGGCGCGCTCAGGGCCTTGATTTCGACATCATCGATATAGACGGGGGGATGGCCGGTGCCGTTGGACGAACTCCAGGCGGCCATGAACACAGGCACCCAGTCGGTCGCAGTGCCGATGAACGGCGCGCGATCGGCGATGACTTGCGGACTGCCGCTGCTGGGGCCCTTGACGATCGAGTAAGTGCCCTCGGCGGTATGCGTGGTCAACTGGTACTCTTCCCACATCAGGGGCGTGTAATCGATGCCCGAATCGAGCCAGCCGCCCGTGTAGATCGTCAGCGAGGTCTCGTCGCCGATCGTGGCGTCGCGCGAGCCATAGCCCAGCAGCGCGTTGTCGCCGGCGATGCAGTTGCCGTCCTCGGCGCCGTAGAGCGACATGCGCAGGTAGGTGGCGGTCGTGGCGTCGACCGAGGCGGGAACATAGGCCCACCAGGTGATCTGAACGTCCGATTGCGCAGGCTCGCCCCAGGCGACCGTTGCGCCCGCCCGCTGGCCCCCTTCGATCTTGAGGCACTTCTCGCCGGAATGAGGCGTCACCACGGTCGAGTCGACGACCTGAACCTTGGCGGGCGCGCGGTCCTTGCCCGACCCGGTCCCGTTGATCTCAGTCGTGATCCACGGACCCTTCGGGTCGGCGTCATCGTCGACGGACGTTCGGGCGTCGTAGCTCTCGAAGCCCTCGGTGAAGGGCGTGGTCAGATCGATCGCGCCCTCGACTGTCAGGCTGATGTCGTCGATGAGGAAGTAACCGTCGTCGTCGCTGTTGCCCTCATGGATGATGCGCAGCATCGTCGGCACGGCCACTTCGCAGCGGGAGAGTTCGGCTCCGCTGACGACCGGGGTGTCCATGTTATCCAGATAGAGGTCGAAGGTCAGGGCATTGGGATCGATGATGATGCGGTGATGCTGCCAGACCTCGTCGGTATGATTGACTCCGGTGTTGACCCAGGCAGCCGCGCCCGGCCCCACGCCGTCGTAATAGAAAATGTTCTTCGTGGCGGCGCGGTCGGATCGGTACGCCAGGTAGTCGTCTCCGTTGTAGTCCGAGCCTTCGCCGCGCAAGATGAGGTAGAAGTTGCGGTCGCCGGCGCCCTTGACGGTGTAGAGCCAGAAATCGAACTGATAGGAACTGCCGCTGCGGGCCTGGGTGAAATGGACCTGGGCCTCGCTGCCCGAACGCAGCAGCAGGGCTTTGCTGCCCGAGTTGGCCTGCCAGTTGACGATCTGCACACCGCTCCCCGGGTCAGCCCCGAACGGGTCGTCGTCGATGACCCTCATGTTCGGATGCGTGGGATCGGCATCCGACATGTCGGCCAGACTCGTCGCCGCCGTCTCGTGACCCTCGAAATCGTCGGCGAAGATGGACGTTGCGGCCTGGCCGGTCGGCAGGGTCCAGGCGCACAGGAGCGTGAGCAGAAGCGTGGTCGGGAGGGATCGGACGGCGCCTTGAGGGCGGATGGATGGAGCGTCGTTGTGTGGTTTCATGTTCATATTGCGCTTGGTTTCACTCTTCGTGCGGCAACCCCGAGTCAGCAGAGCCCTTCGGACGAAGGTCAGTTTACAGACACTAGGGAACCAATACGGACTCGATATACAGTCGTCAACCCGTTTTTCCCCTCTGCGCGTCGATTTCAGCCAGAGGCAACTGATCTGGCTGCATGGGCGTGTCCTGGAAGGGCCATGCGACTGCAACGGCGCTCGAGCGCCAGCCGAAGGCCGCCGTCGAGCCGATTCCGGGCGATGCGCGTCTCTTTATCGCCCGAGGAGGCGCATCCACCAGGAGCGCTGGACGCGGGGTTCGCGGTTGACGGAATTCCGGACGCGCGCGCCGAGTGCGGGCGGGGGGAGGGTCTGGGCGGCGTCGAAACGAATCATCTCCTCGGCGTTCGAGAACTCGATTGCGGTCTGGTCGGGCCGCAGGGTGTGGTGCTGCTCGACAATCTGTTCCTGACGGGTGCGGCGTGGGGTTGGAGGTGGCGATTCCATAGCGCCCTCATGCGGTTTTGGAGAATGCGGTTGCGAAGGCCTTGCGCGCCCGGTGCAGTTTGCCGCGGACGGCGTCGGCGGTTTGGCCGGTGAGGTGTGCGACTTCGCCATAGCTGAGCTGTTCATCGGCGACCAGGAGCAAGAGGAGCCGGTACTCTTCGGGCAGGGCGTCGAGTGTGGTCTGGATGCGCTGGCCGAGTTCCTTGGTCTCGAGGATGCGAAGCGGGCTTTCGGCAGCGCCCGGCGTCTGATCCCAGAAGGTGGCGTCGGGCTGACTCACCATGGTGCGAGCGTGCCAGGACTGCTGAAGATTGCGGCAGTGATTGATCGTGATGCGGTAGAGCCAGGTGCGCACGGCGGAGTCGCCCCGGAACCGGTCATAGTGACGATAGGCCTTCAAGAAGACATCGTGAGCCGCGTCCTCCGCTTGGGTCGGATCGCTCAGCAACCTGAGAGCGAGGTAGTAAATGGCCTGCGAATGGGAGGCGTAGATCGCCCCAAAACCAGTGCTTTCCCACGCGGACTGGGCGGGGACCGGCGACCGCTTGGCTTCGACAAGGTCCGACATGGCCAACGCAGACTGCACGGAAGATTGGACCGCAAGAGCAGGGGAAAGTCACACAGGAAATTGCGATGTTCGCGCCCGGCCCGATCATCGACTGGCCGGGCCCCAGAATTGGAACCAGATCACGTAAGCGTAAAGGACGGCCATTGTGCCGACGAACAGGCACCACCAGAGGAAGAGATTGCGCACGCCGCGATTGAGCGTCCGTTCCGCCTCGGGCAGGCGCGCGTAGTCCCAGGACCAGATCATGCCGCGGATGCGGACGGGATCGGGGGGGCGCGTGAGGAGGGAGATAATGACGGTAAGCGCCATGCAGGTCGCCCAGACGACGAAAGTACGGTTCAGCCAATTGTCAAACGGCTGCAGCCAGGGCACCCGCTTGAAGAGGACCGACTCTACCAACCAGGTGTAGGGAAAGGCGAGCACCAGGACCGTGGTCGCCGCCACCGCATTGGCGCGCTCCCACAGGACGCCCAGGAGAAAGATCGCGGCGATGGGCGCGGCCACCCAGGCCCCGATGTTCTGAATTAGATCGAACACGCCCAGTTGCCGGCGGGTGAACCAGAGGGCGAGTCCGGTCGCCACCGCCAGGATGACAAAGGCGCTGGCGCGTCCGACCAGGACAAGGTGGGCTTCGGAGCGTTCGCGTCCGAGCAGAGGGCGGTAGAGATCCATTGTGAAGACCGTGCTGCACGAATTGAGGACGGAACTGATGTGGGAGAGCATGCCGCTGGCCAGACCGGCCATGACAATGCCGCTGAGGCCGACCGGCACCAGTTCGCGGACCAGGGTCGGGAAGGCCTGGTCCTTGTCCGGGAGGCCGGGGTAGAGCTTGAAGGCGACGATCCCGGGAACGACCACCAGCAGCGGCAGCAGGATCTTCATGAACCCGGCGAAGACGACTCCCATGCGGGCGTCCCATTCGCTCCGGGCGCCCAGGCAGCGCTGGACGATGAATTGATTCGAGCAATTGTACCAGATCCCGATCGAGATGAACAACGTCCAGACGCCGAACCACGGGTAGTCCTTGTCGGTGATGGGGTAGATGATCTTGAACTTCTCGGGCGCGGCGTGCATCAACTCGCCCAGGCCGCCGACCTGGTGCAAGCCGAGCACGGTCACCACCAGGCCGCCGAGCATCATGACGACAAACTGAAGAAAATCGGTCCACGCCACGGAGATGAGGCCGCCATAGATCGTGTAGCTGCCAGCCAATAGCGCCAGGCAGACAATGGTCGTGGTTTCGTCGAGGCCGAACATGCCTTTCATGGCCTTGCCTCCGGCGAGCATGACGACCGCCATCTGGGCGATGACCCAAAGCACCAGCGAGCAAATCGCGAAGAGATAGCGGCAGGCGGCGTTATAGCGGCGTTCGAGAAACTCGGGCATCGTGTAGAGTCCGCCCCGGATGTAGTAGGGCAGGAATATCCAGATCAGCGCGGTGAACGTAAACCAATTGCCCCATTCCCACTGGGCGACGACAAAGCCGACCGCATACGCCACACCGATCATGCCGATGAAATGCTCGGTGCTGATGTTAGACGCGATGATCGAGCCGCCGATGGTGTACCAGGGAAGACCTTCCCCGGCCAGAAAGTAGCCGCGCGTGCCGCCCGTCTTGCGCCTCGCCACCCAAAGCCCCAGTCCGATGTTGAATAGCAGGTATAGGCCGAACAGAACGAAATCGAGTCGATGGTTCATCATGAATCACTTTCCCAACTCGACCGGCAGGGGCACATCGGCCCACCCAGCCCGGCCCAGCGCGATGTCGCGCTCGACGAATTGCCAGATGACCACGCGCTTGCCTTCGAGAATCTCCGGGTTGATGCTGAGCTTGCGTCGGACGTCGGTCGACGCCCCGCCGTCGCTGACAATGGTGTCCACCGGCGCGCGCAGGGCGTGCGCCAGATGCGAGACGAATCCGGCCGACCCGGGGAGCAGGCGCTTGGAGGACCGCCGATCGCCGCTCTCGGGCTCGGGGGATTTCGTGCCGGCAGCCGCCATGCCCAGGGATCGCGGTTCGGGGAGCTGATAAATCCGGGAGAAACTGTCGCCAAGCAGAAGCAGAGGCGATTGATGGATCGGGTGCCGATACGTGCCTGGTCGTTCGGAAGGGCCGGGGACGAGCGGACCAAGGACGGGATCGAGCACCTGTTCGCAGTCGATTCGCTGCGGGGCGAACATGTCATGCAGGCCCGGGATTTGCATCATTTCGAGGATGTCGCCCCAACGATCGATGGCGACCTTGCGCAGTGTGAACGTGGTCGTTGCCGGGGGCGCCCAACCCAGATTCCGCAATCGCGCCGCGACGGCCTCGGCGGCCAAGCGCGCGCCGTGGGGCGTCCAGTGCGTGTCGTGCGCCAGGTACAGCTTTTCGGCGGGCGCGTTCGATCGCGCCCTCTCGAACACGGAGAGCAAGTCGACCGTAGCCACCCCGTGCCTCTCGAGTTCGGCGATCAGGTCGCGGGTCGAGGACGCATAGCCGGCGGCGCCCGCGCCGGCTCGGGCCGTGAGTTGTTCGGCGTGGACGCTCGGTTTGCCCGGCACGGGCACGATCAGCAACCGGATGCCGCGCTGTTCGAGTTGATCGTGGAATCGTCGGATGGCGCGCGCGACGCTCTCCCACTGCGCGACGGGCGCCGCGGGCTGGACCCAGCGCGACGCGGCGTCTTCGGTGTCCGGGCGGCTGCCTTCGATCAGGAATCGGACATCGGGACGATAGAAGAGCCAGCCGTCGCGGCCTTTGATCGCCTTGGCGCCAGCATCGCCAAATGCCTGGAACATGAGCCTCTGGATCACAGGCCGGAACGTCTGTTGCGCCCAGGACTTCTCTTTCAATGCGGCCTCGTAACGCCGAAGGTTCGCGGATGTGGGAGCGTCGCGGAACACGCTGGTGAACTGGATCCGCTGGCCTCGGACCAGTTCGAGCGCCGTCTGGCTGATGGGAACGCCGGCGATCAACCCCAGAAACATAGCCGTCAAGACCAGTTGCGCGCGCCGCTGGAGCGGGCGGGTGTTAGGAGGGGTCGCGCGCATTAGAACTGGAAGTAGAGGAACGGGTTGAAGTCCTGGGAGAACATGAACAGCACCGCGAGCGCGAAGAGTCCGAGCAGCAGCGACGCGCGCGCGAAGGTCAACGGCTCGAGCGACCAGTCATGAGCCTGCACCGGCTGAACGACAAGCAGGCCGCAGATGGCCATGATCAGGAGCGGAAACGGGCGGTACAGCTCCGCCGCGAGCAGGACGGCAGCGCCGGGGGCCGGGCCCAGGCCGAACATGGCGGCGAAGTAATCCCGCGCGGCGCCCAGGTTGTCCGCGCGAAAGAGCACCCACGAGAAGAGCATGAGCAGGAAGGTCAGGCCGATGCGCGCAGGGCGCGGCCAGGAGTGGTAGGCGCTGCGCTTGCCGCGCCACCGTTCGAATGCGAGCCACAGGCCGTGGAAGGCGCCCCAGGCGATGAAATTCCATTTGGCGCCATGCCAGAGGCCCCCCAGAAGCATGACGACGGCGAGATTCACATAGGTGCGCGCCGGCCCCGAGCGGTTGCCGCCCAGGGGATAATAGAGGTAGTCGCGCAGGACACTCGACAGCGAGATGTGCCACCGCCGCCAGACCTCGGTGATGCTCTCCGAGCGGTACGGAGCGTCGAAGTTCTTGAGGAAATCGAACCCGAGCATACGTCCGAGCCCGACAGCCATGTCCGAGTAGCCGCAAAAATCGAAGTAGATCTGGAAGGCATATGCGAGCACTCCGATCCAGGCATCGAGGACCGGCGGATGCGCGGCGGTGAAGACGGCGTCGGCGACTTCGCCGCACGGGTTGGCCAGGACGATTTTCTTTGTGAAGCCCAGGCAGAAGATGGCGACGCCGCTTGCAAAGCGCTCGACGCTGTGTTCGCGGAGGGTCAACTGGGCGGCGAGTGTTTTGTAGCGGATGATGGGTCCGGCGACCAGATCGGGAAACAGAGCCACAAAGGCGGAGAAATCCGTGAATGATCGGGCGGGAGTCGCATGGCCGCGGTAGAGGTCAATGATGTAGGTCAGGGAGTGGAACGTGTAGAACGAGATGCCGATGGGCAGGGTGACGCGCAGGATGCGAACCGGTTCGGCGCCGAAAGTCTCGCGCAGGACGTTGAAAGTCTCCGCGGCGAACATGAAGTACTTGAAGAAGCCGAGCAGGCACAAGTTGGTGACCACGCAGGCCGTCACGGCCGCGCGTTGTTGGGCGCGCGTTGCCGTGGGGCGCGTAATTACGTGTCCCCAGATGAAGTCGGCGACGGTGGTGAACGCCATGAGCATGACGAACCACGGCTCCCACCATCCGTAAAACACGTAGCTGGCCAGGGTGATCCAGCAGTTGCGCCAGCGATAGGGCAGATTGAAGTAGATGAGGAGGAACAGCGGCAGGTAGTAGAACAGGAAAATGGGGGTGGTGAACACCATGCCCGCGCCTCAGAAACCTGCCGGGTTGGTCCAGACCGCGAAGAAACGGTTGGTCGACGGCGGAAAGCAGTAATCGAGCGCGCCGCTCGGGGCGAGGTCTTCGAGCGCGTAATCGAGCGCCATGCGATGCGATTCGCCCGCGACGAAGCGATCGAGCCTGCCGCCCAGAGGCGCATCGCCCCAGTCGCCGTCCTGGATCGCCGAGCGCGGCAGCCACGGTTTGTAGTGGCCGACAAAGATGGGATCGCCCGGGGCGAGACGGTGCCCGCCTGCCGGGTCGGGGCGATGGACCTCGATCACCTGGTAGGGCAAAACGTAGGTGTAGCGGTACGCGCCCAGATCGGGAAACGCGTCCGGACGTTCAAGCAGCCGTGCCGTGACTTCGAGGCGACCAAGCTTCCCGATTTGTTCGTCGGCGCCGGTCTGGCCCCGCTTCGCCAGCCACCACAGGCTGAGGGCGACCAGCGCGATCGTCGCGATCCCGCGCAGCGGGCCTGGACCCCGGGCCTCCATGTCAGGGCCTGATCTCAGGATCGCCCCAGTGCGGCTCGAATCCGGCGAGCGGAAGACGGAAGACCGGGCCCGAGCGAGCGCCCGGGCAGAGGGCCTGCAGTTCCTTGTAGTCGTCGGGGACGATGATGGGCGCGTCCGCGCGCCGGATGATGGCCATCTGGGCATCGGTGCCCCCGTCGGTTTGCGGGACGGAAAAGATGATGTAGCGGCTGTCGGGCGATGTGCAGCCGAAATAGACGTGCCGGCCGCGTTCGCCGTAGAGGAGGTTCCGCTCGGTGCCGTCGGCCGTGCCTTCCATCAGCATGGTCCAGCCGTAACTGGTGGCGAGGCCGGGCAGACGGTGTGAGTAGATGAGGCGCAGCGGATCGCCCTGGAACCAATCGGCCGTGCAATTGAGTCCGCGCGAAACCTGGGTCGCTTTGCCGGTCTCGAGTTCGATCGAGACGATGTTCCAGTCCTGGCCGCTGAAATTGGCGGTGCCGCACAGCCGCTTGCCGTCGGGCGACCAGTACATTTGCTGGAAGATGCCCTGTCGCGGGAGTTCTTTGAGCGTCTGGCGTGTGAGGATGTCGATGATCCGAATCCGGCCCTGACGCCGATAAAGGCAGGCCAACCGGGTGCCATCGGGGCTCCAGCTTGCCCAGGGCCACTCGCCTTCGGTTCCCCAGACCTGGGGATTGGAGCCGTCGGCCTCGGCCAGCACCAGACTGCCCTGGGCGCCCCAGACGTCATGGTTGATCCCCTCTCCGGGCGCAACGTCCGGCCCCTTCTTCAGCCTGCGGTAGAGCATGCGTCGTCCGTCCGGAGAAAAACGTCCGCCAAACTCGCTCCACTCGGGTGTGCTGGTCAGATTGCGTCGGGCCGTTCCATCGGGACGCGAGAGGAAGAGGTCGTAGTCGCCCTGTGCAGTGCGCGCGGCGAACACCAGGTAACCAAGACGGCCGACCTCGTCGGCCAGCTTTCGGCTGTCTGGATCGGGCGACTGGGCCGAGCCCAGAGGCAGGCTCAGGAGTGCGCCCGCCAGGAGAAGCCACCCGGTTCGGAGACGGAGCTTCGGCGCACGCGCCGGGAGGGCGTTGCCTGCGGGGGGACGGCTGGGCGGATGATCCCGCCCGGAGCGATTCGAGGATGCGAATTCCATAACGATATCCTCCGGCTTGTCGCACACCCAGCCGCGCGGCGCAACATGGAACAAGGGCGCAACAGGGCCGGCGTGACGTGTCGGTGTCAGACGTCGTAGTAACAGATGGCCCGCTGCGTAATCGAATCCACGTTGAGCAAAAGCCCAGGATTCGCGCGAGGGGCAGGCCGTCCTCCCAACGCCCCTGGCCAGGTCGGGGCGGCCGGCGCGGGCCGGCCGGGGGCGGACGTGCGTCAATGGACTGCGCCATGCCGATATCGCGAATGCCTTTGCCTTTGCCGCACGGATGCAGAGGCGCCTTCCGGTGTCAGATTGCCGTCGAGGCGTCGAGCGAAATCCCTTTTGTATTATATCGACTTATACTTTTCATACTGATGTAGAAAAGTGTGGACCGCCGGGCGGCTCTCCACTACCAGTAACTCGGTTCGTACTTTTATGCCGATTCGTCGATACGGCTCAAGAAGCGGTTGCGCAAACCGCAACCGGGAGCGTTTGAGGCGATTCGGGCGAGACGCGGCTCAGGCCGGCTGACCTCTACTTCTTTCTGTTTTGTTATGGGACTCATCCAAGACACCCTCGATGTCGTGCGCAAGCGCGACGCGAACGAACCGGAGTTTCTTCAGGCGGTGACGGAAGTGTTCGAGTCGATCGAGCCGGCGATCCAGCGTCACAAGAAGTACCGGGATGCCAACATTCTTCTGCGGATCGTCGAGCCGGAGCGCGTGGTGATGTTCCGCGTGCCGTGGCAGGACGACAAGGGCCAGTTCCGAGTCAACCGAGGTTATCGGATTCAGATGAACAGCGCGATCGGGCCCTACAAGGGCGGGTTGCGCTTTCATCCCACGGTGAACCTGGGCATCCTGAAGTTTCTCGCATTCGAGCAGGTGTTTAAGAACTCGCTGACGACGCTGCCGATGGGTGGAGGCAAAGGCGGTTCGGATTTCGATCCCAAAGGCCGGTCGGACCACGAGGTGATGCGTTTCTGCCAGAGTTTCATGATCGAGTTGTGCCGGCATATCGGGGCGGACACCGACGTGCCGGCGGGCGACATCGGGGTGGGGGGGCGCGAGATCGGCTATCTCTACGGTCAATACAAGCGCATCGCCAACGAGTTCACCGGCGTCCTCACGGGCAAGTCCGTGTCGTGGGGAGGGTCGTTGATCCGTCCCGAGGCCACCGGCTACGGCTGCGTCTACTTCGCCCTCGAGATGCTCAAGACCCGAGGCGACTCGCTCGAAGGGCGGATTTGCGCCGTGTCCGGCTCCGGCAATGCCGCGCAGTACACGGTCGAGAAGCTGATCCAGGTCGGGGCCAAACCCGTAACGATGTCCGATTCCAACGGGTTCATCTATGATAAGGAGGGGATCGACGCCGAGCGTCTCGAGTGGATCAAGGACCTGAAGAATGTTCGGCGCGGTCGCATCAAGGAATACGCTGAGAAGTTCGGCGCCAAGTACGTTGAAGGTCAACGCCCCTGGCTGGTCGACTGCCACTGCGCCTTTCCGTGCGCCACGCAAAACGAAATCAGCGGCGAGGAAGCCAACCGCCTCATCTCAGGCGGCTGCTTTCTGGTGTCCGAAGCCTCGAACATGCCCTCCGAGCCGGAGGCGATTCATCTGTTCACCAACAAGAAGATCCTGTACGGACCGGGGAAGGCCGCGAACGCCGGCGGCGTTGCCACATCGGGGCTCGAAATGACCCAGAACGCCATGCGCCTGCCCTGGTCGCGCGAGGAAGTCGACCGGCGGTTGCGCGACATCATGGCCACCATCCACAAGAATGCCTGGGAGACCGCGATCGAATACGATCGTCCGGGCAACCTCGTCGTGGGAGCCAACATCGTCGGGTTCGTCAAGGTTGCCGACGCCATGCTCGAACAGGGCCTGGTCTGAGTGAGCGCCTCGGGCATGTCCGCCATCGACGGCCTCCAGCGTCCTTCGAGGCCTTGGCTTCGATCGGTGCCGGGAGGCGCACTCCCCGCCCGGTTGCCGTCCTTCTTGCTGCTCTTGTTGGGATGGGCGATTCTCACCGGCGGATGCGCGTCGAAGCCCGCGCCGCCGCTCGAACGCCACGAGTTCAGCGAACCGCAGATGGGCATCCCGTTCCGGATCGTGCTCTATGCGCCCAATCCCGCGTCTGCCCGCGCGTCGGCCCGTGCCGCCTTCGATCGGATTGCGGCGTTGAACCTCGTCCTCAGCGATTACGAGGACGAGAGCGAGTTGACGCGACTGAACCGCACGGCTGGGAGCGGGCGGGCGGTTGCGGTGAGCGACGATCTATGGCGGGTCCTCTCGCGCGCCCAAGAGATGGCGCGGCGCACTGGAGGTGCTTTTGACGTGACAGTCGGCCCCTGCGTTCAGTTGTGGCGGCGGGCACGACGCCAGCGGGCGTGGCCGGAGGCATCGCGACTCGAGGCCGCGCGCGGGGCGGTCGGCTTTCAGCATCTCGAACTCGATCCACTGCGGCGAACCGCTCTCCTGCGGCGGCCGCGGATGCGGTTGGACGTGGGAGGAATTGGGAAAGGGTATGCGCTGCAGGAAGCGCTCGAAACACTCGAAGCGCGAGGCATACGCCGCGCCCTGGTGATCGGCGGCGGCGACATGGTGGCCGGCGATCCTCCGCCCGGCAAGACGGGCTGGCAAATCGAGATTGCGCCGCTCGATGCGACCAATGCGCCGCCAGCCCAGTTCGTCCTGTTGCGGCGGCAGGCCCTGGCGACCTCGGGCGATCTTTTCCAGCGCTTCGAGTTCGGCGGGCGGCGCTATTCACACATCGTCAACCCCCGCACAGGGATTGGGCTGACGGACCACAGCCTGGTGACGGTGATTGCGAGGGACGGGATGACGGCGGATGCGCTCTCGACCGCGGTGAGCGTGCTCGGCCCGGATGCGGGGATGCGCCTGGTCGATCGGGAGCGCGGCGCCGCGGCGCACGTGGTGCGCGAGGTCGACGGGATTCTCGAACGGCGTGTGAGCCGCCGTTTTCGGGCGGGGAGGAATGCGAGGGGAGAATGCGCTTGCGCCGGTCCCGCTCGTTGGTAGAGTCAGCCCCGCTTTAACAGGCCCGAGGCCACCGGCAGCGGTGGTTTTTTTATTGTGCGAACTCGGACAGGACGATCGTGAAGATTTTCAGCGGCACATCCAATCAGCCTCTGGCGGAGGCGATCTGCAAGTACATCGGCATTGAACTGGGCAAATGCGATGTGACCCGGTTTCCGGATGGCGAGACGTTTGTCAAGATCCTCGAGAATGTCCGGGGCCAGGACGCGTTCATCGTGCAGTCGACGAGTCCGCCCACGAACCATCACCTGATGGAGTTGTTCATCATGATGGATGCCTTGCGCCGGGCCAGCGCCAGCCGGATCACGGCGGTGCTCCCGTTCTACGGATATGCCCGACAGGACCGCAAGGATCAGCCGCGGGTGCCGATAACGGCGAAGCTGGTGGCCAATCTGCTGGTAGCGGCCGGGGCCAATCGCGTGCTGACGATGGATCTGCACGCGCAACAAATCCAGGGGTTTTTCGACATCCCGGTGGACCATCTCTACGCGGCGCCGGTCATGTACCAATACCTAAAGCAGATGCAGGTTGGCGATCTGGTGGTGGTGAGTCCGGACGTCGGCGGCCTGAAGATGGCGTACGCCTATTCGCAGGTCTTGAGCGCGGGTTTGGCCATTGTCGCCAAGCGGCGCAAGAGCGCCACGGAGGTCGAGTCGCTGACCGTAATCGGCGAGATTCGCGGCAAGAACGTGCTGATGGTGGACGACCTGACCGAGACGGCCGGGACGCTGACGACGGCGGCGGCCCTGCTCAAGCGCAAGGGGGCCAAACGGATTCTGGCCTGCGTCTCGCATGTCCTGCTCAACGATCTGGGCGTCGAGCGGCTTCGAAAATCCTCTATTGACGAACTGATCACGACTGATACAGTCCTCCGCCCTGTTATTGACGGAGTGAAGATAACCACCCTGTCGGTGGCGGGCTTGTTGGGCGAAGCTATCAAGCGAATCCACACGAATTCCTCGGTAACTTCGCTTTTCGAGTTTAAGGGCGGGCGTACCAGTTGATGCTGACCGTCCGCCGAGTGACGAATGACCTGACATGAAAGCAGTTCCTTTGACGGCCTACCCGCGGACGGCCCTGCGGCGGCATGGAGTGAAGAAACTCCGGACGGCGGCGCGCGTCCCGGCGGTGATCTACGGACGCAAGCGCGCTCCGCAGAACCTGGAGATCACACTCAAGGATCTCAAGGACCTGATCGCCGAATCCTCGGCGAGGAACGTCTTGCTCGATTTAGCGGTCGAGGGCGACGCCGAGCCCAAGCGGCTGGCTTTGCTGCAAGACGTGCAACAGCACCCGCTCTCAGGCGGCATCCTCCATGCGGACTTCCACGAGGTGTCCCCGGACGAGCAGGTGACAATCACCGTTCCGGTCGAGACCATCGGCGAGGCCATCGGGGTGAAGAACAGCGGGGGCGTGCTCGAACACGTTCTCTTCCAACTCAAGGTCCGCGCATTGCCCAAAGACCTCCCCGAGGTGCTCACTCTCGATGTGTCGCACCTCGATCTGGGCCAGGCGATTCACATCGGCGAAATCCAGCCGCCGCCCGGAGTCGAGATTCTCGGCAACAAGAATATCACGGTAATTGCTGTGTCGGCCCCGATCACCGAGGCCGAGGAAACGGCGGCCGCGGAAGCCGCCGAGGGCGCGCCGCTCGAACCCGAGGTCCTCAGCCAGAAGAAGGAAGAGGAAGTCGAGGGGGCCGAGCCGGCGGCTGGGAAGGGTGCCGACAAGAAGGCGCCCGAGAAGGCTTCGGAGAAAGCGGGTGAGAAGCCTGCCGATAAGAAGGCGGAGAAAAAGAAGTAGCTGCGGTGAGACGCGCACGCGCCAGAGGGCGCGTGCCCGATCAACCCAACCCGGTCCTGGACAGAGATGGAGAATGCGCGTCTCGTTGTGGGTTTGGGGAATCCGGGAAGCGACTACGCCCGCACGCGTCACAATGCCGGGTTCCTTCTGGCGGAGACACTGGCCGACCGTTGGCAGGCGGTGTGGCGGATGGACGAGGGTCTGCGGGTGCGTTTGGCGCGGTCGGATCGGGAAGGACTGCGGTGCTGGCTGGCGGAGCCGATGACCTACATGAACTGCAGCGGCACGGCGGTTGCAGCCATGATGCGATACTACCGGGTCAGCCCCGAGGGCTTGATGGTGCTTGTGGATGACGCCGATTTGCCGCTGGGTGAACTGCGCATGCGCCCGCATGGCGGGGCCGGAGGACACCACGGGCTCGAGTCGGTGACCGAGCATCTGGGGACATCGGATTACGCGCGGCTGCGGCTGGGGATCGGCCGGCAACCTGAGGCCGGCCGGGAAATCGCCGCGCACGTGCTCGGGCGCTTCAGCCGGGACGAGGCGACGCTGTTCGCCAAAGTGTTGGAACGGGCGGCGGATGCCGTGACATGCTGGCTCGAATCGGGTATTGTCACGGCCATGAATCGTTTTAATGGGGCGGTGGTCGCCCCCGCAACAAAGGAAAGCTGAGTGAAACGTTACACAGGTTTGTTCATCCTCGACACCGCTGGCAAGGAAGAGGCGATCAAGGATATGATCGACAGGATCACAGCCGACATCGCCGCTGCGGGCGGAAAGATCGAAACTGTCCAGAAGATGGACAAGCGTCCTTTCGCGCGCGTGGCGGATCACCGGAAGACCGCCGGGTTCTACGTGAATATTATCTTCGAGGCCGCCCCGCCGGTTGTCGCGGCGCTGCGGACCCGGTTCGCCTCGGACGCGGATGTCTTTCGGACGCTTTTCACTATCGCTCCCGCACCCCAACCCGTCGCGGGCTGAGGTCGTTTCACCCACGATCTATGGCAAATTTCAATAAGGTCATCCTGGCCGGGAACCTGACGCGGGATCCCGAGGTCCGGTACACGTCCAAAGGCATGGCAATCGCCAAGCTCGGATTGGCCCTGAACCGGACGTTCACCACCGAATCGGGCGAGAAGCGCGAGGAGGTCACATTCGTCGACGTCGACGCTTTTGGGCGACAGGCTGAGGTCATCGGCCAGTACATGCGCAAAGGACGCTCGATTCTGATCGAAGGCCGCCTCAAGCTCGATCAATGGGAGGACAAGACCACACACCAGAAGAAGTCAAAGCTCGGCGTCGTCCTCGAGTCGTTCTCGTTCCTCGATTCCGGACGGGGCGAAGGCAGCCATGCCGATCCGGCAGCCCCGCGCCCGGCCGCCGCCGCCCCGAGCTCTGCGGCCGCTCCCTCCGCTCCCGTCTCGGCCGACCCGGACACGGCGTCGGCAGAGGAAGACGACGTGCCGTTCTGAAGCGCCGCAATGATTCAGCAGCCAAGCGATTCTCCCCCAACTGCGCTCCAAATCGATTCTCACTGTTTTATGGCAAAGACCGAAGTCATTCTGACCAGCAACATCGTGGGCCTTGGCGCCGAGTCTGACCAGGTTGTGGTCGCCGCCGGCTACGCCCGCAATTATCTTTTCCCGCAACGTCTGGCGATCCCCGTGAGTGCCGCCAACAAGCGGCGGTTGGAAGTGCTCCGGCAGCGCCGGGCCGAACGCGAGGCGCACGATCTCAACTCGATGACCGAACTCGCCGCTTCATTGAGCCGCATCGTGCTGAAGATCGCCGTCAAGACCGGCGCGGACGGCAAGATGTTTGGCGCAATCACCGCGGGCTCCATCGCCGACGAGTTGCAGCGTCAATGCGACGTGAGCCTCGACAAGAAAAAAATCCACCTCGAGATGCCGATCCGCACCCTCGGCGAGCACGAGATCGAGCTGCGCCTCCATGCCGACGTCCACCCCAAACTCAGAGTCCAGGTCGAAAGCTCGACCCCGGTCGAACTCCCCGCGATCGCCCCGGCCGAGGCGGCCAAAGGCGCCGGCCCCGGGGCGGTAGCTCGGGCGGGACGTCCGGTGCGCGAACGCAAGGCGGGCGTGGAACCTAAGACGCCCGCGACGAAGGAAGCCAAACCCGTTCGAGCCCGGCCTGAGCGTGTCGAGAAGCGCAAGGCCTGAGTCGCTCCATCCGGCATCCTTGCGTCGGTGCCATGCGATCTATAATCTCTGCACGTTTTTATGCCTAAGCTGACAATCAACGACGTCAATCTGAGCGGCAAACGGGTGTTCGTTCGAGTGGACTACAACGTGCCGATGGAAGAAAAGGAAGGCCGCATGGTCGTCACCGACCTGACTCGTGTCCGGGAGACTCTGCCGACGCTCGAGGCGCTGATTGGCCAGGGCGCCCGGTTGGTTCTGGCGGCCCACCTGGGACGTCCGAAAGGCAAACGCGAGCCGTCCATGTCTCTGGCGCCGGTGGCGATCGAGTTGGGCAACCTCCTGGGCAAGCCTGTGCGTTTCGTCGACGACTGTGTGGGCGAAAAGGTCCAGGCAGCCGTTGCGCAACTGAAGGCGGGGGATGTGCTCCTGCTCGAAAACGTCCGTTATTACGCCGAAGAGGAGGCGAACGAGCCTGCTTTCGCAGCCAGGCTGGCCGAGTCCGCGGAGGCCTACGTCAACGATGCCTTCGGATCCGCCCACCGGGCGCACGCCTCGACCGAAGGGGTGGCGCGCATCGTGTCCCAGCGGGGCGGGCTCTGCGTCGCGGGTCTCCTGATGGAGCGCGAACTCAAGTTCCTGGGCGACGAACTCGAATCGCCGGCTCGGCCCTTTGTGGTGATCCTCGGCGGAGCGAAGGTGTCGGACAAGATCATGGTGATCGACCGGCTCTTGGAGAGGGCGGACACCATTTTGGTGGGGGGCGCCATGGCTTACACGTTCCGTTTGGCACAGGGCCGCCAAACGGGGCGCTCGCTTGTCGAAGCGGACAAGGTCGAGGTGGCCAAGGCGGCGGCCACGAAGGCCCAAGCCCGCAATGTCCCGTTTCTGCTGCCGGTGGACGACGTGGTGGCCGTTCCGGTCAAGACCGACCAACTCGACAAGAAGGGCAAGCCGGTTATCGATTACCAGAACATCAGGACGAATGCCGATCTGGACTGCCCGTCCGACGCTGCCGGACTGGATATCGGGCCGGCGACCGTCAAGGCCTACGAGGAGGTCATCGCGCGGGCCAAGACCATTCTCTGGAACGGGCCGATGGGATTGTTCGAGGACAAGCGATTCGCGGCGGGCACGTACGCCATCGCGCAAGCCGTGGCTCGAGCCACGGGGGCTGGGGCCAAGAGCATCATCGGCGGCGGGGACAGCGTGAAGGCGCTCAACAAGGCCAAGCTGGGCGACAAGGTGACTTTCATGAGCACGGGCGGCGGCGCCAGCCTCGAGTTCCTCGAAGGCCGCGTGCTGCCCGGCGTCGCGGCATTGACCGACAGACCCGCGGAGGCATGCTGACGCGTCCGGCAGGGAACACGCACCAAACACGCACCATCGCAAGATCGACATTTTAACCTGATTTGGACATGCAAAAAGACCGCAAGCTGATCATCGCCGGCAATTGGAAGATGAACAAGACAGTCGCCGAGGCCCTCGATCTCGTGGGCGGGTTGCGCCGAGAACTGGCATCGGTGAAGGAGGTGGACCTGGTGGTCTGCCCGCCCTTCACCGCGCTGGGCGAGGTGTCGAAGGCGATTCTCGATTCGAACGTTCGGTTGGGCGCTCAAAACATGAGCGAGCACTCCGGCGGGGCGTATACTGGGGAGGTCTCCGCCATGATGCTCAAGGAGTTCTCGGTCCGGTATGTGATCCTGGGCCACTCGGAGCGGCGACAGTACTATGGCGAATCGAACGCGCTGATTTCCAGGAAGGCCTTGGCCGCTCACGCCGCGACGCTCAAGCCGATTCTCTGCATCGGAGAGACGCTGGCCGAACGCGAGGCCGGCCAGACCGAGGCGGTCCTCGAGTCCCAGCTTCGAGGAAGCCTGGCCGGGCTGAGCAAGGAACACATGGAGGAGACGGTTCTGGCGTACGAGCCGGTCTGGGCCATCGGGACGGGCAAGACCGCCACCACGGAACAGGCCCAGTCGGCCCATGCCTTTGTGCGCCACGTCGTGGCCTCGATGTTCGACGAGACGATCGCCAAATACGTCCGCATCCAGTACGGGGGCAGCGTCAAACCGTCGAACGCCCGCGAGCTGATGAGCCAGCCGGATGTGGACGGGGCCTTGGTGGGCGGGGCATCCCTCGAGGTCCGCAGTTTCACGGACATCGTCAAGAACTCGATCTAAGCGGAAGGACACCGATCGTTATGGCTCTGGTTATCGGCCTGCTCACGTTCCTGTTGGTTCTCAACAGTCTCCTGATCATCCTCCTCGTCCTGGTGCAGTTGCCCAAGAAGGAGGCAGGCGCCGGTTTGGCCTTCGGCGGCAGCGCAAGCGACGCCCTCTTCGGCGCCGGCTCGGGGACGGTCCTCAGCCGCATTACCAAGTACGGCGTCGGCATCTTTCTGACCCTCTCCTTTACCGTGTCGGTGCTCTACACTCATTCGGCCAAGGTCAGCCGACAAAGTGTCATGCTCGAACTCGAACGCCAGGTCGGAGCGGCCAGCGCTATCCCGTCCGCGGTCGCCACAAACGTCCCGGCCCCTGTCTTCCAGCCCCTGACAACGAATCTCCCATTGCCAGTGGTGCCGTCTACGGCAACAAACGCCCCTGTCGCCGTCCCCGCTACGGCTCCGTCCACAAACACGCCCGCGGCGGAAGCCGACGCGGCGCCGGCCGCAGCCGCGCCTCCGCCCGCCGCCGCCAATGAGCCGGCCGCGCCCGCCGTTCCTGCACCATAGCCTGACTCGAGCAGGTCCAGAGGCGGCCATGGGCCGCCGGACCCGGAGGCTCGCCGGCCTGGCGTGCGCATTGGTCTTATGTGCAACGGGGTGCCGGCCTTCATTCCAGCGCGCGGATCTCGTCATTCTCAATGGAGCCGAGCCCGAGTCGCTCGATCCCCATCTGGTCACCGGCCAAGCCGATGGACGCATAGTGATGGCCCTCTTCGAGGGCCTGACACGATTCGATCCGCGCACGGCCCAGCCCATGCCGGGTCTGGCCGAGCGCTGGGACATTTCGGACGACGGATGTGTCTATACGTTCCACCTGCGGACCAATGCGGCGTGGTCCACCGGCGAGCCGATCGTTGCGGAGGATGTCGTCTGGTCGTGGCGGCGGATTCTCTCGCCCGAGACGGCCAGTGACTACGTCGGGGTGTTGTTCTATCTGAAGAACGGCGAGGCGTTCGCGACCGGCAAGCTCAAGGACTTCGACCAGGTGGGTGTCCGGGCCCTCGATGCCCGGACGCTGCGTGTCGAACTCGAATCCCCCGCCGCGTTCTTCCTGGACCTTTGCTGTTTCCAGCCGTTCGCGGTTGTGCCGCGGCAGCGGATCGAGCGCCATGGCGATCGCTGGCTGCACGCCCGGCCATTCATGGCGAGCGGGGCCTACACGCTCGATTCCTGGCGGTTGAACGACCGGGTTCGGCTGCGCAAGAATCCTCGTTACTGGGACGCCGCGAACACCCAGAGCGCGGTGATCGATCTGCTCTCCGGCGTGGTCCCCGCAACCGCTTTGAATCTCTACCTCTCGGGCGCGGTCGACATCGTCTGGGACAAGGAACTCGTGCCTCCGGACCTGATCGACAAGCTGAAGGAGCGCCCGGACTTCCACATCGCGCCTTCACTCGGCAATTACTTCATTCGGGTCAATGTCACCCGGACACCCTTCGATGACCCGCGTGTCCGCCGCGCCCTTACGCTGGTGATCGATCGGGACCGGATTGTGTCCAGGATCACCAAAGGAGGCGAGCGGGTGGCGTATTGCGTGTCTCCGCCCGGCATCGCCAACGGAACGAACGTCTATGAACCGCCTCGGGGGCTGCGACCCGATCCGGACCTTGCCCGGCAACTGCTCGCCGAGGCGGGGTATCCTCATGGACGCGGTTTCCCGACAGTGACTTACACGTACAACACGCAGGAGAGCCACCGGAAGATCGGGGTGGAATTGCGCGAGATGTGGGGGCGCGAGTTGGGGTTGCGCGTCGAGTTGCGGCAGTTGGAATGGAAGGCCTGGCTGAGGGCTCAATCGATGCTCGATTATGATCTTGTGCGAAGCAGTTGGGTGGGGGATTACAACGATCCGAACACGTTTCTCGATCTGTTCATGAGCGAGAATCCCAACAACCGGACCGGCTGGCGAAACCCGGCCTACGATCGCATCCTGCGCCAGGCCAACGCCGAGACCGATCCGGCCCGGCGACAGGAGTTGCTGTGCGCCGCCGAGACCATCCTTGTCGAGCAGGAGCTGCCGGTCCTGCCGCTGTTCTTCTACGTGAACATGGAGTTCTTCGATCCCGCGCGCGTGACGGGAATCCATGAGAATATTCGGTCCGAGCATCCGCTGCGCGTGATCCGGCGCACCGCGTCCGCGCCGGCGGGCAAGCGTCCGCATGAAGTATCTCCTTAAACGCCTGGTCCTGCTGCCTCCGCTGTTGCTGGTGATCAGCTTCCTGGCGTTCGTGCTGGTCCGCCTGGCTCCCGGAGGGCCGTTTGATCGGGAACGCAAACCGGCGTCGCCGGAGATCGAACGGGCCCTGCTCGCCCGCTATCACCTCGATGAACCCGTGGCGCGCCAGTATGTGCGGTTCCTGGCCGGTCTTGTCCGCGGCGACTTCGGGGCCTCGCTCAAGTATCGGAACCACACGGTTTCGGACATAATCGCTCAAGGCCTGCCCGTATCGCTGACGCTGGGGATGCTGGCCTTCGGTTTCTCGATGGGTTTGGGCATTCCGGCCGGGTTCTACGGGGCGCTGCGGCGCGGGCAGTGGCGGGAGCATGGAGTGGCGCTGCTGACCTTGTTGGCGGTGTGTGTGCCCAGTTTTGTTGTGGGTCCGGTTCTGGTCATGCTCCTGGCGGTGAAGTGGTCTGTGTTTCCGGTGGCTCTCTGGGAGTCGCCGCTGCATGTCGTCCTGCCCACGGCGAGCCTGGGTGTGTACTTCGCGGGGAAGGTGGCGCGGCTCATGCGCGAGGGGATGGTGCAGACCTTGCGGCTCGAGTTCATCCAAACCGCGCGCGCCAAGGGCCTCTCCGAGACGGCCGTGCTGCTCCGGCATGCGTTGCGGCTGGCCGTGGTGCCGGTGGTTTCGTATTCGGGCCCGCTGCTCGCGGACCTGTTGACCGGATCGTTTGTGATCGAGAACCTGTTCCAGATACCCGGCATTGGCGTCTTCATGGTGAACAGCTCCTTGAGCCGCGATTATCCGATGGTGGTTGGCCTGGTGTTGCTCTATGCGATTCTGCTGCTGCTCCTCAACCTGATCGTGGATCTGGCCTATCATCTGCTCGATCCACGCGTCCGCCATGAGTGAGGCGAACCTCCAAAGCCCGACTGGCCGGGCGTGGCAACGGTTCAAGAGCAACCGCGCCGGCTGGTGCAGCGCCTGGTTCTTGGCAGGATTCGTCCTCCTGGCCGCCCTCTGGCCGGCCCTTGCGCCCTATCCACCGGACGCAATCAGCGACGCCCAGTTCCGCCCGCCCAGCGCAGCGCATTGGTTCGGCACGGATGTCCACGGACGCGACCTCCTGACCCGCGTGCTCTACGGTGCGCGAATCTCCCTGCTGGTTGGAGGTGTGGGCGCAGGCGTCAGCCTGGTCATCGGCGTGCTCTGGGGCGCCGTCGCCGGTTACGTGGGCGGGCGCCTCGATGGTCTGATGATGCGAATTGTGGATGTCCTTTATGCGCTGCCGTCGATCGTGTTTGTCATTGTGCTTCTCACCGCCTTGAACGGCATCCTCGACCGCTCCCAGGCGCGCGGATGGTCGGGCGAGACCTCGCGCAGCGTCCAGTTGTTGGGGTTGTTTGTCGGTTTGGGGGCCATTTCGTGGCTGACGATGGCCCGCATCGTGCGGGGCGAGGTGTTGTCACTCCGGACACGCCCGTTCGTCGAGGCGAGCCGGGCCCTTGGGGCCGGACACGCGCGGATTCTCTGGCTGCACATCCTGCCCAATGTTGTTGGCATTGCGATTGTCTATCTGGCCCTGACGGTGCCGGCCGTTGTCCTGTACGAATCGTTTCTGAGCTACCTCGGCCTGGGCATCCAACCGCCCCAGGCCAGCCTCGGCTCTTTGATCGCCGAAGGCGCCTCGCAGATCAACCCCATCCGCATTTATTGGTGGGTTATCGTCTTTCCCGCGGCCACTCTCGCTCTTGCGCTCCTCGCCCTGAACTTCCTCGGTGACGCCCTCCGGGACGCTTTGGACCCCGGAAGCGCCTTGGATCAGTCGCCCGCCCACTGAAACCAGGTCGACTCTCGGCAGCCCAGGCCCAGAACTGTCCGCCAGCATCCGACATCTTCTACCGCCTTGCGCTCACCTTGCTGCCAAACAACCTCGAGTCCCGACTCCAGTCGCGATCCGGCGATGGCTCAGAGACTACGTTGGATTGATCCCCAAGTGCTCGTCGTCGTGCGGTGGGGCAGGGGGGCGGCTCGACTGTCGGCGAGCCTTGGTCCGGGCTGGCGGAGGCCTCGCGCCGAGGGGGGGGAGATTGACGGGTTCCTCGGTGAGCGTTTCCGCCAAGGCGTCCGCATCCTCGATCTCGGGGCTGGCAAACGGATTCTCGGAGGAGTCGGAAGGAGGTGCAGGAGCGCTGAACGGGCTCGGGGGTGGGCATTCGGGAATGCTCAGCGGGCTGATGAGGAGGTACGCGGTGTTGACCAGCAGGTGGAGTCCGTGAATCAGCATCAACTCGCCCAGACTGAGGCGGCGGAGGCCGTAGCCGAAGAGAGCGGCGCACATGATGAGCGCTCCGGGCAACAGGGCCGCGAATGCCAGTTTCCAACATCCGCCAAGACCGGGCCGCCGGCCCAGCAGCAGCGCATACGCTCGGAGCGGGACGGCCAGGAACGTGGCGATGATGGCCCAGAGGGCCAGCAGAATGACAAAGGTTGCGCCAGCCACCGTGGCGAGGGCGTGGGGTCGCCAGGCGCCCCAGAGGGGATCCAGTTCAGTGCGATTGAGCGCCAGCACATAGCCGCGAGGATAGGGGATCTCGATGTAGCCCAGCAGCGAAGAGGCGGTCAGGCTGGTCGATCGGAAGTCGAATTGCAGGTCGGCGGTGTGCTTCGGAGGCGGAGTCCCCGGCGGCGTGACCGAGATAGACACGAAGGAGCCATCGGCCAAGGACATTGCCTGGCCCGCGGGCCAGACCAGGTGTCCGTTGTCGATGGCTCCTTCGGCGGGAAGGCGGGCGATGGCCATGCTGATCGTGGGAGACCACACGGTGACCGCCAGGCGCCACACGGCCGCGCTGACCAGCAAGGCAACCAGCGCCGCCACCGCCAGCAGACGCCCGCCAGGCGCGGCAGCAAACGCGGCGACCCCGCCGAACGTCAACGGTTGCCACGCTTCGAGAGGCGCTTCGAGAGGAGCGGAGCGGGTGGAATCCACGAAAGGCCGAGGCCGTCTGCGGGCCTACTGCGTCTCGGTGGGCGCTGGGGGCGGGGTGTCCGCCGCCGGCGCTCCCTTGGCGGGCGGTTGGAGGACCAGAGGGATCGGGTAGCGCAGCTTCATGACATCGTCGACCAGGATCTCGATGTGATAGACGCCGGCGTTGGGGAACTCGATCTGCGTGAAGACCGTGACATTGACTGCGTGGTGCGAGGCATCCTGGAGGCCAAAGCGCATGGGATTCTGGCGCAGCACCGTGATGCCGTCGGGGGCGATGATCCGGACGTTCTGAGTGAAGACGCCAATGCCGGCAGTCCATCGGTTGAAGATGCACAGTTTGAAGGCGGTAATTGGCACCTGGGGGACGCGGATCACGCCGATGACGCCGATGATGATGAAGTTGCCCGAGGTCTCCTGGCGGACGTCCTCACACAGGAGTGAGGCTTGGAGATCGGGAAGAATACGAGAGGGTTGCATAGCGATTCGATTTCGAGACTGTTGGATTCTGTGTGTCTAAGTTCGGGAATCGAGGGTGGGCGCTCGAATCGAGTTCTCGGCGGCCCGCACCGTGTTCTGCATCAGCATCGCGATCGTCATTGGACCCACTCCGCCCGGATTGGGCGTAAGACGCCCCGCCACCTGCCGGACCGAGTCGAAATCGACGTCGCCGACCAGGCGATAGCCGGTCTTGACGGACGAATCCGGCTCTCGGTTCACACCTACGTCGATAACCACGGCTCCCGCTTTGATCATGTCGGCTTTGACGAATCGCGCCACGCCCAGCGCTGCAATCAGAATGTCGGCGCGGCGGCAATGCACCGCGATGTCCCGCGTCAAGGAATGGCAAACCGTGACGGTTGCGTTGGCGTGCCGGGCCTTCTGCACCAACAGCGCCGCCATCGGCTTGCCGACAATCGTCCCCCGCCCGAGAACCACCACGTCCGCCCCCTCGATCCGCACGCCAGATCGAATCAGCAGTTCGTGCACCCCGGCCGGTGTGCAGGGGACAAAGCCGGTCGTGTCTCCCAGCAACAACTTGCCCACATTGACCGGATGAAAGCCGTCAACATCCTTGTCGGGTGAAACCGCTTTGTACACCCGCGCGGCATCGATGTGCCGTGGCAATGGCGCCTGAACCAGGATGCCGTGAACCCCGGAATCCGCGTTGAGCCGGCCGATCAACTCGAGCAAGACGCCCTCAGTCGCGCCCTCGGGCAGGACTTCGGTCGTCGAACGGATGCCCAACCGCTGACTCATCCGTTCCTTCATGCCCACATACACTCGGGAAGCGGGATCCTCGCCGACTCGCACAAAGGTCAACCCCGGCGCCAGCCCGCGCGCCTTCAAGGAGCCAATGCGCTCCGCCGTCTCGCGGTGAATCTGTTCCGCAATCGACCGCCCATCGATGAGATTGTCGCTCGCTGTCATGGAGCCAACTGAATCGTCCGCGCCTCTAAGATCGGCAGGTTGGGCCAACCGGGCGCACTCCGTTCCTCTCCAGTAATGATCACCCGCTGCCCGCGGTAAAGCGTCAATTGAACCTCGACGGACGCCGGCCTGACGAAGTTGAGGTCTCGGCCTGTTTCCAAAGACCTCAGTTTGTGCTTGGCCGGGGCTTGAATGTGCATGGCATCGAGCAGAATACCTTCGCGCTGAATGATTTGATGCGATCCCCACGCCGGGACGGCAGAGGCCGGGCGCGAAGCCCAGAGCGGGTCAGTGCGACGCGCGGACGAAGGCGCTGCGGGCAGGGCGGCTCGGCTGGCCGGCATGGGCTTGCCAGGCATCGGACCACTCCGGCCCTCGGGCCTCGGCACGGTATCCAGTGCAACGGCGGCCGGCGGTCGCTCGACCAGTTCCGGCTCCCGTGCCGGCGATTGGGGAGCGACCGGGACCGCAGCCGTCATGGATGAGACCTGGACATCAGGCGCAGGGGTCGACGGAGGCGCTTGCGGCGTCGGCTGAATCATCGATGCGGCCGGAGTCTCTCGAGCCCTGTGCGGGCTCGCGGCGACGGACTTTGCGACGGACGGCGGTGTCGCCGCTGGAGCTGTCTTTGCGGTGTGGGGTCCGGTTGCGGACACTGCTGCGGGTTGGAGCGCTGCATAGGAAGCCGCCATGTAGGCATACGTGCCCGACGGCGGTGCGATCTCCATCCAGTCGTCCACGATGCGAATCTCACGAACGCTCTCGTCTTTGGCGAGATGGCCCAAGATGCTGTATCGGTCTCCCGGCCCGGCCCGCACGTTGAGGCGGCTGGCGGTGACCGTTTTGGTCGTTCGATCGATGAAACCCGCATGCACCCACACAGGGGTGTCTTCGGGAAGGCGAATCTTGTGCCACTGGACGACCTCGCCCCGGCGAGACGGGCGCAGCTCGAGCGAATCGAGCACGACCACTGTTTCTCCCTCGAGGACTTGGGCCACTACCTCGCTGGACAGGGTTGGACGACCCCGCAGGTTGACGCGGTCTCCCGTGACGATGGCCACCGTGTCGCCGTGCATGCCGAGGGCAAGAGCAACCCCTGGCCCGACCCGCACGACCAGACCCCAGACTCGCCGGCAGATCGACCTCGAAAACGGATGCTGAATCCGGGCCGATCTCAACGCCGTCCTCCTTCGTCCGAGCCCGTCCGCATCGCGTTCACAACAGCGTCGGCATCGGCCCGCGCTCGTTCGGGCGTCGCATTCGCCGCCATTGTCAGGGCGCGAACCTCGCTGGCCGCCAGAACGCGGTACTTGCCAAGCGGCAATTCCCCCAGCTTGATTGGGCCGATTTGCGTTCGCGTCAGCGAGAGCACCGGAAAGCCCTGCGACTCGAACAGGCGCCGCACCTCGCGATGCTTGCCTTCGACCAGTTCGAGTTCGACCATGCTGCGGGTGGCGTTGGCTGAACGAAGCCGCGCCCGCTGGGCGCGCAGCAGTTCTCCGCTCTCCATGACGCCCGCTTCGAGCCGCCTCAAGACATCTTCGGTCACCCGCCCCTCGACGGTCGCCAGGTACTTCTTGCGCACCCCGTATCGCGGATGTGTGAGCCGGAGGCAGAAATCCCCATCGTTTGTCAGCAGAAGGAGTCCTTCAGTGTCGCGGTCCAGCCGCCCGACCGAATAGAGGAATGACCAGTCGCGCGGCAGGAGATCGCCGATTCGGGCCTGCCCACGTTCGACCTGGCGTGAGCAGACGTAACCGCCAGGCTTGTTCAACGCGACGTGGAGTTTTCGACGCGGTCGGACCTCGCGATCGTCACATCGCACCACGTCCAAGTCCCCATCCACCTGCGTCCCGAGCTGGCAGACGGTGCGACCATTCACGCTGACCCGTCCGGCCACGATCATGGCTTCGGAGGCCCGCCGGGATGCAACCCCTGCGTCGGCCAGGTATTTCTGCAGCCGGACTTTCACTCGAATCCGGGTTTTCCGCCCCGCCGCGATAGCCTCGAGCGCCAGGGCAGGTCGGCGCGATTAACTCTCGGGCTTGGTCTTGACAAGACCGGTGACGCGGTCGCCGCTCTTCCACTGGCCGCGTTTCTTGAGCAATTCCACCCGTTCAAAACGCTTCAAAACGGTCCGTTTCGCGCCCAAGGTTGCGGCGGCGCGGAGACTTCGGTGTTGTGACATAAGCCTGATTCGATTACCCGCTGAGCTCGGGATTCCGAGCGCGGGTCTGTCTAGCACACGCAGCCGCGCTTGCCAAAACATTATTTGGGCCGGACACGGCGATTGAACGCGACACAATCGACGTATCGCACCCCGGTGCCGCCGAAGATGTCCAGTGCGGACCCGATGGTGAGATGCACACGCCCTTGTCCGAGACGCGTCACCGTTTCGAGATCCGCCAGGGACCTGGCGCCACCGGCGTAGGTGATGGGGATGGAGGCCCAGGCCGCCAGGTCGGCCACCAGCGCCCCATCGATTCCCCGGCAAAGGCCCTCGATATCGACCGCATGAATCAGAAACTCCGCGCACGAACCACCCAGGCGTTCGAGCGTCGCCCGGCTCAGGTCCAATCGGGTGAATGTCTGCCAGCGATCCGTGACAACCCAGTAGCGTCCCCCGCGTTGGCGGCAGCTCAAATCCAGCACAAGCCGATCGCGCCCAATGGATCGCACCAGGGCATCGAGCCGTTCGCAGTCGAGGTGGCCGTCGCGGAAAATCCACGAGGTCACGATCACATGGGAGGCCCCGGCGTCGAGCCAGCCCTGTGCGTTGTCGAGCCGAATCCCGCCGCCGACCTGGAGCCCGCCCGGATAGGCCGCCAACGCCTCGCGCGCCGCCCCCTCATTGCCGGGCCCGAGCATGATGACATGCCCGCCTTCCAGGCCATCCCGGCGATACATCGCCGCGAACCATGCCGGGGAACGCTCCGAAATGAAGTTGGTCCGGACCGCCGACGGATCGTCTCCCAAGGTCCCGCCCACGATCTGGGTCACCTTGCCTTCGCGCAGGTCGATGCAGGGACGAAACACGGCGGGCTAGCGAGCGATGCGTTTGGGCTGGGCGGCATCGTATTCGCTATGGCTCACGGTCTTCACCTCCTGGAGGAAGACATGGCCGCCCTTCTTGTTGCCGACAACAATGTCGGGCCGCTCGTCGCCATTCATGTCCACGGCCATCACCTGGGTGCCCACGCCCGAGTTGTCATCGATCAGATGCGGCACGAACTCTGCCGTCCGGCCCGGTCCGCGCACTAGCTTGTACCAATAGAGGACCGCCGGCGCGTTGGGATCCACGTCCCCCGTCGGTCCGTGCGCCCAGAACCGTTTGCCAGTGACGAGGTCTTTCAAGCCGTCGCCGTCCATATCGACCAGGTCGAAGGCATGGGGCTGGGTGAACTTGACGCCGTAGGGACTGTCGGCCGGCTCTCGATTCATGAAGATGTGCGGCTTGAAGGTGATTTGGCCGCTCTCCCGCACCTGTTCATACCACGCCAATCCGTGGCCGTGCGAGGCAAGGCAGGTGATGACATCGGCCAATCCATCGCCGTTTATGTCGTAGGCGAACATCTGGGCGCCGCCCACGGGCATGCCTTCCTGGGGTGGCGAGAAGGGGTAGGGATGGTGTTTCCAGACCGGATCTCCGGCCAGGGAGGCAGGTTGTTCCCACCACCCGTCCTTCTCGAGCAGATCGGGCCGGCCATCGCCGTTCACGTCTCCGACACCCAGCCCGTGATTGTACTTGTGATAGTTCTTGTTGGGCGTGACGGGGTGGAACGTCCAGGGCTGCGTCGGCTGGCCCGGATCCGGCATCGCATAACCAAAGAACCCCCTCGAGTTGCAGATGAGTTCGGGCGCCGCATCCCCCACCAAATTGTCGAACATCGGCGATTCGTTGTCCACGATGTCGAATGCCGTGTGCCGCGTCCAGTGTCCGGCCTTGTTCCGGGGGTTTTCAAACCAAAACGCCTCCTCGCCGGGCAGCCCGACGATGAGAATGTCCGTCCAGCCGTCGCCGTTGAAATCCCATGTCCAGGTGAAAAAGTTGTCCGAGTATGCGTTGTTCGAGCCGAGTGCACCCTCGAAGCCCGGCAGCGTCTCCTCCTCGCCGGCCGCGTTCTTGCGCTTGAAGGTGGCCGTTGCCGGGCGGTATTCGTGCCGCTTCGCGAACTCCGGCCCCTCCCACCAGAACGGCCCGTAAACGGCATCCATCTTGCCGTCGCGGTTGAAATCCCCCGCCGCCGCCCCCTCAGCCCAGAAATGGGGTGTCAGTTGGATCTTCTTGAACGTGTGTAAGGTTGCACCCCGTGCAAGACCCGGCAGAGCGACTGCAGTCAGAACGGCGCCGACGATGAGCGTCTTGATCATGTGCAATCTCTGGCACTTCGATTGTACTGGGTCAAGCCGGATGAAGAGGGGCCACGCCACGATCCTTTCATTTTTGGACGTGGTCGAGCAGGGGTGGGAGGGCGATGAGTGTACGGATGCTGACGGGTGCATTTCAGCTCCTGGTGCTTGCGCAGAAATCATCGTGGAAGGTGGGCGGATGCGCGGCTCGGAAGCTTGCACTCCAATGGAAGAGACTGGCACACTGGCGAGACTTCGGCCGGCGCCCCTTATTCCTGCCTGCCAACTCGAGCCATCCTGGATGTTCGAGCCGGCATGGATTGGACCAGCCGCTGCGATCCGTCAGGGCCGTTCGGTTGCACGACGCGCCGAGTCCTGAATGATGGATACATGACAGCAATTCGTTGACGCTTGCACATGACGATCTCGATCATCCTGGCCCATCCGACACCCGGCAGTTTCAATCACGCCATCGCCGAAACCGTGCGCGCCGTCGCCACAAACCGTGGCCACACTGTCCACTGGCATGACCTTTACGCCGAAGGCTTCGATCCGGTCCTGCCTTCGTCCGAACTCCCGAAAGACGCTCCGCTCGATGCTCGAATCGCCGAGCAGATCGATGAAATCGTCACAATCGATGGAATTGCGATCGTCCACCCGAACTACTGGAGCCGGCCTCCGGCGATCTTGTGCGGGTGGGTGGACCGGGTCTTGCGGGCGGGGCGAGCCTACCAGTTTGTTCCCGACGGGAAAGGTGGCGGCAAGGCCCAGGGCCTGCTCAAGGCTCGATGGGGGATGGTTTTCAACACCGCAAACACGCCCCAGGAAATCGAGGAGAAGGTCCTGGGAGACCCGCTCGAAGTCCATTGGCGCAAAGTCGTGTTCGGCCTCTGCGGCATCACCGATGTGGTCCGATGCGTTTTCAGTCCGGTCATCGTCAGCACCGATGACCAACGCCGCGCCTGGTTGGACGAAGTGCGGGCCGTGGCCGAGAAGCACTTGCCATGAAGCGTGGTTCCGTAGCCGCGGACGTGAGTCCGCGCCATCTCGCTCCGTCAAAAGCAGAAATCAGCGCCGACTCACGTCGGCGGCTACAAATCGGTTCATGGTCCCCGTGCGCATTCGACCGCTGAATGTCAAAACTTGCCATGAGCAACAAATCCGTTCCCATGAGCCCGCCTGTTGCAGCCAACCGGGTCGACCTGCACGACGACGTGGTGATCAACGAGAAATGGACGGATGCATTGCCGGATGGAGAGTGGGCCCCCTCCGGTTCAGCCAGGGTGGCGTCCGGGACGGAGTTGATCTTCGCCGATCCTCCCAGCCAGGCCGCTTCCCGTTTCTACCGTGTTCTTCTGCTGCCGTAATCCGCGGATGAACCGCGCCGCACGGGGCCTGCACGGGATGAGAGGCGCGGCGGCTCGCGCCTGCTTCTGCCCGCAAAGGCAGCCGCACCGCGAGAGGGAATCGACGGTGCGGCGGGCCGTTCGAAGCCGGTTGGCCGCGTGGTTTCTCTGCCTTGCTCTGCCGATGGTTGCGGCACGATCGGGCGATCTGGTTCTGGTGCGCCAGTACGCCACAACTCTCTGTGATGAGAGTCCCGACGCCCGCCAAACGCGGCACCAAGTCATCGCTCTCCGGCGGCAGGGGCCAGCGGTCATGGTCCGTCGCGGCGCGACCGCAATGGCCCCGGAGAACTCGATCGAGTCGTGTGTCGCAGCTTTGTCTTACGGTGCGGACGGATGCGAGGTCGACGTGCGTCGGACGCGCGACGGCATTCTTGTGCTCTTTGACGACGAGGCGTTGGACCGCATTACCGACGGCTTTGGGCCCATGCGCGATGCGACGTTGCGCGAGATGGTCTCATTGAGACCTAAGGTCGCCTATGGCCGCCCCCTGTTCAGTTCCCCGCCGACGTTTGCCGCTTTGCTCGATGTCGCCAGGCAGCAGAATATGCTGCTCGACCTGCACCTGAGGGAACCTGGATTGGAATCAGACGTCGCACGTTTGCTCGAAGAGGCCGATGCCTGGGACCACGTCACCCATGTGAGCACACCGGACACCAGCCGCCGGTTCGAGAATGCGCGCTTGCGGCCGCTCGCCTACAAGGCCCGACTTTGTGAGAACGGACGCGACATGGATCCTGCCGCCGTCGCTGCGGCCTTGGCTCGACCCGGCGCGATGCTCCTGGTCGATGATCCGCGCGTGGCAGCCCGTCTTCTGGGCCGTGCGCCTTACCAACCGTTGCCCTACACCACAACCTTCAAAATCGCCGCCGAACCGCCGTTGTCCACCAGCCTGCCCCCTGCCGGCGATTTCGGGTCGCTCGCTGTCACGCGCGCCCTGGCAGCCCTGCCACATGCGAACTCGGCAAGTTGGTTGCTCGAGCTCATGGCCGGGCGGCGCAACCCCGCCGGCCCGCAGCACCGCCTGACCGAACGCGCGTGGGCAGCCCGGCGGCTCGGCGATCTGGGGCAGAAGCCGCGTCCGGTCATTTCGGCACTGCTGCGCCAGGCACGCAAGCCAACTCCTCATCCGGACCGGGCATCCAGCGGACTGGACGCACTGACTGCGATTCAGGCGCTGGGTCAGCTCGGGGCAACGGAGTGCGCCGGCGATCTGATCGGCTTGTTGTATCGCCCGCCGACTCGTGCCTCGAGACCAGGGGAGGGGAACCTCAGTGCGGATTCCGGCTCGCAACCCCGCCAGACGTTCGAGTTCCGGAGGACCGGGTATGTGCTCAGGGCCCTGGGGGAATTGCCATGCGGGACGTCGCGCCGGTTTCTCGAACGTTACGTGCGCATGGACGAAGTCCAGGCCCGGCGATTCGGGCCGCCTCAGTTCGACGAGGCCACGCGCGCGCTCCTGCATCAACGCCTGGCTTGGGATGACATCGCCCGCCTTCTGCGTAGTTCCAATCCGGGGGTGCGGACAACGGCGATTCTCGAGTGTCTGGATGCCCCGACGGAGGAGAGAACGCTGGCACTAAGGACGGCTGTGCCGTGGGCTCTGGACCTGCCTCGAGCCAAACGGTGAGATTCGCTAATAGGACTCCGCTATGGGGCTGCTCGAGTGTTCCTGGAGCCACGCCACGTCCGGGTTGTCAGGGGAAGGCACGTCGAGTTGGATCGCCTGATTGCTGCGCAGGGCCGGGATCGTGCGCCGATCGTGCCATCGTTTGATCTCGGCATGGCCGTCGGCGAAGGAGATGCCCGCCGCCCGTGCGTGGTAGCTGGCGGGGTAGTCGACGATCTTGGCGAGCTTGCCCCGGCCCTTGAGATTGGTCTGAAATAAACCGTCATTGATGCTGTCCTCTCGTTCGTCCATGAAGACCCAGGCCTTCGAGGGTGGCGGATCCACGATGTCGCCTGTCTTGCGGAAGACACGGTACTTGTCCTGGCCGATGGGGACGGTGCCCAGGTAATTCATCCAGCAGTTCATCGACATGCTGCGCACCCGCGGGAACACGGCGCCGCCGATGTTGACGGTGCTCCGGTCCGCCGGACAGCGATAGATGCGCGCGGGCACGTCATACGGCCCGAGTTGGGAAAACCTGCGATCGGTCAGGTAAAGCGTGTTGGTGTTGTCCGGGCTGCTGCTGAAGTCCATCCAACCGGAAACCCATACCCCCGGTCCGGGAGACGAGCCGCCGATCACGCCCGGGAGATGGTCCTGATGTTCGTCGGCGTACATGGTCCACCCGAGCTGCAACTGGCGCAGATTCTTCAGGCAGTAAAGGCCCTGGGCCTTTGCCTTCGAGGACGAGAAAGTCGGCAGAAGCAACGCTATCAGGATGCTGATGATCGCCAAAACAGCCAGCAATTCGATCAGTGTGAATGCACTTCCCCCCTTCCGGTTCAAAAGCCGTCCGCGCGCGTACGTATGCGTCAAGTGAGACATGCCGCAATTGCTGATCGACGCGACTATAAACCGGACTCGAGGGGAATCAAGTCCAAAGGTTGCCCCTATTCGATCAGGCGCAGGTAGCGTCCCATCCAGTAGGGAAGCAGGAACTCGTCCCCTGCGAGCTCCCGCAAACCGCCGTTGCCGCCGTCCAGGACGAACGGGTTCCCGTTCCAGCGCATGATCGGTCGCTCGTCCGGGGGCAGGAGTTCCTCGGTGTCCTGCCCGCGAAAATTGGCGGGCCGACGCGTGAGATCCTGACGCCCCGAGTTGCGGACGGTCCAATCGACCAGATCGATTGGAAAATTGCGCAAGGTCCAGAGCGCGCCCGCGATGTCGAATGGATCGGCGCCCGTCGCGGCCAGCACGAAATTCCAGAGGGGATTGCGCTCGATCTTCTCGATTTCCCAGTGGTCCTGGATCGCCGCGGCGTACAGGCGTCGCAGGTCCTCGGTGAACGCGAAACGGTAAAGGACCCAGTACGTGTAGAACGCAAGCTCGTCGTCGGAATGGTTCCACGCGTCGCCCATGTCGTGCCCGCGGAAGACGAATCCGGGCGTTGGGCGAATGAGGGCCATGCTGTTTGTGATGTTGCGCAGGTAACCGTGCCTTTCGAACAATTCGTAGGCCTTGTCCCGATAGACCGGCTTGCCCGTGGCGTGATGGGCAAACTGAAGAAACGCGATAATCTCGGCGCTGTTGAGCCGCCGATCGACAATGGTGGGCGGATAGTGGTTCACGTACTCGGGATGCCATCGACCCCAAAGAGTCGGCTGGCCGTCGACGTCGACCAGATAGTAGTTGTGGCGGAGGATGTGGTTGATGATCCGTTCGTACCCCGCCGCGATCCGGCTCTTCTCGTCGGGCGTGCGCGCCGCCACCTCCCAAAGCACCGCGTAGGCGAATGTCTGCCCCGTGATCTCGTCGCTGCTGGTGTGCGCCTTCCACTCCCAATGGCGTTCCGGCGCCAAGTGCCAGCGCTCGGGATCAGAAACCTTGAATCCCGTCCGCTCGAATGTGCGAGCGGGGAAACCGTCCAGCCCGTTGATTGACTGGAGCCGCTCGAGGGCCGCGAAGGTCTCCCACGCGTTGGCGCGCGCCTTCTCGTCGTCCGTGGCGGCATACCGAAAGGCCTGGCTGGCGAGATACGCGCTGCTCCATGTGCCGTCGTTGTCGGTGTCAATCATCTCGGCTGATGCCATGTCCCCGGGCTTGTTCAGGCGCAGCTCCGCGCATAACCCGTAGCGGATGTGCCGCTGCCGAATCTTGTCGTCGTAGTACCGTGCCTTGTCGGCCAGCGTGATCCGCGGAAACTCGATCTTGCCCAGGCCGCCCTTGGTGAGGACATACATGTCGCCCAGCGGGTCGGCTTGGAGATCGAGGACGTGGTCGTCAGGCAGCCACCGCTTCGAGGCATAGTATTTGAAGGATCCCGGCTCCGTCTGGCAAAACGCGCCCTGCGTCGTGCCCGCCCACAATGCGCCAGGCAACGGACGCAACGCGGTGATGTGCGTGGCCGGCAGCCGCTCCTGCAATGGAACAAGGTGTTTCCCGCTCCGCAGATCGAGCACGTAATAGCCGCGGGTGGTGCCCACAAACAGTTCCGCGCCCCTGAAACCGAGCGCCGTCAAATCCGTGCCTCGATGGAAGAGATCGACCTGCGGTCCGGTCATGCGGTAGATGGTATCGTTGGCCAGGATGAAAAACTGGACGCCCCACGCGTAGACCCGCTCCGTTTGGCGGGTGACCTGAAAGGGCAGATTCGTCCACGACGCCCCGGCCACCAGGAGCAGATTCGTGGGCGCCGCCAGGAGAGCCACGCCCTCGGCGTTGACCGCCGCACTGCGATAGACGCCTTTGGGCAGAGCCACATGGTATTGCCCCGCCAAATCGTTCGAGAGTAGTTTGTCCTCGAACAGGTAGAAGACATGGCCGCTTTCGCCCACCAGATCGAGCGGCACGATGCCGGCCAGCGGGCGAAAGCTCTGGTCCAGTGCTACACGCTCCCCAAACACGCGTCCGACACCCTTGTCCGTCAACACGTAGGCAATCCCATCCCGCTGCACCGCCAGACGACGGTACTCTGCTCCGTCCAGTTCGGGCGCTTGCGCCAAACGCACCGCCATCGGCTGGCGAAAAGGCGCGTCGGGCAGAGCCGCGGCCGGGGCCGGAAGCGACGCAAGCACGAGAGCCGAAAGACAAGACGCGAAACGTGAAGATTTCATGGCTGCGACTTTTGCACAGACCCTTAGTTCAGAGATCCCGCCATAAAGGCGATCAGACCGACAACCATCAGACCGATCGCCACCCACCAGACCCAACCGCGTTGACCCGACCGCCGTTGATTCGGACTGAACTCGCGTGCGACAAAGTCGTCATAGTCGAACTCCTGGTCCGGCAAATCCAACGCGTCATAGCGTGCCTGATCCGACCATCCCGTCCGTTTGTCAGACCCGCACTCAGGGCAGGCCGCCGCTCCCTCTGGAACCTCGGTTCCGCAATGCGGACAGATGCCGGGTGTCGATGAATCGCAACTCATGCGCTCACAGTCGGGTGCTAAATGTCCAGGGCTTCCAACGAAGCTCCGCCTCAAACCGACCAGTTGCCGCTGGCATACGCCCGCGCCTGCGCGCATCTGGTCGGTTTGAGGCGGAAATCCATTCGATGCGCTTTCGCGGCACAGCGGCCTGCCTTCCAGAATCGGAGCTTCAATGGCGTCAGCGCAGGGCGTGAGTTCGCACCGCACGTCTCACCTGCAAACTGGGCCCCGGTCCGCCATCAGAACGCTCCTGGCCCAACATGTCATTCTCAGCATTGAATGTCCAGCGCGCCTGCCCAACTCCAGTCGCGTTGCATCTGTAGGTTGTCGGTATTCGGAATCGAGGAAATCCGTCTTGGTTGGCAGAACCGACGAAGCGCGAGGGGCTCGGGAAGGTTATTCACAGCATATTCACAACATGTTTACTATCAATATTTTGCAACTTTTTTTTGTTGACAGGAGTGTGTTCTGATGTATGGTGTGACCAGTTCATTGAAAGAACAGGAAAGGATTGCGGGGGCCTGAACGGTCCGGCAGGCCTTTCCGAAGATATTCCCAGGCGACTGGGGAAAGGCTGGGGCAGGCTGGTTGGCCCAGCCCCTGTGAGGAAGAGCGGATCGTGAGGTCTGCGCGTCTTGCAGGCAGGATTCACCAGTTCCTCTGGCGGCATTCGCGCGCCGTCAGTGACGCGAGCAAGGAACTGAGCGACGAGGGGCGATGAGAAGCCGCTCCGAGTCGAGTCAAGTCAACTCGGGCTGGTTTCGGGCTCGAGCCAATCGCAGTCACCCAGAGGGTGCGTAGCTGCTACTGCGCGCCAGCACGCGGCGGACGGCTCTGGCGGTTGTTCCGAATGAGGGCCGCCCGACGAAATGCGCCGAAAGGCGAGACAAAGCGAGCGTCTGTCGCGGGGAGGGCACAGGGCGAGGCAGGTCCTGTGAAAACCTCCCAAAGCGCTGGCGATGTTAAAAACGGCACCGCTGGCCTATGAGCGTAAGGCAGCTTGAGAGGTAAGAGGTCAGACCCGTGGCACCGGGCCAACGCACCGCCACACGCGGTGGCCGACCCGGTGCAAGCGGCAAAGACGCGAAGCAACGGTCATAGACGTGTCTTTGCCCGGTTCGCAAGCCGGTGGCGCAAACACCAGCGCAGTCGAGCCGAGAGGCCTCACTCGATAATTCAGCGACCGCAAGGCGCTGGACGGCCCTGCTATGAGGCCGACAACTCCGTTTGCCGTGGAGAATGGCGTCGGGAAGCTGGCAGCCCAATCGAGAGGCGCCTAATGCCAGCCCGGGGAAGAGAGCGTGGCGAACTCCCACTCCCAGATTTGTCCCTGTCTGGTCCCGCGATCGGGCAGGGACAATTTCTTTTCTCATCCCACGTATCTGCGTGCCACAAGGCAGGCGTTGTGGCCGCCAAAGCCGAAGGAATTGTTGACAATGGCGTCAACCGTCATTTCCCGCGCCGCATGAGGCACGAGATCGAGGTCGCAGGCCGGGTCGGGATGATCGAGGTTGAGCGTGGGGGGCACAACGCCCGTCTGGATCGCCTTCGAGCAGACGGCCATTTCGACGGCACCGGCCGCTCCGAGCATGTGACCGGTGGCGCCCTTGGTGGAACTGACGGCCAACCGGCTGGCATGCGCGCCAAAGACGGTCCGGATGGCCTGGGCCTCGCAGATGTCGCCCTGGGGGGTGGCCGTGCCGTGAGCGTTGATGTAACTGATCTGCTCCGGCGCCATCCCCGCCGAGCGGAGCGCCATCCGCATGCACCGGGCAGCCCCTTCGCCCTCGGGCGAGGGGACTGTCATGTGATGGGCGTCGGCCGTGTTGCCGTAGCCCATCACCTCGCAGTAGATTCGCGCGCCGCGTCGGCGCGCATGTTCGAGATTCTCGAGCACCAGCACGCCCGCGCCTTCTCCCATGACGAAGCCGTCCCGGTCCGCGTCGAACGGACGCGCGGCGCGTTTGGGCTCCGCATTGCGCGTGCTCATCGCCCGCATGGCGCAGAAGCCGCCGATGCCCAGCGGCGTAATGGTGGCCTCGCTGCCCCCGGCGAACATCACATCGGCGTCCCCCATCTTGAGCGTGCGCCATGCCTCGCCGATGGCATGCGAGGAGGTCGCGCATGCGGAGCAGGTCGCCAGATTGGGGCCGCGCAGGCCGTGGAACATCGAGAAGAGGCCCGACGCCATATTCAGAATGAGCATCGGGATCATGAAGGGCGACAGGCGGCCCGGTCCCTTGCTCAACAGAATCTTGTGTTGTTCTTCAGTGGTATGCAGGCCGCCAATCCCCGAGCCGAGGAAGGCGCCGATGGCGTCGCGATTGCATCGATCCAGATCAAGCCCCGAGTCGAGCAAGGCTTCCTTGGCCGCGACCAGGGCGAATTTCATATAGCGATCCGTGCGCCGCTCGTCCTTGGCCGAGGGGAATGCGCCGGTGGCATCGAGATTGCGAACCTCGGCGGCAATCTGGCAGTCGAACTGTGTCGGGTCGAAGAGCGAGATGCGGTCGATGCCGCACTGGCCGGCGAGGAGATTGGTCCAGAAGGTGTCAACCGAGTGGCCCAGACACGACACAACCCCCAGTCCGGTGATCACCACGCGTCGTTCGGTTTGCGAGATCGCCATAGAACAAAAAGGGCAGCTCGCGCTTGAATCCGGCGGGGCTGCCCAGTTCAATCCGCAGGCTCTTACTTCTGCTGCAGATCTTCGATGTACTTGATCACATCGCCCACGCTTTGCAGCTTCTCGGCCTCTTCGTCGGGAATCTCCTGTCCGAACTCCTCTTCCAAAGCCATCACCAACTCGACGGTGTCGAGTGAATCGGCCCCTAGATCCTCGATGAACTTCGCCTCAGGGGTAACTTGATCGACAGTTACACCCAACTGTTCGACGATAATCTCTTTAACCCTCTGCTCGATGGATTGTTCAGCCATGCGTCTCTCCCATTTCGTTTTCAGGTTGCGGTTGTGTCTATGCGACGTCCTCCGGAGCGTCAAGTCCCGATTGGCTAATTTTTTACCTTCACCGCGGCGTCCGATGCAGCCGCTCGAGCCCGCGGACTGTCGGGCGATCCGACACGTGTCCGCCGCCGAGAAACAGCAGCATCCCAACCCCGGCTTCGCCACTCCGCGACAAACGCTCTGATCAAAAATCGGCCGGGCTATGCCCGGGGCGGCAGCTTCCTCTCAACGGGGCTCTTCTCGAGGGTGACATACTTCGGCAGCCCGCCGTCCATCGGCACCTTCACCTCGCCCTCGACCAACGGCCGCACATACTCGATAAACTTCTCGTTGGGCATGAAACCGTCCTCGCTCACCCAATCGCGCGGCACGAAATGCTCGACATTCGCCACCTCGGCCAGCGGATGCAGCCCGGTGCTCCAGGCCATCGTCCCGTCTTCACGAAGACTGCGGACGATCTTGACCATGAAGCCGCTCTGCCCATCGACGGCCGCGCGCACCGCCGCCTCGCCGCAGGCAAAGGCATTGTCGATGTCGGTCAGACTCGCGGAGTGCCCCGCGGCGCGCTGGGCGTATCCCAAGATCACAGTGCGCGTCTTGGTGTTCAACCTGCCCTGCACATGCTCCTTAAGCTTCTCGGCCGCGCCGGCCAGGACCGGATGTCCGAAGCTATCCAGACGGGTCACGTCGGCCCCGATTTCCTTCCCTTCCTGGTCCTTCAAGCCCTCGCCGACCACCATCACGCAATAGCGATAGGCCTCGACCACCTCTTTGATCTTGGCCAACAGCGCCTCCATGTCGTACCGAATCTCCGGCAACAGAACAATGTGCGGTGCGGCGGCCGGGTTGCCCCGCTTGGCCAGCACCGTCCCGCCCGCAATCCATCCCGCCGACCGGCCCATCACCTCGATGATGCAGCACGATCCGTCATCGGTCGCCATGCTCCCAACATCGATGCCGACTTCCATCACGACGGTGGCATTGTGCTTGACGACGGACCCGTACCCGGGGCAACTGTCCGTGAAGGGAAGGTCGTTGTCGATCGTCTTGGGCACGCCGATCACACGCAAATCGTAGCCGCGCCTGACGGCGTCCTCATGGATTTTGTGGGATGTGTCCTGGGAATCGTTGCCCCCGGTGTAGAAGAAGTACCGAATGTTGTGGGCCTGAAAGACCTCGAACAGACGGTCCATATCCTTGGCGGCCTGGGCCGGCTTGCGCTTGAAGTCGATCTTGTAGCGGCATGTGCCCAGGGCGGCCGCCGGCGTGTGCTTCAATCCCTCGATCGTCCTCGATTTCTCGTCGTTCAGGTCGATCAGATTCTCCTGGAGAATGCCCAGAATCCCGTTGAGCCCTCCGTAAATTTCCTCGATGCATTCGTGCTTTCCAGCCTCGCGGATCACTCCCGCCAGGCTGGCGTTTATCGCACAGGTCGGCCCTCCCGACTGAGCGACCAGCAAATTCCCAACAAGTTCAGCCATAATCGTTTTCGTCTCCACTCCGCCTTCTCCGTTGCCTCACGGACAGACACCAAGTCCAGTTAAATTGGGCCTGACACTGCCAACCGGCCTGATTGATGTCAAAGCGGAACTACGCCCAACAAGCGGAACTACCCCGCGCCTCCTTTTGCCCTTGAGGCTGCCCCGACCCTTTGTTACACCCTGCGCAGACTCGGACGCCTGCCCCCCCAGTCCAGGCGGGGGCTTCGCCCCGATTGCGATTCACAGAGCACACGAGATTATCACGATGAGATGCCTCCTGAACCGGAATTGCGGATTTTTCCTCACTGTGTTTGGGCTGTTCTGGTTCGGCGTCTGCCATCCCCACTTCGGGCGGGCGGAGGAACTGCGCGCGTTCTGGGTGGACACCTTCCACGCCGCCATGCGCAACGCGACTGAAGTCACCCGGATCGTGTCCGACGCCCGGGCCGGCAATTTCAACGCCCTGATTGTCGAAGTGCGCAAACGGGGCGACGCCTACTACAACAGCCGGTTCGAACCTAAGGCCTCGGACGTGGCCTCCGGCTTCGATCCGCTGGCCGAACTTCTGCTCCAAGCCCACAATGCCAGTGCCGGACCGCGGCTGGAAGTCCACGCCTGGATCGTCACCTACAACATCTGGAACAAGGAAACCACGCTTCCGCCCCAGGCAGATCACCCCTTCCGATTGCACCCGGACTGGCTGACACAATCCTCGACCGGCGCCTCCTGGGACGGGTCGAACTACGCATTCGATCCAGGCCATCCCGATGTTCAGGAACACACCTTCCAGGTCGCCATGGATATCATAAGCCGGTACGACATCGACGGCTTTCAGTTCGATTACATTCGTTACGCCGGCAACACCTGGGGCTACAACGACGTCGCCGTCGCCCGATTCAACCGGGAGACCGGCAGCACCGGCAAACCGGCCCCGGACGATTCGGCCTGGCTGCAGTGGCGTCGAGACCAGGTCACCAGCCTGGTCCGGCGCGTTTACCTCGAGGCCATGGCGGTCAAACCGAACCTCAAGATCTCGGCGGCGACGATCACCTGGACCCCAAGCGCCATCTCCTACGCCCAATGGCTTACCAGCGCCGCCTACTCGAAGGTTCTTCAGGACTGGCGCGGCTGGCTCGAGGAAGGGATTCTGGACATCAACATCCCCATGGCCTATTTCCGCCACGAGCAGAACGCGGGCGACTGGGCCAATTGGAGCAGGTTCGCCAAGGAAAACCGCTATGGGCGGCACTTGGCCCTGGGGGTGGGCGCCTACCTCAACACCATCTCGAACACCCTGGTGCAGATGACCTCCGTGCGCCACGCCACAGCAAGCGCCCCCCCGTCCGAAGGCGTGGTGTGCTACTCGTATGCCGTCCCCGTCAAGGACGGTGTGCCGCGCGACGAGTTCCTCGCGGCCCTCACCGGCCCCACAAGCCATCACCCCAATACGCCCGCGCTCTTCCCCACGCCCGTCGACCCGCCGGCCATGCCCTGGAAGTCAACGACTGGCCCAGCGCTTCTCATGGGCTACGTTCGAGACGCCCAAACCGGCCAACCGCTCGAAGGTGTCACGATCGAGGTCTGCGATGCGGCCACCCCGTTTCTTCGGACTGATGTGAACGGATTCTTCGGCCTGACGCGTCCGCCCAACAACCGCCTGAGTTTGGTCACATCCGCCCACGGCTACGCAGCGCAAGAGCGCTGGATCGCGCTTGAACCCGGAGTGACCACACAGGTCGACTTCCACCTCGCTCCGCCCGATCCGGACACTGCGCCCGAGAACATCCGCATCTCGACGGGCGCAAACAGCGCCCTGGTCTCGTGGTCCACACGCACCCCCACCGCCGGCCAAGTTCTCTACGGACTCGGCGGTCCCTGCGACTCGGACGGAGCAACTGCATCCGATCAGACTGTGGCCACCAACCACACGGTGTTCCTGGATTCTCTGACTCGCCGCGACGACAACGATCCTCGGCCATTCCGTCTCCGCGTCGTCACATGGACCGACCGCTCGACAAACCTCTCGAACCTCCGCCTCTTCAGCCCGGCCTGGCCCCGGATTTCCGACGATACTGAAGCCCGTTGGACCGGGTCCTGGACGTTCGTCACCAACTCGGCCGAAAGCCTCGGCCGAGCCTACCGGCGGGCCTCAGCGGTTTCCGGCACCGCCACCGCTGAACTGACGTGGCGGACGCGCATCTATACGCCGGGTCTCTACGACCTCAGCGTTCTTTACCCCGCCGGCGCCAACGGATCGTCCGGCGTGCGCTATGAAATCGAATCCTCCGCCGGCCGAACCGCCGTTGTCGTGAACCAGGCGGCGGGGGGCGGACTCTATCGCACCGTTGCCGCCAATATCCGGTTCGCGGCGGGTGAGACTGCAATCGTGCGTCTGCGCAATAACACCAGCTCAGGGACCGGATCGTATGTCCTGGCCGATGCCGTCCGTTGGACCTTGCGGCCCGGACAAGATCCGCCTTCGCCCGGCCAGACCCCCGAGTGGTGGGCCGCGCATTTCTTCATAGAGCCGTCCGATCCCGCGCTCGATTCCGACGCCGACGGCTACACGAACTACGCGGAATTCGTGCTGGGCTGCGATCCAACCGATCCGGCTTCTTTGTTCCAGTTCCGCTCCGTGTCGTTCGACGACAAAGGATGGCACATCCGGTTCCACCCCCGCCGCCAGGGGCGCGCCTATCGGTTGCTGCGCGCCCCCGATATCGAATCGGCGGTGTGGCAGCCGGTCGCTTCAGCCAGTCTTGCGGCCGGCCCTGACAACGAAGGAGTGTTCACGGATTCGGCTCCCGACCCAGCCCAGACATTCTACCGACTCGAAGTCGATCTCTAGCGAGCGCGCCTCACACCAAATCCCAGTCCTTAGAGCCATGAAAAGCCCCCGTGTTTCCCCGCCCCTCTCTGCCGCGCCTCGCTCCTTGGTCCGAATGTTGCATGAAGCTCCACGGCGCCTCTTCGCATTCATTCGTCAAGTGTCCAGGCTTCATGTGAAAACAGGCTGCACATCGGCGCCGCCCTCGACTTCGACTCTGTCGGCTTCGTCGATCGCGGGTGTGTCTCTGGTCCTGATCGCGCTTTTCGCCGATGGCATTCACGCAGCTTCGAACGCCGACACGAACCGCGTGCCAGGGGTGGTGATTCACCATAGCCCGCAATCGTCGGGCATCTACATCGGGTCGCCAAGCCTGGCCGTGCTGCCCAACGGCGATTACGTGGCTTCGCACGACGAGTTCGGCCCGAAGAGCACCGAACACCAACGCGCCATCAGCCATGTCTATCGCTCTGCCGACCGCGGCCAATCGTGGCAGCGCATCGCCACTATCAACGGCGCCTTCTGGTCAACGCTCTTTACCCAAGGCGATAGCCTCTACCTCATTGGCACCGATAAGCACCACGGAAACGCCGTCATCCGCCGCTCGAAAGACGGCGGTCGGACCTGGACCGAGCCGCGCGACCACCGGTCCGGGCTCCTCCGGGACGACGGTCAGTACCACTGCGCGCCGGTGCCCGTTATCGAGCATCGGGGCCGGCTTTGGCGCGGTATGGAACGACGCGATCCGCCGGTGGGGTGGGGTGTCAATTACCGCGCCGGCATGCTCTCCGTGGCCGTGGATGCCGACTTGCTCGATGCGGGTCAGTGGACGTTCGCAACGTTCCTCCCGAGCAACACGAACTGGAACCAGGGCGATTTTGGCGCCTGGCTCGAAGGCAATGCTGTCGTCGCGCCCGATGGCGAACTGGTCGATGTGCTCCGCGTCCAAACCCGGTCCCCGGATGAAAGAGCGGCGATCGTGCGGGTCGTTGATGAGGGAAAGACGATGAGATTCGATCCCGATCGCGGCTTTGTCCCTTTCCCCGGCGGCGCCAAGAAATTCACCATTCGTTGGGATGACCGGGCCTCGCTGTACTGGACGCTGGCCACGATCATACCCGAGCCATTTCGCGCCCCTGGTCCGGGGAGCATCCGCAACACCCTCGCCCTGACCGCGTCACCTGATCTGCGCACGTGGACGGTGCGCTGCATTCTCCTGCACCATCCCGACACTGCAAAGCACGGCTTCCAGTATCCCGATTGGCTCTTTGACGGCGAGGACATCATTGCCGTCGTGCGCACGGCCTTCGAAGACGGCCTGGGCGGCGCGCGCAACAACCACGATGCCAACTTCCTCACCTTCCATCGGATCACCGGATTTCGCCGGCTGACTCCGTCCGATTCAGTCCCCATCGAGATGCCGCGATAACGGGTCAATCGCGTTCAAGGGGTCAAGGATTCTCCAGAACGAGGCGCGGGAGAGAAGGGCGGGGAGAGCAGGGGACTCCTCATGGGGAAGAGGAAGACTGGATTTGCTCTGAGGCGCTCGCTAGACCCTCAAACCGCTCAGGTCGACTTCAAGTCGCTTCTTCTCGGCGAGCAACTCGGCCATGCTGACCTTGCCCCGGCGCAGGCCGGCTTCGCGGCCCAGGATCGTGGCCAAGGCGCCGTCTACAGAGCGGCGGACGGTCTCGTTCTCGAAGTTGCGGTCGATCACGCATTGATAGAACTTCGCAATGTTGCGCACCGCGCCGGCTTCGTAGAGGTTCTGCACTTCGCCGTTGTAGCCGTCGTTGGGGCCTTTGGACGCCACCCTCCCGCCGTAGGCAATCTGGGCGGTGCCGACGTGGCCCTGCGCCTGACAGACAACATCGAAATCGGTCAGGTTGTTGAGATGTTTGCCACGATGACTCAGAACAAGCCCGTTCTCGAACTCGAAAACGAGCTGGAACACGTCATGGCTGTCGCCGTGCGGATCGCCCCGACCGACGCGCGAACATCCCATGGCGCTGATGGGGCGTTGACCGGCGATCCAGAGGGCTGCATCGACGGCATGAATACAGGCGTTGACGTGGTAGCCGCCGCCCAGCACCACATCGTTGCACCAGACCAGGCCGCGGAAGCGGTCGGCGACGTTCTTCGTCTTGGCCGGATCGGGAAACAAGCCGGCGAAGTAATGGCTGTTGATCGAAATCACTTTGCCGATTTCACCCGCGTGGATGCGCCTGACGACTTCGATGTTCTGGGGGTCGGTGGGGATCTGGTAATCGACCAGGAACACCCGTTCGAGAGTGGCCGCCTTGCGAGCCGCGGCCTCGATCTCGAGACAGCCCCACACATCGACCGCCACGGGCTTCGCCATATATACGTGCAAACCGGCGTCGACCGCCGCCCGGGCATGTTCAGGGAAGAAATACGGCGGCGTCTCGAGAGCGATGGCCTCGACGCCCGATTCGATCAGTCGCCGGTAACCATCAAGGCCCGAGAAGCGACGCGAGGTGTCCACTCCCAAGCCGTGGCCGCAGGTGTCAGCCACTTCCTGGAAGTAGTCCGCCACTGCCCACATCTGGTAGCCGCCGTGCCGACGAAACAGCCCAGCGATCCAGCACCCTCGGCCCCCTGTGCCCACGACTCCCAGCTTGATCTTGCGACCGGGCTCAGCGGACGGACTTCGAGTCGCAGGGCTTTCCGCTGTTTGCCCGGCCCACTGGGCGTTGACCGATGCCGCGGCGCCCGCGGCCAGGGCGCCCCCCAGAAAACGCCGCCGGCTCAGATGATGCTTGGATTGAGCCGGTCTGGGTGGGCAGGGACCGATGTCAGATAAAAAGCGCATAAGAATTGTATGTTGGTCGCCGTGGTTTTCTGCGGGCAACTTCAGACCAAGCGCCCGCGGTTGGCAAGCTCGGACGACGGGGTGCTAAGGTTCTGGATTTCCGATCCGAGCGGGGTTACTGTCCGGCGATGACTTTTCAGTCAACCGAAAGTTCTGCAACGGGGCACTGGTCCGGGCGCTTCGACGATGCCGATTTCCAGCAGTGGGCGACCCGGTTGCGGTCGCACCTGAAGGCCCCGCAGGTTTCGCTGGGCCTGGTGTTCATGGCGCCCTGGCTCGCGCCGCACGCGGCGCAAGTGCTCGAAATCCTCCGTGTCCATGCGCAAGCCAGCCTGTTGGTGGGATGTTCGGGCGCAAGCCTCATCGCCGGCGGTCAGGAGATCGAGCAGCACCCCGGATTGGTCGTCAGTCTGTACCACATTCCCGGGGCGGATGTGCGGGCGGTTCGGTTCACTCAGGCGGACGTCGAAGCCGAGGAGGGGCCCTCCTATTGGCAGAGTCAGGCCGGGCTTGACCCTGAGAACGTCCATGGCTGGCTGGTGTTCATGGATCCGTTTACGGTGGATGGCGAGCGGTGGCTAGGCCAGTGGAACGAGGCGTGGCAGGGATGCCCCACCTTCGGTGGGATGGCCAGCGGGTCTTCGAACGAGCAGGGGACCCAGGTATACCTCGATGGCAGCGTCCATGACGACGGCGCAATCGCCGTTGCCTTCTGCGGCGCGGTGAGCCTTGTCGGCGCGGTCTCCCAGGGGTGCGTCCCCATCGGCGAGCCGTGGACCGTGACCAAGGCCGAAGGGAATCTGATTCACGAGATCGGTAATCGTCCGGCCTACGAGGTGCTGGCCAGGACATTCAACGAATTGCCCCGCGCCGAGCAAGAGCGCGCCCAGGGCAACCTGATGCTCGGTTTGGTGACCAATGAGTATCAGGAGGAATTTCGGCGCGGCGATTTCCTGATCCGCAACCTCCTCGGCGGCGATCCCTCGACAGGCATTCTCGCGGTCGGGGCCCGGCCTCGCATGGGTCAGTCCGTTCAGTTCCAGTGCCGCGATGCCGCCACCGCGACCGAAGACATGATTCAGACTCTGCGCCGAGTCCGACGCACATTGGGGGAGCGTCCAGTCTATGGCGGATGCCTGTGCAGTTGCGGCGGGCGCGGCGTGCGCCTCTTCGGCACCCCACATCACGACGCCGCCCTGGCTCAACGGCACTTCGGTCCTCTGGGTCTGGCAGGGTTTTTTGGCAATGGAGAAATCGGGCCCGTGGGGGGGCGCAATTACCTCCACGGCTACGCCGCTTCTCTGGCCCTGATGGTCGGCAAATGATCCAACACACTTCCCCGGCCGATCCGCGCTCGGCCGTAAAGCCCGCGCCGCTTCTTCACCCGCTGACCTCGATCGTCGATCGCCTCGATTGGGCCAGTGTCTTTCCCGAAAAGCGTCCTGTCGAAGTCGAGTTGGGTGCGGGCGATTGCTCGTTCCTCCTCGAACTCGCACGCCTCCGTCCCGACCATAACTTCCTTGGCGTGGAACGTATGCTCGGCCGATTGCGCAAGCTGGATCGTAAAGGCCGCCGGGCCGGGCTGACCAATCTTCGCGGACTGCGCGTCGAAGCGGCTTACTGTCTCGAGTACCTGCTCCCGCTCGAAGGCGTCGAGGCTCTCCACGTCTACTTCCCGGATCCGTGGCCCAAGAGACGCCATTGGCGGCGGCGCTTGGTCAACGAACGGTTCCCCGACCTGGCCGCCCGCGTCCTCCGACCCGGCGGCTGGATTCACCTCCGCACCGACCATCCGGATTATTTCCAGCAGATGCGCCATGTGTTTGCCCCCCGCACCGCCTTTCGCGAAGTGCCGGTGCCCGACCATCTCGCCGCGCTCGAAACCGATTTCGAACGCGAGTTCGTCGCCCGGGGTGTCACAATCCTGCGCCTGTCTTATCGGTGCGATACGGATGGCAGTCCGGATGCGCCGCGGACGACCGGCTGTGTGCGATGAAGGCCCTGCAACTACATCGACAAGCATCGAGAATGTCCAAACTCCCCGTGGGCTAAAACAGATACGGCGCTCGCATCGCGCGGGACCGCAGCCGGTTGGCCTCCGCATCCCCGACGAATTCCGCCTTGCGGAGATCGAACGTCATGTTGCGCTTGAGCTGCTCGCAGATGTCGGCGGCAAGACAGATATTCATTGACTGCGCCATGACATCATGGTGCGCGACCGTTAGCCGACGCGATCGAATGCACTCGATGAAATCCCTTACGTGATTCAAGGGCCGCTGCGTCCGGGCCGTGTAGTCGGCCAGCACTTTCCTGTATTCGCGCAACAACGCCGGAGACGAGACATCCGTCTCCGAATAACCGTCGGCCGCCGCAACCCAACCCTCGGGCCCGTCGAATCGCTCGCCGCACGCCCCATGCCAGTACTCGCACTTCTCCCAAACCGACCCGGGCACGCGATAGAGAACCAGTTTCACCCCGTTCGACAAACGGGTCATCATGGTCTGATCGGGACCCGCAAACTCGAACTCGATCGACTGGACGCCGCTCATATCGAGCCCGGCCAGGGCCTGGGCCACTGTGTGGGCGCCCCACATCGCAACGTCCGTTGCGAAGTCGTAGAAGTGATACCACCCGCCGCCGTTGACGTAGCCGCTGTTGTAAGGGCGCCAGGGGCAGGGGCCCAACCAGATGTCCCAGTCGAGTTCATCCTTGGACGGCTCGGCTTCCGCCGGCAACCAGTCGTGACGCAACCCGTCGCGCCAGCGGCAGTCGGCGTAGGCGGTGTGGATTGGTCCCAAGCGGCCCGAGCGCGCCATCTCGATGGCGAACACGTGATGCGGTTCGCTGAGCCGTTGCGCCCCCGTCTGGTACACGCGCGCGTAGCGGCGGGCGGTTTCGGCGACCATCTGTCCCTGGGCCATTGTCAGGCAGGCCGGTTTCTCGCAGTAGACGTCTTTGCCGGCTCGCATGGCCAGCACCGACGCCAACGCGTGCCAGCGGTCGCCGGTGGCAATCAGAACCGCATCCACATCCGTCCGCTCGGCCAGAAACTGGCGCATGTCGCTGTACGCGGCGCAGTCCCGATTCCCCATTTTGTTGTCCACCAGGTTCTTCGCGGCCTGGCGCTGGCGCTTGAGAACATCGCAGACAGCGACCCACTGGACATCGGGCATGCCCAACAACACACTCAAGTCGTAGGCGCCGCGTCCGCCCATGCCGATCCCACCCATCACGATCCGTTCGCTCGGGGCCACCGCTCCGTCGCGTCCCAGCGCGGAGGCCGGGATCAGGCACGGCAGCGCCGCCGCACCCGCCGCGCCTCGGGCAAGAAACTGTCGCCTCGTGAGTCCTCTGTGCGTCTCGTTGATCATATGCCTCTTTGCTTTGTCAGGTCGGTTGACGGAACGTGGTACCCCCACCCTGAATTGAACAGGGATCAACGGTTTAGGAAACCGTCGCTCTATCCATTTGAGCTATGGGGGCAACCGTGGCCATCTCCGCTCGATCCCCCCCGGATGCAGCGCTCCGACTCCAACCTCCGCGAGGGCCGCGCCTGCAACCACCGCAGGCATGTCGCCCAAACCCGAGTCGAGACACCCTGAGTCCCGTGAGTTCCTCGAGCGTGTTCACAGGGGCCAGCCAACAGCGACCTAGTATGGTTTGATGAAGCGGCACCGCAAGCAGATTCGACAGATAAGCACCGCTCCAAACGAAAAGACCGTGTTGATTAGCAAACGGGATTCGTCGTAGGCTCCTCAGCACTGTATGCTTAACACACGCTTAAAACTCGTCGCTCCGCGCGTCGCGCCCGTTCTGGATGCGGCGTTCCGTCCGCCCGCCCTCGCCAACCGCGCTTTCGGTGCGCTGGCGGCTCAAACGGGCCGGGCCGTGCCGGTGCGAGTGGCACTCGAGCAGGCGAATGGTTCCATCGAGCACTTCGCCACCAACGTGCTGCCGGAGGATCATCCCGACAGCGGCGGGAACTTTCCGCACGTCGAGCGTTGGCTCAAGTTCCTCCTCTGGTCGCGTGGCGGTTTCCGGATTCACTTTGCCGGGCCGGCCTCGCTTGCCGAGGCGCTCGCCGGCCATTACAGGGCGCATGCGACCGGCAAATTCGATGCCGAGATGATGGGCGGTCGGATTTACGAGCGGCCTTTCGAGGTGCGCTGGTGCCAGCCGGATGAACTGCCGCCACACCGCTCGAACACGCAGCCGCTCGGACGCCACCTCGAAGGCTGCCGGATCGGTTTCGATCTGGGCGGGAGCGACCGCAAAGTAGCGGCGGTGATCGATGGGCGCGTCGTGTTCAGCGAGGAGGTGGTCTGGGACCCGGTGCGCCAGCCCGATCCACAGTATCATTACGACGGCATCATGCACTCGCTCCGGCGCGCGGCCGAGCACTTGCCGCGGGTGGATGCAATCGGCGGCAGCGCGGCCGGTGTGTATGTAAACAACCGCGTCAAGGTCGCTTCGCTTTTCCGCGGCGTGCCACCCGATCTGTTCAATCGCCGTGTGAAGGACCTGTTTTTCGAGATTCGCAAGGCGTGGAACAACGTCCCGTTCGAGGTGGCGAATGACGGCGAGGTAACTGCGCTGGCGGGCTCGATGGCGCTTGGCGACAACGCCGTGCTGGGCATTGCGCTGGGCACAAGCACCGCCGGGGGCTATGTCACCCCGCAAGGCAACATCACCTCCTGGCTCAACGAACTGGCGTTTGTGCCGGTCGACTACAATCCCGGCGCCTCGGTGGACGAGTGGTCGGGCGATTTCGGCTGTGGCGCGAGGTATTTCTCCCAACAATGTGTAGGTCGGCTGGTCGAGGTCGCCGGCATCCCGGTGGCCGCCGGGACACCCCTGCCGGAATGCCTCAAACAGGTCCAGGCCCTGATGGCATCGAACGACGAGCGCGCCCGTCGCATCTACCAGACCATTGGCACCTACCTCGGTTACACCATCGCCCACTTCGCCGACTTCTACGAGTTTCGTCATCTGCTCATCCTCGGGCGCGTCACGTCGGGGACCGGTGGCGAGGTGATTCTCGATGAGGCCAAGCACGTGCTGCAGGCCGAGTTCCCGGAATTGGCCGCCCGGGTGAACCTGCATACGCCCGACGAGAAGGAGAAACGACATGGCCAGGCCATCGCCGCGGCGAGTCTTCCCGTGATCCCTCATCCGTAATTGTCAGCTATGAACCCGTATCACCACCTTGTCAGCGAATATGCCCGGTACGCCCGGGAAGCGAAGAACTATCCACTGGGCGGCTTTCCGCCGGCCCCGAAACCGGAGCTCCCGGCCAACGCGCCCAAGGCTTTGATCTTCTCGCCTCACCCGGACGATGAGTGCATCGTCGGCGGTCTTGCGCTGCGCCTGTTGCGTGAGGCCCGCATGCACGTGATCAACGTCGCCGTCACCCAAGGCAGCAATCCCGCCCGCCAGGCGGAACGGCTCGAGGAACTCAGGAACGCCTGTCATTATCTCGGCTTTGGCCTGCTTCAGACCGGGCCGACCGGTCTCGAGAAAGTCAATCGCAAGACACGTGAGGGTCAACCCGCCGTCTGGCAGCCGATGGTCCACACGATCGCCCAAATCCTCCTCGAACATCAGCCCCGCGTGATCTTCTTCCCGCACGACCAGGATTGGAACAGCACGCATGAGGGAGTGCATTACCTGGTCACGGACGCCCTGCAGGAGGTCGGCACTCGACTCTCATGCTTCAGTGTCGAGTTCGAGTATTGGGGGCAGATGGACGATCCGAACCTGATGGTGGAACTGACGGCCACCGACGTCGCCGACATGGTGACCGCCCTCACGTTCCACGTGGGCGAGGTGAAGCGCAATCCGTATCACCTCGTCCTGCCGGCTTGGATGTTGGATAACGTCCGGCGCGGAGGAGAACTCGTCGGCGGCCAGGGGCAAGCGGCGCCCGATTTTGTGTTTGCCACCTTGTACCGGTTGCGACGCTGGACCGGCACACGCCTCGAACGGTTTTATGATGGAGGACGCAACCTGTCGGCCGGGGTCAATCCCGACAGTCTGTTTGCTTAGACCCTTAGCGATGGACCGGTCTGAAGCGGGTTAGCGGTTATTTCACACGCCTCGTGAGGCACCGTAGCCTGACGAACTACAGTGTCCGAGTTTCCTCGGACCACGCCGCGGGGTGGAGATTCCATGTTTCCATCAATTCGGCGGGCAGGTCCTCGAGAAACCGCGAAGGCTGTTGGGGGGTCTCGGCGCCGCCGACGCCAAAGCTGCGTGTGGCGGGGTAACAGAGGTAGAGCTCATTGCGGGCGCGCGTGATGGCGACATAGAACAGGCGTCGCTCTTCCTCCTCGCCTTCGACGCTCTTGGCGGACCGGGCTGAGGGGAATAAGCCATCGCAGAGCATGATGAGGAACACGACGTCGAATTCGAGGCCCTTGGCCTGGTGGACAGTCGTGAGGCGGATGCGTTCGTCATCCTGCTGAGGGCGGGTTTCGCCTTCGGCCTCGACATTGCTGAGCAGGGCGAGTTGGGCGAGGAACTCGTGCAGGCTGGCGAACTGTCGGCCATAGGAGGCGAGTTGGTCGAGGTCGTCGATCCGGGCGCGGGCATTGTCGTAAGTTGTCTCGAGATGTGTCCTGTAAAAGCCATCGAGCGCGAGAGCGATCAGGTCCGAGACCTTGCCTCGCGCGCGCTCCTGTTCGAGTTGCCCGAGTGTCGCGGAGAGTTGCGTCCACGCGGAGGATGCTTTCTTGGGCACCGATGACGCCAGAGCCTCGAACGAGCGGGCAATCAGGGGAGGGGAGAGCGGCGGCGGCCCGTCCGGGACCGATGAGGACGCGGACGGCGGCGGGGGCAATTGGCGGGCGAACTGAGCCCAGAGCCGTCCGGACACGACGGCGCCTATGCCGGGGAGCAGGCGAACCAGGCGCTTGAAGGCGACTTCGTCGCGGTGATTCGAAACCAGTTTGAGGATGGCGGTCAGGTCCTTGACATGGGCCTGTTCGAAGAAACGGATTCCGCTGGTGATGCTGAATGGAATCTGGCGACGGGTCAGTTCCAACTGGAGTTCGAGCGCATGGAAATGGGAGCGATAGAGCACGGCCATGGCGTCGAGCGAGGTCCCTTGCTCACGCAACTCGGCGGCTCGCGTGGCCACGAAGGCTGCTTGGACCCGGCCGTCTCGGCAGACAACCAGCGCCGGCTTGGCCCCCGGCGGGCGCACGGCGGTGAGTTCCTTGGGGAACTGGTGGATATTCGGAGCTATGGCGGCGTTGGCGAGGCGGAGGATATCGGGCGTGCTGCGGTAATTGGTCTCGATCCGGTAGACGGTGGTGTTAGGGTGCCGGTCGGGGAACCGCAGGATGTTTTGGAAGTTGGCGCCGCGCCACGAGTAGATGCTCTGAGAATCGTCGCCGACGGCCATGATATTGTCGTGTCGGGCCGCCAGCAGATCGACCAGGTCGCTTTGAATCCGGTTGGTGTCCTGGTACTCATCGACGAGGAGGAACTGAAAGCGGCGCTGCATGCGCTCGAGCACGTCCGGGTGGTCGCGGAGCAGAGCCAGCCAGAGCGCCAGAAGATCGTCGAAATCGACGACGCCCGCCTGGCGTTTGCGTTCGCTGTAGCGCCTCTGGAGGTCGACAATGACCTCCGCCAGTGGCTCGAACGACGAGAAATGCCGTTCGAGGGTTTCGGGGATGCCGATCTGCATGTTCGTGGCCAGTGAGAAAATCTCGGCGAGCACATCGGCTTTAGGGAAGAGAGGCTCCTGCGGCGCGACCTTGGCGTCGGCGAGGCAGGCGCGGATCAAGTCCGCGGCGTCATCCCGGTCCAGGATGGTGAAGTTGGGTGGATACCCGATGGCTTCAGCGTGTCGGCGCAGGATGCGGTGGCCGATGGAGTGAAAGGTGCCGCCCCAGAGGCCGCCCAAATCGTTCTCGAGCAGGTTGCGCACGCGCTGCATCATCTCCCGCGCCGCCTTGTTGGTGAAGGTGAGGAGCAGGATGCACTCGGGAGGAATCCCCTGTTCGATGAGGAAAGCCACACGGTAGACGAGCGTGCGTGTTTTTCCGGCGCCGGCGCCGGCGATGACCAGAGCTGGGCCGGGCACGGCGGTGACCGCCGCGAACTGCTGGGGGTTCAGCTCCCGGGCATAGTCGATTTGCGGCGCGGCGGGTGCCTGAAATCGAGGCAGCACATAGTCGCGTGACACGGCATTCTACTCCTGGGGATAGACCAGAATGCGATCATGGACGACGACGACCAGATCGTTCTTGCCGTCGCCGGTCAAATCGGCAATCAACGCCTCGCGCGGCTCGGGGATTTCGGGTCGCCGGGACCGAAAGGTCCGCTCTTCGAAGACCTGCCAGCGGTTGGCTGGGACGAGGCGATGGGGCGGCTCGAACCGGACAATATCGAGGTAGTTCTTGGCGGTTTCGAGGAAGACGAGGTCCTGGCAACCGTCGTGGTTGAGGTCGCCGGGGACGACGTCGTGGAGGAAACCGTCTTTGATGGGGGTCTCGTAGTCGTCGAGGCTCGAAAACTCCCAGATCATTCCGCGCAGAGGGAGCCAGGCGACGCTGTTCAAGCCGAGGAACAGGACGGCATTGGCGCGATCGCCGCCGAGAGCCACCGCCTCGAGGGCGGTGAAATCGGTCACCGGCAGGGGCACATTTCGCAGGGCCTGCCAGACGCCCGAGGGATCGCGTTCGCACAAGGTCAGGGCTTTGCGCTCGGCATCGAGGAGGAAGAGGCTTGCCACCTCGTTGGTGCCGTTTTGCAGGGAAGCCGCTCCAACGATGCGCGAGCTGCTCGATGCCCCATTGATCTGCTCCTTGACCCGGAAGGTCCAGGTCGTCCTCGATGCGCCTTCCTTGGGGCCGGCGTCGGCTTGCAGGACCACGGCCCGGACAAAGTTCTTTTGGGCGAGCAACAGTTCTGCTTTGCCGTCGCCGTCCACGTCGGCGGCGCTCAACCACGGCTGCTCGGCGCTGCCGCCGGGCGGGGCGACGTCCTGTTCGTCGAAGGATTCGGTGTCGCCCTGGAGCAGGACTTTCACCTTTTCATACGGAATCAACACCACCAGATCGGGCAAGCCGTCATGGTTGAGATCGTGGATTGTCAGGCTCGATGGGTTCGACTTGAAGGTTTCGCTGAGTTTCTGTCGCGTGACCGCGCCGTCCGCGGCGCGCAGCCACAGCTCCCGCTTGCCGTCAACATCCACGATGGCCGTCAGCAGCGGATTCTGATCCGCGCGCACCCTGCCCGCGGCCATCGTCAAAGGCCGCCCCTCGATCGGAATCAGGGTTGGGAAAGCAATCCGCCCGGCCTCGTCGAGGCGGCTGACTCCGATCTGGCGCTCGTCCGCGCTGAGGAAGAAGATTTCGGCCCGCCCGTCGCCGTCCCAGTCCGCAATGTCCAGTTCGCTGACGCCGGTGAAAGTCGGGAAGGTGCGGGGTGCGGCCAGCGAACCGTCGGGCTGTTGGAGAAACAGCGAGACCTGTCCGCTGTCGGGCTCGGCGACCAGGAGATCCGACAAGCCGTCGCCGCTGACGTCGGCCCAGGCGATTCCGCGCCGGTTCTTTGTCGTCTTCGCGAAAGGAATCACCTGGAATTGGCCTTGGCTGAAATCGCCCGTCAGGGCCTCGGCCGGTTTGAGGATGAAATTCGAAATCTGGGCGCGTCCCGATTTCGCGGCGATGGTCATGACCTCGGTCTTCTTGTCGCCATCCAAATCTTTCATGGCATACGAGCGAATGGCGGGGAGGGTGAAGTGGACCTCTGGGCCGAGCTGGCCGGCTGCAGTTTGAAGGCGGAACCGGAACGGGTTGGCATGCTCCCAGTTCACCAACATCAGATCAGAGCGGCCGTCGCCGTCAATGTCGATGATCTGCGCCGCCTTGACGACTCCGCTGTACGGGATTTTCTCCGGCTCGGCGAGGGTGTGGTCGGGCTTTTGGGCCAGGAAGTAGAGTGTGCTCTCACCGAGCATGAGGAGGTCTTCGAGTCCGTCGCCGTTGAGGTCGCCGCTCGTCAGGGCGTTCGGGTCCAGCAGGCCGTCCTCCAGGCTCCAGCGGCGCGGGGCGCTCCAGGTGTTGCCGCCTTCGTTGTACTGGACGACGAGTTCCTTGGGGGTGCCAAAGAAGGCCAGGTCGGGTCGCTGGTCTTTGTTCAAATCGGTTACCACCAGCGCCGAGATGGTCTTCTCGGATGCCAGCGACTCGATGCGGAACCGGGCATCGGGCGGCAGTTCGTTGATCTCGCGCCTGATGGGCTGAGGGGCGAGATCGTTGGTCTTGCCGGCGCGATTGAAGAGAATGTTGATCTTCGAGCGGGCGTTGTTCACCACAATCAGGTCCTGGGCCCCGTCGCCGTCGAAATCCGCCGCGCGCAGGAGGCTGATCAGGTTGTCGATGGGGAAGATTTCCGGTCCCTGAAAACCGAACTCGGCCTGGTCGTCGGCCGCGCGCCCCGCCCAGCCGGCAATCGAGACCAGGGCGCAGAGCGCGATGGCGATGATGGTCCTCACGGCTTGCTTCAGGGTGTTCTCGTATGCTCGCACGGTGTGAATTGTGACAGCACAACGGCGAATGGCGAGCCCGTAAGTCAGGGATTCTGCGGCGCTGATGATGCGGCAGGAGTGCCACTGAGCAATCGTTCCATCTCGGGATTGGTCTCGTGACCCGCGGCGAGGGCCTTGTTGTAATGCCAGCGCGCCAATTCGAGGAACGGTGGCTTCTGGTGGACGTAGATGAAGGCGAGGTTGTAGTGAGCTTCCGCGTAGTCGGGGTTAAGTTGAATGGCCTTGCGGAACGCCTGTTCGGCGGGGCCGCGCTGGCCTTTGAGGCCGAGCGTGATGCCAAGGTAGTTTTGGGTATGCGGGTTGTCCGGATTCAATTGAGCGGCCCGGCTCAGGACATCGAGAGCCTCGTCATATCTGGCCTGTTGATAGCGGAGAAGACCCAGCAGGGCGAGGGCCTCGGGATCGTTTGGTTCCTGCGCGGTCACCTTGTTCAACGCCGCTTCCGCAGCCTCCAGTTGCCCCTGCTGCAGATGCGTCGCCGCAAGATCGGTCAGAAGATTCACATTCTTCTCGTCCAAAACAAGCGCCTGCCGGAATTTCTGCTCGGCTTCGGTAAGCTGACCGCGCTGGAAGGCGCGCCGGGCGTCGGCGACCAGTGCCGCGGCACCGGCCGGAATCTGTCGAGCGGAGCGTTTGGACGCGGAGAGCTCGGTCCGATCGCTCAGAGCGGCCTTGGTGTTGAAGAGGGCCAACTCCTCGGGTGTGAAGGGGACTTGACGCGCTTCATACACCTGGATGCGCGCGCGCAGGATGGCGAGTTCCTCCGCGAGCCGGTCCTGCTGCGCGCTTCCACTGCGCACTTTGCGATCCTGCACCTCGCGCGAGAGTGCGGCCACCCGCTTGCGTAAATCGTTGCGTTCGCGCTCGAGTTGCTTGACCCAGGCCTTTTCGGCGGCTTTCTCGGCCTTGCTCGAGGGCGCCGCGGCGGATGCCGGCCTGACAATGGGTGCGGCCGCGGTCGCCGGAGTCGGGCTTGGGGCGGCCGGCGTTGGAGTGGGGGCGGTGCCGCCGGTTTCGGGCGCGACAGGGGCCGGCGTGGGAGTGGCGGGGCGAGCGGACAGGGTCATCAGCCGGTTCTCGAGGGTGAGTTTCTCGGACTGGAGAATGGCCGAACGACCGCGTTCCGCTTCGAGAGTCGACTGAGCCTGATCGAGTTTGGCTTTCAGGTCATCGGCCTTGGCTTTGAGTTCGGCCATCAACTTGGAATCGTCCTGAGCCGCGCGCGTTTGGCTTCTGCGGTTCGCGCGTTCGAGTTGCTCGCGCAGGGAATCGCGTTCCTTGGTCAGGACGCTCATGGCTTGCGCCTGCCGGCGGAGCGAATCCCGCGCCTCCTTGAATGCCTTCTGCGCTTCGGCGTATGCGACGGCATCGGCCTTTGTCGGCCTCGATTCCTCACGGGCCGCTCGGGCTTGGGCCTTGTCGGTCGCGCGTTGGAGTTTCTGCTGCAAGGCATCCCGCTCCTTGGTGAGGGCGGTGACGGACTGTGTTTGGCGTTTGAGCGCGTCGTTCGCTTCTTTCAACGCCTTCTGCGCTTCGGCGTAGGCATTCGGGTCGACCGCGCGCGCCAGCTTGGCCTGATGTTCAGCCAGGTTGGCCTTGAGATTCGCGTTCTCGGCCAGCGCCTCCTCGAGGCGACGCTCGGCTTTGGACAACTCGCGCGGATCCACCGCGGCCGGCTGAACCGTCAGGGCCTCGCGCAGTTTGACCTGCAGCGTGTCGCGCTCGGCGCTGAGACTCGCAATCTCTTCCAGCAGCGCAGTCATCCGCTGAGCGGATTCCGGGTCGCTCTTGATCCCTGGTCCGACCGAGGCGGGCGTGCCGGCCGCCGGCGCGGGGGTTGCAGGACTGGGTGTCGACGGGGCGGCAGGACCCATGCGCTCGGCGATGTATTCGCGGCGATACTTGACAATCTTCGGATTCCAGTTGGGGTAGCTGGTTTCGATCTGGTCGAGCACGGTTCGGGCTTCGACGTACCTCTCGATGGCGTCCTGGACGCGCCCGCTGGCTCGCAGGGAATCCGCCTGCAGGATCAAGTTGTACATCCGCACATACAAATCGTCGGGCGCCTGGGCAACTGCCAGGAGCGCACCGGCGCATAACGAGAGCAATCCGACCCCGAGCCGGGTCATGCGTTTCATGGCGGCATACTAGAGCCGAGCCTGAAGGTTTGGCAATCGGACAATCGGGCCGGCTCCGCGGGAGGTGCGATTGACACTTCTGTGACATCCGTGATAGCGTCGCCACACTCGGAAGCAGGTATGAGTTCGTTCCTCAGCGAACATGTGCTGGTGCTAAACCGCTTGTGGCAGGCGGTCAATGTCTGTAGCGTGCGGCGGGCATTGACCCTGCTCTTCGAGGGGCACGCGCAGGTGGTCTTCAACACGATCGACGGGAACTTCCAAACCTATAACTTCAACGAGTGGCGTGACTTCTCACGCCAGGAACCGCACGCGGAATCGATCGGGACCATCTCGTTCAGAATCCGGGTGCCGCGCGTCATCCTTCTGCTCATGTTCGACCGCCTTCCGAAGAAGGAGGTCAAATTCACCCGACACAACATCTTCGAGCGGGACAAGAACACATGCCAATATTGCGGACGCGCGTTCGACCGGAAAGACCTCAATCTCGACCACGTCATCCCGCGCGACCGCGGCGGGCCGACCACGTGGGAGAACATCGTGTGCTCGTGCGTGACCTGCAACACGCTCAAGGCCAACCGAACGCCGCAGGAAGCCCGCATGCATCTGATCCGCAAACCGAAACGGCCGAAGTGGCGTCCGTTTGTGCAAGTCAACCTCGGACTTGCCTGCCACGACAGTTGGAAGCACTTCCTCGACCTGGCCTACTGGAACGTTGAGTTGGGCGAGGAACTCGCCTAGCCCGCAAGTTTCATGGACTTGTGACTCCGGCAAAGCCGGTGTCAGCGAAGGAAGCTGCCATGCGCTTCTGGCTTGCCGGCCTGTCAGTCGTCCGCGGGACGCGCTTGCGCTTCCTCGATCGCAGGCGGCAACAGACGCTGCGCACGCGCATTGGCTTCGGCCAGCTCTTCTCCGCTCATGACCAGCGACAGTCCCGCGCATGAAATCGCCGCGTCCTTGTAGCCCTGGGCGGCAGCCAGGGTGAGCCACTTATAAGCCTCGATCCGCGATTCCGCGGCGTCCAATTCCGACCCGTCGAGACTGGCGCGATGACAGAGCTTCCCCAGGCTGTATTGGGCGCCGGCGTCGCCGTGATCGGCGGCCCGCCGCATCCAGCGCAGCGCCCCGGCGTCGTCCCGCGGCACACCCTGTCCTTCGGCGAGCATCAGGCTGAGATTGAATTCCGCCAGCGGATGATTCTGCTCGGCCGCCTGTTGGTACCAGCGCGCGGCCTGCGGCAGGTCCTGCTGCTCGCCCTCCGCCGCGCTGCACAGCACGCCGAGCGAGAACTGGGCGTCCGCATCGCCGTCATCAGCCCTCGCGCGGACATCGTCATGACGGTTCCGCGCCTCGAGCCCAAAGAGTTTCTGATACCAACTGTTTCCCATGGTACTGACACTCGACCCGATTTGCCCAAATACAAGTCTTTGTTTGTTCTACGAGACAGTCAATGGGCTGGGGGCTGACCTGCAGCGGCACTTGAACAACGAGGCTGTCAGCGCACCTCCCCCCTGCACGGTGTACCGGTTGCAGAAGGTCTGGCGGCGGCATCGACTGGCCTTTGCGGCCGGCAGTGCGGTCGTCGTGGCGCTGATGATCGGCGTGGTGGCGCTGGCGTTCACGCTGGTGCCGGAGCGGCAATTGCACCTCGCCCAGAAGGCGCAGGCCGAGGCCCGGCAGACCGCGCTGGCGTAAGCGGCGCATGCGCAAGCGGTGGCCGCGTTTGTGGTTGGTTTGCTCGATCGCTCCGCCGGAACCATGAGCCAGCAGGGGAACATCCGCGGTTTGCGAACGCGCTGGCGCTTCCCCTCGAAGGATTTGCCTCGCACGCAATGGACTGCGACGCCGAAGCGTCGGACGTGGTTGGGTGTCCCGGTTTCAGCCGGTTCTCGCTGGAGGCCCAGACCAAAATGAGAACTGCTGCCGTGAGCCAACCGCGCATTGACTTATTCCGGGATCGGCGTTGAATCGAGCTAGTGATTCCCGAGGAAAAGAGCGGCGAAGCAGGTGCTGCGACGACACGGCCGCGCGGGTTCCAAGCGGCGGAGGCGTTGATTCCTCAGGTGTACGACGAACTGCGGCGCCTCGCCGCCCACAAGCTGGCCCGGGAAGCGCCGGGCCACACGCTCCAACCGACGGACTTGGTGCATGAAGCCTGGCTGCGGCTGGCCGCCCAGGACAAGCAGACCTACGCCAACCGCACCCATTTCTTCGCCGTGGCCGCCGAGGCGATGCGCCGCATCCTCATCGACCGTGCCCGGCGACGGCAAGCGGTACGGTGGGGCGGACAGGCCAAACGTGTGGATACGGACGCGCTCGAGACCGCCGCACCCGCCGCGGACGAGCAGTTGCTGGCGCTGCACGAGGCTCTCGATCACTTCGCCGCCCTCGAACCGCAGAAGGCCGAGCTGGTGAAACTCCGCTATTTTGTCGGGTTGACCTTGGCGGAAGCTGCCGACGTACTGGGCATCTCCGAACCGACGGCCAAGCGCCATTGGGCTTATGCCCGGGCGTGGCTACTTTGCGAACTCGAGCACGATTTGCTCCCCTGAACGCCCCGGTCCAGGGTGTGCTGCGTCGGTGCCGTGCCTCCACGTTCCGGCGGTTTGTCCCGGGGTGATCCGTTCCGCCGTCGAGCTGCGCGTTCATAGGAGATGAAATCCTGCAGAGCGTCAAACGGAGCGACTCCTGGCAGCGGGCTACGAGGCGATGATGCGGACAATCCGCGAGGAAGAACCGCCCAAGCCCAGCACCCGGCTGAGCACGCTCGATGACGCGGAACGAAACGCCGTGGCGGATCGACGCTGCGCCAGGCCGGACAGGCTGGATCGCCTGGTGCGCGGCGATCTCGACTGGATCGTGATGAAGGCGCTCGAAAAGGATCGGACCCGGCGCTATGACACGGCCGCCTCGTTGGTCCAGGATGTCGAGCGGCACTTGCGCGGCAAGCCCATCGCGGCGGCGGCGCCATCCGTAGCCTACCGGCTCGCGAAGTTCGTGCGACGCAATCGCGCGGCGGTCGGGGTCCTCCTGATCATCGCCCTGACACTGGTGCTGGCCACCGCCATCAGCCTGCGATCGGCGTGGGTGGCCCGCCGGGAACGGGTGGCGGCCGATGCAGCACGGGCAAACGCCGCGGACGCCCAGCGAGCCGAGGCCGGTCAACGGAGGATTGCCGAGGCCACAGCCCAGGAGAGCCGGCGCCGCCTCGCGCGATTGAACACCGCCCAGGGCGTGCAACTGATGGATCGCGGCGATTGGCTGGGGGCTGCGCTCTGGTTCACTGACGCCCTCCGCCTCGCCGGCCCCAATATTGCCCCCGAGGCCGCGGACCGCCTGCGCCTCGGAGTCATCCTGGCGTACACGCCCCGGTTGGTGCGGATGTGGTCTCACGCCGGCCCCGTCAACCAGGCGAGGTTCAGCCCGGACGAAGACAAGCCGGTGTGGCATCCCGCGCACGCCGGCCGCATCAATGCCCTCGCGTTTCGCTTCGACGAGAAGTACCTGGCGACGGCCGCGTCCGACGGCTCGGTGGTGCTGTGGGACCTCGAGCGTGGCGGGCTATTGCGGAGTCTGCGCCCAGCGGGCGAACTCGCTGCCGGGCCGGGGCGGGAGATTCTGCAAGTGGCCCTCAGTCCTGGAGGACAACGTCTGTTGGTGTTGGCCAAGGACGGGACGGTGGCGTTCTGGAGCGTGCCCGCCGGTGAAGCTGCCGGCCAACTCGCCACCCCGATCACCGGGAGTTCCTCGGCTGTGTTCAGCCCAGACGGCCGCCACGTGGCCGTGCTGCGCGCCACCAGCGGCATCGGTGAGGCCCGCGTGTGGGATGTGGCCAACGGACAACCGGTCACACCTGCGCTGCCCCATGCGGGCGTCATAACCAGTGCCTCCTTCGGGCCGGACGGCAGCCTGCTGCTCACCGCCAGCTTCGACGGCAGCGCCCGGGTGTGGAACCTGGCGACCGGTGTGCCGCCCATTCCACCGCTCCTGGACTTGCATTCGCCGATCCCCACCACGAAAGACGCCGTCGGCTCGGAGGATTTCATCCATGCCTTTTTGCTCAAGCAGAACCCGTAAACCCCTGAGTCTATGAACACGCACCTTGCATTCTGGGCTGACAACCGATCACGCCCGTCTTCACCAGCTCCTGAAGCGAATGAGTTCAGCCGCGCGCCGACGGTCCGACCGAGCTGGGGAGTGAGTATCGGAATCCTGTTGCTCCTGGTCATGGCCATGAGCGTCAGCGCCGGCGAAGGCGCGCTCGATTCGGAGCGTGTGGGAGATTTGGGCAGTGAGGCCTGCCTGGTCTTCGAGGGTAACCAGACGTTCTCCCGGCACAGCATCCTGAATGTCCTGGGCGTGAGCCTCGAGTTCCATGCCCGGGCGCATCCCTCCGCGCCGCTTAGGGATTACTTGGCCTGGATCGAGCAGACCGTGTTGCGGAGCTATCAACATGGAGGATTTGCGAAGGCCGCCGTGCAGGTGCGGGCCGACCACACTGCGCAGTGTGTCGTGGTGCATATCATTGAAGGACCACGCTTCCGGTGCGGCGATGTCAAAGTGTCCGGCCTGGACCCGACGCTGGCGCAGCAGTTGAAGGATCGGTTGCGCTCCGCCGCCGACCTTCTGGAAGCCCGGAAAGAGGCTGGACTTCCCGGCTTCTCGTGGCCGTGGAATGAAAGGCAGCCCGTCCCGGCCGACCCCCACACTCGAGTAACGATGGAACAGAGCGTCCGAAAGGCCCTAGCCGAACTGAATCGTCATCAGGCGGAAGTCCGGATCGAGTTCGAGTTGGACGAAAGTCGCCTCGAGGCCGCTCTGCTCATCCAGGTGCAGAACCCCGGCGTGGTCGGCACCCTGGACCGGATCGAGGTGACGGGTCTGAGTGTCAACTCGCGGGAAGACCTGCTGGCCTTCCTGGGGCTTCGCGCTGGGGCGGCTTTGGCGGGCGATGTGGCTGCGGATGCGGTCCGACGCCTTCATGATTCCGGTCGCTTTCGCACGCACCTGGCGAAGCTGGTGCCGCAGGCTGAAGCGGGGCGATTCAAGCTTGAACTGGCGCTGGTCGAGTGCGCCAGTGCGCCGCCCCTGAGCCGGGAATTGACGGCTGAGGAACAGGCCTTCTTGAAACTGCGCGAGTGGTTGCTGCAATGGGAGAACCGCGCGGAAGACTGGGTGCTCGAATTCGATGCCAAGGGAACGGACCGCCACCACCGAATCGAATTGGTGCTGGGAGCGGCGGGTCTGGCGATCGTGCACCGCGAACCGATGGTCGCCGACCCTCCGGCGTTCTCCCAGGTCCTCGTGGCGACCCCGGAGTTCGTCGGCTTTTACTCGACCTCAGAGCGAACGAAGCTGGTCGGGAACCGCTGGCGGGGTCAGGTAAAGGCCTTTGGGGGGATAAGCGCCGATCCGACTGAGCGGACGGACGGCCGGGCCGGTCTTGGCTTTGAACTCGGCGCCGGTTGGCAAGCCGGCTCCCAGAACGCGCCCTTTGCATTGCGCCTCACCCTGGCGCCCGTGGCCTTCGTGATCCTGGCCCACCCGCAACACGCAGACTGCCGCGTCAAGCAAGGTCTCTTGTCCGTCCGCAGCCACCCGCACGCTGAGGAAGTCATGGAATTGACGGCCGACGCGGCCACCGGGCGGCTGATCCGATATTCCGTCACGGGTTCAGGAATGCCGGCGGACGGAATCCGTTTGACGCTGATGCTGCGGAGCGAGGAAGGCGCGCTGGCCCGCGTGGTTCGCGAAGTGGCGACCGGCAGCGCAAGTTACACGAACGTTTTCGACCCCCAGCATCCGTGGAGCAGTTCCCTCGGGTCGCTCGGGCGCACATTCCGGGGTTTGTGGCAAAAGGAACATGCCGAACTACTCGAGAAGCTCGGCCGGAAAATCCCCGGCGGTCTGACTCCGGAAGAACTGCTGGGTGCAGTTGTCGCCCTCGAAAAGTTGCCGTGGCGGGAGTTGCTCGAGCCGTTCGATCGCCTGTCGAACACCGCTCCCGAGCCCGACGAGGCCGAGCCCTTTCCGTTCGTGCTCGATTCGCCTCTGCCTGAAGCGACGGCGGGCAGCGACTGGATCAAGCTGTTTGGCGGCCTGCTCTTGCGCGCCAACGATACGTATTGGCCGCGCGGCTCCTGGCCCTGGGCCGTGCTGCGGGACGCCACCTTCCTGGCTACCGGAAGACTCGACTGTGTGACCAACGACATCACGAACCTCTCTCAGAGCAGCGAGATTGGGCCGTTGGGTTGTCTCGCCGCCGCGGCGACATTCGGTCGATTCGACCCGCATCTCGCGGTGCCGTTTGCCAGACAAGGCGCCACCCGGAGCACGATTGCGGCCTTCCAGGCAGACCTGGAATTGCTCGTGCGCGGAGAGACAGCGGGGCAGCAATTCCTGCGGACTACCCTTCAGCGTGTGCCCGCCGTGGAGAATCAGCACCTGCGGCCCCTTCTGAAGCTCCTACGCTCGGAGAATCTGCCGCTCATTCAGGATGGTCTCTCGGCCTTGAGCGCGAATCCCGACCAGCCGCCCGACGAGACGCTGCGCCCCGTGATCGAACGTCATTGGGAATCGGACTTGCGCCCGCGGTTGCTGACGGCTTTTGCAGAACGGTGCCTCGCTGCCTCCCCCGAAAAAGTAGCGGCCCGCGCCACGTCACTCATGACCGAGATGGCCGGATGGCTGCAGCAAGCCGCCGCACAGCATTACCCCCCCGCGCAGATGCTGCTGAGCCAGTTCTACCTGAACGGGATCGGCGTAAGGGAGGACTATGCCGCGGCCGCGACGCTGCTCCGGCAGGCCGCCGAGCGGAATCACCCGCATGCGGGCTGTACCCTGGCCCGGCTCTATCGTGACGGACGAGGTGTGCCGCGGAACCTCCCCGAAGCCGTCCGCTGGTTCCGAAAGGAAGCGGAAGCCGGCTGCGACCATGCCATGTTCGATTTGGCGGAGGTTCTCCTGGCCTCGGCAGGCGGCTCGACTGAAGAGACCGACGAGGCCGTGCGTTGGCTGCGGGAATCCGCCAGCCACGGCTTCGCGCAGGCGCAATCGAGGCTGGGCAGCCTGCTCAGCGACGGCATCAGCATCAAGCCTGACTACCCGGAAGCCTGGATTTGGTACACGCTCGCAGCCGCGCAGGGCGACCGGATTGCCGGCATGGACGCACGACGCATCGAGCGGAAGCTGACCGCCGATCAACTCGAGAGCGCCCGGCAGCGCGTCGCGCACCTCGGTAAAACCTTGAAACCATGAGTCCTTGGGCCACCCTGTGCGCAGGCGTCCATCATCAAGAGAGAGCCAGCGAGTTTCCCATCGCACAAACGACCGGCAGCCAGACGACGCGTCTCAAGTGAATACGACACTATGAACTCGACAACCTCCCCCGTGTCGACCTCTCTGCCCGAACGCCAGACGCCCTTCCCCGGCGCGCGCCCGGCGCTCGTCTTCCTGCTCCTGATCAACCTGTTCAACTACGTCGATCGCTACGTGTTGGCGGCCGTCGTCGGGCCGATCAAGCGGACCTTCTTCGGAGAAGGCGATTTTGCGGGGCGCGAGGACGCGCTGAGTCTGGCGCTCAATTGGTTCCAGCAACACGTCGGTTTCAAACCCGACGACGCCTGCCTCGGTCTTTTGGCCACGGCGTTCATGGCGATGTACATGATCGGCTCGCCCGCCTTCGCCCGGTTGGCGGAGCGCCACTCGCGCTGGGTGTTGATGGGCATCGGCGTGGTCGTGTGGAGTCTGGCCAGCGGCGCGTCCGGGCTGGCGGCCACCTTCCTGGCGCTGCTCGTGACGCGCTGTTGCGTCGGCATTGGCGAGGCGGCTTACGGACCGGTCGCCCCGACTGTCCTCTCGGACTACTACCCCGTGAAACAGCGCGGCCGTGTGCTGGCGATCTTCTACCTGGCGTTGCCGGTGGGGACGGCGCTCGGCTTTATGCTGGGTGAGATGGTGGCGAAGTCCGGCATCGGCGCGTGGGGCGCCTCAACGCTCGGCGCGAAGCCCGAAAGCTGGCGTTGGGCCTTCTACTTGGTCGTGATTCCCGGCATCGTGTTAGGGGTTTGGAGTTTCTTCCTGCGCGAGCCGCCCCGTGGGCAAGCCGACCTGACCGCCGCGGTCGCGGCCAGAAAGACGGAGTGGCGTGACTACTTGATTCTGCTCCGCACGCCGTCTTACGTGCTGTGCACGGTGGGTATGGCAGCGATGACATTCGCGATGGGCGGCATCGGCTTCTGGATGCCCTATTATCTCGAAGGCCGGCCCGGCGCGCCCGCCAATCCGATCACCGTCTTCGGCGCGATCCTGGTCCTGGCGGGTCTGTCCGGCACGCTGCTGGGCGGCTGGCTCGGCGACAAACTGCGGGCCCGCTTTGGCGGCGCCTATTTCCTGGTTTCCGCCCTCGCGATGCTGAGCGGCTTTCCGGTTTTCCTCGCCGTGTTGCGCGCGCCATTCCCGTGGATTTGGGTGTTGATCTTCCTGACCTTGTTTTGTCTGTTCTTCAACACCGGCCCGACAAACACCATTCTCGCCAATGTCACGCACCCCTCGATGCGCGCCGCTGGGTTCGCGTTGAACATCTTCGTCATCCACGCGTTCGGAGACGCCGTCTCGCCCACGATCATCGGTCTGCTCAACGGCTATTTCGGCGGCCGCCCAGAAGACATGAACAAGTCCTTTTTAGTGGTCGGCCTGACGTTTCTGGCGGCCGGGGGTCTTTGGCTCACGGGAATGAAGTTCCTGAAACGCGACACGGAGCTGGCTCCGAGCCGCCTGCGCGTCCCGGCCCAGTAGTCTCCCGGTTCAGGCAGTGGATGTCGCCCTATGCACAACATCATCATCACCCCCGTTACGTCCAATGCCAGGCCGTCAGCAAACGCTTCCTGACGGAGACGTTTCCCCCTGCACCTGAAATCTGAACGATCTCGACACGATGATCATTTCAGCAAAAATTCCCCTCGATTATTTTGCGGACCGCACGAAGCGGATGGGCTGACTGAAAATTCGTTCCTGGCCGTTGCTTGCTTCGATCCGGACGTACTTGATGGTCGGAATTTTTTGCGTGTTGGTCGGGATTTCGTAAACCATCCGATCCGCGTCCGCCGTACCGGTGCGGTTTTGATCCGTCACGACCGTCAGATCGCCTTTGGAGTTCGTTTCGATGGTTAGCTTGCCGTCGCGCAACTCAATGCGCTGAAAGGTGAGCGCCTGCCCGCCGAATTGGGAACCGAAGAACGCCCCGCGCCGATAGGCTTGCAGACATTGGTGTTCCGTGAATTCATCCACGAGCAGCACGTTGAATCCGCCCGGATGCGGCGCGTCGGTTTGCACCTGCCAATCCGGAACGAAGAAACCCAGGCAACGCCGCCCGGTGCACAGCAACCGATCCCACATCTCCAGGTCCCAATCGTCGCTGTTCAACACTTCAATGCCTAGCACGCGCGGATCGAAATCCAGCATCTCTTCGATCAACGATTGCGGCAAATCCTTGCCCGACCAATGCGGGTGATTGATGGTGATGCCGCCGCCATCCGCGAAAAGCAGTTGCTCCAGCATCAGCGCGAAGGATTCTTGCCACGGCAGGCCGGCGCCGTAGGAGAACTCGCCGCCGCCCCAGAAGGTTCGAAACCGATTGCGGGCATCGAACGTGCCGCTGCTGTAAAGCGAGCCGGGCGCATTGATGTGTACGCCGGGACCGATGTTCGCAAACGCGTGATGCTCGGCATTCGGCGAGAAAATGATGTTCTTCGGAATGTCCTTCAAAATGAAGTCGCCGACCTGAAAAGGCAGTTGCGCGCGTTGCTCCTCCGGCAGCTTGTCGTACCACCCGTTGGTTTTGTTCATGATCACGTCATTCCAGTAAAACGGTCCGGGAATGTATTGCGGTTGTCCGTCGACAGTTTTTACCGCGCCGAAATCCTGCTTTACCCGGAACTGGCCCGCGCGAATTGTATCAATCGGATAATAGGGCGCGGACGGGTAGTAATTGGAAATCGGCAGATGCCGATAACCCAGCTTGGCGGCCCGGTTCAGCGCGGCTTGGTCAGTGAGATGAATGTGCGTGGTGGAGCGGATTTGCTGCGCCTTGTCCCAGTTGACCAATGCGTAAGGGTTGTCAATCTCCACCTGGGCGTTTGGAGTGTTCTGCGTCCGTGCTTCGTCGGCCTCTGCATGATTTTGCCCATCAGCACTGCAACCCAAGAGTAGAATGGTGCTGAGAAGTGTTAACGATTTTATGCTCATGGAGGAGATCTGCGAACTGTCGTGCGTTTGAAAAGAATTGCCCGTTTACGATGCTGCCCCAACGCAGTCCGGCCCATATACACCATCTTCCGGCTGAAGAGCAAGCTGACTCTGGTCCGTATCCGAGAATGTTCAGGTTGGCGTTCAGCCTTGGTGTGCCGGCTCGCTGAGCTTGGGCATCATCGCGTCTGTGAAAGCACTTCATCGCTGGATGTCGTTCGCGAGCGCCCCAACGGACTCGGTCGCTTTGACTTCATGCTCGACGACAAAAAGGCTGCCGACTTTGGCGACCCAAATCATCGCCTAAGCGGGGTGCGTCGAAAATTCCGAGAACTGCCCGCCCGGGCGGGTCCGCGCCATGGGAACCAACCTCCAAATACCACGCCTTAACCCTCCGAAATCGACCCAAACCCCTCC
>Ga0209718_1000019_pt1 | contig 209272 bp, 167 predicted proteins | sample AD_JPNAS1_MetaG_FD_184420 | JGI IMG/M metagenome (GOLD analysis project Ga0209718, IMG submission 184420) | Active sludge microbial communities of municipal wastewater-treating anaerobic digesters from Japan - AD_JPNAS1_MetaG (SPAdes) (version 2) | ecosystem: Engineered > Bioreactor >...
CCCGGTGGGCGACCGCCTCGAAGGCTCCCTCGCCTGTGCCGCCATCGCCGCCTGGCACGGGGTCCAGATCATCCGCGCGCACGACGTCCGCGAAACCGTCCGCACCGTCCGCATGGTGGATGCTATTCGCGTAGCGGACGCTGTCTGAATGGCGCCTCACCCCGGCTCTGCTTGACGCGCCGCGTGGAGGGGCCCGCTTCGTCCGACCCTTTCTTCACAGCGCAACCACCGGCACATTGCCTTCATTCTGCGCGTGAATTTGTTACTATTCAAAACAGCAGAGTATCTTGAATCAAGGACGTACACCAAGGCGGACCCGGAAGGTTCGAAATGCCTGAATTGTCTCGTTTCTTCGGGATTACCGGAGGATGTACTACAGCGACCATGAACCTCCGCACTTCCATGTCTTTTACGGTGACTTCGAAGCTCTGATCGAAGTCGGAAGCCTCCACGTATTTCGGGGCTCTTTACCGCGGCGGGCATTTGCAATGGTTGTGGAATGGGCAATCATCCATCGAGAGGAGCTTGTCGGGGCGTGGCAGTCTGCCCGGCGCGGCCTTGAGGTGCCACCGATTGCTCCCTTGGATTAGGAGCTTGGTCAATGAGCATGCAGAGGATCAAAGCGGTTGAACCTCTGGACGGGTTCAAACTGAAACTGACCTTGACTGACGGGTCGGTCATCGAACGAGATGTTTCCCGTCTGCTGGTCGGAAAGGTGTTTGAGCCTCTTCTCGCCAGCCGCACTGAGTTTTGTCGTGTTCGTGCGGAAGCTGGCACCGTGGTCTGGGAAAACGGTGCGGACCTGTGTCCGGATGTACTGATCTGGGGAGGGCCGCCGCCACAGGACGAACGCCCCGGCATTGCCAACCCGCCAGTATCAGAGCTGAAGCCCGCGTAGAGGTGGCTGATCTGTCCTATGCGTCCCATATGACCTGTGAGCACGACAGGGAAAGGCACCGCCCACCCCGGTCATCGAGTGGCGAACGCCGCGGAGGTTTCTCTCCTGCGGCGTCCGTTGTATCGAGATGACCGCCCCGTTCACCCCCACCGCGCATCATTCGGGCATACCATCCCCCACTGCCCGCGCAACTCGTCCATCGTCCGCATGATGGCAAGCGATTCGTCCAGCGGCATCACCGCGCTCTCGGTCTTGCCCTCTCGGAGGCATCGCATTACTTCCTGCGCCTCGAATCGGTACGGCGTCCCCTCGCACGCCAAGTCAATCCGCACCGGATCCTTCCCCGCTTCCGTCAGAACAAGCGTCTTCGGGTTGAGGAAGGACGGTTCCATCGTCAACGTGCCTGCACTGCCGGCGATGAAGGCACCGCCCGGCACCCGTGTCCGCACGCCGAACACCGCGCTGGCGATGCGCCCGTCGTCATAGCCGTAGCATACCGACGCCTGTTCGTCCACGCCGGTCTCCCCGATATGCGCCACACCGGTCACCCGCCGTGCCTGCCCGAACAGCATGGAGATGTACGACATCGGGTAGATGCCGACATCGAACATGCTGCCTCCCCCGAGCGCCGGATTGAGAAAGCGGCTCAGCTTCGTTTCCGGGGTCATGTCGGTCCAGAACCCGAGGCTTGCCTGGATCAGTCGCGGTTCGCCGATTGCACCGCCGGAAACAAGCTCCCGCACCTTGGTCGTCGACGGAAGGAAGCGTACCCACATCGCCTCCATGAGAAACAGCCGCTTCGACCGCGCCAGCCTGATGAGCTCCTCCGCTTCCCGCCCGGTGATGGTGAATGCCTTCTCGCACAGGACTGCTTTGCCCGCGTTCAGGCACAGGACCGCGTTGTCGTAATGGAATGAGTGCGGAGTGCCGATGTAGACGACATCCACGTCCGCATCCGCCACCAGTGCTTCGTACGACGCGTACCGCCGCGGGATACCGAACTCGTCGCCGAACGCATCCGCGGTCTGTTGGGCGCGGGAACCGACGGCGAGGATTTCCGCCTCATCCGGCAGCTCTTTCAGCCCCTGAGCAAACTTGTGCGCGATCTTTCCCGTGCTGAGAATGCCCCAACGAATCTTCCCCGTCATATCACGTGTCTCCACCGGCAGTTATCTGCATCGCGCAAGAATGCGCTCCATGTTCTTGCCAAGCATCAGCTCCAGTTCTTCCTCGGAACAGCGCGAGTAGCACATCCACCCGAACTGCGGGATCGGGTCGCGCATCGGGGCGTCCGTCCCGAAGAGCACCTTTTCCGCTCCGACGTGCTTCACCATGTATTCGATGATGCGATAGGTCACCGGCGTCAGCGTGATTTCGAGGTAGACGTTGTCCCGCTCCTTCACCAGCGGCAACCGCTCCCTCGCAGTGGGGTAATCGCCTCCCGAATGCGCAAGCAGGAAGCTGATCTCCGGATAACGTTTGCTGATATCGGCCACCTCGTTGATGAAATTGCCGCCCGACGAATGGAGCAGACAGAACAACCGGTGCTCGTTGCCGTAGGCATACCACTGGTCGTACCGCGGCGAGTTGTACGGAATCCGCACCCGCGGATTATACGGCTTCATGCCCTTGAAGCCCCATTCCTCGTGGGCCAGACGCATCCAGCGGTCGAACTCCTCGGCAGTGAGATAATTCGGGTCGAGCGTCGCATACCCGATGATGTCGTCCGGGAACTGATCCATGGCGTCCTTGAGGATGACGTTCCCCTCCTCGCAGTCGGCGAATATTCCCATCCAGGAGCTTATGGCAACTTTGTCAATGCCGAGCCGCCGGTTGCGGCGGATCATGTGCTTCGCATCGCTTCGTGGCATCGGCATGTACCCCACGCCGCGAGCATCGTTGTGCGACATGTGCGCGTGCGAGTCGATCACCGTGATGTGCTCCAGCGGCAGCCCTTCCTTCACGCGGCTCAGGATGGGCCCGTCCGTTCGCGCCGGGTACTCCTCAGGCAGCCGTTCCAGCCGCAACAGCCGAGCGAGGTTGCCCCCCGCGATAAGCTTCCGATCCGCCTCGCCAAGTTCCGCGTAGTCCACGAACGACTTGGCTGCGCCCATGCTTTTGAGCAGCGCATCCGTGCCAAAAAGCAGCCGTTCGGCGCCGTATCGCTCGGTGAACTCCTCCAGCGCGTAGTTCGCCTGAAACGTGGAGAACTCGATATGCACGTTCGGGCATTTGTCCATGAGCGGCAGGATGTTCCGCGTGCTGGCCCACGAACAGCCCGTCATGAGGATCGGCAGCCCGGGCCGCCGCGATGCGATTTGAAACAGGTCGCCGTACGACGTCTGATCAATGCCGATGGAGAGGAGGATCTGCTCTCCCGCCAGCGCATCCAGCAATTCACCGCAGATGTACTCTTCCAGCAGGTAGTTCTGCGAGCGCGGCGCCATACGGACGGCCCTCACCCCGGCGGCCAGCATCTCTTTCACAAGCCGTTTCGGCGGCGGCATTTCCCCGCAATCATGCGGCAGCACCACCCAGCAGGGGAACAGCCGCGGATTGCCGGAGATCGCCTCCATGAGCATCCGGTTGCCATACGCCGGGTCATACTCCCGCGCCACGTTGTGATACACAAGTGCCCCGTGAATGCCGCACCACGCCATTTCGTCGAGGAGTGTCTCCAGTTTCCACGACACTTCCTCGTCCTTGGGACCCATTTTGCCGAAAGACGCCAGCGCGTCCAGATACATGATTCCCTGCATGGCTATGCCTTCCCTTCAAAAAGCCGCGGACAGGCGGATGGATTGCATTCATGAGAATACGGCGCAGCGGGCCGCGGAGACAACGCAAAGGGCCGCCGCCATTCCGGCACATGACAGATGAGGTAACGCGTCGTCTTCGTGTCAAGGGTTTTCGCGAAAATGGTTCAGTCGGGGTACGGTTTTTTTTCCGGGGACGGTTGGGAAATGTGGCGCGGTGGACTGCGCGGCGTTCCGATCTTGCCATACCGCGGCGCCGGCCGTACTTTTTTCATAGACCACTTGGGTGCCCCGGTAGCTCAGTTGGATAGAGCACAGGTTTCCTAAACCTGGTGTCGCTGGTTCAATTCCAGTCCGGGGTACCAGCTTATCTCTCGCCGTTATCCTCGCTCTGCCACCAGTTGTTTTGAAACAGCCACGAACGTCCGGCTGATCGCGGCGCCGCAGGTTTTCTCGTAGAACGCCACCGGTCCCACCCAGGGGATGACGGCTTCCGCGTGTCCCTGTGCCGCCAGATCGCGCAGACAGCGTTTCAGCAACGTGCCGCCGATGCCGCGCGTGCGCTTTTCCGGATGGGTGCCCATGGGACCGAACCATGCCATGCCGGGGTTGTTTGCGTCGTACGCGGCAAACCCGATCACGCGTGCGCCCTCAACGGCAAGGTGGAGGCTGATTGGTTCACGTAGAAAGCAGTGTGCGACCTCGGGCGTCCATGAGGGGAACTGGGTGCGGACGAATTCGAGCGCGTGGGAGAGATCCGTTCGGGCGGCGCGGATGACGCGCACTCCCTGCGCGGCCAGCCGGTCCTCTTCCTCATCCGTCCGCCAGTCTGCCGTGGTCAACGGACAGGCCATGTTCACGCGCTGTTCACCTTCGACGTACCCCCGTTGCGCGAGGAACGCACGGGCCTCCGCGTACCGTGGATCCACACCCGGCATGGTGTAATTGGGCACTGAATCCGCGATACTGACCGACCGCACCCCCCGCCGCGCCATCACCCGCTCGATCTGGTCAAAGAGTTTCGTCGCGATGCCTGTTCGGCGGTGGGTCTCCGCCACGGCGAACCATTTGAACCATCCCCGCACCGGTGCATGGGATGGACGCGCCACGCCATGCGCGAACCCCACCAGATTACCCCCGTCAATGGCGCAGAGGGTGAGCGCGCTGTCGTAATCCGGGTCGGCGAAGGCCTTTTCTTTCAACCAGCGGGGAGTGACGTGGTCGTGTGGCAGCGAGTCGTCCAGGAGTTGGGCAACCGGAACGATATCCCGCGGTTCAAGGGGACGGATGTAAAGGCCTGGATGTCGCATCGGAACGGACGGCTCAAAGACCCTGAACGACAGGTGGCGCGGCTCTGGCTAGCACTTGTTCTGGGGCCATTCAGGCGGACGCCACTTATTACAAGCCTTGCAGCCAGAGGCCCCGCAGGCCGGCTTCTATTTGCTCGCGATGGGTGGCAAGGTAGTTCTCGACGGTGGCCTGTTGATCCGGAGTGAGAATACGGCGCGCCTGTGACCAGCCGTCGTCAAACAGGGCTTCCACGCGCATGCGGCGGACCACCGGGTCGGAGATTGTCAGCAGCGTCGCCAGATCGCCGGTGTACACCTTTGCCAGCGACTTCATCTGCGCCTTCTGAGATGCCGTGAGGTCGAGTTGCCCCATCACGTCGCGAACCATCGGGTCGCTGAGGTAGTCGGTCCAGTTCTTCCGGAGAGTGGCGACGGTTGAACGCGAATCCTGCAGCTTTTTCCACTGTTCCCGGGTCAATACGGCGCGGATGCTGTCGCGGAGCGCATCGGCGGCAGCGGGTGCCGGGTCCCTGCGGCGGGCAGGCGAGTATCCGACCGGAGCGGCGGAATCGCCGGGGGTGCTCTCGCGCAGCCTGCGGTATAACCGGGCGATGTGTTCCTGCTGGACGGAATCGAGCTCAAGGTCCGCGAGCACCTTCTGGCCCACCACCGAAGCCGCGAGGCCGGGAAGGGACAGGGTATCCGCGTGGGCGCGTTCGAATGTGACTTCCCGGAAGGTGCGGGCAACGGAAAACAGGCGTCGCACCGATTGGGTTCCGGCAACGGCCAGAGCGCCTGCTATTGCTATCGCAAGAAAAATCAACGCTTTCCGCATTACGCCTCACTGCCGCCGGTCGGTAGCCCTGTCCGTTCGATCACGCGGTTCAATCACCCGCACTTGGTGCTCGCCGGCACCTTCTGGATACTTAACGATACGGACTCAGAAGAACAGTTCCCAACAAAGCAGGGCTTATGCCGGTTTCGAAAAGCTCACCATTGGCGACGTCGGACCGCATGCGCGAAGAGGCGGCTTCGATCACGCATGTCACGAATATCGGCATCGTGATGAACGTGATCATGACTCTGGCAAAGATACTTGCCGGGTGGGCGTTTGGTTCCATCGCGCTGGTTGCCGACGGAGTGCACTCGCTTTCCGACCTTGCCACGGATGCCCTCGTGATCGTCGGAACGCGCGTGGGGTTGCGGCCGGCGGATAAGCGCCACCCGTACGGCCACGGCAAGATCGAGACGATCAGTGCCCTGCTCATCGCCTTCGCGCTGGTGTTTGTCGGCGCGCGGATTTCGTTTGTGGCAGGGCGGGAGATGTACCTCCGCCACCACTCCTACCCCGGCGTCTGGGTGCTCGTGATTGCGGCCATTTCGGTGGTGGGCAAGGAGTGGCTTTTCCGGATTACGCGCAGGGTGGCGCTGGCATGCAACAGCGCCGCAGTGTTCGCCAACGCATGGCATCACCGTTCGGACGCCCTCGGGGCGCTGGCCGTGGTGTTCGGTTCCGTGGCCGGGATGATGGGCTGGGGCCACGGCGACCAGGCGGCCGGGGTGGTGGTGGGAATCATGGTGGTCGGCGTGGGGCTGAAAATCGGCGTGGACGCGCTGGTGGAGCTTTTCGACGTAAGCGCGGACGTCGAAACGGTAACTGCTCTGGAACAGGCAATTTCGGGTGAGGAGGGGGTCCGCGCGTTTCACCGGCTGCGCAGCCGTCTTGTCGGCCGGGAGATATTCGTGGACGTACACATCCTGGTTGACCCGGCATTGAGCGTGGTTCAGGGGCACAGGGTTGCCGATCGCGTGGAAGAAGCCATCCGATCATCCATGAAGCGGCCGGCGAATATCGTCGTCCACATAGAGCCCGACCTTCCCGAGCTTCGCGCGGTGAACCCGAACAAATAACCTTCCATCGCCGCGCTGCTCCTTCGTCTGAGCTTTCCCGCGTGACGCTTTTCCGACGCCACCACCTGTGGAATTGGTTCGGTGGCGGGCATGCGATATACTTTGTTGCATGAAAAACTGCTCGCGGAGTACGGCAAAAAATGCCGGAACCGCCGGCCCCATTGGAAAAGGAGCCTCACCGTGGCCAAAATTCCCGTTGCGATTCAGATGTACACGCTGCGCGAGGACTGCAGCAAGGACTTCGTCGGCACGTTGAAAGCCGTCGCCAAAATCGGGTACGCCGGCGTGGAACTGGCGGGGATGTACGGCGTTGCGCCGAAGGAACTCGGAAAGATACTGGATGACCTCGGCCTGAAGCGCGCGGGCGGGCACTGGGGTGTCGAGCCGCTGGAGAAGGAATTCGACAAGACGGTTGAAGACGTGAAGGCGCTCGGGTCGTCGTTTGTGACGATCCCCGGTCTTCCGGGCAGCTACACTGAGGACGCCGAAGCGTGGAAGCGCACCGCCGCGCTGTTGTCAGGGATCGGCCAGAAACTGCTGAAGGAAGGCATACAGCTTTCCTACCACAACCACAACCACGAGTTCAAGCTCTTTGGTGGAAAACACGGCCTGGACATTCTGTATGAAAACAGCGATCCGAAGGCACTCCACGCCGAGATCGACACCTACTGGGTGCAGTATGCGGGAGTTGACCCGGCCACGTACATGAAGAAGGTCGCCAACCGCCTTTCGCTGGTGCATATCAAGGACATGGCGGACGACGATATGAAGTCGTTCGCGGAGATTGGCAACGGGATTCTCGACTGGGACGCGATTTTCGCCGTGGCGAAGGAAGCCGGATCGAAGTGGTTGATCGTGGAGCAGGATTCGTGCAAGCGTCCGCCGCTGGAGAGCGCGAAAATCAGCTTTGAGAACCTGAAAACGATGGGCGCGGTGTAGTCAACCGGATGGTGTTCACTTGCCACACACCGGTTTCGTGCCTATCTTTTTAGCGGCATTCTTTGAGAAACAGGGGCTGTAGCTCAGCTGGGAGAGCGCCTGTCTGGCAGACATGAGGTCACGGGTTCGATCCCCGTCAGCTCCACCATATGACAATACGGGACTTGCGAGCGTTCGTGAGTCCCGTATTCCGTTGACATCGTCTTCACGCCACGGTTACGGAGTTCTGCGCCGTTTCGCCCCGCGAGTTGACCACCTGACTGATTCGAGGTCCACCCCGCACGTTCGACGGGTTTCCCCCGCGGCACGCGCCCGTTTCGGAAACCACCGTACGATCTGACAACTTCATCCCGCCATTCCCCACAAAACGGGCTCCAGTGGAACAGGAGGAACGCGCTTCATGTCCCTGATCATCATCATCGGCCGCGGCCACGGTGGCACGCGGGCCATGTCTCAGACGCTTGTAGACAGCGGCGTATACATGGGTGAGCCGCTGAACGATTCGTACGACCTCGTGCCGCCGCAAGCCATGTACGACGCCTGCCGCGTGATGGCCCGACATGTGAAATGGCACGGCGGGTTCAGGTGGGATTGGTCGCAGTTGCACACGATGGACATCCCGGAGGAATTCACCGGGCTGATCCAGACGTACCTGAAGTCGGTTCTGGAAAGCCCGGCACCGCGTAAGGGCTGGAAAATCCCCGAAACGACGCTGGTGTTCCCGTGGATCGTGCGGATGTTCCCCGATGCGAAGTACATCTTCTGGATTCGTGACCCGCGCGACAGCATTCTCGGCGGACACGTTACCGACGACCTTTCCGATTTCAACATTCCGTATCCCCTCACGGAAGATGAACGCCGCCGCCGGGCGATTTCGTGGAAGTACCAGTACGATCTGGTGAAGGCGACACCGAAACCGGCGCACTGGATTGAGGTGCGGTTCGAGGACTTCGTGCTGAGGCAGGAGGAGACGCTTCCGCGGCTGGAGGATTTCCTCGGGATGAAGCTGGCAAAGATTCCGGTCCGCCCGGAGGCGGTGGGCCGCTGGAAAACGGCTGAAGGGCCGCACACGTTCGATTTCTTCGAGCCGGCGTTGGTGGAATACGGGTATGAGAAGGGGTAAATAACACCCTGCGCCAGAACGCGCACACGCCGTCACCCCGTCGTGCGGCAGTAATGGGTCGTACGGGACGGATGGGACACATCGGCGGGGCGGGGACCCGACGGAGCGGGTCCCTCCAGAGGTTGCAGCGCCCCGGTGGCAGGGGCGTTACCCGCTCACGTACAACCGCACCTCGTACCCCTTCATGGGGGTGATCCAGCCTTCATCAATGCGCGTAAGCGGCGCGGAAGGCTCGCAGACCGGGCGCATCTTGCTCACATCGAGCCAGTCCACCCCGGTGATGATGGCCTCCTGATCAAACGGATCCTCGTTGGCAAGCACCAAAAGGGTGCCGTCCCCGGCGCGGCGGCAGATGTGTCCGATGCCGAGCGCCGTCGCTGGGTAGGCGCGAGTATCGGCCACCACACGCACGGAGAACACTTCCCCGCCAATGAGGTACGCATTCAACCGGCTGATTTCCGACACGACCTGCATCACCGTGTCTACGATCTGCGCGGGACGATCTTCGTACGATGATCCCCACCAGAGGAGCCCCGTCCCGCCGTGCAGAATTGCCTGCCACGCCATGAAGCGGCTCTCTTCCAGCGTCGGGTAGACGGGCGCTTCCGCCTTTTTGCGCTCCGGGTAGAGATTGTTCCACGAGAAGGCCTGCTCCACCATCCACACCTCTTTGTTCGGCGCGACCGCCCGGAACCGGTCGATATCGAGACCGATGTGGTGAACCGGCTTTTCGATGCGCGGCGGGACAGGGTAGGCGTCCACCGAGACGATGTCGAGGGAGGACACGCACCGGGCGAGGGTGAGTTGGTTGGCGCCGGATTCGTTCAGCCAGAGCGGACGGCCCGGATCGATTGACCGCACCAGCGCGGAGCCCCGCGCAAGACCGTGCACGACCGCATCGAGGCGCTCCTGAACGGATTTCTGATCCTCGGGGGAGAGCGACCAGAGTCGCTTGGTGGCCCAGTTGGTCGGCTGCCGGTGGGCGTGCCAGATGGCTTCATCGGGCGCTTCCCATACCGCGAGGGCGGGGTGGTCGGCAAGGGAGCGAATGCGCTCGGCGAGTTCTGCGCCGTCGTCTTCCGGGGCGAGTATCATCGGAACGGGCACCCAGCCGAACATGCCCCATCGGTGCGCGGCGTCGAGGTGTTCCCGTGCGCTGCAGCAGACGAGATTGACACCGGCCTTGCTCCACGCGGCCCATTCGTCGTCGTTGCGCGGGCGTTCGTACATGCCAAGGGTGAAAAGCGGGTGACCGTTGCGTCGCAGAACCATGGGTGACCCTCCCTGAAGTGGCGGTTTCGCGGATGTGTGTTGATGGTAGCACGATGCCGTTGCTGCCGCAACGCCTGCACGGGAGTGACGCGGCATGGACTGGCGGCGAGGCAGTCGTCAAGACAACAGGATGCGGTGGCCAGCGTGGCGGTACGGCCTGAGATGACCGTGGCGCACGGGAACATGCCCTCGGCACGGGAGAGCGTGACGTTCGCCCGTGCCACCGATGACGCGCTTTCGTATACTATTGGTGACAAAAAAAGAGGGGTTCGCCGTGGTCTCCATGGAGCAGATTGAGGAGTTCGGCCGCAGGATCGGGGAGCAGTTCAAGCCTGAACGCGTGATTCTGTTCGGTTCGTACGCGTACGGAACGCCGACGCCGGATTCTGACGTGGATTTGCTTGTGATCATGCCGTGCACGAAAAAGCCCGCGCACCATGCCGCGGAGATACGGCTCGCATTGTCCGCGGGGTTTCCGCTGGATCTGGTTGTCCGTGAACGAGATACGCTGGAGGCGCGGGTAGCGCTCGGTGATCCTTTTCTCTCGGAGATCAAGGAAAAGGGGAAGGTGCTTTATGAATCCGCTGGTTGAGGAGTGGATACAGACCGGGGGAAGGGGATTTCGCGACGGCACGGCGGGAACTGAGGGCAAGAAAGCATCCCAACTACAATGCAGCGTGTTTCCACGCCCAGCAATGCGCGGAGAAATACCTCAAGGCCCGATTGCTCATGGCCGGAACCCGCTTCCCGAAAACACACGATCTTGAAGCTCTTGTGAAACTGCTCCTTCCTCACGAACCGGGCCTGCTGGAACTGCTGCCGATGGCGGTTTCGCTGACCTCCCTGGCGGTCGACGTGCGCTACCCGGGTCACCCGGTGGACAAAGCAACCGCGGCGGAAGCCCTTGGCTACTGCAACGTGATACGCGCCGCAGTAAGGCGATCGCTGGGGCTGAATGACTGAACGAATCCTCGATCGAGCCGAGACTGCGACAAATCAGGCAACTCGCGCCCCGCAAACGAGCTGATTCGCCTGGCTTCTGGAAACGGCGGTTCGGTTCAATGAGGTGTTCGGGCGACGATGGGAACGCAACGAAGACGCAGCAGGAGACTCTGCACTTCGTTCAGAATGAAGGCGATGCAGCGCGGGCCACGTAGGTTGGGGAAACCGACGAACAAGGCAGCGCGTTCCGGCGGTTGAGAAAGAGAGCGGCATCAACAAAACAGGGGGAGCGCAGGGCGGTGTTGTGCCGCCCGACAGCGCTCCCCTTATTGTTCCGGTTGTTGCCGAAGAGATCAGGCTCCGATTTCCGATGTGCATTGCGGGCAGCGGGTGGCCTTGATCGGAATGGCGGAGAAACAGAACGGGCATTCCTTGGTTGTCGGCTCCGCAGCCGGCGCGGCCTCTTGCTTGCGCTGCATGGCATTGAAGCTTTTCACGAGCAGGAATACCGAGAACGCGACGATCAGGAAGCTTATTACGGAGTTGATGAACGCCCCGTAGGCGATCGTCACGGCGCCGGCGGCTCTGGCATCGGCGAGGGCGGCGTAGGGACCCGCCTTCTCCACCCCATCTTTCAGCACGACGAAGAAATTCGAGAAATCGACGCCGCCGAGGAGAAGCCCGATCGGAGGCATGATCACGTCATCCACGAGGCTTTTGACGATAGTTCCGAACGCGCCACCGATGATGATACCGATGGCCATGTCGAGCACATTGCCGCGCATCGCGAACTTTTTGAACTCCTGAAACATTCCGTCCCTCCTTGTGCAGTGCCCTCCGCACGGCCGTTCCTGTTGCTGCGATTCAGCATGGCCGACCGGCCGCGCACCCGTGTCTCAACGCGGTTCCAGAACCCAGAAATCCGCTTCCACAAACCCGACCGATTCGAGCATGCGCGCCGCCCGCTCGAACCCGACCGTGTAATGCGGCGCGTGACAATCCGATCCGAGTGAAAGCTGCACACCGCGATCCTTGAGCTTTGCCAGATAGACGAGATACTGGAGCTTGAACCCTTCCGGGTAATGGGGATTCAACAGCAACGCGTTCAGGTTGATTTCGATCTTTTTCCCGTGCTCGATGGCCGCGGCGGCGAACTCGTCGTGCATGGATTCGGGAATACAGGAAAAGTCGTCGAACCAGGGCTCCGCGGACACATTGTGCTGTGCGTCTTCCCAACCGCCGTGCCACCACCACGGATGCGCAACGATATCCACAAGCGGGTGCGTGGCCAGAAACATGTTCTGGCGATGGTAGTCGCGGATCACCGCCTGCCGTTCCAGTGGGACATACATCGGCCAGTGCGTGCCGCCGATGACGTATTCGATTCCGAGTTCCGCAATGTCTTCCGCAGTGAGCGCGATGGCGAGTTCGCACCCGGGAGGGCCGCCTGTCCGCAGGCCGTAGACGGGGTTTTCGTGACCTCCCCGGGCGATTTCATCGATCTCCCATCGGGAAACACAACTTGCCTCCACCCCGAAGTGGAATCGCGGGTTATCGCGGACGCCTTCAAACTCGAGGCGCGAGGCTACAATGTCCGGGCGATTGTACGGGGTGTGGATGTGATCCGTGATGCCGAAATCGGTAACGCCGTTTGGCGCTGCTTCGCGGATGAGGTCCGCCATCCTGAGAGCGGCCTGATCACACGAGTGGTGGGAGTGAATGTGCCAGTCCGAGCCGATAACCATGTGTTCCTCATCACATTACGTCTTCAGTCTGTCCCTCCAGTAGGTTACCCAATCCGCATCCATTTGTGCAAGTCTGTTCTTCTTCAGGTTTTCCCTCATTATCCATCTTACGTCCGGGCTATCCGCGGCGAACCACCTTTCCATGGCGGCTTTCCCCGCCTCAGGCACGGCCGCGACGACCACGCTCCAGCAGTACCCGAGCCCCTGCCGAAGCGTTTTGAAGTCTTCCGCACGGCGGTCGGGCGCTCCAGGGATGGTGCGGGTGATGGTATCGAGGAGGGAAAGTGCCCGAACGGCATCGGCGGGGTTCCTGAGGAGTGCCGGTTCCGCCACCGCCGCGGCAGCCGCGCGTTGCTCGAGCCGGTTTCCTGCGGCCCAGTGCTCCATCTCCGCAAGAAGAGCCGCCATGTCGGATCTGCCCCAGCGCTGGAGCGCCACGGCAACTGCTTCGCGGGTTCGCCAGCGGAAATCGGACGCGTAGCGGCGAATGCGTGGAAGGAGCGAATGATCGCCCTCCGCCAGCAGGCGCCCCAGACCGACGACACCACAGAAGACAAGGAACTCGCCGGGAGAATTCACCTGCGCGCGTTCGTCCGGAACCGAAAGTAAACGCTCGAATTGGGCGCGGCTACCCATGTCCGCCACCACCGCAGCCAGCTCGAGATTGCCCCGCGGGCCCGGAAGGCCGGATTCCGCGAGGAGAAAGGGCTCCCAGTTGGTGATGCGTGCCAGCGTTTCGCGGTAATGCTGCGTTTTCGTCATCCGTTCGCTCAATACGCCTTGGCGAAGACCACCCGCTGTGTCGAGGGTTTGCCCGTGCGGACGCAGACGCCCGGTTCCTGCGGGTTGTCGAGCGGAATGCAACGGATTGTCGCCTTCGTCTCTTCCTTGATCAGCGCTTCGGTTTCCGCCGTGCCGTCCCAGTGCGCAAGAAGGAACCCGCTGCCGCCTTCGCCGGCGGTGCGTTCGCGAAATTCCTCCCACGTATCCACCCGGAACGTGTTGGCATCGCGGAAGGCCTTCGCCTGCTCGAACAGCGTGCGATGGATGTCGTCCATTGTCGCGCGGACGTGCTCTGCCAGCCCTTCCTGAGGCAGGAACTCCTTGGTGCCGGTATCGCGCCGAGCCAGCACCACCTGCCCTTTGGCGAGGTCTTTGGGACCCATTTCGACCCGAAGCGGCACGCCGCGCAGCTCCCACTCATTGAACTTGAACCCGGGGCGGACGGTATCGCGGTCGTCCAGTTTCACGCGTGCGCTCGTTTTCAGGGAATCCACAAGGCGGTGCGCCGATTCGAGAACTGCCGTCTTCTCCTCGTCGGTCTTGTAGATCGGCACCACGACCACCTGATACGGCGCAAGACGGGGTGGCAGGCGCAGGCCCTTCTCATCGCCGTGCCCCATGATGAGCGCGCCGATGAGCCGCGTGCTGACGCCCCAGCTTGTCGCCCAGACGTGCTGCCGACCGCCCGCCTCGTCCTGATACGTCACATCAAACGCTTTTGCGAAGTTCTGACCGAGAAAGTGCGAGGTTCCGGCCTGCAACGCGCGGCGGTCACCCATCATCGCTTCGATGCAGAGCGTCTGCACCGCACCGGCGAATTTCTCGGATTCGGTCTTGATTCCCGGAATCACCGGCAGCGCCATCCACTCCTCGGCGAAGCGCCGGTACACGCCCAGCATGCGGTGCGTCTCCTCGACGGCTTCTTCCTGCGTGGCGTGTGCCGTGTGGCCTTCCTGCCAGAGGAACTCGAGCGTGCGGAGGAACAGGCGCGTGCGAAGCTCCCAGCGGAGGACGTTGGCCCACTGGTTGTAGAGAAGCGGAAGGTCGCGGTACGACTGTATCCAGTCCCGGTACGTGTTCCAGATGATTGTTTCGGAGGTCGGCCGGATGACAAGCGGCTCCTCAAGCTTCTTGCCGCCGCCATGGGTAACCACGGCGCACTCCGGCGCGAAGCCTTCCACGTGTTCGGCTTCCTTCTGAAGGAAGCTCTCGGGGATGAGAAGCGGGAAATACACGTTCTGGTGGCCGGTTTCTTTGAACATGCCGTCGAGAGCCTGCTGCATCAGCTCCCAGATGGCGTATCCGTACGGGCGGATGATCATGCAGCCACGCACGGGCGCATAATCAGCGAGTTCGCCCTGCAGAACGACCTCGTTGTACCACGCGGAGTAATCAGAGGAGGGGTTTGTCAATCCGGGCATGAAGTTCTTCCTGAGATGGATGGGGTTTCTGCAAGCGACCGTGTTTGTTATCGAATGGGAATACAGAAAGATACGCATGAACGGGGCATCTCGGCCAGCCGGCCGGCGTCGCGCTTCCCGTGCCGGCCTTGCGCCGTCCTGCTTCCACTGTAACTTTTCCACACGGAAGACCGTCATATCGTTCAGTGGGTACGTCATTCAAGGGGCGCGGTTTTGGCGGCAAGCGACAGCGAACTGGTGAGGCAGACACTGAAAGGCGATAAACGCGCCTTCGGTGTGTTGATCCAGCGCCACCAGGATGCGGTGTTCGCCCTCGTCAGCCGGCTCATCCGCAACCCTGGCGACGTGCAGGACGTGGCGCAGGACGCCTTCGTCCGCGCGTACAAGGCTCTCCCCACGTTTCGGGGCGACGCCCAGTTCGGGACATGGCTCTACCGCATCGTGTGGAACACCTGTCTCGACCGGCGCGAACAGCACGCACGGGTGCAGGAGCGCGAGGTGCAGATTACTGCGGACGAAGAGGATTGCAAGGGTATCGACGGGTTTGCCGACGAGGAAACACCCCTGCCGGATGCGGCGTTCGAAGCGGATGACGTTCGCCGCCGGCTTGAGGCGTGCCTGAACCGCCTGCCGGTCCATTACCGCGCGGTTCTGACGCTATATTACTTTGAGCAAAAAAGTTATGAAGAAATCGCGATGGTTCTTGATCAGCCGATGAATACGATCAAGGTTCATCTGTTTCGCGCGAAATCGCATCTCAGGAAGGCGCTCCTTGCCGAGCGTTCTTCCGAGGAGTGGACCGCATGACATGCACCGATTTCCGCCTCCTTGCCGAGCGGCGTGCCGCTGGTTTCCCTTTGAAGGCCCGACAGGAAAGAGCCCTCGAGCGGCATCTTGCGGAATGCTCCGCCTGCGCCTCCGTTGCGCGGTTTGAAAACGGCCTTGCGACTGCGGTGCGGGAGTTCCCTGCTGTCACTCCGCCGGCCGATTTCGCCGATATGGTGCTGGCGCAGCTTCCCGACCCGGTGACCGTGCCGGAACCCTCATTCCGGGAATACTGGTGGAACCTGGCGCTGGGGGTACTGGCGGCAGGAGCTGCCTCGTGGGCGCTCTGGCAGAAGGCGCCGAGCTGGATCCCCTGGCTTACCGGCGAAAGAGAGAGAACGCAGATCGCGGACGTCTTGTTCAACGCTTACATGTCCATGGGTGAGGTCAGCCTGCCCACAATGTCGGTCGTTTTCCTGGCCCTGATCGGCCTCACCGCGTGGGGTGCGTCCGCGCTTGCGGTGGGGGAGAGGTAGGCGTCACCGCCGAGGCAGGACGCCGTGAAGGCCCCCGGTCGCCGGGGTTTTGGCGCCGGATCAGGCCGGGCGTTGGGTACGTACAACCGGTCGGGCAGCACGCTCAGCCATCGTGCGCCGTGTGGTGGTCACTGTGGATAGGGGGTGGCCCCAGCCGGTCTCCGAGCGGCGTATCGAGGAGCCCGGCCCGGCGGTTCACCTTCCGTCGGCTCGTATGTACCGTGCCGGTGCGTCTCGATACGTCTCCCTCGCGTGCGCTCGACTCGACGACCGGCATGTGGCGCCCGAACAGCGGTCATCGAGTGGCGTCCGCCGACCGTCCGGCGGACGGTGTATCGAGATGACCGCGGAAACCGCGCCCGGCCACCCCGGTCTGGATTCCCGCCTCCGCGGGAATGACGTTCGCTTCTTCGGGAGGACCAGCATACCCCCGCGCTGTCGGAAATGACGAACGGAAGGTTATTGACTGCTTCTTTGCCAAAGGATCAGGAACACGCCCACAATCCGTCATTCCCGCGCAGGCGGGAATCCATCCCAGTGCGAATCGCCCTGCGAAGTTGTTCCCCGCCCTCGCCACTTGCCCCCCCTCCAATGACTATACTTCCGTGCGATCGACACGCCGCTCATCGTTGACAACCGGTGCTGACCGGGCTACATTCAACGCATTGTGATATGCGCTCAAAGCATCGGCTGGCAGGGCGCAGACGCCCTGCTGAGGGAGGTGCGCCATGCTGCGGTCTCGCGTTGTCCTTTTCCTCCTGCTCGCCCTCGCCACAAGCGGCCTTGTCAGCGCCGCCCGGGCCACCGATGTGTCCGGCAACCTCACGACTCAGACGTGGACGAAGGCCAACAGCCCGTATCGTGTGACCAGCTCGATCACGGTGCCGTCCGGCAACACCCTCACCATCGAACCGGGTGTCGATGTGCTGTTTGATGTGAGCGTGCCGTTCACCGTGTGGGGAAGCCTGAATGCCGTCGGCACTGCAAGCGACAGCATACGGTTTGTTCCGGGCGCGGTTGTGTCGTGGCGCGGCATCCGTTTCAGTCAGGGTGACACGAATACCATCGCCTACGCGAGAATCAGCAGGGCGATTGAGCAGGGTACTGAACCCGGGAAAACGGGCGGGGGAATCAACATTTCTGGTACCGGTACGCGCCTCGCGATCGCAAATTCGGTGGTTTCCGGCAACACCGCTACGTACGGCGGTGGTGTTTACAACTATGGCGGTTCTTTGACTGTGACCGGCTGCACCATTACTGGCAACAAAGCATTGTATGGCGGCGGCTTATACAACAACGGTGGAACCACGGCAATCACGTACACCGTCATTAGCGGTCAACTGTCGGCCAACTCAGCATCGGGAGTCTTCAACGGCACGGGCGACATGATTATCACGAACTGCACTATAGCTAATAACGGCCCGGAGTCTTCCCAGAGCGGAGTGATCCAAACCGGCAGTGCCTTGATCATCAGAAACACTATTGTCTGGGGCAACGGATCAGGACAACAGATACGGGGATCCGGAAGCGGGAGTGTCACCGCGACGTACAGTGACATCCAGTTTGATTGGGGAGCTTTCCCCGGCGTGGGGAACATCACTGCCGACCCCATGTTTGTGGATGCGGCGAACGGGGATTTCCGGTTGCGTGGTAGTTCCCCTTGTATTGACGCAGGTGACCCCGCCTCAGCACTTGATTTCGATGGCTCCCGCGCGGACATGGGTGCTTTCGCATTCTTTGTGAATCGCCCACCCGTGTGGAGCCCTACAGCGGACACCACGACGATCGAGGGACGGGCGATCCAGTTCACCGTTTCTGCCTCCGATCCTGACGGTCAGGCTCTCACGTACTCCGCATCGGATTTGCCGCCCGGCGCGACGTTTGACCCCTCCTCGCGCATTTTTTCTTGGACGCCAAACGGAGGGTGGGTTGTTCCTCCCGCAACGCAACAGGAAACGATGGTAGTATTCTCCGTTTCTGATGGGCTTTCGACGGCGAATGACACGGTCAGGATCACCGTTTTCCCGCCGCAATGGACGTTCACCGTTTTCCCGAATGCCCCCAACCCGTTCAACCCGAGCACCACGATTCGCTTCACTCTCCCCGAGGCGGGGCATGTGACGCTGGCGGTGTATGATGTTAACGGCCGCCTCGTGCGCACTCTGGTGGGCGGGCCGCTGGCGGCGGGCTGTCACTCGGTCGTGTGGGACGGGAAGGACGCTATGGGTCGCGCGGTTGCCAGCGGGGTGTACGTCTACCGGCTCACCGCGCCGCAGGGCGTGGCGACGAAGAGGATGGTGCTGGTCCGGTAGGGGCGGTCTTCGTGCGCCCTGCGCACGCGGAACCGCCCCTACGATGGCACGGATGCGACGTATCCTGTGCGTCCTATGGGACGTATGGCAGGGGGGATGCGCGACGGCGGTTTCGGCGCAACCGCCCCACCTTGGGTGTTTGCAGGTAGGTGCGAACCTGCGCCCGCAACGCGCACGGCGCCCCCAACGTTGGCCCCGGCCAGCCCGTACCGCGCACGCGGCATCCCTGATGCCACCCCGTTGCTCCACGACTCCCTCAGGTGAGTACTTCTATTCCCCGGGAAAGAGGTTGATGTCCGGTTGACGGCGTGGGATAACTCGCCACGCGAACCCCTCAGGAGATGCTCGATGAACGAACGGATTGCCCGAATTCGCGCCCGGGCCCTTCGCAGCTACGGCGTGCACGACCCCGAACGCGATGCGCTCCGGAAGGAGTCCTTCGCGCAGACCGAAGGGGAGCCGACGGTCATCCGCGAGGCAAAGGCGTGGGCCCACTACCGGCGGAACCAGACGCTGGTAATACTCGAGGATGAACTGATCGTCGGGGGGCACATCGGCATCGCGTACGATCCGGAGAAGGACAGCGTGCCGGAGATTTTCGGGAGGCAGGGGTTCAAGTGCTTCTGGAACGTATCGGACGAAGTGCAGAAGTACTTCAATGAGGGCATGTTGAGTGGCGCGGGCAACCATACGACGATGGACTACGCCACCATTTTCGAGATCGGCTTCGAGGGGCTCATTCAGCGGATTCGGAACCGCGCTGCCCGCCTGCAGCAGGACGAGCACGATCTCCTCGAGAAACGGGATTTCCTGGCGGCGCTGGAAATCATGGCCGAGGGATACATCGCTCTGTGCGACCGGTACGCCGACTACGCGGCAGAACTGGCGGCCGAAACGATAGACGAAACGCGGCGGGCCGAACTGGAGACCATCTCGCGCAACTGCCGCAGGGTTCCCGCAAAGCCGCCGACGACATTCTGGGAAGCGTGTCAGGCGGCGTGGTTCTGTTTCTTCTTCCTCGCCGATGCGCCGGGTCGCGTGGACCAGTACCTCTACCCGTTTTACCGTTCCGACCTCGAGAAGGGCCTCATCACGCCGGATTTCGCGCGGGAGCTGCTTTCGTGCCTGTGGGTGAAGTACTTCGAACTTGCGGGGGCACGGGGCGCGGTGAGCGCGTTTCACCACCTCACGCTCGGCGGAGTGCACGCCGATGGCAGTGACGCAAGCAATGATGTGACGATGCTGTGCCTCGACGTCACTGAGGACCTGAGGCTCAACCGCCCGCAGATAGGCGTACGGTGGAACAGAAACATGCCCCGGGAAGTGCTCCGCCGGGCGGTGCGTGTGTTGCGCACCCATTGCGGGAATCCGGATTTCTGCAACGACGAACAGATCGTGCCGGCGCTTGTCAGGACGGGAATCCGAATCGAGGACGCGCGAGATTTTTCGCTTTCCGGCTGCCATGAGGTGATAGTTACCGGCAAGGCGCAGATGGGCAGTGTCGAGGGGTTCATCAACCTGCCGAAGGTCCTGAGACTGATGCTGGGGCTTGAACCGAACCTCGGCCCCGGCGCCAATCTGGCCGCCATCACGGATGAGGAAACGCTCTGGGCGGCGTTTGAACAGGCGATGGATGCCGTGGCAGAGCGAGCGCACCAGGCGTCCCTTGCGCGCGACATCGCTGCCGCAAAAGAACCGGGCGGGAATCTGCACGCATCTCTGGTCGTGAACGATTGCATCGAAAACGTCCGTGGGTACACTCAGGGCGGCGCACGGTATAACCACTGCAACTGGGATGTGGTCGGTATCGCAAACGTGACCGACTCCATCGCGACAATCCGGTCGCTGGTGTTTGAAAACGGCGAACTCACCCTCCAGGAGCTTGCCAACATCGTCCGGGATAACTGGCAGGGGCACGAAGCGCTCCGGCAGCGCGTGCTGAACCGGTGTCCCCATTTCGGCAACGACGACGAGGCAGCGGATCGTATCGCGGTGCGCATCATAAAGACGATGTCGGACATCATGAAGCGACGAAAACCGTTTCGGGGCGGCGAGTACATCCTGGGCACTCTGGCGGGCGGCGAGAACATGCACGTGGAGTTCGGCCGTATGACAGGTGCGACCCCTGACGGCCGCCTGAGCGGCAATACGTTCGCCGACAGCATCGGCCCGGTTCACGGCAGGGACCGCCGCGGGGTAACGGCGATGCTGAATTCGGTAGCGAAGTTGCCGCATGCGCTCCTGCCCACTGCCGTATCGCTCAACATCAAGCTGAACCCGGAGCTGATCGCGGACGAACGCGGCGTGAACAACGTGGCGGCGCTCATCGAAGGGCACTTTCTCGCCGGCGGGCAGCAGTGCCAGTTCAACATGGTAACACGCGAAATGCTTGAGGACGCGCGGGAGAATCCCGAGAAATACCGCGGGTTGATGGTGCGCGTTGCGGGATACAGCGCGCCCTTCACCTCGCTCTGGGCGGATCTGCAGGAGGAGATCATCGCCCGGACGGAACACACCTGCTGAGGAGGGCGGTCGTCTCGATACAACGGGCGGCGACAGGGGCCTTTCGCCGCTCGCCACTCGACGACCGGTCAGGGAGGCGCGCGCATCCATCCGGCGCGGTTGGGCAAAGGTGAGCAGGGAACACGCCGGCCACGCGAAAAATGCCAGGTCGTCGAGTGATTGGCGGGCATTTGATCCGCCATTCGTATCGAGACGCCGGGCGGGCTGGACAATACCAGCGCCCGCCACGGATCAGGGCAGGACGATGAACAAACTCGAGATATCCCCACCAGAACCACCCTGTCCCTCTGCGTACGATGTCGTCGTCATCGGTGGCGGCACCGCCGGGGTTGTCGCCGCGATGCAGGCGGCGCTGGACGGCGTCTCAACACTGGTGGTGGAAAAAACGGGGCAACTCGGGGGCACGATGACCAACGCCGGCATCGCCTTCCCCGGTCTGTTCCACGCATGGGGCCGACAGGTGATCGCCGGAATCGGCTGGAACCTTGTCCGCCGGTGCGTGGAGGAATCCGGCGGCGCGCTCCCCGATTTCGCCAAGCCCCCGCGGCACCATTCCGACCATCAAATCCCCCTCGACCGTGCCTTGTTCACAGCGCTCTGCGACGAAGCAGTGCGAGAATCCGGCTCACGGGTGATGCTCCACACCATGCTGGCAGACGTGACGGAACATCCCGATGGGTGGGATATTGTCCTCTGCACGAAGACCGGCCTCCGCCAAATGAGCGCTCGCGTGCTGGTGGATTGCACAGGGGACGCCAACGCCGTGGCGCTTGCAGGTGGTGGAGTGCATGTGCGGAGGGATACCCAGCCGGCAACGCTTTCTTTCCGGCTTTCCGGGTACGATCTGTCTACGCTCGACCCTGAAGCCTTGAACCTCCGGGCGCTGGACGCGATGAGAGCGGGCCTGCTGGAGCCGACCGATGCGGGATGGGATCCGAATGCCCCCGACGTGGCGGGGGTACTGCGGGCAAACGGGCGGAATTCCAACCACATTGACGCAGCCGGCGCTTGTACCAGTGAAGGTAGGACCGAGCTCGAAATGTCTGCGCGGCGATCGTTCCTACGCCTGTTCCGCTTCCTTCGCGCTCAGCCGGGGCTTGAGAATCTACGCGTGGAGTACCTCGCGGCGGAGTGCGGCGTCCGCGAATCCGCGGTCATCGCCGGCGACGTGGTGGTCACAGCCGACGACTATGTCTCGGGACGCCTGTGGCCGGATTCGCTCTGTCATGCGTTCTACCCGATTGACCTGCACACGCGGGAAGGGAGCGGCCTTGATTGCCGCCCGCTGGAAGAAGGCGTCGTGCCGACGGTGCCGCTGGCAGCGTTGACGGCCAGGGGGAAGAGGAACCTGCTGGCGGCAGGACGGTGCCTTTCGAGCGATCGGCTGGCGAACTCCGCGCTCCGCGTGCAGGCGACGTGCATGGCGACAGGGCAGGTCGCCGGAGCGGCTGCGGCGCTGGCGGCGAAAACCGGGTGCGACGTGCGGGAGGTGGGGTTGGAGGACATCCGCTCCCTGCTACGCCAACACGGAGCGATTGTCCCGGCGTAACAGTGCTCAAACCCTTTCGATCGGGTCCGGATGGTATGGACGGGGCTCCGCAACCACCCCGGAGGACTGCTCTCCGGCCCGCCGTCTGGGCGGTGGCGTTCTGGATTGCGGGGGAACTCTGCGGATTTGAGTGGGGCGGTTCGCCGGGCCTCCTTTGTGCCGGGGCGTTTTTGTTCGCCGTGCTGGCGGGCGTGGCCCTTGTCCGCCAGAAACGAGGCATCGTTGCCCTGGCTGCGCTGAGCGGCGCGTGCGTTCTCCTCGGGTGGGGCCGCGTCGCGCTCTGGCAGGAAACCCGCCCATCTCCGGCTATTCTTTCCCGCCTTATCAACCAGCGCGTCGTTCTCTCCGGGACACTCACCACCACTCCGGAGCCGCGTGGGCGCCTGTGGCGGTTCGGCCTGAAGGCGGACACGCTCACTTCGACGGAGAACGCGGTGCTGGGGCCCGTTGACGTGTTCGTGCGGATGGATACCTCCCTTGGCGCTCCCCGCATTGGTCAGCGCGTGCGGATCGCCGGCTCAGTGCGAGCTCTGCCCCGTCGTTCCGCGCCCGGAACCATGGACTATGGCGAATACCTCCGCTATCGCGGATACTCAGCGACGCTTGCCGCGTACGAACCGGGCGGATTTGCTCCGCTGCCGGTGCCACGAAACGCGTGGACCGCATTCTGGGACCACGCGCGGAGATACGTCAAGCGTGCGATTACAGTCGGAATGCCGGACGAGGCCGCCGGGCTAGCGTCGGGACTGGTGCTGGGAGAACGCCACGGGCTCTCGCGCCGGACGATGGAGGCATTCAGCGCGTGCGGAGTGATCCACATCCTTTCCGTGAGCGGATTCCACGTCGCCATCGTGCTGGTGGGGATAGGGGTGCCGCTCCGCCGGTTTTTCGGGTTCGGGCTCTGGCAGGCGCTGGTGCTGATCGCATGCGCGTGGTGCTATTCGCAGCTTGCCTGCAACGACCCGCCCATGGTCCGCTCGTGCATCATGGCGACGGTGCTTCTGCTCTCCTACACGGTGGAACGTCGCTCCGACCCGTGGAACGCGCTTGCCCTCAGCGCGCTCATTACACTGCTCGTCCAGCCCACGGCGCTTCACGACATCGGGTTCCAGCTCTCCTACGCAGCCATGGCGGGCCTGATGGGCTTCGGCTCACTGGCGGAAGAGCGACTCAAACGGTTCCGGTTCCTGCAGCAGCATGCGTGGGTGCGGTATCCCATCAGCCTCGCCGTCGCGACAGTTGCTGCCAACATCACCACTGCGCCGCTCACCGCACATTACTTCTGGCGTATGTCGCTGCTCGCGCTTGTCGGAAACCTTCCGATCACGGCGCTTGTAACGGTGGGCGTGTGGGCAAGCGTGGCAGCGGCGCTCGTGGGATGGATTCCATTCGCTGCGATTGCGATCAATGCCGCAAATGCACGTGTCCTCGAGGCAGTGCTGCGGCTCGGAGAATGGTTCGCTGAGTGGCCCTACGCGGCCACCTGGGTTCGTTCCCCCACATGGCCGGAGATGCTTGTCTACGGCGTGGGCACCTGCGCGATCTGGTGGATTTCACAGAGAAAGGGTCTGCGGAAAGGCGCGCTGTTCGCCTGCCTCATCTACGCGAACATTGCCGTGTGGTGGATATGGATCCACCGGCCCGGGACGACGGAGATCGCGTTCCTCGACGTGGGACAGGGCGACGCCGCGGTGTGCCGATTTTCCACCGGGCACACAATCGTAATTGACGGAGGACCCGCAACAGCCGGCTACGACGCCGGTGACTGGGTGGTTGTGCCGTATCTTCGGTCGCGCGGCATTCGGCGGGTGGATGCCATCGTGGTTACGCACAGCGACAGCGATCATATCGGTGGCCTGCCCTCAGTTGCGCAAGCATTCGATACTCGTGCGGTCTGGTACAACGGGTCGGGCGACACCGCGTCGGCGTTTCGAGCGCTGGCACTGAACATCCGGCAGCGTGGGGGGCGGCTTCAGGTTGCAGGCGCAGGTGATTCGGTCGCGGGGCTGGGTACCGCGCGGATGACGTTCCTGTCCCCGATGCGCGATTCAGCGTGGTCCTCGCGCTGTTCCGACAACGATCGCTCCCTCGTGCTGCGGATCGTAGAGTACGGCGATACGGTGCTTTTCACCGGCGACACAGGCGAGAAAGCGGAGCGGGCGTACAGCCGACTCCTTCATACGGAATCGGGTGCGCGCGTGGATATCCTCAAGGTGGCTCATCACGGATCCCGCTTCTCCACCGGAGATACCCTGCTGGCAACCGCCCGGCCGCGGTACGCCGTTATCAGCGTCGGGCGAAACATGTACGGTCACCCCGCACGGGAGACGCTGGAGCGGCTCCGCGCGACCGGCACCACCGTGTTTCGAACGGATCGGCAGGGGACGCTCATCTGGAGAACGGGACCGGCAGGAGGGAGGTGGGTTGAATGGAGATGAAAGGGGCGCAGAGACCAAACCAATGCCCCTGCGCCCCGGTTCAACCACCCACTGCTAACGAATCGGAACCGACATCATCCCTCGCATACCGTGCGGCCCGGGGCAGAGCCCGACTCGTACGCCGGTGAGGTCCCGATAAAGCTGACGGTTGTAATCCTCCGCCTGAGAGTGAGCGTCGAAGATGTTCCAGACGTACAAACCGAGCGCGCTCGTGAGCCCGGTCAGCATCACGGCCTTTCGCGCGGTGGATATCTCGCTCAGGTCCCGCGTCCTTTTCTTTTCCCACGCGCGGTATTCCGCAACCTCAACTACGCCGTTAGCGTTGCCCCCGCGGGCCGGCATGTCGTAGTCCTCGACGGTCAGCGCCAGGTTATCGCCGGCCAGACCCACCGCAACGACGGATCCCATGACACCGGTGAGGAATGCGGCCCCCCGTTTCCAGTTGCCGACGTAGAAATGACCCATGCCCGGTGTTCCCAGCGCGAGAATCGCGGCAAGGTTCGGGTCTTTGAGCGGCATGAGGCGGATGGTGGCCTGCTGTTCGCCGATCACCACCGCATCACGCATACGCGCGGGTCGGGCCTGTTGATCGGGTGGTTCCTGCGCGTGCACCTGTAACGCACTCACAAACATCGCGGCTACGAGGTAGGCCGCGGCGACGGTTCCGTGTTTCATCTTCTCCCTCCTTGCGAGGTGCTCCCGCAACTTCACATGCTGTCTTTTTCACTCTCCGCGAACCGGACGGCGGACATCTTCGCACCATTCTGAACCGGTCACGGCTCCGGCGCGGAACGGCGTGCGACACCCCACACCCCGATGGCCGCGATCGCGGCAAACGCTGCGCCGGCAAGAAACGTGGCGGACGCGCCTTGCGTGGTCCACAGCGCGCCGGCGACAATGCTCGCCACAAGCAGCATTGCCCCTGATACCAGATGAAACACACCAAAAGCCGTGCCAAGGAGTTCGCCCGGAGTTGCGTCTGAAACGAGTTTTGCGAGCAATCCCTGCGTCAACGCCATATGAAGACCCCACAGCGCGACGCCGAACAGCACCGTTGGAGGGGTTGTTGCGCCGGCCAGCACGAGGTTGGAAGCAACCAGCATCGCCAGCCCGCCGAGAAGAAGAACCCGGCGATTGATGCGGTCAGCCGCTGACCCTGCCGGGTATGCACCTGCTGCATAGAACAGGTTCATGACAACCAGCACCAGTGGAACCCGTCCGTCCGGCATCCCGGTATCCCGCGCCCGCAGCACAAGGAATGCCTCGCTGAAGCGGGCCAGCGTGAATACGGCCCCCAGCAGAACGACAATCCAGTACCGCCCGGGCAAACGCCCCACGCCGGCGAACATCAGGCGCGGCCTGGCTGCGCCGCGTACCTCCACGCGTTCGGGCTCACGCACATACGCGATGAGCACCAGCACGGATATGACTGCCGGGAAGGTGGCCACCCACAGCACGGAACGGATGTCGCCGAGGAACCAGACCATCAGCGGTAATGCGAGCAAGGGCCCTGCCAGCGAGCCGACCGAATCGAGCGCCTGACGGAGCCCGTACGCCGCGCCACGCATGTTCGCGGGAGCCACTTCTGCGACCAGCGCATCCCTGGGCGCGCCCCTGATGCCTTTCCCGACTCTGTCAACAAAACGAGCGGCAAACACCCATGCAACGGAGCCCGCGAGCGGAAATACCGGTTTGCTTGCGGCTCCGAGTGCGTACCCGAGAACCAGCAGAGGTTTGCGACGCCCGAACCAATCGCTCAGAGCACCGGAAAAGAGCTTCACGAAGGCGGCGGTCGCCTCGGCTACGCCTTCGACGACACCCACCACAACCATGGAGGCACCCAGCGAACTTACCATGAACACCGGAAGAAGGCTGTGGATGAGTTCGGACGAGATGTCCATGAACAACGAGCCGAACCCGAGCGCCCAGATCGCTGCGGGAAGAGCCCGCCAGCGGGCCGCTCGGAACCTCATGTTCGCCATCCGAACCTCCCGGCCCTTTGATACACGGAACCGAAACAACGCGCGTTTCCCGGTTCACTCATTCGTATTTTCTGTACAGCAGGTCGTTCGGTACTCTTTTGCCCTCGCACAGGTACACTCCGGAATGGTTCTTCTCCAGCTTGACAAAATCTCCCACTCATACGGCGCGAATGAAATCCTCCACCGCATCACGTGGCAGATCAAAGATGATACACGCGCCGGTCTGATTGGCCCTAACGGGTGCGGCAAAACTACGCTTGCACGTATCATCACCGGCGAGATCGCACCTTCGAGCGGCACGATTACGCAATCGGGTAACGTGTCCATCGGCTATCTCAGGCAGGAATCAGCCGCGCCGCCGGGCCACACCGTCTGGAGCTATATCGCCGGGGCAGACGCCCGTCTTGCGGACCTGCGTACTCGCCTCGCCGCCCTCGAGGAAACCATCGCGCGGGATTACCAATCGCCTGTCGATTCATCCCGGGGCGACGTGCCTCCGGACCTCATTGCCGCCTACGGCGCGGCGCACGACGAATACGAGCACATGGGCGGATACGAATACGACGCCCGCTGTGCGTCGGTTCTCTCGCGCATGGGCTTCCGCGCGGAGGACTACGACCAGCCTGTGGAACTGCTGAGCGGCGGCCAGCAGAGCCGGCTCACCCTTGCAGCGCTCCTCGTGCGCCAACCCGACGTACTTGTGCTGGATGAGCCCACAAACCACCTCGACATCGAAGCGACGGAGTGGCTGGAAGGGTTTCTGTCGTCCTACAAAGGCGCGGTGATCGTGATTTCCCATGACCGCGTGTTTCTCGACCGCGTCGTTACGGAAATCGTCGAAATCGAACGCATGCGGCTGGTCCACTACCGGGGCAATTACAGCGCATACGCCGCTCAGAAAGAGGAGAGGCGGCAGCAGGAGACGAAAGCCTACGAACTGCAGCGCGAGATGATCGAGCGCACCGAAGAATTCATACGCCGCAACATTGCCGGACAGAAAACCAAACAGGCGCAGGGACGACGGAAGCAACTGGAGAAACTGGAGCGTCTCACCCCGCCGCCGTTCCAGCGGTCGGTGAGCCTTTCGTTTGTGGCGAGCCATCGCGGTGGAAATGAGGTGATCGAGGTCCGTTCGCTGAGCAAGGCGTACAATGGTCTTCCGCTGTTCGAAGAGCTTTCGTTTCTTGTGCGCAGGGGCGAGCGGGTTGGCGTGGTCGGGCCGAACGGGTCCGGCAAGTCCACCCTCCTGCGCATGCTGGTCGGTGAGGAAGAGCCGGACGGTGGTATTATACGCTTCGGCGTCGGCGTGGAGGCGGGATACTATGACCAGCGCCGCGAAGGCCTTGATCAGGAAAGCCGTGTCATTGACGAGGTCTGGAGCGTAAAACCGAGCCTCACGACAGAACAGATCCGGTCGTACCTTGGTTCATTTCTGTTCACCGAGGAGGAGCAGTTCCGCATCATCGGCACGCTTTCGGGAGGGGAGCAGAGTCGGGTCGCGCTGGCGAAACTCGTTCTGGCGCAGGTCAACCTGCTGATCCTGGACGAACCTACCAACCACCTCGATATTCCCGCGCGCCTTGCGCTGGAGAATGCGCTCGACCGCTACGATGGGACATTGCTTGTGGTTTCGCACGACCGCGCGTTCCTCAGACGGCTTACGACGCGAGTGATCCGGATTCAAGACGGTTCCGCGCAGGTGTTTGATATGGGCTATCGGGCGCTTGAGGCGGCTCAGGCCGAAGCAAGGGAGAAGGAGGCGCGGGAAGCCGTTGCTCGTGGTTCGGCAACCGATCAGGCGGCACCGAGACAGGTTGTCGCGGAGACTTCTCCCGCGGATAAGGCGGCCCGGCTTGCCGCCTACGAACGAAAACGTGAACTGGAGCGCAGGCGAAGGCAGCGTGAACGCCGTTTCGCCGACATCGAGGCGGAGATCATGGATGTGGAAAACCGCCTGATGGAAATCGACGATGAACTCGGCAATCCTGCCCACGCCGCTGACTGGGAGATGCTTCGCACCCTCACCGCCGAACGCGGTCTCGCCAAGGAGAAGCTCGATTCCCTCTACGAGCAGTGGGCGGAGATGGAGCGCCACAGCTCCGCAGGATTGGACTGAACGGTCGCGGTTGAGCCTGGAATGCGCTCCGGCTGCGCAGTTCAAACCATTTCGTTGACGCAGGAAATTTACCCGCGTATACTCTTCGTCAACAATTGTCTCCCCGGGGAAGGAGCTTCGCTTCGTGAAATACCGATTTGTTGCGGTGATCGAGAAGGATGAGGACGGTTACTACGCCTTCTGTCCCGAACTCCAGGGCTGTTACACGAGCGGCGACACGTTTGAAGAGGCACGCGCCAACCTTGCGGACGCAATAAGACTGCACCTCGCCGACCGGCTGGCAACCGGAGAAACCTTCAGAACGCCCGAGAGCGTCAACATGACCACTCTCGAGATTGCGGTATGAGTGACCGCCTGCCAAGGATTACGGCCAAGGACATCATTCGGGTTCTTGGATGGCATGGCTTTTCTCTGACCCGGTCCAGTGGTAGTCACCAGATTTTCAAGAACCAGGCAGGTGCGCGGGTGACGGTTCCAGTCCACACGGAAAAAGCCTTACACCCGAAAGTGCTTCAGAGCATCCTCCGCGACATGGGTATGACGACCGACGAATTAAGGGCGGAACTCGGCTATTGAGCGGGGAACACAGACAGAAGTCCCTCAAAAAGAGCCCTGCGCGCGGGCGGCCTTGCCAACGCGAAATCTGATCCGATTTGTACTTTGCGGTCGCGTGTGGAGCGCCACAGCTCCGCAGGATTGGACTGAACGATCGCGGGGACGTGCCGGAGGAAGGAGTGTTCGTCTTCCGCCAGGACATAGTTCCGAGCACGCGAAGGGAGGTGAGCATGGCCCGTATTTCCGACATCATCCGCTTCATCGAAACGCGTTCCGGGCACCCGCTGAACGGGGACGAAGGTGTTCAGCACCGCCCCGACGGGGCGACGCCCAGCAACGGTGACTCCGCCATCCGCAGAGTCACCGTTGCCTGGATGGCGACGCCAGGGGCGCTCCGATTTGCTGCCGAAAAGGGGCACGAGCTGTTCATCGGCCACGAAAGCCTCTATTATCCGTACGACGTCATCAATGCGAAGAACCCGCCCGCCGGCTGGCAAGTCTGGAAAGTCAACAGGCAACGCCGGGAACTGCTGGACGCGGGTGGGTTAACGTTTCTCCGTGCTCACGGTTCGCTGGATGATATCTGCATCTTCGACGATTTTGCCGCACTCTTTGATCTCGGCGCACCGGCGCACCAGAACGGCCTGGTGAAGGTGTACGAGATAGAACCAACCACGGTGGGGGAGCTTGTTCAGAGAGCAAAGCGCGTCTGCCAGATGCCCGCCGTTCGTGTCGCCGCGCCGGAAGGTATGGACCAGATTGTGCACCGCGTGGGGTTGCCGTGGGGTGGGCTGGGGCTGTTTGTCAACGTGGGATACCAGCAGGCACTCGTCGAACTCGGGTGCGACGTGTTCATCGCGGGCGAGGCGGACGACTACGGCTTCCGGTTTGCCGTGGAGGCGGGAATCCCGATGATTGAAACCAGCCACGAAATCAGCGAGAACCCCGGCTTGCGGCACTTTTCCCAGATGCTGGCCGACGCGTTCCCGGGCCTCAACGTGGCGTTTTATGAGTGCCCGTGCGTGTGGGAGATGAGGTAGGCGGTTTCCATGCGTTGTCAGGGGGTTCAGAACCCTTCTCTGCACCACCAGGGTGTTTCAGCCGATACGCCCACGGGTTGCGTCTGGACGCGAGCTTCGAGAGGTCATACTCCTTCCTCATCCAACGGATCTCCATCACTGTGATTTCTGCCCCGGCTTCTCCGGCCCGTTGCCGTATGCGGTGAAGAATTGCCCGATAAGCGTTTCCTTCGGCATCGTCCGGGCAACGAAGCTGCAGTTCCGCACAATCGCCTCGAACACACGATTCGCGATGATCCGATGGCCGAGGTCGTTGGGATGGCAGTGGTCGTTGTCGATGATCCAGTCTACCCCCACCTCCGCCGCGTAGATATCGGCCAGAATGCAATCGTTCGCCTCCGCGATCTGGCGGATCACCACGTTGTAGACCTCTGTCACGTCGTAGCTGCTTTCCTCCCAGCGCGGACATTCCTTGTAGAGCACCTCGTGCATGTAGTACGTGTTCAGCATGACGATGGTGGGATCAATTTCCGCACGGATGCGGCCAATGAGCTGCTGGTACGCCCGGCGGAACAGTTCCGTCGGAGTACCGCCACGTGAATCATTCAATCCGTAGGAGAGGAACACCATGTCGGGTTGAAGTGCAATCACGTCCTCGTCCACACGCTCAACGGCCGCCCGGCCCCGTGAATAGGGGTACGCCGGGCACTCTCGAGTGAGCACGTTGCTTCCGATGCCCTGATTCACCAGTTCGATCGGCTCGCCCTGAAACTCCTCCATCATGCGCACCACCTGATTGACCCAGCACTTCTCCTTCACGGAGACGGAATACCCCCACGTCGTGCTCTCGCCCAGCGCCACCACGCGGCGCACCGGATCTGAACGCATGTCGCGTTGTCTGATGAACACCGCATACCCCTTCGAATGAGTGCCCCGGTTTGCCCATTACCCTACGAAGATCGAAGAGGAAGGCAGAGAGTCCAAGGCGGCTCCCCGCATTCGCCTTCCCCCCCGCCACGGTGGCCCGTATCTTTCGGTTTGTGGCCGCGCGTTCCCGCAAGATCTCGCGAGGCCTGAAACGCGTTCGTACACCCCCCCCGACATCAAAGAAGGCATATGCGGTACATCCTTTTCGACATTGACGGCACTCTCACTGCGGACGGCGACGGCGGCGGTGCGGGATCAGCGGCACTCAACCATGCCTGCCGTGACCTGTTCGGCAAAGAGAACGGGTTCGACAGTATTCAGAAAGCCGGCAAAACGGATCTCATCATCCTGAAAGAAGGCTTCGCGCTGCACGGTGTGCCGTACACACCGGAGAACGCGCAGGCGTTCCGCGACCGGTACCTGCACTACCTCGCGCGGTTCGTCAACGAGGCCGGAAAACGTGCCCACAGCCTGCCCGGTGCGGCGAAGCTTCTCGACGCGCTGCGCGAGCGCACCGACGACCTTGCATTCGGGCTTCTGACCGGTAACTGGTCCGAAGGCGCGCGGGTGAAACTGGACAGTGTCGGGCTGGCGCACTACTTCTTCTCGAACGGCACCCGGCCACTGGGGGCATTCGGGGAAGACGCGCCCACCCGCCCCGACCTCGTTCCCGTCGCGTGGAAGCGGTTCCGCGAACGATACAGCCGCGATGCAGAGCCCGGGGATACCGCCATTGTGGGAGACACGCCACGGGATATTGAAGCGGCGAAAGTAAACGGCGCAGTGGCCATCGGCGTCACCACCGGTCCCTATTCCCGCGCCCAACTCGAAGCCGCCGGTGCGGACGTAGTGCTGGACGGCATCGCGGATACACAGGCGGTGCTCAGGGTGCTTCTTGACGGCGGAAAGTGAAGGCCCGCATGGGCGCTGCCTATCCCGATCCATCGGATATTACCGCGTATCCGCCTTCCGATCAGGCGGCGCGGCATAACGACGAAGTCCGCGCCGTATGGGAGGCCTGTCGCAGCGACCGGCCCACGCGTGTCCCCTGCAGCGGCGGCATCGGGCTGCGCCAGCACCAGGCGTGGTTCGGGTACTCCCTCAAAGAGGTGTTTTTCGACCCGGAAGCAGCCTGGAAACGGCAACTGGAAGTCCAGAAATTCAACCGGTGTATCGCTACGGGGGATGCCGAAATCGGCCTGCCGGAGAAATGGGCGCCTGTTGTCGTGCACTGGATGAACATCGCGGAGCCCGAATGGCTCGGTTGTCCGGTGCATTTCGAGGAGTACGCGGCACCGTGGGCGGATTTCGGCCCTCTCCGGAAGAGAAAAGAGCTGCTTTACGACATGGAAATCCCGGGGGTCTTCAGCACGCCCCTCGGCAGGCGCACGCTCGAGTACATGGACTATTTCCGCGACAAAGCAGCGAGAGACGAGTTTGACGGCCGCCCGGTTGCGCCACCCACCTATGCCGGATTCTTTACACAGGGCCCGTTTGAACTTGCCGGCCATCTCCGTGGAACCACCGAGCTCTGCGTGGACATGTACGACGATCCAGCGTATTTCCACGACCTGATGGATTTCTGTACCCGGGCCATCATCGTACGCGTAAAGGCCATTTTCGGCGATCTGCTCGGCATTCCCATGCCATTCGAGCATTTTGCGTACACCGATGACAGCATCGCCATGTTGAGCCCGGAGGCGTTTCAGGAGCACGTCTGGCCCTATCACAAACGCATGTTCGACGAACTCGCGAAACCCACCCGGACGCATTTCCTGCACCTGTGCGGAACCGTGCAGCAACACATCCCCTTCCTCGCAAATACGGGGCTTATCAACTACCTCGGTACCAGCTACCCGGTTGACATACCCCGCGCCCGGCGAGAGGCGGGCGACGACCTCTGGCTCGACACCGCGATACATGCCGACATCGTCCTGCGCGGCTCCGCTGAGGCCATAGATGCAGCCGTTGCGGCGAAACTAACGCCTGAGGCGAAAGGGAAGGGCCGGCTGGTGTTCATGGGCGGCAACTACATAGCGCCGGGAACGACGCTTGACAAGTTCCTGATGCTCTACGAATCGGTGAAACGACACGGGATGTACCGCTGACAAGGAGGAACAAATGGCGGGATTCAACGGACTTGGTATGAACCTCGGTAACCTCTCGCGCCTCTCCACGGCAAAAACACGTTCGATAAGCGCGGAGAACTTTACGGGCGAAAAGGGCAAGGGCGGGATGGCGAAGGAGGGTACCGGCGCCAATGCGGCACGGGACCTCGGTCAGGGCTGGAAAATCTCCCCGTGCGTGCGCGTGAAGGCGGGCGAGACATTCGAAATGGCGAACATTGAAGGCCCCGGCGCAATTCAGCACATCTGGCTCACCCCGAGCGGACACTGGCGGTTCCAGATTCTCCGGATCTACTGGGATAACGCAAAAACGCCGTCGGTGGAGTGCCCGGTGGGCGACTTCTTCGCGTGCGGCTGGAACCAGTACGCGCAGGTCTCTTCCCTGCCGGTGTGTGTGAATCCGGGTCGCGCGCTCAACTGCTACTGGGAGATGCCCTTCCGCACACGCTGCCGTATGACCATGACTAACATCGGCAAGGAAGATGCCACCCTGTTTTATCAAGTTGATTACACCCTCACCGAGGTGCCGGACGATTGCGCCTACTTTCACGCGCAGTTCCGCCGCACGAATCCGCTGCCGTACAAAGAGGTCTACACCATCGTGGATGGCATCAAAGGTCGCGGGCAGTACGTCGGCACGTACATGGCGTGGGGAGTGAACAACTGCGGCTGGTGGGGCGAGGGCGAGATCAAGTTCTACATGGACGGTGATAAGAAGTTTCCTACCATTTGCGGCACCGGCACGGAGGACTATTTCTGCGGATCATACAATTTCGATGTCGGCAAGGAGAACGGCGGCTACCGGGAGTTCACCACGCCGTACGCCGGCCTCCCGCAGGTGATCCGTCCGGACGGGCTCTATTCCTCGCAGCAGAGGTTCGGCCTCTACCGCTGGCACATCATGGACCCGATCCGCTTTGAAAAGGACCTGCGCGTTACCATTCAGGCGCTGGGCTGGCGTTCAGGCGGGCGTTACCTTCCCAATCAGGACGACATGGCATCGGTGGCATTCTGGTACCAGACCCTGCCCACCGCCCCGTTCCCGAAGCTGCCGGATGCCGATTATCTGGAAGTGATCTGATCGTGGAGGGGACAAAGGACGCGACGAAGCGCGTCCCTCCATAGCAAGCGCCGCAGGGAGAGGACACGCGCACACAGACTGGAGGGGCCCGCTCTGTCGGGCCCTTGTTTTGTTCCTCATTCACCCCGTTCTTCCCGCGGCCGTCTTCGAAAAACGAAGCGGATGGCGGTTCTGCGCCGGGGCGCAGTCCGGGGAAACAGGGTTGGTTCGGGGTTCGTGGGCGCTTCGCGCCGCGCCGCTGCAATGGCCTCAGGTGCGGCGTTTCCGGTGCGTCCCATAGGACCTATGGCCCCGGGGAAGGCACGGCGGCGGTCTGGGAACAAACCGCTTTGGCATGTGCATTCCCTGCGGCAGGGCCACGGTTGCCGTGCGCCCTTCCACAGGCGGGCGTCACTTCCCGTTTCCGGCCTGCTTCTTCAAATCGGCGATTTCGTCCCGGATGGCGGCGGCTTTCTCGAATTCGAGGTCCTTGGCGGCTTCCAGCATCAGCCGTTCCAGTTCGCGGATGGTGGCCTCCAGATCCTTCCCCCTCACCACAGGCACGTGCACCTTCGGCTCGATCCTGGGGCGTGAGTCCGCCACGGCTGTCTGCGCCATCACCTGATCCAGCGACTTGACGATGGAGCGCGGGGTGATGCCGTGTTCCTGGTTGAACGCGAGCTGGAGTTCGCGCCGCCGGTTGGTTTCGCTGATGGCCCGGCGCATGGAATCGGTGACCACGTCAGCGTAGAAGATCACCTGCCCGTTCACGTGGCGCGCGGCGCGGCCGGCGGTCTGGATGAGCGAGCGTTCGGAGCGGAGAAAGCCCTCCTTGTCCGCGTCGAGGATGGCAACGAGCGATACCTCCGGCAGATCAAGCCCTTCGCGCAGCAGATTGATCCCGACCAGCACATCGAATTCGCCAAGGCGAAGATCGCGCAGAGTTTCCACCCGGGTGATGGCGTCCACTTCATGGTGCATGTACCGCACGCGCACGCCCATCTCTTCGAGGTAACTCGTCAGGTCCTCCGCCATGCGTTTCGTCAGCGTTGCAACCAGAGTCCGTTCGCCGGCAGCGACTCTCTTCCGCACCTCTTCGAGGAGATCGTCCACCTGCCCGCGAACCGGTTTGACGATAATCTCCGGGTCTACAAGCCCCGTGGGCCGGATAACCTGTTCCACAATCACTCCGCCGCTCTTTTCCAGCTCGTAATCGGCGGGCGTGGCGCTGACGAAGACCGCCTGAGGAATAAGCGCTTCGAACTCCTCGAAGAACAGCGGGCGATTATCCAGCGCCGAGGGGAGGCGGAAGCCGTACTCCACAAGCATCTGCTTGCGCGAGCGGTCGCCGGCGTACATCCCGCGGAACTGCGGGATCGTGACGTGCGATTCATCCACGATCATGAGGAAGTCTTCGGGGAAGTAATCCAGCAGTACGGCGGGGCGCTCGCCCGGTTGCCGCCCGGAGAGGTGGCGTGAGTAGTTCTCGATGCCGGTGCAGTAGCCCACCTCCCGGAGCATTTCGATATCAAACAGGGTGCGGCTTTCCAGCCGCTGGGCTTCGACGAGCTTGTTCTCCCTGCGGAGTTCGTCGAGCCGCTGGGTGAGTTCCACCATGATGCTCTGGCAGGCCGCTTCAATCTGAGGAACGGTGGTAACGAAATGCTTCGCGGGATAAATCGCCACGCGATCGCGCTTTTCCAGAACGTGGCCGGTAAGCGGGTCGGTGATGGAGAGCGACTCCACCTCGTCGTCGAACAGCTCGACACGGATCACGTAGTCCTCATCCGCGGGGCGAACCTCCACAATGTCGCCCCTGGCGCGGAACGTGCCACGCTCGGGAGCAAAGTCGTTGCGGCTGTAATGAATGTCTACCAGCCGGCGCAGCATCGCATCGCGGTTGACCCGTTTCCCGCGTTCCAGCACGACAAGCTGGCGGCGAAACTCTTCCGGCGACCCCAACCCGTAGATGCACGACACCGACGCCACAACAACCACGTCCCGCCGCTCGAACAACGCGCTGGTTGCCTTCAGGCGCAGGCGGTCTATCTCTTCGTTGATCGATGCATCTTTTTCGATATACGTATCGCTCTGGGGGATATACGCTTCCGGCTGGTAATAATCGTAATAGCTGATGAAATACTCCACCGCATTGTGCGGGAAAAACGACCGGAACTCCCCGTAGAGCTGCGCCGCGAGGGTTTTGTTGTGTGAAACCACCAGCGTCGGCTTCTGGACATTCGCGATTACCGACGCCATGGTATAGGTTTTGCCAGACCCTGTTACACCAAGGAGCGTCTGGAAGCGGTCGCCCCGCAGGATGCCCTCGGTCAGTTCGGCGATGGCGCGGGGCTGGTCGCCCTGAGGGGTGTAGTCACTTTCGAGTTGAAATTCCGGCATAGGAGAGCTCGTTCACCAGCGTAGAAGTCACAACGCAGATACCGTCTTCCTAGAGTATACGAACGGCGGTGCTTCGTGGTGCCCGCGAAACCGGGGTGGTTCGCACCCGAAGGAAATTGCGCGTATCATTCTCGGTACGACAATCCATTCGCGCGAACGCATTACCCCGGAGCGACACAGGAAAGGGTGTGCACGATGAAACAACTGTGGAACATGACAGGACCAGTGCTCGGGCTGGCGGCGTTGCTGTTGCTGGGCGTCCATGCGGCGCAGGCCGAGGACGTGACTGCCCAGGCGAGTACCTCCCAATCCATCTCCCTCGGCTCGACCACGATTGACGGCGAACAATGGCAGCGCCTTGCGTTCCGTCGGGAAATGCCGTTCGGAAAACTCGCCATCGCCATGGATATCGAGTTTTTTGTGAACAGCGAAGGCAGCCTGAGCAGCCGGGGATGGCAGTTCGGCAACTTCAATCAGGTGATGAGCACGCTGTATCGAAAAATATACTACGTGCGGTACGGTCAACCCCGGGACCCGGTCTACGTTCGGCTGATGGGGCTGGACGATGTGACGCTGGGCTATGGCTTCCTCATGTCGCACTACCGGAACACGCTGGATTACCCCGGTGTGAAAAACCTCGGTGTTCACTTCGAATTGAACCCCGCGGGCGGCATCTCCGTTCAGGGCGTTCTGAACAACCTGCTTGACATCACGAACGGCGGGCCGGTCGTCGGTGCCCGGGTGGCGAAGGGACTGGGGCCGTTTGAAGTCGGCGCCTCGCTGGTATACGACGTGGACCAGTACGGCGGCCTCGCGGACAACAATGACGACGGATTGCCCGATGCGCTGGAACCACGCGTGGGTGCCGACGGGGTGAACTACAGCCAGATCCGAAATCCTTCGGATCAGGCCCAACTCAACAGCATCCTGGTGGCAAACGGACAGCCGCCCATCAACTGGGCGAGATACGCGCGACAGGATAGCCTCTATCTCAAAGGCCACCGCGAAACGGACAGCTACGGCATGGTGGGCGCCGACGTCGCCATGAAACTGATTGACAGGCCGAGCCTTGCGCTCATCACCTACGGACAGATGGGTATCAGCCTCGATGACAACGACCGGAGCGGCCGCGCCACGGGCTGGGGATTCGGTGCCCCGGGTCTGATGGCCGTATTCGGGCCGGTGCGGGCACGCATAGAGTACCGTCACCTGCGGGATGAGTTCCAGCCGGAGTATTTCAACTCGTGGTATGACCACACCCGGGCCACGGTGAGCGCAGATTCAGGAGTGATCACGCTGAAGGACGCCTCGCTGAATGCCCTCGCGGGCCAGACACTCAATGGCGTGTTTGGCGACGCCTCGGTTCGCGTGCCGCTCCTCGGAGAAGCAAGTGCCCAGTACCAGTACCTCCACGGACCGACAAATCAACAGCGGCTGTCCGCGCTGGCGGGGGTTGACCAGGGCCTGTTGCAGATGGTGCCGAAGCTCAGCCGGATTGAGGCCTTCTACGCGAAGGACAACATCGGGCTGTACGGGGACGGGTTCTTCCAGAAGACGGTTGATATGTCGTACGGCTACCGGGTCGGCTTCACGGTGGCGCCGAGTGTCGAAATGATCTGGTCTACCCGCTGGTTGTTCCGTCCCGTCGGCTCGGATCCGCTGGTGGTCGAGCCGCAGCGGCAGATCACGTTCGCCACGGTGTTCAACTTCTGACGCAAGACGGGGAATTGGGTGTAGCGGGAGGTGCCGGTTTCGGTGCCTCCCGTTTTTCTGTTCCGGCGCAATCCGCCGCGCGGGAATCTTGCGGCGCGCAGCCGGACGCTCTCAGCGCCGCTGTTCGACCACTTCCGCACTTCTCAGCGTATCCACCTCAACCGGAGGCACCATCCGGCCTTCGCCGAAGCCAAGCGCCCAGAACGCCTCAGGCGACACACCGTGCAGTTCGCGGGCGTTGGCCAGCTCTTCCACGGGTTCGTTCTGGCCATCGTCCCCCAGCCGGAACGTGCCGAAATGCACCGCCATGCTGGTTTGCGCGCCGAGGAGCCGGTGAGCCCGCACGGCTTCTTCCGGGGAGATGTGCACCGCCGCCATGAACCACCGGGGCCTGAACGCACCGATGGGCAGGATGGCCAGCCGGATGGCGCCGAAACGGTCGCGCACCTGCTCGAACTGCGGCCCCCAGCCAGTATCCCCGGCGAAGTAGACGACTCCCGCCTCACCTTCGATGACGTACCCACCCCAGAGGGTCTCATTCCGGTCGCCCAACCCGCGCGCGGAGAAGTGTTGCGCCGGAACGAACGTCAGCCGCACGGACGGAGTGATCGGTGTATCCTGCCACCAGTCCATCTCTTGAGAACCCGGCATCCCGTTTTTGTCCATCAGGGCCTTGTTGCCCAGTGCCACAAAAACGCGAGGAGCGTCGCGCTGGAAAAGCCGTTTGAGTGTCGGGATATCGGTGTGGTCGTAATGGTTGTGGCTGAGGATAATTGCGTCGATGGGCGGCAAATCCTCGAACCGGATACCCGGCGGCCGCACTCGTTTCGGGCCCGCCCACGAGAACGGCCCTGCGCGATCGGACCAGATGGGGTCTGTCAGGATGTTCAGGCTGTCCATCTGGATGAGGACGGTGGAATGATTCACAAAGGTGACGCGCAGGTCGCCGTTGCCGACGCGTTCCGGGGGAGCGGGCCCCGGCGCAACGTGGTTCGAATCGTTCCACTCGCCGGGCTCCCGGCTGAATCGCCAGCGAATCAGATCGCTGAACCCGTGATTCGGCACCGGTACCTGGTTCCGGAATTTCTCGCCATCGAAATGGGATGACATGGGGCCTCGGTACGACGGGGCGGAAAGAGCGCACCCCGCCAGAAAGAAGGCGAAAAGGAATGGCAAAAATGAAAAGCGGATCATGCGACGCCGTCTGTCTTGACGTGAACAAGACTGCTCAGTGTCGTAGAAACGCTCACACCGTGCAGATTGGTTCCCGTGCCCGGCGACCCTTACGGCGTGCTGCAAATACGGTACAGCGACACCGTTTCCAGTTCTCCGACTCGCCGGGTAAACAGATGCTGGCCTTCCTCCCGCACGGCCTCCACCACCGGACCGACAACGCTCAGATCGCCCTCCACCACAAGCACGTGGGCGAGCCCCGGCGTGTTCATGATGATGTCCCACACCGCCTGCGGCGGCCTCAGGTGTTCCCAGTCCTTGATGACGAACACCACCTCATCCGTGTGGAAATGGCCGCCGAACACGTAGTATTTGGGTTCGCCACCGAGAACGTAAAGCGGCTCACCGGGGAGCAGGTAGCTCGCGATTCGTTCTCCGACCGCCTTTTGCTGGAAATACTCCCCGCGGACGAGCGGCGGGATGACGTACGTGGCATAGTGGCGCACTGTCCCAAGCGACAGAATCGCCAGCGCGGCGATCAGCTGGCGGCCTGAATACCGACGGAGTGAATCCCTCACCACACACACCGCAAGAAGACAGGCAACGGGCAGGAATGCGGTGATGTAATGCTCGTACGGCCGTTTCAGAATCGGGATAAGGGAAAACACCACAATCAGCGAGAGGAGCGCCTCGACCCTGTATTCACTCCTCCGCAGGTAGCGCCAGAGAACAACCGGCACCCCCGCCGCCAGCGGCACCCAAATGATCAGTCCCCGCAGCACGACGCTGCGTGCGGTGTTGAGCACCCAGTCAACGAAACCGAAGCCGCGATAGGAGGCCGCAACCGACCAGGCAGCGTAGAGGAACTCCGGGAATGCGCCAATAACGAGGTAATACAGAGCCCACGCCGCGAGGGGTACTGCAAAGGCCGCAGAGAGCGCCGCCGCCCGAACGATGAGCGACCTCACATCAACACCGCTCCGCCGGTTCTCCACCCAGAGCCAGATGACCGCCGCCGGGAGCAGGAACGCGCCCACCTGCTTCGCCGAAGCTGCGACGCCGATGATCAGGCCGGCGCTCACCCACGTACCAACGGGGTGTGGAGCTTCGCCGCGAAGCAGAAGCACCGCCAACCCGATGCTGCACACCATCACCGGCACTTCCGTCAGCGCATGGGAGGAATAGAACGGCGGCACAAGGAGGAGGAAGAGGGCTACTGCCCCGGCTCGCCAGCGCGGGCGAATTCCGGCGCTGCGCGCGGCACCCGTTATGAGCCACGCACTTGCGGCCACACAGCCAAGCATCGCAAGCCGGGCCGCGAACACGCTGGTTCCCGTAATACGGAACAACCAGGCAACGAGATAGAAAAAGAGCGGCGTTTTCCACTCGAAGTAATCCCGCGCGTACACCGCTCCGTGGGCGACGCGGTCCGCAATGAAGAGGTAGCCGCCTTCATCCCGGAGAACCGGCAGAAAAAGGGAGGCCACCACCGCGACACACCCGAGCGACACCATCAATCCGGTCACCCACGCCCACGCGCGATGAGCCCGCTCCACGCTCATGCCATCCCCTCCTGTGCCCAAACAAAAACCCGCCTGTGCAAACATACGCACACAGGCGGGGTAGGAAAAACCGTTCCGAGCGCAACGCGGGCGTGGTTACCTGCTCAGCACCATCCGTATGACCAGCGTCGTGCTCTCCGTCTGCAGGCGGGCGAAATAGATGCCGCTGGCAAGGGGAATGCCATTTGCATCGCGTCCATCCCAGGTGGCCTCATGGCTGCCCGCACTGCGGACGCCACGTACCAGCACGCGCATCTCCTGCCCCAGCATGTTGTAGACCGCAAGGTTCACCCGCTCGGTGGCACCGAGGGTGTACCTCACCGTGGTGGACGGGTTGAACGGGTTCGGTGTGTTTTTGAGGGTATACTGAAGCGCTGTGGTGCCCTTGTCCACCTCTGTCGGCGTCTGCACCGCACGTTCCGCTTCCTCACCGGCGGCAATGAGGTCCTTCACGACGGGGTCGGAGCTCCAGTCATCCACCAGCTCCGCCCGCGCCGTGCGCAACGCGGAGGCAGCCAGTATCAGCGCGTTATTCGCCAGCGAGACCGCCTCCTCGCGGTTGCCGTCCGCCAGCGCGGCCGACACCTGATCGAGGAGAACCACCACCTGCTCGAGAACCACACGCACGGAGTCACTTCTGGCCGAATCGTTGAGAACAACCGCCTGTGCCACCCATTGCCGGGCGAGGGTCACCAGACTATCCAGCGGCAACGTGGTTACCGGCGGAATCACCGGATCGATGATGGGCGTGCGAAGCAGCGTATCAAGCGCGTACCGCACCTTCACGAGCATCTGTTCCGCTTTCGGGTACAGGCGGGCACTAAGCGCCACCTGAGCCGAATCCACAAGAGCCGACGCCCGCATAACGATAGCCCGTTCGCGAACCGCGGTGGCGGGCAACGATGACAGCAGCCGCGCGATACGGGTCCTGAGCGCGGCGATTTCCCCCGCTATTCGGTCCGGCGCGGTGGCAATGAAGAGCGCCCGGTCAAGGGCCATGTTTGAAGCCCCAATCAACGTTCCGGCCCGGCGGTACGCTCCTTCGTCCAGAGCCTTCCCCGCACTGTCTGCGGAGGCTTTTGCCCGCTCGAAGAGCGCCAGTGCCACGGTGTCGCCGCTGGCCTCCACAATCGGTCCGACGCGTTCAATGCGCTGCGCCAATTCCCCGAGCATTCGCCGAAGCTTCGCTTCGAGCGCGATCATCTCATGCGCCAGCCGCAGGTGTTCCCGTGCTCGTTGCAACACCGCGTCCGCCCGGAACACGCGCCCCTCATCGAGAAGCAGGCGCACCGAATCCAGCATCGCCGACACGGGTGCAAGTGCTTCCGACGCTCGCGCATTGGGATTCAATGAAAGGAACAGCGCCAGCGAATCAGCGTGTTGCCGAACCAGATCCACGCCGGTTTCGACACGTGCCCGCACGACAATTGCCTCGCGGATGCGTCCCGCGAGGATACCCGCTCGCGTGGCCAGGTCGAATGCCCGCTGTTTTGCCCCCTCGGAGAGGTAATCCCGTGCGCTGTCGACCACCGCGTACGCCCGCGGAATCATCTCCGAAGCAGGTAGATTGGGCTCTGACCGGACGACCACCGCGGCGCTGTCAAGAAACGCCTGAATATGGTCCAGCCGGTCGGCGATTGCCGCGGAATCCGGCAGGATGAAGGGGGGCATGATGATGACGCTATCCGGCGGCGGATAGGGGAGCCCCGGGTACGGCGGCACGATGACTATCGAACTGTCAGGCGGGAACGGCGGGGGGAGTGGCTGGAGTTGGCCCAGAAGTCGTTCCAGCGTGCTGATGATGCCCCACAGCGTCGCGCGGGTGGGCTCGTCGTCTGCAAGAGTCCCACTCGCGAGGAGATTCCGGAAAATGGCTTCTGAACGATCAATAATCGCCAACGCAGTGGTATCGCCCTGCTGCGTTGCGAGGCCGCGCAGGAACACGATGAGCCGTTCTGCCTTCTGCACCAGTTCGCGGATGTCCACAGGAACTGGTTCGATGGGCGGAAGCGGCGGCTCCGGATACGGGGGAAGAATCACGACGCTGTCGCCGGGAATCGGCACGGGGGGAGGGAGCGGGGCAAGTGAACTCCACAGCACGCGCACCTTCGCGGCGATTTCGGAGATCCGCACCTGTGCGCCGAGGATATCCCCGGATGCGAACATGGCCTGCGCGGTAATCAGTTCGGAAGAAACAAGGTCAACCTGCCGGAGAAGCATGCTGTCGCCCCGGGCGCTGGCCGTATCCCGACGCGAGAAGCCGCGCCTCAAGGGCTGCAACGATGTCGGGGAACGCACGTACAGCAACGGAGGAGTCCGGCGGCAGAACCTGAGCCCGAACGGGGATTGCGGAAGCCGCAATCAAACCCGCAAGGAAAAGCGCAAGGATTCGAGGACGCATCGGAAGCCTCCGCCTGCAGGGCACTCCAGCACGTTAGAAAGCGTACGCGTGCGCACCACGCGTACTATTCTACTTCGACAATGTACTCTATCTCCGAAGCAAAAGCAATTCGCGTTCCTTCCCGCCTGCGTGCAGGTACAAACCGGTGCGTTCGAGGCCATTTCGGCGGGGTGTACGGTACCGTACACCCGTTGGTCCATTCACGTACCGACGGGAACACGTGGCCCACAGTTTTTACGGCGATTTAACGTTGACGAAACTGACCTGCAACGTGCGATGCCGATCATTAGAGAGGGTGTGTAGCGGAAAAACCCGGACAGACAGCGGAGAGAAGGATGACAGGCAGTATGAGGTCCATGTGCGCGGTTCTTGCCGGCGCGGTGCTGGGTGCCATTGTACCGGTGGCGGGCGCTTCCCCGGTAAGCATCACTGCAGACGTGAGCGGCGTAAGCCACTACTTCTGGCGCGGATACGATCTCCTTGGGGGCGCGAAGCTTCCCGTTCAACCGGCTCTTACTGCGACGGCGGAGAACGGGCTATCCGCGGGCATCTGGGGCAGTGCCGCACTCCTTGACCGCAGCACCACGGACACCGCGGATGAACTGGACTTCACGGTGAGTTACTCCCGGCCACTGGTTCCCGGCATCGAGGCCTCGGCCGGTGGGACATATTACTATCTGCCGAACAACTCCGTTGCCTCAACCGCCGAGTTGTTCGCCAGCGCAGCGTTCGTGGAGATCCCCTTCGAGCCGACCCTGACCGCGTACTACGACACGAAATGGCTGGACGATTCCAGCGCAGAGGCGGACGGGTGGTATTTTCTGGCCGCCGTCTCCCACTCCGTTCCGGTGGGCAGATTCCCCTTCGACCTCAGCGCGGGGCTCGGGTTTGCGTCCAACAGCACGTTCACCGGTCCGCAGGACCTTACCCTGCGCGCCGCGACCACCATCCCCGTGGGCCGCGTGAAGCTCACGCCGTTCCTGTCACCGATTCTGGTTTTCGAAGACGCGGTGAACAGCGATACTTTCGGAATCTGCGGTGGAGTAAGCGTAAGCTACGCCTTCTGATGACGACTCGCACGCGGTTATGATTTGCGTCCCGTACGCCCGCTGGTGCATGTATCCACACGACGGGCGTCCGAGATGCTGTACACCGGTGATGATCGAAGGGCCCGCTTCGCCGGGCCTTTTGATACGAATGGAACAACGGCGTGATCAGGTTGTGCACAGCGGCATTTCGACGGGCCTTCTGCTCCGTTCGGTGGCCTCCGTAGGTATGGCGGACACGCGGGCGGTCCCCTTCCGGAGAGGGAGTAGCGCACGACCACTGTGCCCCGTCGAGAACGCGGAGGCAGCCCGCGGCGGGCCGTACGTGTGTACGCGAATAGATCGAGAGATTCTTCAATCCGTTCAGAATGACCGCTTCACCGCGAAACGCCCCGATCGGGGGCCATTCTGAACGGCGAGTGCGGGCGGGGTTCCGCACCCGGTCAGTTCCGTTTTTGTGGAATTCGCACCGCGCACCGGCACGCGCTCGCAGAACGACCGGTTTTCTGTAAGAGATCACCTGTTCGGGGGTCACCCCGAATCAGTGGAGGGCACATGGAATACTACGAAGAACCCAATGCCCGCGTGGCGCTTGGTTTGCGCCGTCCCGAACCGGGCGACTGGTACCACGGGTACCCCGAATACCACGTTGAACGCGACGACGACAAGTGCATCCGTTGCCTTGTCTGCGTGCGTCAGTGTCCATACGACTGCACGTTCTACGATCCGCATCGCCACGGGGTGTACAACGTTCATGAGAACTGCGTAAACTGCCGCCGGTGCGAGTTCATGTGCCCGACAAGCGCCATCCGGATAACCAGATGGGGCGCCGGTTTTCGTGATAACGACAACTGGAAGCAGAAGACCATCCGAACGGTGTACAAACAGGCGGATTCCGGCGCGGTAAGCCTGACGGGGCTCGGAAACGACCGTGAGTACGTCTCCTATTTCGACCGCATGGTGATTGATGCGTCGCAGGTTACAAACCCCAGCATTGATCCACTTCGCGAACCGATGGAGTTGCGCGCATACATCGGCAAGAAGCCGGAGCGACACACCAATCCGCCGGAAGTTTACCCGAACCTGAAGGCGGAATTGCCGGTTCTTTTCGCCCCGATGTCCTTCGGAGCCATCGCGTTCAACTTCCAGCGTGGCCTTGCCATGGCGGCGAAGGAAGTAGGCACGTATTTCAACACCGGAGAGGGCGGCCTGCACCCCGACCTCCGCCAGTACGGTGACCATGCGATCGTGCAGATCGCCTCGGGCCGGTTCGGAGTCAGCCTCGATTATCTCAGCAACGCCGCCGCCTGTGAGATCAAGATCGGGCAGGGAGCCAAGCCGGGCATCGGAGGGCATCTGCCGGGAGAAAAGGTGACGTGGGATGTCTCGCGCACGCGCATGATCCCGGAAGGCAGCGATGCTCTCAGCCCCGCGCCGCAGCACGACATCTACTCGATTGAAGATCTGCGCCTTCTCATTTACGGGCTCAAAGAGGCCACGGAATACACCCGGCCCGTGAGTGTCAAGATCGCGGCCGTTCACAACGTCGCCGCCATCGCGAGCGGCATCGTCCGCGCCGGTGCTGACATAGTGGTGGTTGACGGTTTTCGGGGCGGAACCGGAGCAGCTCCTACCGTGATCCGGGACCACGTCGGCATCCCGGTTGAGGTGGCGCTGGCGCAGGTTGACCAGCGGCTTCGTGAGGAAGGTATTCGCCACCAGGCTTCTCTGATCGCGGCGGGAGGCATTCGGAGCTCCGCGGATGTGATCAAAGGCCTCGCGCTGGGTGCGGATGCGTTCTACATCGGCACCGCGGCGATGGTGGCGGTGGGGTGCACCGCGTGCCAGCAATGCCACCGCGGGCGCTGCTCGTGGGGCATTACCACCAACCGCCCGGACCTGGCTCCCCGACTGCAGCCGGAGGTAGCGGCGGAGCGATTGACGAACCTTCTCCACGGCTGGGCGCACGAGATCAAGGAGATGCTCGGAATGATGGGGTTGAACTCCATTGAAAGCCTCCGTGGAAATCGCCTCAAACTCCGGGGCGTCGGCATGACTCAGGTCGAACTGGACACTCTTGGCATCCAACAGGCAGGGCTCTGACGATGAAGCGCGTGTACCCCAGAGAAGAACGGTGCATCAACTGCCATCTCTGCGAAGTTGCGTGCATCGTGGAGCACTCGGAGACGAAGCTTCCTTCTGCGGCTTACCATGTGGAGGGACTCCGCTTCAATCGCGAGGACAGCCGGACGATCTGCGATCCGGCGGAAGCCCGAACTGCGGGTGTTCCCAAGCCTCTCAACCGGACTCTGGTGCAGACAGCCGGGTACCTCTCGCTCAGCACCAATTGCCGGCACTGCGAGGAGCCCGATTGCGTGCTCGCATGCAAGAACGGCTCCCTGTACGTGGCCGAGGATGGGCGCGTGCTGGTGCAAGAGGACAAGTGCGTGGGTTGCTGGATGTGCGTAATGGCGTGCCGGTACGGCGCAATCTCACGCAATCCCGCCCGCTCGAATGTGCCCGCCGTTGCGTTCAACGGCATCAACCATCACTGCGACCTTTGCCCTGAACGGGAAGTCCCCGCCTGTGTCTGGGTGTGCCCGACAAATGCCCTCGTTTTTGAAGACAGAGACGACCAATGAACCACGTAATCATCGGGAATTCGTTTGCAGCTCTGTTCGCTATCGAGGCGATCAGACGAACTGACCAGGACGCGGAGATCACGGTCATCAGCCGGGAACCGCAGCACGTGTACAGCCGGGCGATGATCCACGAAATGCTGGCCGGGATGGTGCGGGAACCGATGGTGTACCTGCGCGACTGGGATTTCTACAAGCGGATGCGCGTACGGACGATGCTCGGGCGGACCGTAACTAAAATCAATCCGGGGTTGCAGACGGTATCTACCGAGGAAGACGAGACGCCATACGACCGGTTGCTCATTGCCACAGGTGGGAAACCGTTTGTGCCGCCCCTGAATGGCCTGCAGGACATTACGTATCACTCGTTCATCACTCTCGAGGACGCCAAAAAGCTGAAAGCCGCGTGTGAGAACCGGCGCAACGCGGTCGTTCTGGGTGCCGGGTTGATCGGTCTCCAGTGCGCGGAGGCGTTACGGCACATGGGACTTAACGTGGCTGTGGTCGAAATGGCAGATACCGTGCTGCCGATGGCGCTGGACACGGAATCCAGCCAGACCATCGCGAAAGAGCTCGCCGACGAGGGTATCGCCGTCCATACGGGTGACACGATAGACCTCATTATCAGCAACAACGGCCACCCTACGGAGTGCAAACTGCGCAGCGGGGGAACGATTCCCTGCGATCTGCTCGTAATCGCGGTCGGCGTGCGCCCCAATATCGATCTTGCAAAGGACGCCGGAATCACAACCGACCGCGGGATCGTGGTCAACGAGCACATGGAAACGAGCGCGGAGCACATCTACGCCGCGGGGGATTGCGCGCAGGGACCGGAGATCGTTACCGGCATAACGATGCCGATTCCCGTCATTCCGGTCGCTTCCACGCAGGGGATGATCGCGGGGTACAACATGGCGGGGAAGCGCCGGCGGTACGGGGGCGCGTTGGCCCTGAATGCCATGCAGTTCGGCGGCGTTCAGGTGATCAGCTACGGGTTCGTGAAAGATGAACGCGACGGGGAAGTGCTCAAATACATCGACCCACCCCGGAAGATCTACCGAAAGGTGATCATCAAAAACGGGCGCATTACCGGAGCAATTTTCGTCAAGGACGTGGATCGGGCCGGCATTTTTCGCCACCTGATGGAAAAACGCATTGACGTAACACCGTTCAAGGAGCATTTGTTGTCGCCACATTTCGGCGTAGCGCACCTGCCCGCCGAAATCCGTGCGGACATGTTCACCCGCCCGCAATAAGAACCAGTTGCCTGCGGATCGAAGGAGAACACGGGGCATGCCATCAATGAGAGGAAACCGCCACTTCGTCCGGCGGCCGCATCAGGAGAAGGATATCTCCGCATGCGGCATCATCGGCTTCATCAATCGCGACGGAACGAGAGTGTCCGGTGACGCGATAATCCGCTCCATCGCCAACATGCACGATCGTGGCAACGGTTTGGGCGGCGGGTTTGCGGCGTACGGGATCTATCCCGAACACGCCGACGCATATGCGTTGCACATCATGTACGACGACGAACGCGCGATTGCGGACACGGAAGCGTTGATCCGGAATACCCTGGAAACCGAGCATGCGGAAACGATACCGGTCCACCCCAACGGCACCGTGACGGAGTACCCTGAGTTCCGCCGATATTTCTGCCACCCTCCGGACGTGGACGAACGTGATGCGGATGAGTACATGGTGCGCCTCGTCATGCGGATCAACGCGAAAATCGAGGGCGCGTATGTCGTTTCCAGCGGCCGGAATATGGGGGCATTCAAGGGGGTGGGGTTCCCCGAGGACCTGGCGGAGTTCTTCTGCCTGCAGGAGTACGAAGCCTACCTGTGGACGGCACACAATCGTTTTCCGACGAACACTCCGGGCTGGTGGGGCGGCGCGCACCCGTTCACTCTGCTCGACTGGTCCATCGTACACAACGGCGAGATATCCAGCTACGGTATCAACCGGCGCTATCTTGAAAGCTTCGGTTATGCCTGCACCCTGAGGACGGATACCGAAGTGGTGGCGTACATATTCGATCTCCTTGTCCGCCGGCACGGACTTTCGTTCGAACAGGCGGCCACGGTGATGGCACCACCGTTCTGGCAGGACATCGACCGGATGCCGCCGGACGAAGCCGCGGAGGCGACGGCGCTCCGCCAGACGTACGCCTCGGCAGCGTTGAACGGCCCGTTCGCGTTTTTGTTCGGGTACAACGGCGGCCTCATCGGCCTGAACGACCGGGTCAAACTGCGGCCGCTGGTGGTGGCCGAACGGGGAGATACCGTCTACATGGCGAGTGAGGAGTCGGCGATTCGCGTGGTGAGTCCGGATCTCGACACCCTCTTTTACCCCGTCGCCGGCCAGCCTGTCATCGCGCGGCTCTATTCGGAGACGGCAGAAAAGACATCTGTTGCGCACGGAGGCACCGTTCATGGCGACTGAACCCACGTTGGCACCGTCCGTAACCGAACCGGTGGTGATCTCCGCAGCAGGTCTTTCCTACCGGCACCTTAATGAACAGGTGCGGTCGGCGATCCGTTCGGGCGCGACAGAAATCACTCTCAATGACGTGATGGGTCACCGGTACATCGGCACCGGCATCCATGCCCCGGGGGTTACTATCCACGTGAACGGCGTTCCGGGCGAAGACCTTGGCGCGTTTCTCGACGGCCCCCACATCATCGTGCACAACAACGCACAGGATGGCGTTGGCAATACGATGAACGAAGGCCGTATTGAGATACACGGTCAGGCCGGCGACGTCGTGGGGTATGGCATGCGGGGCGGGCGCATTCTCATCCGGGGCGATGTCGGCTATCGTGTCGGAATTCACATGAAGGGTTACCGCGATAAGCAGCCGCTCATTGTAACGGGTGGGTGCGCAGGGAACTTCTACGGCGAGTACATGGCGGGCGGGTGCCAGGTGCTTCTCGGCATCGGGCAGTCGGAAAAAAAGCCGGTTGTCGGGCAGTACTGCGCTTCGGGTATGCACGGCGGGGTGATGTATATTAGAGGGGAGCTCGACGATTGGAAGCTGGGGAAAGAAGTGCAGCAGATTCCGCTGGACAGACACGATCGCGAGTTTCTGAAGCCCGTTCTTGAGGATTTCTGCGAAACATTCGCAGTCAAGGAAAAACTGCTGGAATTCGACCGGTTCGTCAGGATCGCACCGGTGTCGGCACGTCCGTACGGACGCCTGTACGTCTATTGAGGAGCCACCATGAACTTCACCAACTCCCTGAAAGCGCTGGACAAATTGATTGGTTCGACCCTTCGAGCGCTCAGAGAGAGCCAGAAACTCTACGACGCAGAGGGCATCCAGAACGAAGAACTGGAGAAAACCCTCAAGAAAACCGGCGCCGAGTTGCGGGAGCTGCGAAAGTCATTTTCCGCGATTCTGGCAGCCCACGCCGGCACGTTTGAGATGGTTCGTTACCTGAACGAAGGTCTTCGGATGGAGTACCAGACCATTCTGGATTACGAGCGGTACGTGAACGTGGTGGAAGATGCCACGCTGGCAACCCGTCTCAGAGATTTCGGTGCTGAGGAACGCCGCCACGCCCACGCGCTTTCCCTGAAAATCACCGAGCTGGGCGGCGAACCGAAGTTTACCGTCTCCCATGAGCGACGCCCCGATCTGACGGCATTTGAACTCTTGCAACAACACCTTGCCACTGAACGGGAGGCCGTGAAGTACTACGACATGGGGCTGGAGAAATTCGACGACCCCGGATTCCGCTGGCTTATCGGCAAAGTGAAGGTTGATGAGGAGGAGCACCTGAAAAGGCTGGAGGAGTTGATAGAACAATACCGCGATACGGCGGTACTCGTGCAGGAATCGAAGAACTTCAAGTGGATTGACCCCTACATGGGCAAACCGGGCGACCGCGCGTGGATTGAGTAACCACAGGCCGGGGGGCTCTCCCGGCCTGTGGTCCACATTCCTCTTTGCGCCCGCCGCGGGCGCGGAGATCTCGCCTTCGGGGCGCCCATCCGCACCACCGCCGCACGGCGCCTGTCTTCCTGCCCACGTCACTCGGTTGGTATCTCCCCACGCGCAGCCGTATTTTTCCGAAAGACCCTCTCACCAGTTTGTCATCCCCTCGAAGGAGCAATGATGCCCAAGAGCTACTCCGCTCCGCCGTCAATGAGTATCGATCCGGCGGTGTGCTACCACGCAAAAATCCGCACGTCGCGCGGCGACATCCGCATCGAGCTGTTCGCCAAAGACGCGCCGGTCACGGTCAACAATTTCGTGTTTCTTGCCAGGGACGGGTTCTACAACGGTCTGACGTTTCACCGTGTGATCACGGGCTTTGTCATTCAGGGAGGATGCCCCAACGGCGATGGCCGCGGGGGGCCGGGGTATCGTTTCGCCGACGAGGTGGACAAAAACCCCCACCGACACACCGCCGGAGCCCTTTCCATGGCAAATGCGGGACCGGGCACCAATGGAAGCCAGTTCTTCATCACCCATACCCCGCAGCCGCATCTGGACGGAAAGCACACGGTGTTCGGGCGGGTGATTGAAGGCATGGACACAGTGCTTTCGGTCCGCCAGGGCGATGAAATCCAGCGTGTGGAGATTGTCGAACAGCCTGCGTGACCAGGCCGCCCGAATCACGGGGATACGCGATGGGAAGAGGATGAGCGCAGTGGTATCTCTGCCGGGCAGGAAGACCAGCGCGATCAGCCATGCAGCGGCGTTGTTGTTGTGCGCGCTGGCCGGGGTGCCTTGTGGTTGCTCGTCGAATCCCGCGTCGCCGCAGAACAAACGGGTGCGCGTTCCAACTGCGCTGTTTCACGCCGATACCAGTCTCTCGGTGGAGGACGCGCCGTGGTCCCTTGCGGTAGCAGATTTCAGCGGGGACAGCGTCCCGGACGTCGCCGTCGCCTGCCTCGGCGGCAAGTCGGTGGTCATATACACCAACGGCGAAGGCGGGGCGATTTTCCACCGACAGAAGAAAGCACCCGCCGATACGACTTTCCGCTTTTCCGGCGGGTTTCGGCCGCGTTCGCTTGCTACTGCTGACGTGAATGCCGACGGCCTGTCCGACCTCGTGGTGGCGCTCGCGCAGGATTCCGTTGTGTCGGGTCTGGATCGGGTCGTGGTTTTGCTCAACCAGCGGGTATCCACGGGTGGTTCCGCCTATTCGGTGGGTGCGGATTACGTTGCGGGGAGCGGACTGCGCGATCTTTTCATCGGTGACCTTGACCCGGGCGACGGCGGCGTGGAGATCGTGGGGGCGTCGTCGGTTCCGGGCGTTGCACCGGTGGTCCTTGCGCGGGCGGCAAATGGCGCGCGCGCCGGGGAGGCGATTGACAGCACCATCAACCTGCTTGGTTTTTCTCCCGCGGATGGTGCCTCCAACCTTGGTCTCCGCACCCCCGTGAGTTTCTGGTTCGACACCGAAGTGAAGAACGTGAGCGCGCTGGCAAACCTCGACAGCCAGTGGGTGCAGATAACAGGCACTATCGACAACAGCGGGCAGACGAGACGCATTCCGGTAAGCGTTGCGAAACAGACGCGGAGGGTGAATTACGCGTCCTACACGGAGTATGTCCTGACGCCGCGTACGCCGTACCGCCCGCACGAAACGGTGACGGTTTCTCTCACCGGCCGCATTCTGAGTCTCCAGTCGAACGACCGGCGCACGATAGCCCTCACGAATCCCCGTTCGTGGTCATTCAGCACCGAGGGCACGCGTATCGTGAGCAGCATCCCCGCGAACGGGGCAACCCACGTGCCTACAACGTCCCCCGTGTCGTTGCGTTTCAACTTCTGGCTGGATCCGGCGAGCATTGACGGTGCGTTAACAATTCTCGGTGCTTCGGGAACCATTCCCTTCGCCTATACCCATGCGGCAGACACCATTTCCAGCGTCGTGACGCTCACCCCGCAACGGGCATTTGAACCGTATGAGACGGTCCGGGTGGTCGGACTCCCGACCCTGCGTGATTCGACGGGGAGGCCAACGTTTGCCGGCGATACCGTCTCTTTCCGGGCAACCGGCCCGCAGGTGGTGGCAACGAGCCCGGTTAACGGTGCCACCGCACGGCTTGCCGGGAACACCCTCACCGTCTCGTTCAACACGCGCATGGCGATGGACAATCCACAGGCGGTTCTGGTTGTGGGGGAACAGAGCGGCGCGCATCCGATTGCCTCCCTTTCAAGCCCGGATGGCGGTTACACGGCGCATGTCGCGCTGGCCGGCAATTTCATCGGGGGCGAAGTCGTCACGGCGACGGTAACCAGCGCGTTTGTGTCCGCGGTGTCGTCGTTTCCTCTCGCGCGTCCGCACGTATGGCGATTTTCGATCCAGCCGTCGGCACCGGCCAGCCTGACGAAACGGGATCCGGTGGCCGGGGACTTGTTCGCCGGTGGATCGGTGGCAGCGGGGCGATTTACCGCAATGGATGACGGGAGGGGTGTATTGTTGAGCGACCCGACGGGTTCCCTCGCGTTGTTCAGCGGGGGATCGGGGACCTGGACGCAGGCGGCCTCTCTCACCGGCATTCCCGGACGCAGCTGCACGCGGGCGGGCGACCTGAACGGCGACGGCCTCCTGGACATCGTTGTGGCGGCTGCGGATTCGGACTTCGTGCAGGTGTATTTCAACGCCTCCGGCGCCGCATCTACGCCTGCATTTGAGCAGCCGGTGCGCCTTCCCGTCGGCGGACAACCCGTCGGGGTGTTTATCGCAGACCTGAATGGGGACGGGCGGCCGGACATCGCAACAGCAAACCGCGCCACGAACGATGTCTCCATTCTCCTCAACAACGGCAACAAAACGTTTACCGAGGAAGTCTTCGTCGCGGCGGGCAACAACCCGCAGGCAATCAACGGCGCCGATCTGGACGGCGATGGCGACATTGACCTCGTGGTGGCGAACGCGACCGATAACACGATCACCTTGATCCGGAATCTTACCGGTTTCCAGGAACCTCCTCAGACCGGGGCGAGACGTGGGAACGGAGGGGTGCGATGATCGGGGAAGGCCTTCCAGTTGTTGCGGTTGTGGTGGCGGGTGGGGCCGGGGTGCGCATGGGCGGCGGCACACCGAAACAGTACCGCTTGCTCGCCGGTGCACCGGTTCTCGCATGGACGTTGCGTGCCTTCGAGAAGGCGACGGACGTGGACGAGGTCATACTGGTGGTGCCCCCCAGCGACCTTGCATTCGTAGGTGAAGCGATTGTCGATGCGTACCGGTTGACCAAAATCCGGCGCATCGTAGAGGGAGGAGCCACCCGGCAGGAATCCACTGCGGCGGGCGTCGCGGCGGTCGAAGCTTCCGATGGTGTTCTCCTTGTCCATGACGGTGTTCGGCCATTCGTGTCCGGAGAACACATCGCGGCGGTTGTGGAGGCCGCGTGGAGCACTGGCGCCGCCATCCTCGCCGTGCCGGTAACCGACACCGTGAAGCGTGTTGACGACAGGGGGTGCATCGAGGGAACCATCTCGCGCGAGAACCTGTGGGCGGCACAGACGCCGCAGGGATTCCGCCTGTCGTTGTTCAGAGAAGCGATGGCCCGCGCCCGTCGGGAAGGGTTCGCGGCGACGGACGAAGCGATGATGGTGGAGCGAATGAACCATCCGGTGATGATTGTTCCCGGCGACACGGAGAACATCAAATTGACGGTGCCGGAGGATTTCGCGCGTGCTGCTCAGATTGCGGAGAGGAGGAGCAGGCCGTGCTGAGAATCGGTCAGGGATACGACATTCACCCGTTGGTTGCCGGCAGGAGGCTCGTTCTCGGCGGGGTGGAAATCCCTTCGGACGTGGGGTTGGAAGGCCATTCGGACGCGGACGTGCTGGTGCACGCGATCATGGATGCCCTGCTGGGTGCGCTGGCGCTGGGGGATATCGGCCAGCATTTCCCGAACACGGACGAGCGGTACCGGGGCGTCGACAGCATCCGGTTGCTGGAAAGGGTGGCTGAGCTGATCCGGCAGCACGGGGCAAGGGTGGTCAACGTGGATTCCACGGTAGTCGCCGAACGCCCGCGTGTCGCTCCTTATGTTCCGGCTATGCGGGAACGGATCGGCGCGGCTCTTGGCATTCCCGCGAGCGCAATCTCGATCAAAGCCACCACTGCGGAAAAGCTGGGCGCACTCGGACGGGGGGAGGGGATTGCCGCCTATGCCGTTGCGTTGGTGGAAGAGGCAGAGCCCTGAGCCAGCGCCGCAAGGACGCGGTCCGGGTAGTTGCTGATAATCCCGTCTACACCGAGCGCGATTACCTTCCGGATGTCTGCCGGCTCATCCACCGTCCAGAGCCAGACCGCGCCATGCGTTTCATGCACCGCCTTAACGAACGCTTCCTCCGCCTGCTCGAAGGAAGGGGCGTTGATGTGGGTTGTCCGGATGCGTTCCGCCGTCGACTGCCCCAGCGCAAGGCGTTCGCAGGCAGGCAGGTAATGCTCAGCCCACCGGAGAGTCGCGTCGTCGAAGCATGCGATGATGACGCGCTCTTCCGCCCCGGCACCCTTCACAACGCGCGCGGTTTCCCGCACGATGTCCTCACCCGTATCCTTGATTTCGCACATCACGGGAAGCGAGATCTCGGCGAGCATCTCCGCGAATGTGGGTACTCTTTCCCCTGCGAACTGCGCGCCTTTTTTGGAGCCGGCATCAACCCGTTTGATCTCCGCCAACGTGTGTTCGGCAATCGGGCCCTTCCCGTCCGTCGTGCGGTCCAGTTTCGCGTCATGCATGATGACCACGTGACCATCGCGAGAGAGATGGACGTCAATTTCGATAGCGTCCACTCCCAGCGCGACTGCCGCTCTGAATGCCGCCATGGTGTTTTCCGGGTACCTGCCCGAGAAACCCCGGTGTGCAACCACCCATCGCCGGCGTGGCGAGCACTCAGCGCGGTATTTCGATCTCATCGCACGCACTCCCGATTACTTGTGAACGTTACATGTGTTCCAGTTGGCCGTAGTAGAACGGCAACGGCAGTTTGGAATGGCCGATTTCCGGTGGCCGCTCAGGTCCGAACAGGAGCTTCACCAGATCGGGTTTGCGCAGAAACACATTCGTCGTCGCCGTGTGGACCTGCCACCCCTCCCCTTCAGGCCGCACAGTCACATCATGGATTCCGTACGCCTCCAGGATGCGCTGCGGCTTCAGGACCGCCAGCATGCCGCCGTAATTGGCGCGGACGGCGAACCCGCGCTCGATAAGGAGTGGCGCGACGGATTGGTCCTGTGCCGGAGTGTGAATCTGCGCCGTCCGTGCGCCACACTGGGCGAACACGACGCGCAGAAGCCCCAGAACAGCCGAACCATCCCCACCGAAATCCTTCACGTCGATCTGCTCACCGGGTGAATACACGATGTACGCCACCGGTGTTTCCCCGTCCATGAGAACGGCACACCGGACGCGCGTGCGGATGTTGAGCAGAACCTCGGTGAGCTCGCGGTCGCGCACGACTCCCGCCCTGCGGGCGGCGTGAAGCGACTCCACTGCCTGAATGACGCGGGGATCGAGTGTATCGGTAAGCACTTCGCCGGTCGGGGCGACCGGGAGATAGGTGATGGTGGTGCGATCGATGAAGAACGTCCAGTTCTGCCCCGCATGCTCCCATCCCCACCGTCGGTAATAGTCGGGGATGCCTGTCCAGAGAATGGAGAGGTCGCAATCCAGTTCGCGGTCCATGTATTCCAGGCAATGGGCCAGAATGGTTCCCGCGTACCCGTGCTTGCGGTAATCCGGGTCGGTAGCCACACCACCGATTCCGCCGATCTTCAGCACGGCATCACCCCATTGAACCCGGGCGGGGTAAATGCTCACGTTGCTGATGACGCGCCCGTTCACGCGGATGTGCCGGAAATTGTGCACGTTCCGCTCGTTGTACAGGTGCGGATAGTCGCCGCCGATGCTGGGCTTGCGGCCCACGTTCGACCGAAACACGAAATTGAGGAAATCAAGTATCTCGCCGAATTCGTACCACGTTCCGCCGCGTGGGCCGTCAACGGTGTCGGGGAGCGTCTCCATCAGGCAATTCTCCTCTCAGAATGGCTTCAGGTGCCACGTTGCCGGAAGCGGAAAGAAAAAGGGACAGGCCCTGCGATCGCGCCCGTCCCTTCGTAAAACGTGGAGGCGGCGGGCGGACTCGAACCGCCGAATAGAGGTTTTGCAGACCTCCGCCTTAGCCCCTTGGCTACGCCGCCGGATTGACAGAATGTACGCGCGGCGGAAAAGCGTATCAAGACCTGCGGCTGCACCGGCGCTGCCGTGGTGACGACCAACCGCCGGGGGACGTCCTTCACCGTGAGTCCTTCGGGCGGTCATACCGCCTCTCCCATTCCGCGATGACAAACTCGCAGCGCTCTCGGTCCCGAAGCAATTCCTTCCGCCGTCTCAGGACCGTGGACGAGTCGGGAAGCTGTTGGAGTTGACTGGTAATGATTATGATCCGTTTGCGCATCAGGTCAATGTCGGATTCCTTCATCCTGCGGGCATTTCGGCGCCACACAAGGCGTCTGATCCATCCCGCGATACCCCCTGTGGTTCGTGTCGAAGGAGCCGGATTCTCGTTGTTGTTCGACTCGCTGCTCATATGCGCACGTATTCCTCTGGTTCTAGTGACGGGAGTTCCTGTCTCCATGACGCATGGGAAGGGTGAGGTGTTCGCCGCAGAAGGGGCATTTGACGGTTTGGTTCCGGTCACCGCCCGTTTCCCGCGCGTGCTTCAGGGCTTCCGCGCTCGGAAACACCACTGCCGGCGCCCAGGCGACGGGCGCTGCTTCACCACCGATATAACTTGCGCGGGAGAGCGCGAACGCGAAGCCGCGGGAATCAGAAACTACCCATACCGGTTCCCGGCATGCTTTGCAGGATACGCATCGGGGTTGCAGGCCACCGGAGAGGCCTGCCGTTTCGTGTTCGGCCGACTCATCCACCGCAGGGAGGAAGAACGGCTGGTTCATCAGATGCACGCCGAGCCGTTCCCATGAGCCGCTCATGCCGACGAGCGGTTTCCCCGAGCGAGGCGGAGATCCGAGAACTCTGGTTCGTTGTCGTGCACTCATTGCGTCGGGCGATGTATGCGGGCGTGATGCTCCTGCAGGGAACGCACGCTCATTTCCTCCGCGCGCAGGGCTGCGATCCCCTCCACCGCGGCGACCGCGGCGGCAACCGTTGTCATGTAGGGAAGGCCGCGCCGGATCGTCTCGCGTCGGATGGCGATTTCATCCTGAGACGCGGCTTTCCCGTGAGGCACATTTATCACAAGGGCGATCTTTGACGATTTCATCATGTCAACCACGTGGGGGCGGCCTTCCTGCAATTTCGGAACGAACGTGGCGGGAACGCCGTTCCGATGGAGCATTGCCAGCGTGCCTTCGGTGGCGATGATGTCGAAACCGAGTTCGGCAAGCCGCCGCGCAGGCTCCACAAGAGCTCGCTTCTGCTCGTCTCCGCCCACGCTGATGAAAACAGTTCCCCTGTCCGGCAGGCGAAGACTTGCCGCGAGTTGGGATTTCGCGTAGCTCTCTCCAAGGGATTCGGAGATACCCATCACTTCGCCGGTCGAACGCATCTCCGGGCTGAGCAGGATATCCACGCCGGGGAACTTGAGAAATGGCAGCACGGCTTCCTTGACGGAGACGTACGGCGGCACAATTTCCGACGTGAAACCCTGTTCGGCAAGGCTTTTGCCCACCATGCAGCGAGCGGCAATCTTCGCCAGCGGAACACCGATGGCCTTGCTGACAAACGGCACCGTACGCGACGCGCGGGGGTTCACCTCAAGAACGTACACCTCGTCGCCTTTGATGGAATACTGCACGTTCATCAGCCCCACGACGTGAAGTTCGCGCGCAAGGTCCTTCGTATGCCGCATCAACTTTTCGATCATGTCCGGGGTGAGGCGGTACGGGGGCAGCACGCACGCGGAATCGCCGGAATGGACTCCTGCCAGTTCGATCTGCTGCATGATTCCGCCAACTACCGTGAGCGTACCGTCCGAAACGGCGTCTACATCTATTTCGATGGCGTCGTCGAGAAATCGGTCAATCAGAACGGGGTGTTCAGGAGAAGCCAGCACTGCGGCTCTCATATAATGCACCAGCGAATCCCGGTCGTACACGATGGCCATCCCGCGGCCACCCAGAACGTAGGAAGGACGAACCAGCACGGGGTAGCCGATCTGGCTTGCCACGGCTTCCGCCTCCTCCTCGCTGCGTGCGGTCCCGTTCTCCGGTTGGCGGATTCCGAGCCGGTTGATGAGCGCGCCGAAGAGCTTGCGGTCCTCCGCAACGTCTATCATCGCCGGCGACGTCCCGATGATTTTTACTCCCGCCTTCTCCAGAGGAACAGCGAGTTTGAGCGGGGTCTGCCCGCCGAACTGAACTATGACGCCGTCGGGTTGTTCCCTGTCATGGATGTTCAGCACGTCCTCGACGGTGAGCGGCTCGAAGTAGAGCTTGTCGGAGGTATCATAATCCGTCGAAACGGTTTCCGGGTTCGAGTTGACCATGATGGTTTCGAAACCGTCTTCCCGCAGCGCAAACGCCGCGTGGCAGCAGCAGTAATCGAACTCGATGCCCTGGCCTATTCGATTCGGTCCGCCACCCAGAATCATGATTTTCTTTTTCGGTGAACGGACTACTTCACACTCGGTTTCGTACGTGCTGTAGTGGTACGGGGTTCGGGCCTCGAACTCCGCCGCGCACGTGTCCACCGTTTTGAATGTCGGGAGGACGTCGAGCTTCTTCCGGAGCTCGCGCACGTCTGCAGGATCGACGTTCCAAAGGTGCGCAAGCTGGATGTCGCTGAAGCCCATCTGTTTGGCCCTGAGAAGCATCGCGCGCGGAATGCGTGCGGTGAGCCGCTCTACGGGGGAATCTGGAACCGGCATGATGGTAACCTGAAAGAGAGCGCGGGTGAGAACGCGGTACAGGCCCGCAAAGGGCGAAAAATCCGGGCACCTAAAGGTACTCTGGCAGGCGTGAAGCGTCAACAAGCAGTTTCTGGACGTGCTCTGCATGCCCGCGCGACGTACCTTCTGTACGTGCCGCGGGTATCTGCAAAACTGGTTTGGAACGAACGGAAATCCCCGGCGCGGACGATTCACTTCCTGATTCACCACGAGGATTGACAGATGCCACTGGTAGACACTGATCGGCTTACCGAACTTCGCGAACGCCTCGACAGCCTCGGGAGGTTTCTTTGACCTCGCCCGCAAACGGGAACAGATAAGCATCCTCGAACAGCAGATGGCCGCACCGGGATTCTGGGACGACGGCCAGGCCGCACAAAAAACCATCTCCGCCGCAAACGAACTCAAAGAATGGGTTGAGGACTGGGAGTCACTCGATCGCCGACTCAATGACCTCGCAGAACTTGCCGAACTTGCGGAGCTGGAAGAGGATGACGCAGTGGCGGCGGAGGTCGAACGTGACACCGAAACGCTGGCGAATGACATTTCCGCGCTTGAATTCCGCCACATGATGTCCGACCCCGCCGACAAGAAAAACGCCATTGTGACGATCCACCCCGGCGCCGGCGGAACCGAATCCACCGACTGGGCACAGATGCTCATGCGGATGTACACCCGGTGGGCGGAGCGCAAGGGCTTTCAGGTCGAGATCATGGATCTGCTGGAAAACGAGGACGCCGGCATAAAAAGCGTGACGCTGGAGGTGACCGGGCCGTACGCCTACGGGTATATCAAGGCCGAAAGCGGCGTGCACCGGCTCGTCCGCATCTCTCCTTTTGATTCCCAGAAGCGCCGGCACACCTCATTCGCCAGTGTGTTCGTGTACCCGGAACTCGACGACGAAATCAAGCTGGATGTGAAGGAATCCGATATTCGCGTGGATACCTATCGCTCGTCCGGCGCGGGGGGGCAGCATGTGAACAAGACCTCCTCCGCGGTACGCATGACCCACCTCCCCACCGGTATCGTCGCGCAGTGCCAGAATGAGCGCTCGCAGCACAAGAACCGCGCGAACTGCTGGAAAATCCTCATGGGTCGCCTGTACGAGCACTACAAGGCGCTGGAAGACGAGAAACACCAGGCGGTCGAAGACACCAAAAAACCCATCGAATGGGGCAGCCAGATACGGTCGTACGTGTTTCAGCCGTACCAGTTGGTCAAGGACCACCGCACGGGCATCGAGACATCCAACGTGGACGCCGTCATGGACGGAGACATTGATCTGTTCATCAACGGATATCTGACTCGCAAGGGTGATCTGACGCCGGATGACTCGCTGGCGCAGTAGCAGGCGAGGTCTGGCATCGGGGCGCATGGATCTGATTCGACGGGCCTGCAGTCGGAGAGATGCCACAAAAGTCATTCCCGCGAAGGCGGGAATCCAGAAACACTCCGCAGGCATTGGGTGAGCAATTCGCGGGCGCCCCGGCCGCGAGGGAAACGGATTCCGGAACCTTTTGTGGCGGAAGGAAAAAAGGCGCACCGGCTGGATCCCCGCCTTCGCGGGAATGACGGCGCGGGCTTGCCGTGCGGCAGGGGGCTTACGCTTCGGGTTCTGACCGTCCCTCCCCCGGCGGTTTGTGTTCCAGAAGGTGAACAAACGCCCAGCCGGCACCGCCAAGGAGGACGAATCCGGCGGTGAGAAACACAAGAACTCCACCCGCCGGAACGGAGGGGAACCTCACGCTTACGTTGGTTGCCAGTTGGTCCGGGGGGCCACCCTCCTTCTCCCTTATCGCCCGCACCGCGACAATCCCTGCGAATGCAGGTTTCCAGAACACTTCTCCCGCCGGACCGGTGACGCCGAGCGTGTCGTCCCGCACCACCTTGCTGTTGGGGAAGTACTCAACGTAAACCTTCCAGCCGGTACGGGCGGCTTCCCGGGCGGCCAGTGAGGTATCGGCCGTGGCATCACCGAAAACCCGGATTGCGGCGACTTCGCCCCGTACCGGAGACGCCGGTTCGACGCTCAACACAATGCCGCGCGCCGTTGAAACGCTGATGAACGCGAATACGGGGACCCAGAATACCAGTCGGTTCATCCCTGTTCCTCCCGGTACTTCCGCCCGAAGGTAAACACGAGGGCGAGACCCGTGGTGAAGAGGAACCACGCCCCGAACGCGAACCACGAAAGCCAGGGTATTCCCTGGATCGTGAACGAAGCGCCGTAGAGCCCGTCCCGCACCTCCGTCCAGACGCCCCATCCGATCACCACCGCGATAATGACGGGATTGACCACTTTGATCAACGCATCCCACCACCACCCTATGCCGAGCGTACTGTCGCGGTTGATGATTTCGCGCAGTTTGCGTGCACCGAACACCCACCCGATGATGAGACACTCGAAAAACCCGACAATCAAGAGGCCGTAACTGAACGACCAGTGGTCGAACAGATCGAGGAGCGTGAGGCCGAGGGTGCCGTTGCTGGCAAGGGTGGGATCTACCACGTGAGGAAGAGCGAAGCACATGCTGCCCAGCATACTGCACAGCGCAACGACCAGTACGGCTTTTTTTCTCCTCCACCGGAACTTGTCGAGAATGGACGCGACAAAGGCCTCCACGAGGGAAATACTGGAGGTGAGGCCGGCGATGAACAGCAGGAAGAAAAACAGCATCCCGAAACCCACGACAAAATGCGGCAATTTCGCGATACCCTGGGGCACCACGAAAAACATCATGCTGAGAGTGCTGGCTTTCGGCACCACAGAGAACGCGAAAAGAAGGGAGAACACGGCCAGCCCTGCAATGAACTCAAATGAGCAGTTGAGAAAGCAGATGGTTGCCGCGTTGTGAACCTGATCGCTCTTTTTCGGCAGATAGCTCGCATACGCCGTCATGATGCCGAACCCGAGCGACAGGGTGAAGAACATCTGGCTGAAGGCCCCTTTCCACACCTCCGGGTCGGCCATGACGGTGAAGTTCGGACTGAACAGCAGGTATGCGCCCTGCTCTCCGTTCGGCAGGCTCACCCCGCGGACGATCAGGGCGATCATGCACAGCCACATGAGCGGCACGAGGAAACGGGTGGCGGATTCAATGCTCCGCGCACCGCGCAGAACGATCAGGAGATTGAGCGCCCACACAATCGCCACGTACCACAGCGTATCCCACGAACCGAGCATCCCGAAGAAATACCCGAACGGATTGGGGAGGGCGAGAGACCCGAAGGCGCCACTCGTGACGGGCTCCGAACTCCACAACCCTTTCATGCTGCCGATGAACATTCCGAGAACCCAGGCCAGGATGGCGACGTAGTACATGCAGATGACGGTGGCGTTCAGAACGCCCCACCATCCGATGAACTCCGCCGGGCGCTTCCCTATCCTGTAGAGGGACTGAGGAAACGCCTTGCCGGTATGCGCTCCCAGAGCGAGCTCCATGAGCATGATGGGAATGCCGAGGATGCAGAACGCCACGATGTACGGGATGTAAAAGGCTCCCCCGCCGTACTTGTACGCATTGGCGCTGAAGAAGACGATGTTCCCGAGGCCTATGGCCGAACCAGATGCCGCGAGAACAAACCCGACCTTGGAACCCCACTGTGAACGTATTTCCGCCATACGCAGACCTTTCAGAGCCATGACGGTGGTGCGTGCGCCGATGCCGGACGTTCTTTTCCGGCACGTTTCAAGAGTATACTTTTGCACGATTTTCGTCCCAATCCTTGCCCTTTTCCGTTGCAGGAACGATGGAACGATACCGCAGCTTTTCGCGCGTGCTGAAGGAGCAGTTCGGAGGCCCGGTACGGAAGATCTCCCTCGACGCGGGTTTTTCCTGCCCGCATCGAAATGGAAGCGAGGGAGGATGCACCTACTGCGATGCGTGGGGTTCCGGCACGGGCGCATCCAGACAGGGTCGCTCCATCTCCGACCAGATTGCCGCCGCGATTTCGCGTGAGGCTGCGGCGCGGAAGCCTGCAGGCGCGTTTCTCGCATATTTCCAGGCGCATACCAATACGTTCGCGCCGATTCCAACCCTGCGCAGCCGGTTCGAAGAAGCGCTGACCGACCCGCGCGTGGTCGGGTTGTCAATCGGAACGCGGCCGGATTGCCTGCCAGAGCCGGTTCTGGAACTTCTGGACGAACTGAATCGCCGCACCTGCCTCTGGGTGGAGCTCGGGCTTCAGTCCGCGCACGACGAAACGTTGCGGAGGGTCAACCGCGGTCACACGGTGGCGCAGTTTGCCGACGCCGTGGAACGATGCCATGCGCGCGGCATTCGCGTGTGCGCTCATGTGATTTTCGGGTTGCCGGGGGAAACGCGGGAAATGATGCGCGATACCGCCAGGTTCCTCGCATCCCTGGGTATTGACGGGGTGAAATTCCATTCGCTCTACCTCGTCCCGGCAACGCAGATGGAGAGGGAGTACCGGAGCGTTCCGTTCCCGCTTCTCTCGCAACAGGAGTACGCGGAGATCGTTGCAGATGCCCTTGAGCGTCTGCCGCCGGAGACCGTTATCCAGAGGCTCACGGGGGATCCTCCCCGCACCATTCCGGCGGAGCCACCGTGGACGCGGGACAAAGTCCGAACGCTTGCCCTGATCCGCAGAGAACTGGCGAGACGGGACAGTTTTCAGGGGGCGCTTTACCGGGGGTAAGGCCCTATATTTTCAGTAACTCACCTTCCACGAGTTTCTATTCAGGCGTATCACGTGTTTTCGGAGGAACCGGCATGGCTGACTCAGTGGTGTTTGACAGAAAACCCGCGGTGAAGGAACTGGAACCCGGCTCGTACGCGTGGTGCAGGTGCGGTCGGTCGAAAAGCCAGCCGTTCTGCGATGGATCGCACAAGGGAACGGGGATCCAGCCGGTGGTTTTCAAGCTGGAAGAGAAGAAGAAGGCGGCTCTCTGCCTGTGCAAGCAGACAAAAACGCCCCCGTTCTGCGATGGCACGCACAGAACGGTAACGTAGCGCAACTTTTCCGAATGAGTACACAAAAGGAACGCGGCCTGCCCCGCGTCCCTCAAGTAGTTTTCGGAGTACCGCGGTATCAGTCGCTCCTAAGGGTTTCCGCGAAAACGCTCAACTCTCTCGGTTACGAGTTTTGAGCCGATTACCACCATTGGAAGTCCGCCACCCGGGACTGTTGACGCTCCCACGTAGAAGACATTCCCGAACTCTTCATCGAAGTTCTTGGGCCTGAATCCTCCTGTTTGCATCATGTTGTGCGCAAGACCCAGCGCGCTCCCTCTGTGGAGATTGAACCTGTCGCGCCATTCGATCGGCGTGTAGACAGTCCTGGATACGATCTCGTTCCTGATGTTTCTCCCTGTCCTGTTTGAAAAATCGTCGATGATCCCATCCACAAATGCGTCCCTGTCGTCCCAGTTGCTCTTGTACCTCAAATCCGGCACGGGGCAGACGAAGAACAGGCTTTCACAGCCCTCGGGAGCGCAGTCGGGATTCGTTCTGGACAGCACGTTCACATAGTAATAGGGTTTTTCCGCCGCACTCGGATCGTTGAACACCCTGTGGGCGTACTCGGTGAAATCGTCACCGAGGTAGTAATTGTGGTGGTTCAGTTGCGGCAGTGTGCACTTGATGCCCAGATAGATCGTGAGCGTCCCCATGGTCCAGTCCATGCGATCAAGCATCTCCGGGGAGAACTTCCTTCTCCTGAACACGCGGCCTCGAAATACCGCAGCATCGGCATTTACGACGACAATATCCGCCGTCCATTTCCTGCCTTCTCCGTCCAGCAGATACTCAACCGTCCTGTCCTTCGCAACAAAGTCCACGATCTCAACGCCGTAATGTATTCTGACGTTTTCTTTTTCGAGCTCGCGAACGACGCCTTCCGCAATTCTGTACATCCCGCCGACCACGTTGTAGTACCCGTCATGCACAAACTCGGTGTAAGAAAGAAGCGTGTACACGGCGGAGGTGTCGAACGGCGTTTTGCCAAGGAAGAAAGACACGAGCGATACAATCTCTCGCGCGTCGTTTGAGTCGAAGTACCGGGACACCTGTTTCCAGAAACTCCTCCAGAGCAGGGGCAGCAGAAAAGGATTGGCTTTCGCGAGTGCGGAGAGGTAGTCAGGCAGAGAATCGTAATTTGTCTTGATCACGAAGTTTGTGTCCCGGTAGACCTGCCCGCATTTGTCGAGATACCTCTTCATCCTGTTCTCAAAATCCGGTTCCACCTGTTTGAACTGGGACGCCAGTTTTCCGATATCACGATGAAGATGATAGGTAACGCGGTCCTTTCTGAAATTGACCGAGTACAGCGGGTCAAGCGCGTAGTGCTCAAAGGGAAGTGCGATGCCGCATTCTCTCGCGAAATCCTCAAACTCGTAGGACATCGCGAAAAAACTTGGACCGGTATCGAATGTGAACCCATCCTTCTTGATCTGGTTCAACCTGCCGCCGGCATTGCTGTTCTTTTCAACGATCTCAACCTCGTAGCCTTTTTTCGCGAGCCGAAGCGCTGTTGCCAGCCCTCCGAGCCCCGCTCCGACCACCAGAACCTTCTTTTTCACATCCCGCCTCTCATCCAGTGATTACGAACACGGAACCACCGCAAACCGCCGTCTATCTCAGGCTATCTGCCGTCCCTTCCATTCGAGTTTTCCGGAAAATCTGCCGAGGTACGCCACGCAGTTTATCAAGCCGAGAGAGAGCTGCACCGGAATGATCAACAGCACGCTGCTGAGGATGTTCTGATGGCTGAGGAAGAACACAATGACCCTCGTCAGAACATACACAACCAGATACCCTGCGAAGACCCAGGACGGCATTGCCCACAGGACGGGGAGAAAACCGAACGTCGTAACGAGGAAAAACAGCACGGAAAGAACGAACGAATCTGCGAAAAACGTGGTAATGAATTTTGAAAAACCGCCTACCGCATGGCGGAAACCATGGTACATCCTGCACGAATAGTCATCGTCGCCGAGCAGGCAGGCTACGCGCTTGTCCGCCTTTTTGAACAGGCGGGCTATGCTTACGTCCTCTACAACCGCGCGTTTGACCTTTTCGTGAGGGAGTACCTCCCGGTAAGCCCCTGCCGTGAAAAACATGAACGCGCCGCTTGCCGCCGCAAGCGAGCTGTGGCGGCTTTTTTCGACCAGTACGAGCGGCAGGAGAGTAACCAGCACATAGTTGATTATCGGCACCGTGATTTTTTCGCCCGGCGTCTGCATTTCCTGTTTCGGAAACACCGAGACGAGGTCCAGCCCTTTCTTCCGCGCAAGAGCAAGGCACCTGCCTATCACGTTGCCGGATATCCTCACATCCGCGTCAAGAAACAGAAAGTATTCCCCCTTCGCGTTAAGCGCGAGAGAGTGGCATGCGTAGTTCTTCCCGGTCCATCCCGCAGGAAGCCCCGTGGAATTGATCAGCCTTATTCTTTCATCACGAACTGCGTATGTTCTGACAACCTCTTCCGTTCTGTCAGAAGACTGATCGTTGAAAACCACTATCTCAACGTGTTGGTAATCCTGACCGAGAAGGTCTTCGATAATGTTGCCTATATTCTTTTCTTCATTTCTTGCAGGGATAAGGACGGACACAAGGGGACCTTCTTTTTCCCCCTCTTCAGGAAGATCAGATTCGAAAATGAGATTGGCCAGCGCCACGAGAAACTGGAGCGCGGTGAAGGCTATCACGATACAGGCCATCAGGATCATCATTCTGTTCTCAATTCCTCGGAAGACCTGCGGTTCGGCACGTTGAAGTCGCTATGAAACGTACGCAATCGGCATTTGAGGAAATCTTCAGAAGAGGGTCCACAACCTTCTTCAACTCTTCCCTTTTCTTTCCGGCAAAGGTCCGGAGGGATGTAGTCATTCTCTATGCCTTCGTACGAACAGCGGACGATTTCGTTGATTCAATCCCCCAGGACAAAGAAGGATTTCACGCGTTCCGCGCGCGCTATGAACTCGCCAGGAGAACTGGCAGAGACAGCGGGGACCCGATAGTAGACTCCTTCATCGAACTTTCCCGGAGAAGGAATTTTGACTGCGCGTGGGCCGAAGCCTTCCTGAACTCCATGAAGGCGGATCTCACCAGAAAGAAATACGAAACTCCCGACGAGGTGCTTGTCTACGTTCACGGTTCCGCCGAGGTTATCGGGTTTTTCATGGCATCCATTATGGAACTCTCCCCGAACGCGATGGAAGCCGCAGCCTTCCTCGGCAGGGCCATGCAGTACATAAACTTCATCCGCGATATCGCGGAAGACAACGAACTGGGCAGAACATATCTGCCCCTTGCCGGGTCGGGCCTCGAAGACCTGACGGAAAACACCGCCCGATCGAAGCCGGAGGTGTTTGCTCGCTTCATCCGCAGCCAGATAGACCTGTATCGAGAATGGCAGGCACGCGCCGAAGCCGCGTTCGGCTGGATCCCGTGGCGGTCTCGCGTAGCCGTTATGACGGCCGGCGAGATGTACAAGTGGGCGGCAACAAAGATCTACCGCAACCCCTTCATTGTGTACGAAAAGAAAGTCAAACCTTCCCGACAGAGGATCTTTTTTTCGCTGCTGCGGAACGCGTCAAGAGCTCATCGCTGCAGAAGACCCGAAGCTCCAGATCAGGAACCCGCATGAACGCAGGATATTTCGGATCCCGTTCTGAAGAGATCAAAGCGTTTCTCCGATCGCACCTTGAGGCCTGTGTCGAGGAATTCTCCTTCCTGAATCGGTGGGGAAAGGATCTGCCCGCGCGCATTGGGGCGTTTGCACGCGGCGGGAAGTTCATAAGGGGAGGTCTTGTCTTTCTGGGCCATGAACTGGCCGGGGGCCGGCCCGGGGAAACAACGCTCAAAATCGCCGCCGCAATTGAACTGCTGCATTCGGCATTCCTGATTCACGACGACATCATGGACCAGGACCGCATGAGGAGAGGCATGCCGTCGGTGTTCTGGCAGTTCCGCGAAGAGGCCCACGCAAAGGGCATTGAAGAATCTGAGCATTACGGCACCTCCATGGGTATCTGCGCCGGCGACTGCGCCCTGTTCATCGCGCTGCGGTTGATCTCATCGGCGGATATCCCGGACGGCGTCAAGGACCTCGTGTGCCGCGAATCTTACGCGATCGGTCTTGCGCAGATGGCGGATATTGATTACGGGACCTTCTCCCGCATCCCCTCCGAAAGGGAGATACTTGATCTCTACCTGTGGAAAACGGCGAGGTACTCCTTCTCTCTGCCGCTTTCGGCCGGGGCGATGGCGGGAACTGCGAACGAGGAACTCGTCTCAGCGCTCTGGCGCCTCGGGGAGTCAATGGGAATCATGTTCCAGATGAGGGACGATGAGCTTGGCATTTTCGGCTCGGAGAATGCGATCGGGAAGCCCGTAGGCTCTGACATCAGGCTGGCAAAAAAGACCCTTCTCATCGCGATCACCCTCAAGCGGCTTGACCCTGTCTCACGCTCAGAACTGACCGGCATTCTCGGACGACGCGACGCCACCGCGGATGAGATCCTGCGCGCCCGCCGGCTTATAGAAACAAGCGGCGCCCGATCTGAGTTGATTTCCAGAATGAACGCGCTCGCCGCCGAAACAGGAACGATGATAGACGCTCTCGTGGCTCCGGAAGACTCAAAGGAACACCTCAGAAGCCTCGTTGATTTCATACGAACAAGGGACCGTTGAAATGCCTGCCGATCTCCCTGAACGCGCGCCTTTCAAGGATCGCACGCTCCTGTTCTTCTCTGTTTTCGCAACTGTTCTGTACGCCGTTGGCATCGCGAAATATCTCCACTCACCGAACGATTCTCTCCTGTCCGCCACAACGCCCTGGTTTCTGCTGGTGACCGGCCTGCCCGCGTTCATCATTTCAATCCCGTCAGAAAGAAGAGTGCCTTACCTTGCCTGGGGCATCGTCTCCTGCATTTTCACTCTCGCAGTTGAGATTGCGGGCGTCAAAACTGGCGCTGTTTTCGGGGCATACGAATACGGGGAAACTCTCGGCACGCACATTCTGGGCGTGCCGCCCGTCATAGGGTTCAACTGGGTAATCATCGTTCTGGGTTTCAACGGCGTGTATTCGCTCCTTCCCTGCGGAACAGCCTGCAAAGCGCTTCTTTCAGCGGCGTCAGCCACGGTGTTTGACTGGGTAATGGAACCCGTGGCCATCGCGTTAGGCTACTGGAAATGGGAGCAGAACTGCATCCCTCTCCAGAACTACGCAGCATGGTTCTTCGTGTCACTCCTCATGTCGGCGGCATATGTGCACCTCAGGGTTACCTGGAGGAATCCTGCTCCCTTCATCATCGTGTTCGCGCAGCTTGTTTTTTTTGCAGTTCTGAGAGTGTCACTGGGGTTGAGCGCATGCTGAGGGAGATTCGTCTCCCGGGACTCCCTTCGGTCGCGGGCGGAAGGGACGTTGTTTCACGGTCAAAACTGTGAGGAAGGTTCTCCCTCCGGGGGAACGAAACGAAGCCAGACCGGTAACGCAGTGGAGTAGCCGCAGTAAAGAAAAGAGGGACGCAGATTGCCCCGCGTCCCTCTTTCCTTTCCTCTTGCGGCCACATGCTACATGTGTTTGAAGCATGCGTCGAGGTGCTCCTGCGGCATCTTCTTCGTCCACATGCTTACACCAAAGGCAACGACGAAGGAAATCGGCAGAATCACCACGATCGGGTCCACCATCGCCCAGACGGTTCCGGCGGCGAGGCTTGCCTTGCCGAACACGAGCTTGCAGAGCCCGAGCGCCTCTGATTCCTTCTGGTGCACGAACAGGAGCCAGCACGCGGAACCGAAGAACCCTACCACCACGCTTGAAACCGCCCCCGCCCGCGTCATGCCTTTCCAGAACAGCGCGCCCACGAAGCTCGGAAGGAACATGGTGGCGCAGAACCCGAAGAATATCGCGGTCGCAATGGCGATGACACTTCCGGGAAGGTTGTAGCCGAGAATCACGGTGGCGATCACGCCGAGGACAATCCCGATACGCGTCAGGCTGACGGTGTACAGGAACTGCTTCCCGCGGAACAGGGTCTTTTCGAAGAAATCCCGCCCGAACGCCGATCCCATGGTGTGGAACTGCGAACTGGAGGTGGACATGGCCGCGGAAAGCAGAGTAATCATGAACAGGTACACGAACCAGACCGGCATCGCGCTGTTGACGTACAGGGGAATGATGGAGTCAATGTTCCCCTTGGCAACCGCCAGTGAGATGGCCTTGTACGCGGTGTGCTCGTAGAAGAACACGTTGGAGAGAGCGCCAACCACGAAGGCAACTCCCGTCATCGCCAGGATGAAGATTCCGCCGCTCAATACCGCGCGGTTGAGCTCGCGGCTGCTCTTCACCGTCATGAAGCGCACGACGAGTTGCGGCTGCGCCAGCACGCCGATGCCAACTCCCAGCACGATCGTCGAGACAAGCTGCCACCAGAGCGGCGAACCGAGCGCAGGCATGCTGGTCCACCCCTGATGCCCGATGGCGGCCAGTTTCGCGGGTACCTTGTCCGCCATGTTGGTAAGCGCCTGGTGGGAGTCTATCACTCCGCCCAGCGTGGAGTACGTGTAGACCGCAAGCACCAGCATCCCGACGAACATGATCGTGCCCTGCAGGGCGTCGGTATACATGACGCCTTTCAGGCCGCCCGCCAGCACGTACGCGCAGATGATGAGCGTGTAGATCAGGATGGCCGTGTTGTAGTTCACCCCCGCGAACGTGTTTTCGATGAAGCGCGCGGCCCCGATCAGCACCGCGGAGGCGTACAACGGCATGAGCAGGAAAACGGTGATGCCGGCGAACCCCTGGATGAACCGGGAATCAAACCGGCGCCCCAGGAATTCGGGAAACGTGTGGGCGTCGAGATTGCGCCCGATTTTCCGGGTTCTCTTCCCGAACACCACAAAGGCGATGAAGATGCCGAAAAAGATGTTCAGGAACGTGAGCCACAACAGCCCCATTCCGAACAACGCAGCCGCCCCGCCGAATCCCACAATCGCGGACGTACTGATGAAGGTGGCGCCGTACGACAGCGCCATGATGTACGGGTGTGTGCTCCTTCCCGCAACAAGGTAATCTGTTGCGTTTTTCGTCTTCCGGTAGCCGTAATATCCCAGATACGCGACAACAAACAGGTAGACGACTACGATGACGGTAAGGATTGCGAAATTGTCCATCTGGTATCCCCCGAGGAATCAATGGTGTTTCGATCGTCTGCGTTCAATCGTGAACCACGTGGTGTCAACACGGAGTCAGTTCTCCGCGGTTGCCTTTTTCTCGTCCTCCGCCCAGGTGACGTCCTCGGGGTACACAGGTTCGTCGCCCTTATCCCAGTTTTTCGCGCCGTAGTAGACGCACAGGATCGTGCTGAGGATGCACAGAACGTAGGCCAACCAGATCTGCGGGTCCGCAATTCCAAGCATACCGTTCTCCCTTCGTGTGCGGTGGGCCGCCCCGGCAACGTGCCGGCGGCAACCCGTCTGTTGACGGACGCAGCGCAATGGCGCGACAACCCGGAGCGGAAACCGTAGGCATGTGCACGCGCGTGCAGTCAGCAGGGCGACTTTCGCGCATGCACTCGCGGCTGCCGTACGAAAAACCTTTCGCGAGCGGACGCGTCATGCGTATGAAAGATTGAACGCGGCGAAAGAATACGCAGGAATGTGCGCCCGCGCAAACCGGGCGGGTTCCCTGAAGCTCCACGAGGCGCTCAGAAGGACGGCCGGTTGCGTACACGACGGGAGACAGGGACCGCGTTTTCCCGTCGCCGGCACGCGGCGATGCACCATCACAGACGGGGTGGAAATGCCGCACGCGAAGCCGCGAAGAACACGAAGAGAGGGGTGAATCGTCCTTTGCTGGGGGCAGACAGGAATGTCCGCCCCACCCTGTGCGAAAGGGCGCAGCACGAAAGCTACGGCATCGGTGGGCGGTTTCGTTCTACGCCCTACGCCGAACGCGCCCCCCCTTCTTCGTGTTCTTCGCGGCTTCGCGTGCGCCCCATTGCCCCTCCCCCAAAAAACCCTGTACCCGGATTGAAACATTTTGCCACAAACCCTTGACACGAAGACGTTGTGTTGCCTCACCTGATAGAGCCAGAAAGGGGAGAACGCAGGGTGCCCTGGTCCGGCGGCAGGGGTAGACACCGGCGAGCACCTGCAGAGTCGCCCCCGGAACCTGGAGCGAACGGGGCGGAACACGGAACGTTTCAGCCACCCGGGCTGAGTGCCGACGAAACGCAGGACCGTGCTCCCGCGGGTTGTGAGACACTGCGCCACTGCGTACCGTCATGTAGGTTGGATTTGCAGCCGGATGCCGCTGCGGGAAGCCGCAACGTGCCTTCGGATGCACGTTCGAACGAAGGGGTTACCAATGCCACGCCCTCCGAACATTCTGCACCTGTTCTGTGATCAACTCCGGGCTGACGCCATCCATGCGCTCGGGAACGGAGTGATCAGGACGCCGGCCATAGACCGGCTCGTGCGCGAAGGCACGGCATTCCAGCGGGCGTACACACCCTCCCCCGTGTGTGTTTCGGCGCGGTGTTCCATGATTTACGGGCAATACCCGCTCCACACGGGTTGCTACGACAACGCGCCCATGCCGCAGGACGGCCGCACCTCATTCATGGGCGCGCTGACGGAGGCGGGTTACCGCACCCACGGGATCGGCAAATGCCATTTCTACCCCGACCGCGGAAGCCTGCGAGGATTCCAGACGCGGGAAAGCCAGGAAGAGGGTGTCGCTACGCCCGAACAGGATGACTACCTTGTCTGGCTGCGGGCGAACGGTTATGAGCATCTTACGGACCCGCATGGCGTTCGGGGCGAGATGTACTACACTCCACAACCGGCGCAGATGCCGGCGCGGCTGCATCCTACGCAGTGGATTGGCGATAGAGCGACGGCCTTCCTCACGGTGCCGGAACGAACGAAGGAACCGTGGTACCTCTACGCGAGCTTCATTCACCCGCACCCGCCGTTTGCCCCGCCGGTGCCGTGGCACAAGCTCTACCGCGCGCCGCTCATGCCGCTGCCGAACGTTCCGGCTGAGTACGAAGCGTTGCACATCTACATAAACCGCTATCAGAACAGGTACAAATACCGCGACCAGGGCATTGACCAGAACCTTCTGCGGGCGATCAAGGCCTATTACTACGGCGCCGTGTCGTTCATCGATTACCAGGTGGGGCGGATTCTGGCCGCGCTCGACGAGACGGGGCAACTGGAAAACACGCTGATTGTGTTCGCATCGGACCACGGCGAGTATCTGGGAGATTACTACTGCTTCGGGAAGCGCGGAATGCATGACGCCGCCGCGCGGGTTCCCCTGATCCTGCGCTACCCGGAACGCTTCGCCGCCGGCGCGGTTTGCCAGAAGCCGGCCAGCCTCGTGGACATCGCGCCGACCGTTCTGGCGGCCGCGGGTGCCCGCGTAACAGATCACGAACTCGACGGCGTTGACCTTTCGGAACTGGCGTCAGGGGCCTGTTCGCGCGAGATGGTGTTCAGCCAGTTTCAGAAGGCCGAACAGGGCGTCTACATGGCGGTGGACGAGCGGTGGAAATACTTCTACAGCGCTCCCGATGGGCGCGAGTTCCTGTTCGACCATCGGGTTGATCCGCTCGAAACGCGGAACCGGGTGGCAACGCCGTTCATGAAGGATCACGCGGCGAGGATGCGCGCGGCGCTGATTGGTCATTTGAAGGCGGGTGGGGAAACCGCCGCGCTCGATGGCGACGGCTGGAAGCAGTATCCGAAGCGGGAAATGCCGGAAGACCCGGACGCAGGGTTGTTGATTCAGGACAGCCCATGGGGAGTGCTGAAGATTCCGGGATATTCGGACTGAACGACGACGGCGAAGCTGGCTCGGCACCGACGGGGCGCTCTCGCGGAGGAAACCATGTTGGAAAGGTCATTCGCTCGGAAATGGGCTTCGACCACACTCTTCATTCTCGCAACGACGGCAGGTTCCATGGCGGCTGAACGGCAGATCACGAACGATTCGACGCAGAACTGCGCGCTGGATCAGAATCACAATTTCTCACCTGATGGGAAATGGCTGGTGTACGACCTTCGCCCGAACGGCGGGCTGCAAAACTGCCGGTCGATCGAGAAGGTGAATGTAGTGACGGGAGAACGCGTCCGGGTGTACGATGGCCCCGATTTCGTGGAGAACATGGGGCCGGGCATCGCCGCGCCGAGTTATCTCCCCGGACGGAACGAGGTGATTTTCATCCACGGACCGTTCACGACGACCGGCCTTGCATACGACATGGCGAGGCGGACGGGCGCGATCGTACCGGATGATGGAAGTGCGGTGAACGACACGTCCCGCATCACATGGGCGGATGCCCGGGACGTAACCCCACCCTTCACACCGGGCGCGCTTCGGGGAGGCACCCACCGGCACGACCCGGGCGGCCCCGGCGGCCTCTGGATCGGGTATACATACAACGATCAGATCATGAAACGGTACGGCCAGCAGATCGGCCGGGACCTCGACTTGCGTGTGCTGGGGTTGACGAAACTGGGCATCCCGGTATCGGTGGATGCGGACCCTGCGCACGAGAACCGAAGCGGCGCCGGGTTCTCGGTCGTCATCACGGAGGTCTTTCCGAAGGATGAACTCGACCAAGAGCCGGGAACCGATCGAATCTACCGCGCGACCGACGACCAGTGGGTTGGCACGCGAGGGTACCGGAAACCGGACGGGAGCTGGCAACTGGCGCGGGCGTTTATCGGGCACATGCGGGTGCGTGCGGCCGACGGGTCTGTTCGGGACCACCGCGAAGTGTTCATCGTGGATATTCCCGAAGACATCACCCGGCCCGGTCCCGCAGGGCCGCTTGAGGGAACCGGCACCACGTTTCCCGCGCCGCCGGCGGGCACCTCGCAGCGGCGGCTGACCCATACGGAATCGGGATGCTTCGGTCTTGTCCGTTCCACCTCAGACGGCGGGATGATCGCATTCCTTTCCCGCGCGGCTGACGGAATGCCGCAGGTGTTCGTCATTTCACCTCTGGGAGGAGAACCCCGGCAGGTAACGAGCTTCCCCGGAGGAGCCAGCCACCCCGTGCGGTGGCTTCCCGACGACCTGCACTTTGTTACGGTGAGCGAGGGTCGTGTGTATGTTGTTGACGCAGCCAGCGGGTGTGCGCGGGCGATCACTGAGCCCTCCCGCAGCCGCCCGGACGGGTTGGTCGCATCCCCTGACGGGAAGCTCGTGGCGTTCAACCGGGAGGTCGTCTACGCAAGCGGCAAGTTCGCGCAGGTGTTCGTTGCGGATATTGAGTTGCCGTAGATAGACGCCTTCCTCAACCAGACCCGCGAAAGGAAGCTGGCGCATCCGCAGCTTTGGAACCCGCCATGACGGAAGCAGCAGAATCCAGAGAAGCGCAGCGGAGGCCGAACGGAACGGAAGTTCGGCACATGTGGGATTGCGGCCGCCCGAACCCCGCGCTTCGCGGCGCAGGGTTTCCCGTGCTCGATGATGTCAGGCATTCCCTTATCTTCGCCGGCGAACGGCAGGCAGGCGCGTATAACCATCACAGCAAGCTCACGCGGCACCGGGGCATGTTCCACGCGATGTGGAGCAACCACCCACACGGGGAAGACGGACCGGGACAACGAGTGCTTTACTCCCACTCGTCGGACGGAGCGCGCTGGAGCAGTTCCGTCGAGTTGTTCCCACCGATGCAGCCCCCGCGGCCAAACGGGGAAAATGGGCTCGTTCTGACGGCGTGGCGCTGGGTGAAGTACGAAGGCCGCCTGTTTGCCACTGCGATGTGCAACGAAAACATCGGTTTTGAGAACCCGGACGGCAGCGAGATAGTACCGCAACGCGACGCCGGGCATCGATTCCTCGCAAGGAGGTTCTTCGACGGTTTCTGCCGCGAAATCGGGGAAAACGGTCCGATTTGCCCGCCCATCCTTCCGATGGGAGACAAGGTGCCTCCGCCCGCTCCGGCTTTTGTGTCTCTGTATTCGGACGACGAGGAAGCAATGCGGCTCGGACGTCGGGTCCGTGAGGAAATGTGCCGCCCTGAGAACACGCCGTCATGGAACCCTCCCGGAATCAGCCTGCCCCGTGGCGTAGATACCCTCCGACTCTGCGAACCCACCGTGTACCGCGCCAGATGCGGGGAATACGTGATGTTGCTCCGCGATGGCGAATTCTCGCACCGCCTGTACGCCAGCTTCTCCGATGACGGGCGCAGGTGGAGCTCGGCCGTTCCGACGGATATTCCCGATTCGCCATCGCTGTCGACCACCGTGGCTTTGCCAAACGGGAGTGTTCTGCTGGTGGGCAACATGGTGGCGTCCGATTTTGACAATGCGGCCGAGGTCCGGCATTACCTGCGTGATCCGCTTGTGATTGCCGTAAGCAGTGACGGCAGCATGTTCGAGCGCGCGTATGCCCTCCGGTGCGGCACGCAGCAGTGGCGCACTCCGCGCGAAGAAGTACGTGGCCGAAACGGTGGCGCGCAGTACCCCTCCTGTGTGGTCGAAAACGGGATCCTCCATGTCCAGTACTCGATGGGCAAGGAAGATATCTGGATGAGTTCTGTTGCGCTGGCCTGCCTCGGTCCTGATGGAGGAGGTTCCCTGAACGAGCGAGGAACAGGTGTGAGGAGCCAAGGGCCATGAACGCCGAAGTGCTGGTCGAAGCAGAACATTTCGATGACCTTGGTGGGTGGACTCTCGACACCGGGTTCGTCGAATCAATGGGCTCGCCCTACCTGATGGCGCACGGGCTGGGAACTCCTGTGGCGGATGCTACGACCACGGTAAGGCTTCCCGAACCGGGCGCATGGCGCGTAGGGGTGCGGACGTTCGACTGGGTTGCCCGCTGGGATGCTTCCGGCTGCCCCGGCCGCTTCGAAGTTCTTGTTGACGGCGAGCCTGTCGGGGTGGTATTCGGCACGGAGGGCGCCGACTGGCACTGGCAGGATGGCGGGGTTATCCAGATCGGGAAGCCGGATATCAGAGTATCACTCCACGACCTGACCGGGTTCAACGGCCGGTGTGATGCCATTTGCTTCAGTCGTGACTGCACATCCCCCCGGCCGCCGCTCGGGTGCCGTCCATCGGTGCAAGCGGGGCGGGAACCCGGCGACAACGCCCCAAGCCGCTACGATTTCGTGGTGGTGGGAGGGGGGTACGCGGGCATGTGCGCGGCGGTTTCGGCTGCGCGGCTCGGCCTTTCCGTCGCACTGGTTCAGAACCGGCCGGTACTCGGAGGAAACGGTTCGAGCGAGATTCGCGTGCCGTTGCGCGGACTGAACCCCGACGAGACCCCGTATCCGCTCCTCGGGCGGACGCTGAAATCCCTGGAATATGACGCGCAACCGAATGCCTCCAAGGCGAGTGATACGGACGATGCGGCAATCGAACGCATTCTTCGCTCAGAACCGAACCTTACGCTTCTTCTGAACCATTACGTTGCCTCGGTGGAGATGGAGGGGAATCGGATACGCGCCGCGAACGCGGTGTGTACCCGGCGACCCTCTTCCGTGCGACTGGAAGCGCACTGCTTTGCCGACTGCACCGGACACGGCACGCTGGGGGCCCTCGCCGGCGCGGACTACGCCATTGCCCCGCGCGACCTCATGGGAATGACGAATATCTGGTCGTGGGAAACCGCCCCGGAGCCCCAGGATTTCCCCGATACTGCGTGGGCGCTGAATCTGAAACCGGGCGATTTCCCGGTTCCGCCGGAAGGCAAATCAAACGGGACATGGTGCTGGGAAAGCGGCTTCAATCTGGACCCAATCCGCGACCTGGAAGCTATTCGCGACTGGAACCTGCGGGCAGTGTTCGGCGCGTGGAGCGCACTCAAGCACGGAGAAGAGGCACAGAAGTACAGAAATGCGAGGCTCACGTTTGTATCGGCCCTGGGCGGCGTGCGCGAATCACGAAGGCTCATCGGAGATTTCGTGCTCTCGTCAGATGACATGCTCCAGCAGGTGGAGTTCGAGGACGGATTCGTGCCGGTGACGTGGTTTCTCGATCGCCATATCCCGGACCCGAACTACTCGGGACCGTATCGGGATAATCCCTTCATTGCGGTGGGCATCCACGAACCGGGAACAGACAAAGAAGCGCGCCCACGGCATGGAAAGCCCTGGTGGGGTATTCCCTACCGCTGCCTGTACAGCCGCAACGTCGTCAACCTCTTCATGGCCGGCCGGAATATCAGCACCACGTACTGGGCGCTCGGGGCGGTGAGGGTGATGCGCACGTGCGGGTTGATGGGTGAAGTTGCGGGTACCGCGGCGGCCGTGTGTGCCCGCCATGGTTGTCTTCCGCGTGAGGTGTACAAAACGTATCTTGAAGAGCTGAAACGACTTCTGGGTGCCAGTTCCACATAATGTGGAGGCAGGCACCGTGTGACGAACCAAGAATGATACGGGTCTGCGGGGGCGGTCCGATGCGAACGCGAGCCATGGCAGTTGAAGCGGCGAGACTGGATGCGGCAGTGCGTGCGCTCCGGAAGATGGGTGCCACACGGGTGCTTCTTTTCGGGAGCTTCGCAGAATCGCCGGAGACAGCGCGTGACATCGATATTGCGGTGGAAGGTATTCCGCTCAACCGCATATTGGATGCCGATGTCGCCGTTCACGACCTTCTGGGCGTGCCGGTAGACCTCGTAAGTCGGGAGGAAACGCCAGAATTCTACTCGCTGATCAGCCGAAAAGCGACGGTGTTGTATGAGTAACCAGGCAGACATTCGTGAGGAAATCCACTTCGAACTGGAGCAACTCAGGCAGGTGGCGGACCTTGCGTCTGAGTTGAGTTCGGTTCTGCCTGAACAACGGCGTCCGTGGGATGTGGCCGCCGCCGCGAAGATTGTTGCCGATTTCTCAGTTGGGTTTGAGAACATGTGCAGAAGGCGATACCGGTACTTAGGAAAGCCACTGCCGGAGGGTCCGGACTCCCACAGCGTCATGCTCAACGATTTCGTGGCTGTCCACGGGCCCGGTTCCTCGCTGGCCCCCGAGCTGAAGGAGCGTCTGCGCAAATACCTCCGATTTCGGCATCGTTTTGTACACAGTTACGGACTGCGAATGCGGTGGGAGATAGTGGACGAGCCGCTTCGGCTGCTTCCGGACACCGTCAGCCAGCTTTCCACGGTCTGGGAGGCATGGCTTGAATCACTTTCACCCGAGCAAGGTGGAGGACAGCCTTGATTTCCGTCGTGATTCCCTGCTACAACGAGGAGGAGGTGCTTCCACAGCTCTTCGCGCGACTGGGTGCGGCGGCGGAGACGTGGGGCGAGGAGTATGAGATCCTTCTCGTGGACGATGGTTCGCGGGACGCAACCTGGCAGCTGATCCTCGAACAGCATGCGCGGGATGAGCGGTGGCGGGGGATTTCATTTGCAAGGAATTTCGGCCATCAGACAGCCATATCTGCCGGCATTCATTACGCGCGGGGCTGCGCCGTCATTCTCATGGATGCCGACCTTCAAGACCCGCCGGAGCAAATCGAGAGTCTCATCGCAGCGTGGAAAAAGGGGTACGAGGTGGTTTATGCCGTTCGCGCTACACGAAAGGAAAACATCGCCAAACGTGCCGCGTTCAGAACCTTCTACCAGATGCTGCACTCTCTTGCGGAGATAGACATACCTCTCGACAGTGGCCTGTTCAGCCTCATGGACCGCAGGGTGGTGAATGTCCTGAAGGCAATGCCAGAGCGAAACCGCTTCGTGCCGGGGTTGCGTTCGTGGGCGGGTTTTCGGCAAATCGGTATCGAGTTCGACCGCGGCGCTCGGGCCGCCGGAGAGGTAAAAAACACGCTTAGCCGGTTGACCAACCTTGCCCTGGACGGAATGATCTCCTTTTCCACCCTTCCACTCCGCATGGCGACTTATCTTGGCTTTGCCGTGGCGTTTGCCGCGTTCCTTGGCGCTGCATTCACCCTCGTGAAGCGTATTTTCGTGGATTGGTTCGCCAAAATGGGCTTCCCTTTTGTACAAGGGTTTTCCTCGTTATTCATCGGCATGTTGTTCCTCGGAGGTGTGCAGCTCATCTGTCTCGGAATACTCGGGGAGTACCTCGGCCGGATTTATGAAGAGGTGAAGGGGCGCCCGCTCTGGACGATCCGTGAGACGGCCGGTCTGGAGATGGACGCACCGAAATGACGTCGAAAGAGCGGCTTCTGACGGCCTACCGGCGCGGACAGCCGGATCGCGTGCCCATCAATGTCCGCGGGGTACCGGTGCATGATCGGAAATGGGTCGGAAGCCGACACCCCAGCTACAGGCCCCTGATCGACAAAGTCACTGCTTCCGGGGACCTCGTCGGCGGCTTTGACGTGGCGACCGGCTGGCTCCTGACGGACAGCAAGGATGTCACATTTGAGCACATCAAGCACGACCTGAAGGACTGGGTGGATCACGAGACCATCGCGCACACTCCAAAGGGCGACCTTTCGACGATCCGCCGCGTGAGCAAGCACGAATACTCGAGTCTTACCCGGAGTTTCTGGGTCAAGTCGGAGACTGATCTCGAGAGATTCCTCAGCGTTCCCTGGGTTCCGCCGCGCACGGATGTGTCCGGATACCCTGCGGCGGTGGCGGAAATAGGGGAACGCGGGGTGATCATGGTCGGCAACTCCGACCCTATTGCCTATGTGCACGAGCTGCTCGGTTCGGAGCTTCTGGCGCTGTGGAGCGTGGAACGGCGCGCGACGATCGACATGCTGGTGGAGCTGTTCACCGAGCGGCTTCTGGACTGGTACGACTACGTGATCGGCGCAGGTGTGTGCGGCGTGTTCGGCTTTTCCGGGGCGGAGTACATTGCTCCGCCGCTGATGGCACCCTCGTATTTCCGCGACTGGGTCACCAAGCCGATGACGGCGATCTGTGCGCCCATTCACGCCGGCGGAGGCCTGGTGCACGTGCACTCACACGGGCCACTGAACGCGGTGCTGGAGCAGTTCGCGGAGATGGGCGCCGACGTGCTGCACCCCATAGAATCGCCGCCCATGGGCGATGTACCGCTTTCCGATGCGAAGAGGCGTATCGGAAAAGAGGTCTGCCTTGAGGGGAACATCCAGATCGGCGATCTTTATGCTGGGGAAGAGCATGAGATTCGCGATGCAGTCAAACGCGCGATTGACGATGCGGCAGACGGCGGCGGGTTTGTTCTTTGCCCCACTGCCTCGCCCTTCACGCCCGTGCTACCGGAAAAGGCTGTGCGGAACTACCTCGCGATGATTGAGACCGCGGAGGAATGTGGAGTGCCCATGACCCGCACTGATGAACCCCAAGGGTAACTGCGTATGCTGTTCAATTCCCTCCAGTTTCTGATCTTCTTCCCGATTGTTGTGGTGCTATTCTACAGCCTTCCTCACCGTTTTCGGTGGGTGATGTTGCTGATTGCGAGCTGCTATTTCTACGCATCGTGGAGTGTCAAGTATCTGTTCCTTCTTCTCCTCCCGGTGTTAATCGATTTCAATGTCGCAGTCTTGATGGAGAAGACGGCGAAGAAAGCGCTCCGCCGTCTCTATCTAGGCATTTGCCTGACCTCCAATCTGGGTATCCTGTTCTATTTCAAATACGCCAACTTCTTCGCCCGGTCGGCGAACGCGCTTTTCGAGTTTTCTGGGTTGGCACACCGCTTCTCGTTGATGGATGTCATCCTTCCGGTGGGGATCTCGTTCTACACGTTCCAAAGCTTGAGTTACGCTCTTGACGTGTATTTTGGCAAGATGAAGCCGGTGAGGCATGTCGGAATCTTTTCCCTTTTCGTCACATTTTTCCCGCAGCTCGTCGCCGGTCCCATTGAGAGGGCAGTTCGGCTTTTGCCGCAGTTTGAGCGCGAACACCATTTCTCCTGGGATAATCTTATCAGCGGCGTGAAGTTCATGATCCTCGGCTTCTTCCTGAAGGTCGTAGTTGCCGACAGGCTGGCTGTAGTTGTGGATTACGTCTACGGAAGTGGTGCGGCGAACTTCCCGGGGCAAGTGCTGCTGACGGCGACGTATTTTTTTGCGTTCCAGATCTACGCGGACTTCGCTGGGTATTCGACGATAGCGATTGGCGCGGCGAAGGTTCTCGGGTTCGATCTGATGAAGAACTTCCGTCAGCCGTACCTCGCGACGTCAATCCCCGATTTCTGGTCGCGCTGGCACATCTCGCTTTCCACATGGTTTCGGGACTACCTGTACATCCCTCTCGGTGGCAACCGAGTGGAGAAGTGGCGCTGGTATCTGAACATTTTCATAGTGTTCCTCGTGAGTGGTCTCTGGCACGGGGCGAACTGGACGTTCGTGATTTGGGGTGCATTGCACGGGTTTTATTCCCTTTGCTCGCATTTCTTCAGAGCCCCGAGGCAGGCTTTTGTTCATCTCATCGGGCTGGACCGTTGGCCGCGTGTGCTAAACATGATTCAAGTTCTCATTGTCTTCCACCTCGTGTTAATCGGATGGGTATTCTTCAGAGCAGCGTCCGTGTCAGATGCGCTGGCAGTCCTTTCAACCATCGGCACCTGGCTCGCCGGCCTCTTAGGCAATTTCAACTGGGTGGCGATTCTCCCGAGGTTAGGCGGCATCATTACATGGTTTGATCTCGCCGTCGTCGTCGCGGCAGTGACCATCGTTCTTGCCCACAACATTTTCGTCGAATTCCGGGAAGGCCGACCGGTACCAGCGAATGGGGTGACGTATTATGGTTCCCTCGTGTTTTACGACCTTCTGTTCCTGGGGATCCTTGGTTTTGGACTGTACACCGAGAAACAGTTTATCTATTTCCAATTTTGAAAGAAGCCCCCAAGCATATGCGGAAAGCGGCGTTTGCAAATCTGGTAGTGGTCCTCGTTGTGGCCGCGCTGATTCCCTTCGCGAACTTTGTCATCGATCCGTTCAACCGGAACATGAAGTGGAATCTGGGTTTGAGAAAGGACGGTGTTTATGGGCGAGACCAGTTTAGAGCAAGAATAGCCAACTACACGGGGCTTCGTTACCCTTTGTTGTTGTTGGGAGACTCGAGGATGGCGCCCGTTCCCGCCGATCTTGTCTCCAGATATGCCGGGGGATCATGGTTCAACCTCGCTTATCCGGGCGGCTCTTTGAAGGATGCAGTGGACTCCTTCTGGTATGCAGACAGCCTGACTGCTTTGAGAAGGGTCTGTCTCGGTTTGAGCGCAGCGAACTTCCAGAACGCAACGCCCCCGAGCCAGGTCGAAGCAGCGATTAATATCCAGAGAAGCCGTGCCGGAATGTGGGATTACATAGATCCGTTGACCACGCAGAGCTCCCTCGAAGCTTTGTTGCTGACATATGGCCTGATTGGAGAACGGCGGAGGAATGACCCGGCGTTCCGGATGTATCAGGATCCGCAGTTGGAGTCGATGCTCCAGAACGCTGCCCTGGCCGCTGCGAACAGTGCAGCGACCTGGAAGTATCCGAGCGAGATCCTCCGCGAGATCCGGGAAATGGGTTTGAGGTGCAGGGAGAAGAACATCAAACTGGAGATCATCTTTTTCCCGGAGCCCCAGCGTGTGACGAAGGTGCGGCAGAGAGCGTGGGGCGACGACTACACACGCCTTCTGGCTGACCTTCGAGCTGTTGCACCGATGTATTTCTATGATTACCCGAACCGTATCACTGAGAACACGGCAAACTTCCGCGACGCGGTGCACTTCCGGGACGACGTCGCTGACAGCATCGTGATGGAGGTTTTCGGTGGGATGCGCTGGTTGGCTCAGTATTCGGAGCCAGACTCTCAAAACATCAGCTTGCTGAACAGCGCCAGCGCCCAGCGGGAGACTGACCGCACAATATCTATCCGCCCGTTCGTTGCCCAGGGTAGGAGGAACAACACCACCGCAACGGGAATCAACCCGTAGCGCTCCAGCTCATCAAACCGCCGGCCGGCATTATAGGGGAGGAAATTCGCGAGCACGCGGGAGCCATCCAGCGGCGGGATCGGGACCATGTTGAAGGCAGCCAGCACCACGTTGATCACGATCCCGAAGCGGAGGAGCGGAAACAGCGCTGCCGTGTACTCACTCGAAAAGGCGAACACTGCCTTGAGAACGAGTGCAAACACGACCGCGAACAGGATGTTGGAAACCGGGCCCGCAAGCGCTACCCACATCATGCCGCGGCGCGGGTTTTTGAAATAGCCGGGGTTCACCGGCACCGGCTTCGCCCACCCGAATCCCACGAGAATCAGCATCAGCGCGCCTATGGGGTCTATATGCGCAATAGGGTTCAGGGTGAGCCGCCCGGTATAATGCGCCGTCGGGTCACCCAGTTTCCATGCGATGTACCCGTGCGAAACTTCGTGAATTGTCACTGCCATGATACCCACGGGCAGGACCACAAGGATGAGATAGGGGAGGTTATCGAGGCCAAAACCGAGCATACTTTCCTCTCTGGTGCGCGATGGTCATCTGCGCGGGGAACCGGGCACGCGCTCCCTTGTCGACATGGTGAGTGCGGTGGCCAACCGTCGCGGTTCTATTTCGCTGCTCGAAAATCCGGTACCGGGAGTGGAACTCCGCCCTGGTTGATCGACATCTCGGATACCAGCCCCGGTGCGGTGTAATCGAGCGCGTCGTAGACATCAATGGGCGGCTTGGTGTTATTGAGGATGCTGTCCACGAACTCCCGGACGACAAAATAGTCGCCGCCGCCGTGGCCCGCTTTCTTCGCCTCTTCCGGCGGGTTCCGCCAGATTTCCGGCATGAACTCCGGTTCGAAATCCCAGAGAGATTGCCACGTGCTGCGGTCTTTCGCGTAGCCTTCCAGCCAGACACGATGCGGCTCACCCTCCGCGCGGGCTGCTTCGTAACACCCTTTCGTTCCCTGGAGCGAGTAGTAGTTCATGATATGGGGGCGGTTGGATACCATATCCAGCCGGATATTGATCAGGTTGTTCTTGTCGGTTTTGCACAGCATGACGGTGGTGTCTTCGTTCACGTAACTCGGCACCGTGTGCACGCCGGTGCCGAGGCAGGACAGAAACTTCACGCGCTCCTTCATCCACTGGATGCAGGGTCCGAGGCTGTGCGTCGGGTAGGTGACACCGTTCCGCCCGACCTGCCACGTGACGCGCCACGTGGGGGAGCCGTCAGGGTTCTTGTGGAGCGCCCGCACGTCGTGAATGTAAGCTCCTTCCGCGTAGTACATTTCGCCGAAAAGTCCCGCTTCGGCCATCGCTTTCACCAAGACCACATGGCGCATGTAGCAGTAATTCTCTGCCATCATGTATTTCTTGCCGGTTTCCCGCACGGTGGCGAGGAGGTTCCAACACTCGTCGAGGCTCACCGTGGCCGGTACCTCGGACATCGCATGCGCGCCTGCCTTCATCGCGGCGATGCACTGCGGCGCGTGGAACTGCATCGGGGAGGCGACGATCACCAGATCGAGTTTCTCGGCGTCGAGCATCTGGTCGAAATCGGCGTACCCCTTGAGTTTCCAGCGTTCGCAGAATGCGTTCAGCCGTTCGGCGTTTGGATCGCAACAGGCGACCGGAACAGTCTCGGTGACGGTATTGAGCGCGTTCATGAAGGAACCAGACCGGTTCGCGGAAGAAAGGCCCACGCGCAGGCGTGACATCGTGCATACTCCTTCCATGGTGCGGCAGAAAACGTGCTGGACGGGCACTTTGAACGTACGGGAAGACGCGTTGTGGCACAACGCTCGGCGCGCCTGTGTCCAAAACGGCCCATGTATCGAGTTTGTGACGGGGTGTTGGGACAGAAGCGGCATCGAACGAATGAAACATGGCACCCTTGTGCTTGTTGAACATGCGGTCTTTTATTCTAACCCAACAGTGCCCGGTCCTCCGCCGGGGATAGCTCGGGCAAACGGATTCTACACAACGCCAGCCGGTGCGCGCGGTGTACGCGCGATCGAACGTTCCAGAAGAAAGGCACATGCCAGCCGCACACTGACACGCATTCGCGTTTTTCCCAGAGCACCACGGGGTCGCGTACATCGTCCAGTTCCGTCGCAATAGATCCAGGGTTTGGTTCACTCACCGGGAGACTTGTATGAAACGGAAACAGGCAGTACAGAGCATCCCGAAAGAACCTGAGACCCGCACCGATTCCTGCGAACCAACCGAAGAGGAATTGTTGCGGAGCCTCGACGCCGTCATCGACGGTTACTCCAACACGGAGGGGGCACTTATCCCGGTGCTCCAATCCGCGCAGAACCTCTTCGGTTACCTTCCCGAAACTGTACTCCGGCACATCAGCACCCGCCTGAAATTACCCTACAGCCAGGTGACCGGGGTCGTCACGTTCTACTCGTTTTTCTCCACCGTTCCACGGGGTGAGCACGTGGTCCGTGTGTGTCTCGGAACCGCGTGTTACGTGCGCGGCGGCAAAGAGGTGCTGGCCACGCTCCGCAAGCAGCTCGGAATCAACGTGGGAGAGACGACGGAGGACAGAAAGTTCTCGCTGGCGGTGGGCCGCTGTTTCGGCGCGTGCAGCCTTGCACCGGCCGTGATGGTGGACGAGACGGTGCACCAGAGGGTCAGACCGGCCAAAGTGAAAGATCTTCTGGCGATGTACCGAGAGGCAAAGCCCGGATTGAGGGAGGCTTCGTGATGGCAGACCCCAGATTAACCCGCGTAGAAATGTTCCAGGATTTGAGGAAACGGGTCGTTGCCGAGCAGAAAAAACGAGCGCGGAAGCGGCAGGTGTACCTCTGCACAGGCGCGGGATGCATCGCGTCCGGCGCGCTGGACGTGAAGAAAAAACTCGATGAGGTGATGAAACGGGAGTTCGTGGACTTCGAAATCCGGGAAACCGGATGCCTCGGGCCCTGTGCGAAGGGACCGGCTCTCCTGATTCAGCCCGAACTGACTTTCTATGAAAACGTGCATCCGGAAGATGCCGAGGAAATTGTCCACCAGCATCTCAAACAGGGCAAAATCGTCGAGCATCTCCTTCCGAAAAACACGCGGCAAGAACCGGTGCGCACGGAAGAGGAAATGGACTTCTTCCGCAATCAGGTAAAAATCGTTCTGCGCAACTGCGGCCGCATTGATCCACTCAAAATCGAAGACTACATCGGGATGGACGGATATGGAGCGCTCGTCAAAGTGCTGACGTCCGTCAAGCCGGATGACGTCATAGAATCAATCAAGAAATCGGGGCTGCGCGGGCGCGGCGGCGCAGGCTTCCCGACCTGGATCAAGTGGGCGGCAACGCGCAAATCCGTAAGCGACGTGAAATACGTCATCTGCAACGGAGACGAGGGCGACCCCGGTGCGTTCATGGACAGGAGCGTGCTGGAAGGTGACCCGCACAGCATCATCGAGGGGATGGCGATTGCCGCGTTTGCGGTGGGCGCAAAACAGGGCTACGTGTATGTCCGCGCGGAGTATCCCCTTGCGGTGGCGCGGCTTAACCATGCCATAGACCAGGCGCGCGAGTACGGCTTCCTCGGCAAGAACATCCTCGGCACGTCATTCGAGTTCGATCTTGAAATCCGCATGGGGTCCGGCGCGTTCGTATGCGGCGAGGAAACGGCGCTGATGGCCTCCATTGAGGGAAAACGCGGCGAACCGCGTCCCCGCCCGCCTTTTCCGGCGGAGAAGGGCCTCTGGGGCAAACCGAGCCTGCTCAACAACGTGGAGACGTACGCCAACGTCCCGGCGATCATTTTCCGGGGTGCCGACTGGTATGCCTCGCTGGGAACGGCGGAAAGCAAAGGCACGAAGGTGTTTGCGCTGGCAGGCGCGGTGGTGAATACCGGTCTGGTGGAAGTTCCGATCGGAATCAGCCTCGGCGAGCTTATTTACGACATCGGCGGGGGTATCAAGAACGGGAAATCGTTCAAAGCTGCCCAGATCGGCGGCCCATCGGGAGGGTGCATTCCGAAAGAGCACCTCAACGTTCCGATGGACTACCGGCCGCTTACCGAGCTTGGCGCCATCATGGGCTCTGGCGGCCTTATCGTGGTGGATGACGACACCTGCATGGTGGACATGGCGCGGTTCTTCCTCGAGTTTGTGCAGGAGGAATCTTGTGGCAAATGCGTGCCATGCCGCGTCGGCACCAAACGGATGCTGGAAATCGTCACCCGCATCTGTGAGGGTAAGGGCAAGGAAGGCGATATCGAGAAGCTGATCCACCTCGGCAATCAGATCAAAGAGACGTCGCTGTGCGGCCTGGGTCAGACGGCTCCCAACCCGGTTCTCAGCACGATCCGGTATTTCCGGGAGGAATACGAGCAGCACATTCGCGACCGGCACTGCGAAGCGGGCGTCTGTCCATCCATCGTTCGGGCTCCGTGCCAGAGCGCGTGCCCGGCCAATGTGGATGTGCCGGGTTTCGTATCGCTTGTTGCGGAGAAGAAATACGCGGAGGCGCTGCAGCTCCATCGCGACCGCAACCCGTTCGCCTCGGTGTGCGCGCGGGTGTGCTTCCACACATGCGAGGAAAAGTGCCAGCGCGCCAAACTCGATTCGGCCGTATCCATTCGCGCGATCAAGCGATTCATGGTCGAACAGGAAGTGATGATCCAGATTCCCGAAGTGCGGGAAAACGAGGAAAACGCCAAGCGGAAGATCGCCATCATCGGCGCGGGCCCGGCAGGGCTCTCCTGTGCGTATTTCCTTGCGCGGCTCGGGTACAAACCGACCGTGTTTGAAGCGGAGCTTCGTCCGGGTGGAATGCTGGTCCAGACAATCCCTGCGTACCGGCTGCCGAGGGAAGTTCTGGCCCGCGAAATCCGCATGATCGAGCGGATTGGCGTGGACATTCAGACCGGAAAGCGCCTCGGTACGGACTTCACTCTCGCAAGCCTCAAGGAAGAGGGGTACGAGGCCATCTTCCTCGGCGTCGGCGCACCGGAATCCCTGCCCATAGGCATTCCGGGCGAGGACGCGGAAGGCGTGGTACAGGCGTCGGATTTCCTGCGCACGTACAACATCCGCGGGTCGGTGCCGGTCGGAAGAAAGGTGATCGTGGTGGGTGGCGGCAATGCGGCGATTGATGCCTCCCGCAGTGCGCTGCGTCTCGGCGCCGAGGAAATCACGATCCTCTACCGCCGGAGCCAGGCCGAAATGCCGGCGTACGCGGAAGAAATCGACGAGGCACTTCACGAAGGCGTGAAATTGATGCCGCTCACCCATCCGCTGGAGATCCTCAAGGATGCCAACGGGAAGGTTACGGGAGTGCGGTGCACCTCCATGAAACTCGGCGAGTTCGACCGGAGCGGAAGACGGCGTCCGGAGGAGAAAGCCGAATTCTTCAACCTTGAAGCAGATCAGGTCATCGTCGCCATCGGGCAGGCGCTGCGTCCCAAGATGATTCTGAAAGACATGGATATCAAACTCAACTCCCGGAACTTCATCCAGGCGGATCCGATTACCGGCGAAACTTCCGTGCCGGGGATATTCGCGGGCGGAGATGCCGTGAGCGGCCCGTATTCCGTCGTCGGGGCGATTGGCGCCGGCGAACGGGCGGCCGTTGGCATTGATCACTACCTCACCGGAGCGTTCCATGCGTTCTGGCGCAGGGAAAAGGAGAACACCACGCATTTCGATCCGGAATCGGATCCCGTGCCGTACGGGCGAGAACCGATTCGCTCGCTGGATGTGCAGCGCAGAAGACACAATTTCGACGAAGTAGAAATGCCATGGGACGAAGCCACTGCCGTGCGTCAGGCAAGGCGCTGTTTGCGGTGCGATTTCGGCAAACACGTTCCGGAAAAAGTGGGGGTGGACGATGCCCAAGCTGACGATTAACAATCGAAGCATCGAATGTGAGAACGGCCAGACGATCCTTCAGGCTGCTCAGGCCAAGGGGATACACATACCGACGCTCTGCTACCTCGAAGGAAAGGACCCCCTCGGCGCATGCCGGGTCTGTCTCGTGGAGGTAGAAGGCGCCAAAACGCTCATGCCGTCGTGCTCCACTCCGGTGGTCGAGGGTATGAAGATTCATACGAACAACCGGAAAGTGCGCGAGGCAAGAAAGACGGTCGTCGAGCTTCTCCTTAGCGAACACGAAGGGGAATGCACGCTCTGCCCGAGAACCGAGGACTGCGAGCTGCGTGAACTTGCGGGCCAGCTCGGGATTGACGTGGTGGAGTATGAGGGCGAGAAGCCGCCGCGTACGGTGGATGACTCCACGCCGGCGCTCGTGCGCGATTCCGGCAAGTGCATCAAGTGCCGGAGATGCGTCACGGTCTGTCAGGAAGTTCAGCACGTCGGCGCGTTGTTCCCGCAGTACCGGGGGTATGAGACGCTTATCGGGCCCGCATTCGCACTCCAGCTTGACGACGTACCGTGCGTCCAGTGCGGCCAGTGCGCGGCGGTGTGCCCTGTGGGCGCGATCACCGAAAAAAGCCACATTGATGCGGTCTGGAAGGCGCTTGAGGACAAGGACAAGGTCGTCGTTGTTCAAACCGCGCCGGCGATCCGCGCGGCGCTCGGGGAGTGTTTTGATCTCGAACCGGGAACGCTGGTAACCGGGCGCATGGTCACTGCCCTGCGCGAACTCGGGTTCGATGCGGTATTCGACACGAACTTCACCGCCGACCTCACGATCATCGAAGAGGGCACGGAGCTTCTGAACCGCCTTCGCAGAACCGTGATAGACGGGGAAAAAGGCCTCCTCCCGATGTTCACGAGCTGTTCGCCGGGGTGGATTCAGTTCGCGGAGTACTTCTATCCCGAATTCCTTCCCAACCTCTCCACCTGCAAATCGCCGCAGCAGATGTTCGGTGCCGTGGCAAAGACCTTCTATGCCACGGAAAAGGGTATTCCGCCCGAGAACATGGTCGTGGTTTCCGTCATGCCGTGCACCGCGAAGAAATTCGAGTGCCAGCGCGACGAAATGACCGCGAGCGGGTACCGGGATGTGGACTACGTCCTGACCACGCGCGAACTGGGCAAAATGATCAGCGCGGCGGGCATTGATTTCGTGAACCTGCCCGACGGTGAAATGGACCTGCCGCTGGGGCTTTCTTCAGGTGCGGCGGACATTTTCGCGAACACCGGCGGCGTGATGGAAGCGGCGTTGCGCACCGTCTACGAACTCATCACCGGCCGGCCGCTGCCCATGGAGAACCTCCATATCCTCCCCATCGAGGGACTGGAGGGGATCAAACAGGCCAGCATCACCATCGAGAAACCGGTCAAAGAGTGGGCGTTCCTTGACAACGTCACGGTGAAAGTCGCCGTGGCGCACGGTCTTTCGAACGCGGCCAAGGTGCTGGACGGCATCAAGGACGGCTCGCTGGACTTCCATTTCGTGGAAGTGATGACGTGCCCCGGCGGATGCATCGGCGGTGGCGGGCAGCCGCGCTTCACCACGGACGAAACCCGGAAAGCGCGCATTAGAGCGATCTACAAAGAGGACGAAGGAAAGCCGGTGCGCAAATCGCACGAAAACCCGGCGATCAAGGAGATTTACGAGAAGTTCCTGAAGAAGCCGCTGGGGGAGAAGTCGCATCATCTGCTGCACACGAAGTACCAGAAACGCGTGAAGGCGGGTGCGAAGAAGAAGTAGCGGGGCACGTTCGATCGGGGTCCGAGGGTAGGGGCGACGCATGCGTCGCCCCTACGGTTTTCCGGCAAAAGGGACGCGGCGGAGCGCGTCCCTCCACTGCCGACGGGCGCGGGGATGGAACAATCGTCTCGGGCGGGTGGGACTACGCCGTCAAGGTCTGGGAAACGTCCACCGGCTCGCTCATCCACACGCTCACCGGCCACACGAAACAGGTCTACAATGTCGCGATCAGCGCCGATGGATTGACCGCCGTATCGGGCAGCGACGACAAAACCGCGAGGGTGTGGAACCTTGTCACCGGCCAGTTGATCCGCACGGTGGGCGGTCACTTCTACGGCGTGTGGGCGGTGGCGATCAACCCGCAGGGCACAATCGGCATTTCGGCAACCGCGAATGGAACGATGAAAACCTGGGACACCGCAACCGGTGCGACGCTGGATTCCATTCCGGCGGGCGGAACCAACCACAGGGGCGCGGTCTGGAGCCTCGCCGTCACGCCGGACGGTCTGAGCTTCGTGTCGGGGAGCTCCGATCAGACCATCAAAGTGTGGGAGCTTGGGACAGGGGCGCTGTTACGCACGCTTCCGGTCGGTTCGGACGCGGGACACACGGACCAGGTGTACGGAATCGCGCTGACGCAGGACGGAAACACCATCCTTTCCGCGAGCTACGACAGAACCGTGAAGGCGTGGAACCTTTGGGACGGTGCGCTGCTGCAGACGTTGAGCTCGCCCGCGGGTCGGCACACAGGATCAGTGGACGCCGTGTACCTGAGCCCGGACGGGAATACGCTGATATCAGGGAGCGCCGACAGCACGATCAAGATGTGGAACCTTGCCGACGGAGCGCTCCTGCGGACGCTTCCCGTGGGGTCTGACGTCGGGCACGTGGGCACGGTATGGGCATTCGAGATGACGTCCAACGACAGCACCCTCATTTCGGGTGGGGACGATGGCACAATCAAGTTCTGGAATGCCGCTGACGGCGCACTGACCCGCACTCTGCCTGTGGGAAGCGATGTCGGACACGAGGGCTGGGTGTATTCCCTTGCCCTGAGCCCCGACGGACAGACGCTGGCTTCGGGTTCAGGCGACCTGACGATCAAGCTCTGGCAGGTGTCTGACGGCGCGCTCCTGAAAACGCTGCCGGTCGGCGGCGGCTACGTGGACGACAGGAGTGTCTGGGCCGTGGCGTTCGGCGCCAACGGGCAGGAACTGGTGTCGGCAGGAGGAGAAGGTTTCCTCAAGGTGTGGCGGGTCTCCGACGGCGCGTTGCTGCGCACGCTGCCATTGCCGGGGGACGAGGGGCACTCAGGTGATGTCTGGAGCGTAACCCTGTCGCCGGACGGCCAGACGATCGTCTCCGGCGGGCTGGACGGGGCGATCAAGCTGTGGAACTACGCCACCGGCTCGCTCATACGGACGATCCCGGCAGGCGGGGGAACCGGCCACACGCAACCGATCTGGCGCGTGATCGTCACGCAGGACGGGCGGAACATCATCTCCGCCAGCGACGACTGCTCGATCAAGGTGTGGGACCTTGCCACCGGCGCGCTTCTGCGCACGCTCACCGGGCACACCGGGCCGGTGTGGGGGCTTGCCATCAGCTCCGACGGAGAGACGCTCGCCTCCAGTGGCAGCAGCGACATGACTATCCGCACGTGGCGGCTTGCAGCGCCGCAACAGACCGAGACCTTCGTCGCCGGCACCATCGCCACGCAGACGTGGTACAAGGCGAACTCCCCGTACCGCGTGACGGGAACCATCGCCGTGCCGGCGGGTAACACGCTTACCATACAGCCGGGCGTGGACGTGCTGTTCGATGCCGATGTGCAATTCATTGTGCAGGGTAGCCTGCACGCGGTGGGCACGCTGCAGGATAGCATACGATTCGTAAAGGGCACGGCGGATTACTGGCGTGGTATTCGTGTGAGCGGCGGGGACAGCAGCACCATGGCATTTTGCAGGATCAGCGATGGTAATGCAAGAGGGGAGATGCCCGACAACAAAGGGGGCGGTCTTTACATTACGGGGGCTGGAACACGTGTCAGCATGGCCAGATCGATCGTGTCGGGGAATTTGGCCGGAGAGTTGGGGAACGGAGCAGGCGTCTTTGTCAATAGCGGCGCCGCATTAGCGATGGACGGCTGTCGCATCCTCAGCAACACCGCAAGCAGCGATGGGGGAGGCCTGTGGATCGGTGGAACTGCCATCGTTACGATGATGGATTGCGCCGTGATAGGCAATTCGGCGTCCGGGCAGGGAGGCGGGGTATTCAACTACGGCACGCTAGACATTTCACGATGCGTCGTGTGGGGCAATTTCGGTTACTCGGCAATTGCGAACCGAGGGTCCGCTTTCGTGACGAACTGCACGGTCCATGGCAACACCAGTTCCGGTGATGATTTTGGGGGCTTCTGCAATGAGTCCGGCAATTCGACATTGAGGAACGCAATCATATGGGGAAACACTCCCGCACAGGCGTACGTGTTGGAAGGCAGCTTGACGATCTCGTTTTCTGACATTCAAGGCGGGTTCGGCGGCACCGGCAACATCAACGCGGATCCGCTCTTCGTGGACGCCGCGAACGGCGATTTCCGGTTGCGGCCGGGGTCGCCCTGTATTGACGCCGGCGATCCGACGTCGCCGCCGGACGCCGACGGCACGGTTGCCGACATGGGGGCGCTGCCGCGGATGTTCCACATCGGGGACGTGACGCGGGACGATGCCTTCACGGCTCTGGATGCCTCGTGGGTGCTGCAGTACAGCGTGAAACTGCGGGAGTCGCTCCCGCTTTCGCTGGCTGACGTATCGGGCAACGGCCGGGCCTCGGCGTACGACGCGGGGCTGATCCTGCACAAGGCGATCATCGATCTGTCATTTGTCTTCCCGGCGGGCGATATTGCCGGAGGGGAGAAGGTCGGCCGTGGAACGCCGCGCTCGATGGGGTTTGTGCGGGCTGACGACGGGTGGAACCTCGTCGTCAGCAATCCGGACGGGGTTCTCGGGTGCGACCTGACACTACTGCTGCCGGAGACCGCGGAAGCAACGTTCAGCGGAGAGGGCGCGGTCGAGCATGCGCGGGACGGCGGTACTGTGCTGGTCGGCATCGCGCGGACGGAGTTCACGAATCCGGTGCTGCTACATGTATCGGGAACCACCGACCCGCCGCAGATTGTCCGCGCGTCGCTGAACGAAGGGGCGATCCCTGCCGTAGTGAACGCGCCGCTGGCGTTCTCGCTCTCCCAGAACACCCCGAACCCGTTCAACCCGTCCACGACGATACGCTTCAGCCTTCCCGAGGCGGGACCCGTGACTCTGGCGGTGTACGACGTAAACGGCAGACTTGTGCGCAATCTGGTGGGCGTCGCCGCCTCGGCGGCGCAGACATTCCTGTCTGGCCAGCATTCCGTCGTCTGGGACGGCCGCGACGAGAACGGACGCGAAGTTGCCAGCGGGGTGTATCTGGTGCGGCTGACGGCACCGGAGGGGATGCTGACAAGGAGGATGGTGCTGGCGAGGTAACGGTGTTTGCAGTAGGGGCAATTCATGAATTGCCCCTACGGTGGCCCGGATGGGGCGTTTATGGGAAAAAAGGGCGCGACGAAGCGCGCCCCTCCAATGTTCGCGGCCGTGTTGTGGCGGCCTCCTCCGCGGTGCGGACGATGGTTCAGCCGGGGTTGTGGAGGCGACGGTGTCGTTGTAGGGCGGACCTCTGTGTCCGCCCGATTCTTTCACCACGAAACATACAAAGCACACGAAAAACGGGCACAAGACGTAATCCCATTGTCCACGATTCCGCAACAGGCCGGGCGACCATTCCGTCTTGTGCCGCCTACCTCCATTCTTCGCGACCTTCGCGCCTTCGTGTGAGCCCTTCTACCCCTTCCTCCACACCCCCTCTTCTTCGTGCCCTTTGCGTTCTTCGCGTGCGCAAAATCCCCCCTCCCAGAAAAAACCTGTGACAAATTTGCAACTTCTTCGCCAAAAAGCTTGACACGAAGACGACGTTTTGCCTCAGCTAGTGTGTGGAGGCAGGGAACTCTGCGGGATGGTCGTCGTCGGCGCGTCGGGGAGACGAAGTTTCGCAACGCGTACTCGAGCTGAGTGGGGGCGCGGTCGGTGAGCGCGCTCCCGCGAGTGGGAGCCTGTCGAAATGCCGCGCGGCGTATCTGGGGTGGGTGCCGCGGTTTGTTCAGCCCTTCCCCGCCCCGCGGGCAATTTCACCAATCCGATAGAGGAGGTAGATGAACCAGACCGCGCCGAGCGAGAGCAGGGTGATGGCGCCGATTTTCAGGTGGGGGACTCCGAAGAGCATCGGGTAGTAGCGGTAGGCAAGGTAGATGGGTACCGCGACAATGGTCCAGCCAATCCAGAGCAAGGCTGCCGTCCACCGCAGACGGCTAAGGCGGCGGGCAACTTCGGGCGGGTAGTCCTCCATGATCACCCCTTTCCGGCCAGCCCGCGCAGGGCGGATGCCATAGCGTCGGCAGTTACACCGAAATGGGATGCCGTCCACACGACCTTGCCGTCCGCCACCAGAAGCGCCTGCGGAGAGGCGTGCGGGGTCTGTAACCGTTCCGCAAGCCAGAGAGAAACCGGCCGGTTTTCCACCACAAGCACGCGCGCGAGGGTGACACCGGCGGCTTCAGGCGTGCGTGAAAACGCCTCCACCTCGCCTGCCGCCCGCCCGCTTACCGGGCACCGCGTGCTGTGCTTGAACACTATCAACGGGCGCTCCTTTGCCCCCGATATCAACGCTTCTGCCTGCTCGACCGAGGTGATGTCGACCATCTGTGGTTCTCCTTGTGTGCCAACGGGGTAGTACCTAAATGTCGCAAAAAAGGAACGCCGAGGAGACGTGGTCAGGTCGCTCGCGACGGGATGGCGCACAGACGCCGCGTCCGCCCTGCGGGCGGACGGTATTCCTTGACCGTATCCGCCCGTTTTGCTTAACTTTATGTTACAGAGGATTTCCCACTGAACTTCCCGTATTACCTGTTTTCAGGTCTATCAGGAGCGGCACATGACGCGTTCCCTTCCCGTTTTTCTTTCCCGCGCCGGCGACCGCGTTTCGCTGTGTCTTACCGCCATTGCGCTTGCGGGGATGTTCCTGCTCGCCGGTTGCCGGGTAACCGACCGCCCGGCAGTGACCGTGACGACGGTGGACGCGCAGAACGGCGTGCGCATCGCCAGCATGCCCGCGGTGATGGTGGGCGGGTTCGGCGTGGGCGCGGGGCAGGTGCAGAGCGTCGGCCCGGTGGCGGTGACCGAGGACGGACAGCTTTACATTGCGGATAACACGCAACGGCGTATTACCGTCATTTCTGCCGAAACAGGCCCTCTTCCGACACGCTCCTATCTTCCGGGGCTCGCAAATCCGCTCGTCCCCGGCGACACGGTGCATGTCGTCCGCGCCATGGAATGGCACGGGCCCACACTCTACCTCGTCGATCGCGCACGCATCTGGGCCATTCCCCGTTCCGCAGGGCCCGGCGCACAGGCCAGCGCGATAGAACCGGAAGGCGGAGTGGCCGATGTGAGAGATATTGAAGTGGCCGCGGACGGGTCCCTGTACCTCCTTTCGGAGAGGGGCATCCGTATCCTCTCCCCGTCGGGCGGCCTTCGCGACAGCATCCTCGTTCGTGGTGAAACGCCGCCCCGTTGCGTCGCGTTTTCCTTCGGGCCTGACAGCAATCTTTATATCAGCACGCGATCGCTGAACCACGTGGTCGTCTACAATCGCAGTGGCCAACTGGTGAAGCGCATCGGCGCCGGCACGTTTGCGGGCGAAGCGCGCGGGATCGCGGTTGACCAGTTCGGGAATGTGTTTGTCCGCGACGAGAAGGAAGCGGCGATCCGGGCTTTCAGCGCGGATGGCACGTATCGGGGGAAGATAGGCGCGCGGGGGTCCGGCCCCGGCCAGATGCTCTCTGCAGAGCAGCTTGTCATTGACCGTGGGCGGCGCGCGCTGGTTGTTCCCGACCCGACCAATTACCGCGTGCAGGTTTTTGATCTGACAGGCCGCAGAGCCGAGGCTCGCGATCTTGTTACCCATACCCCCGCGTTCGAACGCACGCGCCGCCCGTACCACATCACTCTCGGGATGGGCGTGGACGCGTCAACGCAGCTTCAGATCGCCTGGAAAACTGCCCCCGCTTCCACCGGCAGTATGGTCGTCTACGTTCCCGTGGACGGTGGAGACATCTCTGCCGTTGACTGGAGCGAACCGGGGGTCAAGACCGCGCGAGGCAGCAGTACCGCGTTCGTCTCGAATATCGGCCCGTACAGAGCGCACTCCGTCGCCCTCACCGCGCTTGAACCGGGAACTCGCTACGCCTATCGTGTTGGTGACGGATCGAGCGAGGGATGGAGCGAAACGAATACGTTCCTCACCCCGCCCGCGTCTCCGGAAAGCCTTGTGGTTGCCATACTCGGGGATTCGCGCAACCGCATGGATGTGTGGGGCAACATCGTGAACCGAGCCGCAGCGTTTGATCCGGCCTTCATCGTCACAACAGGCGACCTGGTCAGCAACGGCGAGGATTTCACGCACTGGGATCCCTGGTTTCATGAAGCGGACGCTGTGTTCAAGAAGACTCCGTTCATGACGACCCCCGGCAACCACGAACGGGAATCCCCCAACTACTACCTTTCGTTCGAAATGCCGAGAAATGCGCCTGCCCACCTCCAGGAGAAATGCTTCAGTTTTGACGTAGGCCAGACGCACTGGATTTCTCTCAACACACAGGTGGACCTTGCGCCTCAGACCGCGTGGCTGGAAGAGGACCTGAGGAAAAACACGAAACCGTGGGTGTTTGTGTTTCTCCATCGCCCGGCGTACGCCGCGCACGCCTCACGGGGAGACGGGAACCGGGATGTGCGTGAGGCGTGGTGTGGCCTGTTTGAACAATACGGCGTTGATGTGGTCTGGCAGGGGCACGATCACTACTACCACCGGTCAAAGCCTGTTCGCGCTGCCAACGTCGTTCCGGAAGGCCGTGGGCCGATCTACATCACCACCGGCGGCGCCGGCGCTCCGTTGTACCAGATGAAGCCAAATCAGTATACGGAAGTGGGCGAAATCACGGACCATTTCTGCATGATGACGCTGCGCGGGAATCACTGTGAAGTCGTTGTGTATAGAGCGGATGGATCCGTGGCAGATCGCTTCTCCGTCAGAGACTGTCCGCGTGAAACTGCGCGATGAGGTAGCCGTGGAACACACCATCGCAGGCTGGGCGCTCATTCCGACGCGCCAGGAAACGTTTGATCCGGCATGGCGCGAAGTGCGCCCCGCAGGAGCCGTGTGGGAGAGCCAGCGCGTGCCGGTTCCTCATGGAAACGAAGCCATTCTCTCGTGGAATGTGCCACCGGAGGTGCAGCCCGGGCTCGCGTTCGAAATGTCCGGGCAGGTGCGCGGCAGGTGGTCAGGTTGGACGCGCGTGGGGGAGTGGGGCGAAGCCCCGGCGCCCGGCGTCGACGACCCTCTCCTCCGGCGCGAGGTGGACACCGTAGTGTGGGACGCCCACGTGGACGAGCTTCGCGTGCGGGTTCGAACCGCGACGGGCGAACACCTGAAACTTGATCGGCTCGTTCTTGCATTTCCGGCGGCGGCCCCGAAAGAGAGCATAGCTCTTCCCACCACGTTCAATCAGGAACTTCCGTTCCGCTCCCAGAGAACCGAGGACGAGAGCATCGGTGATCGCATTTGCGGTGCAACGTGCGTTGCAATGGCGCTTGCGCCCCGGGTTCCCAATGTCACGGCGGAAGCAATCGCGAAGGCTGCATACGACCCGGTGCACGATATCTATGGCAACTGGGCGCGTCTGGCGGCAGCCGCCAGCCAGCACGGCGCGGTCGCATGGGTGCAACGTCTGGCATCGCTCGATGACGTGTTCGCACGACTCGTGGCGGGATACCACATCATCTGCTCGGTGGCGTTTGAAAACGGGAAACTCACGGGCGCGCCGGTGCAGAACACTTCCGGGCACCTGGTATTGATCCGGGGTTGGAACAAAAAGGGCGACGTGGTGTGCAACGACCCGGCGTTCACTGACTCGCGCGGCGATGGTGTGGTGTACCGCCGCAGCGAGTTCGAGCGCCTCTGGCTTACGCACGGCGGGGCCGCGATCATTTTGCGCTGGGAATAGGCGGTTCAGAACGAGTACGCCGCCTGAAGCCCGCGGACGGGGTGGTTTCCCGCGACCAGGAGCGGGGCAACCTGTACACGTGAGACCGCTGCATCCACGCGATCGTAGTTGCGGGTGAGATACCACCCGCCGCCCAGCCCGAGCGTCGCGGCGACCATCACGATACTGACTCCCACCTTCGGGCTGTCCACGTTTGTTAATGCAACAGCGGCTCCCCCTACCAATCCTCCCACGATGCCGCCAAGGTTGGCCAGCCGAACTCTCCCCTGCGACGCCTCGATCCTGTCGGCCAGAAGCACTCCCGTCGCGACACCAATATCGCCGGCCGCAAGCGTGGTTCCGAGCACGAAGCGGCCATTTTCCGTACCCGTGAGGACCATCACCCAGAGCCAGTACGCGCTTGACCACGCAGGCGCAGTGGTGATGAAGGTCGCATCCCCCGAGGATATTCTGTGCTGACCGGTGAGTGCGGCGGTTGCCAGTATTCCCGCGCCACCTGTAAGGAGCCCTGCGGTGATGGCGGCATCTGCCGAGGGTTCATCCACAAGGGCGTTCGTCCAGCCAATTCCCTGCCACATTCCCCAGCTGCCCGCAAACGATATGAGTGAGGCGCGGGCGTCGCTGACCGGGCGCGTTTTGCTCCACTGCCACGGAACGTACAACCCCGCGCCCCCGCCGGCCAGCATGGACAATGTGAACCCGTCCACGCCGAAATCGGCAATGGAGGCCAGAAGAGCACCATTCAGAATGCCGTACCCCGTGCCGAACACCACGAGCTCCACCCGGCCGGAGCGGTCAAGCTGCACAGTGCCGAGGTGCCCGTGCACCGGCGCGAAAAAAGTCACCCGCTCCACGGCGGAGCGTGCGATGCGTGTCGTATCGCCCGCGTCCGTGCGAAACACAAGAATCGAGTCCTGAACGCCCACAAGGGATCCGGAAAGCTCCCGTCCGGAGCGTTCGACGAGCGTGTCGCACGTCGCATTGCCGGCGCAGAGCCCGAGGACCGCCAGCAGAAGAATCAGTATTCTCATTCGAAACTCCCCGAATCTGTAGAGACCCGTTGGACAACTGAAACCAGCATGCGCCCGGTGGGAGTGAGGGTACGCACGGATGCAACCTTCTCCAAACGCCTTCGCGGGCGTCGGCATTTCTGTGCTGTCGGACGGAAATCATCGCTATCTTCTGTTCCGGCCATTATATTGTACGGTACGTTCATTTTTCTGGCGCAGCCATTCCGGGTGCGCTGCCACCAGCATTACATGAAGGAGCATCGCGATGCACAAATCGGCGTTTTTCCTTCTTTCAGGCGCCGCCATCCTCATCATGGCCGGCGCGTCCCACGCGGCGGGCAACAGCCCCCAGAGGCCCGCGAGTTCCATGGTTGCCGCCGAATTGCCAGCGGTAGATATGGACACGACCGTCTTTGTTGACGCGGATGGGGACGGTATCAACGACAGAATGCCGCGGATGAGACGCGAGGACCTCCGTGCGCTGGATCAGGAGCGCGAACAGAGCCGCGGGCAGATGCTCAACCAGGCCATGGCGGGCCTGACAAAAGAGCAAAAGGACGAGATCAAGCAGCTGAGAACGGCGATGAGGCGCCAAGGCGCCTCGCCGGATCAAATCCACGCGGCGGTCGGGGAGAAGATTCGTTCGTACGGGGTGGCCGTTCCGGCCGACTGGGATCTGACGGCCAACGAATACGCAAACGCACGGCGCATGACGGCGCAACGGCGCGCGCAGGTGCAGGCACTTGCCGATTCGCTGCGGGCGGAGGGCAAGTCTCCCGCGGAAATTCGCGCCGCTATTGCCGCGGAATACTCCCCCGGGTACGCCGGCTCCCGTGGATCCAAAGCCATGGGCCGCGATACGGGTAGAGCCAGGCAGGACAGCCTGCGCGCCGCAGGGCGTCCCCAGATGCCAGCCGGGCGCGACAGCGTACGCCAGCCCATGCGGCAGGCTGGTCGTGATACCACCGAAGCCCGCGGCAGGGCACCTCGTCCGGAACGCGGCGGCGGACGCAGGCGTTAGTATCGATTGGAGAGCGTTCTCGACGAAGCCGGGGTGAACTGTCACCCCGGTTTTTCGTTTTTCCTGCCTACCTGTTCCGAACGGTGCGTACGCATCGGTACGCTTCCGGCAGGGTAACGGCATCCCGTTTGCCGCCACACTCATCGCACCGGCGGTGCCTCCGGCATGTTCCGGGAGCGCGCGGCCCCAGACCGTATTCCGGACGGATGCAATATTGCTGCGTAAGATAATTATGAACATTATCTTAGTTGCTTTCGCTCCGCGTGAGGCCCCCTGTTGGCACACCCGTTGCATGAACTGAGAGCCGGGAAACGAGGCGCTCATCACGAGCGCTGTTTCGCCGAAACTGGTTGGCCACCAGATTGCGCACACAGAGCAATGGGTTTTCGCACCATCACACACAGGGTAAGGAGCACGAACCATGAAATACGCACCGTTTTTCCTCGTCGCTGGAGCGGCGGCGTTTCTGTATGCCGCTCACGTGCCTGCGCAGGAAATCGACAACACCGGCACCGACGTGCCCGCATGGGTTGACGCGGATGGCGACGGAATCAACGACGTTGCCGGCATGCGGCACGAACGCCGTGGCGGAAGAGAGAACGCGTATGCGGAAAGCCGCCGGCAGTTGATGGCGGAGCTTACCGCCAATCTGACCGATGAGCAGAAGGCGGAACTGGCCGCGCTCAGGAATCAACTCCGCGAAGATCACGCCACCCCGGAAGCCGTTCAGGCCGCACTGGGCGAAAAACTCCAGTCATTCGGCATCACTCTCCCGGACGCGTGGTATCAGACACGGCTTGAGTTCGAAGGCGGGTTCACATTGACTGCCGAACAGCGCGCACAGGTTCAGGCGTTGATGGAGTCGCTGAGGACGGATGGCAAGACGCCAGAAGAACGCCGCGCCGCAGTGGTTGAGCTGCTCACATCGTACGGCATCACCGTACCGGATAACTTCATGGCACCCCCGGAACGGGGAAATGGTCCGCGCGGTGACCGTGGCCGCGGCCCCATTCTGACGGAAGAGCAGCGCACGGCCGTGGACGCGCTGGTCGCCAGCATGAAGGAAGAAGGCAAAACCAGGGCGGAGATCCAAGCCGCGGTGGGCGAACTTATGGCGTCGTACGGCATCACCGCACCAATTCGGCGGGGTCCGCCGGATGGCACGCAGGCAGCCCGCTCGGGACTGACGAACCAGCAGAAAGCAGAAGTACAGGCTCTCGTGCGAACCATGAGGGCAGAAGGCAGATCGGCGGCGGAAATCCGTGACGCCCTCGCCGCAAAGTTCAATCAGTATGGCGTTGCCATGCCGCCACAGGGCAAGGGGCCCAGGGGACGATAACCTCTCCTCCCGGAACCCGGGCAACCTGCGAGTATCATGAGCATTCATGCATGGTAGACGATCACAACCGGGGCGGCGCTGCGCCGCTCCGGCTTCCCTTCAGGTGGAACGATGAAAAGCGCGTTGTGGGTGCTTCTGGGATCCCTGCTCCCGTTCGCCGTGCAGGCTGGTTCGTTTTCCGGAGAGATCCGCACTCTCGGCGGGTACGACAGCAACCCCTCCGGATACACAGGGGGTGAAGCGCAGGGTCTCGGCGCCACGCAGGCGAAACTAAGCTGGCGCGCCCCTCTCGGTGACGCATCAGGGGATTTCCGGATCACGTATCTCGGTAACCTCTCCGCGTTCACGCCGCGTTCAGAATGGACCGCGCACAGCCACGAACTGAGCGGCGCTTTCAGCCAGGATCTTGAGGATAACCTGAACGTGGGGTTTCGCGGTGGCGCGGGTGGAAACTGGAACCGACCTGCGTATGACGCTTATTCGTACCGGGAGTTCTTCGGCGAAGGCTGGGCCCAGACGGAACTGGACGGGTGGCCGGTGTACGCGTCTCTGGCGGGAAACTACCGCAACTACCCCGCAAGCCCGTCGTTCGATTTCCGCGAATTCACGATGACGGCCTATACATCCCGTTACTGGGCGACGCGAACAACGTTCCGCCTCACCTTCAGCGCAACCGAACGCACCTACACCACGCAGACGATCGAGGATTTCTTCGCCGGCCAGACGAACGCAACGAGCAGCCAGTTCCAGGTTTCCGCGCTGGCCAGCCAGGGCCTGACGGATCGAAGCGGACTGAGGTTCTCGGGGTGGGCACTGAGCGGATCCGGGAGGACCCGCTGGCGGGATGACTACCTCGAAGCGATGGACGACCCGCTGGCGACGCGCGGCGCGGGTGGGCGAGTCCAGTTCAGCGTTCTGGCGCCGCTTTCACTTACGTTCCGCACGTACCTCGGTGGCCAGCGTACGACTCAGGCCTACATCACTCAGACCGGCGAGTACGGGGACCACACCGACACCATCCGCGAGGCCGGCGTAGTTCTCGAAGGGAAGCTGCCCCGGATCAGCCCCGGGTTGTCGTGGTCAACGGAGCTAAATGCGCAGCGAAGGACCTCGAGCGATCCGACGTACGCCTTCGATCGCGCCGCATTGACGGTGGGCGTGAAATACGCGTGGTAAGCGAAAACCTCTGACGCGATCCGGCCGCTACCTGAACACCTGGAAGGGCGATTGCGTAATCGCCCCGTTGATAAGCGCGATCGCCACTCCCGCCATACCGATCAACCCGACTCCGCATGCGTATCCTGCGTTCAGCACGATGGCGTATTTGAACCACTGTTCCGGCCCGCCGAACTTCTTCGCGAGGTAATACCGGCTCAACAACGCGCCCGTGAGGGACAGGAAAATGCCGTGCGGCCACGCGCCCAGACCACCGATCAGGCCGTACCACCACATCGGTGAGGCGTGCAGGAAGTGAATAATCGCATAAAGGACGCCGCCACCTATCGCCGCATACCCGATCACGTCGAACTTGATGGCATTCAGCATGGTGGAGTTGCCCTGAATCGTTGCCGTTTGCCAGAGACACGCGTTATACGCGTTCAGCGGCCACATCTTCAGTGCGAACGGGTACGCCGACGAGGGGATCGGGTTCATCTTCCAGATCACCGACCAGAACGCGAAGCTCAGGATGAACGTGATGGGAAACATGATGAACTCGACGGCGAAGTAGCTCGTGAACTTCGTCTTCGTCAGTTCGATTTCCCGGAATTTGGACACGCCACCCGAAAAGTCGTTTGCCTGAGAACCCACCCACCAGACGGCGATACCCTTGTACCCGGAAAGGATGAAAGCCGCCTGCGTAATCGGCGGGAACGCCACATGTGTACCGGCGTGCCCGATCATGCGCGCGCCGATGTAGCTGATGAACGGCGTGTAGACGAACGCGAACAGGATGTAGATCCACACGGGGAAAAGCGGCACCAGCCAGTGTGCGAGGCCAACGAAGAAGGCGCTCGTTACGAACCAGATCGCCGCCGCAAGCCAAAGGGGAAGGTCGCCCCGCCCCGGGGGAGGAGCGAACGTCCCGGCGCCGCGTCCGTCCCGTTGCCTCATCAGCACCTTCGTAGACTCGTATACCCCGAGGAACATGATCGGCAGGCCGACGCCGAGCGACACCGAGGTCCACAGGTCGAGGTTGTTGAGAACCGACGCCTGTACCACGCCCAGTCCCGGCCGCCAGCTTTTCAGGATACCCGCTTCCACAAGGAAAGGAGGCAGCACGAATGAGCTGAGAAACGCGCTGATCACCTGCCCGCAGATGATCGGAAACGGCACGACGAATCCCCACATGATGCCGCCGAGGTCGGTGTTGAACCCGAGCAGCGAACCCGGCATGACGTTGCCGATTTCGCGGGTGAAATCCACGAAGGGGATGGGGAGGATTTCAATCGCCGTACCGAAGATACCCGCGGTCACCGTGGGTACGCCGACGTAGATCGCGCCCCACACGAGGCCGATCATGGAGCCGATGCTGAACCACCGCCAGCGCCACGTTTCACCTTCCGAGCCCTCCGCCAGCGCCGTGATTCCCTGGGCGGCGATGGGTGCGAACGGGAAGGGCAGACGCTCAACGTCGCTTGTCAGCCGAAAGAGGAAGTAGTAGGAGCTGAGTGTCTGGAAGCGGCTGATGAGACTTGTGAAGACCATCAGCGTAACGATGGGCAGCCAGTCCCTGTGCCAGAACGTGCGCAGGGCCACCGCTTCCGACCCGGCGGGCGGCACGGCCCACCAGATGTTCTCCGTGGTAAGCCGCTGCGCCACGCCCAGGCTCAGCGCCTCCTGCGATGACTGGAGGTAGGTGTTCCAGATCAGGCCCCCGAACGGGCCTCCGCCCACCAGCCCGCCGGCAAGGATGAACAGGATGTAGATTTCCTGCCGCTTCAGCGGCATGAAGCTGCGTCGGGCGAGCTCCGTGAACAGGATGATGGAAACCCATTCGGCGGCCGAGCCCAGCCCCGTGCCAACCACCAGCCCGAGGTAGATGGAAGCCGGCATCATCACGATTGCGACGAAAAGCGCGCCGATCAGAGTGCGGGCGGTCAGACCACTTTCATACGGCGCCATCTCCAGCTCGGGGTCCATGCCGTATTTCTTGCGCTCCGCCGCAAGCTTATCCTCCTGGGTGGAGCGATCGCCCTCCGCTCTACCGCGCCCCGTCAGCTTTTTCCAGAAACCCCGGTCGTTATCCGCGTCAGCCATGGCCTACCTGTCGTCTTCCTGTTGATTCCTGCACACCGGAAACCAGACGGCGCGCCTCACGTCGTTTTCTGAGAAATTGCCCGCTCACCGTTCACGCTGTACATCGCGCGGCCCCGCTCGTTGAACATCTCCCGTTCCGCCGGTGTAAGCGTACGCCAGATCAGGAACTGCTTGCGGAGGTAGTTGACGAACCGGCGGTTCACACGATTCCACGATGGGACGTCGCCCGATTCCCGTGTGACGAGCAAACTCATCCCGAAGAGACCCTTTTCGTTCGGAACCGGCGAACTGATGAGCGTGACAAGCTCACTTACGCCAAGATCGTACGGCGCGAGCCATACCATCGTCTCGAGCATGAACCTGCCGCTGTCCGCCCAGAAGTCCACGCGGTCGATATAGAAATCGCTCGCCGATTCATCGCGGTGCGATTCGAAGAAATGCGCGAGGAAGGCGTTGACCCCCTCCAGTTCTTCATCCATGAGCGTAAAAGGCAGGGCAAAAAACCACTCGTCCCCGTTTGGTTCCGGCAGCTTCCACGTTCGGGCGATATCGGGCACGCTGATTTCAGACGCCTTCTTCGCCGGGTAGATCGTGGACAGGATTACGGTAATCATCACGATAAGCGTAGAGACGATTGCGGAAAGGGAGGAGTAGTTCAGCGTCACCCCGCCCAGAAGGCCGGTCTTATAGATCACCTGCCCCACGGTTTGCCCGAGCAGGTACCCGGCGATCGCCCCCAGCACCGCGTACACCACCGCTTCCGCCATGAACAGCATTGCAATGTGCGACGGAGCCAGCCCTACGGAGCTGAAGATCCCGATTTCCCGCGTTCGTTCGAACACCGCGCCCAGCATCGTGTTCAGAACAATCAGTGCGGCGATGAGAATCGGAATCAGTACGTCCTTCAGACCGCCAAGGGTGGTAAGCCCTATGGCGCTGTAGAGGAACGTCCCCTCGTTCTGGCCGACGTACATCTCCAGCGCCCATTTGGGAATCACCCGGTTCACCAGCCCCAGCGCGGTGTTGCTGTCCGGGGTTTTGATGGCTACCGAAACCAGCCCGCCGGGCAGGAGATTCAGCGGCATGAACATGCACTGCGCGGGCACAAGGTGAATGAAGGAATCCCGCTCTCCGGCGGTCGGGGCCTTCTGCGCCTGCACCACCTGGCTGATTCTATCCTGCCGCTTTGTTTCCACCAGCGCCCAGTTGACGGAAGTCAGCTCCTCGCCGTCAATGTCCTTCAACTGGCGGAGAAGCTCATCGTCAACAATGCCAATCACGCCGTACCGCACCCCATCCATGATGATTTGCGGCGCCGTGTCCTCGTCCCCCGTCACCTGGTCGCGTGTGATCCCGAGCGCGTCCGCGGCCGTCTGCGGTATCACCAGCACGCGGAAATCACCCGGCTGGAACCAGCGCCCCGCCACGCCGGTTTTCCGGAAAATCCCGGTTACCTCATCCTCCTGAGGCTCCATGCCTACAAATCCGCTCAGGGTGTAGCTCTTGCCGTTGGGTGCGCTCAGCGTGAACAGGTTGCTCGTTGCGCCCTGAATGAGTGCCTCTCGCCATCCACGGCCCACCACGATGTTCTCCCGGCCGAATTCGTTCCGGATGGAGGTGAGCGTTTCGCGCGGCCAGAAATTCCAGAATCGGTCTCGAATCAGAACACCGCTGTACGTGGGTTTCTGCGCGCTCAGCCGCACCTTGTTCACCCGCAGGAGCTCCTGCACACTGGTAAATGACAGCACCGTGAACGTCAGCAGAATCAGCGTGAGGCAGGTCAGTGTGGTCCGCACCTTGCGTTTGCGCATATTCGAAACGCCAAGCAGAAATGCCGCGAACATCGCGCTCACGCGCCCTACATCCGCCGAAAGATACCCCTGCTGCTCCTTCTTGATCTGCTTCATCTGCGCCGTGAATTTGCCGATGATGATCGAAACGACAAACAGACTGAGCGCGAACACGGTGAACGCGAGAAGCACCATCGGCGGCGCCAGAGTGATGTCGAACGCCGGGTGAACCTGCTGGATAAGCACGAACATCAGGATGAAAATGGCGAAGAACCAGATCGCCTGCTTCTTCACATCCGTGGACCCGATGATGAGGCGTTCCACGAAGAACGCGAAAGGCAACAGCAGCGCCATGTAGAACAGCACGCCCTTCAGCGCGCCGTTCGCGATACCCAGTACGTCCGGCAGCACACGTGATTCCAGAGCGAGGGCGGAGCGTGCTTCGGTGAGATACGTGTCGTACCGTTTCTCCTCCAGGGCCTTCTTTGCCAGCGCGAGACGATACGCCGATGAGTCGTGAACGGCCCGGGTCTCCGCGTCGATGATTCCGTGGCGGACAAGCGTGACGAGCCGCCCCTCGTTCAGCTGCCACATGTCCCGCGCCGCCTGGTAGGCAGTGTGCGTGAGCAGCGCCTCGCGCTCAACCTTGAAGCCCAGTCCCTGGCGGTGCTCGGGGATCTGTATGCTGTCCGGGGTTCCCGTCAGCATCATCCGCACGCCCAGAAGCCCCTGCGCGAAGATGATTTTGACCCTGGTGCCCTCCTCGACAAAAAATGTGTTGTCTCCCATCGCCACGTGAGAGAAGTAATGCCAGGGCTTGGAATCCGTGCGCGCCTCGTAAATATCTCCGCGGGCCAGGAACTGGAAATACCGCGGGTCGAGTACATCCGTCACGCTCACCGATGCGCACGGGAATACGACAACCGTCCAGTCCTGAGAAAGCTGCGAAACACTCGGCACGAAGGCGTACTGCTTGCTGCCAAGGTCGATCGCGAATCGGACGTTCCCGCTATCCGGAGAAGTCTTATAGGCATGAAGCCATTGAGGATCGGCGGAGCGCGCTGCGGCCCTCCCGTCGAGCGGCAACCCGACGAACTCAAATGCGCCGCGGCGGTTGGTAATCGTGGTGAAACGATATCCCCCTCGATCCGCAATCACAACGGCGCTGTCCACCGGCTGGTCCGCCGTCACGGAAGCCTGCCGGTCGTCATACAGCACGAGGCCCGACGACGTGGCGAAGTAATCGCCCATGACCATGTCATCGGGGAGGAGCGGATCCTGAAGTGCCTGACCTGTGATCGCGGTCAGCGTTTTCATCTGCGTCAGGCTGCCGGGGATGTTGACCCGGGAAAACGTATCACGCAGGCTGGATAGTTCGGGTGCAGTATCTCCGGTCGTGGAAAGAGCGATGGCGGGAATTCCTGCCAGGCTCGCGATTTCACTCGTGAAATACCGCGCTGCGGGGAGGAAATTCCACCACGCTTTGCCCGGTGTGCCGGCTACCCCGTCCACGAACCGGCGATCGCCCTGAAGGCCCAGAAAACCGATAAACTGGTTCAGCGTATCAAGCTGCCCCTGTGTCAGCTGGGCGGGGGGAATCGTTCGCCACGGTGCGATTTTCTGGAACATGACAAGCTGCTGGGCGATAATCAGGCTGTCCTGCCGCAGCTTGTTCAGCGTGGCCGGTACCGCGTTGATGATATTCTCCGCGAAGAACTCCGGGGCTTCCACCATTTCCACGTAGCGCTTGTGCCGCTGCGCCGCCAGACGAATCTTCGTCTTCTCCTCCCGCGGAATCTGCTCCGCGTTGATCAGGAGGTCCGTGTGGTTCCAGATGAGCTGATCAATGCCGTGATGGATTTTCTCCGTATTCTTCCAGTCCATTCCCGCAATCAGCGCATACCCGGTAAGACCCAGTCCCGCCACAATGCCGGCGATCTGCCACCACGCGGGTATGATGCTCGTTTCATCAGCGCGTCTCCGGCGGTACGCAAACCACGCGCAGACACCCGCGAGCAGCAGACCCCACGCCCATGCGGTCGCATTGACAAACCGCTGGTACCAGTCGTACGAGTAGTTCACCTCCGTGTCGCTCAGCGCGATTCCGGCAACCTTCCGGTAGGTTTCCGCCTTCGCGCTGATTTCGGCAATCTTCGCCAGGATCAGTGCCCGAATCTGCTCATCCGAGCGCGACCACAACCCGTTCAGATCGTTTACCACGACGAGGTTCGTGGCATACCCCATAAACCGCTTTCCAAGCGGCCCGTAATCGCGCTGAAGCTCCAGATCCGGCTGCTGGTTGTAGAAGTACCCCTTGTGGAAGAGGCCGATGTTGTTCGAATTACTCGTAAGCGACAGGTCGATAAGGAGTGCCGGGTAGCGACCGAGGATGGGTTCAATAAGCGCGAGATCGCTGCGAAGCCGTTCCAACCGCGTGGTGTGGTCATCCGGGCTCATCCGTGTAAACTTCTGGAGCGCCTTCGAAATATCCGTCATCCGCGCCGCGGCAAGCCTGCCGGCAACAGAGGTTCGGATCTTTCCCTCATCCGCATCCACGATCGGTTTGAGGCGTGCCCGGTCATTCTCCAGTTCCCCGACGAAATCCTCGAGAAGGCGGCCGTAGTCCGCGATAAGCGGCTCACACGCGTCCAGCGCCCGCTTGAATGCCGGTTTGAACCTCTCAGCCGCCTCCTCCATGGCTCCGACACGCACCCGCCGGGCATAATAGAGAGCTCCGCCCGTACGTTTTTCGGCAACCGCGCCGCCCTTCAGATACTCCGTCCGGGCGTTCTGAAGGTCATCCCAGTAGCGTTGCGCCGTTGCCAGTTCGTTCCCGACCACGTCTCCCAGCCGCCGCTCAAGCGCCAGTGCGCGCTCGCGATGAGCAGGAAGCCGGCCGGAGAGCTTACGGTCGCTGATCAGTCTGAGATCGGCACGCAGTCTCTCCAGATTCTGCCGCAGCGCCCCCGGGTACGATTGCTTCAACGCCTGAACGAAAACGCGTCCCCCCTCCATCACGCCGCTTCGTTGGCCATTGAGCGCCGCAAAATAGAGCGACCGTGGCGGCCGCTCCTTCCCGAAAATCCGCGCAAGCTCAAGCTGTGCCGCGCTGCTGAACGCCGCCTCGGCGCCAGGGGCCAGACCCGGAACATTCGACCCTGCGTCAAACGGCGCGGTGATAATCACGACTTCCCGGGAAAGAACCGGGTCAGAGCCCGGCAGAAACCCCGTCACGCTGTTACCGGTCAGCATGTGCCACGGCTGTTTCGCGTGTATCGTGATCTCCGTGTTGGGGTGCGCTGCCGCCCACGCACGCAACGAATCCCCGTCCTGCCGGTTTACCCAGAAACGAGGGAAGTTTACGGAGGTGTAGAACTGCGCCGATATGGTTACCTTGGGTGCTTCAATGAAAATGGCCGCCTTGCTTCCAAGCGTGCTCGCAAGCCTCCAGCGTTCTTCCACCGTCATCTCGGCGAGAAGAACACTTCCTTCCATCTCGTGGCCATTGTATTCCCGCGCCTCCCCGGTCCGGCTGTACACGAGGTGGCCTTTCAATCCTCCGGGTGGAATGGTGTTCGTGTGGGCGAAATTCGGCGCATAACAGCGCAGTGGAATCGTATCGAAGGTGCCGTCCTCAAGCGGAAGAACTGCGTACGCGTATTGCTGCCGCGCGTCCGCAACCGTAACCCGCTGTCGGGTCACGTGTTGCATGCCAATGCTGTCAAACGTGGCGGCAATGTAGTCCGTCGCGGCTTCGTTCCCGGCCGTGCCGATCTCCCGCGTCGGATAACGCGAGAGCAGCTCCCACGAATGCACGAAGCGCGCGGAATCGATCTGCGCGGCGTGCCGCGAACCGATCTCTCCGAGCTCCACTGCGCTCGGGTCGCGACGGTACTGCGCGCCGGCAGTTGAGACAGCGCCCAGGAGACACGCAACGAAAAACGCGATCTTTGCTGCCCCGCGGACGCCGTACGCAGTCCCACGGAGAAACGGCAGTCTGATACGAGTCATGGTTGATCCGAGGATTAACGTGGCAAAACAGCGGTGAGATCGATGCATCCCGATTCCGAATCTGAGAAAATAACAAGACCGCGGCACTGCGTCGAGCCTCCGTTTTCAGACAAACGCCTTTTGTCGCGCACCCCCGCGAACGATCTTTTGGAGGGCACACACACAGGAGGAATTTCCATGGCAGAAAAAACGCTCAAAGGCAGAACCGCACTCATCACGGGAAGCACCAGCACCGGAATGGGTCGCAGCATCGCCCTCCGCCTCGCGGCCGAAGGCGCGAACATCGTCCTGAACTACGGCACTCACCGGGATTTCTCTACCCACGACGGTGGCGCGGATGCTCAGGCCCGCGCGGAGGAAGTGGCCTCCCACATTCGCCGCCTCGGAGGACAGGCAATCATCGCGCCCGCTGACACCCGAAGCGAAGAGGACACCATCCGCATGGTTGACGCGGCGAAAAAAGCCTTCGGCGCAATCGATATCCTTGTCCTTGCAGCAGGCGGCAAGTGGAAACCTCAGCCGCTCGAATCCGTCACCATTGATTTCTGGCGCGATGTTATGGCGGCCGAGGTTGACGCGATGTTTCTCGCGTTCAAACACGTGATTCCCGGCATGCGCGCGCGGAAATGGGGACGCATCATCGTATTCAGCATGAACGGCGCGATGACGCGGAAAACCCTCGAAGCGACGGCCGCGGATTACACGATCGGGAAAACGGCCCGCACCTGGCTCAGCCTCGCAGTCGGTCATGACGAATTCGAAAACGGAATCACCGTCAACATTATCGAACCCGGCCCCGTCGGTCACATGACATTGAACGAGGCACTCGCCGCCATCGAGCACACGGACGACGCATGGGAAAAACGCCCAAAGCCGGTTGCGCACGACGCCGCCGAGCTGGCTGCCTTCCTCTGCTCCGAAGCGGGCCGATTCGTCAGCCAGAGCCTGATCCGCTATCCGACCGACGGATGGTGAGAAGAACACGCCCGCGATAAACCCGGGACGCCAACCACGACGTGGCGCGACTCCGGAAGGACTCGCGCCACGTCTGGCATTTTATCCGTGGCTATGGGGTACTATCCGTATTCTGCCTCAAAAAGAAGCATCTCGCCTGACAATCACCCCGTTCTGGCTTAACATTCGATACGGTGGGATACAACGACATCAGTGCGATCGCGGCTTGCGGTCGCCGTGATCGTCCTCCTCTGTGGCCTTGCCGAATACCTGCCGCACCGTGTGAAGCCCGTGACTTCCCCTCTCCGCGTCCCGGCGTGAAGTGCATACTTGATTATCAATGTTATGTAAACCGCGGAGCCGCAGCCTGTCCCCCTCCTGGCACGGCAGAAACAACCTGCCCGGTGCCCTGCATGGCCCGCCGGACAAGCAACCCCTTGACTGCTTCCGCGGTAGCGCGGTACAATCGGACGACAATTCCCACGAGAAATCAGTGCTGAATCACGAGCGCCACCGGGAAATCATGCGCGTCCGAACCGCCCCACCACGCAGCCGGCAGAGCGGCGAAATCCCGCTTCCTGCAGGCAGTGATCCGTACACGCCAGTAGATCGTTTCCGCGCACAGGGACCCACGCCATGCCGCCAAAACTGAACCGAAGCCCGATTCTGTGTTTCTCCCACATCAAAGGCGGAGTCGCAAAAACGACGTGCTGCGTCAATGTCGGGGCTGGCCTTGCCGATATGGGGTATCGAACCCTGCTCGTTGACATGGATCCGCAAAGCTCGCTTACCGATGTGTTCCTGGGAAACAGCGAACCTCCGGCGGCTTCGTTGTACCAGGTGCTGTACGCCGATGGGCCGGGCCAGCGACAGATGGCGATCAGCGATATCATCCGGCCTGTTCGAGAAAATCTCGATATTGCGCCCGCATCCCTGGATCTCGTGCGGCTTGAGCACCTTCTCCTGCCGGAAGTGGACGGGCGCGACCGGCTCCGCCGGGCCCTACGCGGCCACGGGTACGACTTTGTCATCATCGACACGAGCCCTTCGGTAGGTATCTTGACGTCGAACGCGATGATTGCCGCAACGGACCTCATTATTCCGGTTCAGGCGAGTTACTTCGCCCTCAAAGGCATCGAGAACATCATGGAGACGTTCAATACCATCAGGGAGCGGGTGAACGAGTCGCTCAACCTCCTCGGCGTCGTCATCACGATGGTGGACAAGAGAAAACGCCACCCGAGGGAAGTAATCGCCGACCTCGTGGAGATATTTCCGCGCGAACTGATTTTCGACACACAGATCCGGGAAGTCGCCAAAGTCGAGGCGAGCCCCGGCTACCACCAGGATATCTTCTCCTTCGCCCCGGAAAGCCCCGGCGCGGATGATTTCCGCGCGTTCATACAGGAGATTCTGACGCGATGCCGAAATTCGTGACGAAAACCATCTCCCTTGGGCGCACCGGCGATAACGAACTCCGGAACCTCATCGCGCCCGACAAACGTATCGGCAAACTGGTGCCTGTAGACGAGATCACACCGAACCCCGACCAGCCCCGCAGGCATTTCGATCCGGACGCACTCGAAGCGTTGAAGGAAAGTATACGCCAGCACGGGCTGATCAACCCGATCACCGTGGACGAAAACGGCAGGATACTTGCCGGGGAGCGTCGCTACCGGGCGTGTGTCGCGCTGGGCATGTGCGAGGTGCCCGTCATCCGCATGAGCGGCTCGCTGGAAGTCTCCCTGGTGGAAAACCTGCAGCGGCAAGATCTTCACCCGCTCGAGGAAGCCAGAGGATACCAGACTCTGGTGGACGCGGGGTACACTCACGAGCAGATCGCCACGCGCATCGGGAAGGACAGGTCGGTGGTCACCCACTCCCTTCGCCTGCTCGACCTCCCGGCGGATATTCAGGCCGAATGTGTGACGTCACACAACGTTACTAAGGATCAATTATTACAGATACTTGGCGCTGATAGCCCGGAGCAGCAGAGAAGAATATGGGAGGACATCAAAGCGGGGAAGTCCGCCCGGGCTCTCAAGCAGGAACGCAGTGAGGCAAAACGCCGCCGGCAGATCACACCCCGTGTGTTCATCAACCGCGTAAGAAGCTTCAGCACCGACGCGGGAAAAATCGATGTCGCCCGGCTGAGCGACACCGAGAAGCGTGCCCTGAAAACGCACATCGAACACGCCCTTGCGCGTCTTTCGTCCCTTCTTGGCGAGCTCTGAGGCCCACCCCTCCGTGTCGAGCCCACCCCCTCGCGCAGAAAACCCATTGACTGCGCCGCCACGCGGACCTGGAGTCCCCTGAAGTGCGATTCAGGGAACTCCAAAAGAACTCGGCCCGCCCGCGCGAGCCGAGTTCTAATCGTTGCGTGCGTACAGGTGCCCCTGGGGGTCCCCCAGCAGAAGCTCGTGCGTGTCCATGAGCAACGCCGGGATATCAAGCCTTTCCGGGCACCGGGGCAGGCACTCGCCACATTTCGTGCAGGCGGTTGCCTGTTCTCCCGGAAACCAATGTCCGCCCCGACTGAACAGGTTGTAGCGGTATTTCCCGAACTCCTTCATGTCGTACGCTCTGGCGAGGTTGCGCAACCGCAGCGTCTCCGGAATATGAATATTCTCCGGGCAGGGCAGACACTCGTAGCACTGGGTGCAGAACGTGGTCCCGAGTGCTCGCCTCATTTCCTCGTCCAGCCGGGCGAACAGCGCGGCTTCTTCCTCGGTCCACGGCCCATCGTTGTCCGCAACGGCAAGATGCTCTTCGAACTCGTGCGGAGAGGCCGCCCCGAGGCTCAGCGTGTGAATCTCCGGATTGCCCAGCAGGAACCGGTGATTGGCCTGTATTGGCGTGTAGGGCTTCGTCAACTCCCGGAGTTTCGCCGGAGCGTTGAAAAGCTGCCCTCCCTTGTCCGTCGGAGAGATAATGAACACGCCCATATCCAGCGACCGAGCCTTCTCGATTGCCGGGAGATTGCGCCGGTTGAAGGTGTAGTAGTGCAGGTTGACCGACTCGAACTCCCCCGTTCCGATTGCCTCCATGATCACTTCCAGCGGCGCGTGTGTCGAAAAACCGAGGTGCCCGACGATCCCTTCCTCCATCGCCTTTCGGATTGCCGCGAGGCAGCCGCCCTTCTTCAACGCGCGCCGAAGAATCTCGCGATTGTTGATGCCGTGGATATCGAAATTGTCGATTCGATCCACGCGCATCCGTTCGAGCGATTCCTCCAGCGATCGGCGCATCTCGTCAGCCGTCTCGGTGGGGCCTATTTTGGTCGTGATGATAAGCTTTTCGCGCGGCAATGAGGGCATCGCAAGACCCATCAAGCGCTCACTCGACCCGTACCCTCTGGCCGTTTCGAGGTGGTTGATCCCCAGCTCCACCGCGCGGCGGATCGTTGCAACCGCATTCTCCTCGGTGCCGTCGGGGATACGCATCGCGCCGAACGTGAACACCGATACCATGAGCTCCGTTTTCCCGAATCGCCGGTATTTCATCACGTCACCTCGCCTGTTGGGCTCCGCCGGAACACACACCTGCCCCGCTGATGTTTGTGTTATGAAATGACGTCATCGTGTGGACTTGACCAAAGTGCCGGTGACGCGGTATCAATCAATTTCGAGCGCGTGCCCGTCTTGCACTCGCACCATACGGGCCCACGAACCCAGTTCCTGTCCGTGGGACGGGAGAAACCGAAGTATGCAGCCGGTACAGGTGTCGCCGCCAGTCGCGGGCGATGTGGGTCGCAACCGCCTCGCGCGGCGCATTCTCAACAACGCCCTCGCGTCAATAATCGAGCCGGTGCGCCCCCATTTCGACTCCGTTCTCCGTCAACTCGACTCAATTCTGACTGCGGAAGTCCCGACCGTCGACGCCGTAAGTCGGTACGTCGCCGCCACGAAGGGCAAATGCATCAGACCCGCGCTGGTGCTGCTGGCAGCCAGGTGCGTGGGGGCAATTACGCATGAAGTCCGGCTCGCCGCGGTCAGCATGGAGCTCCTTCAGGCCTCCACTCTGTTGCATGATGACGTCATCGATCAGTCGGTCCTGCGGCGCGGTGTGCCTTCGGTGAATGCCCGCTGGGATAACGAAACCGCCGTCCTGATGGGCGACATCCTGTTCACGCAGGCGCTTTCCACCATGCTCGAAACCGGTTCGATCCCCGTGATGAAAATCGCGGCGCTTCAGACCCGAAGAATGATCGAGGGAGAGGTCCACGCCCGCGACCAGAGACGCTCTCCGGTCTTTTCCGAGGAGAGCTACCTCGACCTGATCAACCGCAAGACGGCGTCTCTCATGTCGCTGGCCACTGAGGGCGGCGCGCGTCTTTCCGAGGGCACCGAACAACAGGTGAATGCGATGGCATCGTACGGAGAACTCCTCGGCATGGCCTTCCAGATCGTGGATGACATCCTCGACGTCGTGGGCGATCCCACCGTCGTAGGCAAACCCACAGGGCAGGACCTCCGCGAAGGAACCATCACCCTGCCGCTCATCCGCGCATTGAATGCCGCTCCGCACGAGGATGCACAGAAAATCCGCGAACTCGTTTCCCTCGGCGTGAGCACCGACGCCGACTGGAACGCAGTCCACGCATTCATTGAGCTGTATGGAGGCGTCGCCTCGGCGCTTCGCACCGCCCGGCACTACGCGGAACAGGCGCGCGCGCACCTCGGCATCCTCCCGCCATCCGATGCTCGCGATTCCCTCGACCGGATGGTGGGGTATGTCATAAGCCGCGAGATATAGAAGTTCCCGTTCTGAGGTCCCCATGGCACGGATTTCCATCCGTTCAATACGCTACCGCCGTCCGCCCAATCCCACGTGGGATACCGAACTCGAGCAGGAGATCCGCTGTCAAATCGAGGGCATCGAAGCGCCGCTGGATTTCACCGGGCTCTTTCAGCGACAGGCACCCGTACACGTCGAAATCGGTTTCGGCAAGGGCCGGTTTCTGCTTGCCGCCGCAGAACGATTCCCCGAAACGAACTGGCTGGGGATCGAATACGCCCCTCCGTGCGTCGCGCTTGCGGCCGAACGCGCAGCCAGAAAAGGGCTCCGTAACGTCCGAATCGCGCGCGGTGTGGCGGAGGACATCATTGCTGCGCGCTTCCCCGCGGACACCGTTGCCGCCTACCATATCTACTTCCCGGACCCGTGGCCAAAAAAGCGGCATCACAAGCGGCGCCTCATAAAACCCCCCTTTGCAGCTCAACTCGCCCGAACGCTGGAGCCCGGAGGGTTTGTCAATACGGCAACAGACAACAGCGAGTATTTCGAGGAAATCATCGCTGCGTGCACCGGTGCCGGACTTGAACGCAGAGACGTGCCGGACACCTACGCGGACGACGCCTTCCGCACGAATTTCGAGATGCGCTTCCTCGCCCACGGCCAACCGGTCTACCGCGCCGCGTTTCACAAACCGGACCAGTAACCTGTTCCTTTCTCTCAATTCGGCGGAATCTTCTCCTCGTTCCCTGCGTTCTGTACCTTCGACGAACAATCCCGTACACGTCTTGCATAAGGGAGGAACAGCCATGCCGACAAAAGGGGACAACGCACCGGACTTCAGCCTCGCTGATCAGAACGGGGTAGTACACACGTTGAAGCAGTACGCGGGCAAATGGGTCGTGCTCTACTTCTACCCGAAAGACGACACGCCCGGTTGCACGAAAGAGGCGTGCAGCTTCCGCGATAACCTGGGCGCCGTCACGAAAAAGGGCGCAGTGATCCTCGGCGTCAGCGGCGATTCCACGGCGTCGCACAAGAAATTCGCCACGAAATACGACCTTCCCTTCCCGCTTCTCGCCGACACGGAAAAAGCCGCGATTAACGCGTACGGCGTATGGAAAGAGAAGAACATGTACGGCAAGAAGACCATGGGCGTCCAGCGCTCCACCTTCCTCATTGACCCCGCCGGCAAAATCGCGGCGGAGTGGCGCAAAGTGAAGGTCGACGGCCACGCGGAAGAGGTCCTTGCCGCACTGCCGTAACCGCGAACCCGGGTTTGCACGGCGCGCCGGAATCGTGGTAGGTGGGGCAGGCTGCCCGCGTTGGCCGTAGGGGGCGACCCGCGTGCGAAGCATCGCACGGGGGCGGGTCACCCGCCCCGCTCCTTTGGAGTGCCTGTCCCGCCAAGGAGACGACCGGCAGGATAGCAAGGGATTCTGTCCGGCCCGGAGTCTTTATGGGCAAGGCCTCGTAGGGGGCGGGTCACCCGCCCCCGGTTCCTTCCGCTTTTGCCCGCGCACGGTCACCAAGTGACTTCCGGAGAACGAAGCGAAGCGCCGTTCCCTGGAAGTTGTTTCGAGATGACCACGTCGGCCATGCGCCCCCCTTTCCCGCCGTTTTTCCCGTGTCCTACATTTTCACACAGACCCGGTGTTCCCCGAATCTCTCACGGCGGCGCCCATGGAGCTCTTCCGGACCGCGTTCCTTGTCCTCCTCGCCCTCGGTGCGACGGGCTATGCCGTTGCCAGCATCGCACTGTGGATCGGCGCGTTGCGGCGGTCGCGGCGCATCCCTCGTGGTGGCGACCTGCCGACCGTCACCGTCATCGTGCCGGCTCGGAACGAGGCCGCGAACATCGCCTCCTGCCTGACCGCTCTCTCACGGCAGTCCTATCCCCCTCACCTCTGCAAGATCGTTGTCGTGGATGATCGCTCCGACGACGGCACCGGCGAAATCGCGGCGAGGGCGGCCCGCGGCATGGAAGCCGCCGTGCAGGTCGTCAGAGTGGATACCGTGCCGCCGGGTTGGTCGCCCAAAAAGCACGCTCTGCACCGGGCCATTCTCGAAAGCACCTCCGACATCATCCTTACCACCGACGCCGACTGCGAGCCGGAAGAGTGCTGGATCGAGGAAATGGTCGCGTCCCTCTCGGCGGCCGACATCGTGGCGGGGTACTCACCGTTCCGCCAACGCGGAACTCTGTGGGGCCGCCTGCTCGCCCTGGAAACACTCTCCCAGGCCTTCCTCGCCATGGGCGGCATCGGAATCGGCAAACCCATCACCTGCACCGGCAGGAGCCTCGGCTACCGCCGCGAGGTTTTTGCCGCGGTGGGAGGGTTCGGCGAAGCCCATTCCATGCTCAGCGGCGACGACCACCTCTTCCTGCAACGCGCGGTCGGGGGCGGTTTCACGGCCGCGTTCTGCGATGGCCCGGGCAGCTACGTCTGGACGAATCCGCCACAGACGTGGCGCGGGTTCGTCCAGCAACGAATCCGGATGTTTTCCGGCGCGCGCATGTTGAAGCCCGGCGTCGCAGCGCTGGGAGCGTTTGTGTACGCGTGGCTGGCAGTGATGAGTGTTGGAATGCTTGCCGCTGGTCCGGCAGCGTGGGGCGCGTTCGTGGTGAAAGTGCTGCTCGACTGCGTCAGTATGGGAATTGCCGCAGTCCGGCTGCACGATAAACGACTGCTGGCGGTGTACCCGATTGCCGCGTTTCTTTACCTGCCCTATTTCCTCGTATTTGCCCTGTGGGGTACGGTCGGCTCATACGGCTGGAAGGGTGCCCGCGGGCACTAACCCCCCTGTTCCGGTTTCTTCCGCGGTGCACGCGGAGTTTTCTTTCTGGCGGGCGCTTTCGGCTTCTTTTGTGCGTGCGCGGCCCCCGGCTGCAGAACCCGTTCTTCCGTTTCTTTTTGCGCCTTCGCAGGCCGCTTTGCTCTCGACGGCTGTTTCGTTGGCGCGGCGGGTTCTTTCAGAGGTTCAGGTGTCACTTCCTCCACCCGCTGCGGCACCTTTTCGGGTTGTACGGTGACCGGGGTTTCTTCCACATCGGGCCTTTCCGTTGTTTCTGCCGCTGCCCGGGCTCCTCGTCGGCGTTCGTGCTCGGGAGGTACGTTCACCGCAGCAACCCGCCGGTCAGGCAATGCCCCTATCCGGTGCCCCACCGCGTATGCCTTCCCCAGCACTTTTTCCGCCGCCCGCGTCTTCACCGGCCGCTTTTTGCACCCGGCGAGAACGGCCAGCGCGGCTTCTTCATCCTTCACAACGGGAATCAGCCGGTCGAGCAGCGTCTCTTCGAAAAACTCTTCCAGATCATCGCTGCAGTGGAACGCGAACATCAGCCCGTACGAGGGCGAATGGAGTTTGTACGCCGCGGCCAGCACATGCAGGATTTCCCTGTCCGCGAACTTCACCCCCGAAAAGTCAATCGCGATCCCCTCATAACCGTCGCGAATGCCTTTCTTCAGCGCAGCCCTGAACTCCCGCGCCCCGTGAGTGGCCGTCAGCCTCGCAAATCGCGGATGAACGACATACACGCCGTTCACCTCTTTCACATGCACACTCATGTTCCAGCCCCCCGAAAGATTCCTGCCGGCACTCGTCAGCCCGGTTTCACAGGTTTCGCTTTTTCCCTTTCAAAGCCTCAATCGCTGCGTCCTCATCTGGTACGATCTCTATCACGTCATCCAGCACGGTGTTTTTCAGAACCTCGTGGACCGCATCACTCGCGCCGAACACGCACAGACGACCCCCATTTCGATGGATCCCCTTGAACGCGTCAATCAGAACCCCCATCATGGCGCTGTCCACATATTCCACACCCGAAAAATCCACGGCAACGGCCTTCTTTCCCTGCGCTACCGCCTCCTCAAGACGTGTGCGGACGGCCGGCATCCCCCGGTGCGCGGTAAGACGCTTTTGATCCGGTGTGATGACTACTACCCCGCGTGTGGTCCGGACGGTGGCAGACATGGCTCGACCCCTTCATACGGAACAGACAAAGGCCTGTTTGGTGCAGACAACCATTCAACTTAGATGCAGCGGAACCGTGGGTCAAGGAATCCCGTTCGCGGCAACCCTAACACAAAACCACACGGGCGGTTACGGTTGCGGTTTGCTTTCCGGCGCCGGTTTTCCTATTTTCTTGGCCAGACAGAATTTCGCATGTCGTCGGCAGAAACACCACCTGATCGCGGGGGATTCCAGCCATGCAAGTCACCATCTGGGGATGCCGGGGATCATTGCCGACACCCATGCCAAAAGCGGAATACGAGAAGAAACTCAGCGACATCCTCACCGCGTATCGGGACGCCGGAGCCCCCGCCGACATCGAGGCATTCCTCCAGAGCCGCCCGTTCGTGGAGCGTTCCACGTTCGGCGGGAACACCGCCTGCGTCGAAGTTACTGAAGGCGACCACCAGCTCATTCTGGACGCAGGCAGCGGCCTCCGACCCCTCGGCCTCAAAATGATGGGTGGCCCCTGTGGGAAGGCAAAGGGCGATGTGCATATGCTCATCAGCCACACCCACTGGGATCACATCATGGGCTTCCCTTTCTTCGTGCCGGCCTACATCCCGGGGAACAAAATCACGATCTACGGCTGCCACGATAATCTCAAGGAACGGTTCGAGTACCAGCAGGTGTTCACCCATTTCCCCGTTTTGCTCGATCAGATGGCCTCAACCAAAACGTTCGTGCAGGTAGAGGTCGGGAAGCCGTTTGAGATCGGACCGTTCAAGATCTCCACAATCGCCCATTTCCACCCCGGCGACGCCTACGGGTACCGCATCGAAACCTGCAAAGCGTCTTTCGTGTACGCCACGGACGCCGAGTACACCGAAGTCACGTGGGAACAGCAACAGAAACACATCGAGTTCTTCAGAGGTGCGGGCGCCATCGTGTTCGACGCCGCATACAGCCTGAAAGAGGCGGTCGAAAAGCTCAACTGGGGCCACGGATCCCCGCTCCTTGGCGTCGAAATGGCCGTGCAGGCCGGCGCCAAGCGCCTCATCCTGTTCCACCACGACCCGGCAACCCCGGAAAAACAGATCGCCGAAGCACATGCCAAAGCAAAACGGTTCTACGACGAACTGCCCAACAAAACCATGGAATGCGAAATCCTCACCGCGCACGATTACATGACCCTCGACCTCGGGTGAGGTCGCTCGACCTCGGGTGAGGTCGCTCACCCCTGCGTGAGCCTGCTCGACCTCGGCTGAGCCTGCTCACGACCGCGTGAGGCTGCTTTCAGGCGGGGAGCAAAGTCCGTTGCTCCCCGCTTCTTTTTGCGTCCGTCTTGACCGCTTCCTTCGCATTCCCTACGTTGTCTTTCCCTTGCTTCCATTTCTCATCTTCTGCGCGGAGAGAACTCGCATGGCAGATACTCGTCGTTTTTCCAATCCTGCAGCCGATGCCTGGATTGACAAACCCATCCCCTGCCTCGACCACGGCTTCGTTATGCTCAAGGACTACATGGGAGGCGACGCATCAATCGTGCAGGCAGCCCGCGTCAGTTACGGCGACGGCACGAAAAAGGCCTCCGATGACAAAGGCCTCATCGCCTACCTCATGCGCCACCGCCATACCACGCCGTTCGAGATGGTGGACCTGAAGTTCCTCGTCAAACTGCCCATTTTCGTCGCGCGCCAGTGGATTCGTCACCGTACGGCCAGTGTCAACGAACTCTCCGCGCGGTACAGCGTCATGGCGGACGAGTTTTACCTGCCGAAAAAGGAGGATGTGCGCTACCAGTCAACCCTGAACCGGCAGGGAGGCAGCGACGAGGAGGTTTCAGATGAACTCTGCGGCCGGGTGGTGGAAACCCTCCGCGCCGGCGCGGAACGTGCCTACGGCGAGTACGAGGAGATGATCGAAGCCAACATCGCCCGCGAACTCGCCCGCACCCACCTGCCCGTATCGCTTTACACCCAGTGGTACTGGAAAATCAACCTGCACAACCTGCTGCACTTCCTCGAACTCCGCCTCGATACCCACGCCCAGTACGAAATCCGCGTCTACGCGCAGGCAATGTCGCAGATCGTGAAGGACGTCGTCCCGTGGACATGGGAAGCCTTTGAGGAGTTCCGCCTCAACGCGCAGACCTTCTCCGCCTCGGAAAAAGCGGTGCTTGCCATGCTGCTGCAAGGCAAGGAGGTGGTGTTGCCCGAATCCCTCCAGAAGGGCGGCCGACGGCGGGAATTCGAGGAAAAGCTCGCCACCCTTGGCGTGGACCCGGCAACGGTGTTGCCCCCTGCGAAGTAGAAGCACTCGGTTCACGCCGGTCGTCGAGTGGCGGCGCGGCGCGGGCTTCCGAGTGACACGATGGAGCTCCGCGACGCCGTGTTGTATCGAGGAGCCGCCCGCTACCTGATGGAGGGGCACGCTTCGTCGTGCCTGGACCCGACGGAGCGGGTCCCTCCACCTCCGATCCAGAGGAGGCTGTACGGGCGGCGCATGGTAGCGGCCGTTTCCCCCTGGATTCCCGCCGTGTTTGTTCGGCGGAAGTGCCGCCACTGACGCAGTGAACGTCGCGCCCACCCAGGGGCAAACCCAGCAACGGTTGTGTATGTCCTCTACGTCTCATAGGACCCCTACACCTCCCGCGTTGCCACTGGCACGTGAATGCACTACCGTTTCTCTCCACGACACGCGAACCGCATCGCACACTCACCTCCCATCCGGGTAAATGAGGTATCGGAATGTTCTACCGCAAAGACGGCACGAAAGTATTTCCCATCGGCATGTACAGCTTCCCCGCGAATGACGCCGAATGGACACTATGGCGCGAGGCAGGGGTCAATCTCCTGCGCTGCGGCAATCGCGACCAGCTCGACGAGGCATGGTCGCACGGCATGTTCGGCTGGCTCTCCGTGCCGATGGTGCTCGCTCCCGGTGACGATGGGACTGTGCTCGGCACGCTCATCGATTCGCTCAAGGACCACCCTGCGCTCGCCGTCTGGGAAGCGCCCGACGAAGCCATCTGGAACGCGTGGTACGACGGCCGCATTCCCCGCCGCCTGTGGACCGACTCACCGGAAGAAATCGCCGAAAAGAACTGGAAGATGGACGATCTCGTCGCCGGGCTTACCCGCGGCGCCGAGATCGTGCGCGAGCGGGACCCCGGACGCAGCATCTGGCTCAATGAAGCCGTGCTCTCGCCCCTCGATATCGTTGCCCGGTGCGCCGGGTCACTGGACATCATCGGATTCGACTACTACGCGTCCGGCATTCCTGAGGACAACTTCGCGTGGCCGATGCAGCTCATGGGGCGGGATATCGACCGGTTCCGCGCCGCCGCTCCCAACTGCGCCGTCTGGATGATCGAGCAGGCGTTCAGCTACCCCGAGCTGCTTCCGCAGTATTGCAGCCATTTTCCCGGCGGCACGCCCAGCCGCGACGAACTCCGCTTCATGGCGTGGCAGGCAATTCATCACGGCACGACCGGGCTGTTCTGGTACGGATTGCACAAGGTCCAGCGCCCCACGCCATTCATGGACGACCTCATGGCAGTCGTCTCCGAACTCCGCCAGACGGTGGCTTTCGTCCAGAACGGACCGGTCCCCGGCATCACTGCGGAGGCGCACCATTCGTGGCGGCCCTCAATCATGGGGTGTTCGTGCACCGTGTGGCGCCTCGGCGACCGGATGCTGGTCTTCATGATCAACGAGGATGCGCACAGTGTGGACATGCACATCCGCGGGCTCGACGATGTGGTGCGGGGCGGACTTGTGCCGGTGAATGAACCGTCAGCCGACCTCACGCCGCTGGACGGGGGCTTCATCACCCCGATGCGCGGCCACGAAGTGCGGCTCTACCTCGCCGGATGAGGCAGGGACGAAGGGCGCAGCTGGCGCGGGGAAGTGGTTGTTGCCCTGTGGATTCCCGCCTGCGCGGGAATGACGGCTTCGGGTGCCTGCCGCAACACGAGATTGCGGTACGTGACGGATTCGTCCCGTGGATTAGGCGAAACGCGCAGGATCTGGCGCAGTTTTCGCAGTCCGGTGGCGCCAATCCAAAACGCTTTTCAGGGAATCCAGCGCATCGGACACGAGTTCCGTCATTCCCGCGAAGGCGGGAATCCAGAACAACACCCGGTCCCGACGGCCGGTATCAGCGCGGTGGCTGAGCGTGCTGCCCGCCCGGGCAGCCTGTCGAAGCCCCGTGCGCCCCATCGCGTCCTATCCGTCCCATGAGACACCGTAGACACAGGCGCCGCAACTCCGTTACCTCCCGTACCCCATCCACTCCGGCGGTGCATCCCGCCACACAGGGTTCCGCGGCCAGGCAACCCGGTGTGCGCCCAACCCCGGTGCCGAATTGACATTGACCTGCACGCGCACGCCAAGCGGAACCCCCGAGTCCAGGCGGTAGCCGTCCAGCATGGAAACCGGAATGGCGGCCACCCACCTCCGTCCGGACGGAGTCTTCACCAGCTTTACCGTTGCTCCCGGGTCGGGCGGCGGTTCCGCGCCCCGCTCTTCGTAATTGGAGGAGTAGAACACCATCCGCCGCATCAGCGTGTGGAGGCGTGGCTCGCCTGAGTCGCCGTCAATGAGCAGGAAGTAGATCGCGTCCTCCCGGCCATCGTTGTCCGTGTCGAAGCTGAGCGATACCGAGTCGCTGTAGTAGAGCCTGCCCGCGCGTATTCCCTCCGCCGGCCAGCCACCCGGCCCGTCTACCGCAACCTTGAGCGCATCGGCATCCCACGCCAGGCGGACCTCGGCCCGGAAATCTCCCGCGTTGCCGAACACTTCGGCGTTGCTCGTATCCATCACGATGGCCGGCGCCAGCCAGCCGCGCAGGGTTCCGTCCGCGGGAAGCGGGCGCGTTGACCGGACGATGGCAAACTGCGGCGGCGCCTCGATTTCCGGCGGCAGCGGCTCCCCCAGCGCGCGCAACCACGACCGCACCAGCGGCACCATGCCGCCATCGCGGTACATGTCGTACCGCGCGCGGTATTCGCCGAATGCGGCCAGCGTGGCGTAACATTCCTTCACGCAGCGGCCCCGTGCTTCCTCCCGCATCGCCGGCGTCAACTGCGGTGCGTCCTTCCCGTGCCACAGCAGAATTGCCCGCTGGTAGTGGGTGAGAACCGGGGCCAGCGTGTGCAGGTGTTCGAAACTGCTCATCACTGCCCGTGCCTTTTCGCTATCCCCCATGGCCGCCCTGGCAACGCGCGCTTTGGCGAACAGCGTATCCGCCAGCCGCTCCGTTGCGTCAATGGAAGCCAACAGCTCGGGCAGGCGGCCTGCAAGCCGGTGCTCTGCGAAGCCCTCCCCCTGTGGGTCCGGGGTACGGCGCCAGTAGTGCCGCCCGTCCGTGATGACGTTCCGGTGGGTCAGCGTATAGGCATCCCGCTTTCCGCCGGCAAATCCGGGAATCGTGAACAACCGCGCCGCCAGTTCTTCGGTAAGCATCGACGCATCCGCAAGTTCGCGCGCGCCCTGCCTCCCGAACGCGATGGTGGAGTAATCCCGCGCCCACTCCCACGGGTCGCCATTTGGCTCCCATGTTGCCCGTTGCCAGGCGTACATGTTCCACCATGTCCAGCACACGCCCTCATTGTAGAGGTTCTTGCTCCACCAGAGTCGCGCCGCCGCCATGTCGGTCGCGCCGTAGCCAGCCGCCCTGCCGAGATTCTCGCGGATGCGCCGCCCCACGTACACCGGCAGGTCGCCCTGTCCCTGATACTCCCGCTGCACCTGAAACATGATCCCGCGTCGGATGTCGATCGCGGCGAAGTTGTCGTTGAACGGAGAATTCAGATAGAAGTCGTGCTCGCACTCGTTCGAAAGCAGCGAAATCGGGTCCTCGGGCGATACGTCCGCGAAAATCCTCCTCAACGCCGCCGGCTGGTTCAACGGGTATTCCTCCGGCGGGTTGCCCCACGCCGACACGATCAGTTCCCGCCCATGCTTCCGGACCACGGCATCCCGGGCGTATTCCACGAACCGCCGCATGCCACCCGCCGGGCCGATTGCCGCCGACCGGGGCCCATGTGCCCGCCAGATCTGGTACTGCTCGCTGAAATCGCCCATGGACGACCGGATACCGGCGATATCCGGAAACGCCGCGAGATACGCCTCCTGCATTGCCGCCCATATCTCCCACGGCTTGTCAAGCGCGGGGGACAGCGTGACGCCGTCCTCGGAAACCTCATTGCCGTACAGCTCGATCATCCGGTTGGCCATGAAGCCGAGGTCCGAAAACGGGCTGCAGTCGCGGTAGGAGTCTATCCCAAAGGAACGGAGGAGCGCGAGTTCCTGTCGCATCGCATCCCGGTTGGCGTCAACTTCCCTGTGGTGCGCCGCCACGTCGTCCACAAGGCGCGGGTCAATCTCATCGAGGTAGACATTCCCCGCCGCGCCGGACGTGTTGAACGAGTGCGCATGGGTGTTGCAGGTGAAGCGGAGATCCAGCTCCAGCGTCGCCTCGGGCGGGCTCCCCGGTGGCGTGCGGTAGGAGGCGCCGTCCAGCAGAAACCGTCGCCGGAATGCGGGTGTACGTTCCCACCGCCGTGTGAAGGCATCTCTCCCCTCCACGGTGATTCGGTCTGCCAGCCACAGAAGCCCCCACGCCGCGCCCCGCGCGTCTGCCGCGGTGATCAGCACGGTGCGTCGGTCGCTTGAAGGCGCGATCGTGAAGGATTCGGGCTGCAGTGCGTCCGCAGCCACCATTTCAACCATTACCCGAGGTGCAGTGCCAGCCAATCCGGCCTTCTCCGCCGCGGCCTGAACGCGCGACGACGCGTACACAAGCGCCGGCGACGCCGCGTCGAACGGTGGACGAACCAGGACATCCATGGCAGTACTCCCGTTGGCAACCATGAACAAAACAGCGAAAACAGTGGCGCGCATGACGTTCTCCGGAGGGTGACGGGGCAACGCGTTCCCCGCCGGGAACCACGCGCGAGGCAACACGTCAGCCGTAAGCATACCGGCTGCCCGGTTTCGGTCAAACCCTTGCGGGCCATCCGAACACCTGCCTCCAGTATGGCTGTGGCAAAACGGCGTGCTCGTGTCAAGAGCTGGCGGCAAAAAAGTTCATTTCCGGTACGGGCCGGCGATTCCCGCGCGCTCAGCACTGCACGGACCGGTCGCCCCTGCCGCCACACCCGCCGCCGCACCGGCACCATCCCTCCGTCAACCTTCCCCGCACCACACAGAAACCCGTTGGCCTCGGCGCGCACCATCCCGTTCCGTCTCGCGCCCGTTCGGCGTACACTTGTCAGTATGAGTGAGATCTGGCGGGGGGCAGCCGTTGTATCGCGAGTGTGAGGGAGATCAGGCGATGATCACCGCAAATCCGGAACCGCAGCGCAGCCTGAAAACCGAGACGCTTGAGTGCGACCTCGCCGTCGTCGGTGGTGGCCTCGCCGGCGTGTGCGCCGCACTGACGGCCGCTCGTGCGGGCCTCAAGGTCGTCCTGATGCAGGACCGGCCAGTGCTCGGCGGAAACGCGTCAAGCGAAGTCCGCCTCTGGGGGCTCGGCGCCACCTGCCACATGGGCAGCAACAACCGCTGGGCGCGTGAAAGTGGGGTAATTGACGAAATCCTCGTCGAAAACCACTTCCGCAACCCCGAAGGCAACGCCGTTATCTTCGACACCGTGCTTCTGGAATGGGTGCTTCGCGAGCCGAACATCACTCTTCTGCTCAACACCGCCGCGTTCGAGGTCGCCAAATCCGACGACAGCACCATCGCCCGCGTGAAAGGCTTCTGCGCCCAGAACTCCGTGCTGTACGACGTCGGCGCGAAGCTCTTCTGCGACGCATCAGGCGACGGTATCCTCGGCTTCCTTTCCGGCGCGGCCTTCCGCATGGGCGCCGAGGCGAAGGAGGAGTTCAACGAGCCGCTCGCCCCATCGGTTGAATACGGCGAGCTTCTCGGCCACTCGATCTATTTCATGAGCAAGGACGTCGGCGTGCCGGTCAAGTTCGTTGCCCCGAGTTATGCTCTGAAAGACATCAAGAAAATCCCCCGGTTCAAAAACATCACCGCCGAGGCGGGCTCCCACAAATGCCATCTCTGGTGGTTTGAATACGGCGGACGGCTCGATACGGTGCACGACACCGAAAAGATCAAGTGGGAACTCTGGAAGGTCGCCTACGGTGCGTGGGATTACATCAAGAATTCCGGCAAGTTCCCCGAAGCGGCCAACCTGACGCTGGAGTGGATGGGCTGTATCCCCGGCAAGCGTGAAAGCCGGCGCTTTGAGGGGGATTACATGCTCACTCAGGGCGACATCATTCACCAGCACCACCATGAGGATGCAGTTTCCTACGGCGGATGGTCCATCGATCTTCACCCCGCGGACGGCGTCTACTCTCCCCTGCCCGGTTGCAACCAGTGGCATGCGCGGGGCGTGTACGAAATCCCTTACCGGACGATGTACAGCCGGAACATCGCCAACCTGTTCCTCGCGGGAAGGCTGGTCAGCTCCTCCCACGTCGCGTTTGGGTCCACCCGCGTAATGCTGACGTGCGCCGAATCCGCACAGGCGGTCGGCATGGCGGCGGCGCTGTGCGTGCGGGACAAACTGCTCCCGAAAGACCTCGCCGAACCGAAGCGCATGAAGGAACTGCAGACACGCCTTCTGCGGGCGGGGCAGTACATTCCCGCCGTGCCGCACAATGACGTGGACGACCTCGCCCAGTCGGCCACCATCACCGCAACCAGCAGCCTCAAGCTCTCCCGGCTCGACCCTGACGGAACCACGAAACAATTGACCAAAGGACAGGGGCTGCTGCTACCGCTCCTGCCGGGGCCGGCGCCCAAGGTTACCCTGTTCGCCGACGCCGCCAGACCGACCAAAGTCCGCGTCGAACTCCGTACCAGCGACCGTCCCGAGAACCACACGCCGGACGTCGTTCTGGGCACGCAGGAGATATCTCTTCCCGCCGGCGAGAACCAGCCGCTCACGCTGGCTTTCGACGCCACCATCACCGAGCCGCGCTATGCGCTGTACTGCGTCCGCGCGAATGAGGCGGTCAGCCTGCGCTGCTCGGGCGAGCGGGTCACCGGTGTGATGGCAGTGGTTCACCGCTTCACGCATCAGCACGACTCCGCGCTCGATGTCGAGACGTACGAGGTGTGGGCGCCGGAACGCGACCCGCTCCGCCGGACGTTTGCCTGTCAGATAGATCCGCCGCTCGCCGCCTTCTCGCCGCAGTGCGTGGCCAACGGGTTCGCCCGCCCCACCTGTCGGCCCAACGCATGGGTTGCCGACTTCTCGGATGACGACCCGGTCCTCGCCATTGCATGGGGCATACCGCAGACGATTTCCCACATCCAGATCACGTTCGACACCGACTGGGAGCACCCGCTGGAATCCGTCCTGTGGCCCCACCACAGTGGATTGATTCCCTCCTGCGTGAAGAACTTCCGGATTTTCGGCGATATGGGCGCCTTGCTCTACGAGGAGAAGAACAACCACCAGACCCGCGTGATGGTTGCGTTCCCGAAACCCGTGCGTGCATCGCGCATCACCATCGAGTGCGCGGCAAACTGGGCCGAAGAAATGGGGATCAAGGTGCCGCCCGCCGCCATTTACGACGTGCAGGTGTACGAACACGACCCGGGCAGGATCGTCTGACCACCCGTGCCACGGCAGAAAAGAGGCTCTCATGCAGGGAATACGCAAACTCGGGAAAGTGCAGGATAACCTCGTGGAAGTCTCCCCGTTCGTGTTCAAAGGGGAGCTCCTGCTGTTCGAATCGGTCCGCCCCGATACGCCCGATAACACGCACGGCGGGCGGCACTATCTGCGTATCCGCCGCCTTCCGGGCGGCACGCGCGATGTAACGGGACCGGAGGAATTCGCCGCGTGCCCGGTGCTGACCGAATTCGGCGAGGAGTACACCTTCGGCGTGCCGTTCGTCTGGAACGATGAGATTTTCATCTACGCCTCACTTGGCAACAAACCCGCCGTGGACGACATCCACGTCTTCCATTCCCGCACCATGGACAACTGGCAGCATTCCATCGCGGTGCGCGGCGCGGACGAGCAGGTCTTCAACAGCAGCGTCTGCCACGCGGGCGACCGGTTCATCATGGCCTATGAATCCAACTTCAGTGCCGGGTGGGTGCCCTTCACGAACAGGTTCGCCGAGTCGAAGGATCTCGTGCACTGGACACCGATTTCGCCCGACCGAGCGGTTCACGGTTCTGACCGATACTGCGCATGCCCCACCCTGCGCTACATCGACGGCACGTTCGTCATAATCTGCCTCGAAATGCCGCACCGGGGCGCATGGTGGTTCGAGGAGTTCGCGGCAACGTCAAAGGATCTCTGGAACTGGACCATGAGCCCGGCCAACCCGATCTTTGCACCACCGGACGACCGTTCGGAAAACATCAACAACTCCGATATCGACTTCTGCGGTTTTGGCGACAAGACGATCATCTACTACTCCTGGGGCAGCCAGCGCGGCGACGAGCACCTCGCCCATGCAGTCTACGACGGCCCCGAGGAGGCGTTCCTCCGCGCCATGATCGGCTGAACAATGCCTGTCGGACCTGACGAAACGGGTCCGACGGGCCGTACGGGCGCGGAATCGCTTGGGGGCACGCAAGGGGAGATTGCTCGCTTCGCGCAGAATAGTGTTTCTATCTCGGGCCCACGGAGTTTGGCGGCCCGTACTGACAACGGAGGACCCATTCATGCGACGTTTCCTTTCCCTGTTCTGTGCGCTGGTGTTCGCAACATCAGCGTTCGCCACGTCGGTTCAATCGTACAACCGCCCGTCGTGGCTTCACCTGCCGGACAACGTCCCCATGGTGGAGCGCCAGTGGACGAACAACAGCAACAAATTCACGTTCGTCATTCTGGGCGACCGATGGAGCGGCGGCGACGGCGAGGAGAATCAGGCCACCTTCGATCTTGCCGTGCGCGAAATCAACATGCTCCGGCCCGACTTCGTCATCACCATCGGCGACATGATTCCCGGCCACATGCGCGGCCGCGAGCAGTGGCATCAGGAATGGGCCGATTACTTCCGCCCGGCAAGCAGGCTCGGCGTACCGCTCCTTTTCACCGTGGGTAACCACGATATCTCCAACCTCGAGATGTACGAGTGGTGGAAACAGGATCGTGGCCGCACCTACTACTCCTTCGATTACAAGGGTGCCCATTTCCTGGTGATCAACACGGAAGAAGAGCGCGTAGACGGCCGCGGACCCGTGTGGGAAGCCCAGATGCAATTCATCGAGCGCGACCTCGCCGAAAACGTCGCCGCGCCCCACACGTTCATCTTAATGCACAAGCCCATGTGGATCGACAACCGCTACGAGGCCGACTGGGCGCGAATCGAACGCGCGCTCGGTGGCCGCCCGCGTTCCGTCATCGCCGGCCACTGGCACCGCGTGCAGACCGACTGGCGCAACGGCAACCTCTACGCCGTGTTCGGCGGAACGGGTTGCGGCGGGCGAAACCCCGTGCTTGAGCTCGGCGCTTTCCAGCACTACACCCACGTGACGGTGGATGGCGACTCCGCTTCCTTCGCGCTCATCCAGCCGGGAAAAGGCATCGTGTCGGTTGACGTCCCGTCGCGTGCATTTCAGGACGGCCTCGCCGGCATGGTGCGTACGCTGTCCGGAGGATTGCAGGTTGCACAAGACGGCGCGGCAACACTGAGCGCCAGGGTCTCCATTGCCAACCCGCTCCCGGATTCCACCGCCGTCACCGTGCGTGCCGTGCTTCCCCCCGGCACGGCGTGGACAAAAGCAAGCGGCGTGGACTCCTTCACCGTAAGCCTCGCGCCGGGGCAGCGCGCGGAAAGGGTGTTCACCTTTGCAGGCACCACGACGCAGCTCTCCCCGGTTCCCGTGTTTGTCTCAAACGTGGATTACCGTGGCGTTGCGGCGGCGCCTCGCAGGCCGGTTCCCGTGAGGCTGTATCCCGACTCCCTGATGCGCGCCATTCGCGAGTGGATGGTCATCGGCGCGTTCGAGCTGGGCCCGTTCAACACCCGCCTCCTGCCGGATAACCCGCAGGAAGCCCTGCCCGGTCTCTTCGCGCGGCGCGAACCGCGCAACTTCTTCGATACGCGCCGGCCCGTGGTAGAAAACGGCACCGAATTCCGCTGGCGGAAGGTTACCGCCGACGCAACCGGGTACATGAACTTCAACGCATACCTCGGAACGAAGGATCAGGCCCTCGCATACGCCATGACGAAGGTCTACAGCCCCGTGGCGCAGGAGGTGTACGCTGAGTTCGCCGCCGATAACTACGCGCAGGTCGTCCTGAACGGTGAGATTGTCGGGCAGAAATTCGCCAACCCCGGTTCGCCCGGTATCACGCCCTTGCGCCTGAAAAAGGGCTGGAACACACTCGTGCTCAAGTTGATCAACAACAGCGGCGATTGGTACCTGGAGTTCGCGTTGGCCGATCCCCGGCAGAATCTTCGTTTCTCGGTGGACGGGAGGTAGAAAGGGCACTGTGGCGCCTGGTGGTTGAGGGCCGCGCGCCGCGCACACTCAACCACCGCGCCGCCACGCCGTTCCACAGGTCCTGTACGACATTTGCGCCTGCATTGCGTTGCCTGACTGCCCGATGCCGGGGCGCCTGTTCTGGATTCCCGCCTGCGCGGGAATGACACGCCTGCTCCACAGTTGACTGCGGATTCTTTTGGTGGGGTAGGCATTCCTGCCTGCCCGGGTCGGGCTTTTGCCGCCATGCACCTGTGCGTTGTTCACCGCGTTGCCGCATCGCCTCCATCCCCCTACCTTTCTTCCGACGCATTGACCCGTGACAACGAGGGCATACCCATGACACCCCGCGCTGCCATCATCCTGTCGGCCACACTCGGATTCCTCACGCTCGCGCCATCCCCCTACGCCGCCACCGCGACAATCCGGGTAACCGTATCTCCCGGCCGCACCGACTGGCCCGCCGCACCGGTGCGCGTGCCGATGGATAGCCTATTGCGCGCGCGCGGCTGGACGGCACCCGTGTCTTCGAGCCGCGTCGTTGTGCGCGAGGCGGGCCGGAATGGCGCCGTGGCCCCGCACCGCGCCGCGTGGGGATACCAGGGCGTGGACGAAGGCATTATCCTCTTCGCCAAAACCGGCACGGGGGTGAGAACCTACGAGATCACCGTCTCCGACACCGACCCCGCGGACGCCGTTCGCCGCCTGCCCGTGGTGGGGCTGGGCGAGCCGCTCACCTACGGCCGCACGGGTGTTACGGGACCCATGCACGGCAGCTTCTGTGCTCACGCGGAACCCGTCGACTGGGACGGTGACGGCGATACCGATCTCCTCGTCGAAGAGGGTCAGGGCGGTGGCGCCACGTGGACCATGCACGGCATGTACTACTTCGAGAACATCGGCACCCCGCGCGAACCACTTCTCGCTCCGGCAAGATGGGTGCCCGTGAATCGGGACCCACCGTGCGTGGTTGACTGGAACAACGACGGCCTGCCCGACATTGTCGCCGGAAAGTTCCTCCACCTGAACCGTGGTCCGCGCGGCGCATTCAACTTCGCGGCGCCGGAATCCCTCACCGCGACTCCCGGTGTCGAAGCGATGGTGGACTGGGATGGTGACGGCCTGTTCGACATTTTTTGCACCTCTTCCCGCAACGGGGAGGAACCGAGTCGGTCGGTCTGGGACAAGAAAACCGGATTCATCCCCCACACACCCGAAGGAGTCTGGCGCGGCTTCACACCGGCCAGTTCGATTCACGTGTACCGCAACACCGGCCGCCCCGGCGCGCCTGCGTTCGAGGCGCCCCCGGAGACGCTTGAGGCCAACGGCGTGCCGATAGAACTCCAGTTCGGCATCCATATCGACCTCGATGACGTGGACAACGACGGCGATCTCGACCTCATTGCCGGCAACAACTTCGACATCTACTTCTTCGAGAACGTGGGCACCCGCACCGCGCCAAGGCTTGCCCGGGGCTTCCCCCTCCCCCTCGACCAGCGCGAAATCCTCATCTGGCCGCGCTTTGCCGATATGAATGGCGACGGAAAACGTGATATCGTCATGGCGATCGAGTACGGTGACGTGCGCTGGTTCGAAAACCTCGGCCGCCGCGACGGGGTAATCACATTCGGCCCCATGCGCCGGTTTTCGCTTCGGGAACCGTTCATTGACGACGGGTGCGACGGGGCGTTCGACCTCGCCGACGTGAACCGCGACGGCAAGCCCGACATCATCATGGGCAACGCCAACGGCGAGACGTGGCAGTGGTTGTCGCTGCCCGGCGAACCGGCATGGGTGTTCGACCTCCCCCGCCGCGTGCTCTCGGAAGGGCGGCCCTTTCGCATCGTGCCGGGCGCGTGGGGAAGCATCCAGGGCCCCGGAGAAGCACGGTGGGGCTACGTGGCGCCGGAAATCACCGATTGGAACGGCGACGGCCTCCTCGACCTCATCCTCGCCGATGCGCTCGGGAAACACCGCTTCTACCCCGCCTTGGAAAACGGCGCTGAAGGGCTGGTCCTTGGCGCGGAGGACGCCATCCGGTTCGCCGACCCTGCCAATACCATCAAACCGGCGTGGACGTGGTGGAACCCGCAGAACGGCGAACTCGTTACCCAGTGGCGCACCCGCACCGAGGTGCTGGACTGGAACGGCGATGGAGTGACAGACTACGTCTCTCTCGATCACGAGGGCTACCTCGCGCTGTTTCCCGGTATCATGACGGCGGCGGGAAAACGGATCGGCGCATTGCAGCGCGTATTCCTCAACGAGCAGGGCGAACCGCTCCTCCTCAACCCTATGCGCAACGGCCACAGCGGGCGCTATCGCCTCGCCTTCGCCGACTGGGATGGCGACGGCGACCTCGACCTCATCCGCGGAGTCGCCGAACCCACGCACAACCGCATGCACACAGTCGAAACCGAGGCCGGAAACGCGTTCCTGTACGAGAACATCGGCGGCAACCGGTTCGCGTTCCGCGGTGAGATGGTGCCCGACCCCGGTCTCCGCCTCGCCGCCCACGCCGCCTGTCCGCAACCGGTGGACTGGGATGGCGATGGCCGGCTGGACATGCTGATCGGCGGGGAGGACGGGCTTATCTACGCCTTCCACCGCGCGTACCTCGAGCAGGACCTGCCGAAGGTGCGCGTGGAAACCGTCCGGGTGAGGAGATAGGCGTGAGCATCCCCCGTCCCGCGCCGCCGGTCCTCCTCATCGCCGCGGTCACGTGGTCGCCTGAAGTGGTGGAAGCCGGAATCGTCGCCCGGTTGGAGGACGCCTGGGGGCCGATCAGCGCAATTGGACCGGCTTTTCGCTTCGACGACTATACCGATTACTACGCCGAGGAAATGGGCGCGGGTCTTACGAAACGTATCCTCGCGTTTGCGGAGCCAGTCCGCCCGGAGCATCTTGCCGATATCAAGTTGCGTTCAAACGAAGTGGAGCGATTCTGGCATACTGCCGAGGGCGCACGGAGGGTGAACATAGACCCCGGATACCTGTGCGCTCTTACGCTGGTGCTGGCAAGCGGAAAACCCTCGGCATACCGCATCTACCTGCGGGACGGAATCTGGGCGGAGATCACCCTGCGCTATGAACGCGGCAGTTACGCGCCGCTCAGCACCACGTACCCCGATTTCCGGGCGGCGGAGACCATCGCGTTCCTGAACAGCCTGCGTCCCCGCGCGCTGGAGGTTGGGCGGGAAACCCGGTAGATTGTCGGACGGACTTTCGCCGCGCCCCGGAAGGACAGATGAAATACAAACCCGACTGGCCCGACGCGAAGGCCCGCCTGACCGCGCTCTGGCACCACGAACTGCTCGACCGCCCGTGCATCGCGGTGACTGCGCCCAGCGGCAGGTCGTTTCTTCACCCGCCTGAACCGGCCGTCCCGCGGGATAGATGGCTGGACCCCGGCTGGGTACTCCAATCCATGCAGGCGCAACTGGAGAACACCTGGTGGGGTGGTGAGGCCGTGCCGTCCTGCCTCATGATGGCCGGCTGGGTTCTCTGCCTTGGCGGTACGCCCCGGTTCGCGCAGGATACCATCTGGTTCGATACGAAGGACGTGGATTTCTCCCTTCCGCCGCCGTTCCGGTACGAACCCGACAACCCGTGGCTGGGGGAGTATCGCGCGCTACTCGATGCGGTGCTCGATTTTGCCGGGCGGGATAACTTCCTTGTGGGAAAGCCGCTCCTACTTCCCGCAAACGACCTCGCCTCCATGCTCATGGGGACCGAAAGGTTCCTCCTCGCGCTCGTGGACCACGCCGACTGGATGCGGGAGGCCATCGCTACCGGTGCGAAGGAACAGCTACGGCTCCGGATGGAGCTGGGTGACCATGTGCGGTCGCGTCACGACTTCTGGTACGGCAACGCGGGATGGATGCCCTTCTGGGCGCCCGAACCGTACTATGGCACGCAATCCGACGTGTCCTGCATGCTGTCGCCCGCCATGTTCGACCGGTTCATCGTGCCGGAGCTCGACATCTACGGCGAAGCGTTCGGGGCGGTGTGGTACCACCTCGATGGCGGCGACGCGCGCCAGCACCTGCCGCGGCTCCTCTCGCTGCCATACCTCAAGGTCGTCCAGTACACACCGGCCCCTTCTGAGCCCCCCAACGGACCGGACCACCTCGACCTCTACCGCGAGATTCAGGCCGCGGGCAGGATTGTGCACATAGAAGCGGAGATCGCTTTCGTCGAGCCCCTTTTTCGTGCGCTGAACCCCGCCCTTCTGATGGTGAACACGCACTGCGGCAGCATCGCGGAGGGCGAGGCGTTGCTGGAAGCGGCAAAACACTGGGTGTGACGGCACTCTCCGCCGCCCCTGGCGATGTCGTCCACAAGCTTTGTGTAGCACGGGCGTCCCGCCCGTGCAGTCTTCGCGGTGGCAGACACCCGGCACCGGCGAGACGCCCGTGCTACCGAAGCACTTTCGCCGTCATTCCGCGCGTCCATGACACCCCCTCACACGAATCGTCCGTCCGCCCTGGCCTCCAACGGGTTCCCCTTTGCGGCCTTCAACCAGCCGGAGGTTGCATTCGAACGGTGGTCGAACTCCGGCACGTAGGGTTTGATGTCCAGCAACGGAGTTCCATCGAGGATATCCACGCCGCGCACCGTCAGCGTCGGCCCCTCCACCCGCAACAACTCCACGATGGAAAGGCCAATGTGCGCCGGCCGCAAGGGCGACCGCGTCGCGAACACGCCACGTTTCTCGGTATCCAGAAACGGCACGACCGAAAGTTCGGTGCGTTGCGCCCGATGGAACCAGTAAATCAGGTAGACGTGGCTGAACCCCTCCAGGTCCCGCAAGCCTTCCGCATACTCGGGGTGGACCTCTACCGTCCCTTCAACATCCCGCGCGCCCGCCGACTGGATCGGCATCCCGTCGAGCTTATCGAAGGGCGAGTGAATCACCCCGATCACCGGCAGACTTACCCGCTCCATCGCGTCCTCCTGCGTCCCGGCGGAACGGCTTTCTACCCCTTCACCACCCTGTTCCGGATCACGCCCAGCGTCTCGATCTCCACCTCCACCAGATCGCCCGGCTTGAGGAACGTGCCGGACGCCGACCCGACACCCGACGGCGTGCCCGTGGAGATGATGTCCCCCGGCTCCAGCGTCATCCAGCGCGACGCCCACTCCACCAGCTCCGCGACGCTGAAGATCATCTGGCCCGTGCTGGCGTTCTGCTTCACCACGCCGTTCACCCGCGTCTCCAGGTGCAGCGCGTGCACGTCGGCCACCTCGTCCTTCGTGACGAACGCGGGACCCATCGGCGCAAACGTATCGAACCACTTGCCAAGGATCCAGTCGAACCACTTGTCGCCGTCCCGCTCCTTGCGGCCGGAGCCGATCTTCACCGCGCGCTCGGAGACGTCGTTGATGACGAGAAACCCGGCAATGTGATCCATCCCGTTCTTCGCTTTCACAAACCGCGCCGTTTTCCCGATCACCACGCCCAGCTCGCCCTCCCAGTCGATGTGATTGCCGTTCTTCGGGTAGATGATCGGGCTGCGGGGGCCGGTTACGGTGGTGGAGGGTTTGATGAACAGGCGCGGCGTGGTGACCGCCTTCTCCGCCCATTCGTGGCCGGATTCCTTCAGGTGCTCGCCGTAGTTGCCCGCCAGCGCCAGCAGTTTGCCCGGCCTCGGCACCGGCGCGGCAAGGGTGAGGTCCTTCAGCGGGCGCACCGCATCCCCGGCCCTGAGGCTTTTTTCCGCCGCGCGTTGCGCCGATTCCAGCGCGCCCGGCCCCGCCTGCAGCAACGCCAGCAGCGAGCGCGGATTCGCCTGTTTCAGGACCCCGGCTGCGTGGGGGTTCCCACACAGATCCACCACCTTGCTTTCCATGACAGCGCCGAAATGGATGTCGTTCCGCGTGCGAAATGAGACGAAGCGCATGGTATTCCTCCTGAGGGTTGGAAGGGCTGTTCTTCGGCTGTGGAATGTACCACGTTCCCGCAAGAGTACGCCACGGATGGGAGGGGGGAATTACCCGCTTGATTCGTTGCGGCGATTTCGTACCTTTCTTTGCGTTCAGGAGGACGGACGAGGAGAAGCCATGCCGCCAAAGGAAGCCCTGGCTCGCATCAAGATAAACAAGTTGCTCGAAGCTTCGGGGTGGAGATTCTTTCCGGATGGCGCAGGGCCTGCCAACATACGCCTCGAGCACCACGCCAAGCTTTCTATTTCCGACCTCGATGCGCTCGGGAACAATTTCGAAAAGACCCAAAACGGCTTCATTGACTTCTTGCTGCTGGACAACAAGGGGTTCCCGCTGATCGTGCTTGAAGCCAAGGCGGAGGGACTCAACCCTCTGGTGGGCAAGGAACAGGCACGCACATATGCACGCTCCCAGAATTGCCGCTTCGTCATACTCTCCAACGGGAATCTCCACTACTTCTGGGATCTCGAGCGAGGAAACCCCCATGTAATAACCTCGTTTCCCAGACCCGAGTCGGTCGCCGGGTATGCGGAAACCAGGCCGAATCCTGCAAGCCTCGTGGAAGAGCCAGTGGGTGAGGATTACATCGCCCTCACCCAGCGCCCAACGTACGCGTCGGAAGCTGGCTGGAAGAACGAACTGGAACGCCCTGCGTACATCCGGGCGAACAAGCTGCGGTTCCTCCGGCCCTACCAGCTACAGGCAATCCGCGCACTGCAACGAGCCGTCAGCGACGGGAGAGACCGGTTCCTTTTCGAAATGGCGACAGGAACGGGCAAAACGCTGACCGCCGCAGCAGTCATCAAGCTCTTCCTCCGCACCGGCAACGCCCGGCGGGTTTTGTTCCTGGTGGACCGAATCGAACTGGAGAACCAGGCGAAAAAGGCCTTCGGCGAGATGTTGTCTGCGGACTTCCAGACTGTCATCTACAAAGACAACCGCGAAGACTGGCGCCGTGCGGAAATCGTAGTGACGACCGTGCAATCGCTCTTGTTTGACAACAAATATCAGAAGCTCTTCTCGCCCACGGATTTCGATCTCGTGATTTCGGACGAAGCCCATCGTTCCATCGGGGGAAACGCCCGCGCAGTGTTCGATTACTTCGTTGGTTACAAGCTCGGGCTCACCGCGACGCCGCGCGATTACCTTAAGAACTACGGGAAAGGCAGGCACAATCAGAACGACCCTCGCGAGTACGAACGGCGTATTCTTCTGGACACGTACCGCACCTTCGGATGCGAAGACGGCCAGCCTACCTTCCGGTACTCGTTGCTGGATGGCGTCAAGGAAGGGTACCTCGTGAACCCGACCGTGGTTGATGCCCGCACGGAAATAACGACACAACTGCTATCCGAACAAGGATTTACCGTGTCATACGTGGAAAATGGAGAAGACCACGAGGAGTCCTTCAAGCAACGTGAGTTTGAAAAGCGCTTCTTTTCCGACGCGACCAACCAACTTTTCTGCAAGACGTTTCTCGAACATGCACTTCGCGACCCGATTAGCGGCGAAATCGGCAAATCCTTGATTTTCGCCGTCAGTCAAAATCACGCCGCCAAACTGGCGCAGGTGCTCAATGTGATGGCGGACGCAATGTTTCCCGGCAAGTACCAGTCCGATTTCGCCTTGCAGGTAACTTCGCAGGTCGAGGACGCGCAACGATTCACCGTCAACTTCGCGAACAACAACCTCAACGGTTCGGGCAACTTCCTGCCCGGGTACCGTACCGCCAAAACCCGCGTGTGTGTCACCGTTGGCATGATGACGACCGGTTACGATTGCACCGACATCCTCAACCTCGGCCTTTTCCGCCCCATATTTTCGCCGACGGACTTCATCCAGATCAAAGGGCGGGGCACACGGAAACACGATTTCCGCGAACAGCTTTTCGACGACAGAATGAAAGAGGACGTGAGGAACCCGCAAAAGACAACGTTCAAGCTCTTCGATTTCTTCGCGAACTGTGAGTATTTCGAAGAGAAGTTCGCGTACGATCAGGTTTTGAAACTGCCCAAGGGCGCAACTGGAAATGGCGGCGGAGAACCAAAACCAACTCCGACTACGTACGAATACTGTGGCGACGACATCATTTCCACGGTGCAGGAACAGCGCATCGGCTACGAGGGTATGAAGATTGACCGGATGTTCTTCGAGCATTTTGAGGAGACGGTGCGCCAGAACGACTTCATTGCCCGTAGTGTGGAAGCCGGACAGTGGGACCGCGTCATTGACTACGTGAACCGCGAGGTGTTCGACAAGCCGGAGGAGTTCTACAACCTCGAAAAACTCAGGAGGGCGGCTTCAGTTGATCGCCGCGTTACGTTGCGGGAGATTCTCGAAAAGGTCTTCGGCCTCATACCGCGGTTCAAATCGAAAGATGAGCTGCTTGAAGAGGAGTTCGCCAAATTCATTGCCGACCGCAAGCCAGACGAAGCTGAGGCGATTCCAGCGATCAAAAACTACTTCAAGGCGTATGTTACCGATTTGCATGTTCGTGCCATCATCGAATCGAAGAACTTCACCGACCTCGCAACGAATCCGGTCTTTTCCACGCGAGATTTTAAGGCGGTGCCGCCGAAATACAGAACCATCATTCCTGACTACGTGAAGGATTACGTTCCTCTCAACGCATTCGCCGCGTAGGGAAATTGATGCATGCCCGAACACGAGGAACTTATCCCGGCGCACGGCGGGTACCGCGGCCTGAAGAGCTTTCAGGTGGCGCAGCTTGTGTACGACCTCACCGTGCGTTTCTGCGGCCTGTACGTCGAAAAACGCAGCCGCACACACGATCAGATGGTTCAAGCGGCGCGCAGCGGTGTCCAGAACATCGCCGAGGGCAGTCAGGCATCGGGCACGTCGAAGAAAATGGAGCTGAAACTGACGAATGTGGCGCGCGCCAGCCTTGAGGAGCTCCGCCTCGACTATGAGGACTTCCTGCGTCAGCGCAGCTTCCCACTGTGGCCGCCGGACCACCCGGCGCTGATGCGCTTCAAGGCTCGGCGCTGTTCCACGCTGGACGAAGTGCGAAGCTGGGTCCAACAGGAGCGAAAACTGCAAGGACCCACACCGACTGCCACGGACAAACCGAAAACTGACAAGATCCCACTCTCCCCGTCCGTGCCCTCGTCCGTGTTGGTTGCCAACGCCGCGCTCTCGCTCCTGAATGTGGCCTGCCGCCTCTTGGATAAACAGCTTGCCGCGCAGGCCAAATCATTCGAAACAGAAGGCGGGTTCACGGAGCGCCTCTACCGCGTACGCTCCCAGAACCGCCGCAACAACCGCTGAGGCTCCCATGCTCGATATCGACACCAGACGCCGAATTGACACCGCGCGAGACATCCTCGTCGGCAAGGTGCCGGACCCGAAATCCCAGGTCGAACAGATCACCATCGCGCTCATCTACAAGTTCATGGACGACATGGACGCCGAATCCGAGGAGATGGGCGGCAACCGCAAGTTCTTCGCCGGAGAATTTTCACGCTACGGATGGGCAAAGCTCATGCGCTCCGGCCTCGGGGGACACGAAACGCTCAACCTCTACGGCGAGGCCATCGCCAGGATTCCGGAAAACCCCGGCATCCCGCCACTGTTTCGAGACATCTTCAAAAACGCCTATCTCCGCTATCGCGACCCCGAAACCCTGCGCATGTTCCTCAAGATCATCGACGAATTCCAGTACGACCACTCCGAACGCCTCGGCGACGCGTTCGAATACCTGCTCTCCGTCCTCGGTTCACAGGGCGACGCCGGACAATTCCGCACGCCGCGCCACATCATCGACTTCATCGTGGATGTCGTGGACCCGAAAAAGACCGAAAGCATCCTCGACCCGGCATGCGGCACCGCGGGGTTCCTCATTTCCTCGTACAAGCACATCCTCCGTGCCAATACTGACCCCGACGGCACCAGCACCCTGACACCCGAGGAAAAAGGCCGCATCGCCCAGAACCTGAAAGGCTACGACATCTCGCCCGACATGGTGCGGCTGTCCCTCGTCAACATGTACCTGCACGGATTCGCCGCCCCGCACATCTACGAGTACGACACGCTCACCTCCGAAGACAGATGGAACGAGCACGCCGACGTCATCCTGGCCAATCCGCCCTTCATGTCCCCGAAAGGCGGCATCCAGCCGCATAACCGCTTCTCCGTGCAATCCAAACGCAGCGAAGTGCTGTTCGTGGACTACATCGCGGAGCACCTCACCCCCACCGGCCGCGCCGGCGTCATCGTTCCGGAAGGCATTATCTTCCAGAGCCAGAACGCCTACAAAAAGCTCCGCCAGATGCTCGTCGAGGACTACCTCGTCGCCGTGGTGTCGCTCCCGGCCGGGGTGTTCAACCCCTATTCAGGCGTCAAAACCTCCGTCCTGTTTCTCGACAGAACCCTCGCCAAGCGGTGCGACTCCATCGCCTTCTACAAGGTGGAAAACGACGGATTCGACCTCGGCGCCCAACGGCGGCCAATAGACAGGAATGATTTGCCCGCTGCCGCAGCGTTTCTGAAGAATTGGCTCGCGTCCGCCACCCTGGAGGGTCCCGCTCCGTCGGGACCAGATGCCCCCACCTCGTCGTTGTTGGAGGGCCCCGCTCCGTCGGGGCCGGACGCGTCAAAGCGCGTCCCTCCAGGCGCACTCATCGTTCCCAAAGCCAAAATCGCCGCGAATGGCGATTACAACCTGAGCGGGGAGAGGTATAGGGAGAACGGAGCAAGCAATGATCCGTTTCCGCTTGTTTCCCTTGGCGATACAAGCCTGTTCCGCGTAGAAAGCGGCGGAACTCCGAAGTCAAATGTGGGGGAATACTGGAATGGAGGGATTCCGTGGGCCACGCTCGTCGATCTTCCCGCAACGGACTTCATATCTCAAATCACCGTAACAAAGCGGACGATTTCGGAGCAGGGGCTACGAGAATCGTGCGCAAAGATGGTCCCAGCGAACTCAGTTGTTGTCTCGACGCGCGCTACTATTGGACGCATCGCCATCAACCGAGTCCCCATCGCAACGAATCAGGGGTTCAAAAACGTCGTTATCAACGATCCCGAGCGCGTTGTGCCGGAGTTTGTTGCACTCGCTCTCACAAAGCTCGTGCCGACGATGAAAGCGTGGGCGACGGGCGGAACGTTCGCGGAGATTTCCAAATCCAAGTTCTGCAAACTCCAAATCCCCCTCCCACCCCTCTCCGTCCAGAAGGAAATCGTGGCGGAAATCGAGGGCTACCAGAAGGTCATAGACGGCGCCCGCGCGGTGGTGGAGAACTACCGCCCGCACATCCCCGTAGACCCCGCCTGGCCCGTGGTGCCGCTGGGGGAGGTTGCCCGCCCCAAGAATGGTTTCGCATTCAAGAGCGAGGAATACGTCGCTGCCGGTTTGAGAGTGATGCGGATTAAGAACGTTCAGCGAGGCGAAGTCGTAGACGATGACCCCAAATTCATCGCAGCTCATCGGGCCGCTGAGTTCCTCGCTTTCAAACTGGTGGCAGGCGACATCCTCATGTCTTTGACGGGCAATGTTGGGCGAGTGGGCAGGTTGCGACCGGAACACGAACCTGCGGTTCTTAACCAGCGAGTCGCCCATATCGAGGTGAAGGACACCAATCGCTTGTCATCGGATTTCCTTTTTGCCCTTCTCAATTCCCCTGATTTCGAGGACAAGGCGATTGAAGCATCAAAAGGAGTCGCGCAACCCAACCTGAGTACCAAATGGATCGCCGAATACCCAATCCCCCTCCCTCCCCTCGACGTCCAGCACCGCATCGTCGCCGAAATCGAAGCGGAACAGGCCCTCGTCAACGCCAACAAAGAACTGATCGAACGCATGGCGAAAAAGATTCACGCCGTCATTGCCCGCGTCTGGGGCGAAACACCGTAGGGGCGACCCCCTGTGGTCGCCCGCCCCCGCCCGCCCCGTAAACACGCACGAGCCGACACAGTCGTGCGCTGGTGCGCACGCAGGTCGGCCCCTGCAACACGTCGTTCGTGTGGTTCCTGGTGAAAAACCCCGGGCGCACACACGGGTGCGCCCCTACGCCCGACCCGCCCTTTTCTTCGCGCTCTTCGCGGCTTCGTGTGAACCTCTATCACCCTCTTCGCGTTCCTCGCGTGCGTCCCTGTGTCCTCACCAAAAAACCCGTACCCCGATTGAACCATTTTCGCAAAAACCCTTGACACGAACACGCCTCGGTGCCTGAGTCATACACAGGGTCGGGTGGGTGCGTGGCAATCCGGCACCACGGAGCACGCTGCTCGCCCCCGATTTGGGATACCGCCGGCGGAGGGCGTATCTTTTCGTCGTATCGTCAGGATTCGGCCGTATCCAGTGTCACGCATCATCATCCTTACGCAAGGAGCGTTCACCATGCCCGTTCGCCTCGGTTTTATCGGTGTCGGTGGCATCGCCGGCGCACACCTCGACGCCGCGAAAAAGCACGGCATCCCGGTTACCGCCATGTATGATATCAACCCGGACACGATGAAGGAGCGTCAGCAGCGCTACGGCATCCCGCACATTGTCTCCTCCGCGCAGGCCGTGGCGGATCACCCGGAGGTGGACGCGGTGGTGGTGTGCACGCCGCAGTTCGTCCATCTGGAGGGCATCCGCGCCGCATGCAACGCGCGCAAGCCGCTCTTCACCGAAAAGCCGCTCTCCCGCACGCTGGCGGATTCGTATGAGGCCGTGCGGCTGGTGGAAGAGACTGGTATCGTCGCGCAGATCGGCTTTGTGCGCCGCTATTGCCCGGAGTGGGGCAAGTTCAAGGAGCTCATCGAGGCGGGTGTCATCGGCAGGCCGGTGGTCTGGTGGATGGCCGGCGGCGGCCCAGGGCCCGGCAGCTCGTTCTTCAACCAGGCGGATCAGGGTGGCGGCCCGATGCTCGACGGCATGGTGCACAACTACGATTTCCTCCGCTACATGTGGGGCGAACCGACCCGCGTGGTGGGCTCCATGGTGCGGCTGCATCCGGTCAACACCGCGCTCGATACCGGCACCGCCATCATCGAGTTCGCGTCCGGCGACCGTCACACCGTGCTCAACTCCTGGGGGATGCCCTCAGGGGTGCGTTCCGGCGGACTGCACAACGTGCTGGGCCCGAAAGGCATCCTCTACTTCTCCGATCCCGATAACGACCCGCCGGTGGGCCTCAACCGCGATGAATTCGGGTATCTCGTGACGAAGCACGAGGGCGGCAGGCGCGAGGTGCACCCGTTCAAGAAGTGGAACATGTACGAAGCACAACTGGCGGATTTCGTGAAGGCGGCGGAAGAGGGCCGGAAGCAGACCCGCGCGACAATCACGGATGGCCTCCGCGCCCAGCAGATCGCCCTTGCGATTCTCGGGGAGTACAGGTTTTAGGCAGCGATGAATACGAACGAACTGGAACGCCTCAGAGCCGAAGTGAAGGCGGCACTCACCCGGCGTGATGAAACGTCGCCGGCGCGCACGGGGGCAGGCTCCGGCCCCGCCCCTCCGCGGCTGGTGACGGAGGAGTGCGTTCTTGCCGCGCGTGCGAGGGGTGAGGCGGTGATCCGGGTCGCGCCCGGCGCCATCATCACCCCGCTGGCGAGGGATGCGCTGGCCCGGTTCGGGATTGCCGTGGCGTCCGCGCTGGGCTCGCGCGGTGCGCCGGGTGGAAAATCGGCACCGGATGCCGAACCCGTGCGTGCTGCCCGGACGGCGCGGGTTGCAGTCGGCGTGGTGGCGACGTCGGCGGTAGAGCCGCTGCTGGTCGAGGCGCTGCGCGCGGCGGGGCAGGCGGTGGTGCGGGTTCCCGGCTCGGCGCGGAAGGGGGCGCTGCTCGCCAAACGAGTCGCCGGAGCGGTGGCCTCCGGGCAGGCGGACTGGGGCGTGGTGGTGGATGAGACCGGTCTGGTTGCCTCGGCCGTGGCGAACCGGGTGAAGGGCGTGCGGGCTGCCTGCTGCAATGATGTGGCCGCAGCGAAGGCGGCACGGGAGCGAATGGCGGCAAATGTCCTCTGCATGGGCGCGGATATCGTTGCGCCGGCACTCATGCGGGAGATATTAACCATCTGGTTAACAACGGACCCGCAGATTTCGCCGGAAATCGCCGCAATCCTCGACGGGATGGGCGGTGAGGCATGATTAACCAGATGGTTGACTCGGTAGTTGCCGAGGTGATGCGGCGGCTGGCAGCGGAGGAAGGGGCATCCGAGGCGGCACCTTCGCTCGCGGAGGGGGACGCCGCGGTGGATCTCGCCCCGATGATTGACCACACGCTGCTCCGCCCCGATGCGACGCCGGAGAACATTGACCGCCTCTGCGACGAGGCCATCCGGCACCGGTTTGCCGCGGTGTGCGTGCATCCGCGGTTCGCCGCGCAGGCTCTGAAGCGGGTGCGGCTGACCCAGGTGGCCGTTGCGGCGGTGGTCGGGTTCCCCCACGGCGCGACATTGCCGGAGACAAAGCGCGCGGAAGCCGAAGCACTGGTGGCGCGAGGGGTGCACGAACTCGACATGGTGCTGCCGGTGGGTATCCTGAAGGCGAACCTGTGGAGCGAGGTGGCGGCGGACATCGACGGGGTTGTCGCGGCGGCCCGGCAGAGGTCGGGCACACCGGCGCTGGTGAAGGTGATTATCGAGGCCCCCCTCCTCACCGACCGCGAAAAGGCCGTTGCCTGCATCATCGCCGAGCAGTGCGGCGCGGACTTCGTAAAGACCTGCACGGGGTTCTCGGGCGCCGCCACGGTGGAGGATGTGGCGCTTATGCGGCGCGTGGTGGGGGATCGGCTGGGCGTGAAGGCGGCGGGCGGCATCAGAACGCGGGAGCAGGCGCTGGCGTTCGTCCGCGCCGGTGCGACGCGGATCGGGACGAGCAGAGGTCCGGCGCTGGTGGGGTGAGAAACGCGCACGGTGCGGTGTCATTCCTCGTGCGCTCTTCGCGCACGCTGCGCAGGCGGGAATGACGGCGGAAGGTCCTGGCTGGTAACGCATTTGGTGCACCGTTCCCGCCAGCGTGGTGCTGCGCCGGGCACGAGGGAATGACGAGCGTGGTCGTATCGAGGGGTTCTCTAGGGGAAGGCGGTCACGCCAGAACCGCCGCTCCATGCCGGAGAAACGGACCGGTGTCCCCTCTCCGCGCATTTTTCCCGGTTTTCTTCTGCCTTTCCGTTCTCACCATCGTGCAGTCTGCCCACGGAGGCGCTGCCATGAGCACCCTGCTTGGCAACGGTGGATTTGAAGACACGGCAGACGGCGTGCCTGCCGGGTGGACGTATTCCGGCCCTGCAGGGCGGCGGGACGAGACATGGCCGGATGGCGGCGCGCACGGGGGAACGCGCAGCATCCGTTTTGCGGCGCGAACGGATCGGCAGGCATGGACAAGCGAGCGGGCACCGGTTCAGGGGAGCGTGCCGCACCGGCTGGAGTGGTGGACATCGCTCGCGGGCAGCACGCCGTGGCACTGGACCACGCACACCGGCTTCATCGGGGTGCGCGTCACGTTCTTCGACGCGGCGGGTGACCGGTGCGGCATCACGGAGCGGCGCATCCGCTCCATCGGAACAGATGGCTGGGTTCGGTGCTGGCTGGGTGTCAACCCGCCGCCGGAGGCTTCGTCGTGCACGGTGTCCCTCGTATGTGAGGCCGAAATCGAGACGGACGGCACCATCGCGTTTGACGATGTGGCGCTGATGCCTGCGGGGACAATCCAGACGCCCGCCGGGTGGGGCCGTCTGCTCGGAGTGGTGCGGGGGGCAGAGGATCAGGCGCCGGGGCTTGCGCGGGTGTTGATCACCGCCGCGGATGGGCGCCACTATGCCCCGGAGAATAGCTACCAGTTCCTCGACGGGTCGTTCCACGCCACGGGGGAGCCGTTTGAGCTTGCGCTCCCTGCGGGTCGTGCGGCGGTGTTCGTCACGCGCGGGTTCGAGTATTCGATCTGGCGGGATACGGTGGACATCCGGGCCGGGCAGACCACCGAGGTTGCACCCCGGCTGGCACACCAGTGGCCTCTTTTCGCCGAGGGGTGGTACGGCGGGGACGCGCACATTCACCTGTTCTTCCACCGGCATTCGGTCCACCCGCAGATGGTTCCGGCAGACGTGTTCGCCCTCGCGCGGGCGGAAGGGCTCGGCTGGCTTTCGTTCAAGGGTGAGGAGAAGGAGGCGCGGGAGTACATTGCGCGTTCTGCTCCGCTGTGCGTACCGGGATTCACCGGCGAAATCGGCATTGAGGCGGTGAGCGATTTCCACGGGCACGTGTACACCCTTAACGCGCGGACGATACCGGCGGATGGCTTCCCGATGAAGCTCGTGCCGTGGCCGATGAACCTCGATCTGGGCACCGCGCTGGATTCCGTCGGCGGCGCGCTCGTGTATGCGCACCCGTCGGGCGATCTGGCGGCGGGCGGGTTGCTGGAGGGCATTGCCGACCCGGCGCGGCTTCTGCTGGCACGGGAATGGCCGGTGGATCTGGCGCTGGGGCAGAACCCCGCGTTTGACATCCTTGCGCCTGACGGACCGAATGCGACGGCGGTGAAACTACCGGTGTATTACCGCATGCTGAATGCCGGATTCCGTTCCGCCGTGACGGCTTCCACCGACGCGTACATTGACCAGGGACGTATGCACCCGGGCGCGGCGCGCACGTACGCATACGCTCCCTCGCTGACGTGGAGCGAGATTGCTGATGCGCACCGGAAGGGTGCCACATTCGCTACGAACGGTCCGCTGGTGTGGCTCTCCGTGAACGGAAAACGGCCGGGCGAGGAGGCGCGGGTGGCCCGGAACGGGAGTGCTGAGGTGCAATTCCGGGCAGCATCGAACCGGGGGCTTACGAGGGCGGAGGTCATCGTGAACGGGCGCATCGCCTACACTGCTTTCCCCGGTGCGGACGGGGAGATACGCGGCTCGTTCGTGCTCCCCGTTTCCGAAAGCTGCTGGGTTGCCCTGCGCGCGTTCGGGCCGAGGGGAGAGGGGCTGGCGGATGAGCTGATTCCCGACGAGTGGAAGGCAGAGGGGATCGGGCAGTTTGCCCATACGAGCCCGGTGTACGTCATGCTGGACGGGCGGGCGATGCGCCCGGATCCGGAAGCGGCGCGGTTCTTCGCGGAGTGGATTGCGGCGTACCGGAACGCGGTCCTGAATCGCGCCGACCTGTTCGAGAACGAAAACGGCACGTGGGGGGAGGACGTGAAAGCGCGCATCCTCGAACGGCTCGACAGGGCGGAGGCGGTGTTTTCCCGGAGGGCGCAGGAGGGTCGCAGCGGTGCACCTGCGCGCCGGCGGGCAAATGGCGCTCGATAAAGTGATGCCTTTGCCGGGCTTCGAAGGCCGATAAGTCGAGGGTCAGGGACTGGAAAGGGCCCAACGAAGCGGGCCCCTCCATGCGGCGTGAAGTGGAGAGCGGCGCGTCGCCTGCGCTTCTACAGCTCCAGCCGCGTACCGTCGTTGGCTATGAGCACTCGTTGCCCCAGAATGCGCTGCGCTTTCTCCAGTTCGCCGGCGTAGTCGTAAAGAATCCGCCTGCCGTGATGCACGAACACGAGTTTCCCGATCTGCTTCCCGGATTCCTTCACCCACACGCACACCTCTTCCGGCGCATGGTGTCCGGTTTCCATGAGGAGGAGTTCGACCCCGTCCAGCAGAGGCGCGAGTTCGCTCACGTGTTTCACGTCGCCGGAGAACACGAACGCCTTTGCTCCCACATCCACACGGAACGAGAATGACGTGTGCGGGTCCATGGCGCCGAGGTGGTCGTTGTGGAGGGCGGTCACCCGCACGCCGTCCCGGTCGAAAATGACGCCGTCGTCGAACAGGCGGGGTGTCAGCGTGAATGGGCCGCGGTATTCGCCTCCGTCATCCGCGATGAAGGTCATGAGGCCCTTCCACGGGCGCATCTCGGGGAGGAAAACCTCGATTGTGCGGCCGGTGAGGCGCCGCTTTCCCTCTTCGGTTGCGCGGGCGATTTTCTGGAATGTCCAGAGCAGGTGGGGAAGGCCACCCACGTGGTCCATGTGGGCATGGGAAATGAAGATCGCCTCGGAGCCGAACAGGTCCACGCCGCCGGTGTATCCCGCGTGGGCGCAGTTTTCGCCCGCATCGAACCAGTAGGTCCGCCCGCCGTATTCCATGGCGATGGAGGTGTGATGCCGCCCCGGCATGGGTTCCGTGCCGCTGCACGAGCCGAGCACCGTGAGCACTGCGTGTTCGTTCATGGTTGAACTCCCCATCGGAAAGCGTTTCCCTCAGAGCCGGGACACGTCCAGTGCCGGTTTCACCGCCGCCCTATCCTGCTCGAGCTGGCGGATCACGCGCTGAGGGTCGAGCGTGCGAGGTGATGCACCGGTGCGCACGCAGAGGGCCGCCGCGGTGCCGGCCGCCTGCCCGGTGGACATGCAGGTCTGCTGGATACGGAGGCTTGCCTGCGCGAGGTGGCTGGCGGAAATGCAGCGGCCGGCCATGAAGAGGTTATCCACCCCGTCGGCTACGATAGCGCCGTAGGGGATGTCGAAGTAGTCGCCCCGTGCCATGCGGTCCTGCCGCCATTTGTAGCCATCCGTGCCGAGCGGCACCGCCGCTTTGCTGTAGCTGTCGGCCGGCCAGACGTCCACATCCCACGAAGCCCGGGCGATGCTGTCGGGATACTTGTTGAAGTTCCAGACATCTTCATCCGACACGGTGGCGATGCCGCGCAGGCGCCGTGAGGAGCGCACGCCGATCTGGTTGGAGGTATCGAGCAGATAGGCTTCCTCGAACCCCGGCACGAAGCGGCAGAAGGCATCCGCAGCCTGCCGGGCCTGCTCGCGCCCTTCGCGTTCCGCGCGGGTGAGGTCGAACGGGTCGAGCGGGTTCACCTTCAGCACGCGGCTGATGAGCGACAGGAACTCGGTGCGATTTTCCGGCATGGCCCACGACCAGTTCCGCACGTAGCCCATGAAGCGCTTCTTTTCCACGATCACCGGGGCAGTGTATTCGCCCCGTTCGATCGCCTCCGTCAATTCCCGTTCGATTCGGGCGAGCGCCTCTTCGTCGGGCCAGTTGGCGGGTTTGCGGACATTGCCCATGCGGAACATCTTCGTCAGCGCCATGGCCCAGAGGTGCTCGCCGTCGCCCTGCTCGAAAGTGATGCCGGTCTGCGCCGCGACGATGCCGTCCCCGGTGGCATCCACGACGCACTTTGCCAGGATCGCCTGCCGCCCGGCCCGGGTTTCCACAAACACGCCCTTCGCCGCGCCGTCTTCCACCGCGCAGACGGCGCCGTAGGTGTGGTGGAGCATTTCGACACCGGCTTCGGTGAGCAGTTCATCCCAGACGAACTTCACCTGTTCGGGGTCGGTAACACTGCGGATGTGCCCGCCGGGGGATGGCCGCGAGAAGGGCCGCACGGCTTTGCGCGCCTGGAGCCGGGCGATGTATTCGTGCCAGATGCCCTGGAAATCCACCCCGTTGGTGCTCAGGATGACGCACACAAGCTGCGTGCAGGGCGCCCCGCCGAGGTAGCCCTCTTTTTCCAGCACGAGGGTTCTTGCGCCGTTGCGCGCAGCGGCAACCGCCGCGGCGCAGCCGGCCGGCCCGCCTCCGCACACGACGACGTCATACGAGGCCAGCACCGGCACGTTGCGTCCCGGCTCGCTCCGCGTTGTCGGCATCTCTTCGGCCACCGGCGGATTCACCTTCCCGTGCGATTCGATCAGCGGCGCAAGAGCGGCGCGATCAGTTTGAGCGGCGCAGGAGCGGCGCGATGGTGTTCAGCAGGGCCTTCCGGGCTGACCTGCCGTCGGGATATCCGAGCTCGCGCAGGCGGGACAGGCTGGCGTGCGCCCCGTCGTTGCTCGAGCCGGAGCCCATCCACCAGACGCCGTCCGGCTTGAAGCGCTGAATATCCTCCACGTCCATCCGCCAGTTCTCTTCGATACGGATCGGCATGGGCCACTGGTCGCACCAGGTCATGACACCGCGGGGCAGGTTGTACACCTTCATGCCCAGTTCCTTCGGCGTGGCGACGTTCAGGTCCATGCAGGCGTACCGGTGGTTCCATTTGTCGTGCTCGTAGGTGATCCCTGTCCACCCCGGGCACTCCTTCTGGAACATGCGCAGGTTCACCTCCATGCCCACCGCGTACTGGACGGCGGAGTTCTCCCACAGCGTTGCCAGAGCACCCGTGAATCCTTTCGCGCGGACTGCCTGCTCTACTGCCTTCAGAACCTCAATGCGCCGTGCGGTGGTGTAGTCGCGCCATTCGGGCACGTCGAACACGCGCGGGTTGAATGGGTGCCCGATCTCCGCGAAGGGCTTCGCTCCGTTTGCCGCCGCCCACCGGTCGTACGGGGCTATCCGGTGGGCCGATTCGCGCCCGCACCCTTCCATCTCGATTTCCAGGCCGTCGATATCGGGGAACTGCTCCACAATCTCCCCGGCAATGGCAACCGCGCGTTCCGTGAACTCCGGCATGTCGGGATCGTACAGCCCGAATGGCACGATGGGAAACCCGAGGGGAAGCCTGTCCGACGTTTCGTACGGCGTACCGCCGTAGTTCTCCACGACAAAAATGCTCACCACCGCGCCCAGCCACACCCTGATGCCGCGTTTGTGCGCCGCCGCGATGGCGCCGCGGAGAAGCTCGTTATCCGACTCGATCACCGCGTTTCCGGGGAGCTGGTCCAGAAACGGCAGGCGCGACCGGTACCCCGTCGTCAGCCATTTGATGCAGATCATGAGGGAGTTCATACCGGCTTCGGCCATGTCATCCACAAGCTGGAGATACTCATCGCGTTCGTACGCTTCCATGCCGCCGGCGAACGGCGTGGTGTAGTCCCAGAACCCGTGTTCGAGCAAATCCATGAAGGTACCCCTGCGAACCAGGTTGTCGTTTCGCGCTCACCATCGGAGCAATGGAAAACGTGTCCGCAATCGGGCAGACAGATGGAGAAAATTAGGGTGCGCGAGCAGTTTTCCCAACCCGAAGCCGCCTGCTTTCTCCAGCCCTGCACGTTCAGGGCTGCCGGTGGGAGTGCGGACTCAAGTTGGTGGCGAGGAAGCTCGCAGAGTTGACCTGCGTTCGCGGCTGGCTAACCCGGCGCTGGGGGGAGCTCGCTGTGCGGACCTCCCCCAAGCGTGCAGCACCATGTTCGGTGCGAAATGATGCCTGCTCCCCGCGGGTCACATTTTTAGAAGAGCCAGTTCCGCGGCGTTGACAAGCTGGTAGGCAATGGGAGACGCAGTGAGGGCGGGATGGGTCCCCATCTGGAACACCGCGATCTGGTCTGCGTGCATGCGGGTTTGTACGAGTGCCGCGATGAGATTCGCCATTTCGCCTATTGAATCGCCGCAGCACACCTGCCCGCCGATGAGCGCACCCGAATACTTGTGGAAAATGAGCTTGAGGCGCGCAGGATGAGCGCCCGGCATTCCGCCCGGGTGACGGTCAACCGTTTCCGCATAACCTACCACGCACTCCATTCCTGCATCGTGAGCTGCCTTCTCCCCCATCCCGGCGATACCCATGGCGAGTTCGTTGATCTTCGTGGAAAAGACGCCGATAACGCCTGGGTTCTCGCGCCGAATCTCAAACAGATTGGCTGCACCGATCCGAGCCTCAGACGTGGCGATAGATGCAAGGCGCAGCGGACTCGGTTGGCCGGAAAAGAAGCTGGTCTTTTCGGCGCAATCGCCGACCGCGAAAATGTCCGGATTGCTTGTCCGCATGTAGCGATCCACCTCAATCGCGCCCAGCGGGCCGATCTCAATGCCAGCCTGTTTTGCCAGCTCCACGTTTGGACGTGTGCCGATGCCGAAGATCACGATGTCGGCCTTCACGGTTTCGCCGTTCTCGAGAACGACCCCCTCCGCCTTGCCATTACCAACGATCTCCTTGGCCCTGGTGTTGGTCATCACCCGTACTCCCGCGTCGGTCAGCACACCCTCCGCGCGTTCGCACAGCTCCTTGTCAAACGCGATGAAGAGGCAGTGAGGCAGCATTTCGACCACGGTTACCGAAATATTACCCCTTTTGCGGCATTCGTCCGCCATTTCCATGCCGATGAATCCGCCGCCGATGATGACCAGATCCCGGGATTCGTCCAGCCTGCTGGAGAGATGCCGGAGGAAATCCACATCCTTTTGGACGGTAAACACGTTCTCCAGGTCACGACCGGGAATCGGGGGCAAGATCGGCAGCGATCCGGTAGCCAGCATGAGCTTCTTGTATCCTATTTGGCGGCCACTTTCGGTTGTGACGGTGTGGGCGTCCTTGTCAATGGCCGTCACTCCGTCAACAAGCAGTTCCGCCCCGCTGCCCGTAACCGCCGCATCGGGAATGAGATTCTTCTCGGGCGAGCCGAGAGTCCCGAAGATATAAGGAATCCCGCAAGGAACCGAAACCTGCGCCTCTTTCCGAATCAGCGCAACACTTGCTCCGGGGTAGTGCCGCCGTGCGGTGATGGCAGCCGCGACGCCAGCCGCGCTACCGCCGACAATGATGACGTCTTTCGTGTCCATCTCATTCCCCCGCATGTGAATTGTGTCCCAGACACATCCCAGTGTGGGAGTCGTCCGTTTCGCGGTACAGTGTACGCAATCGCACACATTGCGGCAACAACTGATTCAAAAGGCAGGATGACCATCCGGACGGCATTCGCTGCGCGGCCATAGCAATGCATTTCGCGCGGCGGGAGCGCAGACTGCGCGGTTTTTTTTGGTATGTTTGAAGGCACTACGATGGCGGCCGCTGCCCGCCGGATAGAACGACAAAACGTTCGGGAGGGGAATCCGACCCAATGAACCTGCTCTTCATCTTCACCGATCAGATGCACCGTTACGCGCTACGCTGCATGGGCACGCCGGACATTCACACCCCGAACCTCGACGCACTGGCGCAGCGCGGGATGCTGTTCGAGCGGGCGTACTCCAACTGCCCGGTATGCACACCATTCCGTATCAATCTTTTTACCGGCCTCTATTCCTCCCAGACCGGGACGATGAAGAACGCGGCGCGGATTCCTGCGGGGTGTGTGACGCTGGCCGATGCGCTGAACAGCGGCGGGTATGAAACCTGTTACGTCGGGAAATGGCATATCGGCGGCGCGGGCAACGGCCCGATACCGAAAGAGCTGCGGGGCGGGTTCTCCGACTTCATCGGGTATCAGTGTTATAACGGATTTATCCACAACGTCTGTTTCTACGACAGGGACGACCGAGAGCACTGCTTCGACCGGCACCGGACTGACGTCACCACCGATCTCGCCATTGAGAAGCTGAGGGGCCTCGCGCCGCACCCCTTTGCGCTGTTCGTCTCGTATCAGGCACCGCACTACCCGGTGCAGCCGGCGCCGGAGTTCGAGCGGATGTACGCGGGCGTCACCATCCAGCGAAGGCCAAACAGCCAGGAAATCGACCCCTACACGCGCACGTGGAGCCCGCCCAGCCCGTGGCCACCCGATTCGTGCCCCGATTTCCGGCGCTACGGCAACAACCTGAACGAGTATCTGCGCCTGTACTATGCCCTCGTCACACAGATCGACGCCGGCGTCGGGCGGATTCTGGCCGAACTCGAGCGGCTGGGGATGGCGGAGGACACCGTGGTCGTGTTCACGTCGGACCACGGCGACATGCAGGGCAGCCACGGCCTGAAGAACAAGTCGCTGCCGTATGAGGAATCCAGCGGCATCCCGCTCATTGTCCGGGTGCCGGGTGGCGGCGGCGGTGCGCGAACAGGAGCCCTCGTTTCGGGGATAGATTTCTTCCCCACTGCGCTCGACTGGCTGGGCCTCCCGCAGGTGCCCGGCCTGCCGGGGAGGTCATTCGCCCCGCTCTCCCGCGGCGAAACGCAGGAATTCAACGGCCCGGTGTTCTCCGAGATGCGCGACTGGAAGATGGTGTGTATGGGAGATCTGAAGCTGGTGGTGGAGGGAGAGCAGTTCACGCCGACGATGCTTTACGACCTCGCCGCCGACCCGTATGAGATGGAAAACCTTGTGGACAGACGTGAGTACGCGGCGGAGGTTGCCGCCCTCAGGGAGCGAATTGTTGACTGGCAGGCGCAGAGCGTGACCGGTTGACCCCGGGGGCAGGTCGTTTGGGACCCGACGGAGCGGGTCCCTCCACGCACGTCAGGGGCAGTTACGACCATGAAGCAGCAGTGTCGCGCTTGGCGTCCTTGAAAGAAATCCCAATGAATCGCAGGAAATCGCCGGTCCATATGCCGACAGTCAGGCTCGCGGAAGGACCGATTATCGTCTTCCTGACGGTGTGCGCGAAGGACCGGAAAATGATCCTGGCCACCAGGGAAGCGCACCAGACACTATGTGAGGCGTGGGAAGCGACCCGAGGCTGGCTCGTGGGCAAATACCTGATCATGCCTGATCACATTCACTTGTTTTGTGCGCCTGCCGGACCCGACCACCCAGAGTTGTCCGTGTGGGTGAAATGTTGGAAGACATATGCCTCGATACGTTGGCCACGGCGGAGCGAGCAACCAATCTGGCAAAAGTCGTTCTGGGATACACAACTGAGGAGATCGGAAAGGTACGAGGACAAATGGGATTATGTTGTCCAAAACCCTGTCCGCAAGCGTCTCTGCGGAAACCCGAACGAATGGCCGTTTCAAGGCGAGATCAACGTCCTGCCGTGGTAGAGCGAGCAGTTTCTCACAGAACCGCCCGAGAACGGGTGTGAACCGGTCGAATGGCGGTTCCCAAGAAGAAGGTTCCGTGCGGAGGCAGTTGGAGGGACCCGCTCTGTCGGGTCCTCGCTCCGACGGGATTAACCACAACCGGAAGGTCACGACGGAGCGGGTCCCTCCGGGCCAGAGTTCAGGAGTAATGAATTTGGAAAGTCTTGAACAAAGGATTGCCCGCGTCGTGCGGGAAGACGTCGCCATCGTGCCGTATGACCCCGCATGGCCGCGCATGTTCGCGCAGGAAAAGGCGCACCTGCTGGCGAGTTTTCCGGACGGACTCATACGCCGCATCGAGCATTTCGGCAGCACCGCGGTGCCCGGCCTCGCGGCGAAGCCCATCATCGACATGCTGGTGGAGGTGCGCTCGCTGGAGGAGACGAAAGCCCGCATCGCGCCGGTGCTTGAGGCGCAGGGGTACGACTACTTCTGGCGGCCTCTGTTCGGCGACAACGTGCCGCCCTTCTACGCGTGGTTCATCAAGCGCGACCGCGCCGGTTCGCGCACGCACCATATCCACATGGTGGAGGCGGATTCCGCCCTGTGGGAGCGCCTTCTCTTCCGTGATTACCTCATCGCGCACCCGGAAACGGCAAAGGAATATGAGGAGCTGAAACTGCGGCTGGCCCGCGAATATCCGAACGACCGGGTTGCCTACACGAATGGAAAGTCCGCGTTCTGCATCCGAATCACCCGCCTTGCGCGTGAGCGCGTCCGTCCGCATTGACCGCTCCCTCAGGCGGCCGTACCATGAGAACACGCGCCGCCCGGCACATAATTCACGTCAAGCGGCCAAAGGCATGCCACGTTACGAAGAGTCCCCGACCGACACTCGAAGGAGCACCGACCGATGAGCGACGCGACCCACATGCTGCTGCACAAGGCATTTCAGATCGGTCACGTGCCGATTCTCGGCAGCTATACCGTGCCGACCGTTGAAGCGATCGAAAAGGCCGCCTCGATGGGGATGAACACCATTATTGCCGGTCAGATGCACCTTGACCTCGCAGCCCCCGAGGGGAAGGCCTGCCGGCAACGCGGGATCAGGGTTCTCTACCCGCTGGAAAAGTTCGTGTACCACGGTGTCAGCCTCCGCAACGAAATTTCGGCGGAACAGACTGAAATCCCGCTTTTTCTCGCCCCGAGGCATCATTTTTCCGACTCGCGCGTCATCGCGCTGGACGACGAACTTATCCGCTACGAACGCGTGGAGAACGGCATACTGCGAGGCTGCCAACGAGGCTGGAACGGAACCCGGGCCGCGCAGCATCGCGAGGGTACGATACTCTTCTGGCCGGAGGACTGCGAGAAGGAGGTGCTGCGGGTGAAAGACTCGCCGAACCTCCTCGGGTGGTATGTCCTCGACGACAGCCCCGGCGACGCGCGTTCCGCTCTGCGCGCGATGTACCGCATCGTCCGGAAGTACGACCCGGAGATCCGGCAGCCCGTATGCGCGGGGTACGGCGATGCGGGCTCGGTTCTCAACTTTGGACCCGGCATCTGCGACATCATGATGATCTACTGGTACCCCGTGGAACCGGACAGGTACATGCGGGAAAGCACTGCCGAAGAGGTGCAATGGATTCTCGCGAAGGCGCGGGAACGGGTTCCCGGCGTTCCATTCATCGGCGTTTTCCAGTCGTTCGACGGTCGCCCGATGAACTCGGGGCAGGGGCTGCCGACCTCGGAGCAGGTGCGCGAACAGATGGAGGATTTCGTTCGCGAGGGAGCCTGCGGGCTGATTGCGTTCCAGTCGTCGAAGTGGGGATGGATTGACACCCCTGAACTTGAGAAGCCGATCGCGAAGGCGTACCGGGAAATCCGCCAGACCAGCGGGCTTTTCGTCCGGCCGGAGACGAAGGAAATGGCGCGGCGCAGAACGCAACCACAGGGCTTCTGGAAAACGCCGAACCACGTTCCCGGCTACGTTCCGGCATGGCGGGTGGCGGCTCCGTTTGACGTGCCCGAGGGCAAGACACTGGACGCAGTGTTCCCGCCCGACGAGACGATTGATTTCGATGCCGTGTACGAGGGTCCGTTCGGGGAGATCCGGTGGCGGACGTGGGAAACCGTCGGCGGGGAGATGGAAATCAGCAACCTGTTCAACCGGGGGCTGATCGTCCACAAAACGGCGTACGCGGTGAGCGACGTGGAAAACGACCGCGAGCGCGACGCGCTCATGGGTATCTCAAGCGACGACGACTGCATCGTGCGCATCAACGGCACTGAGGTATACCGCTACGAAGGCAGCGGCGGTGTGACACGGGACAAGTTCAAGGTGCACGTCAGCTTGCCGAAAGGGCGTTTCCGGTTGTTCGTGAAATGCCACAACCGGCTTGGTGGTTGGGGTTTCTCGCTCCGTTTCATGGATCTGTCAGGAAAGCCGCTCAAAGGCCTGCGGTTTGACCCCGAACGGCAATAAGGAAAGGGACGCCAGATGGATGCCCTGCGCGAAATTGGCGACCGGCTTGAGCTTTTCGTGGACGACTGGCTCATTGACGAACTGAACCGCGCCCGCCAACTGCTCCACCAGCCCGTGCCGCGGGAGCCCGCCCTCGTCACCGACCGGCCGTGGGAAGGCAATATGTGCCACTACGTCACGGTTCTGCGCGACGGCGCGCTATGCCGAATGTATTACTCCACGTGGCACGCGCAGTTCGATCGGAACGCTGATGGCTCGGTCTCGCTCACGCACACCAAGGGCAACATCGCCTGTGTGGAGAGTCTGGACGGAATCCACTGGCGCCGCCCCGAGTTCGGTCTGTTCGAGGTGGGTGGCTCACGGCGGAACAACCTCGTCTGGGCCGGAGAAGGGGATGAAATCCGGGGTACGCACGGGTTTGCGCCGTTTGTTGACGTGAATCCTTCATGCCCCGCGGACCAGCGCTACAAGGCCGTGGGGCGTGCTGAGAAAAAGCGCGACCTGTGGGCCATGGCGTCGCCGGACGGCATCCACTGGCGGATTCTCGGGGATCAGCCGATCCTCAGCGGCCTGCCGTTCGATTCGCAGAATCTGGTGTTTTACGACGCCCTGCGGGGGGAGTACCGGGCATACGTGCGCGATTTCGACAACGGGGTGCGGGGCATCAAAACAGCGACCTCACCGGATTTCGTCAACTGGACGGAACCGAAGTGGCTAAAGTATCCGGGCGCGCCGGTGCAGCAGCTCTACACGAATCAGATTATGCCGTACCCCCGCGCTCCGCACATTTTCGTGGGCTTTCCCACGCGCTACACGGAGCGCACATGGAGCCCGGCAATCGAGGCCTTGCCCGAACTGGAGCACCGCCGGTTGCGCGCGGGAGCGTCTGAGCGGTACGGCGCCGCCGTAACCGACGGTCTGTTCATGGCCAGCCGCGACGGCCAGACGTTCCATCGCTGGAACGAGGCCTTCCTCCGCCCGGGGCTGCGCACGGAAGGGAGCTGGACATACGGCGACATGTACCAGGCGTGGGGGCTGCTGGAAACGGAGTCTGATATCGCGGGCGCGCCGCCGGAGTTCTCGCTCTACGTTGTGGAGGGCTACTGGCGCGGCAACGCCAACCTCATCCGCCGTTACACGCTGCGAATGGATGGGTTGGTGTCTGTGAACGCGCCGTTTGCCGGCGGCGAGATGGTGACGAAGCCGTTCACGTTTTCCGGCTCGCGGCTTACGCTGAACATGTCCACGTCGGCGGCGGGCAGCATCAGGGTGGAAATGCAGGGGGCGAATAGCAAACCGCTGGAAGGCTTCGCGCTGGATGATTGCGTTGAGGTGATCGGCGACGAACTGGCGCGGACGGTATCGTGGAAGGGGGGCCCTGATGTGTCGCGCTTCGCCGGCCAGCCGGTCCGTTTGCGGTTCGTGCTGTCAGATGCCGACCTGTACGCGATTCAGTTTGCCGGCCCCGGCGGGTGAAGCGGAGAGGTGGCGCTTCGGAGTCTGAAGGGCCGGCAGGCGTGGTGATTCCCTTGTTGTTTCTGGATTCCCGCCTTCGCGGGAATGACGTTATTGGTGTGGGGGATTGGTATGGGCCGGGCGACAGGCCCTCGGAGGGAACAGATCTCGACAGGCAGGGCAGCCTGTCCCACAGCTATGCTGCTCATTTGTTGGTGGGGCAGGCATTCTTGCCTGCCCAGGGCGGGCGCGGAACGGAGAAGCCGGTCGTCGGGTGGCGAGCGACGCCCCGTGACGGCGCTCGATGTATCGAGACGACCGAAATGCCGTGCGTTCGTGTTACGCAGGCCGGCCGCCGCACTCCAAAGTGGCGCCCCGGAGGCATGCCCCTTTTCCACAGGGAGAGGGGATGCCTCCGCGTCCGCGGACGAAGGGGTGAGGGAGTCTTACCCTTCCGTTTCCCACACCAGCCGCGCGAGCGGCGGCACATCCTCCTCGATGGGCGGGAAGCGCGATACGTCGTCTGCGGCGAAGAAATTGTCCGCCTTGTCGTCGTTGGCCGTGGAGACCTCCCCGACCACGCAGTACTCCCCCACTGCCCAGAATTCGTGATACAGCCCCTGCGTCAGGGTGATACGCTCGCCAGAGGTGATGTAGACGATATCCCCGGAGATCACCTCCCGCGGCACACCGTTCACCCGTACCGTCAACGGTTTGCCGCATTTGAGCTCGGCGTTATCCCACAGGCGGATTGCCAGTGTGCCGAACCGGGCGATGATGTCCTCTTTCTTCTGTTTGTGGGTATGGGCGCAGGTGATCTGGTTCTGCAGCACCAGCATGATTTTCTCGCAGTATTCCTTCTCCTCCGCGAGATTGACGAGCACAAGGCCGAATTTTTCGAAGTTGCCGTACCCGAAATCCACGATATCCCACTTCGGGTTGGGCGGCAGAATCCAACCGTGGCGCTGGAAAATCTCTCTTGAACGTGCGATGATCGCGTTCATTTGCGAGCGTTTCATGGTATCTCCTTTCCCCATTCCCTGCGATGGCGCGTTGGTGTGTTCTGGTTTCTTCCGCCTCGGTTACGGAATCGCCACCGTCTTGCCTTCTGTTGCCGAATGATATGCGGCTTCCGCGATTTCCAGCACCGCCTCGGCGTCCCTGGCATTCACGGGCGCGTCCTTTTCGCCGAGGCACGCCGCGAGGAAATCGTTGAGGAATGCCAGTCCCCAGCCGCTGCCGTACGCCTTCGGCACGTCACTGTGCGTGAAAAATGTCTTCCGGTACGGCGTTCCGAGGAACTCCGGATGATCGGAATAGACCTCCAGCGGCGCGGTTTCGTCGTCGCCGGGCTGGAGCTTCATCCACCCCAGCTCGCCCCAGAAAGTGAGCTGTGATTGCTTGCCCGCCGCGATTTTCCCCGGGCCGAGGTAGTACCCGAAGTTTGCCGCACCCACGGCGCCGCTGTCAAGTTTCATGGCAAGGCCCACCGCGTCCTCCACATCGAACTCCACCGGGCTTACCCGGCCATACTGGGCGGCCACGCTGGTTACCTCCTCGTTCGTCACATACCGCAGCAGGTCGAGGTAATGGCAACCCAGCCAGATCACGTACCCACCGCCCGCCCGGTCGAACCGGAACATCCAGCTTCCCTTCGGGTCGCGCAGGACTGCCTGCGTGGCCACTGACTGCACGTAGAACCCGTACAATCGCCCGAGATACCCCGCCTGCAGGATTCGTCGCGCCTCCTGCACGCTTGGCCGGTACCGGTTCGGGTACGACATCCCCAGCAGGAGGTGTTTCTTCGCTGCTTTTTCTTTGAGCGGCCTCCACTCCGCCGCGGTCCGCGCGCCGGTTTTTTCGCTGAACACGTGGAAGCCCGCATCGAGCACCTGCGAAATCACCGCGGGAGCGGAGAAGTTATCCAGCGCCACCAGCACAAAAGCGTACGGCCCCTGATTCAGGCACGCCTCCACATCCGTGGAAGTGCCGACCAGCTTTTTCCCGAGAAGCTGGGCCGCCTGGTCGAAAATTCTCCCGCTGGAATCGCACACGTGCACGGAATCCACCCGTTTCATCACTGAAAACGTGCCGAGATAGGCGCCCGCATGGGGGCCATCGGCCATGGTGATAAGGGCGACTGAAGTGCCGGCCATGGAATCCTCCCTGGGAAAAACGTGGTGTGCATGTAAGAAAACGCTCTCCCGCGCTCTGACACAAGGACACGCCCCGCTCCGCGCCTCAGGCAGACCTGCGCCCGCGTTGACGGAGTGCGCGCGCGCACGTACTTTCGTTAACCTCTGAAATCGGCCCTTCCCCGCGCCGACGAAAGGCGTACGTCGTGGTTGATCTGCACCTCCATACGGCCTGCTCCGATGGCCGGGAAGCACCGGAAATCGTCGTGTACCGCGCCAGCCAGGCCGGTCTTTCCGCCATCGCGGTTACCGACCACGATACGGTGGACGGTTCCATCCGGGCGGTCGCCGCTGCTCCGGACCACATGGTGGTCCTTTCGGGGATCGAGCTGAGCGCGGCCGAAGGGGAATCGGCCATCCATGTCCTCGGGTACGGCATCGACCCTTTCGACGACGCCCTCCGTGTGTTGCTGGAGAGCATGAAACGCGACCGTTATGTCCGCGCCGGGGAGATCGTCAACCGGCTCCACGCTATGGATGTGCCTCTCACGCTGGAATCCGTGGAGCACGTGGCGGCGGGCTCGCCGATCACCCGGGCGCACGTTGCGGAGGCGTTGAGAAGAGAGCAGATGGTGGCCACGTATACCGAGGCGTTCGAGCGTTACCTTTCCGACGCGCAACCGGCGTTCGTGCTGCAGGAAAGCCTCTCCGCTTCCGAAGCGATTGCCGCCATCCACCGCGCCGGCGGCGTGGCATTCATGGCCCATCCCGGGGTTACCCGCCGCGATGAAATCATCCCGTCGCTCGTCAAGGCCGGGCTGGACGGTATCGAAGTCTATCACCCGAATCATGAATCGGCAGCGGAACGGTTTTACCTCAATTTGGCCGAGAAACACGGCATCCTCGTTTCCGGCGGGTCCGACTACCACGCCTCTTTCCGGGGAACCGATCGAATGGGAACGCCGTATGTACCGCGGGAAGTGTTCGATCGCATCATGGAAGCCATTGACCTCCGCGCGGGCACCCGGGGTTCCGGAGACGAAGAGGATTCCGACGACGGCTCCCTCATCGGACCCCCACCCGGCGCACGTGCCGAGGCACCCGGCCCGCAATCCGGGTGACCGGCAGGAGCTCTGCGTTCGTGGCAACAATCGCGTACAGCCGTACCGTTCTTGTTCCCGCCCTGCTCTCTGTGCTCTGCGCGCGGGCCGGCGCATCTTCCCCTGCGGACTCGGTTTCGCGCGCTCTGCGTGCAGGCCGGTGGCAGGTGGCGGAGCGCCTTCTGAACGCCTCCGAGACCTCTCCCGACACGAATCTCTCGCGGATGCGCCGTGGACTCATCTACCTCGCGACGAACCGCCTGCGCGAAGCGGACTCTGTTCTTGCCGCAGCGGAGCTTCCCGCCTCACTGGCGCCGTACCGGGAGTACTGGCGCGCCCAGGCATGGCAGCGCACGGGCAACCTCGATCAGGCGTGGGGGGCCTTCGACCGCCTCGCGGGAGCCGGTATACCTGCCATCAGTGATTCCGCCCAGTTCGCCGCGTTGCAGGTGGCCACCGCGGCGGGCAACAGGCAACGGATCCTGCAGGCGGCCACCCGTCTGACGGAACGGAGCGACAATCTCGCGGCCGCAGGGTGGCTTTCCCTTATGGAGACGGACTCCGCGCGGTGGCGCGGGGCGTGGGATGCGCTCAGAACCCGGTACCCGCGTACCATCGAGGCGTACCGCGCAGCGGAACAGGCGCAACAACGCGGATGGCACCCCTCCGGCGTCGACAAGCTGGCGCTGGCCGACATTTATTCCCGGCGCGGGCAGGTTGGCACGGCCATGCGCTGGTGGAATGATGCGCTTCAGGACCCCGCCCTTGCGAGCCGGCGCAACGAGATACGGTTCACCGCCGCGGAGTACCTTGTCAACCGGCGCCAGCTCGACGACGCCGAGACGTATCTGACCGCGCTCATTGCCGATTCGAGCGGGAATTCATTCCTGCCTCGCGCGTTGCGCCTGTACGCATCGCTGCACCTGAAGGCGAACAACGAGGCGCAGATGCGCGTGTGGGAGCGCACGTTCGTGGAACGTTTCCCGCGGCACAGCCAGGTTCCCGCCGCCCTTCAGGCCATCGGCATGAGCTGGGAGCGGGAGGGCGATTTCTCCTCCGCCATCGCGACGTACGAAGAGATCATCAACCGGTTCCCCGACAACGCGCAGACCGAGGAAGCGCGATGGCGGCTTGGCTTCTGTCAGTTCCGCCTTGGGCGCTACGACGCCGCCCGGCGCGCCTTTTCCCCTCTCGCTCGCACGGCACGGGATTTTGTCATCAAGGATCAGGCGGGTTACTGGCTTGCGCTGGCCCTGAAGGCGGAAGGGCAGGAAGACTCCGCTCGTACCATCTGGCGGCGCACTGGGGAGTTCTCCCCCCGGAGCTTTTACGCCGTCGCATCCGCGGTTGCGTGCGGCTCGCCAGTGGTGAAGGATGCACGGGAGCCTCTGCAGGCATCCCCGCCGAATCGCGCGCGCATCAGTGCCTGGAACGGATTTCCAGAAGCGGAATGGCTGGCCCTCCTCGGCCAGTGGCGCTTTGCACGGGCAACGCTGGAGCAGCGCATTGTCGGCGACGCGAACACCATCGCTGAAATGGAATCGGCAGCCGATGCATTCGAATGGCTTGCCGATTACGGAACCTCCCTCAGATGGCGCTGGAAAGCCATGTGGAAACGTACCACCGACGACCGACACCACGAGCTTGCGCCCGAGCTTCTCGCACGAATCTACCCGGACTTCTTTCACGCGGACGTCGTCGCGGCGGCGCAGGAACACGCAATAGAGCCCGCGCTCGTCTGGGCGATCATCCGGCAGGAAAGCGTGTTTGACCCTGAGGCGCGGTCAGGGGCGGATGCCCGCGGCCTGATGCAGATCATCCCGCCGACGGGCGCAAAGCTGGCGCGGGAAGAAGGCCTCTCGGGGTACACCGCGCAGGACCTCTACGACCCCGGCCTCAACATCCGCCTCGGCACGCGGTATGCCGCGCAACAGCTCCGCCAGTTCGGCAGCATCGACCTCATGGCCGCCGCCTACAACGCGGGCCCGCACAACGCCGTGCGGTGGAAACTGGACGACCCCGACGTCCAGCGCGAGGCCATCTCCTTCGGGGAAACGCGGAAATACGTGAAGCTGGTGCTCAGGAACTACTACGTCTACCGGGCCCTCTACGGCAGCTAGAGAACCCCCTTCGCGTGCCCCTCCCGACCTCGACTATTGACCCCGCGGTTTGTTTCCGGTATCAATTGGCGCATACACGAGAGGACGGTGTTCCCCTCCGCGTTCGACACCTTCCCGCGAGATCCCAAAAGGAGACATCGCGATGAACGCACGCAAAGAGAACGTCTGCACGTTGGTGGCCATCCTGCTCACCGGCGCAGCGCACGCCGGGGCCGGCACGTGGACTTCGGGCGCGCCTCTGCCGTCGGCGCGACAGGGCGCTGTGGCCGCTGCCATCGGGGGCCGGATTTACGTGGTGGGAGGTTATGATTGCCGCAACCACTTGAACAACCTGGATATCTACGACCCGGAGACCAACACCTGGGAGTCCGGGCCTCCGATGGCCCAGGCTCGGTACGAAGCAGCCTGCGGGGTAATCGGTGGCAAGCTGTACGTCGTGGGCGGGATGGCGGATTACCGGTCGTTGAGCTCCCTTGAGATCTTCGACCCGGAGACCAGTACATGGACAACGGGGCCCGCCATGCCGACGGCCCGTTTCTCCCTCAGTGCGGCAGTGATCGGCAACAGGCTGTACGTAGTCGGTGGGTTGCCAGACCCCACTCCGGTGAGGTATGACGTTCTGGAAATCTTTGATCCCGTCGAGAACAGGTGGACGACAGGTCCTCCCATGCCATCAGCCCGCGCTGGCCTCGCCGCGGTGGCGGTGGGCAACAGGTTGTATGTCATCGGCGGTGACAGAGACGATCGCAATCTGAATGTGGTTGAGGTGTTCGATCCGGAAACCGGGGAATGGACTCCCGGCCCGCCACTTCCAACCGCCCGGTTCGCGCTCGGTGCAACGGTTGTTGGCGGGAGATTGTATGCTTTGGCGGGGAGTTGCGGCCCGGCGTGCATGCAGTTGGTAGAAGTTCTCGATCCCGCCCCCGGAACGTGGGCGACTGGCGCATCCCTCCCGACAGGCCGTACGGACGCCGCAGTGACAACCTGTGGCGGCAGGATCTACGTCATAGGGGGGTATGCCATCTCGGGGTGCATGGACACGGTGGAGATTTTCGATCCGGGAACGAAGCAATGCGGGGGTGACGGGAAATAGAGTGCCTCTGGATTCCCGCCTGCGCTTCGTGCTCGGTCGAGCACGCAGGAATGACGGAATGCTCGCGCACCAGGGGCACGCGGCATCCAGAACGCCCAGCACCGTCGTCACAAGCGGTGAGTGCGGCGGGCGCCGCACTCACAAATGAGCGCGATTTTGCGCGCATTGAGCGCTACTTGTGGCGCTCACAGCACCACCACCGCCTTGAGCGCCACGCGGCGCGTCCACGTATCCGCGCTGGGATCGCCGATGATGATGAACAGGTCGTAGCCCCGGCGAAGCACCTGCTGGTACGTCGCATACCCGTTCAGTCCCTGCGTGCTCTCGATGAGCCTCCCCGATACCGCGTGTTCCGGTGTGATGTCGAACTGCGCGGTCCCGATCACCTGGTACCGGTCGTCCGTGCCGCCCAGCGGCCGATCCCTGTGTCCCACCGGGTATACGTGGCGCACGCCCTGCGCGCTCAGGCTGAGGGAGGTCTGGCCGCCGATTCGCGTGTTCTGGTAGGCGGAAACGAACCGGTAATCGGTGCCCTTCACCTTGCCGGCGGTCGCTTCGATGCCGCCCTCATGGCCGAATGAGCGCCGATTCCAGCCCATCCACGCGTACAGCGTCTTGTCCACGTACGGGGGGCGATCAACCGCCTTTCCGTTCAACGCCACCGCGACGTCCGGCGTAACGTCAGCCCAGCCTTCCAGCGTCGCGTCCTTGTGGTAGAGATCACCGTTGAGCCGTTCCGAATACTTGAGCTGCGCCCAGTATCCCACTTCGGTGAACCACCGCCGCTCACGCCTTTTTTCCATTCCAGAGACGCAGTGATATCCCGCTGACCTGCGTCCGCCGGGTTCAGAAGACCCTCCACCGGGATGAACCCGTTGCTCAGGATGCGCCCGCCAAGCGCATACCCGAAGGTTCCATTGCCGTTGTGGCGGTTCCAGTGGAACTCGAAGTCATACCCGTTCGCGGTATCGCTGGCGGTTTTCGTGAATCCCCCCTGCGTGCTGTAGTGCTCCTCCCGATCTCCCACCTGCCGCGTGAACCGGGCGATGGATACGTACATGAGATGATCGCTCGCCATGGGTGTGCCGGCGGGATGAGGGGCATCCGCGGGGCCGTGCCGCCAGACCATGTGCTGATCGAAATTCCAGGCATCCGATTTCTGCCAGGTCCATTTTCCGGCAGTATGTACCACACGGTTCCGGTCATAGGCCGTCAGGAGGCCGACGCGGCTCCTGCCAAGCTGTCCGAACAGTTTCCCGCCGCCGTACATCTCCCCGATGCGCTGGCTGTAAAAGATCCAGCTCTCCGGGTAATAGGCCGCTCCCTCGGTGACAAACGGGCGATTGTCGGCGCGCGCCTGCTCGTTGTAGGAGAAATCGAGACCCAGTACGCCAGATTCGATGTTGCGGTAATCAGGGTACGCCGTGGCGAGAATGGTCAGACCGGAGCCGGTGGTGTACTTCATGTCCGCGCCGGCGTACGCGCTCAGGTCCCCACCGACGCGCTCCGCCACGATGTACGGCATGAGCGCGGGCCTCCGGCGTTCGGCGGGCCACACGATCCCTTCCCAGTTGCCCGTTTTCGTGTCATCGCGGACGCGACCCATGTTCGGCCAGGTCATTTCCTCCTGCAGACGCGGCAGCCACCGGTGGGCTGCTACCCCGATGGTGTGCTGGCCGGCCGGTCGGCCGAAAATCACCATCGGGATCACCATTTCCACTGACCACCCGGCGCTGTCTACCCTCGCCGCCGCAGTCCAGTCGCCCTGCCATTCCACCTTGCTGGGGCTGCCGTCGGGGATAGTTGTCGCTTGAGTGCCGCGCGGCGTGACGATGAACAGGTAACTGGTGTTGTGGAGGTGCTGAACATCGAAGTGAATGGCGAAATGGTCGTCGTTGGTGTACTGGCCGTCCCGTTTGGTCTCCGCCATGCGGATCTGCCCGGGGAACCTGTCGCCCATCCGGGCGGCCACATAGAGATTGGCGGAGTCGCATGCGAGGTACACGGTGGTGGGTTCGCTGGGGGGACGGTCGTAATCCACCACGTAGAAATCATCGAGGCGGACGGCTTCCGTCCAGACGGGGTCGTCGAGGATGCCGTCAAGGTGGGGTGGCGCTGAGGCGAAAACTGCCGGGATAACCGGGGCGCCGTTGGCATCCCGCGGGATGGACTCCGCCTCCGGGCTAGCCGCAAAGAAAAGGATAGACGCCGGGATGTATACCGCACACGCCCTGCTGATGCGCATAAAACCCCTGTGAACGCGGAGAATCTACGCGAACCCGTTCTCCGCGTGTTTCTTCGCAATCGCTTCTGCCAGGGCGTCCACTGCTGCAAGATCGTCCGCCGATGGTGCGCCTTTCACCATCACCGGCTCCAGGACCTCGGCCTTCAAACCCGCCAGCGTCTCCGCCAGCATGTCCACGGTTTTGCCGCCCCATCCGTACGAACCCACCACGGAAATGAATCGCGCCTTCGGCTTGAGGGCGTTCGCAAGATAGGCGGCATACAGGGCCAGCGGGTGCGGGCCGTTCAGCACGGTGGAGGTGCCTACCACGATTGTTCCTGCATCCACGAGCGCCATGGCAAGTTTGCCGACGTCCGTCACCGCGAGGTTGAAAAGTTCCACGCGCACGCCACGATCCACCAGTGACGCGGCAAGATGTTTCACCATGCGCTCAACACTGGCGTGCATGGACACATAGGGGACCGCTACCACGTTGCCGGGAGCGCCGGAAACCCATTGCCGGTAGGCGTCAACGATCCATTCGGGCTTGTCGTACACCGGCCCGTGGCTTGGGGCGATGACCTGCGCATCCAGCCCCCCGATCTTTTCGAGGTTCTTCTGGATGATCGTGCGGAACGGCATCATGATTTCCGCATAGTACCGCTTCGCGGCCTCGTATACCTGCGCCTGGTCTTTTGCGAAAAGATCGCCGGTTGCCAGATGCGAGCCAAACAGGTCGCAACTGAAAAGGATTTTGTCCTCCTCGAGGTACGTCACCATCGTTTCCGGCCAGTGCACCCACGGCGTGTGGATGAACTTGAGCGTCTTGTCCCCGAGGGAGAGAGTCTCCCCATCGGTGACGGTCGTGATGGCGGTTTCCGGAAGGTCCAGAAGATCCAGCAGCATGCCTCTGGCTTTCGGCGACGCGAGAATTTTCGCCTCGGGGAACCGCTTTGCCAGAAGGGGCAGGGTGCCCGAATGATCCTGCTCCGCGTGGTGGCTGATGAGGTAATCCACCCGTGCAACGCCATCGAGCTGCCGCATCAGTTCGTCGGCCATGGCGGGGTCAACCGCATCCAGCAGGGCCGTCTTTTCACTGCCTTCCACGAGGTACGCGTTGTACGACGTCCCGTCCGGCAGCGGTATCAGCGAATCGAACAGACGCCGGTCCCAGTCAATGGCACCCATCCAGTACACGCGATCGGCAATCATCCTTTTTTTCACGTACTCGGTCTCCTGTTATTCGAGAACAGCGATACTTACTTCCCGCTCTAAATTTCCGACCCGCCGCCGCGCGTACGCAACCACCGAACCGTGGAGCTACACCCCGGTGGCGGGCGCGCGGGCGGACAGCCCTGCCCCCTGCTTCTCAACATTGCGTCTGCGCCACTTCCCTAGCGATACTTTCCAAAGTGTGTACCTGTTCACTCCCACGGTTCCTTCACGGAATACCCGACCGCACATGACAACGTCCGAAACCCGCCTGACACCGATGCTTGAGCAGTACATGGCGGTGAAGCGGAAGCACCAGGATAAGCTTATCCTGTTCCGCATGGGCGATTTCTACGAAACGTTCTTTGACGACGCGGTCGAAGTCTCGAAGATTCTCGGGATTACCCTCACGTCGCGCAACCACGGCAAGGAGGGGGATGTTCCGCTGGCCGGAATCCCCCACCACGCGCTGGGAAGCTACAGCGACAAGCTCACCCGCGCCGGGCGCAGTTTCGTCATCGTCGAGCAACTGGAGGACCCGCGAAAAGCGAAGGGGATCGTCAAGCGTGGGGTGACGGAGGTCGTCACCCCCGGCACAACGCTCTCCGAGACGCTGCTGGAGGAAAAGCGGAACAACTTCCTGATCGGTATTTCGGTGAACGGCGGGGTCGCCGGAATCGCGGAGGCCGATCTTTCCACGGGCGAGTTCCGCGTCACGGAGGTGTCCGCGAACGAGTTGTTCGCGGAAGTGCGCCGTATCGGGCCGGCGGAGGTTCTGGCGGCGCGCTCGTGGATTACGGAACACCGGCAGGCATTTTCGCGGCAGGTACCCGGTCCGGTTCTGACGCCGATGGAGGACTGGGCATTCGGCATCGCGGTTGCGCGGGAGCGGCTGCTGGAGCATTTCAAGGTCACGTCGCTCAAGGGCTTCGGCGCGGAGGAGTTAACAGCCGGGACGGCGGCGGCGGGGGCGGTGCTTGCATACCTGCAGGAAAACCAGCTCACCAGCCTTGAACACATCCGCCGGCTGAATGTCATCCAGCGCGCGCACCATCTGATTCTGGACGAGACCACCCAGCGGAACCTGGAGCTTTTTGCGTCGCTCTCCGCCTCCAACCCGAGGGCGACGCTGATTGGCGCCATAGACCAGACGCTCACCCCGATGGGCGGGCGGCTGCTTCGCCAGTGGATGATGCGGCCGCTGAAGGACATTCCGCAGATCAACGCCCGGCTGGACGGCGTAGGATGGTTCGTGGAGAAGAGCATGGAGCGCGGTCAGGTGCGGGACATGCTTGCCAGGGTGCGCGATATCGAGCGAATCATGGCGAAGGTATGCTGCGGCCGCGCGGCACCACGTGAGCTTGCCGCGCTGGCAGCCAGCCTGGAGGCGGCGGAGCCGCTTTCCGCCACATTGAGGGACGCGGAAGCAGACCTCGTAAGCCATGCCGCCGGCGAGATGGGCGATACCTCTGAGGTCAGCGCGCTCATACGGCATACGCTGGAGGACGATCCCCCGGCAACGCTTTCGGACGGGGGCGTGATACGGCGGGGGGTGAGCGCCGACCTGGATGAATTGCGCGAGATCGGGCACGGGGGGAAGGAGTGGCTGCTCAAACTGCAGGCCACGGAACGAGAACGAACCGGCATCCCGTCGCTGAAGGTTGCCTTCAACAGGGCGTTCGGGTACTACATCGAAATCAGCAACGCTCACCGCGAGAAGGCCCCGCCGGACTACATCCGCAAGCAGACGCTCGTGAATGCGGAGCGGTACATCACGCCGGAGCTCAAGGAGTGGGAGTCCCGCGTTATTGGTGCGGAGGAGCGCGCGATCAGTCTGGAATACGAGCTGTTCACCCGCCTCAGGGATTCCGTTGCAGCCCGCGCGGACGCCGTGCTCCAGCAGGCGCGTGCCATCGCGCTGGTGGATGTGCTGGCAGCCCTCGCCGAAACGGCGGCGCGGAACAACTACCATCGGCCTGCAGTGGCGCTGGACGACGTGATCTCCATCGAAAACGGCCGGCACCCGGTGGTGGAAATGCTGCTGCCGAAGGGGTCGTTTGTACCCAACGACACCTACCTTGCCAATCCTACCGACCAGATCATGATTATCACCGGGCCCAACATGGCGGGGAAGTCCACCTACCTGCGGCAGACGGGGCATATTGTCATTCTGGCGCACATGGGCTCGTGGGTTCCCGCCGATAGGGCACACATCGGCGTGGTGGACCGGCTGTTCACCCGGGTTGGCGCCCACGATAACCTTGCCGGCGGGGAAAGCACCTTTCTTGTAGAAATGCACGAGACCGCGAACATCCTCAACAACGCGACCCCGCGCAGCCTTCTTCTCTTCGACGAGGTGGGCCGGGGTACAAGCACGTTCGACGGGCTGTCTCTGGCGTGGGCGATCGTCGAGTACCTTCACGGCACTCCGCATAAAGCCGCGAAAACCATGTTCGCCACGCACTACCACGAACTGGTGGAGCTCGAGGACATCCTGCCCCGCGTGAAGAATTACAACGTGACGGTGCGCGAATGGCAGGATGAGGTGATCTTCCTGCGCAAAATCGTGCGGGGCGGGTGCGACCACAGCTACGGCATTCACGTCGCTCAGATGGCGGGATTGCCGGAGAAGGTCATTCAACGCGCGCGGGAGGTGCTCGCATCCCTTGAGGAGAAAGACGACTCCCTTCACCGGGAGCTGGGCGCGCGCGGCCGATCAGAAGCCGAGGGCGGCTCAGCCGGCGGGGATGCCGACGCGGAGCAGATCGGGCTGTTCGCCCCCAAACCGCCGCCTGAGCACCCCATCGTGGAGGAGATCCGTAAGCTCGACCTGATGAACATGACGCCGCTTGAGGTCATGCGGGCGGTGGACACGTGGCAGCGCCGGCTTGACGGGGAGCGAGATCGCCGTTCGGGTTGACTTGCCCGGCCAAAATGAACTACATTCGTTCACTTTTGCGGAGTCTGGATTGCAGGGCCACGCGTACCACTTGGTGGAGGGGAGAGACGATGGTAGGAGAGAAGCTGCTGGCTGCCGGCGTGATTACGCAGTCGCAACTGGAACGGGCGCTCATGGAGGCCAAGAAAAACGGGGAACGGGTGGGCGACACGGTAGTCCGCCTCGGATTTGCCACGCGCGATCAGGTGGAAGCTGCCCTCAAATAACCGACCGGCGGCGGCGCTCATTTCCGACGGAGGCACATCGATGCCCGGTTCAGTGGTGGTGGTGGACAGGGATGACGAAATGCGCGACCTTTTCCACGCGGTGTTGACCCGGGCAGGCCATTCGGTTCGTACGTATTCCCGTCTGGAGGAGCTTTCCGCCGCGCCGGAGGCGCCGCCCGACGTGCTCATGGTGGCCGCCACATGCGCCCCGAACGGCGACCTGTCGGCGCTTGTGAACCAGATTTCTGCGCAATACTCCTCCAGTGAAGTCGTTTACCTCGTCAATGCTTCAGAGAGCGCCCTCAAACGTCAACTCGAACGGGGAAGGATACGTCATTTCGTCCGCCCGTTTCAGATCGAGGACCTCAGGGAACTTGTCAACACGCTGCTTGAACGCAGATCCCCCGCGCGGAGGTGAGGAATATGGCGTCGCCGACGTATCAGACGTCTGATTCCGAACCTCCTCCACGACGCATCCGCGTCCTGCCGAGTCAACTTGCCAATCTGATTGCCGCCGGCGAGGTGGTGGAGCGTCCGTCCGCGGTGCTCAAGGAACTGCTCGAGAACGCGCTGGACGCAGGCGCACGGCGGGTAAGTGTGGAGCTGGTGGCCGGCGGGCGTCGGCTGGTTCAGGTGAGCGACGACGGCCACGGCATGAACCCCGACGACGCCGTACTGTGCTTCGAGCGCCATGCGACGTCGAAAATCGCCGCGCCCGGGGACCTGAACGCGATCCACACATACGGGTTCCGGGGCGAGGCGCTTCCCAGCATTGCCGCGGTAAGCCGAACCACGCTCCAGACATGCGCTGACGACAGCGGCCTCGGTACCGAGGTGATTATCGAAGGTGGCCAGTTACGCGCGGTGAAGGAAGTCGGCCGCACGAGGGGCACCACCGTAACGGTGCGGGACCTTTTCTTCAACACGCCCGCGCGGCGCAAGTTTCTTCGCACGGACGCCACCGAACTTCGCCACATACTGCGCGAAATGACCGGCCTCGCGTTGACGAAACCCGATCTCGGGTTCACCCTTTCGCACGGCGGGCGCGTGTTGCTGGAGTGCAACCCCGTTTCGACCTGGCAGGAGCGTGTGCGGACGGTGTTTGGCCGCGAGATGCTGCTGCGGAGTATCCCGGTGGACAAAACGGACGGCACCGGCCGATTGTACGGTCTCCTGGGGCGGCCGGGCGATTCGGGAGGCGGGTTCACCGAGCAGTTCCTTCTCGTGAACGGCCGTTCGGTTCAGTCGCGCGTGTTTCGCAAAGCGGTGCTCGACGGCTTCGAAGCCACCACGGAAAGCGGCAGGCAGCCATTTTTCGTGCTGTTCCTGGAACTGGACCCGGCCACGGTGGATGTCAACGTGCACCCGCAGAAGCGCGAAGTACGGTTTCGGGACGACCGCGCGGTGTACGACCTCATCTTCTCGGCGGTGCGCAGCGCCTTCTCGGATACCGCGTCCCGTGAACGCGGCGCGTCGCCCGAAACGCTCCTGGTGCCTGCTTCCGCGGAGGAAGACTCCCGGCCCCTTACCGGGGACGACCGTACCCGCGAGGAAGCGCCCTCTGCCGAACCTGCCCCGAGCGGCATCCCGAGTTTCTGGAACGCACCACCGGACCGCCCGTATATTCCCGCGACGGCAAAAGGTGCCGACCGGTTTCATCGGCTGTCGGATGGGGAGGCCACCTATCTGCCCGGCACCGGTTCCGCCCGGGCCACGTTCTCCGCGCTTCCCGACATCAAGCCGAGCCCGAAAGCACGCGCGGAGGATGCGAAGGCGGCCCAGGTAGCCCTGGACCTCGTGAGCAAAGGCCCCGGATCGTTCAGCGCCTCGGAAGGACTGGGAGCGATCGCGGCTTCAGAACTCGAAAAAACGGTCTGGCAATTCCAGCGGAAGTACATCTTCGTCAACACGCGGGACGGCCTCTGGATCATTGATCAGCACGTGGCGCACGAGCGGATCCTGTACGAAGAAGCAATGGCGGGGTTTGCCGGGGATGTACCGGCGTCGCAGCAGTTGCTGTTCCCCACGGTGATTGAACTTACTCCCGAACAGGACGCCGTGTTCGACGAGGTGGAGGAGATATTCAGGTCTCTGGGCTTTGGCATTCGCCGCCTTTCGGACCGGAAAATCGAAGCAGACGCCTACCCCGGAGCGCTCCACAACTGGGAAGACGGCAATGTCATCCGGCGTATGATCGACGAGATGAGGGAACTCGGCTTCAAACGCACGGGGTTGAAAGAACAGATCGCAATCGCGTATTCGTGTCATGCCGCGGTGAAATCGGGAGAGCATCTCCCGCCCGCAACGATGCGCTGGCTCATCGAACGGCTGTTTGCTACCTCAATGCCCTACGTCTGCCCGCACGGGCGGCCGATCATCGTGAAAATCGAGACGGCCGAACTGGATCAGCGGTTTGGGCGGGTGTAGACGCGGAGGCAAAAGGAAACGCATGGAACGGGTGCTGTTCATTTGCACGGGGAACTCCTGCCGGAGCCCCATGGCGGCCGGGATTTTCAACCGTCTCGCGAAGCAGAGGAAAATCCGCGACATTGTGGCCGAGTCCGCCGGGGTGTTTGCGATGGAGGGCCTTCGAGCGTCCGCTTCGGCGATTACGGTGGCTCACCGGCACGGGATCAACCTCACCCGGCACCGTACCCGTCCGTACACTCCGGAAATCGGTGAACAGGCATCCCTGATCCTTACCATGACGGCCGAACAGTGGTACTGTGTGACAGAATCCACGCCGCGCGAGAAGACGTTTCTCCTCACCAATTTCGCCACTGTCGACAACCCCGGTATTGACATCGTAGATCCCTACGGGGGGTCACTGGAGACGTACGAAGAGGTGTTCGCGGAACTGGAGCGCGAGATCCTCCGCGCGTTCGACGCCATCGTAGAATGGGTGGAGGCCCACCCGACGGGATGAGCGTATGCGGAACGCGTCGGACCGGTGACCAACAAGGAGTCCCCCCCATCAGGCTCGCGTTGTTCCTCTGCATCCTCGCCGCCCGCACGGCGGCGGCTCCGTTCGGCCCCGGCGAACTCCTGGTATTCGACCTGAAATGGCAATTCGTCAGGGGCGGGGTGGCCACCATGAGCATCCACCCCGTTCCGGGCGACACGAGCCTGTGGCAGATCCGCACCCGCGCACGTTCTGTGGGGGTGCTGGATGTGTTCTACACCGTCCGCGACACCCTGAGTTCGACGATCCGGCGATCAACGCTCCTCCCCGTCCGCTACGAGAAACTCCAGCACGAGGGCTGGTACCACCGCGACAGCACCTACGTCTTCGATCAGGACCGGAATACCGTCGCACGGTTTTCCCGCGGGAGGCACGTGGGCGTGCTCTCGTTGCCGGGAGAAGTGTACGATATCCTCTCCTCGCTGTACCGCGTCCGCAGTTCGCCGCTTTCAGTGGGTTCCCATGTGTCTGTGCGCGTGTACGAAGGCGGCAAATTGTACAATGCGCGGGTGAACGTGCTGCGCCGGGAACAGGTTACGGTTCCCGCCGGCACCTTTTCCTGTGTTGTTGTCGAACCGATATTACAATCTGAGGCGATTTTCGTTCAGAGAGGGCGACTGTGGATCTGGCTTACCGACGACGCACGAAGACTTCCCGTGTTGATGGAAAGCGCGATTCCGGTAGGAACAATTCGCGCGGAACTTGTTTCGTTCCTGCCGACGTCCGGCACGTCGGCGTCCGGTTCCTCGCCGTGATAACCGCGCTCACCCTTGCGGCCTGCGGCGCACCCCGGTCCCCTGAAACCGCACCCGCGGTGGGAGCACGCCCCTTTTCCTTCGATCCGGCGGAACATGGTCCCGGCCCGTTGCCGGAGGATGTGGAAGAGACGATCCGGTCGCTGCGCCCCCCGCCCGCCCAGGTGGATACCCCCGCAGTAGTTGCCGCGCCGGCAAAACGCGACACGTCGTGGACAACGACCAACGGGTACCGCATCCAGATATTCACGTCCACCACGCGGGAGCTTGCGGAGGCGGAAGCGCTGAAGGCGCGGGAACGGTTCCCCTCGGATTCCGTCTACATCCTGTTCCAGTCGCCGTGGCACCGCGTTCGCGTGGGCGACTTCGCCACGAGGCAGGATGCGGAGGAGAAGATCGTCGAGGCGAAGGAGAAAGGGTACCCCGACGCGTTCTGGGTGCGCAGCCAGATACGCGTGCTGAACCGGTAAGGGAAGCCTGCCGCGAGCACGAGATTCTTCGCTTTCGCTTGCCGCGTTCGCTCGGCTCAGAATGACGGTAGTCTCGGCGGAGTGCAAAACGGGTGCAGTTCTGCGGGGCGCCCGCACCGCGTGAGCGCAGCGAGAACCTCCCTCATCATAAGCCAGCGAGCCAACGACTGTTCCGCGTACGCCACGTGCACGACAGTTTTCACCGGGGGGCTTGGCACGGCGCGCGTACTGCCTCACTCTTTCACTCACCACATGTCACCCGTCCCCTCCGGGAGGCCCCATGGACACCGCAACCGCGTGCATCGAGTGCGTGGACGACAACCTCATCCGCGCCCGTCTTTACCACATTGCCAAAGACCCCATACCGTGCCGGACGTTGGTGTATACCCTGCCCGGCCACGAGAAGTGCACACTCCATGAGACAGACGATTTCATCGCGCAGTCGCTTGAAGGATGGGGATGCGCGGTTCTGCGCGAACCGGTGCAGGTGCAGGCGTACCGCCGGAACTGGGACGTGGAGGGGGGTGCCACGTACGCCGCGCCACAACCGGCCGACCCGTGGTACACCGCGTACAACGTCTACGGCATGGTGCGCGGCTCCACGCACCCGAGAGAACTGATCGTCGTCATCTCCCACAAGGACTCCCAGAGCTGGATGGTGAACACCGCCGGTGCATACGATAACGGCATCGGCACGGTGGCCAACCTCGAGATCGCCCGGGTGCTGCAGAGCTACAGGCCTAAGCGCACGCTCTGGTTCGTGTTCTGCAACGAAGAGCATGCGCCATGGACGAGCGCAGTGACGGCGCAGCGCGTGAAGGATGAGGGGTACGCGCTGGTTGCCGCGCTCAACGTGGACAGCCTCGGCGGAAGATCGGCAGCGGATCAGAAGGCGGGGATCAAAACCAACGCCACGCGGTATGTCACCGACGAGGGCGAACGCATCGCCGATCTGATGGCGCGATTGAATGAAGAACTTGGCATCGGCCTGCGGCAGACCAAGCACCGGGGCGAATTCCCGAACGACGACGATGGCTCGTTCATCAAGGCCGGTATGCCGGCGGCGGTGGCGATGGTGGGGTCGTTCCCCTACGCGGAGCCGAACTATCACCTGGCGAGCGACGTCGCGGAGAACGTGGACATCGAAAATGCGCGGATGGCCACGCAACTGGCCCTTGCCACGCTGCTCCATCTGGACGAAAACGGCCCCCTGTAGGTCACGGAAGTGGTTCAACTTGACAAGTGCCTTCGCCGCGGGTATGTTTAGGGAGGGTTTAGCACTCCAAGGTGGAGAGTGCTAAACCCGATGCTGAAATTCGGTAGCCCGCTCCGCCGGTGGCGGGCTGCAACGACCGGAGGGTAAATGGCGATGCGACCACTTACTCCACGAGAAATCGCAGTGCTGACTGCGGTTGTGCACGCGCACACCGAGTCGGCGGAACCGGTAGGCTCCCGCACGATCGCGCGGCAGTACCTCAGCGACCTCAGCCCGGCGACCATCCGCAACACCATGATGGATCTGGAGGACATCGGATTCCTCCATTCGCCGCACACCTCGGCGGGCAGGGAACCGACGGCCCGGGCATACCGGTACTACCTCGACGAAGTCATGGAACCGGCGCGCCTCGGCCGTTCCGACAAATCGGTGTTCGACGAGCTCCTGACAGAACGCCAGTGTGCGCGCGACGCTGACGTGGTCCTGTCATGCGTCTCAAGGGCGCTTGCCCGCGTATCCCGTCTTATCACGGTGGCGTTTCTCCCCACGTTTGATAATGGCGTTCTGCGGCGTATCGAGCTTGTTTCGCTGGGCGAAAGCCGCATCCTTGTGGCGCTGGAAATCAAAGGCGGCCCCGTTCACACGCTGACTCTGGAAATGAACGAGCCCGTTGCGCAGGGACTGATCGGTGAAACCGCCCGCATCCTGAACGAACGGCTCAGCGGCCTGACTATCGGCCAGATACGCACGTCCATCGCGGAACGGTTGAGCGGCATCTCTGGCGGCGAACAGCACGTAATCAACGTATTTCTCCGCGAAGGATCGGACATTTTCGACATCGATTCGCGGACGAACGTGCATCTGGAAGGGCGCCCCAACATCCTTGCGCAACCGGAGTTCAGCGACCACACCCGCCTGATGCAGTTCATGCGCCTTCTCGACGAGAAAACGCTGATTCAGGAACTGCGGCGGCGTGGCGTTACGCGGCGAACTCAGGTGTCCATCGGAACCGAGAATTCGCTGCCGGAACTTGCCGATTGCAGCCTGCTGACGCGAGGGTATCAGGCGGGTTCTCTTTCGGGAACGCTCGCCATCGTCGGTCCCATGCGCATGCCGTACCGCCGCCTTGTCGCCGTTCTGGAGCACGCCGGAGGCGTCGCCGAAACGCTTATGAGTTGAGTGCGGCGGGAAAGGGAACCCCCTTCTGAACGGATGCCCCTTCCTGAAAGGAAGATTCATGAGGTGGCGCTTCCTCCCCGGCATTCTGCTGGCGGCCCCCCTCCTCTGGCCCGGCTGCTGCGGAGATTGCATCGTCGGGTTCAACCGCCGGTGCCCGGAAGTGATCGCCGATGTTCCCCGCCACACCCCGAATGCCTTTTTCGCCTGGGCGTACGGCGGCCACCCCGGCTTCGAGGGCACGACCACCCGCCCCGTCACCATCCTGTTCCAGAAAAAGGCCGCCGCGGATTCCGGCTATTTCCAGCTTTCCTGCTCCCCCGGTGCTGATGCCAATTACTGCGGCGTGGTGAACCGTTTCTGCGTGGACGCCGTCGCCTTCGACACCGCGTACGGCCTTGCGCGGTACCGCACCCCGGATTCACGGGGAAGCGCCGCGAATGATCCGGCGTACTACATCGCCCTCCCCAACGACTCGGTTACCGTTACATCCAATCGCATCCAGTCGGCCATATCCAGTTCTCCAACGGTGTACGACACGACGCTTGTAACGCTCTACGCAAACACCACCGCCGACCCGCCCACCCTGATGCCGGACAGGACCCCGCTGGTAACCCTGGCGTGGGCGAAATACCCGCTTGCGACGCAGGCAGTTCTCCTCACAAACGACGCGCAGGGTAATCTCCTATCCGGCGTGGTGATACTGGCAGGGACCACCACCAACCCCACCACGTGGACGTACGGCGCCCCCGCCGCGCGCGTGCTGCGCACCAGCCAGCCGCTGCAATCCGGCACACCGTACACGCTCACCGTCTGGCTGCTGAACAACGGGAACTGGAGCCTCGCCGTGGATCAGGTGACCTTCACGCCTCAGTGATTTTTGTTCGGTTTTTTGGAGGTGAACTTTCTTTTGATTTTGCGTGTTCATATATTTGGCAATATGGCCAAATAGCAAAACGTGGCCCGCAGGCATTGTGTCACTGTATCTCTGTCTCCGAATCTCCGAAGAACGGTGTGGAACTCCGATGAAACTCGAAAACATGCCGACCAGGGGCGGTTTGACGCGTGCTGTCATCGTACTTGTTTTCCTCTTCGCCTGTTCCAGTGCAGAGGAGCCGGCGAGTCAGACAGCCTCCGCGCTCACACTGCCCGCTGCCGTACAGATGGCGCTGGAAAACAACTTCAGCATCGCTGCGTCCGAATGGAACGCCCGCGCCTCGGAGGCGCAGTACCTGGGGGCGCGGCGGCAACGCCTTCCTTCCTTGAGAGCGCGCATCAGTGCTCAGGAAAACCTTGACGACCAGCGCCTCATCCCGGCAACGCGACCCAATGATCCGGGAATTTACTCCGCGGGCATCCTGGCCGGCGACCTCATCCTGACACAACCGATTTACACCGGGGGCCGCATCAACGCTGAAATAGCGGCGGCGGCGTTTACGAACGAATCCGCCAGGTGTCGGCTTGAACGCCAGCGAAGCGAGGTGATTTACGACGTATCGGCGACGTTCCATCGCATTCTGGCCGCCGAAATGAATGTGAAAGCTCTCACCTTCTCGCAGCGCGTGCTCGGGGAACACAAAGCGCGGACGAAGTTCTTCATCGAACAGAACAAAGCCGCTCCCGTCGACACCCTCCGGATAGCCGTGCGCATCGCGGATGTCGAGCAGCAACTCGTGCGCGAACAGAACACCGTGGCGATTCAGAAACGGGTTCTCGCCAACCTGCTCGGAATTTCGGACGCGACGCTGGCTCTTTCCGGTGATCTCTTCGCGGCAAACCTCGACACCACCCCGTCCGACATGGAGACCCTGGTGAAGGCCGCGTACGAACGGCGCGGAGATTACCTCGCCGCACAGAAAGACGCCCAAGCGCAGGCGCAACGGCTCGAAATGGCGAGATCTGCCCGGTTTCCGGCAGTCGCCCTTCAGGGCGCGTGGAGCGGAAGAACCGCCGCCACCGGTGCCAATCGCGGTAAATGGGCAGACATGGGTAACGTCCTTCTGGTTGCAGAAATGCCCGTGTTTGACGGCGGCAGAATTTCCTCCAGAATCGCCGAGGAATCAGCCAGACGCGCGGCGATACAGGCACAACTGGAGGGATTCCGCCAGCGCATCCGACAGGAGGTCGAAAGCGCCTTCCTGGACCGTCAGTCCGCAATTGAACGGGTCAGAGCGGTTGCCACAGCCGTGCGCTATGCGGAAGAGACCCTGTCCATCGAACGTGACAAGTATCAACTGGGTCGAGGAACGGTGACGGATGTTCTGGACGCACAGGAAGCACTGTTGAACGCACAGGCTAATCAGTCCCGCGCGCTCGCGGACTATCACGTGGCCGCCGCGCGCCTTACCCTTGCAGCAGGAAACGCGGAATGAAACGATACGTACTGCTCGGCGCGGCCATCGTGGTTATCGGGGTGGCAGTATGGTTTGCCGTTTTTCGACACGGCGCGGGAACGGCGGAAGTTGCACAAAGCAAACCAGTGCCTCTGGTTCGCGTGGATACCGTAAGAACTGGTTCAATCTCGGAACTTCTGGAGATCACCGGTTCGATTGAGGCGACGCGAGTTGCACGGCTCGCGGCCCCTGTGGAAGGCCCGGTGGTTCAACTGGCGAAACGGGAAGGCGACCGCGTCCGCCCCGGGGAGTTGATCGTGAGGATCGGCCGTAATCGTGCCGCCGCAGCCCTGCTCGCCTCCGCCCAGGAAGACCTCACACGGCAGGAGCAGGAGGTGGCGCGCATTGAACAACTTGTTCAGCGCGGCGCGATAGCGTCAGAGCAGCTCGACTGGGCAAGAGCACAGCTTGAGCGCGCGCGTGCCGCTCACGTGCGTGCTCGAGAAGGTATGGACGATTTCGTTCTTTCGGCCCCGTGGGCTGGAGTTGTTTCCAGGGTGGAGGTTGCGGAGGGGAATTTCGCCGCTCCGCGTACCCCACTCGTGGAGGTCTATGACCCCGCCAGTCTCGTTATCAAGTGCGCGATCCCGGAGGCACGCTCTTCGGTGGTTAAACCCGGCATGAAGATCGCCGTTCAGCTTGACGCGTATCCGGGGCGACAACTCCACGCCAGCGTGAGTCGCGTGTACGGCGAACTGGATCGCCGGACGCGCACGCTTGCCGTTGAGGCCCGACTGGACGAGCATTTGCCTCTTCTTCCAGGGATGTTCGCGCGCCTCAACGTCCCGTTGAAAACGGTCCCCGCCGCCATCGTCGTGCCGTCGGATGCCATCGTCATCACGGCGACCGGCCAACGGGTTGTGTTTGTCATGAAGGACGGGAAGGTGGCGCGCAAGATGGTCAAGACCGGAATCGAAGCGCGCGGTCGTGTGCAGATAACTCAGGGCGTTGCGCCGGGTGACGTCGTTGTAGTGGCAGGGAATGAGAGCCTGAAGGACGGGGCGAAGGTGCGTGTGCAGGGGGCCGGTAAAGCGAAAAAGGCCGGGAGCAGTGGTTCATGAAACTCACCTCTCTGTCAGTTCGCCGCCGGGTTGCTACCGGAGTGATCACGCTCGCGCTGCTTGTGCTGGGTATATACGGCTTTGTCGGGCTTGCAGTCGATTTCCTGCCTGACATCACCTACCCGCTGATCAAAGTGCACATCTGGTGGCGCGGCGCCACTCCCGAAGACATCGTGAATAACGTTGCCGACCCCATCGAGCGGCAGATGGCGACGGTAGACGGGCTGGACTACCTTACGTCTTCTTCGATCGAGGGCATGTACACGCTCGAGGCAAATTTCAAATACGGTGTCGATATAGATGTCGCGTACCAGGATGCCTTGGCGGCGATGGCGCGTGTAGCGCGCCAGCTTCCTTCGGATATCGACCCGCCGGTAGTCATCAAGGCCGATCCCTCCCAGCTTCCTGTGGCGCAGCTCACCATCGCATCCCAATCGCGAGATCTCGTCCAGTTGCGGACGTGGACGGAAAACTGGTTTCAGGACCAGCTGATCGCGGTTGCCGGCGTCGCCGGCACCGAGGTGGTTGGCGGCCTCAAACGGGAAATCCGTGTGAGCATCGACCCTCAGGCACTGGAAAAGTACGGCCTCCCGCTGGCAACTGTGATACGACGCCTGCGTGAAGAAAACATCGAACAGGCCGCGGGAAGGGTGACTGAAGGGCGACGTGAATTCATCGCGCGCACCGTGGGTGAGTTCCGCACAATGGACGACATACGCTCCGTTGTACTTGCGACAAATGGACCCGCCACCGTGCTGATAGGGGACGTTGCGTCGGTAAGCGACACCCATGAGGAAGTCAGGGTGATCACGCGGCTCGGCGGGCGGCCCTGTGTCAAACTCAGCGTCCTCAAGCAATCCGGTGCGAACACGGTCGAGGTGGCGCGTGCCGTGCAAGAGCGAATTGCCGCGCTGCGGTCGGCGATTCCCCCTGACATTGAAATCGGCACCGTCGAAAATCAGGCGGATTACATCGAGTCCTCACTGAACGGGGTTCGAAACGCGGCGCTCGAAGCTGCCCTGCTCGTCATGATCGTCGTGTATCTGTTTCTGGGGAGCTGGCGGCAGGTGCTGGTGATGGCCATCGCGCTGCCCCTTACCCTTGTGCTGAATTTCGGCCTGATGAAGCTCGCGGGGTTTTCACTCAACATCTTTTCGCTGGGCGGCCTCGTTGTTTCGATCGGGGTACTCCTCAGTAATACCATCGTCGTCGTCGAGAACATCACCCGGTGGAGGCGCACCTGGCCGGACATGGACCCGGCGGATCAGGTTGCCGATGCAACTGCGGAAGTCGGTTCCCCCGTGGTTGCCGCCACCACGACATTCCTCGCGCTGTTCCTGCCGTTCCTTCTCGTGCCGGGCCTAACAAGTCTGCTCTTCCGGGAACTGATTCTGGTCGTGGCCGGCATCGTTGCAATCAGCCTTGCCGTTGCCGTCACGATCACCCCGACCCTGTCGTACCTCGTCCTTCGCCGGGCGAACACGGCAACGACCCGGTTCGAGAGGTTCTTCGACCGCGTAAGTGAAGGCTACGGGCGGGTTCTGGGGCGCGTTATCAGCGCCCGCTGGCTCACGTTGCTCGTGTTCCTGATCGTCGTCGCCGGCGCCGGATTGGCCGTCAAACGCGTGGGAAGCGAATTCCTTCCGCAGATGGACGACGGCCGCATCATGATCAAAGTGAAAATGCCCACCGGTGCCGCTCTGGGACAGACGGACGCCATACTCAAGAGAATCGAAAACGCCATTGCGGACGACCCGCTGATCGAAAGCGCCTTCACTCTCTCCGGCGGCAAAGTCTGGGGACTCTATACCTATGAGATCGCCAATGAGGGCGAGGTGGACCTTCAGCTTGTTCCGCGAAGCGCTCGCTCCGTAACGACGAAGCAGTACATCGAAGACCTGCGGCCGCGGCTTTCCAGCATTCAGGCACCCGGCGGCAAGGTGATGGTGGCTCAGGCAAAGATGAAAGGACTGCGCCGGCTGGGCGAAGCCGATATCGAGGTGAAAATCAAAGGGCAGGATGCCAGCGTGCTTTTTGATCTGGCGCGTCGAACCGCGGAATCCATGAACGAACTGGCGCGATTCACCAACGTGTATGTCTCACTCGACATGACCAAGCCGGAATACGCCGTAACGGTGGACAGAGTCCGCGCCGCCCAGCTTGGCCTCTCAGTCTCCGATGTGTCGAGCGCGCTTCGCACATCCATCGGCGGAACGGTAGCCACCAGTTTTCGCGAAGACAACGACTACTACAACATCCGCGTGATAGTGCCTGAAACGAGAATCCAGAACCGACAGGATATCGAGAATCTCCTCATTCCCCGCACAACCGGCGGAGGCAACGTGTACCTGCGTGACATTGCCACTGTAACCGCATCTGTGGGACCCGTGGAGATAATCCGGGAGGATCAGGTCAAGGAAGTGATCGTGCGGGGTGACGTGGTGGGTGCCAGCGTCGGCGAAGCGCTTGCGGAATTGAAAGCCGCCGTCGGGCAGACCCCGTTGCCCACCGGCTACGAAATTTCGTACGGTGGTCAGGCACAGATGATGGCGGAGATGGCGCGCAACGTGGTCGCCATTCTCGCCTTCGCGGTGTTTTTCGCCTTTGTCGTGCTGGCGGTTCAGTTCAACAGCCTCAAATTGCCCGGTCTTATCCTTGGCGGAACGGTTGTCGCAGCCTCCGGGCTGTTGTACGCGCTCATGGTTGCCGGCCTGCCCATGGGGGCCACGGTTATCATCGGCGCCCTTCTGGTTGTCGCCGCAATGGTCAACGATGGCGTATTACTGCTGACCTTCGCGGAGGATTTGCGGACACGGGAAGAACTTTCCCCGTTTGCCGCGGTGGTTCAGGCGGCAATGCTGCGCCTCAGACCCATCACCATGACAACAGTACCAATGATCGTCGGGTTCATCCCACTTGCGCTCAATCTCGAGGAAGGCGGGGATATGCTTCAACCGATGGCTGCGGCGGCGATCGGTGGTCTTTCTCTGGAAATCATCGTAGCCCTTTTCCTCATGCCCTGTCTTTACGTGTTTGCCACCCGAAGCTCGTCGAATTCGCCCGATGAAGCGGTCCTCGCCGTCGAAAAAGGCGCGGACGATCGGCTGCAGGAAGGAGAATCGGAATGAAACGATTAATTGCGTGGCCAGCGCTGATGGTCGCTGGTTTGTTCGCCAGTGTCGCAGCCGTTCAACAGGCCGCTTCCCCACCGCCTGATCTGGCAGCGTTCGACTCAGAGGTAATCCAGGCGCGCCGGCTCATGCGCCGGGCCTGTGGAATCGCGCAGGAACTCGCCGCCGCGCAGGCTCCCGACACCGCAAAACGTGCCGAAGCTACCCGTTATATTAACGAGACGCGCAGTCAATGGGCCGCCATTCAGGCAAAATACGCGAACGCGCCGCCAGCGGCGTATGCCGGTGACAGAACGTTCGCAAGCCGCCTCGCGTCGGTTGATGCGTCCATGGCGCAGATGATCTCTCTTCTCGCCGCCAACCAACCCATGGCCGCCGCCAGACAGGCCTGCGGGGGAGCGTGCGCAACGTTGGTGGCCATGCACGAGGAAAATGGACTCGTGTACGCGCTGGATCGCCTTTTTCACCTGCGCAGGACGGCGATGACGACGATAGCAGCGGGCAAAACCGGAGGCCCGGGGGCGATTCGAGAACTGGTTCCCGAACTCCTCCACCAGAGAGATCGCGTCCTTCTGGCACCGTGTCCGAATCTGACGGATGCAGCGCGCTGTGCGGAGTATCGCGCGGCGCTGAAGGAAATGTCGGCCGCGATTGACGACCTCGCCGCGCGCACGGTTGCCGGCGATAGAGAGGGTACGGTGGAAATCCTCAACGGCCTGCTGGCCAAAATCAACCGGACGTACGGCCTGGCGATGTAACGCACTGCGTCCTTCAGCTCTCTCGGACAAACCGATCCCTCCTGTTATCTTTTCGGTATGGCTCCTGAACGCAAACAGGAGCCATGCCGCAAACTGCCGGTGACCCTTCTTCCGCGAGGGCCCGCATGACAAAACGCGAAGTGGTTCGAATTGCCGTTCAAGGCGGGCGCCCTCCCTATGTGCCGTGGTCGTTCGGCTTCACTGTGGAAGCAGCGGCGAAGCTCCAGCGGCACCTCGGCACCACCGACCTGGAACCATTTCTCCACAACCACATCCTCAGCCTCGGCGAAGGAGTCGGTTACTTCACCGACGTGGGGAGCGGCTGCGTCAGGGACGTGTTCGGCGTCGTCTGGAACCGCACCGTGGATAAGGACATCGGCATCGTTGCCAACTGCCTGCTGCCGGAACCCACGCTGAACGGCTTCTCGCTCCCGGATCCGGTCCATCCCCGCTTCTTCCAGAATATCCCGGCGCAGATCGAACGCTTCGGTGACCGATTCCGGCTGTTCTGCATCGGCTTCTCGCTCTACGAACGCGCGTGGACCATGCGCGGTACCGCCAACCTGCTCATGGACATGATTGAGCACCCGCGCTTTGTCCGCGACCTCCTCCGTGCCATCGCCGATTACAACATCGCGCAGGTGCGGGAAGCACTGCGGTACGACATTGACGCCGTCTATTTCGGCGACGACTGGGGCCAACAGCAGGGCCTGCAGATGGGCTACCCGCTCTGGCGCGAGTTCATCTATCCCGAGTTGAAGCGCATGTACGAGGTGGTGCGGTCGGCGGGCAAGTTCGTTGTCATTCACTCCTGCGGCGACGTGGATGAGCTGTTCGACGACCTCGTCGGCATCGGGCTCAACTGCTTCAACCCGTTCCAGCCGGAAGTGATGGATGTGGAAGACCTCATGCGGCGTTACCGGGGCCGGCTGGCTTTCTTCGGGGGACTTTCCACGCAGAAAACACTGCCTTACGGCACCGTGGACGAGGTGAAAGGGGAAAGCAGACGCCTGCTGGAAATGGGCCGTGAGGGCGGCTACATCTTCGCCCCGGCTCACGCCGTGGAGGGCGACGTGCCACTGGAAAACATGCTGGCGTTCATCGAGGCCGCGCAGGCGCAGGAGGGGTTTGCGGGGGCGTAGGGGGCGCCTCCGCGGCGCAAGACCCGGTCGTCGAGTGGCGGCTGACGCGCAGCGGAAGCCGCTGTATCGAGACGACCGAACGATCAAAACTTTGGAGTGCGCAGGCTGGCCTGCGCTTTGGGAAGGAGGGGAAAACCATGGGAGCGGAGAACCAGGTTTCACAACAAGCCTTGGTGCAACGCGCGGTGCACGGGATCCATGGGCAAACGATCGCGGCTGGTTTGGTCGGGGTGCTTGTTGCGGCCATCTTGACGGGGATCGGATTCATCGCAGGAGTGATGTGGAAACCAATGTCGCCGACCGGGCAGACCGAACAATTCAACTTCATTTCGGCTCCATTGCAGAACAAATCCGTACACCCCGTGGTATGCCTCTGGCGGGTTAATCGAAAGACCGGGAACGTAGAGCTCCTTGTTGGTTCTCTTGGTTATCGGAAGTCGTTGACGGTGCTCAAAGAGGGGATGGCATCACTTTCAACCGATGCCTCAAGTGACTCCGAAAACCCCTTCGTGGAGCAGCTTCGCAGAGAAGGTCTGTTGACGCGTTAGGGTAAGCTCCCTGAGACCAACACCGTGACGCGCATCGGAGACGGCAACATTTCGGGGTCGAACGGCACAAATATCCGAAATGGAGGCGCCGGGTAGCCCGGACCTCCACTCAGTGCAGTGGCAGGCTGGGCTGGCGGAACCCCGGGATGCGCAGGTGTCCGAAATGCAGGGCTGTCTCGCCGAGACAGCCGCAGCGTTGGCAACCCCCGCCACGACCGGAGGATCAACTCTTTGGAGTGCGGCGGCTGGCCGCCGCTTTCAAAGCGCAGGCTTGCCTGCGCAATCCAAAACCGGAGCTCTCGAGAGTGCTTGGCGATGACAAACAATGAGCGCGACAGTATGGCCCCTCCTTCCCCCTCCCGCCGCCTTCTGTACCGCGCGTACAACCGCGCGATCGGGCGCGTCCGGTCGAACGCGGCACTGCACTGTCGGCTGTCCGGCTACCGCCCCGTGCCGGGCAGCGAGTTGCTGGGGCCGTATTGGGATTGGACCACGCTTGCGTTGCGGAATGCGCTTCGAGATTACCTTCGCCCGGAGCATTCATTTCTCGACATGGGCACCGGCTCCGTCGCCGTGTTGTCCCTCTTCGCCCATCTGAGCACGGGCTGCAGGGCCATCGTCGCAACGGACCATATCCCCGAGGTTCTGGCCTCCGCGCGCAAGAACGCCGTTGCCGTCAAGGCGCCCGCGGAGTTCCGGCAGAGCGATTTGTTCGCCTCGGTCAGCGAACGCTTTGACGTCATCGCCTTCAACGCGCCGTATCTTGACGTGGATACCGCCCGGGAACTCGGGATCATCGGGGACACGATGTCAGAAACGCGGTTCAGCGGCGGAAAAGGCGGCGGAGAAATCATTGCACGGTTTCTGGCCGACGCACCGGATCACCTGAACCCTGATGGCAAAATCCTTCTCGGTGTGAACCACTACCACATCGGACGTGGTACCGTCAGAGAGGCGATCGAACGGTCACGCCTTGATCTCGAAACCTGTGTCCGAAACCGGCTTACGGGTTCAGCAGTGTATGTCCTGCACGTTGGCCGGCGCGCCCACGGTTATGCGGAGCAAACGCCATGATGGCAACTCGATGCGCGAAATGCGTCCTTCCATCGTCCTTGCCCGGCAGCGACTTCGACGCGGACGGCGTCTGCTCGTGGTGCCGTTCCGGCTTCCCGAACTACGCGCCGAAGGGCCGCGCCGCGTTGGAAACGTTCCTCGCGGAGAATCTGCGGAACGACAGCGCTGCCGACTGCATGGTGGGGATCAGGGGCGGCAAAGACAGCAGCTATGTCGTGATGCAGATGAAGCGCCAATTCGGTCTGCGGGTGGAGGCGTTCACCTATGCGCATGATGGGCTGACCGACTTCGCGCTGGAGAACGCGAAACGAGTATGCCAGACGATGCACGTTCCCCACCATGTGGTTTCGTTGCCCGACCACGAGCACCTCAAGTCGTTCCGTGCATTCTTTCAGGCGTGGCTCAAAGGGGAGGACCCCGTGGCAGCCGCCATGACGTGCGTCGCGTGCAAACACCTGCACATTCTCGGCACGAAACTGGCGAAAGAGCGGAACATCCCCGTCGTGGTCTGGTCGCTGTGCCCGCTCGAAACGCCGCCCTTCATTCCGACGCAGGCGCGCGGCACCGGAAAGGCTGCATCGAGCGGGATGATCGGTCTTGCCGGCACACTCGCGAAAAGCGCTCTGACGGAACCAGCGTTTCTCCGCGGTCTTGCTTCACATTTCCCCACGTGCCTGTTCGGTTGCCTCGCATTCCGACCGGATAGCGGCTACCTTCAGCGCCGGTACCCATCCGTGAAACACGTGCACTATTTCGAATACATGGCGTGGAACGGCCAGGAAATCGTCGCCGCGCTGAAAGAAGAAACAGGATGGGGAGTTCCACCGCATATCAAGAGCGACTGGCACTCGGACTGCGTGTTCAACGTGTTCAAGGAGTTCATGTTCCAGAAAATGCTCGGTGCGTCGTACACCGATGCCTTTCTCAGCAACCAGATTCGTCACGGGCTCTTGACGCGCGAGCAGGCGTGGGCGGAGCTGGTGAGGAGCAAGCGGTACTACTCGGAAACGTTGCCGAAGGCGCTGGAAATCGTCGGGTTGCCACATTTGGCGCCACAGTGCGACCGCACGTGCTTTGACATCGGGGAGTGAGGAGGTAAGGCGAGCCGGGGCAACCGAACACCGGCCTGCGCACTCCAAACACGCCGCTACGGGACCACCTCACACGTCCACACGTCGTTCAGGCTGTGGCCCACCCGCTCCGGCCAATCGCGGTGGTGGCCGCCCATGATCCACACTTTGTCACGGAACACCGCGCTGCCGCAGATCGTCCGCCCCGGCCACGGCGGTTCGTCTGCCTCCCGCTGCCAGTGAACGCCGTCCTCCGTCCACCAGAGATCATTCCCGTACAACCTCGATTGCAGCTCGCCCCCGGATAACCACAGCCTGTCCCGGCAGGCAAGCAGCACCGGTGCGGCGCGGCCCGACCAAGGCGCAGGGCTGGCGTCACACCTCCACTCCTCGCCGTCCTCCGATGACCAGACGTCGTCAAGGTACCGCCCGCCATACGGCTGCGAGTCGTCATTTATGACACCCGCAACCACGTACAGCCTGCCAGCACACGACGCGGCAGCGTGGTACTTGCGCTCGCAGAACCACTGTCCCCGCACCGTCTCCCGGCGCCAGAGCCTGCCGTCTTCCGAGGACAGCACATCCCGGTACGTGTGCGACCCGTCCGTCGCGCCGCCGATGAGGAACATCCGGTCCCGGTGGATCGTCCATGCCCAGACGTGCCGTGCTGTCCACGGGGCATCCGGCACTTCGAGCGTCCAGTTCCTGCCGTCCGGGCTCGACCAGATGTCGTTCAGGTTCCGCAGGGGATCCACCGACGCCAGGCCGCCGATCACCCAGAGCTTCCCGCCGAAGGCGAATGTGGCGTGGTTCCAGCGGGGGCTCCACGGCGCAACCGCAAGCTCCTGCCGCCATTCGGAACCGTCCTCGGACGACCAGACATCGTTGAACTGCGTCCCGTTGGCAGCCGAAGCGGTTCCGCCGACCACCCACAACCGGCCGGCGAACACAACCACGCCGAGGCCGTACCGAGGCTGCCACGGGGCCGAATCCAACACCTGACTGAAGGCAATTCCCACGCTCAGGCCTCCTCTGGTACCGCCTGGAACCCGAACAGGTCGACCTCGCCGTGCATCACAAACTCGAGCCTTATCGGCTTCCCCTCGAGAGCACGTATGTCACCGTGTGCCCATACAACCTCGTGCCGAACACGATCACCGGTGACCGGAAGGCTCGGCGCCGGGTCGAATCCGTCGACCGGTTTTCGATCGTAGCCGGTGACCTTGACCGTCACTTCCCCGCGCGCCGCGTCCACGTTCAATGCAAGTTTGCCGCCCGGCCAGCCAATCAGTTTCGTCACCACGGTGCCGCCGCCGGCTGGGCCGCGCAGGGAGACGAATCCCTCCTTGCGGACCCGCGCAAGACCAATGCCGGCGACGTTCTCCCGCGAGTTGTGCCCTCCGTCTGTGCCGGAGTAGTACAGCCACCACTCGTCGCCCACCTCAAGCCACGTGGAGGCGAACACCATGCCGGCATCCCAGGCACCCACGGGGCCAGGATCCACAAGACGAGGGCGCTCGGGCAGTCGCTGGAAGTTCCACCCGTCGCGGCTGAACGCGAGTTCGGTGTGGATGTCCCCGCCGTACGCGTACGGCCAGAGGAAGCCCCAGTAGATGCCGGCGTAGTACTGCGTCGGCATGCCATAGAACAGAGGATGCCCTGAGCGTTCATCGAGTTCATCGGGAATGAGGATGTTCTCCGGGTAGATCGGCCACTTATCCCACAGGTTGGGACTTTCCAGCCTCGCCACTCTCCTCCGGAGCCCGTTCGTGTCGTCGTAGAGGTTCGTCGCTCGCGTGAAGCAGACGTAGGTGCGCAGGCGGGGGTCCCAGAGGATGCTCGAGTGCGTATCGGGCCGGTAGCCCGGGAAAATGAGCGAGCTGCTGGCGGGGTCCCACTCGATGCCGTCGTGGGAGCCGATGAGGTGCATGCCGTGGCCTTCCGCGCTGCGCGTGCCGTGGAGCATCACGTAACGGTACCCCCGGCGATCTTCCTCCGGTGCGTCAACAATGAACTGACAGGATGCGTGGTCGCCAAAGGGACCCGCGTACACGATGTTGTTGTCCAGGGTATTCTTGAAAGAGTGCCGCCCGACGCGCGGGAGCTTCCAGTGGATGCCGTCCGGCGATTCGGCGTAGGCGACGGCATACGTGTACTTCCGCGGTTCGTGGCTGATATCCCAGTACGCCTGGTACCACATGCGGAACAGGCCGGCTTCGTCATCGCGCACGACATTCACATACCCGCCGTCCCCGGCGATGACTGGATTCGCCGGGTGCTTCGCGGGCTGGTGGAACACCCGCCGCACAGACTCCGCCCGGTGGTTATCCGCCCACCGGTTGTCCACAAGGAAATCATCCACAAAGAGCTGGGGATCGTGGTGTATCTCCGTCACACGGGGAAGTCCCTGCGTTCCCATATCTGCCGCCTTTCCTGTGGGCCGTATCGGGCCTGAGGGCGTCTCGGCACGGCTCACGGCTCTGGCGTTTCCTCGTGGGAACCGTCGCCGTTTCCTGCCCGTGTCTCGTTCTGCACCATCTTCTCATACGCTGCCTTCTGCGTGCTCAACTCCAGCCCGTTCTCCTGCGCGTAGCGGATCAGCCCCTCGATGTGCGCCATGTCGGTTGCGCCGCGGATGACCGACCAGTCACACGCCCAGTAGGACCAGACGAAATCCTCGCGGCGCGCGGCGTCATCCACGTCGGCCTTCACATAGTCGAGATACCCCTGTGCGTCGTCCCAGCCGTAGATCTTCCGTATGATCGGCTCCTGCCAGCCCTGGCTCGGGAACTCGGCAATGTGGGAAAAGCCCTGGTACGTGTACCAGAACGGTTCCACGGAGAACTCCACCGGCTGCCAGTCGTTCTGGTCGCGGGCATACGTTCGGCCGAACCGGATTCCGTGCCGGTCGAGCACCGCCAGCACATCCGGGCGATCCTGCAGACCACGATATGCGCCGAGCGGACCGCTGATGCCGGTGGGACGGCTGCCGAAGCACTCAACGAACGCACCGACGGCTTCTGCGACCTCCGTCTCGATCTCCTCCAGCGACGCCCCCGGCCAGACGATGGTTTTCCCCTCCGCGTGCTGGCAGACGGTTTTCAGCGGCCGTTTCGTGGCGATCTGCACGTCAAACAGCGGATCTGCGCCGATGCCCCGCAGTTGCTCCCTGTGCCGGGCGATGATGTCGGCAACGCAGTACAGCGTGCAGGGCGCCCTGGCGTCCTCGTGTATGCGACGCATCTGCGTGAGAAACTGCGCGGTGACGACGTCATCCTTCGTCCATTCAACGAGATACCCGATCACCATGGTTGCCATTGATAGGTGTCCTTATCCTCGAATTCCGCCATTGCGGTTGTGACAAACAGAAGATTCTTCACTTCGCTCGCTCGTGCTCGCTTCACTCAGAATGACGTTTCCTTCCAGACAGAAAAAGGGGCGTCATTCCGCGTGCTCGATGGAGCACGAAGCGAAGGCGGGAATCCAGGCCCACCTTGCGAGTCTCCTCGATACAACGCGTAGAACGCGAGGCGTTCCCCACGCCACTCGGAGACCATGCGCCCCGGGTGTGTTCCCGTCGTCACGCACCCCTCCGCATCCTCATGAAATCGGCAATATGCTCGATCGCTTCCCGGCCCTCCGGCAGTAACGGATCGTGCGACTGAAACACGTGGAACATGCCCGGCCAGATCTCCAGCGTGACGTCCACACCGGCAGCGCGCGCCTTTGCCGCCGTCCGCACGCTGTCATCCCGGATGATCTCGTGCTCCCCGACCTGGATCAGGAGCGGCGGGATTCCGGTGTAGTCGCCAAACAGTGGCGACGCGAGCGGATCGCGCACGTCTCCCCCGCCAATATACCGGGTCACGAAATCCGGCAGGCAGTTCGGATGCATGATGGGGTCCAGTTCGGCCTCCGAACGAAGCGAATCGCCGCTCAGCGTCAGGTCGGCAAACGGCGACAGCGCAATTCCGCCGTTGGGCATCGGCATGCCCCGGTCCCGCAGCGCCAGAAGCGTGGACAACGTCAACCCGCCGCCCGCGGAATCTCCCGCGATGAACGTCGCCGGTTCAGAATCTTCATCCTCGGGTTCTATCTCCATCAACGCCTGGTAGACGCTGAGGCAATCCTCCAGCGCCGCGGGGAAGGGGTGCTCGGGGGCAAGGCGGTAGTCCGGCAGCAGCACCATGCACTTTGCCGCCGCAGAGATATGCGCCGCCAGCGGGAGATAGAACGCCCCGGACCCGGAAATGAATCCGCCACCGTGGAGGTACAGCAGCCGCACCGCGGGATCCGCGCCCTTCGCCATGACCCACTCGCACGGTATGCGGTTGATTTCCATACGGATACACTGGACATCGGGAATCGTCGGCTCGCGCCGCGTCGCCATTCCCCTGCGCAGACCGTCGAAATCAAATCCGTTCGCGCCGAAGGATGGCGTCTCGCACAGTTTATGGTAGTATTCGCGCCCCTCCTGTGACGTCACCATTCGCACACCCTCGTCCCCACCTTTCAAACCTCTATCCGCCGCAGCGCATCTATCATGTGCGCAAAATGCGCCAGCGGAACTTCCGCGGGCGGCATGTCGTCCAGCGCCGGGATGAATCCGCCCTCCCGGATGATTGGCAGCAGGGCCTCGATTTCGCGATCAATGGCCTCCGGCCCGGTAATGAGCGACTCCTTGGAGATGCCGCCGGCGAGGCGCAGTTCGCGCCCGAACCGCTTCCTCAGCATCGCCGGGTCCATACCGGCTACCCGTTCCAGCGGCCACGTGCAGTTGATGCCGTTCCGCATCACCAGCGGCAACAGGGGGACAATATTCCCCGCGGTCCAGAGGCACACAAGTTCCACGCCGTGCCGCCGGCATTCCTCGATGATCGGGTTCTGGTACGGCAGCCAGAACTGTTCATACATCCGGGGTGACACGTGTGGCGCATTCTTGTACGCGAGATCTTCCGTGAGGTACAGGACGTCGATTTTCACCTTTTCGAGCACCGGCCGGATGGTGTGCAGCACCAGATCGCTCCAGAACCCGAACATCTCGTGAATAAGCGCCGGTTGCTCGTAGAACGCCGCCAGAAAGCCTTCCATCCCCAGCGCGTAGAATCCGAGGCGGAAGAACCAGGGAAAAAGGCAAATTCCCACCGGCGCGTCGCATGCGTTCAGTTCCGCCGCGATGGCGTCGAGGTTCTCCGGGATTCTGCCGGGCGCGTACGGGTCGTAGTGCCGGGAATATGCCCTCCAATCGGCAATGGTCTTCACCGGGTGCGCAATGTTGCCGCAGTACATCAGCGGCGAGTCCTTTTTCCGGCGGAGCACGTTGCCGAACCGGTCCACCTGCACGTAATCGGTGTCGGTTTCCGACAGGATCGCCTGCTCGATGCGCGGGATCGGGAACAGGTCCACCGGGGCGTTCACGATGCGGCAGATGCCGAAATACTCGTCCGGATCAACCTCAGCCGGCAGCCCCTCGGTGCGCCAGCGCTCCAGCGCGTACACCTGGTGCGGCTCGAACCGCATCAGGGGCAGCCGGTCCACCGGTTCGTACCGCATCACACGGTTGAATCGTTCGCGATTGGTCATGGTTAACCCGCGTTCCAAAGTGGTCTCCTCGATACAACGCGTACGTGCGCCCGGCGCACGCCGCGTCACTCGGAGACTGTGCAGTTGCTCCTCTCGCTGTTGCGCGAACGAAGAGCGGTCGTCGAGTGGCCTGCGCGCCAGCGCAGGTTGTATCGAGACGACCCGAGCCGCTGGATTCCCGCCTGCGCGGGAATGACGGCAATTGGCCGAAAAAGGTCAGGTTGCTCCTGAGCAGGGTCGCCGTCCCTCGTCGTTTTCCAAGCAACCGCCTCGAACAGGATCTGTCATTCCCGCGTGCTCCGCAGAGCACGAAGCGAAGGCAGGAATCCAGAATCCTCCTCAACGGTCTCCTCGATACAACGCGTACGTGCGCCCGGCGCACGCCGCGCCACTCGGAGACCACATCGTGCACCGCCGCCAGACCGGTCGTCGAGTGGCGAACCGGTAAGGAACGGAACGAAGCGACGTTCCTGCCCGGTTCGTTGTATCGAGACGACCGCCCTCACACCCTCTCCACATACACGTAATACGCCCCGCGCTCGTCGCCGTCGGCATCCATGAACCACGCCTCCAGCACGGTCACCCCGGTCCGGGTGAGATGGAGCGTGAACGTCACCTCCGGCGCGTCCGGGTCCACGGGCAGCACCCATTCCCGGTCGAACAGCCGAAGACGCGCGCGGGCCGGGCGAATGGTCGCGCAGCGGCCCGATCCATCGGCGAACGTGAGACTGCGCGCCTCTTTGGGCGAAACGACTGCCCCGATCGGCAGCCCGAGCTCCTTCGGCCAACGGCGGAGAGAGAAACGGTACGCGCCCGGCCGCTCGACGTCCACCGTCCACTTCCCGGTGCTCTTCTTCGCCAGGACGATGTAGTTCTGGCTGAACGCCATGTCGCCCATTACGTCCATGGCGTCGAGCCGAGTGGGGTTTTCGGCGTCGTTCCCGAGGCTGATTGGGGAGTACTCGTCGAGGCGCGGGCTGATTTCCTCCCACCACCGCTCGTGCGCCTCGCGCAGCCGGGCGACCACCTCGGGGTACCGCGCGGCCACGTCGTGCTGCTGCCCCGGGTCGGCCTTGATGTCGTACAGCTCCACTCCCCGGACGAGCCTCCACTGCTTCGTCACCACGGCATTCGTCCACTTTTCTGGCGGCACCGTGTCCTGCCGGTACTGCAGGAATTGCGTGCGGTCGGGCAGCGCGGCCTCCCTGCCATGAACAAGCCCGGCTAGGCTGATTCCGTCGAATTTCACGCCGTTGGGAGCCTTCAGACCGCAGAGATCAATGAATGTCGGCAGCAGGTCCACATGGAACGCCATTTCGTCGATGTCTTTGCCCCCGCCGATGCCGCCGTCAGGCCAGCGCACGAAAAACGGCACGCGGTGCCCGCCGTCGTAATACGAGCCCTTCTTCCCGCGCATGCCTGCGTTGTAGCCCTTGACTATACGTTCGCCCTCGCCGATGACCAGCCCGCCGTCGCTGCCGTTGTCCGTCATGAAGATCAGGATCGTATTGTCGGCGATGCCGAGTTCTTTCAGCCTCGCCTCCAGCCTGCCGAAGTTCTCGTCGATGTTCGTCACCATCCCGCAGAACGCCGCGTTCGGGATGTCCGGGTTCCCCTCGTACATCCGGCTGTACTTCTCCGCCACGAGGAACGGCCCGTGCGGCGCGTTCGTGGCGATGTACGCGAAGAATGGCCGGTCCCTGTTCGCTTCGATGAATTTCGTCGCCTCGGTAAACCAGACATCGGTGCAGTAGCCCTCGTGCGGCACGGGCTCGCCGTTGTGGAAATACGTGTCGTCGAAGTAGTTGTTGCCCCAGAAATCGGGCGTCTGCCCCACGCCGCCGCCTTTGTGCGCCACGACATGCTGGAATCCGCGATCCATGGGGCGATAGGGGTAGTTGTCGCCGAGATGCCACTTCCCGAACATGCCGGTGCGGTACCCCGACGCGGCGAACACATCCGCCATGGTAACCTCGTCCCGCCGCAGAATCGAACGCCCCCAGCAGGTGGCCCACGCCCCGTTGCGCACCGGGTGGTGCCCCGTCATGATCGCCCCACGCGTCGGGGTGCAGAGCGGCGACACGTGGAAATCCCTCAACCGGAGCGACTCTCCGTAGAACCGGTCGATGTTCGGCGTCTGAATCCACGGGTTGCCGGTGCAGCCAAGGTCGCCGTAGCCCTGATCATCGGTGATCACGAGAATCACGTTCGGTTGGTTCATGGTTTCTCCTTGTATCCACTCCCATCCACGCGGGATTTCCACGGCTCCCACGACGTGACCACGGCAAGGTCGATCGTCGCGATGGCGAGCGCCTCTTCGTCAGGCGGCAGGATCACCAGCGGCTCGGCGTGCGGTGACGCGATCAGGCTTGTCCCCGAGGCGTTCTCCGCCACGCAGTTGCAGCACACCACCCACATGTTGTTGGCCTGCGCGTGCGCCTGGCTGTGGTGAATGCGGTGGCTTGTGCCGAAATGCGAATCTCCGCACGCTGCATTGCACCAGAGCAGAATTTCTGCACCCTCAAGCCTCATCCGGCGGATGGACTCCGGGAACTCGCCGTCGAAGCAGTTCGAAACGCCGACCGTGGCGTATTTGGTGCGAAACACGACAGAGCGATGTTCCGGCCCCGGCTCGGCGAAGCTGTCCAGTTCAAACGGCCACGGGTAGAGTGGCGCTTTGCGGCGGGTTCCGAGCCATTCACCGTTGGCGTCAATGACACCGATAGCGTTGTAGACGACACCGTCGGCCTTTTCCGCGAACCCGAACGCCAGAACCATGCGGGCATCCTGCGCCGCGGCCTTCAATGCCTCCACATAAGGGCTCTCTCCCACAATGTCAGCGAGCGCATGGTTCGCGGCAACTGCCTCCTCCGCCGTTCCCGACACCGGCGTGAAATACCCCGGCAGGCACATTTCGGGGAAGGCAAGCATCTGGACGCCCTGCGCCGCCGCCATGCGGATGGTGGACAGCATCCGTTCGAGATTCTGCCGTTTCCCGGTCTCCCCGCCGCACTGGTTTCTCATCTGAAACGCGCCGACGGCGAGCGGGATGGCGCCCTCTTTCGTCAACCCTTCCGCGATCTCCTCGTGCACGCGCCTGCTCCGTTCGAGCACCAGCGCCGCATGTCCGTCGAAAATCGAGTCGTAAACCTTCATCTCACCGCCCGCGAAAAGCCGCCCTTTTTCACCACGCCTGTGGGGCTGGATTCCCGTCTTCGCGGGAATGACAGCAGTTGCCGAAGGGGCGTGCAGTGTGCCCACGCACGAAGGCGAATTTCAGCATTTCGTGTTGCGCGTTGATTTCCAGCAGAGCATTCCCGGATTTCCTTCGAGCGCAAAGCGCGGCGGGAACCCAGAATCATTCCTGCGGCACATCAGACATTCATCATTTCCACAGGCTCAGCCACCCACGAGCCCTGCGTTCCCGGTTCGTTCCAGTCTCCCGGTGCACCCAGGCCGTCATTCCTGCCGGCCCGACAGAGCCCAACGCGTAGCCAAATCGTCATTCCCGCGCAGGCGGGAGTCTCGTTTCCGTCCGCCAGCCGCGACGGTCGTCGAGTGGCGGGCGCGAGACGCGCTCGACGTATCGAGACGACCTCGCTCTGCTCCACGCTCAGAACTCGTTGAACACCTCATGTCCCGGGCGCAGCGTTCCATCTGACTCGATGAACGCAAGGTTGCCGGGGGCGCTGAGCGGCCCGAATTCGATCCGGTGCGCGTCGGCGATGAGGCTGTGGTGAAGCACGTAGACCAGCCATCCGATGCGGCGCTTCTTCAGCGCTCCCAACGTGTAACGGATGATTTCGACCCGCTTAGCATCGTCCGTCGCGCCCCAGCACGTTTCTGTTGCAAGGAGCGGCTTTCCCGCGCGTTCGGCGAACCGGACATAGTCATCCAGCAGTTTCTCGTACACGCCCTTGTCGTGCGGCGGGCTGTCGAACGTCCAGTACGGGTGAATGCTCAAGATATCGCTGATGGGCTCAATCTGGCGAATGCCTTCTATCCCGTGTCCCGGATGAATTCCGACGGTGATCGGAGCCTTCACGCCACACTGCTTGCCGATCCGGTACGTCTTCTCCAGCCACGCAAACTCGGCCTTGACGATCTCGGGTATCTCCGCCGGCGCGCATCCGTAGGAAAACGGTTCGTTGCAGAGATCCCACGCGAAGACGCGGTCGTCGTCCGCGTGCGCGGCGAAAAGGGCTTCCGCAAACTCCGCCGTGCGATCCTGCGCCTGAACCCAGCTTGCCTTTGGCAGGAAGTGGTCGAGATAGACCCCTCCGTAATCGAGCGTGGCGTCGTGCCATCGGTTGAACAGGACCGGCATCACGCGAAGGGAGTGTTTTTCCGCAACCCTTAACGCCGCACTGAACGCCGTTTCGAACTTCTCCGGGCTGCGCGTCCATGCGTCGTGCGAAAGCCACAGCCTGATAGCGTTCATGCGTGGGAAATACAACCTTCCCAGCGCAAGCTCGTGCCCCATGCGGTCCGCGTCGAAGTTTCGCCAGATTTCAAACCCCGAACTGCCCCAGCTCGGTTGGTAGTTGAAGCCTTTGATTGTCGACCAGTCCATCTTTGTCTCCCCCGAATGGGTCTGCAGCACTTCTTTGGCGAAGCCCCGCCGCCTCACGCCTGCTTCCGCGCCTTCCTGATGATATTCCCGATGGACGCGGCATGCACCTCGGGGCACCGGGGGAAGTACCCTCCCGCCAGCACCATCACGAAAGGGATGCCGCGCTTTCGGGCTTCCCGCCACACGTACGCGTCTCTCTGGACGATGCCCGCACTCGTCAGTTCCGCCGCGGCGAGCGGATCATCGGCGTGCACGTCGCTGCCGGCGACGTAGAAGAGGATGTCCGGCCTGTGGGTATCCAGCACATCCGGCACGTGCTCCCGCAGAAGCGCCATGTACGCCTCGTCGCCTGTTCCCGCCGGGAACGGAACATCGCGCGAACTGGTCGCCTTTTCAAACGGGAATATGTCCTCCTGGTGGAACGAAAGCGTGAATACGGAGGGATCTCCGGCGAAAATGGTCGCGTTGCCGTCGCCCTGGTGGACGTCGCAATCCACAATCGCCGCCCGCCGGATCAGTGTCTCGCCAATGAGCAGCCGCACGGCAATCGCCACATCCGCCACGAAGCAGAATCCGGACCCGTGGTCCGCATGCGCGTGGTGGAACCCGCCGCCGATGTTGAACGCGGTCCCGCACTGCAGCGCTTCCCGCGCCGCCCGAACCGTGCCGCCCGCCATCGCGAAATAGGGCGGGAGATAGCGTTCCCGGATCGTGTCGGGCGATACATTCCGCAGGTAATCAACCTCGAAAATCTCCGCCATGGTCTCGGGATCGGTCCAGAGACGCATGTAGTCGGGGGTATGCACCAGAGCGGCCTCCTGTTCCGTCAGGAGGTCCGGCTCGATGATCGCCCCGCCGTCCAGCAGCCCGTCGGCATGCAACAAATCGACTATTTTCATGTACTTGCGCACGTCAAACGGATGGACCGATTCCTGCCCCGACATGTCGAGGGTGTATCCGGGGCTGTACACGACGCCCCATGGAGCGTGCAAAACACTCATCATTCAATCCCGATCAAAAACGATTCACGGTACCACCCGCGGAAGCGGCGCAGGTTTGCGGAGGCGTTCCCTCGCGAGAACTCCCCTCCATCATCAGTTTCCGCCTGTGGCGCCGGTCCGGAGGCCTTGTTCAAAGATACGACGAAGCCCCGTTTTCTCGTACGAACATTGACCCGTCGCGCCCCGTTTCACACTTTTCACCGTAAGGCAATGCCGCTACGCATCTTTCACCAGAAACGTTCGCTCTGTGAGCGGGTTCTCTTCCGCATTGCGGCGCTCCTCCTTGCGTTCGTGCCGAACATGGAGGGTCCGATGAATACACAAGCCCCGATTCGAACGGCTGCCGTAGCCGGTCAGTTCTATCCGGCATCCCCGGATGTTCTTCGCGAAGAGGTTGACGCCCTTCTGGCGGCAGCGCCAAAAGATGACCGCATCACCGGCGACATTGTGGCGATTGTGGCGCCGCACGCAGGGTACATCTACAGCGGGCGGATCGCCGCCGTCGCGTACCGGCAGGTTCAGGGCAGGCAGTACGACGCGGTGGTTATTCTGGCGCCCTCCCACCGCGAGGGATTTGCCGGCGTCTCCCTGATGCCGGCGGGGGGATACGAGACCCCTCTCGGAATCGCGGCGATTCATGAGGGCATCGCCCGAAAACTGCTGGAGCAGGGCGGCTGCATCCACGAAACACGCAGAGGGCACGGCCCCGAGCATGCCGTGGAGGTACAGATTCCCTTCATCCAGCGCGCGCTGGGAGATGTGCCGATCGTCCCCCTGGTGATGGGCGAGCATTCGTGGCCGGTATGCAACTCCGTGGCACGTGCGATCGCCACGGTAGTCGAGGGCATGAACGTGCTTGTCGTGGCGTCCAGCGACCTCTACCACGGCGAGTCGGAAGCGGAGTGCGAAACCATCGACCGCGTAACACTGGCAGCCGCGGAATCCCGTCCTCCGCAGCAGTTCTGCGCCGATCTGGATGCGGGGCGGGCGCAGGCCTGCGGGGGCGCCCCGATCGCGGTGGCGAAGGAGTACGCCCGTCTCCTTGGTGCTTCCGGTGTCCGTGTGCTGGCGCATGCCACATCCGCCGACGTCACCGGCCACCGCGGCGGCTACGTGGTGGGCTACGGCGCAATTGCGTACTTCCGAAACGGGGCCGCGGTGGAGCAGTCCTCCCTCAGCGAGGAAGACCGCGCTCTGCTGCTGAGACTTGCGCGGGAATCCGTTCGCGCGGCGGCTACCGGCCGGCCGTTGCCTCAGCCGCCGAAAGGTCACCCCGCACTGGAAGAACCGAAAGGCGCCTTCGTTACGCTGCACAAAGACGGCAACCTTCGCGGTTGTATCGGACTGCTGCAGGCATATCAGCCCCTCGCCGCCACTGTCATCGAAATGGCCCAGGCCGCGGCAATCAACGACCCCCGCTTTCCCCCTCTGCGGGAGCATGAACTCGACACGACGACGCTGGAAATCTCCATTCTTTCGCCATTTGAGGTAACGAGGCCGGAACATGTCGAGGTCGGCACACACGGCATATTCATTACCGGTCGCGGGCGGCGCGGCGTTTTGCTGCCGCAGGTGGCCACCGAACAGGGGTGGGACCGCGAAACCTTCCTCGAACACGTGTGCCTGAAAGCGGGGCTTCCGCGCAACGCATGGCAGAGCAGCGACGTGGTGCTGGAACGATTTTCGGCGGAGATCATTCACGACACGGGGCCCATCGGCCGCGAAGAAACCCGGCGGAATTAGGTGTCTGCGATGCCGATCACCATTCTGCTCGTGGAAGACGAGCCCGGGATCCGCAGCGTGACGGCGAAGTGGCTCGCCCACCACGGGTACGCGGTCGACGAGGCGGAAAACGGGAGAGCGGGGTGGGAGCGCGTGCACCAGAGCCCGCCCGACCTCGTCATCACCGACATCGCCATGCCGGAGATGGACGGCGTGGAGCTCTGCCGGTTGATCAAAACGACGGAATCCACTGCGGATATCCCGGTGCTCATGTTCACGAGCCATGCGGAAGCGGACCTCCAGCTTGCCGGCACCAAAGCGGGTGCGGACGCATACATTCCCAAAAATGGCGACCTCCGTGTGTTGAACGCGCGCATTGAAGCGCTCGCGGCCGCGCGGTCCCGCGCCCGGCAGGAGACCGAACGGACGCGCCGGCTCACCCTCAGCCAGAGCGTTACCACCCTCGCGCACCACATCAACAACAGCGTGATCGCCATCCACGCCACTGCCTCCGTGGTTGATCCGAACAACCCGCAACAGGCTCAGAAGCTTCGGCACGTCTGCCAGACGGAAGCGCGGAAGATGCTCCTCGTGCTGAAAGCGCTGAAAGAGATGGCCGAACGCGAGGAACTGAAAACCACCGTCTACGTCGGCAACGAACTCATGTTCGACCTCGAAACCGCCCTCAAACGGCTCGACGCGGCCGCAAAACCCCCGTCTCCGTAACTCGCGGCGCACTTCCCCGCCACGTGGGCCATTACACGTCCCATCGGACGTATAGTTCGCTTTCCCAATCCGCCCCTCTTTCTCACTGAGGCAAGGAGGCGTCTTCGTGTCAAGGCTTTTCGCGAAGAAGTTGCACATTTGCACCAGGTTTTTTTTCGAAGGTTAAGCCGAGGACGGTCTCCGAGTGGCGGGAGGACGAAGTCCGAGCGCTGTATCGAGGAGCCCGGCCCGGCGGTTCACCTTCCGTCGGCTCGTATGTAACGTGCCGGTGCGTCTCGATACATCTCCCTCGCGTGCGCTCCTGAGCCACTCGACGGCCGGCATGTGGCGCCCGAACAGCGGTCATCGAGTGGCGTCCGCCGGACGGTCGGCGGACGGTGTATCGAGATGACCGCGAAAGCGCGCCCAGCCACCCGCTCTGGATTCCAGCCTCCGCGGGAATGACGTTCGCTTC